>Ga0310696_10000102_pt1 | contig 145872 bp, 142 predicted proteins | sample AusTroGonzalo_MG_4_FD_203885 | JGI IMG/M metagenome (GOLD analysis project Ga0310696, IMG submission 203885) | Bovine rumen microbial communities from tropical cattle in Woodstock, Queensland, Australia - Gonzalo_02 (v2) (version 2) | ecosystem: Host-associated > Mammals > Digestive system >...
GGGACAACGTCCCTCTTGATGGGGTACTGTCAATTACCCCTAATGTTGGACTTTCCAATATTAATGACGTAACGAACCCTTTGAGGGTTCAGTTGCAAGCCTCCGGCTTTGCCGGAGGTAGTTGACTGTAGGGCCAGGAGTAGAACTTCAGATCCCCCGAGAGAGTCTGCTGGAGTACAACGAGAACCCGCAGATGTTTTTGGAACACTATGTCGGTCTTGAGACTGATTCTCCTGCAAATGTAAGTAGCGGGAATTGTTCAGGATTTATAATGCAAATCAAAAATTGAGTCTAAGCCATTTGTGTGTAATTTTGATAAGGACATGAATGTCCCTAACAAACATTTTTCCCTTGACGAAGTAATCAAAACAGCATAAGAATATTTGGTGTGAGGATAAACCTTGCAACGAGAACTAAAGTAACGAGCCGAGTATCGAGATGCAGAAGAACACGAGAGTAATTGACGACCAAAAAGTATCAACACAAACAGCTAACATGACAAGCTGCAATATCCTGACGGTTGAGGCCGGTACTAATGGACACCAAGGTGGAGACGCCGGTCATGGGTGCCGGACTTATATTCGCATCGAAGACGAGGGTGGAACGAGTATCAGAGTAAAGCCTCTCGGAAATATGTGGAACGACGAGTACGACGGCGGCGTCGAAATTATACTTGCTGGAGACTGCGAGCTCGACACGATTATCGACGGATTAAAGTTCATCACTGGGACGCTGGAAGCTCAGAAGAAAGCCCAAGCTAAGTAATAAAAACGTTACACAACCAACAACTTAACGAGGTAACTAAAATGAACAAACAAACTTTAAAGAACGAACCGTATTACATTGGATTAGATATTGGAACCAGCTCTGTGGGTTGGTGCTGTACTGATTCTTCCTATAAGTGGCTAAGATACCATGGGAAAAATATGTGCGGAGTGCATCTGTTTCCAGAAGCTAAAACGGCTGAGGACAGACGCTTACATAGAAGCAATCGACGCAGACTACAAAGGAGAAGAAAACGGATAGAATATCTCCGTGAAATTTTTGCTGATGAAATTAATAAAGTTGAACCTCAATTTTACAGTGCATTGGACGATAGTCAGTTCAAAAAGACTAGTCTAGCTGGACTTATGAAACAATATCCGACCATTTTCCATCTTAGAAAAGCCTTAATAGAACAACCGGATATTAAATTCGACATAAGGTATATTTACCTTGTATGTGCTAATATACTCAAGCACCGTGGAAATTTTCTATACCCCAGTCTATCAGTAGATAATGTAGTTAACGGCGCATTCGAGCAAAACTTGAATGATTTTGTGGATACTGTAAAAAATGTGTACAATATAGACATTAACAGTAAAGGACTAGATGAGATAAAAGATGCGCTTTTAAGAGGGGACTCAGAAGCTCTACAAATAGCGTTCTGGGGAAATAGCGACAAAAAAGATAAGTTGCACGAAGCTCTCTGTGCGACTGTTACAGGAAAAACTCCAAGACTTCAGGTACTGCTCTCTAGTGCAAGATATGAAATAGACCCAGAACAGTTAGAATCAGTAAAAAAGATCAAATTAAGCGATGCAAATTTAGAGGAAAAGCTTCCAGAGTTAGAAGCGATTACTGGAGAAGTCTATGATGTATTTCTTGCGGCTAAGAGGCTCTACGATTGGAGTAAGATGGGGCAAATTATCGGTGAGCATAAAAAATATTCAGATGCAATGATTGCAAAGTATAACGCACACAAGAAGAATCTGATACTTTTAAAACAGTTCATAAAACAGAAGGCTCCTGATAAATATGATGAGGTGTTCAACAAGCGAGAATCTAATGATTCTTATGATGCTTGGATAGGAAGATCAGTTGCCAAACCAAATAAGAGTACTTGCGATTGGGAAGAATTTACCAAGGCCATAAAAAAAGTGCTGAATATTGGTAAAGACGAGCCACAAGACCCTGCATTGGCAAAGCTAAAGCAAGACTTGGAAAACGATGATTTTTTAGGAAAGCAGCGTACAGGTAAAAACGGGATAATTCCATACCAACTACACGAATATGAGCTGAATATCATTCTCGAGAATGCGGCCAAGCACTACCCGTTTTTAAAGCATGTAGACAGTGATGGCTACAGCAATTTAGATAAAATAAAAGCGCTTGTTACCTTTAAACGTCCATATTATGCAGGAACTGGGTTCATGACTCCTAAAAAAGGTCTTGAAAAGAAGCAGATTTATCCGTGGAATTTTTTTGATATAGTAGACTTGCCTAAAAGCGCGGAAAAATTTATTGTATCTATGACCAAGCAATGCCGTTTTATACCAACCTGCAAAGTACTACCGAAACAGTCATTGCTTTATTCGGATTATATTGCCCTTGACCATATCAATTCTTTGTCGATTTTAGGGAAGAAATTATCCTCAGGACAGAAAGCTAAAATATGGGAACTGTGTCATCAGCAGTTGGTTGTGACGTTCAGTCGTATCGCTAAAGCTATAAATATCGACAAAAACGATCTGGGAGGCCTCGATAAAGAAGCTAGTATAAGCCTAAAATCCTACCACGATTTTAAAAGGATTTTGGGTGATAATTTGTGCGAGCACAACAAAGACTTTATCGAAGCATGTATATATGATATTACGATTTTCAAAGAAGAAAAGGCGGAAATCTGTAAGCGTATCAAAGCTCATGCTGACGAATATAGTTTAAATCTATCTGAAGAACAGATTCAAAAGATTTCACGCCTAAACTACAAGGACTGGGGTAGCTTCTCCTGGGAACTATTTACGGAAATTAAAGACGACAATATTTCGATTATAGAAGCCCTAACCAACGGAACTGACAATTTTATGCAACTTCTAAGTAAGAGATACAGCTACTCTAAAGCTATTGAAATATATAATCAACAGCACGAGGTTACTAAAACAATAACAAGGGCTGACATTGTTTCATCTTTATGTGCTTCTGCTCCCGTTAAAAGAGCTGTGAAAGTTACGCTAAACATACTTGACGACATCATCAGACGTTCAAAAGGACTGCCGAAAAAAATCTTTGTTGAGGTTCCTCGCGAGTCATCAGAGAAGAATGCGAGTAAAAAAGGTAAAAAGACAGTCTCTAGAAAAGCTAGGCTGACAAAAATATATAACATAAAAGGGAACCCTGAGTTAAAAGAACTTTACGAAGAGTTAGAGACATGTGATGAGTCAATGTTAAAGAAAGACAAAATCTATTTGTACTTTTTGCAACTCGGTCGCGATATGTATACAGGAGAAAAGATTCATTTTGCTGCATTGAGAGATAGCAATAGTAAGTGGGACGTGGATCATATATATGCGCAGTCGAGGGTAATTGACGATAGTCTGGACAACAAAGTCTTAACCTTGAAGAGTATCAATAATGACCTTAAAAAAGACAAATGGCTGTTTGAGGTATGTCAGTCTATTAATGGTTTTGAACAGGCGCGAGAGTTATGGAACAAATTGTATAAACTTGAGTTACTGAGTTCGAAGAAAAGGGAAAAATTGTATAGGACAACGCCTCTTTCTCCGGACGAACTGGCGGAGTTTAATAGCAGACAGCTCGTGGAGACTAGACAATCTGCTAAAGCCATTTGTGATATTCTAAAGGAAATATATACTGATACAAAGGTCGAGATAGTCTATGTTAACGCTGACAGAGTGTCTGACTTTAGAACATATTTTAGCTATGCTAAGTGTCGAGCTGTGAACGATCTACATCACGCACGAGATGCTTATCTCAATATTATTGTAGGTAATATTTGGTACACTAGGCTAACGAGCAATCCGGCATATGTTTTTGGCCATGAAAAAATTAATGTCCAACTTCATACGAACAACAATACGGGTCTGATAGATAAACCAGTGGCTCGAGGTGGGGTTACTGCTTGGACGTATGACTCACGACAAATCGTGGATAAATGGATGAGCTGTAATCAAATTCAGGTAACGAGGAAAATGATTGAGAGAACGGGGGAATTTTATAGTCAGAACCCCATTAAGGGTATTAAATGTAATAACAAGGTGCAAATACCAAGAAAGACCAGTGAACCACGATTAGCTGATACAAGTAAATATGGAGGATATGATAATCAGAAAATCGCATATTTTGCTTTCATAGAATATACCAAAGAAGCAAGCCGAAGGAGGACATTTGTACCAATACCGGTCCGTCTAATCAAAAAGACTACTCTTGACAAGTATATAAGTTCTTTAGGATATAAGGATGTCAGAGTTATCTTACCGAAGGTTTTGATTGGTACAAAAATATACATAGATGGATATCCGACATGGATTACAGGGAAGACAGAGGATAAATTCACAGTCGATCAGTGCGTACAGCTGATTTTAACCCAGGAGCAAGAGAGATACATCGAAAAGATTATAAGATATTTAAAGACACAACAGAAGAATAAAAAGGAGAGCGACGATTCGCAGGAACAGACAGAAAAAGATCCGGGGATTATTGATTCTGATACACTGTACAAATTAGTTAAGGAGCTAGTTCGCAAGTTTGCTGACGAGAATGGCATATTTAGTAAGAGACCGAATAATTTCTTTAAAGGTAAGGTTGAAACTGTGCTCAATGAATTCAAAACGAATTCAGTTGCGAAACAATATGTTGTCGTAAAAAACATCGTACAATTTTGTCAAGGGAGCGGAATTGCTGATTTTAGTGGTATTGGTGGGAAGAAAAATGCAGGTAGTATAAGTATTAAGATGGATATTACTGATTGTAAATCCGCCTATATTCTTCTTGAATCATCAACCGGACTCGGTGTCGAAAAAATCGATCTCCAAAAAAGATAAAAAAAGTGTTGACATAAAATTTTCTGTCTGCTAGACATTACAAATGTAAGGACGGTCAAAAGACCATCTTACGAACTTAGTTCTTTTTAGATCTCTGAAAAATATCACAGGTTTAAGTTCAAATAAGGCGCGTAGGCTGCTAGTAATAGCAGTCTATAGCCGACAACACGTCGCTTGTAGCGACGGAGTCACATGTGTGACATAAAAGATAGATTAAGTCACAGTTCTCGGTTTGAGAACCGTGATATTTCTAAGGGTTCCAATACTGTCTGATAACGAAAAAGGTAAGGATCATAGTTTGAGAACCGTGATATTTCTAAGGGTTCCAATACATGTTGATCACACTAGGCACAACCTCTTCTGTTTGAGAACCGTGATATTTCTGAGGATTTCAATACTCAAGTTTGAGAACTGTGATATTTCTGAGAGTTCAAATCCCCTTGTTTGAGAACTATGATGTTTCACTAGAGGTCCAATACTGAAAATAATATAGAGAAAAGTAACCCTAGTTTGAGAACTGTGATGTTTTTTTAGGGGTCTCATCCTCTAAATAAATCCAACTTATCATCTAGCTCTTGTTTGAGAACTGTGATGTTTGTTAGAGTTTCAACACGTGCAAACATGCCCCGTGACGAATACGCGGGTTTGAGACCTGTGCTATTCTTATCAGAAAAAAAAATATAGCTCACCCCGGTTTCCCGAGGCGAGCTATATACTTGTCATTTTAATTTTCCGAGTTTGAGACCTATGATGTTTTTTTAGTTTAAGACCTGAGATTTTCTCAGAAAAGAAAACCCCCTCCGGAATAAACGGAGGAGGTTCAATCTTAGCGAACTTCTTGTTCTATCCTTTTCTTCTTTAGTATGGCTTCGTAATTACCAGCCAACGCACCATTCATATCAATAACACTACAATCCTGTACGCTGTCGAAATACTTCCGTACAATACGAGAGAAATTCTTGAGCTCTGTGTCACTGGATAACTGTGTCTGCATAGCAGCCAGCTCTTGTCTTAGTTTTTCGATTTTGGTTTCTAAAGGCGTTCTCATCCCGGGAGGGAATGAGCCTAATTTTCTGAACCATAGGCCGTCTGGGTCAAAGCACAATATTCTAGAATTATTGAATACATCGTCACGTTCTGCTATTTTGTCATCAACAAATATAGCAGTTGTTCCTTTGGGAATAAACTGTGATTTGGGTGTGTCACCTACAGAAACAATCTCATCAAAGAAGGAAGGCTCTATCCCAGCATTAGGGAGTACCCAGTCTGGATTAGGCGCGCGAGTAAGAACAACAATCTTTTTGCCAAGAGCTTTCTGCCTTTGTAAGAATTCAAGCAAATTATTGTTTACTGCGCCATAGGCCCAGAGAACAAGAGTTGAATCCATGTCAGTGTAAATAATATCATAGCTGTCAGCGGGCAAAAGAATATCGATTATAAATATATTTTCATCCATCCTTTTTCACCTTATCCTTCAAGATTGTCTCGCCTTTAACTAGCCACGCAATTCCGAAGAATTCCAAGCCAATGCCTTCTCCGATGTAAGTTGTGTAAGGAAGGTTAAAGAGAAAGTTTAGTGCGCCGCCCAGGAAGATGGAGACGATCATTCCTATGCCACAAGTCCGGTATAAAATATTGCGTTTCTTCTTTTCGTCTGTCATATTACCCGATGTTTTTGTGAATTGCCAAATTTCCATAAAAGCTAGGCCGAAGAAAAAAGCTATCGCTGTGATATTATGAATCCATTTCGTAATGCCTGCATCTATTCCCATAAAATTGTACGCTTCTGGATAAAATTGAACTTGAGTTGGAAAAAGCGATAGGAGTAGTGCCATGATTCCGCTTACAGTTGTGATCCAGAAGTCTGCAATATCATAGCCTCTATAGCAGATTAGGAAGCAGCCAGTCGCGAAGACGATTCCCTCAAAAAGAAGTGATGATGTAGCATAGTGTGACGCGGATATAGAATCAAAAAGTAGTGGTTCTATCTCCCGACTCATCACAAATCTACAAAAAAAGTAGCCGAAGCCCACATCTAAGATAGGTAAAAGCATTCCGAGGATGCCAAGAGTCCTGCGGAGATATATTTCTGTTTTGTCTGTCATGGTTATTCTTTCTTTGCAAGACCCTCGAGAAAATCTTGCTCAAAATAACGATCCATATCACCGTTGATCGTCTGGATCACGCCATTAAGAGACAGAAAATCACGGCGGTAAGATAAATCGAGTATATCTAGTATTCCAGTTAGTTTACTTACCCAGCCTGCATGGAAACTGTCATCCGTGATGATGTTTTCTGACTGATCTACAATAGCTGATAAAAATTGATTATAGGTATCGTCAAACTTAGTATATAGCATACAAGGGATTCCCTTATGCTTATAAATTTTCCCGTTATATTCGATGTCTATAATCTTTGATGTTATATTATCATGGTATTTAGATTTCAGTCGATCAACAATTGATCCATCTAGAATGGCTGTCATGTCATGATTGGGGTCATCAATGATTTTTGTAACTTCGTTGCCTAGCACTTCAAGTAAAGTTTTGCTGTAGATTAGCATAAACTCACGAATAAACTGTGCTTTTATTACTGAGTGACATGTAACCTGGGGTCCTATATTAATCACTCTTTTTAAATCTCTAAAGTACATGTGGCCGAGAAGATTAGTATAAATTACGTCGCTCTCGTCGCTTTTGTTTGACTTTGGAATAGCAATATGGTCGTTTGAATGATGGTTAGCCATTTCCAAGGCTAATTTCCCGTTTGTGATTTTGCTGACATTTAGTGCCTTCATGATTTTTGTGAGCACGAAACCAATAGAAAAGACACTGATAACAATCATTGCTAGAATGATTGCGCCAATGCCTGCCAATTTGTCGATATCAAGAGTTAATAACTGATTCATCGCCTTCATCACTATCTCTAAAGATAGTAGCTCCTTTCACTAGCCAGGCAATTCCGAAAAATTCTAAGCCTAGTCCCTCACCTGCGTATAAAAGAAAGGGAACGTGAAATAGAAAATTTATTGCTCCGGCAACCAAGATTGATACTAACATGCCTATGCCGCAGATACGGTAGATTGTGTTGCGTATTTTTTTGTTACGAGTAGGTTCTTTGTTGCCAGTTTTTGTGAATTGCCAAAGTTCCATGATGGCAAGGCCAACGAAGAATAGTATGGATGTGGTATAATGGACCCACTGTGTAATTGAGGGAGGTAAGCCAATGAAGTTGTAACCATCGAAGCCGCCTGTTGCAGTGGGAAATAGTGTTAGAAGAATACCAAAAACACCAGTGATAGTGGTCAGCCAGAAGTCTTTTACATCGTATCCTCGGTAACAAATAAGAAAAACAGACACAGCGAGAACGATGCCCTCAAAAAACAAATAGCTATAGGAATAATGAGTGGAAGAGATCGACTCAAAAAGACTTTGATTAATATCTAATCCCATCAAATATTTGCACCAGAAATAACCGAAGCCGATGTCAACAATCGGCAATAACATACCAAGGATACCCAATGCTCTTCTTTGATAAATTTCAGTTTTGTCTGTCATTGTTATTTCCTATATAAGTTAAGTTTTCTTTTCTACAGATGGTACTCATCATGGTGACAAAATCCATACCCCAGTACACTGGATCAGCCGCATCGTATTGATACAAACGAATACCTCGTTTGGCCTGCAATTCCTGTTTGCACCATACAGTATATAGATCTAATGCTCCCTTCAGGGTAGGAGAAAATTTTAGAATTCCCAAGTCTTCTTGATATTCAAAAGACATATCACCACGAATCCAACCTGCTGCAACTTGACAAAATATTGTACAATGTGATGAAACATCTAATGGCTTACCAATGACATTAGTCACGAATGCGGCTGTAGGAATTCCTACCTGCTGGCAGTCATATGCAATCAAAGCAGCAATGGAGTCGCACATACCAACATGATATCTCTTGGTCTGAGCAGGTGACTGACAAGGGAAGTCAAATGGTACCCGATAATTTTGGCTGTCATAATAGACTTGATTAATGTATAGATTATTTTTATTCTTGATCACCTTGCCATCGTAAGTAATGCCAATTAAATATATGTGATCAATTTGCGAAAGAATCGAATGCAACTGAGCAATTTGCTTATTAGGTTCTTCATTATGTAATGGAAGATGAGCTTGCATATTCAGTATCCTTGTTAAACAATCCTTTTTTGCTCTTGCTGTTCTTGCTGTTCTTTTTCTTTAGCTAGAGCTGCAATGCGTTGTTGCAGCATAAGATTCTTGCTGTGGTCTAATGCGGCATTCATATCGATAACGCTACAATCTTGAACACCATCGAAATAATGCTTCGTAATGTTGGCGAAATTCTTCAGCTGAATATTGTCGCTTTGTTGCATTTTGGCTAACCTCACAGATAAAAAATACTGGCTACCCTCTGACTGCTATGGAGGAAGCAGCCAGAGGTGTGGTTTCAAGGAGAGTTGCTGTGCCTTGACGAGAAATCTCGATACCCAAAATAGCCAGTTTTCTGCTACAGAAATTAAGACTGACTCTCGTACCCGCTAGTTTCACAACTATAACAAATACGCATGAACAATTTAAGTGTTTTGAGGAGGATTTAAATGTTATGGCTCAATCTTCAAATTTCTGTAGCAAAATCAATTAAAATCAACAATAAGTTAAAGCTAAAATTAATCCAATACCAAAAAGTGCTGCATAAACAAATGGTAATACATTATCATGTACCCATTGCTTTGTATCATCATCCATCATGCTGCCTCTAGTTCATCAGCGGCAATAACAATGTGACCACAGGCTTGTACAGAATTAAATACCAAGATTTTGTGTTCTTTATCTTCAATACCTTCATTAATAGCATACTCTGTTATCAGTTGATCATCTTTAAAGGTAGCAATCTTTTTAAAAACACCATCAACCCAGAACTTATCACTATTATCATCATCAGTTACAATATGATAAAAGTTTTTGAACTCTTGCAGATTATTCTCATCTTTAATCCAGATATTGAGAGCGTCAATATCTTCCTGCGTAGGCAACCGATAAGAATTGAGATCACCATGGAAATCAGGACAATTACCTAGCACTTTGAAAAAGGTTGAAGATGGTACTTCTTCGGTTTTAGTATTAACATCTGTCCAAGCATCATGTAGCCAAGCGATATTACCGACTTTTAGTGCTTCAGTATAGTATTTACAAGTTCCGTCTGCGCGTTTCTGTTTGTAGATTAGCATTAGATGCTCCTTTTTGTTATCTGTCGCTGTCATGTCATGCCTGCCTCGTTCAAATATCTCTGTTATGCTTTATCTGACCCGGCATCAGAACCGGCATCGGATTTAGCATCACTAGCACCATCGGAATTGCCATCGGCTTTCTTATCGGTACTAGCGTCGGACGAAGCGTCTGATTTTGCATCAGAAGCACCATCATGGGTGGCTACTTTGCCGTCTGGTACCACTTGCACTTTGTCATGATGACAGGACAGAGTAGCGGTCAGCAGAAGAGCCGAAAGTAAAGTGATAGTTAAGTTTTTCATAATAAAACCTCCTTAATTAAGATACCCAAGAACGCTTGAGTATACTGTAGACAGCACGACTGGTACTGTCATTATATGAATAGCCATAATCGTTAGCATTTTCTGCAATGACACCTTTTATGTCATGCCCGATTACTGGCCCTCTATCAAGAACGCCATCAAGAGACATAGTCATAATACAATATGAGGAAGAATTTCCCATACTTGTAATATGAAATCTGTTCTCGTTCTTGTTAAAATAAACGCTGGTGAACATGACGAGTTCTTCAACAGTTTGAGGATCTTCTTCACCATAAAACGATGTACGAACAATAGTACCATCTGCTCGTAATTTGATTACAAAGCTTTTTCCTAAGAGCAAATTTGTCACACCAAACAAATAGATTCTATCAGCATTGTCTATTAACAGATTAACAATGAATGGCGAACCTAAATCTAAATCAGCTATACTAGTTTCCCAGACAGCTAAGCCAGTATTGACATCAATTCTTATAACTTTAGTTTTGTCAGCAATGATATAATCACCGCCACCGTTATTTAGAATTGCTGCACAAGGGAATTTAGCTGACATTGCTCCATTATGATTCACAACTTGTTCATGAACATGTTCTGTAATAAAAGTACCTGCATTCCAGACTTGAATAAGGTCACAACTAGCATTATTAGTAGGGTCAGATACTGTAAGAGCATATAGCCCGCTTCTATTCTGTGTAACAGCAACATGCTCCGGACGGTAACCTGTGGGCAATGAGATTGTTTCCATCAATGAAGGAACAAGTGTACTTGTATTAACTTGGTACAATCCAATAGAACCGCTGTCTAGGCTTAAAAGTACATATAAATTACTATTAGAGATGAACAGTGCAGCAGCATCCAGAAAAGTTCGTACTGTAATGTCTGAAGCAGTATAGGTATTAGGATTAGTAGTTACGCCTAAAGACAGCTTGGCAAAGTGTGGATGAAAACTAGAGTCTATAGCTACGATATAGACACCTGTACTATCAGAAATCATATCTTTAATACGGACATCATTGCCAAAAATGTCTTCAGTATAACTGTCTTCATAAAACTTAGCATGTTGTCTAAAAGCGCATAGTTCTTCAGTCTCTTCTTTAGTATAATCAGGATTCCAGCCGAAACACATGTAGCTGGGACCCATGATGTAATTGCCACCATTGAGCTTAGCACCATGAGCAGGCAATTGTGCATAAATATTTTCTGATGTTGATTTAAATTCGCAAGCTAATGCTAAGTCTCGGCGAATGATACCTTTAACGGCAGTTGTAGGTGTAGGCGACCTGGTATCAGAGTTCCAGTTTTTATTCATGACGTTGGTACCAGCTATCATTGGATAAAAATGAATAGTCGCGGGATCTGTTTCGATCTGGTCTGAAACGAAACCACCAGTGATATAGGAACCCATACCTGTTCCTATGCCTTTTAAATAGTAGGTTGTGTTACCTGAACATTGGTTAAATCTTCTACCATCAGCTGTAAACCAGCCCATAGCACCACGTTCATATGCAGCCTCAGAACCACCTATGCCAGCACTACCTGTGACGCTCTGTAACGTATAAGGATAGAATGCACGACATTGATTCGCGTACTCACCATAACGACAGTCCCAAGCCCAATTCTCAGTACGATTTCCTGCATTATTACGATAAGCGCTAAAATTACCACAAAGCCAACCAAAGCGAGAATAAGGTGCATTGTCATTAGGATTAGTTGCTTCGAATATTTTACCTGTGATATAGCCTTGCGTCCTGGGACAGAAAGTGCAATCTAAACCATTGGTAGCACCTGCCCAAGGAGATGATTGAACTAGTACCATAAAGCATTCGTCCTGATTTATAATATAGAGATGTTCAGGAGCAGTAAGCGTTGAAGACGTGGTACGCATTGAAGGAGTATCTCTAAAGGACGCATAATATCCACATATTGGTGTAGCGTGAGCAGGAAACCAATCTGGAGAAGTAATAGTAGGAGTGCCATAGCTTTCGTTTAAGCCAGCAGGGAGAAGTGACATTAATAGTCCACCCTGCCAGCCTCCGCCGTCATCATCGACAAAGAAACTAGTACCATTCTTATCTATCAAAGCCGGAAAGATAGAACCTGTGTTGGCTGCTGTATTTTTACCCTGTCTCACCTGAGAAAAACATTTATAATGGAGAGGAACTCCGAAGCCGGTGAATGCTATCCATAATGTAGTACCATTAGAATAGGTTAAAGTTGTATAAGCCATACCATAGCCGACAATAACGCTGCTGTCATCTAAAACACTAACAGTGTCGTTCCAAGACCAGCCAGTACCGAGTCCAACAATGGCATTTGCTACAGCAGTAAGAGTTTTCTGGCAATAATCCATAACACGAGCATGACCGGAAAGTGTACTACCTGTATAAATAGCAGTAACTTCAGTTGCTTTCCATTTTCCAACTGCCATTTTTAAACTCCTAGAGTTTTAGAACAATCAGATAATTCTTTACAAGAAATAGGTTCTTCTTGGTATTCGGACAGCCAGATCAAAAAGCCATCGGGACAGACTTCAATTTCTGATGTTTCTTCCATATCTTTAAAGAAGTGGATGTGCCCACAATTGCAAGGGAAAACGCCACCAATATAATCTTTGACCAGCTCGGAATTAATTAGGTCTTTTGACAATTTCACGGTTGAATCTTCAATTTTATAAGCGCCATAACCGTCCCAGTCATCTTTTAGTTTTGAAAATTCATCAACTTTTTCAAGCATTTGTTCTTTTGTCATTCTACTAACCCCAAAACCGGCATATAGATATTGTTGGTATTCTCAGCTAAAGCTAAGAGTTTCTTTAGCTTTTCTTCATCTAACACAGTTTCACCGATCTGTATATACGGTTGTGCACCCCATTGTGTTTTTAGCTTGATATTGTCCCAGGAGATATCTATATTATCAGTAGAGATAAAACCTGTTCTAACGCTTTCGTACGAAATGTATGTACGATTGTGTATGTTAGACTGAGTGCTTCTGAACAGAAGAGTATCCGGTCTTAAAACAGCGTAGCATTGAGTGTCATTGTCCTGTAATTTGATTTCTTTGGAAAGAATATCTGGAGCTTCGATGTATTCCAGTTTCAGTTCCCAATCTTGTGGCCAGGAATCCTTATATGTTTTCAAATAAGGGTGATCATACCAACAATCAAATGTTTCTTGTACGCCATCAATTATCTGTTCTCCAGAAAATCCATACACAGTGTCAGTAGTATCATTGGTGTTCATATACCAGATCCATGGTACTGATACATAAGTCTCGCCATAAACAGTAAAGGTAATCTGACTTAAATATGGAATACTGATCTCACATTGATAAATGTTAGCTTCGCCTGTTGGCTGAAAATCAGATTCGTGCAACGTCACTACTTTCTTCGTTGCATTAAAGTTAAGAGTACTCAATGGAGTGGCAGTTCCATTATTCATGTACACAGGCACCGTAGAACCGCCAGCATTTGGTTTATCTGTTAAATCATTATAACTACCAGTCGTGGCCGCAGTTGATAAGCCAGAGACATTAGAAGCATCAACGACAGGAAACCCACCTGCACCCATTGGCACAATAGTATCTGCGACTTTAACTGACATGGGTATCACTCCTAAAAATAAAAGGACGCCCCTGGGTGCGCATCGGCAAGAATTGCTGCTAAGCGTGGGGCGTTCTCTCCGGATAATCATTCATAAACAAAAGTAATTGTACCAAGGCTAGGATTGGTTGTCTTGTATAACTTATATTCGGCAGTAGCACCAGAAGCATTAGTGACATTAAAGGTACCAGCGAGTTCCATTTCAGTATCAAAGCCACCGATCTTACATTGCGCAGGAGCATTCATGCTGCTCGGGAAAGCAATGAAGCCGTATTCGTTTGTTGCTACTGTAAGAGCATAAGAACCTTTGTAATTCGCCTTCAATGCAGAATTACTCAAAGCACGAACGAAGGCAGAATTGTAGGTACCAGTAACGGATGAACCCCAGTAGACGGAGTCATAGAAGTTAAACGTGATGCTCTTCGATGCAGTTTGACTACCTGCAGTAGCAGTAAGCGTAAATGTCTTAGACGATGAAACGGCACTAGCGTTAGTACCAGTAGTAGAGCTAGTGGCTACTGAAGTTCCATCAAATGTCAAAGCGGTCAGCGGCTTATTAATGCTCCAGGTGAACGTAAGAGACTCTGCAGCAATAGTGGAGCCTTTCTCAAAATTGAGAGTAGCAGGAGACACAGTATAAGATTTGATTACCAAATCAATTGCCGCATTAAGAGTAGCCAAATCAGTAATTACCTGATCCAGTGAAGCAGCGACGTTAGTCACACCCGGTTGAGAAACATTGGTATAGGTAATATCCGAAGCACTCATAGAGAGCTGAGTACTGCCAATTTTCTCGTATCCATAAGTGGCAGGAGTAGTAGAAGAATCTACTACCACCCAGACGTATTCATCATAGATATCAGGGGTCGTTCCGCCGGAGGATTTCAAATACAGAACTCGTTCTTGACCGGGATTGGGAAGATCTCCGCTAACAACAGTAGTAGTCCAAGCAACACCCGTAACATCATTAATAGTTGCTACTTGAATCGTATCAATGGTGATACCATTAGGAGAGATGACTACTTCATGCGACGGAGAAGCACTAGTGAGAGTAATAGACTCTGCTGTAATATCTCCAGAGGCATAATTAGCACCGAAGACGGTAGATAAAGCTGTACCGATAGCGGTACTAACATCAGAACCAGTTTGATATCCTGCTGAGTTTCCTAATTCATCGTTGTCGGCATCGACTTCAGCCCAGACATAGCCAGTAGCAGGAGCGGTTGCTGCTTTAGATACTAACATCTTACCAGCAGCTTCGGGATCTTTCAAACCACCAAGCTCTTTATCGTCATATAGTTTCTGGATAGTTTTCTTTGTGTGTAATGTATGGTCAGTTTCAATAACTAAATTTTCAGCTTCAGCTACAGGAAATTCACCTGCGCCCATCGGTTTTATTGTATCAGCAACACGTACAGCCATCGAAATCTCCCAAGCCTAGACAAATAACATACTGAAACTGCCTAGTCCAGAATGTGTTGTTCTAAAAATATGATAAGTACTAAATATACCGTAGTCACTATAGAAAGAAATAGTGCCACAATCATATAAATCCGTTAGCCAGGAATTAATGTAGCACTGTCCAACAGGACTATATGCTTCCGGTATAGCGATAAAAGCGTATTTGTTAATGGTTGCTTCAAAGGAATAGCTACCTTGATAAGTGGCAGACAATTTATTATTCGACAAATTTTTGATCCACTGTGATGTGATAGCAACAGGATTTTCAGCAGCACCCCAATAAATACGATTAGTAAAAGTGATAGGAACAGAACTACTAACAGAGCCTTCAGTATCAGCAGCGGACAGAGTAATATTCTGTGTACTATCTAAATCTTGTATTGTGTAAGAACGAATAGAAACTGGTAGTTCTACACCAGCTAATGTCTGAGACGTAATTTCTTTATTATACGTCCAGGTAAAAGTCAGTGAGACTACCGCCCCTATTTCGAACGTAGTATTCAAAGTTGAAAAAGAAGTAATCTCTAACGGGTGATAATTAATCTGTGCATATATATTGTCCAGTGCCTCTTTAATATTAGATACAGCGGGAGAATACACAGTCTCGTATTGCGCTGCTGTATCGATCATACTCTTAGTAGCAACAGGCTGCATAACTGCCAGATTATCGCTTCCATTAGAAGCCGTATCGTAGCTACCTTCAGTCTCATTAGCTAATCGTACAACACCCTTTTGGGTAGTCGTAGCATCTGACATACCTGCACCAGCAAGACCCGCTTCAATCATTGCTTTAATGAGAGAAGGAGACACTGATACAGGCATACCATCTGCATAATCCTGTGGATTATCCCAATTAGCCTGTAAAGCGGTAGCTAGACGAATGATACCCATCTGTTCTTGTGTAGCGATGGGTAATTCTAATTTGGAAATAGAAGTGTTTCCGTCGGAATCAACAGTGAGTAGCATCTGTACTTCTGCTAATTCCACTAAATCTAAACAACGAGGAGAGTATTGATTCAAGAGCTCTTGATATTTTAACTCTGCCTCGCGTTTCTCTTGAAACTGATAACAGTAGCTATAATCAGGAGCAAGTGCATCTATTTTTCTAAAAATTACATACATGATGGTCCTCAAGGACCATCAGCGTCATCATGCTTTCGCCTGATGCCCGCATTGGCCCATCTCTATAAATATAAGATTTCTCCAGTGATACCCTGACCACTTCCACGACTGAAGTCATGAGGTTCTGCACAAACTAAACTTGTGTTTAAAAATATAAGATATCATACATCTCTCTATCCATGTCGTCTAGCAATCTCTCAGCTACACTGCCTTTTCTTTTAAGTGTTTGTATGATATATTTCCTTACTACCACCAATGACAAAGTTTGCCAGTTGTCCAAATAACAATTGCAGCACCGGTAATTCCAAGACCAGAATAAACGACAGCATTGTTTTGTTTAATTCCACCGCCGATCATTAGAGAAACACCGGTTCCTAATGCAACCCCGGATATAATTCCAGCAACTGTAGCGGCACGGTATTGACGATTAGCTTCTGCTAATCTATCCTGTAAGAGTTTTTGATACTCGGCCTGTCTCTCGTTTTCGTCTTTTATAGTATTGAGATTGTTCTGTAACTCGAGAATAAGATTCTGTGAGTCCTCCAGTTGAAGAGTCAGATCCTTATTCAGAGATTCTAGTGTAGAAATTTTGACCTGCATCATATTCCAAGACGTCTCAAGTTCATCAAGAGACTTGTCCTGAATATCTAAAAGATCAATCAGAGTGTTAGTATCTGTTGTTAATTGTAACGGTGCTACTTGCAATTGTAAAGACTGTGCCAGAGCATTTGTTGGCAATAATAAAATTAGTACAAAAATTAAACGGTGCATGATTTAGTTCCTTTGTTGGTATGGGTTCTGTCTACTTGTGCGCCTCTATAGCCTTTCGGAAAATTCTCGGGAGTTCGCTGCCTTTGCTAATATATCCGTATTCCTAAGGTTCTGTGTTCCCATCTTCGCTCTCCTGAAAGGCTTCTAGTATCCGATTATAATCTTCAATAAGACTAATAACGGTTTTCTTAATCCTTTCTTGATTGTCTCGAATATCTTTTATCGTATTACCCGTAGTAGAGGCAGCCACTTTAAGCTCGTCAATTACTACGGAGGTGCTTTCAACTAGCTCCGTCGCTTTTTGTTGTTTGTTTTCTAAAGCGGTAAGGTCAGACTCGACTCTCGTTAGAGCTTTCTCAAGCTCTTCGTTTGCCTGTGAAAGCTCAATTAATTCTTTTTCTTTTTCTTCCATGACCTTTTTATGGTGTTGGTAGACAAAGAATACTGTTCCAGCCCAACCGAGAGCTAAAACAATAATAGCAATCCAGAGTTTTAGACTTGTTCCTGCAGGAGCGCTGGAGACAGCTACCACGACAGGGGAAACAGTTTGCTCTTCAGATTTTACTTCTTCTACTTTGCTTTCTGTATTTTCTTCTGTCATGGTAGGACTCCTTTTAGGTAGATATAAAATAAAATTACCAAAAACCGTTGGCACCAACAACTTCTAGATAAGCTTCGCCATCTGCCCCTGGTTCGCTATCGCCGGACGATTCTGGCGAAGTTACGTAGGTGATTCATCGAGAAACTCCTGAACATAAAATCAGTTAATAAATTTGTATGTTCTTAAGAAAACATCCTCAGCTACACCATAAATATCCTTAGGATTCGTAGGATCTTGGAGAATATATCCACCCTTTTTCAAGGTCATTTCTTCCCCACCCCACATGGGAGGTTGGAAGATTATATCCTCTGTTACTTTTGTAGCATTCATGGGGCCGCCTTTAGTAAAGGCAGTCTTTGTTAAATCTGACATACTGGGGAAAACTTCATCAAGAGCTAGCGTTCCATCTTTAAGTTGCTTTAAAACTTCTTCTTTGGAAAGTCTTAGTCTGTTGAGTGCTTCCTGTGGAATATCAGTAGGAAGATATTTCTTTTCAAAAACATTCTTTTTAATTACCCAATGTTCAGGACCATTAATGTTCTGAACAATATAATCGCCTGCATTAGCGAGGTCATGGGAAAACTCTTTAGTTCCATCAGCCAAGACAGTTTGGACTCGTTCGCCTTGTTTTGCTAATTTTTCTACTTTGATCTTTTCAACTTTGGCTGCTTTTCTAAATTTAAGACCTTCTTTAGCAATATATTTTGAAATATCCGAAACATTTATAGGTGGTAGCTTAGGATAAAATTTCCGTAAATCTTGAGGCAAAACTTCAAAAAGATTATTGAGTTCTCTACGTTCTGCCTCAGATAAATTTTTACCTGAGGCCAATTTCTTCAGGCTAACACGTTCTCCCTCTCCCAGTAATCTTTCAAATTCTTTCTGAATTAGCTTATCGGGACAACCTTCTTTTCTAAGTAATTCTAAGAATTTTTGATTAAGAGACTTACTGTCTAAACGTGCACCAGAAGCATGTTCACGAGCTTTCTTTAGAAGAAAGTCTTGCCACTCTTTTGTAGCGGAAGCTTTTTCAATCCAATCCTTGGAAGCTTCGATCGGTATTTTCCGACGGTCAAACACAAAAGGAGGCGCGTCGTATCTTCCTGCACCAACAAAATCCGGTGTTGCCTCTTTAAATATCTTTTCAATTGCACGATCATCCTCTGCTGTCAGGAGATTTCGCCAATCTCTGAAATCTATTTTAACATTAGAGGGACGTTTATAAGCAATGTTCCCCACATCGTCGCCATATTTAGAAACAGCTTTGGCAGCATCATCACCGTATTTGCGAAATACTTTGCCCACTGTGCTAGTGATTTTTTTGCCTATTTTACTGCCAAGCCCAAAATTATATGCATTGGCTACTCTACTGAAATTTCTTAACATCTGTTGTTCGTTCATCTGTGTGCCCTCCCTGTGCGAGTATTGGCTTTTAAAAAGCCGGTAAAGAAATCTGACAAATTTTTATGTTTCTCTTTTTGATGTTTTTTTGCTTCTTCAGCATCAAAGTCATCTTGAGCTGAATTGCCACTATAGATATTTGTGTAATAACTGTTTAAAAACTCCTTGCTAAATTTTTGCAAGAGAGCTACTGTAGAAAGGTTTTCATCCAGGTCTAAAATCTCCAATATACGACATTCAATCTTGTCTATTTTATGTAATACACTTACCATAGAAAAATAACAACGAGTTAAATCATCATCACACTTTTCAATAGCTTCTTTGTCTCGTGAATGAACATCGCAAGCTATAAGACAAGCTAGAGCAAAAGGAGTAAACACTGCTTCAAAAAGAAAAAATTCTTTTAAAGCATGTGGTATTATTTTTAAAGCTTTAGCTGCTCTAACAGCTTTAGTTAATTTTTCTGGATTCTTAAAAGAGCCTTTAATAAAGTCTAAACTAAATGGCAATACTCCTCCCCAAAGAGCATAATCAGCGGATTTTTCTGATAAACCTTTGGCCCAATTTTTTACCAGTTTGGGTGTAATTAAACCAAGGTCAGCAAAGAATTTAATTGTGCTCATGATGGGAAGGCCACCATTAGATATATGATCAGGCTTACTTAATTCAGTTGCAGATTTACGTAATTCCTTGAATCTTTCACATAGTTTTTCACGTTTTGCTAGTAAGTCAAAGACATAGTTTTTAAGCTCCGCAGTGGTGCCATGATAATTTTCAGGAATTTTCAATAAAGAATCAGGTGTTTTAATTAAAACTTGCTTACAGAAATTATCAAAACCAGATTTGGAATTTTCGTCTGCAAAAAGATCAGACAAATCAGTACTCTGAGATTCAACACTTTCTCTGAATCGTTCTTTTTTGTCCTGCTCTATCCTTTCTTTTTCTTCTTCACTTAATTCCTTTTTTTCTTTACTTTCAGAGAAATCGAAAAATCTCTTTGTTACTCTGGCAAAATTTCTCATGCTATAAATGTATGAGCCCATTTCTTGCCCTGTCCTTTCTCTTTGATATATTTCATAAAGTAATCGTGCGGTAAGCGAATATCGTTGCCTGACCCTTCCCAATCTCCGAGAGTATTACCATAAGGATCATCAATAATCCAGAAGTCGGGAATATCCGTACTATTACCTTCATTAAAGATACAGCCCACGAGACAGACAATATGCCCGAGAGTTTTCCCGTTAGACTTTGGAAAATCACCAGAAATCACCACTGGTCTACCAGCCTTAATTTCTTCAATTAGTTTTTCCAGAGGAACTGTCATGGAGAATTTTGTAACTTTTTCTCCAACGAATTGATTAAACGCTTTCAACAATTCCTCGTGATACGTCGGTCTTAGCCCCGCGTCTAACATGTACTGCTGCAAGCAATCTTCCGGCTGATCAAATTTCTTGGAATACTTCTTATAAAGTTCCGATGATGTAAACTTCTGCCAGATAGACGGTATATATGAAGCCGCCATCACCATAGAAGTCGTATTACAAGATTTATTAGGATTTACCTTATTATTGCGCTGAGAGTAATTTACTTTGTTTGTAGATACATTGTAGATTCGCATACTGTTTTCCTTCGGAGCTGTAAATACTGGTAGATTGTTTGTCCATTTTAAGAGCGTCTTGTGGAGATTTTCAAGATAATCGTTGTACTTATCGAGATCGTTCCCTAAATTTAAATCCAGAATGCTTTTAAAATAAACACCGACTTTATGTAGCATCAACTCTTTATGAATCGCACTTATCTCTGATAACGGCAAAAAATCATTACAAGGGGCACAGGACAAGTCAAAGTAAATATATGGCCGACAGTCAGGTGAGAAATCATGTCCAGAACAGCAAGCAACAGTCTTGTAGCCTTTGAGGTTAAGAATGGTGATAATCTCAGCAAAGTCATTATCTAGAATCACTGGCTCTTTACCAATTAGATATAGTCCTTCGTGAGGAGCGAGGAAAGTTTTGTTATCCTTCCAACGTTTTACTGCGGATTCACTAACGTTTTTTAATGTGGCTAGCTGTTTGATGGTAAGAGAATCAATGGCTACGCGCTGTGCGTGTGATTTGGTTGCTTTTGTGACCATGTCGGTTTCCTTTTTTGTTCTAATACTGTTTGGTCTTCTTCTCTTAAAAATACTTCCGGGCAATACGAGAAAAATTATGCTGACTGCCGTACTCATCATTTAAGCCATACAGGTTTAACAAAGAGCTATAGACTGACTACTCCCATGATTTTAGTTGCGGGAGTAGTCAGAATAGAAAAGAACTAAGATACTATTTACGAGTATTTCCAGCCAAGAAAAATTGTTTACAAAATGATTTGGGATCCTGTGATTGACAAGCTTGTATTACAATTGGTAGAATAGCTTGCATGAATTTCCTAGCTGGAGAATTAGGAAACGAAAAGTCGAAATATTCAATTATTTCATCTTGACTTTCAAGCATTTGTGCTTCAATAGACTGTTCTAAGACTGGTCTTAGTCTTGAAATCAATAAATTAAATAGTAAGTCACATTCTTTTGGCGTACGTCGTTGACCTTCATTATGAATTTCAGCAATGATCATTCCCCAAAGTTGTCCTTTATTATGAGGATGAGAATTTTCAGCTTCTTTTAAAGCATCTTGTAAAATCTGTTGTGGGGTACGTGCAGCTCGTGCAGATCGTTGTTTCGACCGCTCGTCGTCAATTTGTTTTAATTCTTCGCCAAATACCTTAGAAGTTAATTTATTCAGTATAGCCTCTTCTGCACTAAAGTACTTCTTAGTTACTCTGGCAAAATTGATTAATTTATTCATTATAATTTCTCCTATTTCTTCTATTAAAGCATCTCGCCACTAACGCCCTATCTGCAGATTCAACTGTAGGATAGGAAGTGACTCTTCTGAAGAGGTGACTTGCGGGATTAAATACAGGGATACCGAGGGTGGCATGAACGGTGTCTCGTTCTTCCTGCTTATCATCAATGAAAATACTATCAGGTTGCATATACTGGGCCTTGGGGCCTTCAGCTGTGATAATATTATCAAATAATGAAACATCAATATCAAATAAGCTAAGGTAGTTCAAGGGTACATGAGTACGAGTGACGATATTTTTTTCCTTGCCACGCTTCTTAGATTCCGTTAAGAAATCTAGCAATGTCTGGTTAGGCATATAGTAGTTCCAGAGTAATAAAGTATCATCCATATCCGTGTATATACGATTGTATGAGTCTGGTGAGACTTTTCTATCAATCTGGAAGATTGCCTCTTCCACTGGTGGCAGAGAGAAGTATTTCTTTGCGATTCTGCTAAAATTCATTGGCAACCACTCCTTCTTTAAGCGGGCATATTGTTATCAAACGGGCTCAAGGTATTGCTACTATCCCACCCTAAGCAGAGACCACCACCAATATAGATGAAATCGCCATTGTCAAATGTTCTGCCACGTGCAAAAGGCTCAGTTCCAGCAGGATAATCGTTTCCACTTATATAACTACCAATATTTAAAGGATTATAGATAATTCTTAATAGATCTGATTTAATCCATCCTTTGAATTGGTCCTGTCCATATATCTTTGTAGCATTAGGGTAACCTAAACCTATGCCCAATTGAATAAAACGCGCTTTTTCGGACTCTACACATAAAGCAGCTAATCCAGCACAAGAAACTAAACAAGTACCACTAGCATTAGAAGTAGAATTAATATCAGACAAATTCTCAGATATTCCACCCTTTATGTTGCCATTACTATTAAAAAGTTCTACTAAATTTAATTTTAAATCATTGTATTTGTTGAGTGCAGTTCCATGCAAGATAAATGCATTAGAAGCTTTGTTACTAGTATAATAATTACTTAGTGGATTAAAATATTTTGTGTCACTACTATTATTAGCTGTTGTGTTGTTATCTTGTTCTCTTGAAGTGTTTGTTCCAATATCCCGCATTAAATGAAATGCACCATAGTGATAAACATCTTCTTCGTGGAAATTATCAAATAATTTTCCAATTATGAATCCTTTACTGTTAGTATAAGACCAATTTGACGCCTTTAGTATAACGGTAATATCATCTTCTTTACAAATAAAAGACCAAGAATATTGTACATCAACTGTATTACTTATACCTATGCCAGCATTATTGTACATACTTGAATAATTACTACCACCACCTACAGAACCCATATTACAAGACATTGGTGCTACCATAGAGCTTTTACACCAATTATCAGAGGACCAGTCATAAGAAGACCAAGTTTGTTGACTTTCAAAAGGCATCATAGCGATAGATAAACCGACAGGATGCCTAATTAAAATTGAACAGTTACTAGCATAAAAAGGACTACCTGTATTAACAGATGACAGCGCTGTATAATAATCTTTATACAAATTAGCAAAATAAATTAAGGCTATTTTAGTATTCGTAACAGAATTTACAAAATAAACACCACAGCTATAGTTATAACGATTAGATCCTGACCTATCTAGATAGCATTCTAATATTCTAGGTAAAGCTGTAGTTAAATCTAAATCTGTAGTATTGACAGTAATATTACCAGTATCTACAGAGGGCATGTCAGTATCGAATTCCCACTGAGGATTGGCTTGCATCAATGCTTTAGCACAACCGATGAGAATAGTGCGGCAATTTTGTTTCATGGTAGCAGTGATTTCAACTGCAGATGTGGAGCCGTTCCAAGCACTACCATCACCAGTAAATGTATATTTAGCTATTTTATATCCACCTGAAGCCATTATTCTTCACTCCTCTTCTTAACCTGTAGAATCTGCAGTCATAGAGCCTGCGGTAAATACAATTACTTGACTTCCACTACCACCGCCTCCCGCAGCATCAATCATTGCTTTAATCTGACTGGCGGTAAGTATAATAGGAACTCCGTCAATACTGTCATATTGTGAAGGATCAGCATAAATCTCTGCACCAGTTGCTGTTGTCGTCTTAACATTACCGGCTACGCTCGTTGAAGCGATAGCGCCGATAGCGCTAATCTTGCCTTCCGTTAACGTCGCTTCATTAATTGTTAATGCAGTTTCCGTTAACGTAGTAGTATTCCCAACGGTTAATTTTCCGACGGAAGATACACCGGCATCAATTTTAATTTCTGCGATAGGATTGCTTCCTGAACCGTAGCTAAACCAGATCGTACCATTCGGGAAAATATTAATATGGAGAGTACGACCACCAGGACGATAAGTACCATAAGCAGAATAAAAATCCATATTCTGTTCATAGATATCTGAATATTCATTCTCGTGGTATGTAAAAGTTGGTACAACTTCATAGACGCTGTATCCATCCGCCCAAGTAAAAGAAATATCAGAAGCGGAAGGAATGCCATAGAAATTAAAGTGGTTATAATGCCAGACTTCATAGCTCTCTTCAGTGGTTACTTCATCAGCGTTAGCTGCTGTATAACTTCCAGATGCGGTTTTACTAATCTTAACGTCAGCGAGTCTAAACTGTTTCTCTAAAGGAGTTTCCCTGGTTAGCAAGGATTGACCATTAATGAAAATATCCTGCTCAGTGATTATAACACCATTAGGAGAGCCGATCTGAGCAGTACCAGTATACAGAGGCTGAGTGTATTGCAACATCAAGTGCGGAATTAACACGTCAGCTTCAGCAGTATCTTCTGTTGAGACCTCAATGCGACCATTAGCAAGGAGTAAATTAAATCTACCAACTACAGGATCCGTTGGAGCTTCGGGGAATGTCTTACCAATTATGATAGGATTAATTGTCTGTAAGGCTTGTTCACTTATTCCAGTAATAGGATTTGTGACTGTAACAACTTCGTAATTGTTGTCTGGATAAGAAGCGTAACCATTATCAAGAACATCATCAATAGCGATGCAAACAGGCCAGTCTTCTATGTTCGCAGGCAAAGCAATAGTAGGACAGCTAAAACTCCAAGTATAACCGTTTTGACCTTGAGCTGGTTCATCCAACGCAAAAGATAATACTGATTGAGCGGGAGCATCAAATCCTATAGTTCTAATTTCATCTAACAAGTATTGGTATTCTGAGTCCCAAGCATATAGTGCTATTAGTCCATTAAGAATAATTATACTAACTTCTTGACCATCAATAGTGCCATCGATAGAAGTGAATCCAGCATGATAATAGAAACTTTCTTGCTCAAACGTAGAAGCAGTATCAAATGTTATGGTTAAGTTTTCTACTACCGGCGAAGCTGCTAATCGAGAATCATTACAACATCTAAATCCGAAGGCATCTTCTTTGAATTGATTTTGATAATAAATAAAGCTTCTTGTGTCAACAGTTTCAGTTGCTACCGTTAAATAATCGCCAATGCTAATATCGTGCATTGCTTCTGCGATAGCTTCTTCTACTTCTGTACCGGTTTGATAATCTGCATCATTATTGAACGATGATACATTAGTAGGAATATCACTAGAAGTAATAAATCCAGAATCATTAGTTAATTGACTAGTAGCAGAAGGAATACTAGGAATATCACTTGAGGTAATGTACCCTGCATCATTATTGAACGATGATACATTAGTAGGAATATCACTAGAAGTAATAAAACCAGAATCATTAGTTAATTGGCTAGTAGCAGAAGGAATACTGGGAATATCACTTGAGGTAATGTACCCTGCATCATTATTGAACGATGATACATTAGTTGGAATGTCACTAGAAGTAATAAAACCAGAATCATTAGTTAATTGGCTAGTAGCAGAAGGAATACTGGGAATATCATTCAGTGTAATATACCCAGCCCCGTTAGTAAGTTCTGCAGTGTCCGTAGGAACCGTCATAGTGACAGTACCATGGTCTACAGGCAGAGTCTCATCGTTAACAACAATATCCCGCACGTATCCGCCCTGGATAGTTTCTACGGCATCATCAACGAAGACTTTGACTTGACTCGGTTTTAATATAATCGGAATACCCTGTACTTCATCGACAGGATTTTCATAAGAAACCTCTCCTGGCTTCGTTAATTGAATAAGACCGGGAGCAGTTTCAGTCGCAACAGGAATTCTTAAGGGTGATACTTCAACACCTTGAGTGTCAGCGTCCACAGCGACAGTAACGCCAACGGCAGCAGATTCTACTAAATCAAGCTGATCGGGATCATATTGAAGTAAAAGATCCTGATACGCCTGTTCAGCAGTGGCCAGATCTGTATATGTTTTGCAGATTTTATAATTCTTCTGCTGACGATCGATTCGCAGTAAAATAAGATACATGTCGCCTGTTCCTTTCGAAAGTGTTGACATCCCTCCGGAACGATTTATCCGCGCGTTCCAGCTACAGCATTAGTAGCAGAGGGAGCTTTGCCTGTTTCTAATTTTCTCGCAATTGTCTTTAACAAGGAGATGAGTTGTTTACCTTTCTCTGGATGGTCCGTAGATTCTAAGATTTTAGTAAACTCACCAAGAGCGGCAACGGCTAATCGGTTTGATTTATATTTCTCTTTGAGCTCATCAATGTCTTTTGCGAGCTCCTTTAATTCTTCATGGATGGCGAAATTACGTTTACGATTTTTAACCGCTTTACGCATTTCGTCAGAGACGATGTAATAGTGTTCTTTATACATAAGGAACTCCCTAGGAATTTTCAGGTACAATCGTATATTCTTTAGTTTCTGGGCAGTAATCGACGTGCATATCTACGACTTCAGAGATAAACACATCAGTCAGTTTGCGCGATTTAACGAGAGTAACGTACTTCTCTACTGCCTCTTCGTATGTACTAGCTGTAGTAGCTAGATTATAAGCGCCAGTTGGCGTCTTCGTATATAATTGGTATAGCATGAGAGACACTCCGTAGAAAATTTAAGAGACAGTGTCGCTATATTTGTTGGGTGCAGCAAAAATAAGCCCAAGGACCCGCTCATAGTCTGTATCATCAACTTCGCTACCATAATTAGACATTTGGTTATAATAGATTAATCTAACCTGGTTGTTCCAATCTTGGGCCAGAATAACAGTAAAAGGAGTACCCAGTGCAGCCGCTGGGCCTTGGCTGTTTGCCCAGTCAGCGCTAGCTAAATATCTTATATTGCCAGCTTTAGTGTTAAGAGTTACCGTTATGTTCTTACTGTGGTTGATATTCCAGTGCTGCGCAGCATCGGTATGATAAAAGTAAAACCATGCGAGAATACCATTTTGACCATACAAGTTTGCATAGGAATCAATAACACTGGTGTAACTATTGCTACTGCTATTATATACTGCGAATTTCCTAGCGGTAATCTGTGCACTACTCATGGTTGTTCCAGTACTATTACTGATACTAAAATTTGCAGCCTTTACACTGTTACTAAAGGTGGTACCGGCGTTATCAGTAGTAATATTACTTGGCAGAGTTAAAGTACCGCTAATGGTAGTGTTTCCTGATAAATTGTTTGTACCGTTAAAATTAATTGTACTATTAGAAACGGATAAGCCACCATTACAAGTAAGAGTTCCGTCACAAGTAACATCGCCTTTAAATTCAGCGTTCGGACCAACAGTAATATCACTATCAGTCAACTGAATAACTCTTTTAGTAGCTTTTCCCTGAGCGTCGATTACTCTACAGCCGATCGAATAAAGCGGATTATATGAACTCATGTTTTACTCCACAATATCAAACCAGTTGTAGTTTCGAGAATTGACGTTGACCTGATGAATTTCATCATTAACAGCGTTTACTTCATAGGTAATATAGAAATTAATCTCAGGCGTTCCGTAATAGAACAAAAGCTCCTGTACGAGGTATTTAAATCTCGTTTGGAAGAGCTCATTATCCTTGAAAATCTCTCCGGTGGTGGAGACGGATATTTTGTAATACGGAGTAGCAGAAGCTGCTCCTGAATCTCCAGAACGAGGTGGTACATAATAAGTACCACCACTGTAAGCATTCAGCAATTGCAAACAAGGATTACATTTGAAAGCGTAAAGAGTATTAGAGATAAATGCTATTTGAGACTTTAAAGCAGTTGCGTCTCCGGTGATCTTAAAGAAATTCTTACCTAGGTCACTATTACGATAACGAGAAAATGTCATACTCTGCGAAGTATCGTGATATTTAAATGACACCAAAGTAAACGCAGGAGAATGATCCATATTCGTTTGCAAAATCCAATGACCACTTGAATCTTGCCGGAGCTGCCAATACTGAGTAAGAGAATCTAACTGCACTGGAGAGCTAGCACTAGCATTAAAAACATGAGTTATTTGCCGCTGAGTATTGTATTCATCTATGTAGATGAATTCAAATTGGTCATTATTCTGTATAACACTGTCTATGTAGGGACTCTCTCCAAACTTAACATATTTGTTTGGTAGATCACCAATTAAATCAGCAAGAGAAATATCTGCAAAATCTATCCACGGTGAAATATACCAAGTATATGGAGTGGAATAAGGTGATATATGGGGGTTATAAAGCAGGTGGTTATAAGAATCTTCGCCGATCCCTGCTAATTTTAGATTCCAGTTGTCACTGCCATAATCAAAAACACTTGTCCAGTATGTATACTCTGTCTCATTAACCTTATTCAACAGCATATAAGCGCCGTAGTTATATGTTTCGGCTTTTATTTCAATCTTTAACCCATTAACGAAGAATTCAAGATTCTTGATGGCATTTTCAAAACCGGCCTGAGAGTACAACGATTTATAGATAAAGAGTCTTTCATTATCATCGTACTCTTGGAAGAGATTCTGGAAGAAATCATCTACTGGTTTTAATTCTTCGTATTTAATCTTCTGACGGAAATTGCTTTCAATCCAATCTGGAGTGAAGTTCTGAATACCCTTTTTGAGTAATGCTATGTACTCAGAATTCTGAGCAAGACGGTCTTCTATAAAGTCTGCATACACGGGAAACCTCCAGAAAAATGAACGATAAATCAAGAACGATCAGAAATATAATTAATAATTGGTGTATAAGTGATGCACTGATTCTTTTGAAGAATTACCGGCGCGGGAGTCACTTTGTCTCCCTCATTATTGGGGTCATAAATCTCCACGAGAGAAACTTTTCCCAAAAGACTAGGATTGGCCATAATATCAGCAATCATCTGATACGGATTCCAAGTCTGTCCTACTACGTATCTAGGAGCATTAACGATCTCCGAACAGAGAGTCAGATCTAACAGATCCGTATAATGAATATCAATATTTAACTGCGAAGCCGAAGAAGAAGATGTACCGTCAAGTTTGTAATCTTTCGGGGTAGCTTCTGTAAGGTATACAGTTTGATTGATATTATAAGATTTTAATGCGTTCTGTAAACTTTCTTGGTATGTCTCAGGCAGTGCCCCGTCGCTAGTATAGTAAACATTAATAGTTTGGCCGTCTATATCCGTATAAAAGCCCTTGATAAGAGGACAGGTTACAGTTATGATTTCGTCAATTGAGTTGATTGACTTCATTGTGCTCTGGAACTTCTGACCAACAGCAGCTAATAGATAAATTCTATCTGGATCTTCTTCTTTGGGCTCTTGAGAGCTTTTAACTGTAATTGTTGTCGTTCTACCATTAGCATTCATTGAGAATCCGGGGATTGAACGAATAGCGTTCGGTAATTCTAATTCCTTCTTCGTTAAATCAGGACTCTTTAGGAATTTAATGATATAAACATAATTCTCCTGGAATTTATCAGCCTTCCAAAGTCTTACGCCGTAATTAGGCAGAGTCATTGCACAGATCTCTGCTTTCATACCGTTACCGACATTTTCCGTGTCTGTACTTTTGTCTTCTTCGTAGAGATCTGTTAATTTACCGGAAATCTTAAATACATGATAGACATCATCAGATTCGTCAATAGTACCGCCGTCATCCAGAGATGTGACAGTAATATTTTCCGAAATATTCTGAATCAAATTACCGTCGCCGTCTTCAAGGTCAATATAGTATTTACCATTACCTTGAATTGTTAATGTCTGAGCTGGTTCTACGGTCAGATAAGCCTGAATAGAGACTACTTGATCTGTATTCATAAAGGCATAATCTTCAGCGTATACTAATTTATACTGACCATAAGAGGCAATCGTGTCGAATTTCTTAGCAACAGTAGGAGCGAGACAACCGAGATTATCGATAGTAATCAGTCTGTTGCTTCCTCTGTTGATAGAACAAAAATTATCTGCTGCGTGTTGGATTTTGCTCGTCAGAAGCTTAGAACGCAGGAATGAATCTTCCAGAAGAATAGAGACATCTTCCAATTGGTGCAGATATAGATAATCGGCTAAAATATTAGAACAGAGGTCTGCTAATTCACCCTGAACATCCATTGCCTGATATGAGGCTTGCAATTTATTATAAAGGTCCGTCCGTGTGTAAGCCATATCAATCCTCTTTTGCGTAAACGATTAGTTGTTCATCAACTCCCGTAAAGGAAGCTGTTATCGTCTGGTTGGAATTCTTTTCAACTTTCTGCAGAACGATAGCATGAGAGCTATCCCTCAGAGAATCCTCTATAGCCGTCTGTACGGACATAACGGAAGATTCGTCCAAATCCTTATACCCGAACTCATTATTGCAAAATACGGCACCAGAGGGCGTATAAAGATATAGTTTGACATAATCAAGGAGTGCTTCTCCCTGATAATTGGTTTTGGAACCATCTAATTTAAGGTACATCCCCTGTGCCCTCCTACTACATTAATACACGAAACTAACAACTATCCTAGAAAAAGAAAAACCGGAGGCACGATTTTTACGTCGCTCCTCCGGTCATATTTTTTGTGTTTTAAGGTTGTTCACTTTGGCAACGTATTTCGATCATATTGCAGATACTGAGCTATGTCTGCCGGACGTTCTTTGTCTTGTGGTAAGCAGAAAAGAAGCTGTTTTGGAAAACTACTAACATCTTTCTGGAATCCTTCAACAGGACAGCCTTTCCAAGCCTTATATGTCAGCTCCTTAATCATCTGTTCTCCGTTTCCCCATGTCTTGATTCGTCCTATACCATATTGGTATGGTACGACAAAGCAACCATTGGTGTGGCACTTGACTGCTCTGGAATTATTAATCCCGAGTCTGTTATACGCACAAGAGAGAACATCAGCTACGTCCAGGCAATTTTTATAGAGGTCAGTCTGAATATTCCAATTAAGTCTTCTCATCCAGTGTGACAAGTGCACCCCCGCTATGAGCATGTTAAGATCCCAATTTTTTGCATAATCGGGAATTCTTAGGGCACTTTTTTCATCAGACAGCAAACATTTAAGCTGAGCATTTACGAATTTGCTGTTATGAATGGGGCTTTCACAAATACGGATAATTTTCTTCAAATCTTCCGGTTGAAGCCTCACATCTTCCCAGTTGGCACCAAGGCCGCCTTTTCGGATTGGTGTAAAGCAAATATCGAGACTCTCTAACTCACTTTTAGCAGAGGGGTCATCTGTAAACCAAAATTCCAGAACCTTTGGTAAATCGCCCATCGCACTAAATCCGATACCCAGCGTAAACCCCTGATCGTCATATGTATTGATTGACGACCAGTTTCCTTCAGCACAGATGAGACTACCGAGCATACATTTCTGTTCCAAGGAAAGCCCAGAATGTTCAGGAATGAACGTTTTGGTTCTACCGTAGTAAATGTACCCACCACGATATTTTTGTAAATTACTAGGGCCTGCAACGCTTTGATTGAAGCGTTTTCTGAGCTTCTCTAATAGGGCTTGAGCTTGTTCTTCTAGAGCTTGTTTTTTAGTGTTACTAAAGTAGAACTGGGCAATTCTGGCAAAATTCGAGAGTTGCATAGAAAGACCTCTTAGGAGTTAAGCGGTGGATTTTCTGCAAGTATTAAAATGTTGTGTAAGGCGCTTGAGGCTTCACTTGCTGAGGTACAAGTCTTGCAATACCTTTTCAGTAGAGGATAAAGCTTTTCACCTTTTTTAGTGGTTGGCTCAAAATCAATCTTAATCACAGAATTATCAGTAACTGTATTGTTCTTTGTCTTCGGATTCTTTGAATCTATCTCGTCTAACTGACGGAACATATTAATATTCCAACGCGGGCTTTTTTGCTTAACAGGCTTTTGGTATTCAAAAGAGGCTTTGCCGAGACCTGGAAAAGAAATTGTTTGACAAATTATATTGTTATTTTCTTTAGGCTCATTAACAATACACTTATTATCGTTTATTAAGTCATTAATTTTTGATAAGCAGAAGTAAACCTGTTCGTTTGACGTATCTGTTTCCTCGTTTTTAAGACAGCGAGAGAGTTCCATCGCGTATTCAATAACAGTACACTCTTCTTCTGACTTCTGAAAATACTTCCGAGCAAAATTAACTACAGTTCGATTCAACATATTAAATTCCTCAAACATTTACGGAGATCGCTGCATGGCCAGCGACGTTAAATGTGTTTAATCCCAGCCAAGCTACTGATCCCGTGGATTCTCCATGAGTAGCAGCCATAGCAGGTGTACATGTAACAGTTTGCACTGCCGTTTGAATAGCAGTTCCCATAATATTACTACAAATATCAAAATCGTTGCCGTTTCCAAAAGGCGGCATGACTAAAGTACATGTTATAATCTGTAACGTACCTGCTACTACTACAGAATTGTTTAATGATAACTGCGCTGTCATCATCATCTGATTAAAATAAGTAGCAAAATTAAACTGAGAACGATTTACAGGTAAACTAAATGAAATACTCTGAATCGTTCCCTTTGCGTTTATTATCTCTGTAGCTCCATTTGGTAACACGCCAGTATATAGATACTGTGTCTCGAATTGATCCTGAATCAATTTCTTTAGCACTGTAAACTGAGCGTCAGTCACAAGATGATATTTTAAATCATCAGGACAGAGATAAGCGTATGTGTTGTCGTACTCTAATTCAGTTAATCTGTAATCTGAATCCTTGAGACTCTCTTCACCGGGATAACCGGGAATACGGCTATTCGAGAGCATAAATACGCGTTCTTTATTGAATTGTACCGCCGTATCTTTCCACCAAGCTCCTACTGTAGACGGTGAGGAACCACCAACACTAAAAGGCGCTGAACGATTATGTACTGCCTTCGCCGAGTTATAATCAGCTGCTGATACTTTTATTGTACCGCGAGGTTCTGGATTAAGAGCCATTGAAAACCTCGTTCATTGAAAAAGAATAAAATTACCGCAATGAGGAGCGCCAGTGTAAGGACAATTTGGAAGGATAGAAAAGCCTGATGTCTGTATGATCGCTCCATCAAGAGTCAACTGTGAACCAGCTTTACCTTTAATGACGATATTACCCATATCACACTGAACAGTTATCTCTGAACCACCTGCTTTAATAGTAACGATTCCCTGCGTGTTGTCAGCTATGGTTTTGGTATCGTCCTGTTCTTCCGTCAAAGTCCTATCGAAGATTATCTCGCAATTTGGTAATTTGAATCGAGCATAATTCTTTTCCGTAAGATTTATCTCGTTAGGACCATTGGTCTCATCATTTTCGTAGTTTCTAATACCAGTAAAACGCTTTTCTCCATCATCCTGATAGATCGGCAAATAGAGAAAGGTATGGGCCGCCATATTACTATCGCAAATATCATAGATAAATACGATGTCGTTTGCTTTTGGCGGTCTCGTACAATTTCCAAGAGGAATAGCTACAGGCCATTCATCCTGAAAATCTGGTAAGCCTATGATATTAAATTTAATCTTGTAATTACGAGGGTCATCATCAGATTCATCGAAACATTCAACTACTTTACCTAAAAAGTGCTGTTGCTTTTGAGGTACTTCTTTAATAAAGTCATTAACTTGCGTTGTCGTTAAGAAATTGTTGCTGCTCGATAGCATCTGTCACTCCGTAATACTGCATTTGACAGTCTACATTCTGTCGAGTATACCGATACATAATAGATGTCAATACCCACCTGGTTATATCAGGGAATAGGTCAGTTCTACTATTCTTATACTCTGTACCGATAACCTCGTCTGTTTCTGCGTCTAAATGCTTATTTAGCATTAGCTTAGGTCCGGTGGTAAATGACTTCTTATTGTACGCCATCGTATGATGTAGATCATGATCATCTACAAGATGATAGTCCAGTAGAGATTTGTTTTGTGAATATGATAGCCACGGGGAATCATCATTATTCTCCGGCTGAACAGGTAGAGTGTCTACATTCGTAGAAATAATCAGATTATCACTGGAGGCAAAAACATTAAGGTCAGATTCCTCTGATTTGGGCTCCAAATTGATCTGATATCTGCCAATATACCAATATGGTGTTTTAGCGCACATCTGGCAGATACCAAGTGCCTGCTGCAGATTAGTCGTATTTACCTGAAATATTTTTCCGGGAACATCATCATTAAAATTGATATTCTCTCGGATATTGATATTCTGAAGGGCTTCTTTAGCTGAAGCCCCCAGATATTTAGTTTGTGGCACGCGTATATCAAGATAGCGAACCATCCAACCTCTAATCAGAAGGATATTATCTTTAGGAATCATATTGATGACGCCTAAATTAACATCGTAATTTAAACTCTCTGATTGAAAGGTTAATTTGAAATCTTTATAAGAAAGCAGATCCAGATAATTATTACCTGTCAGATAAAGCTCAAAGTAAGGCACATAATTTATAATTTCGTGAACATACATCTCAGAAAAGATGTATTTGTCGAATACATCGTATGTATTACCCTGACTATCTGTCATAGTTAGGCCGAGCTGATAATTATCTACAGAAATCACGATCTACTCCGCTTAATTCACCGAGGTGCCGCATATTGAGATGTCGTAACGGTAATAGCAGTGTCTCCAGTAAAGAGGACTTCCTGCAAATACATTGTCCGTTCATCTCCGGTAATTCTATTAAATAGCACAGCGGCATCTAAATTATTGTTTGATAGTGTAAGGTCGATGCGTCTATCTTTGATTGTATTTACTGCCTGTAAAGGCAATTTATCCAAAGCACGCATTAAAGGAGAACCGAAAGGATCATCACTAATTTTCTCGATCTGGGCAAATTTAGCCATCATCAACCTCCGGTATTTGTTTTAACACATCCGTCTGCAAAACAGAAGAGCTGTTGCGTAGCAGTGAATCCATCGTAGGGCTCGACGTTACAGAGCTCCACATCAATATTAATCCATTGAGGAAACAGCCAGCCTTCGCGGTACTGAGCTAATTGGTCACTGCTGTCTCCTGCTGTTGTGGCAGAAGTATTTGTTGCTGTATTATTCTTGGAACCATACAGAGTAACCTTACGACAGAGATTACTCTTTTTCCAAGCGTCAATGAATTTCTGCGCGGGATCCTGCTGAGTAGAAGCCTTATAGTTAACAAAGCTCAACGTAGAATCTGCGTTGCCGTCAGAATTTGATTTAGCTCTGTCTTTAGATGTGTCTGATCCTAGATCTTGAAACGGGTCGCTTTCTAGTAAGAGCATATCAGAAGAAGCTGTAATAGTCACTTGTTTAGGTACAAGATTTCTATAAATAGAATACCCTTGTCTTAGCTGTAGCTCTCCACGATATTTAAATAAATCAAAATTTACGGGCTTTCCTTCCTCTTTTGACGTATTTGTCTTGAAACCACCAGATGCAACAGTGTTTTTGTCAACAGGCTTAATAGCAAAAGAGTTCGGAGCTGTATAGTACATAGCAGCTTTAGACCAAGTATCCTGATCTGATTGATAGTAAAAATTTGGGGCCACAATCGCAAGATATGAAGCTAACTTTTTTATACACTCTGCTGCAGTCTGAACGGAGCTATCTTTGCAAACAATGGATTTCTCTATTGCCAAATTTTCTGCAGATCTCCCTCCGTAATTCACAGTAATACTATTTAAAGTAGCTACAAGGTTATCAGGATTGAGAAGAAAACCATAAGATAAGTCATTATCTAAAGGACTATCTGCATTTTGTTTAGCATTGTCTGGTACAGTATTTGTTGTTGACGATTTTTCAATAGGATTCCTCTTTAAAAAACCATCTAAAAAATTATCCACTGCTGATTTTATTTGATTTGCCTTTTTCTTTACTCCACCTACCGTTCGCTGAAATTTTGCGAATTCATCGTCGAATCCCATTGTGCCGAAAAATATGCGCAAAGTACTCATAGTAGGAGAATTGTCGGTCAGGTCTATCTCGTGACCGCCTTTTGCAAGGTCTTCGATATAATTCTGGAACAACTGAATACGTCGATTTCTCCATCCTACCTGCGCGTCTGTTCTTGAACCGTGGGTAGAGTCTGAGTATTTTTGTAAACCGAACTGTCCGATATCACTACTCCAATTGAGTCCCATCTGTGCAGTTCTTTCAATTGAATTACCAGACCAAGGAGCGGAGAATAACTCTTTGTAATCCTGTGTACCGTAATCAGTACTGCAATTGTAATACAGGGTTTGTGTATACGGGATTAATTCGGGAGGAATAGACGTCTTAGAATTGCCCGTTGATGAACTAAATTCATATAGATCACAAAAGAATGGCATGAATTCCTCCAACTGATCATGATAATTCTGTAATTCCACTAAATCCCGGATAACTTAGAAACCTTGTATGGGGTTCTTCGACTGTAACATGAGTTCTAATAAGACTAGAAGACTGTGTATTAACCGGCGCAGACGGTGGTTCTGGTATAGAAGAAAAATCCGGTAAAGATGGATACGAAGAAGGTTCTGTTGAACCTTCTTTATAAGCTGAACCACCAGCATTTTGAGGTATTTCCTCGACCAATTTACTGTTTACAGTGTCTAATTTGCTTGTTTCTGTCGTCTCTATTGTAACATTTTCCGCTGTAGGAGTCTCCTGAACAATATTCTGTTCGATATTCTCTACAGTTGTCTCTGTAATGTTATTTTTAGTAACAGAAACGCCGTTATTATTGACTGTTTTATTGAAAATCTTCGTTAGAGTCTCTTGAACTACCTCAGGAGCGACTCTCGTGAACTCATTTAACACGTCTTCATGGTAATTTTTGAAGATTCTGTTGTCTTGAATCACATTTTCTATCGTTTTCTGAATAACATTCTGGTAATTCTCTACAGATTTATCAATATTAACGATATTATTCAGCACTTTTTCAATTTTATTACTGATGTACTGTTGAATATCTGGCTCTTTTACTAAAAAATACTGCTCCACGACCTCTTGAATGTAATTTTGCAGCTGTTCCTGCTTCTTTTGGTCTTGAATTTGCAGTTCCTGTACGAATTTCTGGGCAAAGTCATCAATATTTTGTATCTGACTGACTTTTATAATGCTCTGTTCGATGTTTTCTGGTTCTGAACTCTCTAATTCAACAGTAACGGACTCTTCTTCAGCCGGTTCTTCACTACTAAAGAGCCTTGCTGCTCTAGTTTTGAGACTTTCCAGAGCAGTTTCTATAGGACTTTTGAGAATTAATGCGTTTTCTTCTTCCATATTAGTCTTGCCCCTTCATCTTTTTGTTAATCTCGTCTATACATTGTATATACAGAGCAATTTCCTCTAGAGTTAAGTGGAAGATATTAATCCTCGTTATCCTTTCTAAGATCAAAGGCAGCTTCATCAAGGTTTTCCGACTCGAGAATATTTTGAAAGATGTCCGTGACAGGAGAAATACTATTTAATCTCACAGCCACGGGCTCACTTTCATTGTTACATGTTACCATAAAGCCATTGAAGGCCCCGGTAATCATTTCGTATAAAGAATTTAACACCACAATATCTTTACTCGTAGCAGTCTTTAACGCTCCCAGTATCTCTAACTGATGTTTAGGATTGTATGCATCTTTAAACATCGAGAGCAGATAAAAATACTTGAGAGCGTTATTGACTGGAGCTTTAAGCCTAAAGGTCTCTGTAATCTCAATAAAATCTTTAACTGTAGGCATGACGAAATCATACGCTTTGCCGTGAATTGTGACAGCTTTGATTTTCTTAAGCAGAGGATTCATGTCATTAAACCGAAAATTCTTCAGTCTAACTTCGAGTGTTTCTTTCTTGTGGTGGACAGGACACTCATATTTGATCTTAATAAAATCAGTTAATGTTTCTGCGGTAGAATTATAGATTCGCACTGCTATAATCGGAATAGCGTCATACAGCAGGATATTCTCTCCGTTAGGAATAGTAAGAACGATGTCTTTTAGTAGAGTAATGAACTCAGACGTTTCATTCTTGCAACGTTCCATATCCGCCTGATAGTCCAGTATTTCAGAGAAAACCATACGCGGAATATTTACGGCTTTGAATTTGTAATTATAGCCCTTACTAGGAAGGGTCTCTACCGGTAAACTGATAATATTGTTGGTCATATTTGTTTATCCTTAATGTTGTTAATTAACTGCCTGGTAGAGCGGGTGCAGTATCCGCACTAGACCGTCCAATAACATTGCCATCCTGAGGAGGTACACTGGCTGGGTCACCTTTATAATTATTAGCCAATGCTTCTGCGGGTACCTTTGTTGCAGCTTCACTCTTATTCATACTTGTGGCTGTTTCTTCGGAAAGTGTTCTGGTCTGACCGATGGTGGTCTTATTATTCCGAAGCTCATTCTCGATAGAAGTCTCTTCGGCTTTATAATTATCTGTTTTGACTTGTCCGATGACTGTCCACTGAATATCATATGTCTGATAGGTATAACTGTTTTCTGGTGTAACAGTTACATTAAACGTTGGGACTACCATATAAATCGCATGTCTAAATTCAGGTTCAAAATCCCGCATGTACATCAATTCGAGATAATAATAACTCTCGTAGGGAGATCTATGCACCATGTCCGTCGTGAATGTTAACCAATAAGAGGTATTCATCGACGGTATTTCTTGTTTTTCGCGATAATAATAATAGCGGTAGTATCTAGCCATCCACTTGTAGAAATCGTAATTATCGGTCTCGTGGGCTGTCATAGTGAATTTGTCAGGGCAGCTTGCGAGTTTTCTATGAGTTCTAAAGGTACTGAAGCGTCCCTGGTTAATACCAGCTTCGTTTGAATATGATCTAGACTCGCTATCCCAGCCGAGAAGATTCAGGGCTTCATTTTTACTTAAATCGCAGATACGACTTAAATCTTTGATTTCGTTTTTATCTGTATAAGAGAATTCAGGGAGACCGTAATTAATCTTAGTTTTTTCGTCGATCTGTTTCAAGCGTTCTGGTGTATGAATTAGAAAATCTATCTGTGCCGTCTTACCAGCAGCGAAATCTAAATTCGTAAAAATACCTTTAAAATAGTCATTAGAGACGGATGACATCAATGGATACGAAAACTCATAGAATGTATAAGCGTCATATAGAGACGGATTATCCATGATGTTGTCACCGAGAGCGGCTTCCTGCCGTTTTTCTCTCAGAACAGCACCCGTAAAATCAGATCCCTGCTGTCTTAATCCATAATGATATGTCCCCAGATTGGCATTCTTGTTGTAAGAGTCTTTGACTCCCACACTGCTTCGTCTACCATTCTCACAGTCGTTACTGAGAAGAATACGGTTTTTCTTGAAGTCATCTGCGGCAGTAGCCCTCTTACCTTGATTCCATGAGGCATTTGTTAAGTCTCCGACTTTAGACCTCGCATAATTAATCAGCGTTTTATTATAGCCGATATTGAAATTCTCTGCAAAGCTCACAGCAGAATTAGCTGCTGAGCTCAAAGAAGACCCAAGAGAAGCATCACTCGGATTTCCGGAGGGAATCATATCTCTAACGATTCCTGCTTTGTTCCATACCCAAGAGATTCCCGGAGGCAGAATATAAGCGTAGCTAGGACACGTCCAGTTAAGCCAGGACATAGCTGTTGCTGCTTTGCCGCCCATACCACCTATAGCAGAGAGACCTCTTGTAAGGAGCTTCTGTGCTCCGCCAACTACCTCTCCTAATCCAGATCCTTGCTCTTCAGCAATCATTAACGGATTCGGAGCAAAGCCTACCATTTTTACATTCGTATTAATATGAACGCGCTTGCGGTATATAGCAGAGTTTTCGTCTCTGCGTTCCTCTTTGTGTGACTCAAAATTCTTTTTAAGTAAAGAAGCCGAATCCTGCACATTAGAAGCGTATTTGCTCCAGATCTTCTTCTGATCTGTACTATATTTATCTGAAGAAGCTGCCTGTTTCTGTTCTGGATCTATAGTCGGGGCATATCCGGTAAACATAGGAGAATCAGAACCGGTAGCATTATTTGGAACATCGGAATCCTGGGCGTTTTTCTCTACACCTTTACCACGGAAGCTATCTTTTGCCGCATAATCCTGCTGTGCATCATTAACAATAGCAGGAGAATACCCAAAACCCTTCTTGTTATTCGTGTTCTGAATATTAGTTACAGACTGATTTTCTTCCGCATAATCTGTTGTATAGTTATAGCTTTCTTTAGGATTATCTGTTAAAGCCGGAGAGTAACCATCAAAGAGATTCACCTGTTCGTTCTGTACTGGCTGTTCAGTATCAGAAGCCAGCGGGTTAGACTCCTTGATGTACTCTCCGTACTGCGAACCGATCTCCGGCTCGCTTAACTTTGGATTCAATCTACCAGAAATAGGAGTATTAGAAGATTGAATCATTTCAAGTAAATCCATTTAATACTCCCATCAATTTTTAGATCGCAGTTAAGTTTTCAAATTTCGGAGGCATCAGAATGCCTTTGAATGTAATCTGGGAATCTTCCCCGAGTGGAATTTTCTCACCACTCATCTGGTCATCAGTCTGATACCCATCAATAATGCAATGTTCCTGTACCCAAGAACGTACGGGTTGATTCAGAGAATTCAGACGATAGTATTTGTTGCGACTCCGAAGATCCCGAGCGCGGTAGCTTTTCTGTGTATAAGGGTCGCAGCATTTAAAGGACCAGTCCGTAAGCCAAACGTAAACAGTCTGGTCTTCAAAATCAGCAAGAGTGACTTGAACATTAACATTTTTTAGAGTAATCTGACCGGGCTGTGCAGGAAGAGCAAAGCCACGAATTGTTTGATCACCAGCAATAGAATTGTGTTGAAAATTATCACTGGTGCCGACACCGGTGATACTTTTCACGCGGCGTTTAATAAAGTCCATACCGGGGAAATAAACAGCAGCCGGAGGTTCCAGAATTTCCCAGTCCCATTTATCCGACGTTAACAGTTCCACGGTGCCATCAATCATATTAGCGTAATTAAGATAGTTTAACATATCGTTTTCTTCTAAATTAGCCATCTAAAATCTCCTAAATCATTGGATTTGGTCCGCAGAACCATATAAATCCAACAAAAGATCAATTGTTTTTACTTCGGATAAATCACTTACCGTATATCCGATAGATACTTGTGCTTTATTTTGAGACCGGTCTTCTCTGTAGGAACGAATAAACAATTCTGGGTCATACCCAAAACGTCTACTGAAATAATACGTTAACGTCTCAATTAAATCATAAAAATACATCATATTCTTCGTCGAATCAGAAGAATTTGTCTGACTGTTTACGCATGAAATTACTAGCATATCGTAAACGTAATATAGCTTATTCTTCAATAGTGTCTTGATTCTCTGAAAATTGATGTATTCAAATCCTACTCTCGGTTTATTAACGAAATATGGCAGATTGTCATAATCTGGATCCTGCTCAGTTTGTACAATATCATTCAAACTGACATTCTTACTCCCCGCTACTAACATTTTCAGTATCAGCATCTTCGTATTTAATCTATCAGTTCTATAAAGATACTGTGAATTATCAAAATAGCAAGTCAGATTATTATCCTGTAATCCTATATAATTACAGAATTTTATACACATATTGTTAATATTATAGAAAGTGTTATTCATTCTCTGCTGAATCTTTAAAGCGTCTTCTTTGTTCAGCCCGAGATCTGGCTCTAATACTATATTAGCGTTAAAATCGTATTCTTCGTCTACATATTCCTTGAGAAAATCAAAAGCCGTCAGATAATCATCTAGTGTGATTTTCTTCTGGTCGTGTAACTGCCTTAGCTTAAATGTTCCTATAGGAAACTCATCAGTATACGGTTCTACGCGAATATATCGAGATTTGTAATTAATCAATGAGTATAGCTGTGATAGCGAAACGTCTGAAAAATTCTCCGTTACCGCTATCGTATTACCATTCTGGTATTTATATACAGCAGCATAATAAGTCTGCGATTGATAAGAAAACTCTACGGCTAAATCCTCTAGGTCAGAATTATATTTACTGTAAATATTCAGTATCTTCTCTTTGTACTGAACATTATTACAATACTGAGCTAAGAACACCTCATCGTACTGCATAGGTATTCTTCGAGGATCACTTTCAAGCCCCGGCTCTTCTTCCGGAACTACAAATTCGTAGGGATACATAATGTGCATATAGCCATCAGATGTATATGCACAAACATAAGACTCCTCTTGAGATAGAATTCTCATCAGAGTCTGTACCGAAGCCTCTGGATTATTCTCATCGTACACAAATTCTTTGTCTGCACCATAAGCGTAATTTATAGAAGAGATTAACGGCTGTCCGTTTGCCTTTGTTCCTACATAACAATTGGCTGCTTTGCCGTTAATTAAATGCTCAAACAAAGCATAGCGACCTGATGTCAAATCAGATACCTTAAATTTGATAGCAAGGTGTTTGTCGCTATGCAGTGTAGTATTGATTGGCTGTACGTCCAATTCTAAATCAAACCAGGAACCCTTATAGTTCCCTTCGCTATCCTTGTACACACGTACAGTCTCAGGATATTCACATTTTCTTACGTTATAAGCAAGAACATTATAGCCGTAGCTTAGTACCTGCTGAGCTTGAGCTAAACTCTCTGAATAATCAATGTACCTGTCATTGAAATAATACTCAAAGAGACTTCTGCTCGGCAGATACTGAAGCGTGCTTTTAGAAAAATTGGATTTGGAGTCGACAAGTGTCAGCACCGTTAACATGTTTGGATCCGAAGTAATAACTACCGGATGTAAATTCACTTTTGTATTTACTGTGTACATGCCTACTCCAAATAAAGATTACGAACCGATAAGGCTCTGTTTGAAAATCTGATTGATAGTCAAACTTCATACTCTTTCGAGTAATAGCTAGAACCCTTAGCTTCTACTCGGTTAGACTTTTTAAAGTTATACCCAAGTTTCTTCGGTTGAATTACTTCAATATTTTCCCTGTATTTGATAGGGATATCGAGTTCAGAGTTAAATTTCTTCATGATCTGATAACTTCCATTTACATCTGCATTGATCGAGATACCTTGATTACTCAAAAAGAGACCTCTATACTTACGTCTCTTTTTGTTATAGTTCTCTTTTATTGGTAGTTCTTGATCTAAATACGATGTACCGGAAGTATAACTTTCTTCTACCTCAACTACACTGATTCCTAGCAACTCTGCTTTATAAGAGATCATATGTACCAGTCTATTAAAGGGAATTTCTACAAAATTTTGATTATTCTTAGAACCAAGATTACATTCTTGTTTCCAACCTACATTCTTCCCTATGATAATAGTACATATACTGTTCTCTTTAGCTTTATTGACTAAAAATCTTGATGCTTGATGAAGATAGTTATGAGTCAGATTGTTTCTCTTGAAAGTTGTCCTCAATATTCGATTTGTTGTGTCTCTCTTATTGAATGTTTTTGCAAGAGAAGCCAAATCTGAAATCCTTTTGTTGTAGTATTGGTTGATTGATTTTAAAGGTCTTCCATTAATAATAAAAGGTGATAGCTCAGTATTTGATGTTACGGTAGCGAGGTTATTGATTCCTAAGTCTATAGAGTAGTATCTTCCATTATCTTTGAATTTTGGTAAAGTATCTTTCTGATAGTTGCATCTTATCATAACACCTTCAGAACAAACTTTGAGAGATACTGACGTGATCTTATGCTTTACTCGAAGCTTAATGTCTTTGAACTTTGCAAGAGTAACAACATCTTCGTTTTGATGGAAGGAGTCTCCAACAAAAGAAATCCAATTCCTACCCTTCTCTTTGTCTAAATATCTAGGAGTTCTTGGTTTACCTTCGAATAATTGAGGCTCTTCTTGAAAAAGTTTAAGAGCCTCAAAGTAAGAATTCCAATTGCTACAGATTTGCTTTAAGCATTGTTGACCTACTACTGTACCTACTATTTTAAACTCATCTGTATACTTCATATACCAAGCTAAGAAGTTATAGTTTATAACCGGATTCTTCTCTGAAGATAGCAAAGACATCTTATGATTTGGTTTTTGATTGTATTCTTCGATGGCTTTGTTGGTATCTTCAAAAAGCTTTTGTTGAAACTCATCTAAAGACTTATCTTTCTCAAGATTATACTTTATTTGAGAACATTGTCTAATAAAATACTGAGTAGCATTGTAAAGATTTTTACTTTTATACCAGTAATCATCAACAGACTTCCATAGAGAGGAAGTCTTTGATGTTTTCTTGATAAAGTGTTCTTCAACAAGATTCATCAAAGACCTCCTTTCTATAGAATATTATTCTAGATTATCTGTTTTTTTGTCAAGCGTTTGTTAAAAAAAAACAATCATTATTTCAAACAGAGCCTTCAGTAATCTGGTCCAAAGAAACAATATAATGATCAATCAGAATATAATGAATACTCGGTGTAAAGCTCGCATACAGAGAAATTACGAGTTTGTTCTGCTCGATAACAGAAGTAGGATTATTAGAATCGTCACAAACAGCCATATACTGAGCAGGAGTATAAGCTTTACCGTTAAATAACCGATCCTGAATCGCTTTATTCACATTCTCCTGTACTTTATCACGTAATCTCTTAGTATTTAACTCATGCAGATAATTAACAGCTAATGTCTGTACCACGTGAATTGCAGCATTCGTCATACGAACATTCTGCTCTTCAAGCATATAGCTCTTAGCATTCTGTAACGTATAATTCTGGTTCACATAATACGGAGTAGTGATCCCGCCTTTCAGAGTACAAACACGATAGTCAAGCAGAGTCTCTCGAGCCTGTTTCTTCCAATTCTGAATCAGATTAACAGTACCAACTGTACCATGATTCAAACCAGCAATAGGAGCAAATTCCGCAGAACCGCTTCGTGAGGCTTCAACCATCTTATTGATACATTTGTAGCTGCCGGGCATTTCTGCAGAGAACGTACCAACAGGGATACGATCAGCAATAGCCCAAGCACGAGCTTCAAAATTATCAATTTCAGTAGCAGAGATATAATTGATAACGTCTTTGTAATTCGTATAAGCAGGAATACTAACCGGATAAACTGCCCACAGCTTCTTAGTCAAAGCGTTAATCGCTTTAGCTAAGTTCGGAGAACAGATACCAGCGTCTGAAATAATCTCGTATTGAATGCCATCTTCATAATCAGTAATTTTCTGAATAGCGTCGATAGCAAACTGATCGTCATACGCAGGAATAGATAACGCTTTACCAAAAGCAGGACTATTAAAGCTAGCCATCGGTTCAGCTTCAGTATTCAAAGGTACGACTTGGAAATAATCGCTCTGAACTCGAGTATACCACTGATCAATACCATAGCCATCAGTTACACCAGGAACAAACGACATTGTCCAATCTTCAGTAATAATACCGGACTTATAATTAAAGTGTAAGTCAACGATCTTAGTATCACTGTCATAGGTGTAATTAAACCGCATTAAAGCAGTGCTACACGGGAATTTAGAAACGATAGCGAAAGTATCCGAAGGATTCTGTGTCACTACAGACGTATAAATATCCATGTGACAATTTGAGCTGCATTCACCAGCATGAACATCCAAAGAAGAATCCGTGCTAATGAATTGCCCATTATACAGATATACATCAGACATCAACAGCGCTTTTTGTAACAAGGCTAAGAATTCAGTCTCATCACAGGGACCATCAGAGAGTTTCGCAATTTTCGGAGCGATTGGAGCTTCACCAACATAGTAAAGTGTATCACCGACAGTAACCTGAATCTTATCAAATTTAACTTTCTCGTCATTGTTCTCAGCACTGATAGAATAGTAATAAGTAGGCACACCGTTACCGACATCAGCGTCAGCAATAAGCGAAATAGCCGGAGAATCTGTATTCACATCGGCGGTACTGTAAGAAGGAACAAAGAGGTCCAGACTACCATTAAAGGCAACATCATAGACGCCGCTCGGGACATTAGTACCGGGGATCTGCTCTTCACCGCCAATATAGGCTGCACCATCTGAATTGAGAATATCTGACAAACAAGAAGTTACAAATTCTACGGAAGTACCGCAGGACTTAACAACGGTTTTGAGATTATCATCATAGCCGAGAGCAGACAGATAGTTCACATTCTTAGCCAGATACTCATCAGAGTTAAGAAAATGGAACGTATGACCAGCAATATCAGCAGTCATGTCAATAATAGGAGTGTCAAACCCAACAAAAGTACCAGTGCCTTCTTCTGTACTCCAACTAACTACATGATTAAAATTAGACGGAACAGCGCTTTCTTTGATTGTAGAGGTAACAGGAGCAATAAATACTTTAACAACCCCGTCTTCCTCGGTAAATTCAATAGCGGTTTTTCCGAGATGAGATACAACATAACCTTCAGTTGTTTCAACAATACTATCATTATAGTCGTCAGGCACACCGTTAGAAATATACTGATTACTATTGCTAAGGTCGAAGTATTTGATAACTCCGCCCGGATATTTAGCGATCATCTTCGGACCATAAATATCGCCGCTGTCGTAATTATGAGAGAACCGAACTTCGTATTCGTCTAGTTCATCAGCATCAGGATAATTACTGCCGTCAATATGGTTACCATCACCAGAATAATTAGCGACGGTAAAGATGTTCTGTTTAGCTAACGCAGAATCGATCCTATTCACTAAATGTTCAATATCCTCTCTGTCGATATAGCCGTCGTGATGATAGCGAAGAATATCATAACTGATATCGTTTTCACCAATAGCAAAATAGTAATAAGCGTTTTTATCTAGAATAATATCGCCGACTTTAATATCTGAGATGTACGTACAGAGGATATTTTTGTTGTAATTCTGATCTTCTAAACCGCCATTATTCATTACGCTCGCATCGAGTTTACCGCGAATACGGGAATTAGTTAAAACGCCCAGCGTACCTTTTTCGATTGGCACATTGGCATAGATCTTAATCCAGTCTTCTTCGGTAAAGTAACCGAGCTGTGCGTCAGTGTCCCCATCGCGAGTAGCCCCACCTTTACGAAGATTGACAGGAGCAACAGATTTGACAAGCGGATTTGATGGCCCATTCTCCTGAAAATTCCATTGACCGTCATAAAACCATGATTTACTATAGAACTCTACACCACGACATTTACAGGTCGCACCCCAAATACGCGGGAAATTGTACTGTTCATTGCTGCTGTGGAGAGCCTTTGGCTGTTCCCATTCGGTAAGAGGTTCTCCAACGGTTCCCCAGTGGTTAGGATTATTATGAAAATTAATCTTAATACCAGACCCATCTTCAGACATAATGTCCACGCCCTTGAGAGAACTCAGACAGTTCTCTTTACCAAGAACGCAGAGACCTTCCCAGACGGGATTCATCGGCTCGAAGTAAATAGGCGTATTGTTCGCAGTATTGCTCGGAACGTTAGCCGGAGTATTCAGAAATTCATATGTGTTACCATTAATAGCAACTGAATCTTTAACTTTAAGACTCGCTTCGCCATCGTTGACATTTCTGAAGGACATCGTGGAGAAGGAGTTCATCTTCACTGATTCGTCGAATTTACCAGTATTCGTAGCTGTCAACGGTACACGAGAGATAATCTGAGTATCAGAAGTCGACAGAATACCTGCTTCATTGCCGGTAGGACCATTGCTGTCAGCTTTCTTAATCATAATATCATCGACGAGTTCAGAGAAAGAAGCTTCATGCTCTTCTCCTGGATCCTCGCTATTTACGTCACTCCAGGTATTGCTTCCTGAAGTAATAGAATACCCAGAGCTATTATCAAGACTCAAATCGATCTTGAAATTCATATAATCGCGGATAATCTGATAATCAGCATCAAACAACCAAGTGGTACCTTCGGAAGTCATACCTTCATGTAAAGCAGAAGGACAGGCTCTCATTAAGTACACTGGATTATTTGCTAACGTCACATACGCGAACTGAGCAGATATATGATCATTCGGCATAATCTTGCTGCTGGTCATATATTTGTCTAAGAATTCTTTTTGACTCGATACTCTAGTTTTCTCAATAGGACCTGCAGGAGTGTAAACCGGCATTACGATATTGTAGCCAGTATCCGCAGGAACCGGTAATAAACCACCACTTAAATCATAAACGTTAGATTCAACAAAAGGCTCCAAAGCCATGGCATTAACTCCTTAAGGTCTATCATCTGTAGGAACGAATCTGGGTGTATTATCATTATACTCAAACCAGATGTGCTCCTGTTGATTTTTATTATCAAATATTGGGATACCCAATAATACTTTTCGAATTTCGGGATAATCACGTGCTACCCGATATATTGTCATAACTATCTTAATATTTGAAGAGAACCTGTAATGTCCTTTATTTCCTTCATTCATACTGGTGCCAACATTTAAATCATCACTGCCGTCAGCAGTAGCACCACGATCCCAATGAGCAGTAAATTTCATTGTTCTGTCTGTATTAGGGAATTTTAATGTACCTACAGTATTGTCAGATAAAAATTTGTTTATCTGATAATCAAATCGTCTTCTGGAAAATTTTAACAGATCCGCTGTATGATACTCAAAATCTATCTGTAATGTAGTCGTCATTACAGAACCATAAATAGGATCATCATATACCGGCGTCGTTAATAATGAATTATTAAACTCACCCATCTGAGCTTTGTATTTAAAAAATTCATTATATGTTGAGTCATCCAAATCTGAGTCTACATTGTAAAACTGTACGTTCGGATAATTCTGTCTTAATTGTTCAATAAAGGAAGCAATATAATCAGCCTCTTCTATCAACAATCGATCTTCCGTTAATTTAATTACGTTATGACTGTCCAGTTTTGTTTTGTTACAACGATTCAATATAATACCGTATATTGAATCTAAATGTGCATCTGCATCGACATCTATTACATAAAATAGCCCAGAGTTATTTAATAACTCCACGTAATCTTCAATAGACATATCGCAGTTGAGCTTTATGAGAATATTATCTTTTTCCCTTACCACTTCCGGCATAATCGGTGGGTCCTTAACGACGTACTGATTGATGGATATATCAATCGATCCATCGGCTACTGCCATGTGAAACCCATTAATTACAACTGAACGATATAAGAGGTACGTACCTACTTCTATAGGAACCTTGTCGTCCTCAAGAGTGTACTTTTTCTTGATAATATTGCTACCCAGCTCTGCACACGTTACATTGTTTATATCGGGTACTGTGATTTTTGTGAGTTTATTCTGAAGGTCATCTTCTATCATTACCATCGGTACTGTAGGGTCTTCGATAAACTCTATAGCTGTAAATTTTGATTTCAGGACGACGTTAAAGATAGATAGATAGTAGGTCGAGCTGTGTTTTAACATGCTGCCCTCCACTTCTTTAAGATCTTGTCCGCCATTTATCGTAAATACAGCTTGTTTTCAATCTGTTCTCATCTACTCTTGTCTGTAAACGAGAGATGATATCATCTAATTGTAACTGACCGGAAAATCCTTCCAGTGTAATCATCTTTGAATACATCTGAATTCTGGTCAGCACATTCAGACTTACCTGATCAATAAAATAATCTGGATCCTGTACTAGATACACACCGGATGTGCTTGTCCAGACAGGAACCTGTTCCGTAGCAGATTTTGAGATCTCATGTCTGTACGGATATTGCGTATAGTAATGAATCTTGTAAGTGCTCCACATTGAAGAAAAACGACCAGTAACCTTATCGTAGTTCCACTGTGAAGCAACACGAACCTGCGGCATATTATACACCGTATTGGTCATGTGAATGATTGCTGTCGGAAAGAATTCAACTTCTGAAGCTGGAATCTTTTCGTCAATCCAATCAAAGAAATTATTTTTGAACATATAAGGTTCGTCTGCATCCAGATCGAACATCATCTGAATTTCCAGAGCATTATACTCTTCAAATTCATTCTTTCCCTCAAGAACAAGATCAGCGAAGTTCTGCATACCATCAATCTTGTTGCTAGCAGAACCACCACCAAGCAGAGAATAGAGGTCTGTACAGAAAGGTAAATTACGCCTGCGGATAATATTATGAATCTTATCCATCGGTAAAAAAGTGTTATCACAAGCTCTGAGAAGATTCTCACAGTTTGTACAATAGGCACCACCTATATTCATAAAAACCTCCTGTTACCAGTATTCGTTCTCGTCTTGTCTTATTGGTTCACTTTCTTTTTGTATTAAATCTGTCGCCTTGTATTTATCGACGTATCTCAGATTTAAACGATATAGTATCCCCGCGTATGATTCCGGTTGATCGACTATTTTTAATCTGAAGAAATATTCATTCAGTTTAAAAACGATCAAATCACCTTGAGTGTATTCGAATCTATCATCATACGGGGCATTTATAGTAATCGTATCGGAATATTGATTATCAATTTTTGTATAGGATTCAGTTTCAATAGGTAAATGCGTCCAATAATCAATATAAGCCTCAGTATTCTGTGTAAATGTTGCTGCCTGTTTGCCGTAGGCAATAATGAATTTATCGACTTTAGAGAAGTCTGTAGGCCCCGTAGTGAGATTAGCGTCTTCTCGCTTAATCTTCTTATATAAACAGGGTCTACAGAAAACTCTGCACCAATTGGCATACATTTGCCGATTGATAATATTGTACTGAAGGAAATTCGATTGTGGATGGTTATCCATATCAAAGATACCCTGAAACCCACTGAAATCGCCATTAACATCAGGTAATCCAGATTGTGTCATGGTTTTCCTCCAAGAAAAAATTGTAGGTTAGTCTGCGTCATCTAATGGATCACCGGACGATTTTTCTTCTTTGTCTGGAAGTATCGCATTCCCAATTCGTTTTCTCGCTTTATCAAACGCTGATTCTGATTGTGGCTCTGTCAACCGCTTAATTGCAGCATCAACTCTGCTTATATCACCGGTAATGCCTCTACCGTAAATATCGGCTTTTTGTGCGGAAGAACTTTGTTTTGAACTGCTTCTTACACTAGTTTTAGAACGAGATATATCTTCACTATCGTTATCTTCATCAGAAGAATCGGCATCGTCTAAAGGATCATAATCTTCGTTACCATCAGTATTGTCTGTACTTCCGGCAGAGACTTCAATACTTTTCAGTGTCCGCTCGTACAGATCTGAATGTTTTTCAACATCAGCCTCTAATAAGTCTTGTGTTTGTTTAATATAATCTGCGAGTTGCTTTTTTGCCTGTGCTTGGTCTTGTGGATCAAAATGTTTGTTCTGGTAAAAAGCTTCTCTGAATATACAAGACAAAATACGGTTACAGAGGGTATGTAATTCATTTAGCTCTTTGTTTTTATCTTCGGAATTCGGCTCAACAGTCCTAATGCGGTTTTGCAGATATCGAATACATAAGAGTAAATTCTCATCATCCATTTGCTACACCTCCATACCGCGTATATTTAGCTTCCTGACGATCTCTATCCTGTTTTCTCTGATACATCGTTAACCCTGCAATAGCAGCGGCTCCTAAACCAATAAGACCTCCATATTTGAGACACGTATTGGTTAAAAGAGATTTTGCTTGCGGTTCCTGTTCACAGACTTTGAAAACGTTTTTGAAATCTTTCATCGAAAGGAAATCTTTGATCTTATCAATAGCACTTCCAGCAATCTTATTCTCAGAAGCGAACTTACTAACTTCCGCAGCTATAGCCTCGCCTTTATCTTTAATATTCTTTGCAAGACTCGTAGTAGCATCAGCAGAGACTCCCGCTAATTTTACACCACTCTTGGTTAAATCCTGAGCGACTGCCGTCATAGCGTTAGCTTCTTTAGATAACCAGTTAAAGAATCCGGCTTTATTTCCGGATTCAATCATTTTATCAATAGAACCAAGTATAGCAGGATCAGAACCTTCCAGGATAGCTCGAGTCAATTTTACCTGAGACGAATCCAGTCCGAAGCTAGATGCGAGTCTTTCGATTCTACTCGTTATAGCACTGAAGTCTGGTTTATACGTATAGAACTCTTTAGGTGTAATCTGTTTCTGCCAAGGCAACTTTACGACCTTACGGAAAGCTTCACCAACTGCTCTTAGTTTAGACTCTGCGTTCTGAAAACCGGAAAATGCTTTGTTAATGTCCAACACATTCCTGTTCAGTCTAGCTACTGCATCTGATACAGCTATAACGCCTTTGTTCCCTCGTAGCTTCTCAGCTACCTCTAATTCACCTTTAATCACGTCATCAATAGCAGAAGTAAGACTATTGGCAGCGGCAGAAAGTGTTCTACGTTCATCAGCTAGTGCGTTACCACTAAAACTAGAAGCCATATCCTTGCTGTAGGTAATAACCTTGGAACTCATATTGTGAGCATTTTCCACGAAGGAGCTCAGTGCGTCAGTATAATCCCTATAAGCCTGTCCATGAGGAATACCACTTTGTAGCTCAGTGATCGCTTTTGTACGCAATTTGGATATATTATTAAGAGACCGATTAAAGAGCCCCTCTTTTACATCCAATATTGTACGAAAAGGAGCATTAAGCTGAAATGGAGTCATATACTCCAAGCTTTCAATAGGAGAGATAGAAGAGTACGGAGCTCCATGCCGTAAAAGCTCTGTAGCCCCATACCCTAATTCAAAATTACGTTTTTGTAAAATAGCAGGAGTTCTAATTTCATTAGCCATCTAGTCCTCCCTTTACTTTTTCCCAGAGCTCTTGCGTCTTATCAAGACTGCCTTTAACAATGTCATTGTTCAAGAAATCAGTTGTTAATTTAGTACGTACCTTATCCAGATACCCGATATAATTATTAAGACTGTCTTTCTGCTCTTTAGTGAAGCTGTTCCACTGATTCTTCGGAATGTTTGTAATCTTCAACATAGCAGATTCTGCACCTTTTGCAACAGTCTCTGCAAGATTCTGAGCTGTAGGAGCAGTACTATTATCAGATATAAATTTATTTATCTGGTCTACCGAAAGAGCATTGCCAATTAATTTCTGAACGAGATTGCTTGATAACGCATCTAACTTATTGTTGAATTTAACGAAATTCTCCATGTAGTTACAGATATCATTTGTAATATAGGCCTTCGCTTCTGCAGCGTTTTGCTCTATTTTATCTTCCAGCTTTCTGCTATTTTCTCTCGTAAATTCAGTACCGCGATAATAAGCACTCTTTAATAAGTCTAAACCCTGTAAGATACGATCATCAACATTCCAGAAACCTCCAGAAGAGACGATCGTTTCATTTCTTACGAGTAACATCTGATTACGGAATAAATCTTCCAAAGCATTACGGGCACTCTCTTCAGAATCACCAGAAATAAAGTCTAACCCGTTCTGTACAGTATCTGTGAAGAGTTCCTTAAAGAACGTCTTAGGACTATCAAACAGTTTGCCTACATAGCTAGAGATAGAAGAGAAAATGTCGTAAGTCTTATCATTACCTTTAGAATTAATAATTGTCGATTTATTAGCTAAAAAGTTCTGACAGCTTGTTGAAGCACTACGCATCAAATCGTCGAGGATAATTTTAGCGTTTTGGAAAGCAGCACTCGAAACTTTTCCGTCACCAGGCTCAATATTTGCCACATAGCGATACATAAAAACCAAAAGACGCCGCAGATTAATAAATTCAACCTGCTGTCTAATGACATCCTCCCAGAGTTTACTCCCAGCTAAATCAAACAGATTAGGTTCTCTGGTTTTATCGGTCCACTTTGCTAATTTACCGGCAATAATAATAGATGCCCAAGCACAAACGATACAGCGTACAAGATCGAAGTAGCAATTAATTAATTCTGGTCTTAAAGGTGCAGGAGCAGAAGAGACCTTTTTCTGTTCAGGGTATCTGATAGCAGAAATAAAATCGTTCATCTGCTCCCGTGTAAAGCCTTTGGGAGTCTTATCGTCTCGGTCCAACCAGACCGCAAGCCCGATATTAAAACCGAGAAGACTTCTTAATTTTAAATTGCATTTGAGGAATTCTTCGAAATTATTCGCAACAGTGACAAAGCCATTATCACGGGCTTTCTGTAACGTCTTAGCTAAATAAGCTTGTTCTGCATATTCACGTTCAACAACAGCTGTTTGAATCTGCTGATACAAAGGACTATCTTTAGAAATACCAGCTGTCAGCTCAGCCGTTCGCTCTTGAATAAAGCGATCCTTCGCTATAGCTTCAGCCGCAGGAGTACCAACAGGAGGAGGATTCTGAGCAGTATTTTGAGCGGTTAACTGAGCTTCAGCAGCAGCTTTCTTCCGAGCTTCGATCTTCTCTTGTCTTTTCTGCTTCCGTAATTCTCTCTCTCGTGCCTGTTCTAGCTGTTTAACTTGTCTTTTAGCTTGTAAGCTTGTTCTATTCTTGGATTCCTCTGTCATCGTTATTGTCTCCTGCTTTCCAACAATTTTCGGTAAAGTTGTAACGGGGATTACTCATCGAGTATTTGTAACGAGCAGGCATCCCTTGTAATTCAACAAGCTCATAATTTTCATTGCTGAAATTTTTACGAGCTCTGGAGAACATTTTACGGCCTTTATTCACAGACCCAGTAATATGCACCATTGCTTCACGAGTCATAGCATCAACGTCAATACATTCAGATGGTAAACGACTGAATAGACGACCGGAGGTAACAGGTTCGATGTCTTTGTAAGAAAAACCAGCTCTAATCAAACGTTCAGCAACGCGGTTTGTAGCTCTATCTAAAGCAGTAGTTCTGGATAAGAAAGTGCCAGCAGCTGCTTTGGCAATATTTCCGAGGCTTTCTTTGTTACGCAGAATAGTACCAAGACCACCCCACAACATTTTGTCTACCATCGGATTGTCTTTCATTAATTTATTACCAATCACCCTATCATAAACGCTCATAAGTTTATCTTGAGGCAATTCGGCAACAATAATGTCAACCATACCATTTGTAGCAGCCTGACGGAACATTTTAGCATTAGCTTCCTTGTCAAGAATCCGCTGTTTAGCAATTAAATAATCAGTATCTCTGCCAAGATTCTGCATCTGATACTGAGCCGCGATATCCTGTCTAGCCTGTTCTAAAGCAACCTCGTCCTGCATGTATTTGTCGCGCAGTTGAATTTCTTGCTGTTTGTGCCAATCAGCGTCTTCCGCTTCTTTCTGATGATCATATTCTTTGAACATCTCTTCCAGCTGACGACGCTGTGCTCCAGCAGTAGCCTGTTTCATCAATGCCAAATGCTGGAACTCCGGACGAAGGCCGATGAGGTCCTCTTGAGCTTTCTTATAAGCTTTTTCCTCAGGAGTTTCTTTGGAAGAACCACTCAAAAGACTCTTGAACTGCTTATATTCTTTATAGCCCTCGTCATCATCACGACTTTTTGGTTTAATGTCATGTTCATCGTTGCTGTGATTCCGATCATCACGACTATCGAAATTCTTAGCTACTGGAGCCTCTTCAGTTGCCGGAGCATTGTCAGACACTGGGGCCTCTTCAACTACGATCTCTTCTTTTGGAAGCATTAAATCAGCAAGCTCTTTCTTGTACTGACTACTGGTCTCACAACCAATAACATCAGTAAACTCTTTCTGCTTGGCTAACAAATCAGAAATAACTTGAGCCCCTTCGGCAATCTTTTCATCCAACTCGGCGTTCTTCTGCTCGTACTCCTTACAGGCCTCATTAATCTTCTCGTCAGTAGCAGCATTACCAGTCAATTTCATCTGTAATTCATCGATGATTTCCTGATTCTGCTCTTTTAACCCCAAGCTAGCTTCGTATTCATTTGTACGGGCCTCTAATTCCTCCATTGTAGCGACATATTGATTAGTAAGGTCATCTACAACGGCGGTAGCGATCTCCGCAATCTGAGACGCCGTAGCGGCTTTATCGAGAGGCTGACTAGCAGCGAAGTTCTTTGAACGAGCTTCGTTCTTGTATTCAATCTCTGTAGCCCAATAAGAAATCAGAGCATCAATATCTGACATAATATCAGAACTGTATTTACGACAACGGCGTAAGGCACCGAGAATAATGCCGCCTTTGCGATTCAATTCTGATTCCATACGATCAATATCAACATCGCCTTCGGTAATGGTATCATAAATACTAGACACAATAGACTGAGCATCAGAGAAATTACCAATCTGCTCGCCGACACGGATAGCCATTTCAGCTAATTTATCTACATCTTCACCGGCGCGTTCGTAAAGATCCTGTGTGATCTTATGAACAGTATCAAACTCATCACCGGCAGAATGATGATGCATGTAAAGCAGATCATTCTGGAAAAGAGACATGATATTGGCTAACTGAGCAAGAGTCAATTCATAGTCATTAGCAGTCTGTTCTTCAGTTTGTTCGATACTCTCTGTACCTTCTGCTATAGTTTCCAGATGTTCCTCTTCCGCAGGAGTCTTATCATCTGAATCAGCAAAATTTTTCGGAGCAGAGAAGTAATACTGTAATTCCGGAGGCTCTTTCATGACAAGATCAGTTACAAAAGCCTGAATGTTTGGAAAACTATGACCATTACCCATGCGGTCTTCTATACTAAAAGCACCGCTGTGAAGATAAGGTTCAGTCTCCACCACATAATCCAGAGAGCCATTAGAAATCAGAACATGAGATTCATCGTAATTATTAGCCTCAAAGCCATGTTCTCTTAACAGCGGTTCGTTATTCAGCATATCAATTACAGAACTGTTCTCGCGATCGAAATTACGAGACTTCCGATTAAAGTAAACAGCGTTCTGACTGTTGTCCTGAGCAGCTACTCTATGAGCAGACTCATATTTATCTTGGGTAATATAATCACCAATACGCTGTCTCTGAACAGTATTCTGAGGCACTCTACCAGGCTCTTTATGCTCTTTTGAAGGCGGAGCATCATTAATCATAGCGTTCCAGTCACCTGGTCTATTGTTTGATTTCGGTAATTCGCTGACAGTTTCAGGAGTAAGTACCTGATTGTTGTCTTCGACATTATCCATTATATATGTTTTGGAAATGATACCGTAGATCTCATTAACCGCTGGTTCAGTTATCTGCGGATTCTGAATAATATCTACAATAGCTTTATCCAAAGTGGCATCGCCGTATAAGAACAGCGGAATTGTCTTATATTGATCCAAGGGAATAAGAGGCACCTGAGCTGCCCATTGCATAATATCGTTTTTTGTTACATTGGAGTTAATCGCAGCTAGTTTATCAACCCAATTTTGTAAATTCTCTGTATTATCCATAAAAACTTACTCCCTCAATAGCGTGTCATCCGGAACAATCGCTTTCATGCTTAAAACAAAATCTTCAACCTCATCATATACGGCTTGAATCTGCTTTTCGTATTCATGAAGCGCATCCAGACTTTCTGAATACAGCTTATTGAACTGTGTATAAGTTAAGAAATTATTTAAGTCGACTTCATTCTTCAGATTTTCGAGGGACTGCAGAGCTACCGCCCACTTCGAGGCAATATCCTGCGTTCCCTCTGTAATCTGAACATAAACTTCAGAAAAGAGATCGTTTAGCTTCGTCAGCTTATACGTCTCTAACTGTTCATCCAATTCGCTTTTGGTAACCGTATATTTAGGCTTCAGAACCGTCTGCGGTTTGCCGATCAAATTCTCATAGGCATTTAATAACCGGACATCACTTCTTGTCAGCTGCGGCATCTTTAGCCTCCTTTGAACGTTCCATAACGAATTTTCTATACCAATCTCTGGAATTTGCTAGCTGAATATTCAGCTTTAGATTATCAATCAGCTTAATATCTTCAGCTAGATTCATCATATACTGCGAAGCTTCCAACAGAACAAGGGTGATTTCCGTATTAATATCTTCAATATCAACGGAATCATAATTCTGTGTAAGCTCCGCAGCAGTCTGTAACCGTTTGAGTAATTGCGAACCGACCATTGTAGTAGCAAGAGTATGCTGCTTCTGCTCTCTGTTGCAAATCTCAATAGCCTCAGATATTTTCTGTAACGATTGAGGCTCTGCAATATTTTCTTTCGGTTGAAATTTTAAACGCATAGATTACTCCTCATCACCAAATGGAGTGGCATTAAGCCGTTTGTCATCGTTGTTTTTAAAACCAAACTTTCTAAGAGGGCTGGGAATTTTCTCTACATCTTCCTTATAGTAAGCGGTATAGGGATATACTTTGCTAGGCAGATCATTTTTCGCATAATCGTCTTCTTGAATGTCCCAGTTGAAAATTGGTTTTACATAATCACAAAATGTCCCCGGTTTATTTGCTTCGGTTAGATCGTTCTTCTTAGCAAATGACCAGGGTATATTTTTGTCTATCACATTATCCATGAAAAGAATCGTGGCAGGGGCACTTGTCTCGTAACGTAATTCGACAACATCGTAGCTAAAGGTATCTATATCCTGCTTTTTACCCTTTTCCCCATCTTCTTTGTTACGCACTGAAAGCTTAGCTTTGGTTTCGAAATATAGTTTCAGTCGAGCAGAAGGATTCTTTCTGGCGGATTTTTCGTTTGTAGTACACACCATTGCTACATATCTTAATTCTGGACTGCCAACTTTTACATCACTAACAATAAAATCCGTGTAGGTATCGCCTTTACGATACCAATCTTTCAGAAATTGTTTATAATATTGAACAACAGTAGGCAAAGACATTTTTGTGGTCAGGTAGTCTTTGATCTTCCCGGTGACTTTGTATCCAAAATGATTATGAGAGTCTGTTTCTAATATACGATCAATATTGCCTTTTATTGTGGTCGTAAACGATTTATAAATATGATGTCCAACTCCAGCAGCAATTCCAGCAGCCGCACCGGCTAAGGCTATTTTACCTTTATGCTTTTTAAAAGAATTTAGAGACTTTCTTAGTACCAACGATTGATGTTTATCTGGGTCCCAAACTTTTTTTGCTTTTCCTTTGGCCCAATATGTTACTTGCTGTGTTAAATGTCGCTCTCGTGAAGCGATTTCTTGTGCTCGCCGAAAATCTTTTTCAACATTTTTTAGTTCAGCTAATTGCTTTTCTGATTTCTCTATACGTTGATTTAGTCCAGCAATTTTCTGTTCTTGTCTTGTGACATCTTCCTTTAGGTTTTTTAAAGCCTTATCTTTTATACCGGATTTATTATTATTATCAAGCTTCTGTTGAACTTGTTTTAATTCATCTTCAGCAGCCTTTTTTTGAACTTTTAACTCATCAAGGTCCTTCTGTGCTTCATCTATTTCGGCAGATAATTTTGTCAGATCGTGCCAAAGCTCTTCAGCAAAATCATATTTTCTGAAAGACATTTCTAATTTGGCTTGTGCTTGTGGATTGCAATTTTTATACAACTCTTTTACAAAATCAGCATCTGCGGAATTTGTTTTTGCTCGTTGTACTAAATTATCCAGTACTTCCTGGTTCAGAACGCTTCCTTCTGTACGACTTAAATCAGCGCTTACATTAACATAAAAAGATTTTGCTACATCTTCCTTACCTGCCTGTAGTAAACCCTTGAATATCTCCCGTACATGAGAAATATCATCTGCGTCGTTCTGATTTAAGATATGCTTAAACATATTTGCAAGTTGCTGTCCCTGTTTCTCTGTATTTTCACCTAAATTAGTTAAAATTTTAGCAAAATCGTTACTACCAATACTACTACCCAACCTGCCCTCTATCTTTCGATAAAAATCAACAAAGTCATCGGGATGATTCATTTTTCGTATTAGCTCTGCTTTAGAATCGTCGAGGATATCATCGCCGATTTTTGCTATTCCTATTTTTGTTGGCTTGCTTCCATTGTACTCTCTCCAGAGTTCATATCCTAAGGCCCCCGTTCCAGCAAGAAGCGACGCTTCTCCTGCTTCCTTCGCTCCTTTAAAACCGGAAGAAATATAGCTACTACGTTCAATATCAGCGTCATCCGAAAAATTCTTACGTGCGATTAAAATATAGTTTTTATATAAAGGCATGAATTACTCCTCAGTTCAGTACCGGTATCTTTGCAATCATCGGCTTAAACGATATTCCGTACTTCTTTAATTCTGCTTCTACTTCCCGAATCTTCTGTAATGTTTTATACGCCTCATCTGGTAACTGCTCTTCCATGTTTGCCAGTGATGTAACGGTTGCCCCTAATAAAGTCGCTCCAATTACCCAACCGAGAAAAGCGTAGACCGCTTGAGAAGCTGATTTTTTCATCATATACATCACAGCACTATTAGCAAGGCCCGCTAATGTAGTACCGGGAAGTAGTTTCTTTAGCATACGCATAAAGACCGTATACTGGTCAGGAGAAGCGTATGTATTAACGTCTGCATAAAGCTTTACATAATATTGATTTAACTGTTTTAAGAGCAATTTTGCCCTTGCAGGAAGATCACCAAATGTTTCAGGTGACATTCTCTGCATGAGTCTTTCGTTGACCTCAGACAACATGGCGTCTGATTCTACATCTAAAGCGTCTGCAGTAATCGTATCATCAATAATTTCATACTCACCTGCGAGCTCTTTTTTATTAATCGCTGCTCTCAGCTGAGAGAGTAACGCCATATCGTCTCTGGTCATTTTGTTAATCCTCATAGATTATTAATCAATGGTTTCCAGGAAGTTTTCCAATCTTCCCAGGCTTCATCACTAAACGGACAGAACATTAGTTCGACAGGATCAAGAGATCCAGACGTAACGAAATCTTCGCGTCCTTCTAATGCAGCGTCTCTATCTAAAACGCTTCTTACTAGATTACTAGCAAAATTGATCAAAATTTGTCCGAGCTGTGTTACGAATAAACATAATTTTGTTCGTAACGCCTTGAAAATAGAAGTATTTTCGAGCTCGACTTTGGTATCTTTCGGTAAAGAATTCGTGTCACAAGTAAATAGATAATACAAATTTTTAGGAATAGTCAAATTAATGAACTGTCTCGGATTGTTATTAGAACTATATTTATTGTTCATATCAGAAATAGAATTGCCTGTAGATACTACTTGTAATAGTTCAAACATAAAATCGAGCATTAGGTTGCGAGCATCGTATGCAACCAACAAGCGACGAGCTTTACTGTCGCCATCTTGTGCGACGAACCAAACAACGTACAATGGCTTTAATTTGATATTTTTCTCGTCTACAATTCCACCAGCAGAAATAAAACTACTACGAAGCTCTTCAGGTAAGAATTCCTCAAGATCGCCAGTTCCAGCTTTGTAATTCTGTAGATTACAAACTGAAAGATATAACATCCCTACAGGTTTTTTATCTTTATCTAAACAGTAAGCCAGGGGCTCGTATTCTGAATAAGTCATAAAGGGATATAATCCAAGGGAATCTTTTCTAAAATTATCTGTATTAAAGTTTAAATAGGTAAAGCTCTTTTGGAATTTTGTAGCGACGGAAGTAAGTGAAGTCTTAGCGGCTTTGAGTAAGTCTCCAGATTCTACTTTTTCATCCGCAAAATGTGCGAGAGCTTTCCAGAAATTCTCTATCCACCAAACAATAAACTGCAACAAAGCAAGACCTGAAGCAAGACTTCCCAGTAAAGAGCCGAAGCCTTTTAACAGGGCACTTCCTGTTAATTTAGTTGCACCAGCTTTACCAAACTTTTTGCTAATCATCGCCATAAGCTTAGTGTTATCTAAGCGAGCAACTACTTTTATAAGAACGGGTACTAATTTGCTTCTGAAGAACGATCTGAATTTAGCAATCGGGTGTTTCCATCCGGCTTTGGGCCACTTCTTCAGTGCAGATTCAGCACATTCTTCTACAATATTACTCTTTCCAACAACACTTGCAGCGAACTGAATCTCTTCTGAAAGCATGCTCATAAGAGTAAAAAACGACATCATCTGAAAAGGTCCACTTAGTAAAGTTGTAGCTAGGGTCCAATATTCCTTCAATGAACCAGCATGTAGCTCATTTACGAAATCCCCGAACTCAACTTTCATCTGACCCCAAAAACTATTATCGAGTCTATCAGCGTCCGAAATCTCAATCAGATCATTTTTTTGAATTTCGGATTCTAACTCCTCAGCTTTCTGTTGTAAAATTTTTGCTTTTTGGATCAACTCTCGGGATTCTTCATCGTTTAAGTCCTGTAAGTCGCCAAGCTTAAAGAAATTACTCTTCGAAGAATACTGAGATTCTGATTTGTCTTCATTCTTAGGACCTTCCTTAGGTCCTTCTTCTTTACTTTTTTTCTCGGAAACAGAATCAATTCCTTCACTATTTTCTTCTGCTTCGTTTAAATCGTCTAAGCCAAATTTCTTTGGTTTTTCTTTCTTTTGTTCTTCTGGCTTTACTACTATTCTGGTGTTCTCAACCTCTTGCTTTTGTTCTCTAAAACCCATCCAAGAGGCTCTTTCTCCTTTAAATAGCTCCGGATATCCAGTAGAAAGCACATCTCTCGCTGTATATTCAGAACCAGCCATAATCTTGCCGACTTGCTCAATAATTTTACGGTTTCTGTTCTGTAAATCAGCTAAGAGCTTTTTCTGCTTTTCACTTAATTTCGATCTCGCTTCACGTTTCTTTAATCGGACAATTCTAACACCGTTATTTTCAAAAGCCTTGAAAATATCTCTGCTATGTTTCGTCCTCTTCCGAAACTCTCTAATAGAAGAGAGATCGGAGGCGAAATTATAGGTGCTTTTAGAAACCAGTTGAAAATTTTTAATCATAATTTCGCCTCACGATTCGAATATACATTAAGCAAGAATTTCTAAAGCTCTGTGTCCAACAGTATCCAAGGCGCTGGCGCGTTGAGCTCCGGAACCAACGTCAATAAGTGCACGATTCTTGAACTGAGTAATAGCCTCGTCCAAAATGGGGCCTTTGAAGGGATAGAGAATAGCTGATTTCAGTTTGAACCAGAATTTATTGCTTCTCTCGAGTTCTTTCACAACAGCAGCTAGACGTTTTTCAGCATCAATGCTGGTCATTACGCCACCGGCACCAAAAAGAGCACCGACAGCGGCAAGACCGGCAAGAGCTAAAGTGGTCAGAAGAGAATCGCCATCTTTCTGAATAGAAATGAGCTGTCCGAGTTGTTTGTTAGCTTGGAGTTCTTGCACGTCCTCAATAATTTCAGCATCAACAACTTCATCATTAGAAAAGTACACTTTAGTCACATTGCTAAAATGTTTCATTTTAACGAGAGACGACAATTTATCCCCAGCCGTATTGACAAGAGCTAAGCCCTGCTCTTTCAGAGTTGGAAACATCTTTTTAGCTTTATCAATCGTCTTGAGAGCGGCTTTTTCACCGGCCTTCGGCGCACCGACTGCATAAGCAGCACCTAGACTACCAGCACCACTAGCAAGGCCAAAACCAGCCAGTGCGGCTGTGTTGGCCCGCATCTCTGCCAGCATCCGCATTCCTTCAGCTCCATATTGAGCCAATCCTGGACCAAATATTTCAGTTAAATACGCCTGAACAGCACCACCAATCAGCCCCAATGCTGAGAAATACCCTAAAATACTACTGCCAGCAAAAAGCGAAAACTTTTTAAACTGACGCCAAATTACGGAAAGAGGTCCTAATTTGCTCTGCAAGGCTTTTACAACCTTATTCAGCCGGTTTTGTACCATAGCAGCATTGGCTAAACCTGCTGTACCCACAGCAAGACCAGAAGCTGCAAGACCAACCAGTACAGCGTTAGCAAAAGTGTTGGGGTCACTACTAACTTTAATCAGAACCTTATTTTTTTCAAGATTTTCACCTGGTTTTGCAGGGAAATTATCAGCCAAGACATCTGAGGGAATACTCGCCAATTTCATGGAAACATCAGCAGTATACGGAGCAATTGTGACACTTGCAGGTGAAACAGACACATCAGCAAAGTTGCGACGTTTAATTCTCTTCATAATAATACCTCCTTATCGAAGAGCATCTAAAAATTTATATCCAGCAGAATCAAGCGCTTCGATAGGTTTCTAACCACAAGCAACATCAATGATCCGCATGGTTGACAAAACAATAATAGTTGGCTACTATAATAACTGCGAGGCTAGATCGGCCAATCGAAAAGGAGACCTTATCCAGCTCCCTGCCTCGCTCTAATTAAAACGGATAAGCTAAGGGATAAAGCAATGAGTTGTACAGAACGGATTAAATGCCCCTGGTGTAAATTAGAAACCATCAAAGCATCACTTCCTAAACACCTAAGAGTCACACATCAGAAAACGCCGCTTGAATATTTTCTACATGTTAATGGTTTAACTGAACAGGACGTTCCTAAATGTGAATTCTGCGGGAAAGACTGTGATGCTACGATCTCTGGATTTCAACCGACATGCGGTAATCCCGATTGTATAAAAGAATGGCACCACAGAAATCGTTCTTTATCGCTATCTAAACGGCACAAAGAAGCCATTGCGAATGGCACACATAACTTTCTGAAGCATAATCTCGCCAGAGATGAGAATGGAAAATCTATCAGCAATGTCAAAGCAGCAAAGAAAGCTGTCGAAAGCGGCAAATGCTCCATCTTAGCCAAGAACAGACCACGTGATGAACAAGGCAATGACCTCTTAGCCAAGAAAATAGCTGCTGCACAAATAGAAAAAGGTGTTTTCTTCGGTGGCCATGACCTAATGTCTGAAAATGCTACCAAACGGAATTTAGACCGTTCAGTAACTGGCAATCACCAATGGTCAAAAGATAATCTAAAGCTTAATGCTGACGGTAAGAGCATCAACCATGTAAAAGCTGCGCAGACTCAGATACAGTTGGGAAACTTCCCCGGTCTTGGCAGATGTGATGCTCATATCTTACATAAAGATGAACTCAATAAAGAGACCTTTGAAAGTAAGTTCATCATTAACGGTCGTTTTAAGTTTGATCTATGCTGTCAATATTTTAACTTATCTGCTCCTACGATCAAAGCCAAGAAACGTGAGTTTGGTATAACGGCAGTAAATGATTCTAATCGACATATTCAACAAAACCAAGTGTATGATTTTTTAAAAGAAATATACGAAGGTTCAATTGTGTCAAACACAAGAAGTGTCATCCCAAATCTCGAAATTGATCTTTATCTACCTGACCAACACCTTGCTATTGAATATGATGGACTAAAGTTTCACTCGACGGGTTATAACTATAACGGAGACATGGTCGTTGTCGATAAATACTATCATCTCGATAAAACAATATTATGCGAAGAGCGAGGAATTCAACTGCTACATATCTTTGATATCGAATGGATGTCCAACAAAAGACATATCTGGAAAGCAATGATACGCAGACTTCTGAACAAAGTCACCGTAATTGATTCAGATGTGTGTCGTGTAATAACCGATATCAAAGATATAGAGCAATTTTTAAATGAGAATCACATTCAGGGCTATGCGGTATCTAAATATAATTATGGCCTGATATATGATAATCAGCTTATAGCTGTTATGTGTTTTAATGAATCTAACACTAAAACCGCAGATTATGAACTAGTCAGATATTGTGAACTATGCGATTATACTGTTTCAGGTGGAGCGCAAAAACTCCTAGAAGCTTTTCGTGTTACTCACTCTGGAACAATAGTCTCATACGAAAACAGACGCTGGGGACAAGGAAGACTTTTACAAGAATTAAGTTTTCAAAGACAAGTCACGTATGAACCAGAGTATTACTATTTCAAGACCAATGATTACATGAAATTATACACACGACATGGCTTCAAAAAAGAACGCTTAAAAGGTCGTAAAGATTTTATATACGACGAGTCACTTTCCGAAAAGGAAAACATGTTCAATAATGGCTATATGCTAGTCTATGATTGTGGTTCTTTTGAATATGATCTGCAATAAATCAGCACATTAAAGAAAAGAACACCCCGGTGAGCTCTTGCTCACCGGGGAAATTCCACGATACTAACCTAAAAGATCAGTTTAAATTAATTACATACCCATACCGTAGGCTTTGATTTTGCCATGGATGGCCCATTCAGGCACAACGGCTTTGCAAGCAGTCTGAGAGAACAGAGCCTGGCTCAATTCCCCAGGGTTGTTGCAATTGACGGCGGGAAGAGTACTATACGGCGGCAGGTAGTCACCCATAGCAACAGGAGCAGCCTGACCATCAACACTCTTGAACACACCGATAACAGTACCGGTACCCACAGCTTCATAGCCCTTCGGGGTATCGCTGTCTTTGCCATTCAAATAGGTATTACGAACAACCGGGATGGATTTGTAAGTACCGATCAGACCATCACGACGCATGGTGATAGCAGGATCAGCCACGAAGTTCTCTTTATCAGAGGCATACATCAGACCAGCGGTCTCATCAACGATAAGAGCGGTGACAGGAGAACCAGTCCGATTCAGGAACTTGGCGCAGAGACGATCGGTGAAGAGGCTCAGACGATCGTTCTTGGTGGCCACGAAGTTGGCGAACGGGTTAGCATTAACATTATCAACACCAGCGCCATCACCAAAGCCACTCAAGTCGAGAATCATCGGGTCTTCACGACTGTCGAGCATCTGGACGCCTTCCCACAGTTTACGGACGATCAAGGTATCGATGAAGTAGGTGTACAGAGCAACGATCTGGTCGATAGCCCGTTTACCAAAGTCAACGTTCACGCCATACTGAGCGTTCTTACGCAGAACTTTGTTCATCTGGGCCTGAACTTCGATACTGGACTGCAACACAACGCGGTTTTCAGTCGAAACGAGTTCGGTACTCTCGATGTAGGGTTTCAGTTTCAGAGTATGAGCGCCATTTTCTTCAGCAATACGGTCGATGCAGACATTAACACTGACTTTGACATCAGAAAACACATGGACTTTATCACCAGCAGCTTGGGTAGCACTAACGTGAGTGGTTAAACCAAGGGCTTCAGCAATAGCCAGCATAGAACCGGTTTCCGCAGTCAGCGCACCAGTAGATTCGGCACCATTAGTACCAGCAAGTACATTACCAGTAACGCTACCATCATTGATATTAATGGTCACATTACCAACAATACCAGCGTCAACTTGAACCAGCCGAATATTGCCGTCAGGACTCTGGTTACGAGCGGCATCAAAGGCAACAATTTTCTTGAAGTGAGTTTTGGTACCGGCTGTGGCAGCGGAAGCACCAGTAGCGGTATACTCGACATAATCGCCCTCAACAACGATTTTGGTTTCACCAATAACAATAGGAGTATTATGAAGAGAAGACGAAATAGCAGCAGCGCTAGCTGGCCATTCAGCACCCTGTTCAACGTCAAACGCATCTTCACGAGCGCTGTCACGGGTGAAGTCGATACCCTGCGGCATACCTTTACGAGGATCAACAACGCGCTCGTTGGCTTTAACACCACCAGCGGTTTTTAGAGCACGGAGACCCTGGAAGCTGATCTGCTGAGCGATGCTGTCCATAGCACGTTCCATGGCGATGTAGGTCAGACCATGAGAAGCAACGGTGGTAGCAATGGCGATATCAGCCACATCAACATCACGAACGGAAGCGAGGTCAGAGGCCGAGAAGTTACGACGGCCAGCAGCACGCATACCATTAGCGATAGCGTCATTCAGAGAGAATTTGGTGGTAGAACCGAGGTCCAGGAAGTTACCAATCGAGGTCAAAATACGATCAGCAGTCAGAGAAAAACCTTTCTCATCACGGATCCGGTTGTTACGGCCCTGCAAAGATTTGCGAGCGAAGTTGAGTTTAGCACCGACATTGTTCATAGTGTTAGAAAAATAATTACCCATAATAGGTCTCCTTCGACTGAGTTCATCCCAGTCATTTTTAAATTGTGAATTTATGGCGGTAACTCATCGTACTTGACTAAAGATGAGCTTCAATATGCACACCACGTGCAAATATTGATTTGATGTATATGGAAGATCCGCCGAACTTCTAAAAAAGGAACTAAAGGAACAAAAATAGAAGCGAAACAGTACGCACGAAGCTATATTCAACTATATATCTTCCAGAATATGCTTCATTGTGCTCCTGTCTATATTAGTTATGTGATTCGTATTACCGAATGTATTTATCACCCAAGAGACGATACAGGCCCTTCATGTTCTGAGCGGGCTGAGCTTTCTGCTGTACTGGTTTACGAGTGTTAGCGAAATTCTTCGCAGTAGCACCCATCTGACGACGATGCAGCGAACGACTGAAAGCCTGCGGATTGGCCATCGGAGCAACCGGAGCAACAGACTGCAAAGCACCAGCCTCGTCTGCATCATCATAGACGATAGCGTCAGCCTGAGCTTTCGCCATAGCATCACCAACGGTAGCAGCGGACAGAGTGAGCTCGCCGGGAGCAGCGTCATAACCAGACATATCATCCTGCACAATACCACTGTTGTCAGCGATAGTAGAGTCGATTACATCGTTGTAAGCAGCACCCATGGAAGCAGGATCCACACTAGTCGGAGCGGTAACAGCCGGAGCAATACCCATCAAGTCAGCAGGCAATTCGCCAGCTTCAGCTTTATCAGCCACTTCTTCATACATTTCCGGATGAGCGATATCAATACCGGCTTCTTCAGCTTCGATGATTTCGTTAGGAGTATTCACTTCTTCGATATCAATTTCGCCTTCTTCTGCGAAATTCTTCAGCTGTCTCTTAGCTTGGCGTTTTAGAGAAAACGCTTTGGCTTCGGGAATCAATTGGATGCCACCGCAGTCATTACCACAGGCGATCTCATCTTTCAACGCCTGAACGAACTGCTGGACTTTATCGAGAGCGGCGAGTTCTGATTTTGAAACTTTAGCTTCGCCATCATACTGCAAAACATTACATTTAAGAGCAGGAGCAAAAGAGGCAGCAGGAACGCAAGCGGCTTTCAGTTGCTCAGCGATTAAAGGTTGACATTCAGGCTCACAAATAAACCAGTCTCTGGTTAATTTGTTAGCTAACATATCGCAAGCAGCGTCGTTGCTAAAAGTCTTGCGAACAGTGCGATTTACTTTCATATTTTTTACTCCATAATTTGAGAATGAATGAGAACCAGACTCTGTTTGATTCATATTAATAGCTGGCACAATAGGTGTACTATTAGCTCGAGCAGCAGCTAAAGCGTTTTGATTAATTTCTGCTGCGTGTTCGTCCCGATATTTCATGTCTTTCTGAATTTGTTGATTCAGCAAAATATCGGCTTGACTATATTTCTTTTCATCCGGCGTATATCCGCGCCAAGAGTCGACCAGACCAGTAAAAGCGCCTTTAATTTTATCAAGGAACCCGGTAGGTTCAGCCCCTGGGAATTTTGCGAGTACTGCAGCACTCTTTTCGGGTGTTTTCTGACCATTAATGGCAGCTTCCCAGAATTTTCTTACAGTACCTGTTGTTTTTGTTGTATTAGCATCATATTCAGGAACACCATTATAGTCGATAGCTAAAATACATCTAGCAAAATAAGTTACAGCTCTAGTCAACGCTTCATAGTCGGTCTGAAGAGCACTAGTGTCATATGTAGTGTTAATTCCGGCATCAATTACTGTTTTAAGGTCTTGAGCTTTTGCTCGAGCAGCGTTATAATAAGAATAAAGCAGTGTTAGTAGAGCTTTTCTTCCAGAAAAAGAATCCAAAAATTCAATAGCTTCAGCTTGATTGGATAATTCACTTTTCAAAGAAGAAGGTGACAAGAGTCCCTCAAGTGAAAAATTTTCTTTTGTAGTCATAGATAAACCTCCAAGATATAAAAATATAACTCTGGGCACTAGATAATCCATATTTCAGGACCACCTAGTTGGCCCAGAATTATAAAAAAGATTTACCTATAATTATTTAATATACTTGTCGCCGAGCAGTTTCTGCAAAGAAGACATACGGCTCACGGGCCGACGAACAGCACGACGGGCACGAGAGAAGTTGCTTTCGCCTTTCAGTTGGTCGACACCGTGCAGAACGGCCAAGTCATTCTGAATAGCCATAGCCTCACCGGCATTGGCAGCAGACAGGGTCAGTTCACCAGGTTTGGAATCATACTGATCAGCATATTCGCTCTGCATAATCGATTCGTCATCAAGCATGGAGTCCATAACATCGCTGTCGGAGCCCCAGTGAGGAACTTCGGTATCTTCGCGAGTCGGAGCAACAACGGCAGGAGCTTCAATACCGGCATCATCGGTATCATATTCAGCGCCTTCAGCCTCAAACTCTTCTTCGCCACCTTCGTTATCAACGGTGTCAGCTTCCATATCCCACTCTTCATCAGGCAGTTCTTCAGCGTCACCGGTGTCTTCATCGTTCTCCATAGCGAATTCATCATCGCCACCTTCGAACTCTTCATCGGTAGCCACGTCTTCCATACCTTCATCTTCGGCAGGAGCCTCAATCATTTCCTCGTCGACTTCTTCCTCTTCCTCTACAGGAGCATCTTCTCCGTCTTCAGCGAAGTAATAACGATTGAAGGGGTTAGCCCGTTTCTTCTTCGAAAAAGCTTTCTTTTTACCGCAGAACATATTGTTGTTGCCACAGTAATCTTCTTCAGAAAGATCATTGAGGACCCACGCTTCAGAATCAGTCATGCCATCGACAGGGTATTCATCGACAGGGTATTCAAAGCATTTAGAAAAGTTTTTCGGGTTCTTTTTCAGTTTTTCAACGGCAGAGTAGTACCGACGCATAGCAATCTTGATACGGCGGAGATTGTTGAGGTCTTCAGCGTAACGAGCGCGGGAGAAAGGCACAACTTTCGCCTCAGGGTCACTGGTTTCGCCAACCGCATTCATATAGGACTCAATATCACCACTATTAAGCAGCGCACGAAGAGCATTGATCATACCATTGCTCTGATCGTCGACTGCGTCTTTGAGCTCGTCCCAAGCATTGCTAATTTTATCTCTGGTCTGTTGGTCTAAATTCTTATTGTTTGCAATTTTGTTCTTAATAGAAGCAATTCGCTCGTTGATTGTTTGAGAATTTTTACCAAGCAAAGCACGCAAGGCATTCATAGAAGCTACAGTATCATTTTTCTCATAATCGAGAATGGTGTTAGCAAGCGTCTCAAATTTTATACGGGCTTTCAGATCGGGAATCATACTAGCAGCGGTAATAATTTGGGCTTGCAAGAAACCGCGATTGCCAGTAATTTTACCGAGAAGACCTAACAGTTTCAGACGGGCTTTATCGAAAGAATTAAGAACTTCATGAGCCTTGGTAATATCGGCTTTTCGTGCTTCGCTACCGAATTTCTCCTGAGCCTTCTTCCATTCACCGCTTCCGAAACCAGCAAACAACTCGCTCATAAGAGCACGGCTGTTGCCACCAAAGTACTCGGCGATATCACGAGCAAAACTGTCGAACTGGGCCTTTTCAGCATGTTCAAAATCGAAGCTTAACACTTCATCATAAAGAGCCTGGAGATCTTCTTGATTCACAAGCATATCTGCGGAACCGATAACATTTTTGATAGAACTCAGCTGAGCGTGCATATCACTCAGATATTGTTGCACCATCGGAAACACTTCGGTTTCGAGCTTCGTTAAAGTGACATCAGATAAAGGACCGCCTTTTAAAGCTTCGCCTAACTTACCCCATGCGGCTGTCATCTGTTGAGTAGCCTTATCTGCGGGAGACACGGCCTTACTATTCAAAGCACTAATAACCTCATCGATATGTGTCATACTGGGGTTATCGCTCGTGCAAACGTCCTGCAGTGTTTCAGCGCTGACTCCGTGGCTCTCAACGAAGCGCACACAATCTTGTTCACCTTCTTTTGTACAAGCAGCCCAAGCATCATAACCACGGCACATAGCAGCAAGAGCAGTAGTAGTATCGCGTTTACGAGCAGCTACGATCATATCCTTAATAGATGCATATAACCGTTCAACATTCTTAGCAGCAGCACTAATATCAGCAGCAGTATAGGCAAGAATTGTCATAGAAAAAGCATCAATAAGAGCTTTCCCAACTTGATTCATAGGCATAGACTGTGCAAGAGCATAATCCGGAGGAGGTGCTTGCAACCAAAGATTCTCATAACTCTTAATAACAAGAGTCTCGAATTTTCCAAAAGTAAGCTGATTGCCCTCTTTACTATGAATATCACTATAGGCACTCTGGAAATCTTTAATCATAGAATTCATAGCAAATTGAGAAATTGTTTTAAAAGCAGCCTGGTTGAGATTATTAATATAAGTAACATCAGAACCGTCAATATAACTGTCACTGCTAGCGTTAGCTAAAATACAGAGACCTCTAAGAAAGCTCTGAAACGGTTTTACCGGCAGAGCTTTTTCAGAATCCCAGACTTGAGCAATAACAGGAGAACTGATGGCTTCTGTTGCCAGAGGAATAAAGGTCAACGAATTTTTCACAGAATTCAAATCTGGATAGATCGTTTCATTATCAAGCGCTTGACGGAAGTTAGGAACGTCGATACCAGCCCCACCAGAAACATGTAAGTCGGTTGCGGCAGAAGCCTTTTCCCCACTCTTATTCATGTTATTCATCTCTTCGTTAGACATCTCTTTTGCGGTATCAGTATTGGTATCAGCTATCGCATCATAGGCACTATCAAAATTCCAACGACTAAAATAACGAGATTTTCTCATATTAATTCCTTTCAAAGAAGCGTTCATTGTACCGCTTTCTAATGTAATATTGTTTGCTAACATTTCATCCTGTACTTGATTAGAAGCCTGTTGCTCGTTGTGAGCGTCAATTACTGACTGTACAGGAGTTTCAGGTTTAATTTCAGTTAAAGGTTCTCCAGATACTTCATCAGTTGCCGGAGTTTGTTCTGCAGTAAGGTCATCAGGTTCCATGATCTTTGCTTCAGAATCTTGCGGATTTAAATTTAAGTCTTCCCCCGCTAAGAAATTCTCTTCCTCTATTGGAGAGGGCTCTTTAGGAAAAAAATCCACATCTGAATTCGAATCATCTTCCGTATAATTGAAAGCATCGGAAACTGTATCAGAGGCTTCTTCGTCTCCCAGAGTCACATCAAGGAGATCATTAAGTTTTTTATCCTCTTCACTGCTACCATCGCTAAAATTCTTCTGCACAACGTCAGCCGGTTGAGACATAACCGCCAAATCAGAGGCGATATCCTGTCCCAGTTCGCTTTCCAGTTGAGCGATACGAATTTCATCTTGTTTAATCTTAGCTAAGATGTCATTAGCCCTCGGTGAGTTTTCACCAGTAGTAACAAACCAAGCATAAGCAGCCGAACCAAGAGCCATCAGAAAACCAATAGAAGATGTATTCGGATTTTCACGAATAAATGAATCAAGTTTCCTGATTCCCTTAATCCAAGCAGGATCACGATTAAATATATTAGACAGACTATTAAAGAATGATGGCTGTTTTACTCCGACAATTACACGATTGCCGTTTACCGACAAGAATTTCGGAGACAGAGCAACAAGAAGCCCGCCTAAAAATCCACCAAAAGGTCCACTATACTTGGCAATATCATCGCTTACTTTAGACCAGAATCCCTGCTCATTATTATAAATAGCGCCTAAATCATAGAGACTCTTGGCTAATTCCTGCTTTGTCTCTTCCAGCTCTAACAGTCTATCATCACGGCTGTAAATTTCATCGGCGAAACAAGCCTTAAACTGTCTGGCATTGTGAGTCCGAGCAAAGTTAGCTAGAGCGACAGTAGATTTAGCCGCTGTAGAAATAGCAGCGTCATCCAATCTTTCAGCATTAGCGAGATTTTTAAGAGCTTCCTCATCATCAGCTGCCGCTTTGTAAGCAACAGTATCAGAAATCAAAGAAGCGAGACTGGCAATACCAACAGGAGCAATAACTACACCCGCCAGAATACCAGGATTATTAGAAATAGTTTTTTCAGCTCGTACTAAAACAGGCTGCAATGAAGTTTTATTCCAGGAAGCGAGAGATTTGTACGCAGGACTTCTCGTCAAAGATTTAATTGCCTGTTTCGCTCCTTGATGAGCAGCGACAGCAACATCTTTCTTCACGGATTTCCAAGCATCGTTGACATCACTGATAATGTCTGCTGGCTGAATACTGAAGTTTTTGTTTTCAATGCCAGCAATACCTTCTAGATGTTCTTCAATCTTGTCTTCCAAATCATCATCAGTCATAGGTGTCTGATATTCATCTTCAGCTTCGATTGCGGTCTCTCCGGTAGGTTCCAACTCGACATAATCATCGGGAATCTCACCTTCGGGAATGTCTCCCTCAGTGATAGCATCAGCAGTGCCTTCAGTAGCTTCAGTATCTTCGATACCATCTACTTCTTCATCAGTACCCATCATGTCACTATGATTCTTGGCGACATTCAGAATAGCTTCAGTAGCTTCAGCATCAGCGCCCGTCGCTTGAGAAATCGTTGCAGCGATCTCTTCCGCAGGAACATTTTCCAAAACCTGATTAGCAAAAGTAGGAATAATGTCTATAATCTCAGTTAACTTCTCTTCCATAGTCTTGCCTTCAGGAGGCACTACTGTATCTGAGAAATTCGTCCGAGAACATAGACGATACACTCGGTTAGAATAGTTTTCATTAGCTGCTTCAAGAGTAGTCTCTTCTGCGTCTTCCACAGATTTCGCTACTAACGAAACAACTTTTTCTACGAACGCGGGACTTGAACCAGTCGCTTCAGCAATAACGCTAACATCTTCGGCTTCCACTTTATCAGGATCCACCATCGATATTAGATTGGCAGTAGCAACAGGGTCGCCCGGCGGAACAATAAGCTCATCACCGGCGACAATAGCTTCAGCGGCGTTAGCTGCTGGAGACACATCTTCGCCAGTATCAGGGCTAAGTTGCTCCTCTTCAAGTAAAGTTTCTTCCATTAACGCCCCCTAGTTTAAGCGAAATTTCTTCATCTTGTTTGCTTCTTCAGTCAGAAGTTTATTCGCCAGTTCTTCTTCTTGTTTGTTCCTATATTTTTCAATAGCCATACCAGCAATCATACCTAGCATAGCAGTATCGAAAGTCTTATTCTTTAGAAGATTTACTCCGGTTTTAGCCAGAGAACCAACCGTCTCAGTCACTAATGAATAATTAGTGTGCAATTTATTCTGTAACTTATCGAGGTTCTTTAAGATAGCAGCTTTGGTGGCGTCAGAAGTCTTAGTATCTTCTTTTAATACTTGTCGAACTTCATTAATATCATTATCAAACTGGGTTTTAAATTCACTAATAACCTGATTGATTTTGATATTCTGTGCAGTTATTTCTTCTAAGGTTTTACCATGTCTAGCCATAACTTGTGATAACTGCTGTACCTTGCTTGTTAACTGACTATTTAAGACTCCCTCTCCGATTATAGTGGCCAGAGAGACTCCAACCATAGGAAGGGAGAAAAAAGCAGCATTCAGTTTAGAAGCAGCGTTTAAACCTTTTACAGCAGCACTCGTTCCTAGTTGAGCTAAAGAACCCTGAGTCAAAGTAGGAACTTTAGAGATCAGATTAGCTGATAAAGCATTCATAGCTTCAGGACCACCAGCTAAATAACCGGCAGCAGGAAACATGCTGACAATCGTACTAACGATAAAACCATGAGGCTGTTCCGGATGTGCTTCATCATAGGATTTGATAAACTGATTAAAGATATCAGTGGAAGCCTCAATAGCTTTCTGCAACTCAGCTATCTTTTCCTGTTTTGTAGGATCATAATCCGGTAATTTACTTGTCTCTTCTAACTGCTTAATTAAATCGCCATCAAGAATCGACTGAAACAAATCACTCTTATAGAATTCTTCCTGTTTGTCCAAAGCATAAGCAACTTCTTTGTATTTTGGATTTCCTGTCTGTTTTAAAATGTCGGCCAGTTCACGACCGACTTCGCTAACGAGACTTAACAGTTTCTTCTGTGATTTTAACAGTTCGTCTCTCTTTTGATTAAGAACCTCTTGTTCTTTTACATACTCTTTCGACTTCGTCTTATACTCACGTAACCGAGAAAAGAAATGAGGTACTTTTTTGAAAATCAGCTTAGCTGCTTCTTTCGCGAACGAAAAGAGTAGTAGCAGTGATGCTACAATCTTAATTGCGGGCAAAATAGCAGCCAAAGCCGGTATAACAAAAGGAAAGGCAAAGTTCTGTCTGGCAAAATTTTGTGTACGACGAAATGATTTCATCGCTTCACGGTAGTCTTTATATTCATTCATTCATTTCTTCTCCGTGTTTGCTAAACGCTTTACCACAAGGTCATGAATTTCATTAAGCGCAACTTCAATATAGTGGATAATAATAGTAGTCACTACTGTTCCACCAAGGATCTTCATTGGTTCTTCCAGACCAAGAGCTTTTAAAGCCTTTTCAGTGATAGAAGATTCCCAAAAGCCAAAATTCTTTCTGCTAAAGTCCATCTTAGGCGGAGTTCCATAGATATTAGGAACCGGAGGCGGTTCCATGTTAGTTTCAGAAACAGTTGCAGCCTCTTCGATAGGCATTGCTGTAGAATTTTCTGTTGTCTCTTGATCCATAAGTACAGGTTTTGGATAACTCGTTTTTTCTTTGTCCTCAAAAACAGGCTCACTAACATCGCTCGGAACCTCTATAACAGGTTCCGTTTCAGATTCTACAACAGGTTCCTGAGGAACAGATTGAGGTTCTGGTTTCGGCTCTGGCTTCGGAGGAATATATGGTCTCGGTGCTGGTGCAGGAGGCGGTATTGGAGCAGGAGGCGGAGCAATCATCTGGGTCACAACAGGCAATGTAATAACAGATTGAGAAGCTTCGATCTCTTTCTGCTTGCGCCTATCTTCCAAGAGCCCAATAATATATTGTCTCTCTTCATACTCTTCTTTTAATAAACGCTCATACAGTTTTTCATTAAAAGCTTTGTCCTTTTCTGCAGATTTGTAATTATCAAACAGAGCAGTCAAAAGCTCAGTAAGAGCAATACCACCTAAACTAGCAGCAGCGGCAATAGCCATACCAGCTTGAATCTTGCTGGCGAGACTAAAATTCTTCGCAATGGCAATACCTTCTTTCGCTGCTTCGTCAGCCATACCAACCAAAGCTGCTTTGCTCTGTTGATCTGCCTCTTGAATATTCTGTAAAGCCTCTTTCTTCTCTTCCTGAATAGCGTCTAAATTAGCCTTAGCCTCTTGTAACTCAGCAAGATTCTCTTCTGACACATAAGGACATTTGCCATTTTCTTTCGCTTCTTCAATTAATGAACGATCCAGAATATTTGCGACTTTAAAGAATCTTTTTACTGCGGAGAGAATATGCTCAAACATTTCAACCTCCACTTGTATTATAACCTAGGTAATCCATACCCATATGGAAACGTTTTGACTCTTTTTCAATCCTCGCCAATTGCATATTCAACTGATTTCTCTTAAGAGCCAAATTGGCAAGTTCAGCTTCTAGCTCTTTCTCACGATATGAAATACGGTTTAATTTGTCTTCAACTGTAGCAACAGCAGCAACGCTTAAAGCACCGATTAAAAGAGCTGGAGCAATTGGGAAGAGTAACAGCTTAGCAGCGGCTGCTACAGGTGCAGCTATAACTGCAGGAACAGCAAAATGCTTAGTAACTTGCACCATACCATAGGCACTGCCATACTTGCCACTCTTCTTGGATTGTGGCATAGCAGCAAGAGCAGCTCGCTCATTCTCCAAATCAGCAGTCAGCTGTGCGATCTTGTGTTCTATTTGCTTAATTTCGATCTTTGACGCTTCAGCTTGATTAACCAGAACACTCAATGCTTTGTCTTCATCCGCATTTATACCCCAGTAAATAGCTCCTGCCGGAATAGCAGTACCAATACCAACTAAGGCAGTTTTACCTAGAATAGATTTGGCATCTTTCAATACCGCATTTGCTTTCTGCATTAACGGGTCTACAGCTTTACTTCCCGGCTGACAGGCTTTAACACCTTTAATCACAAACTCCTGCCTCTGTTTTGTAGGCAAGCTACGTAAAGTAGCCAAGAATTTCCCAGGGACAGAAGCACCTAATTGAGAAGTAGCCATCGGTACAGCAGTAGCTAATTCAGTTTTGACTAACTGTTCGACTTGATCGAAATTCTTAGAAATCCGTTCGAGCTCTTTAGCGAATTTACTGGAATCAACCCGTGCTGTCTTAATAATATCTCTAGCCGCTTTACCTTTATCAGTTGCATTTCTAAAGATGTATAAAGCATCATCTTTGAAAGAACCAGAGGTCTTCTTCAATAAAGATTCAAACTGCGAAGCAAAACTTTCAGCACTTAAAACACCAGAGTTAAAACCAGATGTCAAGTTGGCAGACTTTTCAATAAAATTCTTATTTTGAGCAGCTAGATCGGTGATCTTTTTCAGTGAAGAACCGCGAATATTCTCCAGAGATTTTGCATTTCGTTCCAAAAGATTCTGAAAATCCTTTGTCAACGACCGGAAATATTCTTGGGAAATTTCGCCATTCTTTAACTGTTTTGCCGCACTTGTTATGGCAGCTTTAGTGTTTAAAACACCACTCTTAATAATGTCTGCTTCCAGAGTCGTATTACTCAAGTCAAAAGCACGAACACCTTTAACTTTATTAAGAAAATCAGCGGCAGTCTGAGAAATAACTTTCTGACCTTTTAGCCTTCCGACGTTAGCCAGTTCTCCATCCAAGCCCATTAAAAATGGTGAATGAACAACATCTTTAACTAACTGTCCAGCTTCTTTTGCTGCAGTCTTTGCGGCTTCTTTTAAATAAGGAAGTTCAGCTTTAACCGCTTGTAGACCTTTTCCAGCACCTACAGCGATAGTTGTTTTAACACCAGGAGCTGCCTTTACTACAGACTGTACTACGGGACTTTCAGTAACGGATTTAGCGGCAGACTGAATACCCTTGATCGCTTTAGCTCCAGCCTGTGAATTGGCTACAGCTGTCTTAATGTTACCCAGCGATTTAAGAGCTTGTCCTGCTACATTCTTTAATGCCCCGCCGAGAGCTGCTACGTTATAATTCTTTCTCGAAAAATTCTGCTTCGTACTGTAACGAGTATTACTCTTAACAGTTTCGATAGCTGATAAGACATTTTCGAAATTAACAGGAACAAAAGTAGCGATTTCAGTAGCTAAACCTTCAGCAGAAAAATTATTCACTACCTCTTCATTTAAAGCAAATGTAATTTTAGCTAACCCAACTGGTCCACATTTTTTCGGCTGCTGAAACTGAAAATTCTGAAAACAGGAGCCTAAATAAGTCATAGCCTGACTAAAATTCTTCAGGACTACTTCCTCGTCTTTGCCGTTGCCGATCATGTCATTGACATCATCTACGGCTTCAACAATACACTCAACCAAATCTTCAGGAGTTCCAGTAGAACGAGCAATAGCAGAAACTGTTTCCTCGTCAACTAGCTTAGGATTAAGATATCCGGCAATACTAACTACATTCATAAGTGGAGCCAAGTTGCCAAATTCTTCCTGGGTGTTTTGTAAAATATCGTTATTCATCATCCATTCCTTCGGGCGCTTTTGCTCCCGCGTTCTTTGCAACATCAGTTCCATTCAGAAGAGCCAGACTAATACCAGCCTTCTTACAAATAAATGTCCACAGCGAAGTCAAAAGCTCTTCGATTAACGTATTCAATTTGGCTTGATCTAATCTGGACATGTACCCCATGCGGAGATACGTATTCTTGATCATATTCGCTCTTTGATTAAACGTATTAGCCAACTTCGGATTGTCTAAATACCGGTTAATACGAAGCCCCAGAGCAATATTGATCCGTCCATCACCGGAAATAGCATTCGCCATCCAGTTATAAATTAAATCGTTCACATAAGCCTGAATCTGCTGAGAACTACTACGAATTAGAGTAGGTGACAAAGATTTTAAAACACGAATCGTATCAATAATACGACCAGATAAGATCAAATAATAAGGTTTCTTCGACTCGCGAATAATCTCTCTAAGAGAAAAGTTCGTCGTATTATCCTGAATAATAGCAGACTGTTGACGCCCATTAGTATTCGAGAAATTAACGAATAATTTTCCCTGAGCTGTCCGTGAAAAATTCTTCTTGATTGAGATAATACCAGAACCAATAAAGAAATTATCCAGAGTAAAGTCACAACCAATAAGTTCCTGAATATCGTAATTTCCATTCGGATTCTCGATAGATTCAGTAGCCATTGAAACACCTACATAGGTGCCCTTCTTGATCAACTCTTTTACTTTTCCAGCTGCTGGGAAAGCTGCGGGATCAAATAGATCAATGGCTGCATACGCAGAATTGCCTTCAATCCAGACGTCACGGATAACGCCACACATATCGGGATGAGTAGCAAGAATGTCATCATAAGGAGTCCCCGTTTTTGAATTGTCTGCAAAATCACGTCCTTGATGAGTCAGTAAGCATTTAAGCATACCGTTTTTCAGACGTTTCTTGTGATAATCGTTCTCAATAACATTTTTGATAAACGATTCTTTGGACATATAGGCTTTTGTGCCAACACCGGGTTGATCAAAATCAACCATTCTAACAATTAAATCAGCATCTTTAGTTATCATAAAATTTCTCCGTTATGCAGAAGCAGTGTCAGACTTTTTCTGGAGCCGTGCAGCTGTCATCTGAGTTCCACCAGTAATTTCTCGGAAAGAGTCTTTCTTAGATACCCGAACCTGAGCAAGCTGGTATCTTTTATTTTTGAGTGAATCGTATGAATCAATGATGAAATTATCCTTGCGTACATAAAGTCTCACTTTTTTGCCACCGTTCACATCCCACATCATAAAGTAAAATATACTATCATCTTCTGGATCGGTATAATTCCGACCGTAGATTAAAGCAAAGTGATCTGTAGATTTATCATTGTTTATGTATTTGCTCTGCTTGTGATAGTTAAGTCCGACAAGAACTGGAAGTCTACGGTTTAAGCAATTATTAATATAAACGAAAGCATCAAAAGCGGCATCCTTATTAACTTTAATATAAGAACGATTACCCTTTGCGACTTCACTACCAAGAGAAGCTAAGACAATATGTGCCATTTCCGGGTCTCCCCCAGGAGGCAAGATATACTTTCTATGAAAACCATTATTGTTCAGATAATGATTAATGATAGCTGTTGCAGTTTTCAGGCAATCAGCGGGCCCTTCTTGTTTTAACCCTCTTATCTTTAGTTCTATGGGATCTAAATCACCATATTTGTCTTCTGAAAATAGAGCATTATCTCCGCTTTCCATGAGGTCTTTGATATCATCATATGTTAAGAAACGCGCACTGTCAGTAGGAATTCCTCCAGTAGCATCTCTGACACTTTTATGACGATATTCAGTAGACGACTGGGAATCAGAATTTTCATCTACCTCATCGACTTCTTTATTGTACTGAACAGCAAGCTCATCTCGATAACTGTTTGAAGAATAATGCAGCTCGACAATGCTAAATTTCGGATCAAAATTGGCGTCAGATAATTTACCCATATCTAAGACACAAACACCATCTTTTTTCGGTTTCAGAATTCCGATCTTCTTTACACAATTGTCAGGGTCTACTAAATAACTTTTAATATTATTAAAAACACGTTTAGACGGAATAAAGACATTCATTCGCCCAGGTTGAGGAGAATGCCACACCAAGACCGGATTATAGATACTAGGGTCTTCTGAAATTGAGACAATCTTAATGGTTCGGTCTTTAATGATATCGAAATACGCAGCTTGTTTGTGCATAGTCCCTCGAGAAATTTCTTTATCGCGGAACAAATTATCATGTAGCTGAAACTCACTGCGTATCTTTTTCATAAAGTTTTTATCATCAGGACTAGAATTAAATTTAATAGGTGACTTTATCTTATTGTAAAAATTAGACCCACCCATAAACAAGAAATCCAGGTCCTCGATGAAGAATCTAGCAATAAGAGATACAACCTCTGCACAATAAATACTATTTGTATTGCTGTCTGCGTGCTTTACAATTTCCCGCGTATTTGTCGGAAGTTTAGCAACATAATAGTCGTAGAGCTTACTATTGCTGACGGCATTACTGAAATTATAAGAAATCGCACGGGTGCTATCTGTGTAATTTCTTGAAAAATTTCTGCCTATTACAGCAAAGAAATCTTCAATTGCATTCATTTGTATCTCCTTAAAAATTTTTCAATCTGATACTACTGCACACCTATTTGATTTGATTGGTGCTGTCCGGTTTAGATGTGCAGTGTGTAAAAGATTGAATATGCTCTAGTAGAATTAGTCGTTCTTAGCTAAGCGCTGATCGGAACGATTCTTAGCTACATTGGCTAATAATTCCAGTTGACTGTAAATTTTCTTGCCCTCAGTAGTACGTTCTTCTGCTGCTGCGCAAATGGTTGCCATTAAAATCAGCTGTAACTGATCTTTGCATTGTTTCCAATGCTTCCTAATGAAATCAGCAATATATTCTTTACGAGTTGAATCAAACTGTAGGGATTTTTCGAGATTAGTGCTCAGCCCAGTAAGCAATTCTTGTTGTCTCGGAGAAGCATCATCAAATCCGACTGACTGATTAAATAATTTTAAATTCTCTCTAAATATATCAATGTTGTTAGTATCAGGATTCAGGACAAAATCAACTATAAAGTCTCCAATTTTATGATGATACAGATCATCAGAAACTAACATTGCGTCTACGAAGGCTTCTAGATTTTCTCTTTCGATTGAATTTTGTTCTACAGCATCGAGAAGCTTATGATAATGCTTCATAAAATGGTCATTGGCATGGGGATCGAATACGGTCTGTTGTTTAGGATTTTTATTGTAATCATCAACGCTCTTCTCTAATTCTTTATCCACTTTTTGTAATTCAGCGTCGTGTGCTCGTTGCTGCTTCTGCCAAGCGACTACCGCATTATATTGAGCATCAGTAAGACGGGCAGGAACTTCAATTTCTTTAGGTACAATCATATACTGAGGTGCTTCAGTACTATTCGGGCCATTCTTCAAATGACCTACGCCTACGATAACAAATGTATTCTCGCCTTCACTGCCTAACCAATTGGCGACAATTTCGAGGTCATAGCTCTTTAGAAAATCTGTGAGTGCCTGTCGAACTTTTGGTGTATCGTTATTGGAAACATTCTTCTCTTTGAGAAACTTTAATATGATACTCTTATTCTTTGTGACGAATTCGACGTTTGTCATTTTCCCAGAACCTTCAAGAGCGAGGTCCCGACATATATTTAAAAGCTTAACTTCAGTCTCGGATAAATTAGAATGATTAACCAAAGTTTTATCTTCCTTAGAAGCAGATTCTTTCTCATCTGCAAAATATTTTCGTGCAATGCTACTAAAATTTCTCATTAAGATTTCCTCCAATAATTGAGTCATTCCAAGCGCCTGATAATCCATCAAGTCGCAATCTTACTACAGCTTGTACTCCAGAACTCAGTTCTGTCGTTTCATCAATATCAGGGTTGTATACGGTTATACCTTCGCGATTTACACCTTCGTGTGGTAACTCGTCGATGGAACCGAATTGACCTTGTTCAATATAACTTAGTGCTTTTTCATACGCCTTAATGATAAAGCTATTATCGAAGGCGAATTTCAACAGGTTCTCTCTAGCAGCATATAGACGATACCCAACAAGTTCTAGATATACGTTATTATCTATATACTGTTTACCATTCTTATTGTCGTACAACCCGACTAAGAATTCTAGAGAGTCTATTCCCCGGATATGTACGAAGTCTTGCGGATCAAGCATTGTTTTATCATAATCAATTTCTTGACCGGAGATAGCATTCAGTAAAATTGATTCCATGTGCTTCATCGCCCAAGGAGCGAATTTAGCGTAGTCGGGAATTTTTCTCCGAATGTTATTAATCTGTTCATAAAACTTCTGTGCAAACAATCCATAGTCAAACTGCTTGCCCATGTCTTCACTCGGATAATCACCCCCGAGGAATATGCCCACCCCTTTATAGTCATTATCAGTATCAAAACCGAGAAAGACAGGAACAGGTTCTTCATCATTCTTTTGAATTTTAAAATATAAAGCTGATTTACCGTATAACGCATGTGAACGATCATCTAAACTGTAGTAATATCTGGCTAAGCCATTATAAATAAGTTCTGATTTGAAATTACCAGAACGAAGAAACCAGTGTTCTTCTACTTCTGATTTCTTTGCTTTAAGAATTTTGTAAGTAGCATTCTCGTCTACTGAAAAATTCTTTGATGAATAATACCAAAGAATTCGTGGATCCAATTCTGCCATCTCACACCTCAAAGAAATGTCTCAGATAAGAAAAATTCTTAGGCTCAGCCTTTTCAGATTCTTCTCCGCCCTCTTCAGAAGTTTCTTCTTCACCTTCCTCAGAGAACATATCTTCGTCCATCCAAGAATCTTCGCCCATGTCCTCTTCTTCTGTCTCTTCTACTTCCTGACTTTCAATTATACTTTGAGCTTCCTCTTTAACAGTACGATCCTCTTTGGCAAATTCATCGATAATCGGATCAATTGCATAATCACCGGGTTCGTCGCCGTCCTTGTATTTGATTGATAGTACGGAAGTATTATTAACGGTATATTCAGTACCAAAGGTCTGCTCTTGAACTTTGCAGGAGAACTGACCTTCGATAACTGACGGATTAACCAGCCAGAAAATATAGGAATGTCCACCATTATCAGAAAGAGTAAATAACAGTTTCAAGACCTCTTTTGTACGAACTTTAATTTCATCATACAGACGTTCGTATAATTTAAGGTCAACCTTATTAATTGTCCAATCTTTGCGAGTAGCTACAGAGGAACAAATCTTCCAGAGCGTTACCAAGTCTTGAACACCATCGACAACAAGCAATTTGTCCTCGTCATTATCGATCTTTAACTCTTTATAGAAAGACTCTGGAAATTCCCAGTCAATTTCACCAATATGGGCTAACTGCGTTTTATCAAGAAGAGGAGTTATATCCAACATCGGAGAATTTTCGTTCTCCTTCTTCTCCTGATCGCCCTGTTTTGACTGCGAAGTATTTTCTGCAGATTGTGCATTTTCCTGTTTTATAAAACCATCATCGTCGGTAACAGCAAAACAACGACGTGCAATATGTAAAAATTTATTGGGCATTTTTAGCCTCTGCTTTCTTTCCTTTAGCCGGACTCTTTGTAGCGACGATCTTATCAATAAAATGTCCGACAGCATTCGGAACCGCCTGAGCAAGAATATCCCAAGCGAGCTGTGATATAGAAATAGAAATCGCAATCAAGTCTGCCAACACGGTAACTGTTGGAGACACTAAATTAGTATTGAGTATACAGAGAACAATCGTAACAATCAAAGAGGCAAAAGTTGTAACTTTGCCCCGTTTGCTCTTAGTAAAGTTCTTTATTAGTTGAACGATGCCAACATCAGCCATACCGATAAAAACGGCAAGTTCCAGAATATAAATCATGTCTACACTATTCATGCAAAACTCACCCCGCTATCCTTGATGTTGGCTTCAGTAATATTCAAATAGGAATAAACTTCATTCAAAATAAAATTGAAGAAGTTCTTATAAGCGTCTACAGCTGTGCTCGTCGTGGAAAACACATAGTCATTATTTGCTGAAAGAGTTAATTTACTTCCATCAGCAGTCACAGTCCACGGAGCGACCATTGTTTTGGAATTAAAGATCTGCCCAGTCACAAAAAGAGGATCTGTACTCGTCTGTAAGGTTCTCATAAAAAGGTCTTCCTTAGCAGACACGAACGAAGGCTCTTTTTGAATCTTGGAAACTTCACGGATAATTCCATTAAGCATAGAAATAAACATCTGCGAAGCCATAATCTGACTCTCAACAGATTTCGTGGAGAGGTAAGAGAGGAAAATTGGGTACTTCGTCTCTCTTACCCCAGCACTTTTTGCTACTCCATTTACGATATTGCCTTTGAAATAAGTATTCAATGCAGTAATAGTATCGTAGATAAGCTTCCGCTTAGTATCAGTTAAGATAAGCGCTGCAGAAGCAAGTATCTTCGCTTCAACCGGAGAAGGATCCCCCTCCTCACTAAAGTATCTTTTCGCAATTCTAGCGAAATTAATAAGTTTTGTGTTCATGAAGAGGGTCTCCTTTTTTTGACTAGTATAAGCGTTTACTTGAACAGGTACGAAAAGACGTCAACAAACTTGAGATTATCAAGGAATTAAAAGACCAATCAAGATAGTTCTTCACACCAGTCGGGAATGCTATCTGTATTACTATCGGAACTGCTCTGACGTTTACCATTACGAGAAAAAACTTCCGCAAACTTAACACAAATAGGTCCAGCAATTTCTTGCGCCTCTTTTGACTTAAAAAATGCAGAGAGGTCCAAAATATAGCCCATTGCAACAGCCCAAATTATAAACATCCATACTACTAGTCGGTTACCTATTCTTAGCCCACATACAGCATTAAGATACTGACAAAACGGAATTATATGTTTTATCAAACGTTTCGCAACTGTTTCTGGATCTTCGGAATTTGCAGCATAATTAGCTCGTACATATAACTCCATAAGATCTTCATTTGTCTCAAGATTCAAGTATTCTAGAAAGTATTTTGGTTCTATAATTCTCGGAATCAGCCACTTATTAGGATCTGTTGCTATAATCTGATCAAGCGGTTTACTCCCCTCATTCTGAGTGGGTTGAAGATTATCCTCACTAAAATACTTCCGAGCTATTCTAGCGAAATTTATAAGTTTTGTGTTCATAAGAAGAGTCTCCTTAAAAAAAATGGATTAGCCTACAATAGCCGTTTTAGCTACATCCCAAGTAGTCCCGAGACTGTCTTTTATGTTTTCAAGAAATTGCTTAAACATTACGCCAGCGGTTGCTTCTGACCAGAATTGACTATCAGGAAATTTTTTAAGATAGTCGGCCCAAGCTTTTTCCCAACGATAACCACGATCAGCATACCGTTTGAGGTAGTCTCGTTCGATTTGACCCACACTATTAATCCTTGAACCGATAGTACTCATTAGTCCAAAATTCGCCTTACCGCTTTGTCCACCGTTACGACGAGAGAAGTTTTTAAAAACTTTTCCGAGAAGTTTCTTAGCTTCTTTGTCAGTAAGTTGCATACCTTTATTAAATTTTGAAGCGAGGCTACTCATATCTTCGTCACTACTGCTTTCAAAAGCAACCGCAGCACCTTGGGCTCTAGCCATATGAAGAGCATCGGCACTGCCACAAACAGATTTTACCGCAGCAATCTGATTCTTGCTTTTTTCTTCTTCCGTTAATTTAGCAAAATTCCGAGCATAACGACGGGTGTACCGGGAAAAATGTTGTTCTTTTGCTGAAGCGACAGTCTTGCTGTTTGCTAAAACTTCCTTAAACTTATCTTGTATCTTTGCCCAACGATCGCCATCTATTTGCGAAGCCCCTGCAGTAAAGGCAGCTCCTAAAGCATAAAGAGCTTTAGGACTCTTGTCTGGACTCGCTTCTGCTTTCTTGCAATATTTTAGAACAATAGGGTCTTTTGAGACACAGAACTTCTTCCAAGTTGAGATAAATTCATCATCAGAAGGTAGTTCTCCAGCCCCACCATAAACTATTCCGTAAATATATGCACCTTTTTGAGCATCAGACAACGGTGAAATATTTTCAAAATTCCGTCTATTCGAGAAATTCCGTTTCTTCACGACGGTTTTCCGACTGAAACCATCAGCGTTCTCTTTGAAAAACTTCTGAGCGTAAAAATTAGTTACAGATTGATTCATAATATAGTCTCCTTTTGCGGTCCCCTCGGGACTCTATTTTTTTATTAAGCACAAACCACTTTTTCCGGTGGTGTATATCCGGGAAATTGCTTCCAGAGTTTCTTATCAATACCACCGGGATTCATTTTAAGTTTCGGGCCGTTATTCTTTTGTAGTTCCGCTTTAATTCTGTCCTTTAATTCGTTCTTAAAATCTTCTACCCAGGGCATCTGCCTGGCAACCAAAGGAAGCATATCGTAAGCTGAATCTAAAGCGGACGGCCCAGCATCAATTAAAGTTGGCTCTCCTTCTGACTTCTCTCTAAAAAATTCGCCAAAGCAGAAGTCATCCGTTATTTTAGGGCTCTTGGGAGGAGTGAATAACCAGGGATTGTTCTTCTTTGCTCCCATCCAGATGAGGGAGTAAACGCCAACATAGAGCGCAGTCTCAGCTACTGTCGCATCAGGATACGTCTGTAAAAACCGACGTGGCTCCATAATATAAGGTAGACCCTCCAGAAGTTTTAAGCGAGGGTCGTTTGCAAAATTAGCATTCCGTCTATCAAATTCTTTCGGTATTAAATAATACTCTTCTACTAAATCTTCTGCCATGTACTGCGGAATGTTTAAAATGTCTGCTACATCGTCAGGATCATCTATCCCCTGGTCACAGAGATTCCTAACTCTTAAATATTGATGAAGAATGTATTTTAAATTGTTCTTCTCCATCTCTTTTTGAACTTGTTCAATCGGCAGATAACGATCGATAGTATTTCTGTACTCTTTGTAGAGATCCTTCTTCATTAGTACACCAGAGTAAGAACTCATCGCCTAATCCTCCCCGCCGTCGGCATCCTGCACTGCTTCGAATATTGCCTCAAATATTTCTGCTCTGTCCGGTATTGCTCCATATTCTTAATAGCATCCATCCAGTAATTATTGTGATATTCAGAGTTTTCCAGAGGAACATCTAAAGAGTCCCCGAGATTCGCTCTAATCATTGCAAAACAACGTACAACAGCATCACACTGGTCTTTTGCATTAACTGAATCAGTTGATGTCTTTCCGTTGTCTACTGCTTCCATATCTGAATGGTCTACCTTGTTCCCGTCCATCAATTTGAGACATTTGAACTCACGATACAATCTTATATTGTTCGGTAGTTCTATCTTCCCTTCGCACAATGCATGTTTAAAATCTAAATAGTGCTTGTCTTTTTCAACTGAGAGATATCTCGTTTTAATTCCTATCATCTTCAGTTCTTGCGTTAATTGCTCCGTCTGAAAGTTATCGTAACAAACTGTATGTATCGGATGCTTTTCATTTAATGTATACAAGAAATTACGTACCTTTGAAATGTTTGTTACCTGTCCCTTCTTTCGAGACAAGCCAAACACTATAGGAAATTTCACATACAGATCCTGTACTTCTTTTTCATTTAAATTGTTCTCAATCGGAGCGTAAGATACAGAGTCGGCATAGCCAATCGCTATACCATACTCATCTGTTGCGTAACCACAGTCAAGTCCCACGAATATATACTTATCATCAGGAAGATACGAGTCTATCGTCTCCCTCATACCTTCAATATCAATTACTTGACTATCATCATAAAAATCGACAACTTCAGTGTCTTGAATAAGCTGCGGAATTGTAAAGTAATCTTTAATCTGTGGTTCCGGAAAGAACATACCACCAGATATAAGAGCTAATCCCGCTTTCTCTTGTAATGCCAGATTAACATCAGTCGTAAACTCGTTATAAAGTTCCATGGGAACTTCCAAAATACGATTCTCATCATATCCGGAAATATCTTCACCTTCCTGAAGAATATGTGGACTTACAACTGAGTCTCCACCATAGACTTGGAACGATTTCGGATTCTTATGCCAGAATTCCCACGGCTTCACTGACCAGATGTTCGGCTGAACGAGAAAAACTTCTTTGCTGTAAGCTGATTTGTGCGTAAACCGTTCTGTCGGAGAATCAACTGTCGTATCAGAACAGTCGAGAATAAAATGACAGAACAGACCGAGTCCTCGTCTAAAACGACCCTGCATACGAGAAAGAGCAGAATTAATTAAATTGTCTGCATCTTTATGAACGTTAATTTCTGATAACCAGACAACAGCAGCATCAGTAGAAACGATAGATTTAACGTCATACGCGGGGTCAATCTGGATGTTATCATTAAACTGTCCAGATTTCTTTAAATCCTGAATAAATGGAGACTGATTAATTAAATTATTAACGGTATCAATAAATTCGATCGCCTTATATTTAAAAATCGAAGCACCGAACAACTTAATACCGTTCAAATTTAACAGTCTAAAAAACGCACCCGGATTTTTCATAGACAGAAGTTTTATGTAATCATACATTAATACAATCTGAGAAAATGTACTCTTTCCACAACCGATACAACCGGTAACAACTACATAGCTGCTAGCTGTAGTTATAGGATTAGGATACAACTCTACTAACTTCTGTCTCCAATAAGGATATACGCCAGACCGACCAAGGTCACTATCCCAGTATTTCCAGCCCATATAATAAGCGTCATCTATAAAAGTAAGAATATCGGGAACTTCAAACCTGAAACCAATCTCCTCAGATAACACTTGAAGTAGCTGGTCATTAGAATAATTAGATAAATCGGCTGGCATACTTCACCTCATTGCTTGTTTGTTTGGTTTGTTCATTTTAATTCTAGGACATCTTTTGCATCTATAGAACCAAGAAATTCATTGAGCTTTTGTTCTATATCTTTATCAGTTAAGTCGCAGATCACTAGTTCTCTTGCATTGCTATCGCTGGTATGTGCAGCAAGTTCATTACTAGCAAAGTAAAATGTTAAATATAAATTAGCACTATTACTGATAGGTGTAACCAGTTGAATACAAAAGACGGCCTCATAGAGTTCACCGGGTTTGGCTTTCTTAAGCCACTGAATAATTTCAGGATAAAGTGCAGCTTCTTCGATCTTGCGGTCAAGCGCATTAAAAATGCTATCTTTGGGATTTTTTTCGTTAGGATAGCCATTACGAATTTTATCTACCAGAAATCTTATACCAGAACGAGAGGTAGCTGGTTTTAGATAAAGATAATATTTAGATTGTTCTACTGAAGCTGGCTTGAGTTTTTGAAGTTGTTGTTCTGCTGCTTCTAAAGTTCTCCAAAGAGTCGCTGCTGCATTTTCTGCATCCCGATGCCAGTAAATCTCACTATTTCCTTTGAGATTTCTACTGATGAATTGCATGTCTTTGGCTTTGAAAAAGTCATCAGTATCATTTTCTAAACGATCTAAAACTGCGTAAGAAGGAAACTCCTCTAACTCGTGATTAGGTAGAACTTTTAACAATCCAAGATATTTTTTTCGGCACTCCAGTGCGATATAGAGACACTTTTTCCAGATAGGCTCATCTTCCTTACCTAAATATTCTACATTAAATGTTGCCATTATTTAACTCTCCTTACCAGTCACTGAAAGCGTCACTCGCTTCCTCTGAACTCATCTCTTCTGATTCTGGTTCCTCTTCAGCCCAGGCATCTTCTCCGGAACTTTCAGAACTACCCTCGTTGGACGATCCCGATCCGCTCTCATTGTTACCGGCGATGACATCATAATTAATCAGACCTTTCAGATCTGCGTCGGCATTCTCGAGCTCGTTCTGTAAGTATTTTAGAAACTCACCTTTATTAATTGCATCGTTGTTCATAATGTTGGTCGCTGCTTCAATAACTGAATTGATCTCATTGAATCTATCAGAAAGAGCAGTAATGTTACTTTTCTGTGCATACGGAGAAATGTACTTATTAAGATCAAACTTGTGACTAAAGACACTAATATCATAATATTTAGCGTCTAAGCGGTACATATAAGAAACACAGAATCTACAAATCGAAGCAGAAATCGTATCTAACATGTGACTCAAAGTATTAGTATACTTCTCATACTTGGAAGAAAGTTCCCAACGATTTCCATTCCCTGTAAAAATCTCTTCGACAATATTAAGCTCGTTCTGTAACGCCTCTTTTGAAGTTTTGATGTCTTCCATTAGAGCGTCTAACTGCTCTTTAATAGAAGTTAAGTCTAGTTTCTCCAGAGCGGAATAATCAGAAATCTGAGGAACAACTCGAATACGATTCACTAATTTGTCCTGAATCTGATTCAGGAGTTCCAGCGGATCTGAATAGGACATAACGACATTGATGTTATCTTCATTAAGAAGAGCTTCGATGTCATTGACGACGTCCATAACTTTCCTAACATCAACCTTCTGGGAAGCAACAGTCGCTGTAATAATATTACATTTCAAATAATCTGATAAGGACAACGCCTGAAAGACATACTGTTTAACAAAAAGTCGGAATATATCAGTCAGATGATCCTGAAAGTATCCCTTACCTTTATAAAGAACAGTATTTACTTCAATAGAACGCAAGAATTCTTTTACCGCTTCAGATTCCTTCTCGCCCGCTGTGTTTCTGATTGCATGAATATTCAAATCAGATTCAATATCATCAGTCAGAGTTTTGTAATTAATCTCATCATCTTTAACTGTCTGAGAATGCTTTTCCATCTCAACTTCGGTGAACATGTCTTCTATATCTCTATCATACCAATAAGCGAAGAGATTATAGAACGGCACCTGTTGATTTTCACCTAATGCTGCGGCTAAGAATCTACCCTTCTTATTAATAAATTGAACCTGATATGGATTAATAACTTCAGTTATTTCACGATTTGAGGAGATATTCCCTACATAAACACCGCGTTTAACGAAATCTTTTAAATGCGCAAGAATAAAATCTTTTAGCTTGTATTCCTCGATTACTTTATTTACGTGCGCCTGCAATTTGTTGTCATTACAGGAAACTCTAAAGTCATCTTTGGAAATAACTTCATAAAGTGCGTCAGCGTAGATATTAACTAACGCATTAAAGTACGGATAATCATCCAGAATATCATAATAGATATTCGGATCGAGATCCATAGAGTTCGTGTATTCACTCGTGTGATGTTTTCTGTAAGAACCGGGAGCGTCAATAGAAGAATACATAGAAGTCATTGTTGTATTCATTCTGGAGGCAAGCGAATCCATTACACCATTAAAAGAGTTCGCCACCCAAGACGAAAAATTAGCTATAATACCCATCAATTATCCCCCAGCTTCTTCCTCTTCTCGTGCCTTTTTGGCATTCATATTAATTTGTGAAATAATATCACTCAAGGCATTTTGAGAAAGTCTGGCTTTGTTAGCCTTCTTGTTGTCTTCAGACATCTGTTCCAAAAGTTTATCAGAACCGACAATATTATACTTGTCTCGCAGATTCTGTAATTTATCAAGCCAGTCGTAAATTTCACGAATGACTGCAACAATTTCCCCGAGGTCCTGAATGTTAGGATCTTTAGCTCTTTCCATAGCAAGAGTAAGAGCTCTATCAGTCAAGAACCCCAGAGAAATAGTCGCTTTAGTTCGAGCAACGTCAGAAACGGCGTTGATCATCTTTGAAACGTATAACTTAGCAAACTCGGAGTCTTTTTCTGAGTAATCACCAATATGACTGGCAATTTCTGTAAAGTCTTTAAAGGAAACTGAAAGATTATGCTTCCCACCGAGCTCATCAAATGAAGAACTAATAATATCTTTGATTTCAGTTGTTTTTAACTGACCGGTATCGTATTCAGATTCCAGATAATCATTAATCCTAGGTGCTGGTTTTAAAGCACTTCTGTCAAGAATTTCAAACTGCTCTTCAGCAGCTTTTTGGACTTTTTCTTTTGTATCCAGCTCTTCAAACTCGTTGGCTACATCAAAGCTCAATCTTTTTACATCATCGCTGGTTATCATAAAAACTCCTTAGTTAGTTTGTGTTTAAAATAGAAGTTAACTAGCCAATCGTTTTAAGGCAGTCATACCCGCATTATAAGTTTTAACGAATCCACCTTTTATTTGCCGCCATTTTTGAGTAGCCTTATCTTTATAAAAGACGATCCAATCTTTATTGGTAGAAGACGGTTTCACGCTTCCTATCGAAGCCAGTCTCGGAGATTTTCCTTCAGCAACTGCTTTCTTGAAAGCCTGAGTGTTGTTCAACCAGGTCTTCATAGTGCTGTCACGATTGGTAACATATTTTGCAAAACGTTCTGGATTTTCCTGTTTGGCTTTCTCACTCTTGACACCATTATAAAGAGCCAGCCAGTAAGCCTGACTCATTAAAATCTTGAACGCCTTGTCATATTTTTCAGCGTCTTTGGAACCGTGAGCTTTAGCAACAGAATTGGAAATATTCTTAACACCACTGATAAAATCTTTACCGAGTTTGTTCGAAATTTTGCCAGAAGGATTCAACAGATGAGTGGCGTCGATATTCGCCATTTTACCAAAAGTAGCTTTACCATTCACCATGCCGGTAAGACGTTTTTCGGCGTCACCACCTTTGTGCTCGGCAACATCAGACAGAGAAGAAGCTAAAGCATTGTAGAATTTATCACCAGAGAAAGAACCTACTTTCTTGGACTCTTTAATGGTAGTTTCACCGTAAGTTCTCCGCATTTCTGCACGAATCTCGTTGAGCTGCTGATCGATATCTTTATCGCTGTTCACGACAAATTTCACAATCTGTGTCAGGTCTCTACCTTTATCAGGATATCTTTTAGCGAGATCACGAATGGCCTTTTCCAGAGCGAGTTCTCCCTTTTTGCCTTTAATCAATTTAAGAGCTTCTTGGTACTCTTTAGGAAGTTCGCCGGAAGTGATAGCTGCAACTTCCTGTTTCCTGATACTAGGATCTGTAACCTTAGTAGTCATAGCAAAGTTGCGCCGAGCAGCTTTTTTATCTAGCTGTTCAAGTTTATCATTAAAAACTTGACTGGCGTAATAATTATAAACGGAAGTGTTCATATTAAGTCCTCACTCTTAGTCCACCACGAGTCTTCGTTCTGAAATCACCATCTTGATAGACTAAGTATTTTTCAAAAAGTTTAACTAATAACGCACTTGGCGAAGACATGTCAGTTGTATTTACTTTCTTCGTTTGGCCTAAGAGACGATATAAAGCGTCAGCGTCTTTTGCCAGTTCAATGTCTCCGTCAGGAATAATACTGTTTAGTTTCTTATCTTTAGCAAGAGTTTCATCATAGAATAAATCGGCAAGACCGTCCCTCAGAACACTTAAACCTTTCTTAGGATTATACTCACGGTTATTCTTAGATTTCTTATCTAACTCAAAACAAATAGTATCCAAATAATGAAAGAGATAATCCGGCAGAATCTTTGCGCCTACTTTCTGGAACTCCTGAGAAGTCTTCGCGTTTAACAGAGACACATAGGCAGCTTGGATAAAATCTCTAGCTTTATTGCCCTGATAAACGGATGTAAAAACTTTATCTGGATTCACAAAGACGTCGTTCTCCATATTAATAGAAATATCTTGAACATAGAGAGCTTTAGACAGAATGCTGGCCTTATCTTCCGGATTAGGATATTTCTGCTGTAACATCAAGAGCCAGTTATTCGCTTTCTCTCTTTTATTATCTTCATCTGTTTTCGCTAGACTACTTTCAGAAAAACCGAAGTAACGAATAACGAAGATAGTTACACAATAGACCGTTTCAGCAGCTTTAGCATTATCTTCGGGAGAAATATTAATAATGCCGCTATCGGCAAAATAGAATCGTGAAAAAGCTTTAGCAACTGCACGTTCTACTTTTCTATTCGCTCTTCTCGCTTCTCGTCTTGCCGTCTTAGCATCAGCATAAGCTTTCTCAGCTTCATCCAGTTTCTTTTGACTCTTGTCTTTCTGCGCAAGTTTTGACTGGTCTTTTAACTTCTTGATGATCTCAAGTTCATCGACATCTTTTCGTACCTGTTCAAGCAGATGAATTGTATCAATCCGATAATTATGAGATTCGCGGCGTTCTTTACGAAGAACTGAGCGCTCTTTCTGATTGTTGATGTCTGAACTGGTAATAACAGCCTTTTTAGGAACATAAGAATAAACTGTATCTTCTTTTCGTCTACTGGGGTCAAAAAGTTCATCGAACATATCTTGTATATGTTTAAAAACAGATATATCACGAATATCTTTATCAGAATGCTTATAAAGTTCTGATAGGTCGCGGTCAGCCAAACACTTTCTATTAAAATCATCAAGTAATACTTTTGCTCTCGGATCCTGACTTTCTTTTAACTGCTTAATATATTTTTCCTTGAACTCCAGATATTTCTTCCTAATTGGTTCATACCAGGACAAATCAGCCAAGGTAATCGTATTAGCATTCTCTCCCGAGTTGGCTCCTTCGGCTCCTTTTTGTTCTGTCCCTTCCGCTTTATCGGAAGAGCTCAAAGGTTCATTATTGTGAGCTTTAGCTATCTCTTTACCCTGCGCTTCTGCATCAATCGTATTACTCTTAACTGCAGTTGTGTCTTTGTTCGACTGCCCTTTGATATTTAAATCTTCGAGATTAGCGTCAGTATTGAAATTTCCTCTATGAATCTTTTTGAGAATTTCTACACAGTTATTATATAACCGCTGCATACTTGCTTTACCGACGGAGTTCTTAAAATCAAAGACTTTCGTTATATTATCAGGATTGTCCCGAATAATATAACAGGCAAGAAACAGACAATAGAACAAAACATAGAGCTGATTATACTCATTGGTAAACCGATAGTTCCCCGTCTGAACTGTATACCGAAAATCAAAGTTCTGACATTTCTTATATACATTAATCAGATTAGCAACTCTCTGAGGCATTTGAGTGTTCGCCTCAAACTTTTCAGGAGCTTTAAACTCTTTTACATAGTCTTCGATCTTTAGAGTATCTTTATCTACGTTGTGTGCTCTGGCATAATCGTAAAATTTCTTAATACGATTTTTAGCGGCCTTGTAATCGTTACTTGGCTCAATGCCGGGGCCTTCGTTGGCCACTCTAATCAGAGAATTAACGAAAGAATCTGTCAGATAATTAATATAGGTATTAATCTTCGGGTCAACCGGATACTTCTCCTCTTCATCTTTATCAGTAGAAGGAGTCCTATCTTCAACTCTGTTGCCATTAGTCTGCAACTCTTTATCCGCTTTTTCCCATTCTGGCTTCTGTTCAGTAACCCACTTCTGCAGATCTTCATTCTTCATATTAGCCTTAGCGTATGAAAGAATGTCATTAAAGTGACCAGAGTTTTCATTAGCCAGTTGGGTGATATTTGTAAGGTCAGTTTCAGATTCTCTTTTCTTTGCAGCTTTTACCTGCTCTACAGTAAGATTTTGAAACTGTTTATCCTTCTCAGCTTCTTTTTCTTTTTGTTCAGGGGTGGCTGCATGCTTCGCTTTATTTTCATTTTCCCACTTAGCTTTAGCCCACTCATCCAAGAACTGTTTAGTAACTTTTGGATTCTGTTTTACATAACGGAGGATCTCGTCAAAATGGTCTGAGTATTTATTCAAGACTGACCAGAGACCCGGAATACCGTATTTGAGAGTAGCGGCTCTCGCTTTCTCATCTTGTTTTTCGTTTAGTGCAAAATTTTTGTACATATCAGAGTCTCCAGCCGAACGTCTTAGTTCTCAGCAATCGCTTTACCAATATCTCCGGCAGTGGAAATACCATGTTTAATTAAATTATACTTCAAGAGGTCAGTTGCAGCAGTATAGAGCTTATTGTACTTACGCTCTTGAGTCTGTTCATCAGTAACCGCATTCCTCGTCAGGAAATCAGTCTCACTCTGAATCAAAGCATCGTACTCGCGATAATCCTTGTTCCCAAAGATGGCCTTTAAGTCATCAGTGAATTCCAATGAATCGGAGTTAGGATTAAGTCTGGCAGCAGCGAAGATGAACTGATCACCGGGAGCGAGCTCTTCTGTAGTCTCAGAAGCGGAGATGACTTTATTGATTTTACTTCCGATAGAGGTCGGAGCCTTCTTGGAAATAAACTCTTTAAAGACAGTTCCAAAACGAGAAGGTTCGCCAACTCTAAAATACTGCTCAACAGCATTCATATAGATGAGTTCAGTCTGACAACAGTCCAAAGCGAGTTCAATAAACTTTCTCAAATTTTCACTGTTGTCACCGATTCTCGGAGCGGAGATTGGATTTATATAAGTTTTAGGCCCACCCTGAAGAGCGTTTACCATCAAAGAGTTAGTTGCTCCCTGCTCAAAACTCATAGCTGCTCTGACAATACCTGATTTCAGAGTTGAAATGAATTTAGCAGAATCACCGGTTCTGGCTCCTTTTAGCGGAATCTTCCACTTATGGTCTAGAAGAGCACCAAGTTCTGTAATTTTCAGGTCACCGGTATTATAAATATAAATAGTGTCGATGGTACAGGATTTAGTTGATTCGAACTCATTTCTGAGCCAAAAAACCAAGTAAATGTCACGATGAGTTTCTTCTGGGGGATAAATGTCACACCAGAGTCTCAAGGTAGCACCATTGATATTAAAAATAGGAGAACCGACCATTGAAGTAAGTCGATGAGGATATTTTATTGCCATGACGCATACTCCCCGTTTGAAATATTGTTGTAAGAGGTTCCTACTACATTATTACACGTAACTAACAACTAGATGGCTAAAGCTAAATGTTTGACTTGCTAAAAGGTAACAAATTTTGGTAAAAAATACGAGAGGAGGTTAAAAATGGAAGACGAATCCAAGCAATCCTATACCGTTACAGAAGAACCACTGGACAAAGAGTTTCTCAAAAGGATTATTGATACGGGAAACAATTATATAGTATCTTACCCTGCGGGTTCAGGTAAAACTACCGCTATCAGAGATTATATAGTTGCCAGACTTCGTAAACACGACCTTAACCGGAAAATCATCTATGTAGCCCCGACTCAGTCTCTTCTGGATAATATGTGGGAACAGATAATGAAGGAAGCTAACGTCATCAGAACGGAAGTCTTCAATTATCATTCAAATAGTCCCGCTTATGGAGAATGTAAGATTCAGAAGCAGAAAATGCAGGAGGCCATCAAGCAGAAGATCGATTCTGCCTTGGTTATCCTTATTACCCATGAGAGAATGAAGTTTGATATTGTAGACAAATTCATTGCTCATCTTGATGGCATCTGTGGTATGAAACCACTGGTGTTCCTGGATGAATCCATTGAAGACTGCAATATCGTCAGTACTACAACTTACATCCTAGACGGGATCCTCGCTCAAACAGGATTGATAGATCCGGGACAGACCCATCTTGACTTTAAACCGGAGAAACTGGGTAAGTACACAAATGCTAAACGTGTATACGAATGCCTTTCCAGACGAGTTGCATACGATGTAGAACGCAGATGTACAACGATTCGACCTCTCGCAGGTTTAGGCATGGAACTAGCAAACAATGTAGGGTTTTCAGATAAAGCAGATCTGACGGATTCCATAGTTGAAGCGAGATTTCTGAACTTGTACTCGATGATAGCTATGTCGATCGCCCAAAAACTCTGGGTAGAAGCAGATGACAAAATATATTTGAGTATTCCGATAGCTATCCATGAATCATGGAAGACCTACGCTCAGATAATCGTAGCTGATGCTACAGCTTTTATTCACCCATCTATGTGCAAGGGATACAACCTGATTGTCAGTTCTGATTGGAAAGGTGGACTTATCAAACAGATAGTAAGTCCCTATAGATTTAATACCAGAACAAAGATCGAAGAGAATCTTGGATCCATTCCTTATTATTTAGACAATATAGACCTTCGGAAATATCGCCGGATATACATAGTTACCTTCCTAGGCAAGGCAATCACGGAGACTTACAAATATCTGCAGGAAAAATATCCTGACTATACGATCGAATATCGAGATCGGAGAACTACGGAAGATTTCCTCGCCTCGGATATTGATAACTCAACTGACGAGCTATATTCAGATTCCAGTCAAATGGATAAGATTATATATCTAACCAATTTCGGAAGAACTCGCGGATCCAATAAATTCAGAAATTGTGACTGTGTTATCCAAATTGGGAACTATCGGGCTAACCCCAGGATTCTAGATTTTTTACAGGTAATATATCCGGGATTAACTGACAATCAGCTAGCTCTTACGAATTACATTCAGGAACTCTATAGAGGTATCGTTCGTTGTGGACAACCAATGGCAGCTTATGCTCTTCTGGATCAGAATTTCTACGACTATCTCAGAGAAAGAGCTGTTAATTTTCACTTTGCTATAAACAACAGTCAAACCAAACCATTCACGGGATCGGTAGTAGACAAGATAAAGAACAAACAGTACGGCATGAACACTAATCTAGTAGAGAGTCTCTACGAAGCAAAGATGACTGGTAAAGTTATTCAGAAGGAAGAACTTTGTAAAATGTGTGAAGTGCCGAGACTTATAGATGCCAGAGAACGACTTTTAAACCTATATGTCAAATATCCAGAAATTAAAGAGGAGATCTTTACTAATTATAAATCTAAAAATAAACTTAAAGAAGCCCTAACAGTAGCCAACAAACACAGGGAATTGAACCTTCAACTTTAAGTGGCTTTTTTCTCTGGGACCCCCTCTAAAAAATACCCCTAAAATCGAGTCTAAAATAGCCATTTTTGATCCAAATTTCAAAAAAGTTGTCTGAATGCTCAGGATCAATTTATGTAGGTTTTTTAATGGTTTATCCTTTGTCTATTTTTAATTTTTTATCTTTTTTGTCTTTTTCTTTTCTTAAGAAAATTTCCTTATGCTCTCCCGTTATTTTCTGTTTTAAATTAACTAATGATTTTAAATAGTTAAATATCTAAGTACGTTTTTCCCCTATAATAAAACATAATCATAGGTATATATATAAGGTAAAAATGATAGGATTTAATCAATTATTTGAGTTTATTTTTAGTCTATTATTATTTTAGTCAAATAAAAAAAGATTAAGGATTAGCCAATGGAAAAGAGTGAGTAAAACGAACGAACCTATTATTGATTGTATGGCTCCTACCGGAGCCGTCTGATGAAATTTTCATTGACCCCACTTTCCGAACCCTCGATTTTGAGTCAAATGACCTCTTCTATTGACAAAAGTGGCAAAATTGGCCTATTTTTGGGGTGTTTTTAGGGGTGTTTTGAGGCGTCCGTGAGGCAGTCGTGAGGCACTCATGAGGCATCCGTGAGGCAGACGTGAGGCAAACGATTTTTAAATTCACGAGTAATTACAAGTACATAGCCGACCCCAGATCTGCTCAAATGAGGCACTCGTGAGGCATCCGTGAGGCACTCGTGAGGCAGACGTGAGGCAAACGCGAGGCAAAATGAGAGGTGAAAAATGGAGCTAAAAGAAGCTATTCAGCAGGTGTTAGAAAAACATGGTCCAATGACTCTGGAAGAGCTCCTTCAGAGCCTTTCTCCCCAGATTTTTCAGATTCTCAAAGAGGATCCTTCTTTCTCAAACATCTGCGTTCGGGTAGATAAGCAGAAAAAGAAGCGAAAATGGGTCTATCGGAACAAAATCTGTCCAAAAGCAGCTGAATCTGTAGCTAATTGTTTCTACTGTGAGCAGTTACACTCTTGCAAATTCACAAACAAATACAAGCAGATAGAGAAAAAACCTATAAAAGTTGAAACTATCCTACACGAACATTAGTATTAGTATCGTCTTAGCAATTAAGTCTTTTCCGTGTAGATATGAATAGGGTACCAGTGGAGGTTTCTATGTCAAAACCGTTTAAACAGCGATTAACAGAAGCTGAATATAAGGCTCAGCTGTCTGAAATACAACATAGGACAGATTTATCTCCTATCCAGAGGACGATGGCCATCAATTCTCTTACCAGACGCTTTAATAATGATGTCGCCTATTATACTCCAGACTCTTCTGGATACTCTCAGGCTGATAGGGATGCCTTGGAAACTTACCATAAAGACCTTATCTGGAGAGCAAAGTACTTTGGAATGGATCCAAAGGAAGCTGAAAGTTCCGATAACGAGGCTCTTAATAGATATATTCACGCTCAGGAAAAGCTGGGAAGGAAAATTATCTATGATGAGTCTGAGATTGGAAGTCCAGATCTAACATCGTCTAATTCTAAACGAGGAGAGTCCTATGAGTAGCCCACGAGTCGAAGAACTATTACAGGAAATTGAAGACCTCTGTTCTCAGTCAACAGAACCTACGCAAGAAGAAACCTTGGAAATTGTCCAAAAGGCTTCTGAAGTTCTGCAACTTCTGAATCAGCGCGTTGAAACGATTAATAATAACTTGGAGGAAGCATATGCCCAAATTCATTCTTTGGGCGGGGAGCAAGGATAAGCTCTTACCGCAGATTAACGAGAGATTAGAAGCAAAACTTCCAAACGCACAGTATTATTTAGAACCGTTCCTCGGTGGAGGATCCGTTCTTTTATCTGTTTTAGAGAAATATCCACATCTCACCTGCTATGCAAACGACAAGAATGCCGTTCTTATTAACACTTGGAATATTCTCAAAACCTATCCGAAGGAGTTAGCTGAGGAACTTGCTGTTACAAGTCAATACTGGCACCCAACTCCTAAAGATGACTTTCTGGGTATGGACAGGGATACTTATCGTTTCTCTTTTCAGGAAGAGAGAGCAAAACTCAATCGGATGATTGCTACGAAATCTTTTGGATTACCAATGGCCGTTTCTTTTCTTATTGTGAATCATATGGGATACAACGGTCTTTTTCGGGTAAATTCCAAAGGTTTCTGCAATACACCTCCGGGAACTTATCATGCTTTCCCAACAAAAGAGGAGTTATTGCAGATTAGTGCTTTGATTCAGAACGTAGAGTTTTCTTCAGAAGACTTTAGTGTATTTCTGAAGAAGTTTGATAATCAGAGCAATACTTTCGTATATGCGGATCCTCCGTATCTTCCTATAACAAAGACTTCCAGCTTTACTGATTACACCTCCGGAGGATTCGGAGAGCAGGAGCAGAGAGATTTAGCTCTTTTACTCAAGAAGCACGATTTTGTTGCTCATGGGTCTTGGTCTGAAGAGTTGGACCCGTTTTATAAAGAAATCTATTCTAACTGTAATATTGCCAAAGTTTCCGCGAGACGTAATATTAACTGCAAAGGCAGCAAACGAGGAAAGATACAAGAACTAATCGTCAATAATTAGCGAGGCTGTTATGTATACGACCGACACCAAAGAACCACTTAACTTTTTCTCAGAATTTGTAAGCTCAAACTATTTCTTCTCTCATCCTAGTCTTAGAACAATACATGAAGGAATTTTTCCTTATTGGCAGGAGCTTTTAGAACAATTCATTGCTTCTCAAATTCCTGTTGAGTTATTAACCGGAGGAGTCGGCAACGGAAAAAGTACCGCTCAGATGTTTCAGCTGGCGTACGACTACTTCAATTTACAGCTCTTACCTGACCCGAACGAGACTTTACAGATGCCTGGAGAACTATACTTTTGTGTTGCTAGTGCATATCCTTCATCGTTAGTATATATTAGCCAGCAGCTTGACCGTTATTTCTTTCAGTCACCTTTTGTTAAGGATTTAAAGAAAGCCGGTAAGTTCAAGGAAAATATAAGACTCATTACTACGACCTACAGTGCCCGAGAGAAATTACGAAATTTGAATATCGTTTCATTGCTTCTAGATGACTGTAGAACCAGCCATCAGCAAGAGATTAAAGACTGCTGGCAATTCTTTAAAAGTAAAGGTTCTACCGGATTTGGAACCTACAGACACTTTTTAATCAACAGCTCGCTTAGCGAAGTGCATGCTTTTGATTTTCTAACGGATAAATTTCTCAGAACGAAAATTTTCAAGGACTTTGCACCGTCTTGGGTAGCTAGAGACCCGGATGCTATTTCTGATCCGACATTCGATGTCCAAATTGATGATAAAATTCTTCAAGTACCTCTCTGGTACGAACAGATGTTTAGGGATGACAGGAAGAGTTTTTTAGAAACCTACTGCGGATTAAAAGAATCTAAACGAGGATAACGATGTCTGTAGAACAGGATATTCTGAAGCTATTAGTTGCGCATAAGAACTATCTCCGTACCTTTACGAACGAGCGAGAGATAACGGAAGATAACAAAGCGCTACGCAAATATATAAAGGACATCTGCACGGGTTCTTGTAATCTGACCTACAAAATGGAACCTGACAAGTGTCTGATAGTAACACAGGACCAGCTGGTCTGCACTCTGATAGTTGACCTATATGTCGCTCCAGAATATCGAAGACAGGGAATAGCTACTAAATTGATTAGTGAGATCGAAGGTCCGATAAAGTTAGAATGTTTTGACAAAAACCCAGCGAAGAATCTGTACTTGAAGCTAGGTTTTGAACCGCAGGATTGGAGAACAGCAAAGAATTGCCACTGGTACTTGAAAAACGTTGTAAAATGAGACCGGCTGTGCCGGTGTGAGAAAATGGGATAGGTTAGATAAATGTTCAATGATTTTTGGTTCAGAATTTTTTCAGTATTCACGGTCGTTTCTCTGATTGTGGTACTGATTTTAGCCCGACATGGGTAATAAACTAAAGGATATTAAAGGAGAATCAAATGAGTTACGAAAATTTTGAAGAAAAATATAATAAAGATGGAATCACAGATGATCATAGATATTTAAAATGTGGGAAGCTTGTTGGATATTTCAAAAAGAATGGTAAACAGTATTTTCAAAATATTTATGGTGAAATCTGTGATGTTTCTATGATGAACCTGTATGGACATGATGCTGTAGAAATGGAAGTCTATGGATATTAAAGAAGGAGGGAAAAACCATGGTAACTGTAAAGAAAAGCGACTTAGACGTAAAGGTAACTGTGAGTGGATGTGTAAAAGCCGCACAAATTGATGTCCCGAATATGAATGAGCTCTGGTACAAGAAGATTGAGCGGATAGCTGGTCTTGCCTATTTAGAGGCGAAAGCGGTGATTGAGAAGAACAATCAGTCGAAAGAGTCTTACGAGGAAGCTGCGAAAGTTATTCGAGTAGCTATTGAAGCAGTCAACCAGCAAGTTCAGAAGGCGGAGACAGTTCACAAAGCTCGTCGAGATAATCATCGTTCAACCAAAGATGTCCGGATGGCGATTGTTACCGGGGAGCAGGTAATGAGTCTCTTGGAATCTTATATGGGGCAATTGATTGCTTTAATTGAATCCAGAGATATTTCTGAAGAGCCGGGTATGAACAGGAAGCAGGTTATTGAGTCTGCAATTAATTCCTGGATTAATCGAATCAATTCGGCAGTAGACGAAAAATATATAGCGGAAGAGTCGAAAGACTGGGATGCTGTATACGAAGGTTCTTCTGCGGCATTACAGTTGGTTTCTCTGGACGGCTATATTTTCCGTTATCTGAAAACTGTTGAAGCGTTAAAGCTCATGCTTTCGACAGCCAAGACAAGTAATCGGATTGTGGAGTTAGCTGCTGATCTGAATAGATTAATGGAGCGTTGCCAACTTGCTTATGTTGATGTAATATCAGCACGTAAGGCTCTCATCAAGCTAAATAAAGCTGAAGATGACGAACCTGCTGGAGAACAGAACAAAGAAGGGCAGTAAAAAGCCAAACCAAACGCGAGGTGTATTATGCGAGACTTATCTAATTACGCGAGATTTCTTTGTATAGCTAAACTATCCGCCAAAAGAGTTTTCGCGATAGCAGAAGAGAAGAAACCAAAGTCCATTATGGATTGGGATATTTTTCTGATGCATATTCACGAGGATGTACCGGAAATTGTCATTTCGGGTACTAGACATCTTTTGATAGAAATATCAGAGCCTAATTTAAACTTACGTACGATCTCCACATACATAAGTTTGAATTTGTTGGAAGAGAAGGGCCTTAGTTATCTCCAGCAAGTATTAGATAAGTTAGTGTCCGATGTAGAGTATATGATAGACCTTGCGAAGATTGCTAACAATGCGGAGATATTACAGAAGGTCGTTACCGACGCTGGTCTTGATGCTTACATACAGATTGTAGAGGTTGATAGCTTTTGGCAGATACAAATCAATGGACGAGCCTGGAGGGAATCAGCTTTCATTACACCGGATTTAGAGCAATCGAAAAAGACGTTGCAGGAGTTCATTGATAGCCTGCATCTAACCCATCCTACAAAACCGACAATTGAAGGGTTTGAACGAGTTCTAAGAGAGTTTGGTGTCGAGACCGGAGAAAGCTCATGAACAGCGTAGAAAGCAGAAAGCAATTGGAAGCATTTCGTCTTAGGTTTGAAATACAGAGACGTAGAATATCTACTCTATGGCAGGAGGCAGGTTCTCCGAGAAGTTGGAAAGAGCAGAAGAAGTTCTTGGAACAACTCTGTGAGAGCCTGCCCGAACTGTCACTCAGGAAGAATGCCCTTAGTTCTGATTGGCTGCTTCGTGTAGAATTTTCGACTGGAGATGTTGCAACTTTCACGATTCATTCCAAAAAGAAGAACTTCCGTTACGTCTATAGCGACTATTCATTCGTAGACTTTTTAGAGTTTTTGCGTAGCTATCTTGATTGGGAGGTTCTCGAACGAATTGAAGAGAGGGAACCGTCATGATCGATATTGAAACTGCCAAGAATTTAGAATCGTTCTATCTCCGGTTCGATCTTCACAGACGCCGAATAATTGCCCTCTGGAAAGAAGCAGGTTCTCCTAATGATTGGGTATCACAGAAGAAGCTACTAAAACTTTTTAGCGAATCAGTACCGGAAGTCTCTTTTGAACAGAGTAAAAAGTACAGAGACTGGCTATTTTCTGTCAAAAGTCCGATAGAAACTATTTACTCGGTCACTCACACGAGAAAATATCTGAAATATTATGGCTATTCGTTTGACGAATATCTTGAACTTATATGGATACGTTTACAACGAGACATTCGAGTATGTAATTTAACAAGGCTCTGTTTCAAAGCAGTATTGATATAATTCTTGGCACTCAGAACTAAGCCCTTATAATTATACAAGAAAGGAGGTTCTCAATGAATCTTACTGAAGAACATTTCATCAAACATTCAAAGAGAACCTCCTCTTTCTATGAATTGGTTGATGGTGCTTGTTGTAAAAGCAAGAATGTGTATAACTCCACTAATTATCTCATTAGACAGGTATTACATATTCAAACAAAATTGTATGAAGGAGAATTTTTAGATAAGTACCAATCAAAGCTAATTTTCGAGACAAACAAGCTTGTTGATTCTTACAATCATTCTCTTAATCATACTTTAAAGTACATTAACTCAGAATCCGGTTTTACGATTATCAATTACAACTTCTTAGCTTGGTTGCAAAAGAGTACTCCTGAATTTAAAGATTTGGGTTCTCCTAAATCTCAACAATGCATCAAAAACCTGTGTGCTAATTGGAAAGCTTATTTTAAAGCTCTAAAAGCTTATAAGGAGCATCCAGAACTCTTTACAGGTTATCCTCAAAAACCTAGTTATTATGAGAAAAATGAGAGACATTGGATTGTACTTACCAAACAGTTCTTCAAACAAGAAGGTTCCGTTATTACAATCTCTCAATTTCCAGATTTAGTGATTTACTCGAACAGAGATGTCTCTTCTATTGCTCTAAAAACCGTAGACAATGGCATCAGAATAAGACTCTCATATAAGCAAGAAGCTAAAAGTCCAAAACCGGACAATCAAAGAGTATATTCAATAGACCTAGGAGTTAATAACTTAGCAACCATAACAAGCAATACGGAACAAAATCCTTTTATTATCAACGGAAGGATAGTCAAGTCAATCAACCAATACTATAACAAACGCTTATCAGAACTTAAATCTCTTGCTAAAATCACGAACAAACGTGACACAACAAAGCGTATTCGTAGATTAAGTACCAAGAGAGACAATCTGATAAAGAACTATATGCATCAAGCAAGTAGATATCTTATCAATCAAGCTCTAAAGAACGAGATCAATACCATCATTATTGGAAACAATACAGGTTGGAAGCAAGAATGTAATATGGGTTCTGTCAATAATCAGAACTTCGTTCAAATCCCATTCAATAAGTTCAAAAGCATGATCTCGTATAAAGCTGAATTGGAAGGTATCAAGGTGATCGTTACAGAAGAATCTTACACCTCTGGAACCTCTTATCTTGATAATGAAGCTCCCATTAAGGAGAAATATAACAAGAAGAGAAGAGTTCATAGAGGATTGTTTAAGAGCGCTTCTGGAGAACTTATTAATGCTGATGTAAATGGTTCTTACCAGATTATGAAGAAAGTTCTTGATAGTGTGCCTATTAAGCACAAAGAACAAATCTTAGTAATTAATCCACTTAAGAACCTTCCGTATAAGGAAGTAGAGATTATTGGCTCTAGTCACGATCGTAACAGATCTAAGGTTTTAAATACATCAATCGTTATTTAAAACAGAGCCTTTAACAAGCATCGAGAGGAGTAATAATGAATATCTTGATCATTAAGCCTAAATGGGCAGAGCTGATTCTCTCCGGTCAAAAAACTTGGGAGATAAGAGGCAGCAATACAAACAAAAGAGGAATCATCGGTATAGCCGAAAGCGGAACAGGTAAAGTATTTGGCGAAGTAGAGTTAGTTGACAGCTATCCACTAGACGTTAAAAATTTTCTTATTGGACAAAAATGGCACAAATTAGACATCACTTGGGCAGAACTTTGGACGACATATAAAACGCCTTATGCTTGGGAACTCCGCAATGCCAAACGATATGATGAACCTAGACCATACAAACATCCGAAGGGCGCGGTAATTTGGGTAAAGGAAGAGTAAGATGAGTGATCCATACGAACCAATGTTCTTTGTGATTGGAATGATCGTTGGCGTGATTCTTAGCGGATTTAGCACGTATATGTTCTGTCACTCATCAATTGAATCTCAATATCAATACTGCAATAAACAGTGTGTCACTTACGTCACCGAAAAAGATGAATTACTAAAGTGTGTTAACAGATGCGTGAAGGCACGAAACGTTATTGAACAGGAGTGATGCTGTGATTAAAACTTAAAAGAGTAGGAACAACAATGATCAAAGTAGCCCACACTGAACTGCTTCCTATCGAATTTGTCTTCAGCGATAACGAAGCAGACTTCGAGACATACAATTTTTGCGATAAAGATGGTACTATCTTTGCTTTACCGAAGTTAGACAAGCACACTGGATGTGCTTTTTTCGCTTTTCGTGGACGAGCGTCTTGTGTATGTATCTGTCTCAACAAAAGCGACATGGAGAATGCTAGTGTTTGGGTACATGAGTCTTTTCATGTAGCACAGATGGCTCTGGAATATCTGAACATTCCATTTGTTCCCTTTGGCTCAAATGAGATCTATGCTCACACCATACAGTATATCTTTCGTTGTGTAGAACAGTTTGTGATGCTGGCCAAAGCGCCAGCTGATCGCGTTGAGTCATTAAAAAATGAACATCCTGATTGGCTTCTGTTGGAGGATTTAGATGCAGATCAAGTTAGTCAATAAAGAGTGGGATTTCTATCCAAAGGAAGAAATTGTTGTCTCTTGGCAGGGACTATTGGACTACATGGAAAAATTCTTCGGAAGAAGATTTGAGAATCTCTCAGTTGAAGAATGTGACAGAGAACTTTGGAAAATCTGGAACGGTCCAATGGATGAAGGCGAATTCCTGGGATATTCAACCGATAACATCTTCAAGTTAGAGGGCGCACCGGAGGAGTTTCCTAAAGTCATTTGTACGAGAGAACCTTCAACGGAAGAAATCCTTGAAAAATTAGACCGGATCGAGAAAATGGTGACTGAACTATATGAGAGGAGCAAACAATGAGAACCATGTCTTCTATGGACGCAGTTTTGAGTCAGTATACAAAAGAGATCGACGCCAAGATAATTGAAACTCTGTTGAATCACAACAATGTTTCTTGGTATCGCGAACAATTAAAAGAAGCAGAAAAAGCTTTGGCCGAGGCCAGATACAAACTTGAACATGAGCCGAATATTGATTTAGGCGGTCCGTCAGGTGGTTGTACGCATAATGGATATCGGTACGAAATCAAGCAAGCTCAGATAGAGATAGATCGCTGCAAGGAAAACATCGCCAGATTGGAGAGTAGGTCATGAAATTCGAGAACACACAAGTATTTGGCATAGAAAACGCTATGATTGGAATGAGATTACCGATGAATCGTTCATTCCAGGAAGCCAAAGAGAAATCAGATACTGTAGGTGAAGAGCTGGGGACAGACGACCTGGTAGTCTGCGAAAAGCTGATTAATGCTGATAAGCTTTATAATTCTCAGCCGAACTCGAAATTTCTTAGAATGATTCATGTACAGGTTTGCGTAACGGCTCCATCATTTTTCTGGCAGGAACTCGATACTTATAAAGTGGGTGTTACTAGGAATAGTTCTTCTTTAATGCACAAAGGAACATCTAGGGACTTCACGCTGGATGATTTCGAAATATTAAACCGAGACGAGATAAGAAAAGAGATCGATGCCGGGGAAATTAAATCTGTAGCCGCTCAGTATTGGAAGACGACAATAGATACACTTAATTGGTATCGTGCTGAATATCTTAAGAACAGAGACCCTGATATTTTTGAAGCTTTCAGAGAAGCAATACCGATGAGCTATCTCTATACTTCGATGTTAGATTTAAATTACGCTGTTCTGAGGTCGATGATACAGCAACGAAAATATCACAGATTAAGATGGTGGCGAGAGGATTTTATTAATTGGTGCAAGACATTGCCTAACGCAAAGTTCTGGCTCTTTAACGAGGACTAGCGAGATGACTGAACTAACCAAACGAGAAGCATGTGTATTATTACAAAAGGTACAACTGGAAACTAAATTAGCCAAAGCGATGATTGCAGGAAAAGAATTGCAAACTGTCGAAGGATGGGATACGCTTTTCCATCTGATAGCAGAGCGCTGCAATGATCTGCTCTTTGAATTTAGACCTGTAAATATACAAGACAGTATCGCCGGTTGTGTTATTTGGATATATAAGGACGGAGAGAAATGTGGAGTTTTTCGTACGGTCCTCTACCAGCTTTTGACTCTCACGCCAAATGCAGCCAGCTACGTCTTTGATGAAATTGTTGCAGAAGCTGAGAGACTTGTACGAAGAGCTGAAAGCTATGAGACAGCAATTAAGTTAAGAGAGTATCTGGATAGTATACAATCGACGGATAAGTTTATTGTTGAACTCTCACGTGATGGTTCCTGCTGGGGTATTTATCCAAAAAATACATCTTATTACATCGCTACTAATTCGGGTATAGCACGTGCATATCCGATAGGAAGTAGTTTAGAAGAAGCGAAAAAGTACGTGAATGACAATATACAGAAGATACAGAACGGAGAACAAATGTGAGAGATTTGCACGAGTTTTACATAAATGTAGCGGAATTAACAGCAGGGCGTTCAACGTGTGCAAGAAAGAAAGTTGGAGCTATTTTGGTGAAGGATGACCGGATCATTTCAACTGGATACAATGGTGTTTTGTCCGGAGCACCACATTGTGAAGATATGTTCTTCGGGAAGATTAACTGGGACTGTGCAAGTCTAGATTCTAAAATTTCTCAGGAACATCACAAGTTCTCTTCAATTGAAGAGGTACATGCGGAGCAGAATGTTATTGCTTTCGCCGCGAGACATGGAGTAGTAACAGAAGGGTGCACATTATATATTACGTTGGCTCCGTGTCCTGATTGTTCCAAGCTAATAGCTGCTGCTGGTATCACAACAGTTGTGTATCATCACGAATACGACCGAAACAGTTCAGGCGTGGAATTTCTGCAGAGACATGGAATTACCGTCGTTAAATGGACAAACGCATGAGCAAGAAAAACTACAACACAGATTATTCTTTAGCAGAATTAATTAAATCAGATAGCTGTATAGCGGCTCTTCGTGGAGACTATATAGTTACCTGTCCTATCTGTAAAGAGAAGAAAGATAGTGAAACACCGGGAAGGGATTATGGAGCAGAGAGAAGAGAACGAAAGCTGTATATAGATCCGACACTTTCCTGTGGATACTGTTTTGTCTGTGGAACGACCTTTTTGGATAAAGACGGATTATCCAGAATACAAGCACAGAGGAAAGTAGCACCTTTATCCTTGGATAGGCCGGAGTTTATTTGTATACCGTATACGAGAGAAGATCCGAAGGACGAAGAAAGCCATAAATATCTTATAGAGCGCTGTCCCCAGTTATATACAGAGCTTGATATGTCTTCTTTGGGTTTTTACTGTTCAAACGAGAAAGTTGTCATATTATTTTATTTAAACGGTCATAATTATTATTATCAGTTACGATACACGAATCCGGACAAGACAAACAATGGAATAAAGTATTACATGCCTGTAACTGGTACTTTAGGAAAACCGTTATATTTTGCCGGAGGGACGTACGATCCCTTCAAGAAAACAATTCTGGTAGAGGGAGTATTTACTGCCTTAGTCGAAAAGTTGTTATTACCAGATTGCAATGTTGTTGCGGTGCTGGGACATTATCTTACTGAATTTCAGGCGAAGTGGTTAGCATCCCTTGGAATGTTCAACCAGACATGGATTCACATGGATGAGCCTGACATGTCCTGGGATCTTAAGAAAAAGCTGCCTAAGGATTTTGCGAGACAGTTCAAAGTCATGCCTAATTTCAGCAGTAAATATGACTCCGAAGAAATTATTAGAATGAAGATTTTAACGGTCGAAAAGTATCGAGAGTTTTTGTTAGATATTTTAAATAAGGACCGAATATTAAAGCTAAATCGGCCACATAAAGATTAAAACCGAATAGAATGCAGGTATTAGTAATGTAGATTGAAAGAAGTCTGATTCGTGTACATATAGAACGAACAAATTTGGGTTTGAGAGGTCTTTTATGTTACAAAATTTTATTTCTGAACTAAACCCAACCAGCATTGTAGTATCATTATATCATCCGAGACTGTTTCATCTCTATGGTAAATTTAAGAGAGCCTTGGAATATACAACGAGAAATGGAGATGAGAGCACAAAGAAACTACTGAAACATTTATCTGATATTGAAACAGGAGTATCTGAAGACGGCTTTAGATTAAAATGTGAATCACTGGGATTTTCAGATACATTGATTGAATCACACACAAGGACCTTCTCTTTATGTTCAAAGTTGGAAGGCGACGATTTTAAGTGTCTTATTTCTAAGATAAAGAATTTTCTGATCGATGAAGAAATAAGATATTGGATGGAAAAGTACAACAAGGATCATGAACCAGATGAGTTTATCGACAAGATAGCAGAATTGAAGGTGTCAGATTTAAACAGCAACTTCAATGACCCTAAAATGTTTTCCACCTGTTTGTTTACAGATATTGACCCGACGAATGTAACTGCGGAATTTGAGAAAGGTGTTTTAAAGAGTACCTTTTCTCTTATAAACGATTCTGTAGCTGTAGGAGGATATGTCCCTGGGTCAGCAACGGTATTCTGTGGACCGACAAAAGCTGGGAAATCTCTGATAGCGATGCAGGAGACGATAAACTTTCTGAAGCAGGGGGCTCATGTTTTATATTCGGCGTTTGGTGATTTGAATAAGAATCACTTTTTAGCACGTATGACAGCCCAGATAAACAACAGACCTATTTCTTATACAATGAAGCATCCTGTGGAAGAAATGAAGCAGGCGGTAAAACTTGTACCAGAGCTGAAGAATTTGGACTTACAGTTTTTAGCTCCTGACAAATACACATCAGGTGATTATGTAGACTATTTAAAGAACGCATATGCTAAGGACGGGATAACTAAGTTACATGACTGGGCAGATGTTATAGTTGTTGACTATGATGCGAATTTAAAGACGAAGTTTGAAGACAATATGTATAAGAAAGGTGAAGACATTTATCAGAATTTGTATTCTTTGGTTTATCCGGATAAAATTCTGATAATTCTTGCACAAACATCAAAGATCGCGTGGGAAAAAGAAATTGTGGAACTGGGAGATTTAGGAGAGTCTTCCCGGAAGCAGCAAATTGTCGACATTTTCTAATGATGGTGTCGTAATTCAGTGAAATGCTGGAACATCCTTAGAGTCTAAGTATAGGTTTCTACCGATGAACAAGCCTTAGAATTGGATAATCAGCAGCCTAGTAGAAAAAAATATTCTAAAGGTTCAACGACTATTCCGAAAGGAAGTACACTCAAGTGAGTGGAAGTGCTGAACAGAAGCAATTAAGTTTTGCTTTTGAAGATATAGTCTGATCTCATATGAAAGTATGAGCTGGTTTTATGCCGGGTAGAGATTAACGACCTCTACTGAACATTTATGGATCATTAACATCTCCTATCCACGCGCACAAATGGTGAATCAGAACAATGTAGTAGGATATTTGAACCTCTGTGCTAACCGTAATGGGGTAGCAAAGATGGTTACTTATATGCGAGATATTTCCGGTAGATTTTATGAAATATCTCTGGACGCTTATGGTCTTATTAAGAACGCAACCGATGCAAAGACATTTATTCCTGATATTGATATATTCAATAATGATTTAGCAGGAGAAGACTATACCGTTATCGCAGACCGCAAGGCATTAAGGCCATTATTCTTTGAACCTCCGGATTCTGATGCTGAAATCTTGGAGGAGGATGACTAGTTATGGGACGGTGTGCAAAGCAAACATTAATGGATATAGCCTCGGACACCGATAAGAAACTTAATAAAGAAGTTGGAGTTTCTGTGACGCCGGTAACAGTTGAACCTATATCCGTTTTAAATGAAATAGAATTTATTATACCAGTAAATTATGTAGAATCCGTTAACAAACTAAATACTGGTGTAGTACGTTATACATCGACGAAGGACCCTAAAACTGGAAGGATGTATAATAAACCAGTGCCTGGAGTTATGCTGAGGCCTGAAGCGAGAGCAGCAATGCATAATTACTTCACACAGCTGGAGCGTTATATCCCTAAATATATGATTCCAAAGACAGATTGGAAGAATGTAGATATAACGTATGGATTTTATATTGGATCAAAGACTTTTAGGCGACGTGATAATGACAACATGCTTAAGATTTTCCAAGATTGTATGTCTCATCATCTTGGATTTGACGATAGTCAGATTGTTACAGTTCATACGTACAAGCGTTGTCTAAATAATAAAACGAGAACGACGAATCAGGAATATATCTATATTAAATTGAAAAATGCGAGTAAGACCGATAGCGAGCTCATTGTTCACGAGGAGGATATAAAAAGTAGAATTGGATTCAAATGGAGTTGAAAATGAGCTTTGATACAAGATTTTGTTTGGCGTTACTTCGACATGAAGATACATTTGAATATAGAGGATTTGATTGGGTAGTAGAAGAGACCGAAAAACATAATTATGTGCTTCGGTCAGAATATTACGATAAAGGCTTCCCGCTATCTGTATTATTTATGCCGCTCAATGAAGAATGTTCTATTATGAAGCTGATTGATGGCTTTAGCGATTTTCGTAATATAAGCATGATAACGGAGGATGTTCCATATCGTATTTTATCGACGCTTTGTATGGACTATAGATACAAGTTATTCTTGTATGCATTAGTCAAATTACCAAGAAATATACAAATAAAACAAATACGCAGATTACGTGCGCAGGAGGATGGATTATATGACGAGTTAGCAAAGTATATCGAGTTGTACGAGGGGTCCCCTCTTCTCTATGAGGAAGAGGAACAGAGAGTTAAACAAATTAAATTTAAACGCAACAAGAAAATCAAAAAGATGAAAGGTAGACTAAAATGAGTAATGATCTGACCAGTATTATGAGCAACGATGAACAGGAAATTCAATTCACCAATTTCTTTACCCCTGCTGCCGGTTATGAGCAGAAGAGCAATTTCCCAAAAATGGAAAAAGACGAAACTCGGACAGGGCAGATTTTGGATTGTGTAAATACCTATCGTTTAGGTACGACTTTCCTTTGCATTATTCCTGATCGCGTATTAACGAAAGTTAATCCTCAGGAACCTGGTCTTCCGAGACTTTATCGTAAAGTGTCCCGTCCGTTAGATGGTCGTGTTCAAGATCCGGACAACGAGAAGTTTAAGATGAGCATTCAAATTCCGCAGTTAAAAGATTTCAAATGCTCTTTGAGTCCTTCTCAGCAGGACATTATTAAACATCTGCATGAACAGGGAAAACGGTTTATGGATTTGACTGCTTGGGATAAGAGGAAACTTTATCCTGAAGTTAATGAGATGATTCGTATTTCCAATCCTGCACAGATTGTATTTGCTTATGGCAAATTGATTAAATTTATTTCTGCTGACAAAGGTGACGTTATTGACCCTGAGATCGGACACGTACGCGTACTGAAGTTTGCTAAAGGCCAAGTGGGCAAGAACGATTTTGTTACTGTTCTTATGAATGCTATTAAGAACAAATCTGATGCTCTTGGTACTTCCGCTTGGATGTCTTACTTCTTCAACCGGACAGCGGGAGAAAGAAACAAAATTGTTGCTCTGTCTGTAAGTCAGTCAAATGATGCTATTAAATCTTATCTGCTTTCTACTTCTCTAGAGGAAACCAAACCGTTTGAAGTTACCAAAGAGGATCTGGATGTAGCGGATAACCTTGATAAGCGCGTATTTAATATTGAGACTTTTGATGATGAATATTATCAGAAACTGACCAGAGCGTTTGACCACGTTCAAGATGTTATTGATGATTTAGGTGCTGAGCTGAATGCTCCTGCTCCTGATATGCCAGATGAGGAAGAAGACGGAGATTCTTATCCGTTCTGATTGATAAGTTTGAGTGAGGTTCTGTTATGTGCTCGTATAAGTATGGTTTAATTGATGGAAATTATTTCCTTCGAAGAAATTTCTCAGCTGCCAAAAGGGCGGGAAATTTGGTCGGAGATGACCCGAACAATTTGACGAGGTCTTTTCTCTGTACAGTCCTTGGGTATAAAGAGAAGATTAATTTCGACAAAACGATTGTTGTCTGGGACTACTCTCCATATAAGAAGTTATTAGACATCACCGAGTACAAACAGAACCGTCACTATGCAACCAGAGAAGAACTACTCGAACTAAACGAACTAATCGAAAAAGAAACTGACACAAACAAAAAGCTCGAACTCATTGCAAAGAGAGACGCTCTTCAGTATGACTTAGACTGTGAAAAGGTCTTTGCCGATACGAAGAACGCTCTCTTCAATGGGTTAGACAGTTCATCGATCACCAATATTCGTATTAAAGGATATGAGGCCGATGATTTGGCTTATTTGATTTCGTCACATCTTTCCAAAAACAACGAGAGCTGTATTTTAGTTACGGCAGATTCTGACTGGCTGGCTTTTGTTCAGGGAAATGTTACGGTATACAAGGAATCAAGAACGAAGGGAACGAAGTATTATACGATTAACGAGTCTCCCTATATGGCTGAAGCGGAAGAATTACAATGTTCTGCATACGTTGTAGGTAATCTGATGGAAGCGTATACGGGAGGACATAATAACGTGGATAAATATTCACATTCAGAGATTCCCTTTATAGATTTTGCTCGCAAGTTATTGCAGAAGGATCTAACTCTTCCGGATTACGAATATTTCTGGAAGAGGGTAGCTGCTCTGAATATTGAAAACTACGATAATGATATTGTTGTAGAGACATTCAATAAATTAATGGCAGTACCTATAGACAATACTAAAGCCACGGAGCTAATGAAATCACTCGGTTGGAATATGCTGGAACGTTTTAATCAGGCTTTCAAAATCGAGGCACCTCCATCTTTTGGTGGATTCGTGTTTTAGTAGCGGAGCCTTACATGATTTATTTAAAAACAGATGGTTCGCCCGAATGCGATAAAATGGCAACAGCTTTTTATCGGGAGATAGCTGATGTTCACACATCAGTATTTTCTACGGGTGAACCAGTACAGAAGACAGAACGTGAGCATTACAATATAGACAGAAGAGAGGGAACGAAGGTTATAGACTTTACCTTTCTATGTAAACTGCTATCGAGTAATATAGATGACATTAATCGAGCGAGTTACATACACTTATTAGAGCCGACGATAGACTCAATATTGAAATCTCCGACAGATATAGAATATTGTATTCTACTGCCGGATTTCATCAAAAATGAGCCTTCATCATTTCGTTCTAAAGTACTTAATGATGTAAAAATTAAATTACACGGAAAGTGCAAAGTTGACCGGATTCCTTCTTATTATAATTCGCATAAGTCTAATCCTTATCAGTTTATATTAAATGGGCATAATGTTAGTTTATTGTCTCTTGATAAGGAACTGACGGCAGTAGTTAAACATGCCTAGGAGTTTTTATGGCACAGTATCAGTTTTTAAAAATATTAGGTGGAGACCCTGAGGGTGGATTTGTTATTAAAAGAGACCGTCTTACCGGAGACACCTCTTTAGAATTACCTTCAGATCATGTCTTTGAATTTCTGAAATTCCAGTTAGATGGGGTTCAGAAGATCGGTGTTCAGCGGATGGATACTCTTCCTTATGTTGGGCCGACAATGAAATTTAATCCGAGTCTGATTATATTTCAGACAGATGTTCCTGCGGATAGTCCTGTTGTGAGGTTTATTGAGAACAGCAATGCACAGGCAGTAGAACAGAAGACAGGACTTATTGTTTAGTAAAATTTCGAGGAGGAGATTTTATGTTAGAACGCTGTTATTTGTCTGACGCTCCTTCTGAAATACCGAGAAAAGATAATGTACGGTATTTAAAAAACGTGGATGAATTACTAACTATCGAGTCGTCTTTAATATACTGTGATTCTGAAGAAGTAGCGAAGATTTTAAAGAAGTACGATAAGCAGGGGCTGTTACATTTTGGTTGTCGTGGATTAACGCCAGCTATGATGTATCAAGCTCCTGTTTTACGTTTTGGAACAAATTATATAATCTGTTCTCCGATTTGGGAACAGAAGAAGTACAAAGAGTTTTTGAAATTTAAACCAGCCTCGCCGGTAGATTTACCGGAGACACACTATATTAATATAAATAGTGTATCTGACGATGAAGCTGCAGACATCTTTCTGAAGCAGATGGCGACATTATCGAAGACATCTGAATTAGGAATAGATTTTGAAACTAACGGTTTTCCCGAAACGGTAGATTTCTTTCCGTTGGGATTATCTATATGTGATCTGAAAAATTCATATTACTATGACTTTGATTGCTATCTGGATAACAGAAATAGCAGACCTAAATTTTATAAAGCGCTCGAAGAATTTGTGCAGAAGAATACACAGAGGTTGTATGCTTTTAACGTCTCCTTTGAAATTCGTTGTTTCTATTTTATGTACAGGAAATTCTTTAAATTACAAGATACTCGTGCATGGTGTATTGTCGATTATATGAAATCGAATTTGAAATATGCCGCACAGTATTACTTACAGGTTTCTTCCTGGGATGATTCTGTTGACGAAGAGATGAGAGCGTTAAGTGAGGCTTTTGAATTACCTGTCGAGGAATTTGAACATGAGTATTCACTGGGACAGAATTCACAGTATTCATTTGTAAAAAGTCTCTGTAAATTTAATGCGAGCAATCCGGACTTTTTGCCGAGGTTTAAGAAATATCATGGATCCACCTGGGCCTGTGCTAATCAGAAGACAGTAGGAAAGTATTGTTGCTACGATTCAGCTATGGATGTCCTTATTTATAATAAGATAAGGACTATAAAATTGGTGGATCATAAATATTCCGAAGAGGCGTATCAGGTATATCTGGCGAATCAATATTTGTCAGCTATTATAGATATGTCTGGAATATTCGTAGAACCGAGACTTTTAGAGGAAGAGCGAGAGACTTTCGAGCGGATATATTTTAATACGAATATCTGGCTAAACAAGGAGATGGTTAAGTATAAGATAGCTTATCTCAAAAAGCACTGTTCAGACCGTATTAATATTGAATTGAACGACAAATTGTCTTATTTGGTTGACACACTATCATCGTATATATTTATTCAAAAGGACAGAGCTGCACTCGGTAAGGATTTCGTGAAGCTTATTAGAGGTAATCAGGAAGTTTTTAATCATTTAGTATCTAAGCATTATGATGAGCTTCAGTATTTAGTGACAGCTTGGCCAGATGAAGAAGAATTTAAGGCTGCTCTAAGAGGAAGGAAACTTTTCACTGAAATAGGGCAGATGATTTACGATGAGTGGGGATTAAAGGAACTCTTTACGAAATATAACAAAGACAGTATTACTCTGAAGAAAAAGAACAAAGAAGCACTGAAGAATTTACCTTATACAAAAGAGGAGTTACTGGCGTTACTAGCTAAGGGAGAGAAAGTCTGGAAGAAAGAACAGCCTAATCCGGTGTATCAGCGATACATGTCGATGTACATTTATGATTTGGGTGAGTTGCATAATCCAGAAGAGATTGAAGCTAGTTTGGAATTGAGAAAGTATGAATCCTTATATAAGAGAATGCTGCCGTACTTTAAAGGAAGGACAATTTATAGTCCGATAGATGAATCTTTAAAGTGGATGTACATATTTGAGTTTAATGCACCGGCAACGAAAGATTTAGCGGGTACTCTTTTGCAGGACTACTGTCAGGAGAGCTATGCTACTTTTGCTGGGTTTACAGAATTGTGTAAAAAGCAGAATCATCCAGAGTGGTACACGAAGAGTAATTATTTGAACTTTGTTAAGCAGATGAAGCAGAATTACAAAGAGATAAAGAAAGTGCCAGAGTTCTTTGATTATTATTTCGAGAAGACACCGAAGTTCGTGCAGAAAACTTATTTTGATAAGAAAACGAAGGAGCAGAAGACTTATACAGTCCAGTCGAATGATTTTATCGTTTCAGATTTAGTATGGTCTTTAAAGACACCGACGAATGTTGCAGCGAAGAGTTTCCCTCCGTGTAATATTCCGAGTGAGCATCTAAAGGATCCCTGGTCTGAATTTAATTATCAGAGTCTGGATGAAGAGTATGATGTTCCAGCGTTCAACTGTCATAAGTTTTTAGGGATTTACAAATTAAATCGAGTAGTAACGAAAATGGCATCTTCTTCCATTGCTTCCCTCGATGAAGACAGTTTTAATATTGAGCTTCTCGATAGCAGCAGAGGGTTAAAGAAGAATAGTCATGATCCGACGAAACTGACCAAGTATTATATAAAAGCGATGGCGAATAGTGCTAATACAAATCGTTGGTCAGCTAATATTCATAGCGTACTTGCTCCAACGGAAGATACACGAGTAGCGTTAGTACCGAAGATGGGAACACATTTTTTACTTAAGAGAGAAAACGAGCAAGTATATACGGACACTTGTACTGTATATGAAATTGACGGCTATAATTTTAGAGCTGATGATCGAGTAACACTAATCAACGGGGAGACAAAATTGGTCAGGGAACTTACAGATTCAGATGAATTTGATCCTAACTGGCTAAAGAACATAATTGAACTAGACAAACAAAATACTGGTGATGTTTATTGGGACTTTGAAAAAGTTTGCTATGCTAAAAACTCTTAAAAATTAAGGAAATTAATAATGCTTGTTGCTATTGCTGGTTTAATTGGTGCAGGGAAATCCACATTGTGTGACGGACTAGAAGGAATCAAGTTTTACGAACCTGTGGAATCTAACCCGTATCTGAATGATTTTTATGCAAATCCGAAAGAACATTGTTTTGCTATGCAGATTCATCTGTTAGCAGAACGGTTTAGAATGGTGAATAAAGCGTACTGGATGCAGGTGACTGATCCTGTTAATACTGTTACGATTTTGGACCGTTCAATATTTGAAGACTGGGTATTTGCCAGGCTTGGTATGTTGAATGGCAATATGAGTGAACTCAACTTTAAGACGTACGAGTCACTTCACGAAACAATGCAGTCTTTTCTGACGCTTCCGGATCTTGTATTATATATTGAAGCTCCTATTGATACTGTTATGGACCACATCGCAAAAAGGAGCAGAACGTGTGAGTGTGGTATTCCCCGGGAATATCTTGAAGACCTCCAGAAGGGCTATGATGTTTTAATTCCGTTGCTGGAAAGAAAATGTCGAGTAGTTCATCTGGACGGTACGAAGTCCGCTGAAGAAGTCTTAAAAGACGCAAACGATGCTATTGAGAAACGTAAAGCAGAATTGCGTGACGAACCTCATCCGCATTATAAGGGCGGACTGTGATGTTGAAGAGCAAAGCGGAAATAGATAAGTACTTTGAAGACTTTTTGAATGAGAAGCGTAAGTTAGTAGAATCTGCTCAATATATCAAAGTACCTCGTTACAAAAACAGTACCTGCGGATTGATAGCAGCTCAGATCGGTCGTATGGAGAACGGAAAACATCTGTCGACGATTAAATTTATGGACGCAGAGATAGAAAATACAGACGAGCTGAGAGAACACACAAAGAGTAAAGCACAGGATTTAATTAATGATATTATGAAGTTGTGAGTTAGTAGTTGTTTCTTTCGTGTATTAAAGGAATACTTTCAAGGAGGAAACCGCTATGATCTGTGCTTTTTGTGGTAGAGATATTATTAAGAAATTGCCTATACATTTAAGAACAGCTCACGGTAAAACGTTGAGAGACAATACGATTATTAATGAAGGGCTGGATCCAAATAATCTGCCAAAGTGTAAATTCTGTGGCCGAGATGTAATGATTGATCGGATTGTGCATAAGACGTGTGACAATCCGATGTGCATTGAGCGTCAGAAGGCTATCAATAGGCACGAAGGACAGGTTATTGAGAATCGTAGACGAGTGGAAGCTGGAACGAGTAATCTACTCAAGCAGAACCTCCAGTATGATGAATTTGGGCGTTCTCTTATTCATTTGAATTCGTATCGTTCTCGAATGATTCATGGCAATTTACAGCCTAAGATTTCTAATTTAGAGAAACGTGTAGCTGATTATGTTCGGACTCGTTATCCGAGAGTTACAATTCAGTATGGCATTCCGGGAGCACCTGATCCTCATCCTTATGATATGTACGTGCCGGAGATAAATCTTCTGATCGAAGTTGATGGTTCTTACTGGCATGAGCAGAAATCTGAATGGGATTATAAGTGTGAAATGCAAGCGAAAAATCTCGGATATAATATTGAACGTATTTCGTGGGACGAGAATCAGAACATATCAGATGAACAGTTAGCTTCTATGGTGGATACAATTTTAGATAAGTATCCTGTAGGGAACCAACAGACATATTTTCCGGCAAGTCCGCCGGAATCAACTATTGTGGAGACTAGGTAAACAATGGCACTAACACAAGATGAACTAATCAAACAAATCAAGGAACAGTTTGAAAAAATGCCTGGAGTGCAATACACTTCGAAGGCTCTAGCTAACTTAATTCTTGGGAGCGAACAGTTGAGTGCGACAAACAGAATTGTAAATATCTTGAGAATCTTACGTGATGAAGGATATCTTACCTATCAAGTGAACGAGAGCAGCACCAAGAAGCCAGGAAGCTGGGTTCAAAGGGGTGTAAAGGTTCTTAAGAAAGAATTAAAGAAGGCAACTCAAGTTAAAGACAACGACAAAGCGACGAAGGAATGGATTGCTAAAGTCGTTGGTGAATTGGAACAACTTGCCTTAGAAGGCAAACAACTGCTCGAAAACTGAGCTATAAGGACATTTTTCTATGAAGAAGATTACTTGGGAAAGCGTTGAAGAATTTAAGCCGGAACTTTCTGCCGAAGCCACAGATCGCGAAAAGATTCGTGCCAACATGTTGGTTGAACTGAAAAAATGGAAAGAGAAAATCGACGCGGATAAAGAACCAAACGAGAAAAAAGCTCTGACGATTTATAATGACATCTTGGATAAGCAAATTGATGTTCTCCATACAAGGAAACATATAAGTGCTATTCTGATGGGCGAAAAAGGTGAAGACCATCTTGAATTGTCTATGATTGGGACAAAGATCGACTGGAACAAGACGAATCTCTGGAACGTCATTTTCTTTGATAAAATCGCTCAGCATTTAATGCGTTCTGTGTATACTGAAGTCAACGGGCCGAAAGCTCCTAGACCGAAAAAAGTTAAAAAGTTCAAACAGAAAAAGGTTGCAGACAAACCTGCAGAAGCAGAGAAATCTGTTGAAGCGTAATGTCTAAATTTTGAGGAGGAGGACAAGAGACCTCTCCTTGTCCTCTTTCTCCTTACTAGTCGCTGCCGCCAGCATGGAGCTGGGGAGGGTATAAGGAGATTTATTATGAAAAAGGTATTCACAACTGAATGGAAACTGGTACAAGCGAGTTCTGGAAAGAAACGGAACGAACAGCTCTTTGACCTGGATTTTCATCCTGTCCACACAGATGAAGCTGATTTTGGTTTGTCTGTCGGAGGACTCAAGAGTGACGTAATTCCGAAAGTTGGCAAAAACTACACGCTGACTCTTTATGAGGCAGAAGGTTATGATGGTGTCTGGTTCACTGTAACATCAGTTGCTATCGCTGATGATGGCGAAAAAACTCGCTTGGATGTAACACTTCTGCAACAGAATGATGACTACTATACAGAAGTTGTCTTTAATTGCTTTACGGATAAGTTTTACACTAACCTGCACGACCGTTTCTATCTGATTTTGGAAGAGGTTGACGATAACGCGCGGCTGATTGATCAGCTGCCGAATATTCTTAAAGAAGATCCTCGGACAGAGATTGAAGTAACCACTGACATCCGGAAAAGTTTTATTCGACCGCTTCCTTAGTGCTTGAATATACAAGAATTTTGCAGAACGTTTTGAAGTACAGCTAACTACTTTACTCTTTGCTTTTGATGTGCTCATATTTTTTCTCCCTTCTGCTTCCGCCGTCGTGAGATGCCGGAGAACGTTCTGTAGAAGTGTGCTGACCTCTCTTGTGTACTTCGGAGGGGTCAGTTTTCTTTTTTTTTCTCTTCTCGAGGCTTTTATGAAGATCAATAAAAATACTATTAGAGATGGTTATATATGTAGTTATTGGGACATAAGTCAAGCAGAGCCCCGATCTATCTGTTATCTTTCTGAAGATCCTTTATTCAAGGACCTTTATCAGATAGGAGGCGATGCATACAAAGAGCTTGCGATTCGTCGGTGGCTAGCCTCACATAATCTTGACCCGTCATTTAATTCTCCTGATCGCGCAAAAGTCGATATGAAATGGGTCAAGGAACAGAGAACATTATATAAGACAATCATTCTTTCTGGTATTTACGGCAGAAGTATTAAGGCACTATCTGAATCTGCCGGTGTTTCTTATGAAGTCGGTAAAGAGATTTGGGAAGGGTTCATGGGGCCGATGAAAAAGGTCACAGAATTCCGCGATAATAACATTGCCTACGCCGAAAAGAATGGTTACATTAATACAATTCTAGGGGAAAGAATCCCCTGTGATATGGATAATATCTATACGACAGCTAACAATTGGGCTGTTCAGGGATTTACCGCAGTTATCTTAGCTACATTCTTTTATAATTGTATTGAAAAAGCATTAAGTATGGGAATCGACGTTACTTCGTACATGATTATTCACGATTCTCAGACTATTTCATTTCCCATCAAGGATTTATTCTTGATGGATTTGATCTGTAGAAAATATTTCCGCGAAGCCTGTAAACAGTATTTTAAGCCGGATTACAAATTCGATTGGGATCTGATGTTTGATTTAATGAAACATATTCCCTATCAATTTGATTTAAATTCCAGCACCGCTACGTTTACTCTCTGGTCAGAAAAAGTAGATTATTTGTTGGATCATCTGGCAGTGAATTATAAATTCAAAGTGACCCAGAGAGATGAGTTTACAGAGCCAGACACGGAAGGTGCTAAGCTCTTAGTTAGCACAGGAAAGAACAAGTACCACTTAGTTATGGAAAACGAACGGTTCAGACAATTAAAACAGACAAAACTAAAAATCCAGTTAACGGAAAAGTTAAAAAACATTGATTGGTGGGATGTTCCATTAGAGCCCACTTTTCTTGAACATATCAAGAAAATCAAATACTTAGACTTTAGTAAATTCTCTGGCGAAACTAATGTAGGTATTAGTAACGCAGTTTAATAAAAGTTGAATGCGTGTACTATTAGAACCAGAGTAGTTTTGGAGTTTCAAGATGCCCGGTTTGCGTTTTTCATATCTATATCAGGAAGACATCGCGCAGATAATAGATGCGAAAATACCGATATGTCTTCTTAATAATAAGAACATTCTGATTTCTGGTGACGCTTCTCAACTTTTGTGCAGCTATCTATTAAGTAATCTAGTTACGCTTAAGAAATTCTACGATCTTAATATTGGTATTTATATTTGGCCTAATACAACTGAATATTTTGGATGTGACTGTATTACCGGTATAAATAAATTGTCCGATGTTAAGAATACGGTTAGTTATATAATTGATACAGACAAGAGGCACACAAGAGACCTTATTAATTATGCAACACGGCATAACGCCAGATTAGCTTTTATAACGGGATTGGATTCTTCCGAAGATGTTCCCAGTGGTGTTTCTCATGTTACAGTGAGACTTGGACATTTACTGGGGATACTGCCTACTACCAAAAATTTAGTACAGACGACAATTTTAGGAATAGTAAGCGATCAAAAGATTTTACTTCCTGATATAAGAGTCAAAACCGTATTACCAGAAGCTGCAGCTATTGGTATTCTGAAGGCGGTTTTATCTGATGAAGTAAAGGTTGAACTGATAAGCGGCACCGTAAATCCAAATAACATTTTACTGAAAACTCCGATGAATGGAGTTGAAGACTATGCATTGGAAGTGGTTAAAGTTTTAAGCCGATATAAAGAAGAAGAGAGCGATTAAGCTCTTAAGGAAGGGTTTTATGGCAACTGAAGAACTAAAGAACTGGGAAGTAAGCAGTATCCTCGGATATTTCAAATTGGCATTAATCGCCGCGAAATCGAAGGGTGATATTGCATTTGCGCTCGTCTGTAATAAACCTGTCTATATTATGGATAGCAGGCCTTTAGAAGAAGCCTGTTCTAATCTGATTTCTGGTGTATCAGATGACATTAAAGCGGCTGGCATCAATAGTATGACCGCTGATGAATTAAAAGGGTCGCTTATTATTAAACAGCATTTCAACAAGCTGGTGGACGACCTTTTTAAATATGCAGTAGATCAGAGTACTGTCCGTGTAGGCGTCAAGAATGCTCCGGCGGAAGAAGATGTTGAATACGATACTATCGAGCCGGGAGATCCCGTTATCGCTCTGTTTGATGTCTTACAGAATCTTGGATTAAAGCCGCAAGAGTCTCCAAAGACTCATCCAGATGAACCTCCGGTGATTGAACATTCATTTGCAGAAGAGTCAGAAGAGGTTGAGCCGGTAACCGACATCGAAGCAAGTATTAACGACGTTGATGACGATGATGTTCTAGACGGTAGCGACGAAGAAGTAGAGGAACCCGTTGATATTGTCGAACCAGTAGAAGAACCGGAAGAAGCTGTAGAGACGGTAGAACCAATAGAACAAAGGAAACCTTTTTATTCGGAGAGTGGTATGACTGATTTAGATACTCTTATTGAGCAGAGTGAGCTTCTCTGCCGGAATATTCGTAAGATTGCAGCGTTAAAGAAAATAGACGCTTATGATAATATTGACGACAATCTTCTGGCTAAACTTTCAGAAGATTTAGATCGTATAAAAGAATCGATTGCAGAAATCCTTTTGGATATGTGATCGACAAAAGTTTTGCAACAGTGATAAGAAACGTAATCGTTCATAAAGTGCTCATGATGATTGTTCTGTTTTTGCATTAGTCCTTTCTGTATCGTGTACTCGGAAACTCCTATTTGTTATTTGTTTGGTCGGCAGTTGCGAAACTCCCGAGAAGCTGTTGCAGAAGACTAGACCCCTCGAAGTGCTTGACACATCTTGCTGGTTTAGCCTGTGATAAATTGTCCTTTATGCGCTTCTTCAATTTATCATATTTTTTCTTAAAAAAATATTTGACAACAAAATTTTGGGCAGATATAGATAATCTTGCTCAAGTTGAGCTGTTTGTGACGGAAGTGATTTCCGTCGGGCAGATACGTCATTTGATGATAGTGCATTATCCTTCTCATGCACGACGACTGCCCTCCCTACCGAGGAAAATGCACAACCTCGGTAGGGATTCCCCTTTTCTGCTTTTTGTTGTCACAAAAATGAGGTTTTTATGTATAAAAGTTCGAAAGTAAAGGATTATTGTTTATTACTGACCATGATATTTATCCCGCTGTTAATAGGTGTTGGATCAACTTATCTAGTAATGAAAAGTTTTTACGATAATGCACCGGCGGGAGATTTTAATGATAGAATAGCTGAGATTTCAAAAGAGAACACTTACGAGTTTCTTCCGAAAGAAATGTCAGAGTATATTTTGAAATTATGTGGAGAGCTTGGCGTAGACGGAGCATATTAATCGAAACAACAATCATTCAGTTGATTTAGGTTTGTTTCAATTAAATGATCGGTATCTGTATAGTACATTTCAAAAGAGGTATTGGAAGTTTAAAGATATTGAACTGGATCCTTTCAATTGGAAACACAATACTTACATTGCTATTCATCATATTCGTTATTTAACTAAGACACATAAAATTTGGAATGAAGTCGTTATGGCATATAATTGTGGGTCGACTTCAGTTATGAAAAACAAGGTTCCTGATTCGACTAAAGCGTATTTAGCCAGAGCCCAGAAGAATTACGCTCTCTTGAAAAACAGAGTAAATGTTGACTTGGAAGTCCCAGAGATAATTCCAGAGAATCAGGACCGGGAAGAAGTTACCAGACTGGCGGATATTCGCTAGTTTAGAAAGATTTTGATACGATGCGCAAATCGGTTTATTCTCTCTACGCTGAGCAATTAAACAGCATAGACCAGGGACAAAGATGTAAAGCTCTCTGGTTGGCAGTTTTAGATCAGGCATTAGTGGATATTAGACATCCTACGGGAACGCCCACACAAAAAGGAATGCTTACGAGGCAGCTTTTTGTGTGGTCGAAAACGAAGGATTTCGATACAATCTGCATGTATGCCGGAGTTGATAAATCTGCCATGATATGTGCGCTTGAGAACGCTTACAAAGAGCGTAGAAGTGAAGGGAAGAAACACAAGAGGACGCATCGTAACTTCCTCTGAGCAAGAGCTCAGAGGATTTAGTTCTTTGACAATTTGACCAACCAACAAAACCGAACTAAAGCAAACGAACACAACTGGACAATTTTAAAGACAGCAGTACGCATACAAAAGAACCGTCTGACTGTCAAAAAAGGAGAACCGCCATGGCAAATATAACCAATCTTGGCGACGTGTTTGAAATTGAAGATGTATCGACAGAAGCAGTAAAATTAAAGCTGAAAACTCAGGATAATTTCGAGGGAGTTGGAAGACTAACTGGCCGAGAACAGATGATCCTGATTTTTAAAGCTAATTCAGAACATGATCTGAAGTTTTATGTGTACTTGAAAGACAATTCCGTAATCTTTGCTGATTGCGATTCTAAACTGTCAGATATACATAAATGGCAATTACCTGCTATTATCGAGTTTTTACAAGGGAATCACATTGATATTGGGCCTACAGACATATATGCAAAGCTCGGAAAAGGTTCAAAAGAGAAACAGAATAAAGTAGAATTGAAGAAATCATCAGATCGTGCATATATACAAAATAATACTTCATGGTTGCAGAATAATATAGACAGTCTGCGCTGTGAGGCACCAATAGATCCGAAGTTTGGAACATCATCACAGAAATTATTCTTCGACGTAGTAAAAACAGCATTAATTTATAAAGTTAAGGCAGGCGATGTTTTTAACTGGCGTCCTGTAGAGAATCAGACTTTCAGTATGGAAGACTGTAAATTTCATGTTGTTTACTATGTTCAGGGATTTTCTCATCCGGAGTCAATGGAGTGTTTTTATCTGATAGCTTATGAAGATAATGACAATTTGGCTCAAGCTCATGATATCTTGAGACAGTGGGAACAAATCTCTGAGGCTGACAGACAGACGCTAAAACTTCCGAATGGAGTTTCTAGTTCTCCATACTCTGATGGTATTCCACACAAATGTTTCGCTCTTATGATCAACGAGAATAACATTAATAAAACTTTCCATGACATTGCTTGTTCTTTTCTTGAAGACAATTTTTGCGTAGAGAAAATTTCAACTTCGAGTACGTCTTATTTGGAAAACACTCTCGGTAAGTTAAGACAAGAGACACCTACAGATGAGCCTGAGAGACTAGCTTATTCTCGTCTGGGAACTGTAGACCAAAATGAAAGAAAAAGATTCTCTGAACTTTTGGTCTTAGTATCTCGTGTTCAGAATCGTGGACGAGTGGTGTTTGAGCCGACCGTTACTGTTCCTTATATGGACGGAGAGAACGTTGATGTTTGCAGTATTACTGTAAAAGAAGGTTCCTACGACTTAGTTCTTAATCTGAAGAATCCGATTCCTTATACTAACAGATATGATTTCTGCCTTTCAGATAAATTCTGTCCTAAAGTGGTATCGCAGCCGTTAGTTAATGCTTTGGAAAAGATGGTTGAGAACGCTTAATTATTTTTAACAAAAAACGCCCACATATAAACTAGGGGCGATGGAGAACAAACAATGAGTAACTTAGATAATACTTTTGTTGATAGAACCGATGGTGAGAAATATACCTTACAGAACACTCTTGCTGATGTAGATATTAATGAATATATGACGGAGCAGGGGTTTGTTTGTAAATTCAGTGATTTTATTGAACGTATGTCTTGGACGGCTGGCAGCTATGTTCATCTATTTGATAGATTTATAACGACAGATGACTTTGAACTGTTCGACCGAAATTTTGAGGAGCGTCAGGAAGAAGCCGTCTGTCAAAGATACAAAGAGTTGCTAATGCAAAGTCCTCGCTATGAGAACTTTGTAGGACGCTGCTGGGGTTTTCGTTTGGAACCTTCGTATGATGATAGCCTGAGTATAGCGGAACTGCACGAACCTTCTAAAGAGGTTTTGGACGCTGTAACAGTGTATAATGAAAATACATATTGTAGTTTCTATAAGAACGTTTTCTTTTCTGTCGGGCAGCGTCAGCCGAACGGCGCTGTTAGATGCGAAGTTCATGTAATCCTTAGTGATAACAGACTTGAACACTGTTCGATCGGAACTCTAGTCAATAATACAATTTTAACGTTAAACCTATTGGAACAGTACCTCTGGACTGTCTTACAGCTCAGAAGTAAAATCGCTATGACTCGAGATGATCGCCGTCGTATCATTGACGAAGCGATTAAACAACAAACGACAGACGCCGCTTGACGTCTGCTAATGGTATAAGCTCAGGTGCGCTTTTCGCTATTCTGCGAGTAATTCTTACAGCAAAATTCAAAACTTCTTCAATTGTACCGCAAGGTATTCTTCAGCCTGAGTTTAGAGGAGCGGGGATCGACAAAATCGGTCTCCGCTCTTTATTTTTCTGATTTAGGAGATTTTTCATGCAAAGTACGATTGCTACAAGGCTAAAGGGCCTTTTGTTAGAACGTGGAATCACTCAAAAGAAGTTGGCGGATATGATCCATTGTACCGAGGGTGCAGTTTGTCGCTATTTGCAGGGTGAGAGAGAACCGAGGATAGGAATTATTACGAAGGTCTGCGACATCTTTGAAGTATCTGCTGATTATTTATTACGCGGCACACCTGACATCAAGAAACCGAGAATAAAAGTAAAACGAGGAAAAATTAAATGCACGTTACACTAATTACAGGCCCTATGTTCTCCGGTAAAACAGTAAAGCTAGTGGGCAAAATAGAAAAGTATGTTATTGCGAAGAAACACATTCTCTGGATTGAACCAAGAATGGACGACCGGGGCGGGAGTCATATGAATCTTATGACTTTACGGATGACAGAGCTCAAGAATTCTGAATATGTTCACTGTCATCAGGTAGAACGTCCTGAGGAAATATTTGAAATTTTAGCTGATAGCAAAGAGATGCCAGAATGTATCTTCATCGATGAATATTTTATGTTACCTTTTGATAAGGACTTTTTCTTTGATTATATGAGTTCCCAGTATCGGGAAATTCCTTTAGTATTGGCTGGACTTATTGCTACATCTAATTCAGATTTATTCGCTTCATCAGCTATAGTGCTTCCTTTTGTTGATGAAATTATTAAGGACGTCGCTATCTGTATGGAATGCGGAAAACCTGCTCAATATTCATATTGTGCAAAACAAGAATCAGAAATTTCTGTAGATCATGGACAGTATATCTGTCTGTGCTCTGATTGTTATACCAGGCATAAAATGGACGAGGACGAATAAAATGATTTACTTCATCGAGGGCTGTACCTGCGCAGGAAAGAGTACACTTGTAAAACAGATTTTATCCGGCGAAAAGAAGCTGGGAGATTATAACGTTTCAGATTGGATTCATGCGCCCAAGCATACTCCAGAGCCGATGAATGATAATACATCGATCGTTGATAGGCAGTTTTACGTATTCACGTCTTTTGTTAGCCAGTTTTTAGCCATGATAGCAACTGGAAAGAATTATCTGGCTGATTTCAGTCCTTGGGGAGTAATACCTTTCTCTCTCGCTTACTTGAAATTGGTCAAAGGAGAAGAGAGACAGAGATTATTAGAGCAGACAGAGAGACAGAATGATTTTTTAATAGATCTGACCAAAATGTACGACGAGCAACTGAAGTGTATCAGTTATCTCAAGGCAGATGCTGCAGTAATCAAAGAGAGGCTGAAAAACAGAAGAAGAGCCGGTGATGACTTTTGGACAGATGAATTTATCGAGAATGTAGTTAAAGAATACAACAACATGTTCAGCCACTTCGTGAACTAAAAAGAACAGAGCAACTTAATCTTCAAAGTAATGAGGTAAATATGCGAGTTTTTAAAAGAAATGGACAAGAACAGGATTTCGATCTTGGAAAGATAACAGCTGCACTGACCAAAGCGTATAATGCTACTGGAATAGGCACAAAAGATTCTATCGAAGCAGTGCTTGGTACAGTGCAGCAATCTTTGAGTGGAGTCTCTACGATTACAGTAGAAGACATTCAGGATATCGTAGAAAAGGCATTGGTAGCCAATAATCAATACGATATTGCAAAGGCTTATATTATTTATCGACATGATAAAAAGTTAAATAAGAAATTTACCGATATGGAAGAGCAGATTCTTTCTGTCGTTGATGGTACAAATGACACACAGAGAAGTGAAAATGCGAATAAGCACTTAGATGTCAATTGTACTGTTAGAGATTACATTGCCGGAGTAGCCTGCAAAAGTCTTGCAGAAAAGATTTTGCCTAAGAGGGTTATCGAGGCGCACAAAAAGAAATGGATTCATTTTCACGACATGGACTACAGTCCTGTCATGCATCTGACGAATTGTGATTTACTTAATGTCGAGGATATGTTGCAGAATGGCTTTCAGATGGGTGATGTTCACATTGATAAGCCGAGGAAATTCTCAACCGCCTGCAATCTGGCAGCACAGATTAATATGCAGGTATCCTCTTCTCAATATGGTGGACAGACTATTTCCTGGGCTCATTTGTTGCCTTTTGTAGAAGGCACTAGAGAGTCCGCTGACGGGTTCATTAAAGAGACCGTGGACAATCTTCCTCTCTTTATTAGAATCCTCATAAAACCGATTGTAGGGCTTTTTAGAAAGAGATTAATTGAAACAATTACCAGACTGGATATTTATACAGGCATTAAGACGTATCAGTATCAGACCCTTTCTGGATATACTGCTAACGGTCAGACTCCGTTCGTTACGAATGTCTTGAATCTAAGAGAAGCTGAGACTGAAGAAGAGTTGAAAGACTTAGCTATTATCTTTGAGGAAATATTCAAAAGGAGACTAAAAGGAGTCAAAGATAAGTCCAACAAATTTGTTGGACCGTTATTCCCGAAGCTGTTGTATTTTACCTGCGATGGTCTAAATATTGATAAGAAAGATCCATATTACTATCTGACGAAGTTGGCTGCGAAGTGCATTGCGCTGAGAATGCAGCCAGATATTATGTCAGAGAAGAAAACGAGAGAAGTTAAAAGCGGTCAGGTTATCGCCTGTATGGGTTCAGTCGCTCCTAATGAAATTGTTACTTACAGAATTGGTAACAGTGTATACGTTGAAGCTATCGAAAGTATGTGGCAGAGACTGGGAGAGATTTATAGAGAAGCGAAACAGGCTGAAGGTACGATTGACTGCTATATGAAATCTGATGGTATAAAGATTTACGACAACAAACAGAAAGATTTCGTTGACTGTCTTTGTATAACGAAGAACTGGGCAGATCAGTTCTTGCAGGTGAAGATTGGTGACAGAATATTAGTTACGACTCTGGATCATAAATTTGAAACGGAGAATCGTGGTGAGGTGTTCGGTTACAATCTTAAAAGCGGAGATCAGATCATCGTATCAAAAGAGATGCCTAGTGTAGATAATATTGTAAGAGAGACTGAAATACAGACAGTCACTGAAGTTAAGACTCTTACTAAATCTGGCTGGTCGTATGATGTTACTACTTCCAGTGAGCATTTTGAGGTGTCTGGTATTTACTCGCACAACTGTCGTTCTTTCTTAGCTCCGGTCTGGGAAGATGTCCGTTATCCAATATCGGCGAAATTCCATTGGCAGAAAATTGAAGATGGAAATATTCAGTACAATGGAGCGCCGAATAAGAATTTTGATTATTCCAGAGGCTTCGGTAAATACAGTGAATTACCAAAAGATCCTGTTGGTAAGGTTGTTATCAATTTTGCTGGTAATTCAGGCTGGGTAAAAGAGATTGATAGTGAACGAGATGAACTGATTATTACTAGACCGAAGGTATATGGTCGTCTAAACTGCGGTGTCGTTACTATCAATCTTCCTCATGCGGCTTTAACTGCAAAGAAAAGAGCCGAAGAAGAGCATACAGATATAAAAGAGACCTTTTATAAAGTTCTCGACGAAAGACTCGATATCTGTCACGAAGCATTACTTGAGCGCTGGAAATCAGTTCAAAAGATTAAGGCGAAGAACAGTCCGATTCTCTGGATGCACGGCGGCATTACAAGACTGCCTCCAGAAGCCAGTGTCGCGGATTATATTAAGTCCAGACAGAACATATCACAGACATCTATTTCTCTCGGATATATTGGCTTATGTGAAACTTGCTGGGCAATTATCGGGGAAAGTAACACCACTGAAGCAGGAAGACAGTTTAGTAAAGATGTACTGAATTATATGAATAAAGTGTTAGCTGATTGGAAGAGTCAGGACGTCTTAGGATATGCTATTTATGGTACTCCCGAGGAATCTGTAACCCTCTCAGCGGCACAAGCATTACAACGAGATTTTGGTTATGTTGAACATATAACAGATAAAGATTTTGTTGTCAACTCTTATCATGTAGATCCCAGAGAACACATTGATGCCTTTACAAAACTAACAATTGAAGGCGAATATCTTGCTTTATCCTCCGGGGGAGCTGTCTCTTATGTAGAAACAGCAGATCTGACAGACAATCCAGAAGCGATTGAAACTCTTATAAAACACATGCACAACAGCATTATGTATGCAGAGGTAAATCGAAAAATTGGAGTCTGTTATAATTGTGGATATCAGGGAGATATTCCACTTACAAAAAGCACTGACGGTGATTTTATCTTTACCTGTCCAGAGTGCGGAAACAATGATTCAACCAAAATGCACGTAGAAGCCAGAATTTGTGGCTATATTGGCGAAATAAGTAATAACAACGTCAACAAGGGACGGTTGGATGATATTTACAACAGAGTATTACATCTGACTTAACGGAGAAAATCGTGAATTACGCGGAGATTAAATACAATTGTGCTTCTAACGGCCCTGGAGTTAGAACTGCTTTCTATGTGTCCGGGTGCAATATCAAATGCAAGGGTTGCTTCAATCAGGAACTCTGGGATTTTAAGTACGGCAAGGAATTTACAGATGAAGTATTGCGCAAAGTTTTGGATTCAATGGATCACGACTGGATTGCTGGTCTCTCTGTACTCGGCGGTGAACCGCTGGACCCGGATAATCAGGAATCAGTACTAGAACTTGTTTTGGCAACGCGGAGACGTTTTGGAGAAAATAAGACTATCTGGTTGTGGACAGGCTATTTTCTGGGGAATATACCGAAAACTAAGTATCTGAATGACATTCTGAGTAATTTAGATGTACTAGTCGGTGGTCCTTTTATGAATGGCAATACATCTCCTAAAGTTCCTTTCCGTGGTTCTAACAACCAAGTAATATTGGAGCTAAAGAAGCACCATGATCTTTGAAAAACAAATAGGTGAGCTTCCAGTAAAAGTAAAAGTATATTACGACGATCACGCACGGTTGATTAAAATAGAATTTTCAAGAGAGTTCTATGTACACAAAGAAGTGGTTGATGCGATTAATTACTACTTAGAAAAAGGCGTTTTAGGAAAGAAAGCTACGGATTTAGTCTTGCACGAAATAGCAGATTGGTTTAGTAACTATCTAAGGCTGGCATTTAAGCTGAATATAGCTCAGTTGAATGCTTTTACTGGTTGCATAACGATAAACGGAGTAAACTAAAATGATCTTTACCTACGGAAAAACAATTGGAAACAAAAAATTAATGCTCGAATATGACAGCGAGAGCAATGAACCAGGAGATATTGGAGAAGATTTTCAGAAGGTAAAAGAATATGTTACCCAAAATCTTTTCAAACAGAAGTATACATCAGACTTTCTGCGTATTCATAAGAGCGATCAGGCACAAAGCAGCTTAATCGTTGCTACTACTTTGATGGCTCTTAGTAGGGTATTGAGAGAAAGAGGAGTATTCAAATTCTGTTTAAGCTACGGTTCTTGCTGTGTAGCCTACGGATTTAGCAGAAAAGATTTAAGTATTCCTGAGATGTCAGTGCATTATCACTTAAGTAAATTAGGAACTTTTACCATTTTTACTTATACTGATAAGGACACTGTAGCTGTTGTCGATTCTGGAAGAAATAATCCTATCTCCTGCTGTTTAGATGCTATCGCCGCAGCAGAGAGTATGACCTATAATTCAGAGTTCGATAATACAATTTCTCGGTTCAAACCGAAATGTTTGAAAGCAACTTCGGTCGCCTAGTTGCTGGAAACGTGTATATATAGAGATATAAGGAGTAACAAAAATGATCAAACCGATGGGCGAACAAGTAGTAATCAAAGTAGACAATATCGAAAAAGTTTCTCCAGGTGGAATTATCCTTGCGGAACTTAATCCAGAACCAGCAGATTCCGGTATTGTTGTCAGAACGAGTATTAACCGTAAATCCCAGTTAAAAGAGGGAGACCACGTAAAGTTCAATCCGTATGCAGGTCAGGAGTTTAGAACTCCAGACTGCGAAGAAGGGTTTAAATATCGTTTAGTGCCGGAGCATAACATCTATGCTCTGATTGATGACTGAAACGATAATATCGAGTTTGAGGGCCTACTGGGGATAGTCCTCGGTAGGCCCTTATTTTTTTTGTGAACAAACGAGGAATACAATGGCGAAGAATTGGCAACTAATCGAACATTACTTTAGTGATTTTCTGGATCAGATAACGAAGACTTCCAGAGCGAAAGTTATCGAAGCATACAAGATAGTAGACGATAACTTCTTTATAATGCCAGCAGCATCAGGAGACCATCACAGCGAATTGCAGGCTTGTGAGCATGGACTGATGTACCACATTTATGAAGGGCTAATTGCTCTGGAACAATTTATCAGAGCGAGGTCTGACGTTATCAATTATTGGAAAAACAAACCAGAGTATGAGGGAGAGGATCCTACATCAGATCTGATAACCGCATACTTAATGCATGATATTTGCAAATTCAAATCTACGCCTTCCGGTTCTAATTATGAACACGATGAGGACGCCTATGAATTTTGCAAGGCTTTAGGATTTAATCCCGTTGTCTGTGAAATCGTGAGATACACTCACGGGCAGTGGAGCACTGTTACAAAGAAAACGGGCAAGACCATTAAAGACAGCAAATATGCGAGTCTTTGTTGGCTATCTCATTTTGCCGATATGGCAGCCTCCTCTATGAGACCTTTGAGATTTATTGATAAGGTCAAAACCTTTGATAAGGTATACTTCTCGAACAACAAGGAGAAGAAGAGAGAGGGCGACAAAACAGTAGATGTTGCCTGGTGGAAAAGTGCCATGAAGGCAAAACCGGAGCATACGATGTCTCTAGGCGAGAATGAGCCTGAGAGCTGGTAAGAAAATGAAAGGGGTTTTAGGATGGCAAGCTTTAAGAATATAGCTGACGATGAGCTGTTATTCAAAAAATATCTGAACGATGTTTTTATAAAAGCGGCTGAAGATAGTTTAGCAAAAACAACTGATTGTCATCCTAGACTTCTGCCGATATTAGAAAATGATATTTTGCACTTAAAAACACAAAAAGAACGTTTAGAACTAGAAATAAGAAAGCGCCATCTGGAAGATCGAGATCTTTGGAGCGGACAACAAGTACAAGGAGAAACAGATGTCCCAGACTGAAACTGAATTTGTGCTCACGAGTGCAAAAAGTTGTAAAATATACTGCGGTACAGTTGAAGGTAATGCTGGAGCAAAAATTATCAACATTACTGATGTCAGTACTGCAGATGATATTCAAGATGAGGTTGTATTCGGAGAATTTTATCCGAAAGACCAAAATGAATTCGCAAATAACAATACTTACGGGAATGACCCCAGTAGTATTTATGCCTATAAAATCAATAGAGAAGAAGACCCATTTCTATGCGTTATAAAGGTATTATTGCCGAGACAGACGTATAGAATCGAATTCTTTGACGAAGAATACGGAGAAGGTAATTTATTAGGACAGTTTAATTTCTATACTGTCGGAGATTACAATATTCCTAATTACTATCCCTGCTATTATACGGTGTCGTTGTTTAGATACAATAAAACGTACGCGTATGAGACAGAAACAGAAGAAGTAAAATTACACAGGCTTGATAATGCAGCACATACACACGATACTGAAGTGCTGAGTGAAATAGTCGATCAGAGTATAGTTTCTACTTATTTCGTAGATGCTTTTAAGAATGATTGTCGAAAGAACTCTCAGTTACTGAATGGAAATATTCTCACAAAAGACTGTCATCTGTTGTATTTGGGAAATCTAGTACATAAAAGTAAGCTGACACGAGCAAGTCTGGAAATAGTGCCTCCGAATGCTTCCTGGCTAACTCCTCCGGCACTTAGAAGTGAAAATCTGACTAAGAGCGGGCAGAACGAGGAAGTAGAGGAGAGTGAGCCTTCGATTGAGATTGAAGGAATTCTCGATACGGTAACGAACAATAACATAGCCTTTGTGGATGGTTAAGGAGAGAAAAGATGGCAGAGAATTTTATTGTAACCACACAGGGCTGTTATTATTTAGCACAAGAGGAAGAAGTAAAGCTGTATAGCATAAAGCTGTATGATGAGCCCGTAGAAGAAGGCGATATTGATTCTTCTTGGACTGATGAATATAAAGAATTGTACTCTTGTAAGATTGAGAAAATAGAAAAATTAGAAGACGACAAAGTGCAGATAATAGGCACTTCAGACAAAGAGATAGAAGACACAGAAAAGATTCAGACGATTATTATAATGACAGAAAATTATCCTTTTGCTTTCTGTACGAAGGAAGCTATCTGTGGGGAAGTAAAGGATAGTCCTAAAAAGATCGTCTTGAATATAGCTGTAGACAATCAAGATATAGCAGATAGGCTAGTAGTCGGAGAGGAGAATGAAGATGAGCGAGCAGAACGATAATAGCATTTCTCCTCGGAACACCGCCTTTGATACAACGGTAGTTGCAAATGTAGTAACGACAGGCTTCAGTGGTACAATTAAGAAAGTCGTTTTCTATATGTCTTCGGAAATACCGTGGTTTGAGAAAGTTGAAACAGCAATAGGAATTTTATATCCTCCCGTTATTACTTACATCCAGCCCTATATAGGCTACATAAAAAACAACAACAGCAAAAACATTCACCAAAACGTCTCTACTACCTGTATTCGCGTTTATGATATTAGCGAGTCTTTCTATTCCTGGAGTGACTGGACTTCCGAAGGGGATAGTCGTACGATAAATCTCGCTAAGAACGTCGTAATTGAAGACGATATTAAAGTCACGATCCGCACTGCTGATGCTGAGAAAACGCTCGTCTATCATTATAATCAGTGGAAACAGTCAAGTGGCAAGTACTATCTTCCTTTGTCCGTTATTGATGGACAGTTAGAAGAGCAGGGCTTTAGAAGCCGTTCTAGTGGCACTTCTAGTGATATTAAGTCAGCTAGAAGCAAGACTCTTCAATTACACCTCAACAAACCCCTCAGAAACGATTTTACCGTGGTTATTGAATATGCCGGTGTAATTGACTCAGAGGAAGACGTAGGCGAATATAAGTCATTGTATGACCTTTATGGTATTGAGCCGAATACATTCGATGATGAAGTACCTTATAGATTTAATACTATAGCTCTCTGTTGTGAAACTGAAGCTACTTATAATATTGCCGCTGCCGTTAGATATGTTGGTACGAGCATTTATATTCCTTCTAATACTCCAACCGATTGTCCGTTCTCTGCGTATTTGAAGGTACGATCTTTTACAAATGTAAAGAACGAGATAGATTTTGAGACGGCATTTATTCCTAATTATGAAGATCATATCGTTAATTTCCAGATGAATATGACTTCTGAACATCAACACTTACTCGATCCTACTTATCACAGAGCAGACCTTGAGAAGTATACTCAGTCATGGAGTGCTATATCTAGTCCGACAGCAATCGTATCGAATACTAGCAGCCTTTCTGGAATAGATTTCCCGTACAATCAAACTGATCCGAAGCTATATCTTGATTATGGGAAGCAGTCTATTTATACAGATCGTTGGGGAGTTTCCGCTCGGATTGCTGGTAAAGGCTATATCTACGATAGCGACCTCTGGTATTATTGGTGGAAAGAAGGAAACGGTACTCGTGGTAATGGAATAAAAGAAGCACTGACACAGGCTGGTGTTTCTTACGATCCAAATATTGATTTCGTTCCGCAGTATGTTGGCTTTAATTCTCGCTCTGGCTCTTTCTTGTACGGAGTGTATGGGAATATTCTTATCGTTGCCGGTAGTAATTTTTATCATTTTATTGATGTTTACGTTCTCGGTAGCGGACAGCTTTTCCCGATGAATAATACCAATTTAAACAGCAGTGCGCCGACATATCGTACTAAACTGTTTCGTTGGTTCCAGCATTTGTATTTCTGTACGAATGATACTGACAGTCCGATATTGTATTACGTTAAACCGGATGCTAATGAATCAATCTCCATAGGTACAGCTAATTGGCAGAAGATTATGGATAATCCTGCTGACAATTATCTCTTTTACAAATATCGCATACATCAGAATTGTACGCTGGAACAGATATCTAATTCAGATTCCGATGGTCATGTTTATCTGACAGAATTTTCTGACCTAGGTGATGTGGCTATTAAATATAATCCGGCTGATAAATCTCTGAAGTATGTTGGGTTAGCGCCCAAAGCAATAGCTGATGCTGGTACAGCTCCTGCAATAACTACAGATCGTAGTATTGATAATAGTCCCTCATTAGCGGATGCTCTAAACTATTACGATATTGAATATACTGGTTCACAGTACAATCTGGAGATGATGTATCGGCAGTCTGCATATCATATTAAATGGTTAAAAGAGCATAATTACAAGATCATTTACCTTGGAGCTAGATATTCCGTCGGATATGATAGCGGTACGGATTCGTATTTGTTCTTGATGAAAGATACGATTCATAAAGACTTTCGCAGAGTAAGAAGAAGCCGGAGTAGTCTCGCTGATATAAAAGCCTTCTCTGATGATTACGTAATTAATACTGATGGACAGGGCTATAAGATTGAGGATGTTACTAACGAACATGAAATTGAGCTTCTGGAGAGTTACTATATCAGTAATTTCATAGATGTCGATCGTGGAGTGTTTGTTATTAAATATCCTAACGGACTTCTTGAAGGTGATGGATATATGCGGATTTTAAGGGATTATGAGGTGTCAGGATGAGTACTGAATTAGTTAAGCCGACATATATCAATCAAGATTTTCTTGATGATTGCAAAAGTTCTACTACACTTCGTGTGTTTAAGGTAGTGGCATCATATTTTGATAAAGTAGATCCTACTCATGAAGAAATCACTACCGCTTATCAGGGACTGTTTAGCTACGAATCCGGTACGCGATTTTTGAACCCTTGGTTCTATTGTCCCGTGCATATCGAAGATGACATTATTACAGTAAAGCTGACCGGAGATCTGATCGCTAATTACGCTTCTCTCTGGTTTATTTATAATGAAGGCACAGACGTGGAAGGCGATGATTCCACTACTAACAAACTGGCGTTCTATACCTTGGTAAATACTCAGACACGTTTGTTAGAGCTGGAGAAAGAAAACTATATATCATTCTCGTTTAAGAAACTCTTTGGTATTAAATGCAACTGGGATACGTTCGATAGATACCTTGATAAGCCGGTTCCTAACGGTCAAACTGAACCAGATTATAACATTTGGCCAGCACCGAATGAATTAAACAACGTCTACCGTCTGGACTTAGTAGAGCATAAGCATTCAAATGAGGCCCATCTTGCAAGCATGAATGACGCATTCAATGTATTGCAGAGTAAGTATTATAGTAACGGCGATCCTTTGGTGTTTGATATTTCTACAGAGCCACTGGATGTTCGTGTCAGTGATACTATTTTAAGAACAGATGGCAGTCACAATGTGTGTACCAGTTCAGACCGTTCCGTGACTCACGATATTGACTGGATCAAGATCCAAGGTATTTCTAATCTATTTTATCAAGACACAACGATTGCTAATCAGGAAGATTTTCGTTTTCTTGATTGCGGAGAATATTAATGGAAAACTTAAACCTAAACCACTATTCAACTGATGCAGAACGATTTTTGAAGGACGGAAAACAGATCATTCTTAAATCTGTATACGTTAAAGAGGCGAAAGCGAAACAGAAGCCTAGCATTAAGCAGTTGGGTGCTTGGGCTAAGGCAAGAATCTTGGAAATCAAAAACGGTAAAGTCCTTGCTCGCGTAGTGAATCGAGAAGATGAACCTTTAGAAATTCACAGCCTCGCTATTACTTTCATGAAAGATGATGAAGAAGTACTCTTCTCATGGGGTTCGATGGATAATGCACTCATAAAAGTTAATTCCAAAGGGAGTGCGATTCTCGTCTACGCGCCTAATACTCACTACAAATCTTTACTTGCTATCTAAAATTTAGGAGGTCTCCGTGGCAAACATTCATATTACTTACACGGCAGACGGTCAGACAGCTATTGATAATCAGAGTGACATTTCCTTAACTGGTATGTCTGTCTCCTCTGATGGCTCTAGCTGGGTTGCCTGTTCTGACCTTTCTTGGAGTGGCACACTTTATTCCGGTAAAGTGGTTGCACCCAGTGATGACTTTGAATTAAATCACGTTAAAGTTTTCTTCGGTGATACTACCACCGCTCTCTGTACTGGTGATACAAGTGATCCGATAGCTACGCTTGCTAAAGATGAGAGTATAGTTATCTCATTTAATCCTGCAGTAGCTACTAGGGATTTAGTTACCAACACTCCTTCTGGAGGTGGTGGTGGTGGGGAAATCGACCCTGCAGTTCTTAACGCAAAGCAGGATAAAGTACTGAGTCTGACGGGCAGTAATCAGATTAAGTTTAGTGACGGTTTCGGAACTGCTACTACCGTTGAAGATGCGCTGGTTCGGCTAAAAAATAAGATCAATGATACATCAAATGCATCTACAAGTCGACGCTTAACAAAGAATGCAATAACACAGCAACAGTCCGGTACTTATTACTATAAATTAGCTGAGGTGGTTACTCCAGATGTTGCTTATCAGACAGATCAGCCTAATGCGATTACTTTTAGTATTAATGGCTTAATGCAAATGTATGTATGGAAAGATATTGTTCCAGATGACTTTAGCGCATATTATCCTTTACAGTTTGCAGAAATAAATCTTCGTTTGCATATTATTAATCCTGGGGTTGTGTCTCTTGTGGGAACTTATTTTTACAATGAATTTCCTCAGGGGTCAGATATTTTAGTGACACAAGATTCTAATTCGTATTATCAAGTATATTTAAAATTCAATCGGGATACTACTGCTAAATCTGGTACAGTATTTAATATCTACTGTACCTCAGCGGATGATCTGATTCTGGACGGTAACATTATTTCAGCTCTTCCAGAAGGCACAACTGTAGTCGCCTCGCTAACTCAAAATGCGATCGATCTGACCGCTCTCAATAGCGGTGATGGCGGTGGAGGTCGCAGTATTCCTATTATCACTGTGGAGGTGGATCCATGAGTGGTTGGATTTTAACTAAAGCTGAATGGACTGGAACAGGCGTAGATAGTTCTGATAATGCTATAGCTATTATTGATGCTTGCAAGAATGCACTTCTGCTTAATTCCTGTGGCAGTACTACCAATAAAAAATGGATATTAGATTCCACTGAAGGGTTTACTGACCGTCAAGTTTTTGGAAGTGGCAATACTCTTAGTTATGGTTATTACTTTGTACATAGTGGTACTGGCGCAAAACTGTGCATGATTTGCACATATAAAAGTAATCCATTCGCAACCAACTCTTACTGTTATAGCTTGCCCTTCGGCTCATCAAGCGGTGCTACATCACCACCCTTTGGTCTTTGCTTTGCTATGATACCTCCAAATGATACAGGTATTACTTGGGGAAGTGCTGATTGGACAACTGCCACTTGGCTTCCTGATATTGGTATAAGATTAACTGGTTTAGCTTGTAATGGAACAGACACTACTATTCATCCTTTAGCAGAAAGTAACACTGAATCTGTTGTCTATACATATTATTTTTTATGTAAATCAGACACCATTTTTGCTATGTCTCGTGCGAGCGACTGGAAAAAACCTTGGGAAGCAAATAGTTGTGAACACACTCGTAGCATGATTATAGGAGAGATTTTTGAATCTTTTGATAAGCATCCAGAAATACCTTGGCATAACTATGGAGCATTATCAGGTGGTTGTAATACTTACAATTGCTCTCCTAAAGGTACTGAGTCAAAACAGAGTTTGAGTACCAGTAATGAACGTGCAATTATTTTTCGTAAATATACCAATGATCCTAGTTGGGACAATATTTGCTATAATTCTGCTTATGGCAGTGGTCACCTCTATTGGCAATGTTTTAACAATATGGGAGTGCTTTGTATCTCTAGGGGAAATGGCACTAGTAGTTCGCCCACAGGGCGAAGCCCTGACATCAAAACTTATAATGGCGATGGTATTGTTCCTATGCTTGGCTATAATCTGTATTATGCCTCCTTATCTCATTCCATGTATCATACAGCAGGGCAATTTCATAGTATGCCCATAGTGATGGCATTGCATCGCTCAAATTCCAACACTTTAAATGATAACTATCCGGGAATTTCAGGAACCACAGGTGATTCATCAGGTCTTAAAGGATATATCAGAACTGATTTGTTATTAAGTTGGACCAGCTATGGCATCGCATCACACAACTTAGCGACAGGGCAAACATGTAACAATCAAGCATACATTTGTCCTTGTGATGGTGTTCTTTTAGGTTGGGACGCTTCAAACGAAAATATTTTTGCTAATCCTAATCCGTAATGAAAGGAGCTGATAAATGAATAGTTTACCGAGACTAGTAGGTGCTCAGATAGATAAGGAAACACCTATTAACTCTAATAGCACAAAAATATTAACTGTAACTGATATAAGTGAAAATGGTGATAGAAGTATTAAGTATGGGACGTTGGATAATATTGAAGGGGATGTAAACATTACTGGAGGGGACTATATAATTTTAGAAGGAGGTAATAGTGAGTCAGAAATTGCGCTAAAGGCTCCTGACATTCGTATAGGTAGTACTGAATATCCCAATACAATAAAGATCGATAATGTTATTTTTTCTAACTCCG
>Ga0310696_10000103_pt1 | contig 143308 bp, 116 predicted proteins | sample AusTroGonzalo_MG_4_FD_203885 | JGI IMG/M metagenome (GOLD analysis project Ga0310696, IMG submission 203885) | Bovine rumen microbial communities from tropical cattle in Woodstock, Queensland, Australia - Gonzalo_02 (v2) (version 2) | ecosystem: Host-associated > Mammals > Digestive system >...
GTGAGCAATACCGAAATCAGCAACTGCGGTTCCTACTGCGTCTATTGCGACGGCGGCGCCCAGCATTTCGCGCACACCACGATTGCTTCCTATTTCGGCTACACGAATATACGTATCCAGTCGGCAGCCAAGGATGACGCCGCAGCCGTATTCATCAACAATCTCAGCAAGAGCAAGGAGACGGTCACATCCTTCCATAACAGCATCATCACCGGCTATTTGGACAACCAGTTAGTGGTGGCTACGCCGTTTGACCAATACTATCCGGGCGAGTTCATCGGCAACTATCTCAAGACCGACACGCTCCGTATTCCTCACGCACGGGAGAACGTCTATTGGCAGAAGACAGACAGCGCGAATGTGTTTGTACAGGACTTCTACAAATACAAAGAATACATCTATTATGATTTCCATCTGGACAGCGTCAGTCCTGCCATCGGTATCGGCGACAGCATTTTAGCGATCCCCTATCCTTTGGATAGAGACGGTGTATTAAGGGAGTTCCTCAAGCCCGATGCCGGATGCTATCAACATCCGATTGAATCTGAGCCTTAAGCGCTTCGAGGTTCTCGAAACGCTTCTCTGCGCGTATATATCGAAGAAAATCAACGGTCAGGTTCCGGCCGTACAGGTCGCCTGTGAATGACGGGATGTGCACCTCTATCGTCAGTTCCGTATTACCCACCGTAGGATTGGTGCCGATATTCAGAATAGCGGCTTTCTCTGTTTCCGCCGCCCCTTTCACCAGCACCTCATAGACACCTGTCTTGGGGAGTATTTTCGATGGCTGAGGAGTGATATTCGCTGTCGGAAAACCGATGGCTCTGCCTATCCCTTTTCCGTGTGCCACCGTGCCTGTGACGGAATACGGTCTGCCGAGCAGTTTGTTGGCAGTAAGGATGTCTCCCCGCTCGATAGCCAGGCGGATTTCCGTAGAGGACACATGTATCGCGCCGTCGCTGTATTCACCGAGCGTGAAGGTCTCGATGCCGCATTGCTGACCTATACGGACGTAGTCCTTCGGGTCCACAAGTTTGTCGGAACCAAAACGGTGATCATAACCCATAAGCAGCGCCGTCACATCCTGCTCGTCATGCAGACGTTGCATAAACTGCGCGGCAGTGAGGGACTGTATCTGCGCGAAAGGCAATACCAGCACTTCTCCGTAAGCGCCGAGTAATGCCTGACGCTCTTCGAGCGTATTCAGCAGTTGCGGCACGAAGCCACACTGCAGCACTTGCCGGGGATGGGCGTCGAAGGTGACGATGAGGGGCTGCTCCTGCCGCTCTGAAGCCATGCGACACAACTGCTCAAACAGGAAACGATGTCCTAAATGAACACCGTCGAAAAATCCTATGGTAGCAATTTTACGCATTCAGCAGTCAGTATTCAGCATTCAGTATTCAGCATTCAGTCTTCCTTATAGTAGCCTTTCTCGATGCCGTATTGGAGTTCGGCGTCCTGGATGAGTTGTATCTGCACGGAAGAGATGGCGCGTTTCTCCTCTTTGGCGGCGGCAAGGACATAGTTCAGTTGCTCCGTCTCATCCACATCGCCGTCAAGGTACTCCATTTCTCCCGTTTTCGGGTCCTCGCGCAGCAATCCCTGCTCCTCCAAATAGTCATCCATGAGGTCCAAGACAAACAGGATATCATCCGCCGTGAGGGCACCTCTGTCCTCCGCGGGGATTGCATTCCAGATATATTCCACCAACTCCCGCTCTTCGGGTTCCATGAGCGCCAATTCAATCGTGTTATTCTCCATAATTCGTTCTAATTTCTCAAAATCGGGTGCAAAGATATAAATTTTCTTGCATATATCCAAAAAAAGTTGTAACTTTGTGCCCAAATTGCACAAAAAGATGAGTGAATTCTGGAAACGCACGTTGAGTGGCGCAGTCTATGTAGCCGCAGTAGTGGGTAGTATCTTATGGCATCCGCTGGCTTTCGGCATCTTGTTTTTCATAGTAAGTATATGGGCCGTGAGCGAATACCATCATCTGATGGGTTCGTCGGCGGTGGCACGCGGCGGTTCGATAGTCTGCGCGGCGATGCTATGGATGGCCGCCATATGGCGTATCTGTGCGCCGGACGGCTTGCGTCACTCATGGGGCATCTACGCACTGATAGGCGCGATGTATGTGCTGGTACTGGCTGCCACTTTGATTGAAGAGTTATGGAGCCAATCCGAGCACCCCGTAAACAACTGGGGAAATGTACTTATCTCCCAGACGATGATTGCTGCACCGTTCTGTGCGCTCTGCGGCCTGATGGCGTTGGACAAATGGCTGCTGCTGGCGCTATTTGTGCTCATGTGGGTGAATGACAGCGGTGCGTATTGTGTAGGCGTTTCCACTGCCAAACGCGAAGGCGGCAATCATAAGATGTTTCCCCGCGTCAGCCCGAAAAAGAGTTGGGAAGGCCTATTCGGAGGAATGGCTTTTGCTATCGGTGCCGCGTTTATCTTATACCGCTTCGGTTGGTTTGACAGCATCGCGTCCAATGCTTGCGGCGAAGTGATTATCGTCACCTTCGCGCTGCTCGCCAGCGGTTTCGGTACATTAGGAGACCTGATGGAGAGTCTGATGAAGCGCTCTATCGGCGTGAAAGACTCCGGTAGGTTCCTGCCCGGGCACGGCGGTGTGTTAGACCGTTTTGACAGTATATTATTAGCCGCTCCTATTCTGTTAGTATATAGTTGGCTATGTTACGTTGCCTCGTCGCTCTTATAAGTCACTGGCCGCTGCGCGTCCATTATTGGTTCGCGGACTGGCTCTTGTTTCCGTTGATGTACCACGTGGTGCGTTACCGGCGGAAGATTGTGAAGCAAAACCTACGCCTTGCTTTTCCGGACAAGACGGACAAAGAGCGCACCCGTATCGCACGGGATTTTTTCCATCAGTTGACCTATACCTTTGCCGAGACACTGTACGGTTTTCGCATCAGCCCGAAAGAGATGAAGCAACGGGTGGTATTTGAGAATGCAGACGAAGTGGACAAGGCAGCCAAAGAGGCCGGCGGGTGCATCGTGATGCTGGCGCATATGGGTTGCTGGGAATGGATGTCTTCCTGCCAACAGTGGTTCTCGCCCGAAGTACTGGAACTCAATGTGTACCGCAAGGCCAAGAACGAACGCACGGACAAAGACCTATTGGAGATCCGCAAGAAAAGAGGCGGCGCTTATGTAGAGAAACAACGTGTGCTGCGGGAGATGGTGCGTTACAGGGCAGAAAAACAACCAATTGTATTGGGGCTTATTGCGGACCAGAAACCGCGACCGGAGGTGACGCGCACGTGGGTAAAGTTTTTGCACCAAGAGATCGGTTTTTTGGACGGCGGAGAAGAATTGGCCAAGAAATTCGGCTATCCGGTTTTCTCCTTAACGGTCAAACGACCCGTCAGAGGCTATTACCAATGCCGGTTCGAATGTATCAGTTTGGATTCGAAGAGCACCGACAAAGGGGAAATAACCACAGCTTACGCTCATAACTTAGAGAAAAATATCATCGCCGATCCGCATTTATGGTTATGGACGCATAATCGGTTTAAATGGAGAAAATGAAGTGTAGTGTTATCATATTAAACTGGAACGGCGCAGAGATGCTGCGCCGGTACCTGCCGTCGGTGGTGAAGAGCCTTCAGCCGTCAGCCGTCAGTGGTCAGGCAGAGGTTATCGTAGCGGACAACGGAAGCACGGATAACAGTTTAGAGGTGCTGGCGAAAGAGTTTCCGAGCGTCAAGACGATTGTGCTGGATAAGAACTACGGGTTTGCGGAAGGGTACAACCGAGCGATAGAAAAGCTGTCAGCCGTCAGCATTCAGCATTCAGAACCCGAATATGTCGTGCTGCTGAACTCGGATGTAGAGGTGACGGAAGGATGGCTGAGTCCCCTACTCGATTATCTGGACACGCACCAAGACGTAGCAGCAGTTCAGCCGAAGATACGCAGTTGGCTCAAGCGCACGTATTTCGAGCATGCGGGTGCCGCCGGAGGGTTCTTAAGCAAACTCTATTACCCCTATTGTCGCGGCCGCGTGTTATGGCACGTAGAGGAAGACAAAGGGCAGTACGACAGTGAAGCAGAGGTGGACTGGACGAGCGGCGCATGTATGTGCGTACGCACAAGAGTATATAAGGAGTGCGGAGGCTTAGACGCGGCTTTCTTTGCCCATATGGAAGAGATAGACCTTTGCTGGCGGATGCGTAATGCAGGCTGGCGCTTGGTATGTCTGCCGCAGAGCGTAGTCTATCACTTGGGCGGCGGCGCGTTGGGTTATGAGAGTCCGCGCAAGACTTATCTGAACCACCGGAATAACCTGCTGATGATATACAAAAACAAACAGCACCCTTGCGGAGTGCTGTTCGTTCGCGGTTTGCTGGACTATGCCGCCGCTGTCTTCTATCTGCTACAAGGCCGTTTCGGCGCATTCAAGGCTGTCTTCCAAGCCCGCAAGGATTATCGCAGAATGCGAAAGGAATACAGACCGCTGCGCTGACAGAGCACAGAGCACAGAGCACAGAGTACAGATTATTTCAACAGGTATTTATGACCGTTCTGAATAACGATGCCTCGATAGGTGTCGTTTATTTTTCGTCCGAGAATGTCATACATCGGTGCATTGCGGTCGAGAACAGGGACGTTCTCTATACCCTGCGCATAATAGTCCGTATCCGTATAGAACGGCATCGGTCCGGAGAAGGAGAAATTATAGGTGTTGTTGTTATCACCGGTAATATATCCGCTGATGGTATATACATCGCCTTCCTTATTGATTGCCACAGCTCCTTCTATCGCCCACGTGTTATCATCGTACGGGTCGTCGCCGAACTGGTAGAAGGTGTAATCGCCCAACGAACCGTCATCCGTAGTATAGAGTCCTACCAAATCGCCTGTCGCAGCGGGGTATAAATCCAATCCCATATAGGTCTCCTGATTTGGGTTACGCAGATAGATGGTGTAGTTGGGTGTACCTTCATCAGCAGATATCTCCGATTCATACACGGCTTCAGCTATGCCGAAATCCACGAAGAAAGTCTCTCCTTCGCCGGGATTGCTTCCATCACACGGGGAAGAAACAGGGTTCTCATCGAAATAAAAACGGATACTATAGCACCGGAACTGGGCGTCGGTGCAGTTGATGGTAACCGTTGTGTTGTCAATGTCCGTAATGACGATGACCGGGTCGTTCTCTACATCCACGATGTCGGAGCAGAAAGCGATGGTACCATTGTCCACCGTGGCGCTAAAGTTCTTGCGCACAAAGCCTTTTATCTCGAGGCCCTTCATCGGCCGAGCGGCTTCAAAGGTCATTGCATAACCTACGTTGCAGTTGAAATAACCTTCGTCCGCCAAGATGGAACCCTGCGTACAGGTGACGCGGATGTTACTCTCCACAAAGGAATACGCCAGCTTGTAGAACGTCGTATCAGGCGCGTTGACAACCGTCGGTTCGCCATAGGCGTAATTCGGGTCCAGAGCCGCACCGGGCGTGAAGTCCGCCGCGTACGCGCTCACACACAGCGCGGCAGCGCATAGAAGAGAAAAAATGTGTTTCATGTCAGAAGCCGAAACTTAGTCCGCAAGTAAAGGTAAATTTAGAACCCTGCAAATAGACAGGAGTGTATTTATTCAAATAATAATTCTTGAGTTCGTCTCCGGCGAGTTCCATCGACGTGCCGTCTTCATACCATCCGCGGTCTTCGCCCGGTATTCGTTCGGACGTAGGCACATAAGCGCGTGCGTTCGAATAGGTCAGGTCTACGTGCGCGTAGCAATTGTTGAAGACCTCGTACACCGCGCGGAAGTTGACAGCGGAGTTACGCCAGATCTTCTCGCTGAACGGCTTCTGCGCAATGATAGGGTGCGGATTTCCGCCGGTAGAACCGATATAGGCGCGGAAATAATCGTACGCACGGTATTTGGTATCGTTCGTATAATCGAGCATGAGACGCAGGCTGCGCGTAGGACGATAGGACACTTGGACGAAGATAGACTGCGCGTTATCGCCCATATAATGGCCCATATTAAAGGAATTGGACGTGTAGTCGAGCACCTTGATTGAATGCGTATAACAAGCGATGTACGAACGCATGAACTCGCCGCGCAGCGCCAAGCCTTTGACGGGCCATCCGCTCCAGTTGAAACCGACGAGGTAGGAGACGGGATTATGCTCGGGGTTCGAGGGTTTGAGTCGCGCAAACTTAAACTCATCGAGGAAGAACGAGCCGTACAGACGGAGGTGGTCGGTAGGTCTTACAGAGAGCGTAAAGAAAGCTTGCGAGTTCTGGTTCTCCGAGTTGATGCCTTTGGTCAAGAGATGGTCGAGCGACTTAAAGAAAGCGATAGGAATGAAATATGCCGCCTGTATATTACGCTCCGCGTAAACGATGGAGTTTCCGAAAGAGAACTGGATATACTTGATAGGCATGAAGGTGAACATATTCGCCGCCATGAACTTATTGGCAGGACGGTATTCGCGCTCCGTGACGCCTTCTTTGGCTTTCTCAACGTAGTAATAGGTGGAGTCAATGGTATTACTGGGCAGCCACGCATGGAAATAGTCGAACTGGAACCATTTGCAGGGCGTGAGTTGGAGCGTGACCATCGGCACCGCGGGATTATGGGCGGAAAGGATATTCGAGCAATGCTGCGCATCGCCCCACTGGATACGCTCGCGCTGTATGCCGATAGAGCCCCACCATGCGTAGAGCGAGATACCACCGCGCGAGTCGGAGAAATCACCGCCGTAGTTGGCCTCTTTGTACTGCACACCCGGGATGTTGTTCAACGCCGGTGTTCCGACCATCTTATCCCCTACCCGAGTCCAACCGAAATGGATTTTCGAGCCTTCAAAGCCTTGTCCGCTCCAGCTGTTATCGCGGATAGAACCCCAGATAGAGAGGTGATGAGCGATGTCCATCTGAATTTCCGCGCCGTACCAGCGGTGCATAAGCAGTCCCTTCTGGTTATAGGACAAATCCATTCCCAGAATAGGCCGCACGCGCATCTTAAAGACTTTGTCTTTGGTGAGAATATGCAAGGACGGGTCCGCGAGACTGAGGTTCGAGACATTCGTTATCCACTGGGTGACGTGACGATGGCCGTAACTGTAATAGACGGGCAAGGTATCCATCTCAAGGGCATAATCCTGCATGTAGAACTGCAGGTCTTCCTTCTGGCGCTTGTTGAGGAGCGAGTCCTTACTCTGCGCTTCGAGCAGAAGACGGGCAATGTGGTCCCGCGTATAGGGTTTGATAGCCGCATTCGAACGAATCACTCCGTCCGTCGTCAGTTCCTCGAGGAAGTCATAGATCTCCGTGTATTCGATTGCCTCCGGGATGCGCTGAGCGTAGGAAAGTGAAAAATGAAAAATGAAAAATGAAAGGACCAGTAAGCCCTGCCATTTTATATACAACAGTTTCATGCTTTTCATAGTTTTTCCTTTCATCCTTTATCTTTCATTTTTCATTTTGCGTAGCGTGCATTGAGAGCTTCGATTACTTCGTTGGTAATATCGTAGCCGGCTACTTTGTTCATCAGCACAGCGTCGTTGAGCACGAGGTGGTAATGACCATCCGCGTTGTACTCACGCAGGTATTGCTGTACGGAGTCTTGGAGTTGCTGGGTAAGCGCTGCTTGCTCTGCCATGAAGTCCGCACTCAGTTTCTGACGCAGGTTCTCAAGGTCTTGCTGTTTCGCCATGAGTTGCTGCTCTTTCTTCTGCAAGCGGCTCTGCTCGCTCTCTGCGCGCTCACGGCTCAGGAAAGCATTTGCCTCTACCTTGCGCTGGAAATCCAATACCTCGCGCTGGAAGGTCTCTGCTTCTTTCTGCAGCGATTTCGCCTTGGTGTCCAGTTTGACGGTCGATTCCTCGTAGCGCGACATCAGTTTGTCGGATGCCTCGATGGCGAGGGTGTAGTTCTTGAGGATAGAATCGGTGTTGATGACAGCTATCGGAAGGAGTTCTCCGGAAGCCTGAATTTCTTGATTAGCCGCCTTTTTACGTCCGGGAGTGACGGTAAAGAAGAGGATAAACAGGGCAACTACAGCAGCTGCCAAAATCGATTCAACGATAATAGAAATTTTGTTCATAGTGTTTATAAATTTTTTATGTCAATTTTGTTCTTTTTCTCACGTCTCATTTCGCGGTCTTGCGCGGTGGAGCAATGAATATGTTCTTGCTTCATGCGCTCGTTTTGATGAATGTGTTGGGACCGAAATGCATGGTCTTTGCGGAAGATAACCCCCACACAAAGCAGCAATATTGCTACCAACACAGCTATTATTGCAACGACTATTCCGTTCATCTTTTAGCGCATGCGCACATAAATCCGCTGCAAAATTACAAAAAAATAATGACATACACAAGGGTGTATGCCATTTTTGTAAAAAATTACGCATTTTTTTGCGCCAATCAGATTTTCAGCTCCATGGTTACATGCGGGATTTCGGCCTCAATGAAGATTTCTCCGACGGTGGTAAAACCGAGGTGCTCGTAGAAAGGTACGGCTTGCGTCTGAGCGTGGAGACGAAGGGTGTGAGCGCCTTTGGAACGGGCATCAGCAGCGATTCGTTCGAGCAGGTATTTGCCGTAGCCTTTGTTGCGCTCGATCGTTAACATGCGACCGATGCGGATGACGCCTTTTTCGGCATCATTATAAGCGCGGGCATAGGCGATGACGAGGTTTTTCCGGCGTAGCATAAAATGGGTGGCGATGTAATCAATGTTGTCCTCGTCGAGGTAGTGGATGTGCTGCTCGCCAACAAAGACGCTGAAGCGGGCCTTGAGAATCTCGTATAGTTCGGCGTTCGTCAATTCGGAAAAGAGCCGGATGTATGTTTTGACGTCTTTGGGAAGGGCGAACGGCAGTTTGGCTCTGCGGCGCTTGGTGACCTGCTTTTGGTTGATTTGTTCGCTGATGACGTGATAGACATAAGAGCGCACGGTGGTGTAGCGCTTGGGATACGGCGGCAGGTCGGGGCGATTCACGGTGAGGTTGTATTCCTCCATGCGTTTTTTCCACTCCATGTACTGCTGCGGGTCGGAGACGATGCCATTGACGATAGCGTTCGTCTTGCCGAATACTTTTCGCTGAAGTTTCTGCGCGTCAGAGGGAGGTCCGGCATAGGGATTCTCGATGGTATAAGAGAACTCGCGACCGTTTATCACACGGTGCACTTCCTTACTTTTTTTGTTCAGCTTTCCGCTGACTTTTCTACCTTCAATGTCTCTTACAATTGCCATAGTTTTTAACAAATTGTATATAATACTATGTATTATATAGTATATATGTATATATTGTCATTTTTTGGAGCTCATCCTTGGGCGATCTATGGGCGATTATTGGGCATGAATTGGGTCCGCCATGCTTCCGCCCCACAAGCGCGTCATTGATTACTCACATGAAACACGGCGCAAAGGTACAAAAAGTTTTTGAATTGTGCAAATTTTGAGTGACTTTTTTGCATATACAGAGAGATATTCCGCGGTTATAGTGCGCCTTTAACCATGCGTATAGCGTATAAGCCCCTCAGAAACGGCGTTCCCCAACGCCCCTTCCGTCCGCAGGCTCAAGCCGCGGATACCACTGTTTCTACGGGGCTTATGGCTATACATCGGGGACGAATGGGACCCGCATTAGATGCGAGGACAAGCGACAAAGAAATATACTCGCAGGAATCCGCGAGAACGGGATAGTTAGATGGAGGAGGTAGGCAGAGAAGGCGGCACCGCCAAGTGGGCATATGCCGCGCATAGACGCTATAACTAAAAACACGAAAAGAGCGCTAAAGCGCTCCTTTCGAATGAGTATTTATCGCTAATTAATTAGCGCACCTCTTGTCCGCGGAGGTCGAAGGTCTTGCCGTTCTTCTCGATGAGGATTTGACCGTCGCGGAAGAACTTGGTGCCACGGGATTGACCGTCCGACACTTCATCAACCGCTTCATAGGATTGGGTTCTAAACGTTCCTTCTTCCACGTTCAGAATTGTTCCGGACTCGTTCTTTGATGTTATGGAATAACTATAGTTTGTACCTGCATCCAAACCTGTTACCGTGAAAGCAAATCCTGCGGCCTGCGTGTGCTGCGGAGCGCCATTTTGCGAAGGCGCATTGAACTTAATGCTTAATAACTGACCTTGAGCGTTAAATACCAATGTACAAACAATATTACCGTCTTTATCTTTGATAACGAGTTCATAGGTATAAGCGCCACTCACTTGCGGCCAAGCGATGCTTGCCGCGCTTTCAGAAGTCTCCACTTCTACAGCATCCACTTCTTCTTTCTCGGCGTCTATAGGACGTACATCATATAAACCCCATGTATCATGCATTTTATAGGTATCTAAGTAATCAACAGGCACATAAACAATTGTGCTATAGTCTAATCCATAGAGCGCATATTGAGTTACTGTAGGTGGGCGTTGACTATAGCAAGTAATAGTTTTAATGGAAGAGCAGTATGCAAACGAACTCCTTTCCAATATCTTCACAGAAGAACCAAGAACAACATTCGTCAAACCAGTGCATCTATAGAAAGCATTATTCCCAATGTATGTGACGCTGTTAGGAATAGTGACAGAGACCAAGCCAATACACCCATTGAAAGCATCAACTCCAATGCTTGTTACGCCATTACCAATAATAACAGACATCAAACCTGTGCAACCATAGAAAGCACTATTTCCAATGCTTGTTACGCTGTTACTGATAGTAACAGAGGTCAAACCGGTGCAACCATAGAAAGCACTATTTCCAATGCTTGTTACGCTGTTACTGATAGTAACAGAGGTCAAACCGGTGCAACCATAGAAAGCACTATTTCCAATGCTTGTTACGCTGTTGGGAATAACAACAGAGGTTAAGCCGGTGCAACCTGAGAAACCACTTAAGTATGTGACGCTGTTGGGAATTTCAATAGAAGTCAAACCGGTGCAACCAGAAAAAGCACCACCCCCAATGCTTGTTACGCTGTTGGGAATAATGGTGTTTTGACAACCGAGAATTAATGTGTTCGTAGCGGTTTCAATGATTGCATTACAATCATTCCTAGAATCATATTTTTCATTACCCTTTTCAACAATAATAGTTTTCAATCTAGAGCAACCCCAAAAAGCACTATTTTCAATGCTTGTTACGCTGTTACCGATAGTAACAGAGGTCAAACCAGTGCTGGAGAAAGCATGACTTCCAATGTATGTAACGCTGTTTGGAATCTCAACAGTAGTCAAACTACTGCAACTAGAGAAAAGAGAATCCCCAATGTATGTAACGCTGTTGGGGATTGTGACTGAGGTCAAACCCCTGCAACCAGAGAAAGTAGCATATCCAATGCTTGTGACGCTATTGGGTATAGTGACAGAGGTCAAACCGGTGCTGGAGAAAGCATGACTTCCAATGTATGTAACGCTGTTGGGGATTGTGACTGAGGTCAAACCCCTGCAACCAGAGAAAGTAGCATATCCAATGCTTGTGACGCTGTAGTTTTGGGCATTGTAGGTTACAGAGGATGGAATTGCCACCTCGCCAGAATAATTAGCTCCCTTAGTAACCTCTGCAGTAAATGCATCATCATTCAAATTGTACGCGATGCCGTCAATAACGACTGCCGCGAACATGGTTCCTATGTCGGCTACCAGCGCAAAGAAAAGAGTAAAAAGTTTTTTTCTCATAATGATTTCCCTAATACGTGTCGGGCGCAACTGTTAAATAATATTGTTATTTTTCAAGGTCTATTAAAGTCCATAAGGTCAATAAGGACATTAAGGAAATGTATATACACAAAAAAGCGTGAACTTTACGTTCGCTTCATTTGGTTCCTTGAGGTCTTCGACTACCTTAACTATTCAAATTTACGCACGGAAAACTCACGCTACAACGTGAGCGTGCATAAACCATACTTGAATAGTTAATGTGATTTCTTGAAGTTGTCGAAGTTTCAAGGGAACCAAGTTTTGGCTTATAACGCTTATCTATAGGCGCACACTTGCGCCGTTTGTTATGTCCTTCTGTTTAACGTCGGGAAGCGACGGAGGGGTTATTCAAACCTTTGCAGGCGCAAAGGTACAACAAAAAAATGATATATGCAAATAAAAATGCAAAAAAAATGTTGCCGCACATGAATACGCGGCGCACAGACGCTACTACTGGCGGCAAATATACCGCCAAAAGGGAGAATGAAAATGTGGGATGTCGGATGATATCCGAACCAATAAACATAGAGCGGACGATGTTATCGTCCTGTAAGAAACGAACGTCATGAGGATAGGACGTCACAGCGTCACGGCGACAGGACGACACTTCGATTATCGCCGAAGGTAACAACTTATACTACGCGCCGCAGGGGCAACAGCCGCATTGAGCACCTCGCGGGCGGGGCGGCATTTCCTATCCGCCAAACTTGGCGGATGCAAAAAGGAAATGACGGACGCGAGGGGCGAAGGAATCGTTCGAGCGTAGCGAGATAAGAATCGTCCGCACGCAGAGGGCGGACAGCGAAGCGGTAAACCGCCTACACCGCGAGCTAACACAGGACGGACAAAAGACGGCATACAATGCCGAACTAATGAACGAAGGGGAAAGGCGATAGGCGGAACTGGGCGCAAATAGGACAAATTTTGGATTTGTAATTTCGGCACGGATAGGACAAATTTGGGGATTTGTAATTTCGGCACGGATAGGACAAATTTTGAATTTGTAATTTCGAGGGCACCGACACGGCTTTGCCGTCCCACCTCGAAATTACGTTCGCACTTTGGTGCAAACTACAATCTTTTGTCCGTAAAAAACAAATTATGCAAGCCTATTTGATTTTTTTCGCACAAAATCTTGCAAATTTGAAAAATTTGTTGTAACTTTGCAGCCGATTTTGTGTGCATGCACGAATACACGCGCTTTTGCGCACGTATTATATGTAAGGATGAAGGGGAAAGATGTAAGGATGAAGGGGAAAGACGAAGATTGAATAATTAATTAAAAACGATAAAAATTATGGCAAACGAGAAACAACAGAGCGGTTTGATGTTCAACGCACTGACCGCAGGAAGCAAGATTGTAGGAAACATTACGGCAGACAGCGATTTCCGCATTGACGGTCAAATCGAGGGTGATTTGAATTGTAGCGGTAAGGTCGTTATCGGCGAGGCCGGTCGCGTCAAAGGTACGATTGTATGTCAGCAGGCTGAGATTTTGGGTCTAATGGAAGGCAAGATTACTTGTCATCAGCAATTGTCGCTGCGCGTGAACGGTAAGATTAACGGCGACGTACACACCAAGACCTTGATTGTTGAGCCGGGTGCGCTGTTTAACGGAACCTGTAGCATGGGCGGAAACGTTGCTGCGGAGCCGAAAAAGGCTTAATGGTACATAAAAAACATTTTCGTTCATGAGAATCAAACCGTTTAGGGGGATACGGCCACCGAAGGAGTTGGTGGAGGAAGTAAGCAGCAGGCCGTACGATGTGCTGAACAGCGAAGAGGCACGGGCAGAGGCTGCAGGTAATCCCAAAAGTCTGTACCATATTATCAAACCGGAGATAAACTTCGAGCCGGGAACGGACGAACACGACCCGCGTGTGTATGACGCAGCGGTTGAGCAGTTCAAGAAGTTCAAGGCAGAGGGATGGCTTGTGCAAGACAAGACGGAGAAGTACTATGTATATGCGCAGACGATTTTAAGCAATCAGCCGTCAGCCATCAGCCGTCAGCAAGATAAGACCCAATATGGTCTGGTGGTTGGTGCGTGGGTGGATGATTACTTGGAGGGACGAATCAAGAAGCACGAGTTGACGCGTCGCGACAAGGAAGAGGACCGCATGAAACATGTGCGTGTGCTGAATGCGAACATGGAGCCGGTATTCTTCGCCTACCCGCATCGGGACGATTTGGATGCGATAGTGGCAGAAGTGACGAAGGGCACGCCGGAATATGACTTTGTGGCCGCGCCGGAAGGTTTCCGTCACACATTCTGGGTGATAGATGATGAGGCTCTTATTGCACGTATCACGGACATCTTCGCGCAGATTCCGGCGATGTATATCGCGGACGGACACCATAGAAGCGCTGCTGCCGCCAGAGTCGGCAGCGAGCTGAAAATGAGCGCAGCAAAGCTGCTCAATGATAAAATGAGCGCGACAAAGTCGCTCAATGATGTTCCGGAATACGAGTTCTTTATGGCGGTGTGCTTCCCCGACAACCAGTTGAATATCATCGACTACAATCGTGTGGTGAAGGACCTGAACGGACTGACGGAAGAGGAGTTCCTCAAAGCCCTTGAGGAGGACTTTGAAATTGAAGAGAGGCCTACCCCCAACCCCTCCCTAAAGGGAAGGGAGTTTGACTACGCTAAACCGACCCAACTGCACAATTTCTCGTTGTATTTAGGCGGGAAGTGGTACTCGCTGACGGCGAAGGCAGGTCGTTACAATGATGCAGACCCGATAGGCGTATTAGACGTGACCATCTCCAGCAACCTGATACTGGACAAGATACTCGGCATCAAGGATCTGCGCTCGGACAAGCGCATTGACTTCGTAGGAGGTATCCGCGGTTTGGGAGAGTTGGAAAGGCGCGTGGATAGCGGCGAATGTAAAATGGCGCTGGCACTCTACCCTGTCACGATGCAACAGATTATCGACATCGCGGACAGCGGAAACATTATGCCGCCGAAGACGACTTGGTTCGAGCCGAAGTTACGAAGCGGACTTGTCGTCCATGAATTAGATTAAGGACCGCTTCGCTAAAGGAATAAGGAATAAAGACAGAAATGAATCGTTCGAACGTAAACATATTCATCCTTGCTCTTTGCTCTATGCTCTTTGCTCTGAGTGGATGCTCCATTCAGCAGCGGGTGAAGCGGGCAGACAAGAAGTTCGCCATCGGTGAGTATTACACGGCAGCGGACATCTACAAGTCGTGCTACAGCCGTCTGTCGATGAAGAAAGACCGTCAGTTGAAGGGTTACACCGCCTACAAGCAAGGCGAGTGCTACCGGATTTTGAATAACACACGTGCGGTGAGTTGTTATCAGAGTGCGCTGCGATGCAAATACCATTTGCAGGACTCGACGATATTCCTGAACTGCGGTCTGGCACTTCAATACCAAGGCAAGTACAAAGATGCGGCAAAGAGTTACGAACTCTATTTAGAGAAGCACCCCGACAACTATGTTGCGCAGGCCGGCAAGTACGCTTGCAACAAGATTGAAGAATGGAATAAACAGACCAGCCGTTACAAGATGACCGAGGCAAAAGAGTTCAACCAGAAACGTACGGGTAACTTTGCTCCGATGTTCGTCGGTTCGAAAGACGACGCGCTGATGTTCACGAGCAACCGGCAAGAGAAACAGAAGGGTTCGAAGAAGTTGAAACGCCCGAGTAACGTGACGGGTCAGCAACTATTCCAGTTATACCAAGCCCGCAAGAACGCCGCCGGCGAATGGAGTGATATCAGTCTGGCGGACGGATTGTACGGCGCTTCGGAAAGCGAGCAAGAGAACGACACGACAGGGGGTAAGGCATCGAGTTCGGCAGAGTTAGGCGTGTGCTGTTTCACGCAGGACGGTCGCACGATGTATTTCACCTATTCGAAGCCTATCAACGGCAAGGACTTAGGTGCGAAGATTTACCGTAGTGAGCGTGCGAGTGGCGAATGGGGCGAGGCGCAAGAGGTGCAACTTTTTGCAGACAGTTCGATTACCGTAGGTCATCCGGCTATCAACGCCACAGGCGACACCCTGTATTTCGTGAGTGACGCACCCGGCGGAGAAGGCGGGAAAGATATCTGGCGGGCCGAGTTAGACGGCGACAAATGGGTAAACGCCACGCCGTTGGGCAAAGGCATCAACACCGCTGCCGATGAGATGTATCCGTACGTACACGCAGACGGCACCTTGTATTTCGCGTCAAACGGTCACCCCGGATACGGAGGTCTGGACATCTACAAAGCACGGCCTGACAGCACCCAGAAAGACACCTTGGTATGGGATTTATACAACCTCGGCGCGCCATTCAACGGGACAGGTGACGATTTCGGCATCACTTTTGCCGGCAACAGTCAGAACGGTTTCTTCTCATCGAACCGCAATGACAAGAAGGGCTTGGACAAGATTTACCGCTTCTGGTTGCCGGAGATGGAGTTCTTCGTAGAAGGTGTGGTGAACGACGAGCAGGGTAATCCGTTGTCGGACGCGAAGTTGCGCATCGTGGGTTCGGACGGCACGAACAGCAAAGTCAACGCGCGGCGTGACGGCGGTTACAAGATCAAGTTGAAACGCGACGTGAAGTACGTCATGTTAGCGACAGCCCGCGGTCACCTGAACGCCAAAGAGCAATGGGACACGAAGGGTCTGAAGGACAGCAAGACCTATACGAAGAATTTCGCACTCAGTCCCATCAGCCGTCCCGTGAAGATGGAGAACGTATTTTATGAGTTCGGCCGTTGGGAGTTGACGAAAGCGTCGGAAGAGGAGTTGGACCGCCTTGTCAAGTTACTGAACGACAACCCCAATATCACGATTGAGCTAAGTGCGCACACGGACTTGAAAGGTAATGACGAGTTCAACCAAGAGTTAGCACAGAAACGTGCGCAGAGTTGCTGCGACTACCTGATTAAGCACGGCATTGAGAAAGAGCGCCTGACGCCTATGGGCTACGGCGAGAGCAAGCCGGTGGTGGCTGACAAGGCGCTGCACGACAAATATCCGTTTATCCCGCAGGAACAAGTGTTGGACGAGGAGTTTATCAGTAAGTTGCCGGCGGACAAGCAGGAGATCTGTCACCAGATTAACCGACGGACGGAGTTTAAGGTGCTGAAAACAACGTACAAACTTTATTAGTCGTTGGTCGTTAGTCGTTGGTCGTTAGTCGTTGGATATTTTGAAATTATGAAGCAATATTTAGATTTATGCAAGCGGGTGCTGGAAGAAGGCACCGTCAAACATGACCGGACAGGAACGGGAACAATTTCCGTTTTCGGTCATCAGATGCGCTTTAAGATGGAAGACGGTTTTCCGCTGTTGACCACGAAGAAGTTGCACCTGAAATCCATCATTTATGAGTTGCTGTGGTTCTTGCAGGGCGACACGAACGTGAAATATCTGCAGGAACACGGCGTGCGTATCTGGAATGAGTGGGCCGACGAGAACGGTGAGTTGGGTCCGGTTTACGGTCACCAATGGCGTTCGTGGCCGGATTACAACGGCGGTACGATAGACCAGATAGCCAATATCGTGGAGATGATAAAGAAGAACCCCGACAGCCGCCGGATGATGGTGAGTGCGTGGAACGTGGCTGAAGTGGAGAAGATGGCGTTGCCGCCGTGCCACTGTCTGTTCCAGTTCTACGTGGCGGACGGGAAGTTGAGTCTGCAGTTGTATCAGCGGAGTGCAGATATTTTCTTGGGTGTGCCATTTAATATCGCTTCGTACGCTCTGCTTTTACAGATGATGGCACAGGTGACGGGACTGCAATGCGGCGACTTCGTGCACACTTTGGGTGACGCACATATATACCTCAACCACTTGGAGCAGGTGAAGTTACAACTGACACGCGAACCGCGACCGCTGCCGAAGATGATGATTAACCCGGAGGTAAAGGACCTGTTCGGCTTCCAATTCGAAGATTTCAGCCTTCAGGATTATGACCCGCATCCACACATTGCCGGAGTGGTGTCTGTCTAATGATTTATGAATAATGAATATCTCGTAGTATGATTTCGATTATAGTAGCCATAGCAGAGAATTATGCCATCGGAAAGAAGGGTGATTTATTGTGTCACATGCCTGCCGATTTAAAGCATTTCAAGGAAATCACGAGTGGCAAGACCGTGATGATGGGTGAGCGGACGTTCTTCTCGCTGCCCAAACATCCCCTACCCAACCGCCGGAATATCGTGTTAACGGACGTGCCCGGCAAGACATTCGAAGGCGCGGAAGCGGTGTACTCGATTGATGAACTGATGGGATTGATTAATGGTGACGCTTCGCTTAATGGTGAAAATGGTGAAGTATTTGTGATAGGAGGCGGCATGGTGTACCGCCAGATGATGCCGTTAGCAGACAAACTATATATCACGCATATTCATCACAGTTGGGAAGATGCAGACACGTTCTTCCCGGAAATCAAAGAAAGCGAATGGAAACTGCTGAGCGCAGAGAGACATTCCGCAGACGACAAAAACCCGTACGATTATACATTTGCAGAGTACACTCGAAAATTCCCTTCGGAGTAACTCACCACATACTCGTTAAGAAAAAAATAAGGAAAAAAATATATATGGCAGACGATAAGAAGATTATATTCTCGATGGTGGGACTGAGTAAGAATTTCGGTCCCCAGAAACAGGTGTTGAAGAATATCTACCTGAGTTTTTTCTATGGCGCCAAAATTGGTATCATCGGTCTGAACGGAGCCGGAAAGAGTACGCTTCTTAAGATTATCGCCGGTATCGAGAAAGAGTACCAGGGTGAGGTTGTTTGGAGTCCGGGATATTCGGTTGGATACCTGGAGCAGGACCCGAAGTTGGACGCATCGAAGACGGTGCGTGAGGTGGTTCAGGAAGGTGTGCAACCTATCATGGACATGCTCAAAGAATACGATGACATCAACATGGCCTTTGCGGAGCCGGACGCGGACTTCGACAAGTTGTTAGCGCGTCAGGCGGAGTTGCAGGACAAGTTGGACGCGGCAGACGCTTGGAATATCGAGCAGAAGTTAGACAGAGCGATGGACGCTTTGCGTTGCCCGCCGGACGATGCGAGTGTGACGACGCTGTCCGGAGGTGAGCGGAGACGCGTGGCATTGTGCCGGTTGCTGCTGCAACAACCCGATGTGCTGTTGCTCGACGAGCCGACGAACCACTTGGATGCGGAGTCTATCGATTGGTTGGAGCAACACTTACAACAATACGCGGGAACGGTGATTTGTATTACGCACGACCGTTATTTCCTCGATAATGTAGCCGGTTGGATATTGGAATTGGACCGCGGCGAAGGTATTCCGTGGAAAGGCAATTACTCGAGTTGGCTGGACCAGAAGACCGCGCGCATGGCGCTGGAAGAGAAACAGGCGAGCAAGCGCAGGAAGACTCTGGAGCGCGAGTTGGAGTGGATTAGGATGGCTCCGAAAGCCCGTCACGCGAAGCAGAAAGCGCGTCTGGATTCGTACGACCGCATGTTAAACGAGGAGCAGAAGAGCAAGGAAGAGAAGTTAGAGATTTTCATTCCGAACGGTCCGCGTCTGGGTAACAAGGTGATTAACGCCGAAGGTGTAGCGAAGTCGTTCGGCGACAGGCTGCTGTTCGAAGACCTCAATTTTATGTTACCTCCGAACGGTATTGTCGGCGTTATCGGTCCGAACGGAGCCGGCAAGACGACACTTTTCCGCATGATTATCGGCAGCGAGAAAGCGGACAAAGGTACGTTCAGTGTGGGCGAGACCGTCAAGATAGGCTACGTGGACCAGCAGCACGCGGATATAGACCCGAACAAGTCCGTTTTCGAGACCATCAGTGGCGGCACGGAGTTCATCCGTGTGGCAGGAAGGGAGATTAACGCCCGCGCCTATCTGAGCCGCTTTAACTTCACCGGCGCAGACCAAGAGAAGAAATGCGGTGTGCTGAGTGGCGGTGAGCGGAACAGACTGCACTTGGCGCTGACGCTGAAGAGCGAAGCAAATGTGCTGCTGTTAGACGAGCCTACGAATGACATCGACGTGAACACCTTGCGTGCATTAGAAGAAGGTCTGGAGAACTTCGCCGGCTGTGCCGTCGTAATCTCGCACGACCGCTGGTTCTTAGACAGAATTTGCACGCATATACTGGCGTACGAAGGAGACGGCAAGGTGTTCTGGTTCGAAGGCAGTTACTCCGAATACGAAGAGAACAAGAAGATGCGGTTAGGCGAGGAAGCCGTAGAACCACGGCGCGTACGCTACCGTGGGTTAATGAATAATTAATATCTCGTAGTTGTTACGGCGGGTTAACACATATATTCGGCAGCGGGGATTGTTGGAGAAAGACAAACCGGTGTTGGTAGCGGTTAGCGGTGGCGCAGACAGCGTTGGTCTGTTAGATGTATTGGTGCGAGCGGGGTACCGATGCGTTGCGGCACATTGCAACTTCGGTTTGCGCGGCGCAGAGAGTGACCGCGACGAGGCGTTCGTTCGCCAACTATGTGCACAGATCGGTGTTCCGTTAGAGGTAAAACGATTTGAGACACGAAGCTACGCAGAGCAGCAGCACGTGAGTATCGAAGTAGCAGCCCGTGAACTGCGGTACAGCTGGTTTGACGAAATGGCGCGGCAGCACGGTTGTCAGGCAATCTGCGTGGCGCATCATCAGAACGACCAAGCCGAGACCGTCCTGCTGAATCTCAAACGCGGCACAGGTCTGCGGGGTTTATGCGGGATGCGCCCGCTGAGCAAGAATCCGATGGCGCCGGACGGCGTGCCTGTCGTGCGTCCGCTGTTGTGCACGACGAAAGAATATATCGAACACTACCTGCGGGACAAAAGAGGTTTAAAATGGGTAGAAGACAGCACCAATTCGGACACATCCATCACCCGTAATGCCATCCGTGAGCAGTTGAAGCAATACAGCAAAGCGGAGATAGAACACATTGCACAAACCGCCGAATACATGCAAGGCTACGCAGACCTGTTGGACGGCAAAGAGACGCGCGAAGCGGGGATTGTCCGGCTGTTTGAGAATGTTCGCGAATACAACTTCGCAGAGATTGACAAGATTTACGATGCGTTGCAGAAGGGTGAAGGCGGCAAAGTTTTCACATCCAAGACTCATCAGGCACAGATTAAGAAAGGGAAATTATGCATCACTACGGTGTAATAGGATATCCATTAGAACACTCGTTTTCGGCGCTTCTATTCAACCGGAAATTTGCGGCAGAAAAAATCGACGCGGAGTTCACGTTGTACCCTGTCGCGCCGGAAGAGCAAGCGCAGATACCTGCATTGATAGCACGTCTGGACGGCTTGACAGTGACATCGCCGTACAAGGAAACGGTTATCCCGTATCTGGAGCGCCTTGACGAGACTGCGGCAGCTATCGGAGCGGTGAACGTGATTTATCAGGGTACAGGATATAACACCGATTATATCGGGTTTATGAACAGTCTGCGGCCGTTGTTGCGAACATGGGACAAGAACGCTTTGGTGTTAGGCACAGGCGGTGCGGCAAAAGCGGTAAGTTACGGTTTGCAGCAATTAGGGATAAGCCCTACCCTCGTCAGCAGACATCCGAAAGCGGGGATGACAGGATACGGTGATTTGACGGAAGAGATGATGGACAGCCACACGATAATTGTAAACTGCACGCCATTAGGTATGCTGCCGAACGTGGACAGTTGTCCGGCTATCCCCTATGAACGGATTACAGCAAGGCACCTCCTTTATGACTGCGTGTATAACCCCGAAGAGACCGTATTCCTGCGCAAAGGGAAAGCACAAGGGGCTGTGATTCGTAACGGCGCAGAGATGCTTTTGGGCCAGGCGGAAGCCGCATGGCAAATTTGGAAACCATAAAAAGAAACGATATGAAGAAAGTTTTTTTACTGCTCACAGGAGCACTATTGATGATGCATGCAGCGGCACAGACGCTACCACAAGGCGAACCATCCCTGGTGTATTTCTCACCGAAGAACGAGGTGGTGATGGACTTCACCATCGCGGTTGAGAAACGCGAGGTTGGTCCTTACGCTGCCTATGCCGAGGAGTTATTGGGAGTGAAAGATGCCGTGAAGGAGAACGAGACGACGCATCGGTTGGAGGGTGTGAAAATATGCCGCCGCACGGATGTTGACCTGACTCGTCCGCATGTAGTGAAAGCCGAGAAGGATATCCCCATACAGTTGTTGCGTATCAATGAGAAAGGATTGCTGACGGGCTATAACTGTCCGTCTCCTGCTCCTGCAAGGCCGGCACACGAGAAGACTCATCATGCGGACAAGCGATGCGCGAAACCCGCTGCTCCTGCGTCCATACCGGAGGAAGTGATACACGCCGGAAACGCGAAAGCACAAGCGAAGGCGCTGGCAAAGCATATCTATCAGTTACGCGAGACGCGTACGTACCTGCTGAGCGGAGAGGTTGAACATGCGCCGGCAGACGGAGCGGCGATGAAGCACGTCTTGGATGAAATAGACAAGCAGGAACGCGAGTTGATGAGTCTTTTCATCGGTCGCAAAAAGAGCAGCCTGACGCACAAAGAGATTGCTTTCTGCCCCACTCGCGGAGGGAAAGCCACATACGCAGACACCCTGTATTTCTCTTCGGGAAACGGCTTCACAAGCGCTGAGAACATCGACGCGGAGCATATCATCGTTCGCGTCGCCTACCAGAAACCGGAACAGACTGCGCCTGTCGTGGAGAAAAGACACAAGAAGAATACCGTCGAACCTTCGCAAATCGTATATAACATCCCCGGCTACGCCTATATAGAAGTGCGATATCGCGGTAAAGAAATGGATAAGCGAACGATGCCGATTGCCCAATTAGGTATCGACGTCCCGCTGGCGAAAGATTTGTTTACAGGCAGTAAAAGACCTGTGATTGTTTTTAGCGAAAAAACCGGAAATATCGAATCCATCACCCAATGAGAAAAATTCTGACAGTTATAGGTTTGGCGCTCTGCGCCTGGCTCTCGGCACAAGAACTCAATTGTACCGTGACTATCAACTCGGACCAGATAGAAGGTTCCAACAAACAGGTATATGAGACGCTGAAAAAGAGCATTGAAGAATACATGAACAATAACCGCTGGACGAACATGACGTACGCCGAGCAGGAGAAGATAGAGTGCAGCATGCTCATTGTGGTCAAACAAGTAGCCGGCAACAGTTATACCTGTGAAATGACATTGCAGAGCCGCCGGCCTGTGTACGGAACGACTTATACCACGCCGATTCTCAATTTCAAAGACAACGCTTTCAACTTCACCTATCAAGAGTTCGACCGCATCGAATGGCAGCAAAACCAGTTTACGACGAACCTCACGGCGATGTTAGCGTACTATTGCTACCTTATCATCGGTCATGACCAAGATAGTTTCCAGCGTCTCGGCGGTACCGTTTTCTTCCAGCAATGTGAGGAGATAGCCACTGTCTGTCAAACCGCTTCGATGGACAATCTCGAGCAGAAAGGATGGCTGGCTTTTGAGAGCAACCGCAACCGGTATGCGCTGATTAACAACCTGTTAGACGAAGCTTTCAAGAAATACCGTAGTTTCTACTACGAATACCACCGTCTGGGAATGGATGAGATGGTGAATAACGTAGCGAACGCACGTGCCCGCATAGCCAAAGGCATGCCGGCGCTCAAAGAAGCCTATCGTTCCCGTCCTGCCACCTATGTGGTCAACACGTTTCTTGACGCGAAAGCAGATGAGTTGGTGGATATCTTCAGCAAGGGTACTGACAAAGAGAAGAAAGAGGTGTACGACCTGCTGATGGATATCGACCCGACGCGGCAGAGCACCTATGAGCGAATCAATAATTGATACGATCAGTTTAGTGTTTAGAGTTTAGAGTTTAGAGTTTAAAGGTTAGAGGTTAGAGAAATGCTCAAGCATTTACACATACAGAACTACGCGCTGATAAGTCATCTGGACATTGATTTCGGCACCGGTTTCTCGGTGCTGACGGGTGAGACAGGTGCCGGTAAGAGTATCATCTTAGGTGCGCTGGCCTTAGTGCTCGGTGCGCGGGCAGACAGCAAGGCCATCACGGACGGCGAAGACAAATGTATCATTGAGGCGGAGTTCGATGAAGGCATCATCCGCCGCGAGTTGTACGCCAACGGCAAGAGTCGTTCGTTTGTCGATGACAGTGTCGTCACACTGCAAGAGTTGAAAACCCTGGCTACCCGCCTCATTGACATCCATTCGCAACACGCTAACCTGCTGATAGAGAACGCGGATTTCCAATTGGAAGTAATCGACGCCGTCGCCGGCAATAACGCCTTGCGCGAAGACTACACCGCGCATTTCGAGGCCTACACGGCGGCTGTGGAGAACTGGCGCAAGTTACAAGACCTGGCGAAGAAAAGCCAGCAGGACGCCGATTATATCCAATACCGTTTTAAGATGTTAGACGAAGCAGGCTTGCAAGCGGGAGAGTCAGAGGAGCTGGAGCAGGAGCAATACCGGTTGAGTCATGCGGAGGAGATACAAACGGCGTTGCAGACAGCCTTGGAAGCGCTGAACGGCGAGCAAGGCAGTGCTATCGAGGCTTTGCGTGCGTGCCGGTTGGACGAAGCGGCACCGGACCTGCAACAACGTATTGACAGTGCCCGTATCGAGTTACAAGACATCGCCCAAGAGACTGAACGGCTGGTAAACCGCGTGGAGATGGACCCGCAGCGTCTACAATGGATAGAAGAACGGATAGGAACGCTGGAAGACCTCAAACGGAAATTCAGTGCGGAGACAATAGAAGAACTGATTGCTATACGGGATGAGTTGGCGCAGCAAGTGAACCGTCTCGACTCGTTCGATTTCGATATCGAGCAGGCACGCAAGGAGATGGAGGTGCAAAAGGCGACTCTCACGCAGGCTGCGAACGCGCTGACGAAAAGCCGAAAGGCCGTCATCCCGCAGATTTGCAAGCAGTTGACGGAAGGTCTCACGCGCCTAGGTGTGGTACACGCCAAAGTGGAGATACCTGTCTCCCCCACTCCTGATTTCACGCCATCCGGAGCAGACGAAGTGCAACTGCTCTTCGCGGCGAACCTCAACCAAAGTATGCGTAATGTCAGCGAAGTGGCTTCGGGCGGTGAGATAAGCCGGTTGATGCTCTGCGTGAAAGCACTCATCGCCAGCACGAGAGGACTGCCGACCATCATCTTTGATGAGATAGACACGGGTGTGAGCGGCGACATCGCCACTCAGATGGCGTCTATCATGCGTGAGATGGCTACACACCGGCAGATTATCGCCATCACCCACCTACCGCAGATAGCGGCACTCGGTCAGACCCATTACAAGGTATATAAAGCCGATACGGACAAGCGCACAGAGACGCATATCAGTCTGCTGAGCGCTGAAGAACGAATCACGGAAATCGCTTCGATGGTCAGCGGCAAGAACGTCACAGAGGCGGCCCTCAACACAGCCAAAGAACTATTATGTTACCATTAGCGGAAAGAATGCGTCCAAAGACCTTGGACGAGTACATAGGTCAACAACACCTGGTCGGGAAAGGAGCTATCCTTCGGCAGATGATTGAGAGCGGTAATATCGCCAGTTTCATTCTGTGGGGTCCTCCCGGCGTAGGTAAGACGACGCTCGCGCGTATCATCGCCCATCAGTTACAGCGACCGTTCTACACGCTCAGTGCCGTCACCAGTGGTGTGAAAGAAGTGCGGGACGTCATCGACAAGGCGAAACGTAATACGAGTCTCAACAGCGGACTTTTCGCACCGGCGGACAGCCGCAGTCCGATCCTCTTCATCGATGAGATTCATCGGTTCAGCAAGAGCCAGCAGGACAGCCTGTTGGGCGCCGTAGAGGAAGGTACCATCACCCTCATCGGTGCTACGACCGAGAACCCCTCGTTCGAAGTCATCACTCCCCTATTGAGCCGTTGTCAGGTATATGTGCTCAAGTCGTTGGGCAAAGAAGACCTGTTGGAACTGTTACACCGCGTTCTGACCAAAGACGAATATATCAAGTCGCTTGGGCTGCAAATACAGGACACCGAAGCGCTGCTGCGTTACAGTGGCGGCGATGCACGTAAGTTACTTAATATCATTGAGTTAGTCAGCAACAGTGGAGCACGAATCATTGATAACGAGACTGTCACCAAGCAGTTACAGCAAAATCCCGTCACGTACGACAAAGACGGAGAGATGCATTATGACATCATCTCCGCCTTCATCAAATCCGTGCGCGGCAGTGACCCGCAAGCAGCTATCTATTGGTTGGCACGGATGATAGAAGGCGGCGAAGACCCCAAGTTCATCGCGCGACGGTTGGTTATTTTGGCGAGCGAAGATATCGGTCTGGCAAATCCGAACGCCATGCTGCTCGCCAACACCTGTTTTGATGTAGTAAACAAAATCGGTTGGCCGGAAGGACGTATTCCTCTGGCAGAGACGACCATCTACCTGGCGACCTGCAAGAAAGACAACTCCGCCTATCTGGCCATTGACGCGGCCTTGGCAAAAGTGCGCGAGACAGGAAACTTACCGGTGCCGTTGCATTTACGGAATGCACCAACAAGTCTGATGAAGGAGTTAGGTTATGCCGACGGATATAAATACCCGCACGACTACCCGGGTCACTGGACCGAACAACAATACCTGCCGGACGAGTTGCAAGGAACCGTATTTTGGAAAAAGGACTAACGACTGAATGGCAGGCCTGTACGTACATATTCCGTTCTGCAAGAAACGCTGCCTGTATTGCGATTTCTTCTCCACTACCCTGCTGGAGCAACGGGAGAGATATGTAGAGGCACTGCTCAAAGAGATACAAACGCGCAGAGACGAAGCGCACAAACCCATCCGTACCATCTACCTCGGCGGAGGTACACCCAGTACGCTGGAATCCAAGGCTGTCGCACGCATCCTTGACACGATAGGAACGGCGCAGGCAGAGGAGATAACAATGGAGCTGAACCCTGGCGATGCGACACCGGAATACATGCGGGCCATCCGACAAGCAGGCATCAACCGCCTCTCCATCGGTATTCAGTCCTTTCAAGACCCGCTATTGGCATTGATAGGACGCAGACATAACGCGGCGCAAGCGATAGCGGCGGTGAAGATGGCGCAACAGGCGGGCTTTGACAACCTATCCATTGATCTCATGTATGCGTTGCCCACGCAGACCATGACGCAATGGCAAGCGGACATACAGACCGCCCTGCAGTTGGGTATTCAGCATATATCGTGCTACGGCCTGATGTATGAAGCAGGCACACCGCTGACCCAACAAGTGGAGGAAGGAACGCTCGAAGCGATAGACGAAGATACCGAGAACGCGATGTATGACGAGTTATGCAAACGGCTGAAAGACAACGGATTCGTGCATTATGAAGTAAGTAATTTCGCGTTGCCGGGCTACGAAGCCAAGCATAACAGCAGTTATTGGGACGGTACTCCGTATATCGGCATCGGTGCGGGAGCACACAGTTACGTAGAGGGCGTGAGGAGTTGGAATCCGGACGATTTGGAGGCCTATATGCAAGGCATCACGGACGGCCAGTTGATACGCGAGAGTGAGACCTTGACGGACAAAGACATTTATAACGAACGGGTGATGTTAGGACTGAGGACTTGTCGGGGCATTCCCGAGTCGTTTACGGTCCAATCTCGGTCCAATCTCGATAGATTAATGCAAAATAACCTGTTGCGAAAAACGGATGACGGTCGCATCGTCGCCACGCAACAAGGCCTACATATTTTAAACAGGATAATTGAAGATTTGATGATATGAATACGAAAGCATGGTATAAACCCTTTCTGATCTGGTTTTGGAGCCTCTTCTTGGGAGGAATAGCGATTGCCTTTCTCGTCTTCTGGCTAATCACCAGAGGGGCGTTGGGGTATTTGCCGCCGTTGGAAGAATTGCAGAACCCGAAGAATACGTTCGCCAGTGAAATCATCTCCTCGGATATGCAGTCTATGGGACGCTATTATCGATACGAGAACCGCGTCGGCGTGCAGTATTCCGACCTATCCCAGACCCTCATCAACGCGCTGGTAGCGACCGAAGATGTGCGTTTCTATGAACATACAGGCGTGGATTTCAAGTCCATGCTACGCGCCATCCTCAAACTCGGTCGCGCAGGAGGAGGCAGCACACTCACCCAGCAATTAGCCAAGCAGTTATGGTCTCCGCGGGTGAATAATATCTTCGAGCGCGCCATGCAGAAACCCATCGAATGGGTCATCGCCACCAAGTTGGAGCGGCTCTATTCGAAGGACGAGATAATGCTCATGTATCTCAACCAGTTCGATTTCCTCTACAATGCAGTAGGTATCCAGTCCGCCGCGCAGGTCTATTTCTCCACCACGCCTGCGGACCTCAAGATAGAAGAAGCGGCAATGCTTGTGGGAATGTGTAAAAACCCGTCTCTCTACAACCCCGTCCGGCACCCGGTGAGAGCCACCAACCGGCGCAACACCGTGCTCAGTCAGATGGAGAAATACGGGTTTATTGACGAATCTACGCGCGACTCCGTAGCTGCATTACCGCTGGAAATACGCTATCGCTCCGTAGACCACAAACAAGGCGCAGCCCCCTATTTCCGCGAGTTCCTGCGAGGCGTGCTGACCGCCAAAGAACCCAAGGAGAGCGACTATCCCGAATGGGCGAAACAACAGTACAAGTTAGATAAGATACAATGGGAGAACGACCCGTTGTACGGTTTTTGCGAAAAGAACCACAAGGCCGACGGCAGCAAATACGACATCTATCAGGACGGACTGAAGATATACACCACCATCAACTCGAAGATGCAGCAATACGCCGAAGAGGCGGTGAGTGAGCACATGCAGGCTCAGCAGAAATCGTTCTTCAAGGAACTCAAGCGCAAGAAGAACGCGCCTTTCTCAAAAACCCTCACCCAAGCCGAGATAGACGGCATCATGACGCGTTCGATGCGGCAGACGGACCGCTATAGAGGCATGAAACGAAACGGATACAGCGCAGACTCTATCCATGCGGCATTCATGACACCTCGTGAGATGCAGGTCTTCACCTACGACCGCGGCATGATTGATACAGTCATGAGTCCCTACGACTCCATCCGCTGGCAGAAGAGTTTCCTGCGCTGCGGATTCATGTCCATGGACCCGCACACCGGGCATGTGAAAGCGTACGTAGGCGGCCCTAACTTCGCCCATTTCCAGTACGACATGGTGACGAAAGGCCGCCGGCAGGTAGGTTCGACCGTCAAACCATTCCTCTACACCTTGGCGATGGATGAAGGAATGTGGCCGTGCGAAACATGGGTGTACGACTCGGTGGTTGTCATCCTTCCTAATGGTGACCGCTGGGCGCCCAGAGACACACACGAGAAACACCACGGCGACACGCTGAGCCTTACATGGGGACTCAAAGAGTCCTCCAACTGGATGGCAGCGTACCTCATGACGCTCTTCACGCCGGAACAGCTGGTAAAGATGATGCAGTCTTTCGGCATCAAAGGTCAACTCGACCCGGTTGTCTCGCTCTGCCTCGGTCCGTGCGAAGTGAGTGTGGAAGAGATGGTGGACGCCTATACCACGTTTGCCAACAAAGGTATCCGCACCGAACCCCTTTATGTCACACGTATCGAAGATAACAACGGAAATGTCATTGGTTCATTCACACCCCGCACACACGAAATCATCAGCGAGACGACAGCGTATAAGATGATTTACATGCTACGCGCAGTGCTTGACCACGGTACAGGTGTGCGCACGCGCTTCAAATACGGCATTACTGCGCCTATGGGAGGAAAGACCGGAACAACGAACAATAACTCCGACGGATGGTTCATGTGCTTCACACCATCGCTCGTCAGCGGCACATGGGTAGGAGGTGAGGACCGTGGCATACATTTTGATGGAATGGCGGAAGGACAGGGTGCATCCATGGCACTGCCTATCTGCGCGCTGTATATGCAAAAAATATATGCGGACGAAGATTTAGGATACAGCCCCGAGGAACAATTCGACATACCGGCATGGTTTGACCCCAATGAAGGATGCAAGTAAGGTAAAAGGAAGAATATGAAAGGAGGAAGGACATATTATGCTTTGCGAGGACTAATTATCCTTTCATTTTTCATTTTTCATTTTTCGCCTCTAACGGCGCAACTGAATACCGACCGCATTACCGCCATCGGACGGAATGCCTTGTATTTCGAGGATTATGTGCTCTCCATCCAGTATTTCAATCAAGTCATTCATATCAAGCCTTATCTCGCTGAACCCTATTTCTACCGAGCAATCGCAAAGATACAGCTGGAAGACTATCAAGGGGCACTGCGAGACTGCAATTCCGCCATCGAACGCAATCCTTTCTCGCCGGGTTATTACTACGCACGCGGATACGTCTATCGCCAGTTAGGACTATTGGAGAAAGCGGAAGACGACTACACACAGGCCTTGCATTTCTCGCCGGAGAACCGCACATACATGCTCTTACGCGCCGATACAAGGGCGATGATGAAGCGTTATGACGAGGCGCTCGAAGATATCGATAACATGATTCGGCGAGAACCGCAGTCCGCCTCTGTATGGAGCGAGAAAGGACACATCTCCATCCTTAAGGAGGACACTCTTGGTGCGCTTAATGCTTTTGAACAGGCGACAAAATATGACAAGACGAACCCTGCCTTATGGTCCGCTTTGGGCGTGACGAACCTCATGCTCAACCGGGAGGACGAAGCTTACGTCCAACTGACGCAAGCCATCAACCTTGGTTCCAAATGGGCAGGTGACTACATCAACCGCGGTGTACTCCATTACCGGCGGAATAACTATCGAGGCGCCATGAGCGACTACGACCAAGCGGTGAAGATTGCGCCCAGAGATGCCGACTGCTATTACAACCGCGGTATGATGCGGCAGGAGGTGGGTGACTACAACCGCGCCTTGGAGGACTTCAACAAAGCGCTGGACCTCGCGCCTGAACGGGTGGAGATGCGCTACCAGCGCGGATTGGTGGAGATGCAACTCAAACAATGGCAGGCAGTGGTGAACGACATGGACTCGCTCATCGCACGATACCCTTATTTCCTGCCTGCCTATTACACGGCCGCGCAGGCGAAAAGCAAGCAGGGTAGCCAAGCCGCAGCCTACCGCTACCGTCAGCGTGCCCATGACTTGGAGCAACGCAAAGAGTCTATTCAGGCGCAACAGGCGGCACAGCCTAACACCGACATGCTCATCGCGGACGCACAGCCCCAGAAACGCGACTATAGAAAAGAGTTCTCGCCTTCTGCTGCGCAAAGCCAGACAGAACTGACCGAAGAGGAACAGAAATACAGTTCGCAATCACGAGGGACTGTGCAGAAACGCCATCAGGACGTAGTAAACGAACCGAATGTGGTGCTCACCTATTACAGTCAGGACCAAAGTATGCGCCGCACCAACTACTACCATCCGCTCGTGGAGCAAATCAACAGAGCAGAGATGCTGCCGGCAGCGATTAAGTTCACCTCGCAGGAACTGACGCTCACCGCAGAGATGGTGGACTTCCATTTCTCTGAGATCCGCCGGCTCACGCAACTCATGGACACCCGCAATGATGTATCCTTGTACCTTGCGCGAGCCATGGAGTTCGCTATTATCAAGGACTACGCCAGTGCCGTGGATGACTGCACCAAGGCGCTGCTGATGGCAGACAAGGATATCGAAGTTATCGTCGCTTTCTGTCGCGCTACATGGCGCTACCGGATGAACGAACCCGACTACGAACTGATACTGCTTGACTACGACCATGTGCTGACGCTCAGACCAGACTTCGCCTTCGCCTACTATAACAAGGCCAATATTCTCTGCGCAAAACAGGAGTATCAGGAGGCTATCAACAACTACACCAAGGCCATCGCATTTGACAATGACTTTGCGGAGTCCTATTTTAACCGAGGCCTGACATACATCTACACCAACCAAGCGGAGAAAGGTCTGGCGGACCTCAGCAAAGCCGGAGAATTAGGTATCTATCAAGCATATAACCTCATTTCACGGTTTAAATGAAAGGAAGAAAATGAAAGGAGAAAGGACATATTATAGATTGCAAGGACTCGTCATCCTTTCATTTTTCATTTTTCATTTTTCATCTTTGCAGGCGCAGTTGTTATACGAAGTAGGCGGGCCATTCAGTAAGCATAAGTCCTACATCCTCGCCACGAACCGACTCGTGGACATACAGTTCCTCGACACGATTCCGAATGTATTCAAATGTTTCGGTCGATGCAACAAAGTGATTACGGAATTCGCCATGCAGGACTACGAAGCGCTCGCAGCACTCCGTCAGGCAGCCATATTACCGGACTCTGTGAAGCTATCCAATTTCTATACAGACGAGGAATATACGTATATCGACAACAGTCTGCGCATCAATCTCGGCATGGGATTGGATAAACTATGCCGCATGAAGCCGTCATACCTCACGGAGATGTTTCGAACGGAGCTTCTCAAGCAGTGGCTTCAATACAACGAAGAACGCTCGATGGAGACTTTCTTTGAACAAGTAGCGGTAGAGCGGAATATTCCCGTCATCGGTCTGGACAATATCGGCGAGACTATGTACATGCTCTTCGACCGAGAACCTTTCCATTGGCAATGCAAGGAGTTGCTCAAAGTCATCGAGTACCCCGAGAACGAGGTCAAGCAAGAACGAGCCATCAAAGAGATGTACCTCAACGGACGGCTCACCGACATCGCATATCAGGTGGAAGGTCCCAATAACAAAACCTCTATCTCGTATTCCGACTATAAGGTCTATTGCCAGCGGAATAAAGAGTGGGTGAAGCGACTCAAGCCATTCCTCGAACAAGGAAACTGCTTTATCACACTCAATGCCGTCTATTTGGGAGGAGAAAAGGGATTATTGGAGCAACTGCGCACAGCAGGTTACCGCGTCAAACCCGTTAACAGAAGAATCAAACTAAAAATATAAAACAATGAAAAAGTCTATTTCTCTTTGCTTTTTAGCAGCCCTGACTGCGCTTTCCATGACGATGAGCGCAGCCGAGAGGGGAAAGTTCATTCACGTGGACAACTCGTCAAACAAGAATCTCAAACCGCAGTTGGCATTCTGTCAGGAGCATAAGGACGGCAAGGACATCACGTCCCTACTCCTTTGGACCGTGCAGCCGAACACCTATCATGAGTTCGGAGAGGCGGCCCGCATCTTAGTGGCGTTTGCAGACGGCTACAAGGTGCGTCTGAATCGTATTGGCGGTTCAGAGGAGAAGCGGGAGACCTACACCCAGAAGGCCAGCACGGCTACCATCAAGTACTACAAGAGCATCACTGCTTATGAGACCACGCCGGAGGTGATTGAGAAACTGAAGAACGGTACCGCTATCACCAAAGTGCGTGTGGTATTCAAGGAGAACGATGCCAAGGATTATGAAATTGCCGAGGGTTACCAACCGAAGATGGCGGCAGACCTGCTCAAGTCGTACTTGGAGGCGGAACAAAAATGCAAAGCCGCAAACGGCGACTTGAGTGATGACGATTTCTAATCAAAATAAAAGGAAGGAAATGAACGAAGGAAGGACATATTATGCTTTGCGCGGACTAATTATCCTTTCATTTTTCATTTTTCATTTTCTTCCTTCCTACGCTCAAATCGGCATGCAGCCTTTGGGAGACTCGCTCATGAACTGGACGGGTTTTTCAAGGATTTGGTCGCCTATCGTGCGTGTCAAACAGATGCGCGTCAACGGTAATGAGGTTGTGCTGCGCACGAACCTCACGCTCAAAGACGTACGATGGACGCCGAAGAACGTCACAGAGGTGCAGCGCAAAGTGAGTACTTGGACGCTCGGACATCCGAACGGCAACGTGACCATCTACACCGGGGACACGGAGATTTCCACGCTCATCACCCCTTGCGCGAAAAAGACACACAAGCCATCACAGACTGCCTCCGATCTCACCGACCGCAACATAGCGTTGTGGCCGAGCCACGGACTCTACTACAATGCCGCACGGGACGAATGGATATGGCAGCGGGCAACCCTCTGGACAACCGTTGAAGACCTCTATAGCCAGGAATACGTGCGACTCCTGCGCACCATGCTCCGGAATGCCGGCGCAAACGTACTCATGCCCAGAGCCGGACTGGAGAACGAGGAAATCGGACAATCAGGCATGCCCAAATGGACGGAAGCAGCCTTATACCGACTCATCGAGCAAGGCGCAGACTCCGCTATCTGGAACAACTACGGCGGTAATGAATACAAAGATGACATGAAATGCAGGCCGCTATGGGTCAATTCTCTGGAGACTCCGGTGGACCTCAGTCTTGCTCTTCATACAGACGGACTCGATAGCGAGAATGACACCACCATCATCGGTACTCTCTGCATCTACACGGCACATGACGATGAGGGGCAAACTGTCTTGCGCGACGGAAGAGACCGCGAGAACGTGAACCGCAACCTCGCGGATTATATACAGACCCAAGTCACGGAAGACCTGCGTCATATCGTGCCGCAGTGGACACGGCGCCAACTCAAGGAAGCCAACTACTGCGAGAGCCGCGTGCCCGTGGTGCCGTCCGTGCTTGTTGAACTGCTGAGCCATAAGAACATGGCGGACATGCGCTATGGACTTGACCCGCAGTTCCGATTTGTCGCCGCACGCGCGTTATATAAAGGTATCCTGCGCTATCTCAACGGAGCCGACGCCGTTGTGCAACCCTTGCCCATACAAGACCTCGGCGTGCAACTCACGAATGGCAAAGCCAAGACCAATGCCGTGCTACGCTGGATGCCCGTCAAGGACTCATTGGAGAGAAGCGCAGCACCCACCTATTACATGGTCTATGTACAGCAGAATGACGGCGAATGGGATGTGCAACAGGTGGAGAATGACACGCAACTGAAACTGGACCTCAAGCCCGGTGTGCGCTATAGTTACTATGTGGTGGCGGGCAATGAGGGAGGACTCTCTTTCCCCAGCCCCGTCGTCAGCGCTTATCTGTCAGCGAAAAGCGGTCTGTCAGCTAACGAAACGGTCTTGATAGTGGACGCATTCAACGATGTCTATGGTCCGGAATGGTTTGCCGACTCTATCCATGCCGGTATCGTGCCCGGTTCCTATGCCTGTGAAGACCGGTTCTCATGCGCATATATCGGCGAACAGTGGGACTTTGTACGCTCACACCCATGGGTGGACGATGATAACTGCGGATGGGGAGCGTGCTATCGGGACCATGCCGGACAAATCACCGTAGGCAACACGCGTGACTGGGCACAGCTGCATGGCAGGGCGCTGCAGCAAATGAAAATCAGTTATACATCCTGCACCGCGGGAATGATTATCCATTGCGGCGCAGCCGCGAAGCAATCATCAATCGCCAATTACCAGTTAATTGACCTCATCTGCGGCCGCAACAGAACGCCGTTCCCCGCAGAACTCAAGCCGCTGTTGTCTGACTACCTGCAGCGCGGAGGACGACTCTTGCTCTCTACAGACCATTTCAGTGCTATCGACAAGAAATGGGCAAAGCGGTATTTGCATGCCTCATTCCATGCGGCGCACGCCACACATAGCGGACAGGTTTCCGGTCCTCAGAAACGCATCTACCGGCTGGTGCTTGAACCCAACACCGAGCAACTATTCACGTGTACGCCGGAAGGTCTGAAAGCCGAAGGAGAAGGTGCTATACCGATGGCCAGATATCAGGACATGCGATGCCCTGCAGCCGTGGGATTCAAGGCGCCCGCCATGAACGAACGTATCCCGATACCGGTCACGCTGGTATATGCTTTCCCGCTCGAAGCCGCCACTGACTTCGAATCCATTTACCGCCACTCGATAGATTGGTTGCTCAAGGAATAGATTCCTACAATTCCAGTCCGGTAAGCGTGTAGGTCTTTTCGCCGCGAAGAATATAGATACGGCCGTCGATAATCACCTTTTGAGCGCCGGAAGAATGGCCATCGGTGATGACATCGATGGCCTCATTCTGTGTATTATGGTTGCCGGACTCCAGTTCGAAAGCTACGGGGTCCATGTTCTGCAGATTGCTCTTATCGCTGCGGTCACAGTCTATCCACCATGCATAGACATCGAGGTCTTTGTCCAGACTCCAGTTTTTCCTGTTCGAATCGGTAAACTCCAGTTTGATGTGATAGACGTAGGCGTTCGGTTTCGTTGATGGTCCGACCTTCGTGATTTTCATCTCTGCGAGGTTAAGGGATGCCTGCCCCCAGCCTTGTTCGGACTTGTTGGGGAAGACGAAATACGAGTGTTTCGAACCCGCCTGACAATTCAGGAAATACTTCTGTCCGGGTGTATAATCGGATTTATACGTGCCTTCTATCGAATACTGCGTAGGTGCAAGGAACTCCAGACCAATCTGGGGCACTGCGTCATCGCTCTCCTCCTGCGCGAGGAACATAAAGGTCATGAAATACTGGTCGTACGGATTATTCTGCGTGGGGAACTTGCTCTCACATGCGTACATCTCTACGTGCGCATAATTGATATCCAGTTGGTTCTGCGGCGCTTCCTGCTCCACTTCGCCCAAGGCATAGAAATGAATGTTATGCTTGTCCGTATCTGCCCATTTCTTATTAGCATCATAGTAGAAGCGGAAACGACTTGCACCCGTAGAAGGTTTGTAATAGAGGAAACGGCAGGTGTTCGTATTCGTTTCCAACATCGTATAGGATCCGTTCTGCGTGATGGTGCACTCACGACCGCCGTTGGAGAACGTCAGACCGTTTTTCTTCGCATCGCAACCGATGTACCCATCCTTCGCCCTGACATAATATTTATTACTACCCTCTTGCGTCACCACTACCTGGTAGTCCACCAGGTTCTCTGATGTGATTTTACCATTTTGAATAGTAGCCGTCACGGTATTGTTGGTAGCGTCCTCGCCATTCCAGATCAGAGCCTCTGTGTCCGATTTCTCATAGACAATCAGATACGTGCCAGGCCAACCCTCAGACGGTTTGGCATTTATACGCGTGTACACGGTGGCTGCGTGCGCCACACATGCGCCGCACAGAAGAATAAATACGAAAAATTTTCTCATGGTATTGATGTGTTTTGATGTTTTTCCAAATTCCGCTACAAAATTACAACATTTTTCCGATATATGCAAATAAATTTGTCATTTACAAAAAGATAGCCACAAATATTCGTCAAATATTTGCATAATCCGTTTTTTTGTAGTACTTTTGCAGGCGGATGTTGGAAGATTTCATTATAGGACGGATAAAGGCGGAATTGCCGTTTGAGCCGAACGAAGAGAAAGAAGGACTATTCAAGGCGCTCGGTGCTTTTTTGGTATCTCGTGACGCCCGGAAAGTTTTTCTTTTGCGCGGGTACGCGGGAACCGGTAAGACGAGCGTGATGAGTGCCTTAGTGCGCGCGTTGGACAGTCTCAAACAGCCGTGCGTGCTGCTCGCGCCTACCGGTCGTGCGGCGAAAGTGCTGAGCCGTTATTCGGGTTTCCCCGCATACACCATCCATAAGAAGATATATCGGCAGAACCAGTTGGGCGTCGAAGCCTTCTCGCTGAGCGAGAACAGGCATGTGCGGACACTATTTATCGTGGACGAGGCGTCGATGCTAAGCGGCAACCAGGACAATGGTACGTTCGGCAGCGGATGTCTGCTGGACGACTTGGTAAAATATGTGTATAACGGGCAAGGATGCAGTCTGCTGTTAGTAGGCGACGATGCCCAGTTACCGCCGGTGGGAAGCGTTAACAGTCCTGCGTTGGTAGAGGATTTTATGAGGGGTTATCAGCTTTCAGTTTTCAGTTATCAGTTAACCGAGGTAGCCCGACAAGCATTGGACAGCGGAGTGCTTTCCGAAGCAACGAAAATTCGGGAAGGAATACAGACCGCTTATGCTAACAGGATACAGAGTACAAACCTATTTTCCATCCACCCGAACGGGAAAGATATTATCAAAGTGCCGGGGGAGGAAGTGATAGAGACACTGGAACACAGTTGGCGGGAAGCAGGCTCCGAAGAGACACTTATCATTGCGCGCAGCAATAAGATGACGAACCTCTATAATCAAGGTGTCCGCGCACGGGTGCTTTGGAAAGAAGACGAGTTATCGAACGGTGACCGCCTGATGGTCAGCAAGAACAACTATTTCTGGGCGCAAGAGTACGAAGACCTTGAGTTCCTCGCGAACGGCGACATGCTGGAGATACGGCGCATGACGAATGTACATGAGATGTACGGTTTCCGCTTTGCGAAGGCGGCCTTGCGCTCGATGGATTATAACTGGGAGATAGAGGCATTGGTATGGTTGGATACGTTGACAACCGACAGTCCCGAAGCCAATTATATGCTGCAGAAAGAACTCTTTGCGCGTGTGGCAGAGGACTTCCCTGAGATTCGCAACAAGAAAGAACTGGTAAAAGCCGTTTATGAATCGCCGTATTACAATGCCTTGCAGATACGCTACGCGTACGCTGTGACCTGCCATAAAGCGCAAGGCGGACAATGGCGGCACGTATATATTGACAGCGGCTTAGGGGATGAGTGGATTAGAGGATTGACCGAGGAAGAGCGACTTGAATATTTGCGATGGCTCTATACGGCGTTGACGCGTGCAACCGAAAAAGTATATATTTTACGATAATTATGCAATAATTTCTTGCGTATATCAAAAAAAAGCTGTAAATTTGCACGCAAATTTGCGAATAACAAAAAACATCTCTATAAAACAATGAAAAAAAGTTTACTTATCGTTTTGGTGTGTAGCGTATTCATGGCCTGCCATTCGGATATCGATTTGAATAATATCGACTCCAGGGCAGAACTGGAAATCGGCGCTGCACTGCCTATAGGTAGTATACGTGCGAAACTGGGAGACTTCGCCGGCAAAATCGACCATGTGTACATCGATTCCACCAAGGGCGGAGTGATAACATGGCGTGACACCTTCCCGGATTCCCGTCAATACACCGATTACGACATTACCAAGCACATCTCCAGTCGTGTTTTGAAGTTGAACGTGTATGAGGAAGCGCAAGCGAAGCACATTATAGGTCCGAACGGTAAAGTGACAGGCACCGGTTATCCTGTGATGCTTTCTTTCCAAGTGCCGATTGTTCTGAAGGGGCTCAACGTGCCGGGTACACTGAACCGTCTGGACAGCGCGTTGATAGAAAACGCCAAATTCCTGTCTATTATCGACACCACCGACCTGCCGCTCAAATGGGAGTGGATTGATGCCGTGGAACTGGTGCTCGGCGAACAGGTATATCGCGAGCAAGGAGATACCATGACCGTATATCGCCGCGGCGACACAGGTAACTACGGTCGCCAGATCAGCACTTCTGTTGATGCGTTCTCCATCTGCATGATGAAAAACCGCAATCTGGACTTCGAACACAACACCTTCGAGGACTACCGCGATAATGTGACTGACTCGTGTGTATTCGGGGTGAATTTCATCTTTACCATCCCGCAGGGAGAAGAAGTGCCTGTACCACAGACTGCACGATTCCAATATTCCATGGAGGTGCAGTTCATCGATTATACTGCCATTTGGGGCTATTTCGAGCCGTCAAAAGACATGTCGGCGAACGAGGAGATAGACTTGGCAAACAGTTGGGGAAGCATCAGTTTCCTGAAGCGCGCCAGCACTCCTTTCTCGGATCCCGAAGTAGATGCACAGGTGGAGACGAAGCTGGCAGGCGAGTTGCTGATGGAAGGCAAGAAGCTCTATGTCATTGACAACAAAGGCGACTCCGTATTCGCGCTCTTCAACGGTTCCCGTCAACGTAAGGCGGAGGCCATGAGTCCCTATCTGAGTCCGGACCCGAAAGTGGACCCGATAGGCAAGTCCGTGCGCACGTCCGTACTTTTTGACAAAGACCCGCAGCGCGGCGAAATCGACCGGCTATTCCGCAATATGCCGCAGAAAATGGGTTACTGCTTCGACGTCTATTTCAATACCCGCAATACTCCGCAGATACGTTTCACACCGGATAATACCATTTCTGTGGACGCTGTCTGCACGCTGCCGATGAAGTTCGCGGACGGTCTGCTGGTGGACTACAAAGACACCATCAAAGACGTGGACATCAGCAAGTTCAGCATTGACTCGCTGATAAGCGGGTCGAGCCTCATTGATTCGCTCTCTACGAGTGACGTTAACCTGTATATGACCGCCATCAGCGAGATTCCGCTGACCATCAAGGCGACGATGATATATTTGGATGCGAAAAACCAACCGCTGAAAGATCCGAATGACCCGAGCCAATTATTCAACCCCTTCGCAGAAGATACCATTCGTATCAACCCGCCTCGCTTCGCGAAGAGCTCCACGGGCAGCTGGGCACCCGTGGAAGACGGCAGAAGCATCATCACAGCACAGCTGACGAAAGAGAAACTCGACATGCTACCGAAAGTCAAAGCCATTGTCTATACAATTGCCATTGACAATTCGTCGTTGAAAGAGGCGTATCAACAAGGCTTGCACGAAGTGCCGCTGCTTGATTCACAACGGCTGCAGTTGAAAATCGGCTTGACCGCCAAGTTGGATGCAATCATGAACTTTAACAAATAGGAGGGCTGAACAATGAGAAAAAATATTCTGGTAGCCCTCGTGGCTCTATTCGCACTAAGCGCAAACGCACAACAAGTGACGACGCTCTATTTCTTGGAGAACGCTCCGATGCGCCACACCATCAACCCGGCCTTGCAGCCCGTAAGCCAAGGATATATAAACTTCACTCCGCTCGGATGGATGACACTGGGTGTAGGAAACAACTCCCTCACCATGTCGGATGTGCTGTACATAGATCCGGCAACAGGAAAAACCATTACTCCGCTTCATCCGCACGGAGACAAACAAGCCTTCTTGCGAACCTTGCGTAACATGACATTCATCAACGGCGAGGCGACATTAGGTTTGCTGAACATGGGTTTCCGTATTAAGGAGAACGGCTATCTGACCATTGGTATCAACGAGCGTATTGATGCCGGCGCCACGCTGCCGAAGCCGATGTTCAACTTCCTTATAGGCGGTGGTATGAGTAACCTGACTCCCGGTGCGATTAACTCGTTTAACCTCGCGGGTTTGGGTTTCGGCGGCAATGCATATACCGAAATAGGCGTTGGTTACAGTCATAAAATCAACGACCAGTGGACAGTCGGTGGTAAGCTGAAAATCCTGTTAGGTCAGGCAAATATGTCCGTAGGCTCCGGAAAACTGGGCATTGACGCCAGCACAGACCAATGGCATATCAACGGTGACTTTGCCATAGAGATGGCAGGTCCTATGAATTTCAACGCTCTGCCGGACATGGACAATCGCCGGTTAATTGATGTGATTAATGATCTCAGCAACGGAGGCAGCAGTACGAAGCCGTTCTACGTTGACTCGCTGATTAACCTCAATAACATCCCCGGACTTATCAAGCCCAGCGGCTACGGTGCAGCCATCGACCTCGGTTTCACATGGAAGCCTATCGAGCAGTTGCAGATTTCTGCGGCCATCAATGACCTCGGATTCATCTACTGGAATAACTCGCGTAAATACACCGCTTCGCTGGATACTATCTATGACGGCGTGGGCGTGATTGATTATGACAACCCTGCTTACAGAGACCAATATGGCAATTTCTCGCCGGAAATAGTGATTGATTCCGCGCTGAGTACCCTGAAAGGATTGGCGAACGCCATTATCCTTCATCCAGCCGGAAGCGGCTATGCAAAGATGGTTTCCGCTCGTTTGAACGTAGGCTTGGACGCTAATTTCTGGGACAACCGCGTAGGCGTAGGTATCGTCTCTGCAACCCGCCTGTACAACGCCCGTCTGTATGAGGAAGTGACGATAGGTGTCTCTTTCCGTCCCGTGAACTGGTTCAATATCGCCGCGACCTACTCGCTGATGAATAACGGCAAGTTCAGTAACATCGGCGCGGGACTCAGTTTCATGCCTTACGACGGTATCAACATGACGCTGGCGATGGATTATATCCCGACCACTTACGCCCCCATCGACATCAACGGGGCGCCTAAATACCTATTGCCATACAAAGCGAAGATGGTCAATCTTGCGCTCGGCTTCTCTATCTGCTGGGGTACCAACCGCAAAGATACAGACAAAGACGGTGTTTGGGACAAAATCGACATGTGCCCGTATACCCCGCGCGGCGTGACTGTGGATGAAAAGGGATGTCCGTTGGACGAAGACCTTGACGGAGTGCCCGACTATAAGGACCACTGCTTATGTACACCGGCGGAAGCACGACCGTACGTGGACAGCGTAGGATGTCCGCTGGATAGCGATGGAGACGGCGTTCCTGATTATCTCGATAACTGCCCGCACACGCCTGCCATGGCTTGGGGCAAAGTGGATAACTTCGGTTGCCCGCTGGATAGCGACGGCGACGGAGTGCCTGACTATCGCGATGAGTGTCCGGATACCAAGCCTGAGGCGTACGGCAAAGTGGACGAGAAAGGTTGCCCGAAAGACTCCGATAAAGACGGCGTACCCGATTACCTTGACTCGTGTTCGAATACGCCGGCCGGTGCTGCGGTGGACGAGAACGGTTGTCCTGCCGATAGCGATAAAGACGGAGTACCCGACCATCTCGACGAGTGTCCGCACACCAGCATTGAAGCTATCGGTCACGTAGATGAGAAGGGCTGTGAAATCGATAGCGACGGGGACGGTGTGCCTGACTATAAGGACCAGTGTCCGCAAGTGCCCGGCGTGAAGGAGAACAACGGTTGCCCGCAAATGCAACGAGCCGTACGTCAACTACTGCAGAAAGCATTGCAAGGTATTGAGTTCGAGACAGGCAAGGCAACCATCAAAGCAAAGTCTTACCCATTGCTGGACCAGATAGCGGAATCCTTCATTGAGAACAGTCACTATTTCATCGAAGTGCAAGGTCACACGGACAACACCGGTAAGGCAGAGACCAACAAACTGCTCTCTCAGAAACGTGCTCAGGCCGTTATGGACTATCTCGTCAAGAAAGGCGTGAGTGCTTCCCGCCTGACTGCCGTAGGTTACGGATCGGACGTGCCTATTGCGGATAACAAGACCGCTGCAGGTCGTGCAAAGAACCGCCGCGTGGAGTTCAAAATAACCTTTGAAGAGGTGCGTTTTGAGCCTGTCAGCGGACAAGCAGAATAATCATTTAAAACAATCATAATATGGGACGCGCATTTGAATATCGCAAAGCGACAAAACTGAAAAGATGGGGACACATGTCCCGCACATTTACGAAATTAGGCAAAGAAATCACTATTGCTGCCCGTGAGGGTGGTCCCGATCCCGACTCCAACCCGCGTCTGCGCGCACTCATCCAACAGTGCAAACGCGAGAACATGCCGAAGGACAACATCGACCGCGCTATCAAGAAAGCGACCGACAAATCATCCGAAGGCTACAAAGAGATTAACTACGAAGGATACGGACCACATGGCATCGCTATCTTCGTGGAGACGGCGACCGACAACCACATGCGTACGGTAGCGAACATCCGTTCATACTTCTCGAAGTTCGGCGGCACATTAGGTACGCAGGGCAGTCTCCAGTTCCTTTTCGACCGCAAGGCCTGCTTTACCGTGACGATGAAAGACGGCATTGACCTTGACGAACTCGAACTCGAACTCATCGACTTCGGCGTAGAGGAACTCGGCGTGGATGAAGAAGAGAACACCATCGTCATCTATTCCGACTTCAACGAGGCGATTAACATGCAGAAATACCTTGAGGACAACGGCTTTGAAATCCAGTCCATCGAGTTCGTTCGTATTCCGAATGACACGAAAGAGTTACCGGAAGACCAACGTGAGTCGGTTCAGAAACTCATCGACAAAATCGAAGAGGACGAGGATGTACAGAACGTCTTCACCAACATGGCGGAATAACGTTTAACGTTTAGCGATTAGCGTTTAGAGATGATTATCTCGGAATATTTCAAATTAACAGACCGTCAGGCGCAGCAATTCGCTGCGCTTGATGCGCTGTATAGGGATTGGAACAGTAAGATTAACGTCATCTCCCGCAAGGATATCGACAACCTCTACGAACACCACGTGCTTCACTCGCTCGCGATAGCCAAACTACTGCCTTTCCAACCAGAGACGACGATTCTCGATGTAGGAACAGGCGGCGGTTTTCCGGGTATTCCGTTAGCGATTCTTTTCCCCGAATGTCAGTTCACGCTTATTGACTCCATCGGCAAGAAAATCAAGGTGGCTTTGGAAGTGGCACAGGCTTTGGGGCTGACTAATGTGGTCTGCAAACAGGAGCGCGCGGAGGACGAGAAGCAGAAATTCGACTTTGTGGTCTCGCGTGCCGTGATGCCCCTACCCGACTTGGTAAAACTCGTACGGAAGAACGTATCCAACAAGCACCGCAACGCCGTGCCGAACGGGTTGGTGGTGCTCAAAGGTGGAGATATACAGGCGGAGATAGCGCCGTATATAAAGACCGCAGAGGTTACCCCCTGCAGTCAATGGTTTAAAAATAGTTGGTTTGATACCAAATATGTGATATACTTACCTTTCTAGGCGGAGGCCGCTGTAAGTTGCTGCCACAGTGAATCTTCAGGAACCGGTGCCACAATGCTCACCGGTTCTTTTCGTATCGGATGGATGAACTCTATCTTGCGTGCATGGAGACAGATGCCGCCATCGGGGTTACTGCGCTTCGCGCCGTACTTCAAGTCGCCTTTTACCGGGCAACCGATGGCCGCTAACTGGCAACGTATCTGATGATGGCGTCCGGTTTCCAAATTCACTTCCAAGAGGGAATAATGTTCGCCCTTGACCAGTGTCCTATACGTCAAGACTGCCAGTTTTGCCTCTTTCGCGTTCGGCTTGGCAATGAAAGACTTGTTCAGTTTCTCATTGCGCGTCAGCCAGTTCTCCAGTCGGGCTTCGGGCTGTTTCGGACAGCCCTGCACGATAGCCCAGTAAGTCTTTATTAAAGACCGCCCTCCGGGCTGACAGACCGTTTCACTGATAGACCGTTTCACTGATAGACCGTCCTTCGGACTGAAAGACTTTTCTTTAAACATCTCATTGAGGCGGGTGAGGGCTTTGCTTGTCCGGGCAAAAAGCACTACCCCGCTTGTCGGTCTGTCGAGACGGTGCGGCACGCCCAAGAACACTTCGCCGGGCTTGTTGTACTTCTCCTTGATATAGGCCTTGACAATCTCGCTCAGTGGCGTGTCCCCCGTCTTGTCGCCCTGCACGATTTCGTTGCAGGTCTTGTTGACGGCAATAATATGGTTGTCTTCGTAAAGAACGGTCATTGGTCGTTTGTCGTTTGTCGTTAGGCGTTGGTCGTTAGGCGTTGGTCAATTGACGCTGGCGGACGGCTTCGTAGATGAATACACCGGCTGCGACAGAGACATTGAGGGACTCAATCACGCCCGTCATAGGCAGACGTACCTGGTCGGTACAGAGTTTGAGGTTCTCTTCGTAGATGCCTTTTTCCTCCGAGCCCATGACGATACAAGTCGGAACCGTCATATCAACCTCGGTGTAGTTGCGCTCCGTGTGTTCGGTAGCGGCAACAATGCGCAAACCGCTATCGCGGAGGTACGTTAACGCGTTTTGCAAGTTCTCCACTTTGCAGATAGGCAGGCTGTGCAACGCACCGGCAGAAGCTTTGACAGCATCCCCGTTGATAGCCGCACTCCCGCGCGTACCTATTATTAGCGCGTGCACTCCCGCGCAGACGCATGTACGCGCGATAGCGCCGAAGTTGCGCACATCCGTCACGCCGTCCAGCAGTACCAACAAAGGCACCTTTCCTTCGTCATAAAGCGACGCCACAAGGTTCTCCAAGGGCGTGAACTCTATCGGACTGAGGAAGGCGATGACGCCTTGGTGGTTCTTATCCGTAAACTGGTTGAGTTTCTCCACCGGCACACGTTGTATCTGCGTAGCTGTTCCTTCGAGTTGCTGCAACAACTCACGACCGATAGCGGAACTCATATCCCGCCGAACCAGCACTTTGTCCAGCACTTTGCCGGCTGCGACGGCCTCTAGCACCGCGCGAACACCGAAGATCATCTCTTTCTCCGGCGGTCGCTTGGTGTCATAAGTCTTTTTAGGAATCATATCAATCAGTCATCTACACCTATCATATTGAACTTGCTGTTGAACTTGAGTTCGAGTTGGTTGTTCAACTCGGCCTTCCATCCCCAGTCATCCTTGCCCCACTCCACGATAAACGCGTTCGGGAACTGTGCTTTCACCTGCTGCAGTACTACAGGAGGAATCAAAGCCTCGGGAACAGCCTGGAACTGGCAATCCACTTTCTTTACACTTCCGTCGCTCTCGAATTTGATTTCGGTGCCGTCATTCAAACGGACATCGTACTCTTTGCCGAAAACCTCACGGTCCAAGGTCACATAAGCCACATTCGCTTCATCGAAATGCGTTCTTACAACCTGCTGAGCAGCCGCCGGCAGTTGAGCGTAGGGGATAATCTGATCATGCGCGCAAGCCGTCAAGCCGCAACAAACGGCTACGAGAGCCATCAAAAACAACTTTTTCATACACGTAAAAATTTAACGGTTAATATATGATTTTTTATTTAGTATTTCAACCATTGGATAAAATCCAATGGATTAGTAGTAAATGCCATCGGTTCGGCTATTTGATGCCCGTATGGGTCAAGTTGCACATAGAATGGCTGCGCGTTCGCACCGAACAGCTCGCGCTGGATGCGGGAGTTCTTGTCGCCGATGCCGTCGCGTTTGTCATCCACATAGAGTTCAATGAAAACATAGTTTTCAAGGCGCGCTTTTACACTATCGTCGGCCAAGACGAAGGCTTCCATCTTTCGGCAGTTGACACAGCCGTAGCCGGTGAAGTCGATAATAACGGGTTTGCCTGTCTGGCGGGCGTAGGCAAGGCCTTCTTCGTAGTCGTTGAAGACCTCTCTGCCCTCAATCTCCATCGGTGGAGCAAAAGCACTGACGGCTTTCACCGGCGCACCCCATAAGCCCGGCACAAGATACCCCGCAAAAGCCAGCGAAGGCACAATCACTACCGCGCGGATAATCTTACGCGTCAGCGAGACGATCCTGATATTCCAAAGCAGGTATATTCCTATGCCTGCGAAGCACGCTATCCAGATGGCGATGAACAGCCACCGCGGCAGTATTCCCCAGCCGTAAGCCAGATCCGCCACGCTCAGGAACTTCAGCGAGAGCGCCAGTTCGAGGAAGGCGAGAACGACTTTGAAGGACGTCATCCAGTCGCCGGACTTGGGCGCTTGTTTGAGCCACTGCGGGAACATCGCGAAGAGCGAGAAAGGCAGAGCTAATGCTATCGCGAAGCCCAACATACCCATCGCCGGCGCCAAGAGACTATGCCCTGCCGCCTCCACCAGCAGCGTGCCGATAATCGGACCTGTGCAGGAGAAAGAGACGATGACCAGTGTGAACGCCATCAGCAGGATACTCAGGAAACCGCCTGTCGAACGGGCTTTGTTATCGAGGGCTGTGGACCAAGAGTCCGGGAGTGTTATCTCGAAAAGTCCGAAGAATGAAAGGGCAAAAACAACCAACAGCAGGAAGAAGAAGATATTCACTATCGCGTTGGTACTCAGGTCGTTCAGCGCCGACGCGCCGAAGATAATCGTCACCAACAGGCCCAAGCCCACATACAGGACGATAATACTTATTCCATATAGAACGGCATCCTTGAGTCCGCCGCCTTTTTTCAGGAAGAACGACACCGTCATCGGGATGATTGGCCACACACAGGGCGTGAAGATGGCGAGCAAGCCTCCGGCTAATCCTAATAGGAAAATCATGAGCAAGCCTACCCCCGTCCCCTCCCTAAAGGGAAGGGAGTCAGCGCCATCGCTCTTCCCTTCAGGGGAGAGTTGGAGAGAGGCTTCTTGGTATTCCCATATTTCCGGGGCGGTGCACATGTTATCATTGCAGGCATTGAAACGGATGGGCACCAAGTCCGCTTTCGCAAGTACCATCTCGAATGAGTCTTTGAGTTCCTGCGTAAAGAGGAAATCTCCCATCTCGATGATACTCATGTGCCAACCCGGTTCTATCGTCGCCTTGATGCGCACGCTGTCGCCGATTTCTTCCCCGCTCCACTTCACCGGCTGCACCAGTTGGGCATGCAGAGGGGAACAGAGTACAGAAAACAGGATAGAGACAACTATAAATAGATTTCGTTTCATTGTTGAAGTTGTTTTTCTCTTACTAATTTCTTGCATCGCCGACGATAAGCAGTACAATCCACGTCAGCAAAGGTGAGAAGAAGAACGATAGCAGCACCCATCCTAACGGGTCACGCTGACGGTTCTTAGCCATGCGGTAAGCGATATAAATGCGGATGAAGAACGCCCAGAGCAATCCCAGCAGCGCAATCAGCAGCCAGAAAAACAATAAACCTGTTGCAGTCATGCCGACAAGCATGCTCGCAAAAAAGTCCTGTAATGATGTGATTAATGATTCCATAATATTTGTGTTAATTTATATTTTCTATTTCCGACAAGTTGTTTTATTGCCACTCAATGCCTCGCAAGCATGCAGGGAGTTTGGTTCCGGCGGCTTTGTGATGTGCTACACACGCACAACAAAGTCCGTGCCGCGGACAGTCTTTCGTACAAGGGCAATCTATGTTATTATTTGGACAGGGCATAAAATATTTATTTAAAATTTTAAGCATTCATTATTCCGCATAATATGCGGGTTAACCGACGCTACATATCTCTTCTGCCATACCGTTCAGCGCGACACAGTCGGCGCGCGAGATATGCCGCTTTTCGGCATCATATTCCCAAGGCGAAAGGATCAGCACGCGCCCAGCAGCGACAGCATCAAATAAGCAGTCCGACGGCTTATAATAATCGCGGAAGCCGTTATCTGCAAGGATGATGATGGGATGTTCTTCTGCAAGAAGCACTGTCATCACTTCTTTCTCTTTTTCTGATATGAATGGCGACACCATCACAGCACCCTGACGAGCCGCAATGACACAGCCATTCATATAATCGCGCAAGCGTTTGTTGTCACCATGCATCGCCTCATCCACCATCGTCCTGCGAACATGAACAGGCGAAAAGCGCTCTGCTTGCAGCAGGGCAATATTGCCTACACCGCTATACTTTCGTCCGGCTATCTCTATACTCTCTTGCACGCGGAAGAAACCGGGCATAAGGCGCTTGGTCGCCAAACGTTGCGGGTTCATCTGTACATAACGAACCATCGTTTGTAATTGTCCTTTACGGGACATTGGCCGTATGAATGGCATCTCATCAAATATCGGATTGCGTTCTTTGTCCCGAATATTATTCGGGCTAATAGACGCATTATAGGCACGCCCGTATTTCTTGGCTCCTTGCCACAATCCCCTCACGACCATCTTAATACTCACCGCCATCGAGCGTGTGACATATAGTATAACATGAAGATGGTCTGGCATTATCTTTTGTTGGACAATCTTTATCTCCGGATGAAGTTTTGGAATCTCCTCTACACATTCATGTATCGCCTTTCCTAATCCCGTCTGCCGCACCCATGCTCTCTTTGGATTGTTCTCTGGAATAACAAGCGTGCCCAATAGAGGCCGACGGTCTGTAACTGTCAGCGTGACATGATAGATACCTACGCCTCTCCACGCAGTTCTTTCATCTTGCCATTTCCATTGTTCTTTATCGCTCATATTTTCTACCCTTATTCTTTATCTTTTAAAGCATGCTTCCCGTGCCGCGGACAATCTTTCGTACATGGACAATCGATGTTATTATTTGGACAGGGCATAAAGAGTAATATTTCAGAGAAATTTCTTCTATCTGGTTGAATAAAAACCTTTTAGTTTCTCTATTTTAGTTTTCAATGGACATTATAATTTGAACATTTCTGTTAATTCTTTTACCATACTTAAAGTACGGGATTTAATATTATCTATCGTCCAAGTATCTTTCTCCGCAAGTGGTTTATTTATCTCTAAGCCATTCTTGTATCCCACATAATGACCATTTTTGTTTGTCAAATCTCTTTTCTCCACAAACGATTTATTACTTAAAGAACTATTGAAACCACTAATTGTTAGATTACCTAGTTTATGCACGTATTCTGCTCTATGCGCTTTTGCCAATTCCTTATCCCCATTTGCAATCATCTGTACCCAACATTCCGGAATATTTAAACCTTCTGGGAAAATATGTTCAATTGTCCAAACATAAATCTTTTTGTTAGACACAATATTCTGCTCCCATAAATCTTTCCAATTCTCTGTGGTCATATATTTTTCACACAATTTGCATAAGACAAAACGGGTAACTCCAACATTCTCCTCGTATATATTGCCTGACAACTTATCAGCGAAATCACTATCAGAAGCAGATACCGCTAATATAGAATTGTAAATAATATTATATATTTCGTCTTCTCCGATTTCTTTATTTACGTTAATATCGGATATTATCTTCATGAAGATTCTATCAAGAGTATATGTATTAGGCGTGTCAGTTATATTACGACGAACAAAGAATTTAACCATCAAAGATATTATCTTGTTCAACATCTTATCTGACAAATGTATTTCTTCCTGATAGTAGAACAAATAAAGCAAGAGCGTGTTTGAAGGAACCGCTTGTACATGTTGTAAATCCAGTAATGTATCTCTGAACTGATTTGGAGCGAATGACGGATTTACAAAGTTAGCATATATTGTACCACATTTTGTTATATCCGTTATAAATTCATTCAAATCATGGTTTATTAACTTTTCATAGATACTCAATAGATTTGTTTTTGTAGCGATTACGCCAAGCGGTTCCTTACTACGGATTTCCTCTGATACAAATGGCTCATTGTGTCGTTGTTTAAAAGCGTTGTAGTAATGGCGGAAAAATCTTTCTTGTGTGTGATAATCATCTGTTAATGACTCTATTAGTTCCTTCCATTGCTCATAATAAATATCTACTTCGGCATCATTTCTCGCTTTAGATAAAATCGTATTCTTCATTAGATCTATAGCAGTCAACGGAGTTCCTCTGTCATTAAGAGCCTCAAACAACATGTATGCTTCTGTATGACTTCCGACCTCTATTTTTACAAGAATTGCTTGACTGATTTTATTATAAATATCTAACAACTTGGCAACTTTCTGTTCTGAAGTAAAGTCTTTAATCATTGCTTCAATCCTTTGCGTAAAATAATTATAGCAACGTCCCATTTTACGCTGAGGATAATAGGGAATAGCCTTCTTTTTGGTGAATTTTGCGACATCCAAAATACCAACTTCTTGCATTAAGAAAGCGAAATCTTCTGAATTGTAATTTTGTATCTGAGGTTGAAGGATTAAGCCGTTAGGAGCATCATTCCGACGTAGGGACTTTCTAATAGAAGGCAACACATCCACATCATCATCAGAAATATATTCTTTGTATGTCTGCAGTTGCCTATATATAGCCGCTAATAATATACTTAATGTTGTCAGCCGTTGTTGGCCATCAACAACTTCCAACTGTTTAATTTGGAAAGAATCACGCGTATTATTGATACAAATGATGGAGCCAATAAAGTACCCTGCTGCGTTAGATTCAATGTCATTGAATAAAGCGCCCCAATGAGAATATGTCCATGTATATTCTCTTTGATACTTTGGTATATAATAATACCAATTAGCGTCTTTGTTAAAAATTTGACTAATAGAATAGTCGTGTACAGAATCTATCATTGTATGTTATGTTTAAAAATTATCTAAATCTATCACTCTTGCATAGTCGTGATAATTAACTAATCTTGTATGAGGATGAATTATCTCTTCTAAAGAAACTTTTAAGTTAGGCGCATCATCAAACCACATAATCGTAAGGTGGCTGTAGTTCGATTCAAGATGCAAAGAAAGTGTATAACAATATGGTTTTAACACTTCATTGGGTTTCTCATTGACAACTAATTGATCTTCTGTCAAATGAAAATAGAATCCTTCTTCAGCTGTACGTTTCGACAATTCATTTATTATCTTTGCAGAAATACAACGCGGAGAACCTTCCATATTGCCAGAATATGTACCCGCAATTCTGAAAGAAGTCACTTCCACATCTTTCGCATCTTGAAAGTCAATTGTCATGTGATTATATGTTAACATCTTTTTTTATTCTTGTTTTCTCAATTGGGCGATGATGAAGCCACGGAGGGTGGAATAATATTTGTCGGAAGGGGCGCCGAAGAAGTCTTTGTTGGCACGGGAGAGGTTTTTGTTTGCGGCTTTTTGATATGCCGCATAACGGTCCTGCCAATAGGCCAAACGCTCAGAGTCAGCCATCTCCAGTTTACATTGCTTGACGGCTTGCGTGAATTGCGTGTTCAGTTCGCGCTGGCGTGCGGAAATCTTCTTCGGGTCACGGTGCAAAGGATATGTGCTTATCACCGTTTGCCCATACCGAAGCGAAGTATATACCCGGCTTTTGCCGTTTATCCTACCACTCAGTTTATCAATCAATACACTTAATTCAGCCTTTGCCATATTATTACGTTGTTATAGCGTTCTTACACTTCTCTTATCTTACGTTGCCGTGTCGTTGCCGTCTCGTTGCTGTCTCGTTGCCGTGTTTTGAAGCAGATTATATGCTAAATATCAGCAGGGAATATGCTAATTATTTGCATAGGGTTTGCTTAATCCTCGCGGGTGATATGATTAATCTTCACGGGTGAGATGCTTAATCCTCTCGGGTTATCTTTGCCCCAATTGCATTCAATCGATGCTCGATGTCTTCGTAGCCGCGGTCGATTTGGTCGATGTGGTCAATCTTACTGGTGCCTTCGGCACTCATCGCCGCAATCAGCATCGCGATACCGGCGCGGATATCGGGGCTGGTCATGTTATTATGCTTGAGTTGGCGGGTGTGATCATGCCCGATAACGACCGCTCTATGCGGGTCGCAGAGAATGATTTGCGCGCCCATGTCAATCAGTTTGTCCACAAAGAAGAGGCGGCTCTCGAACATCTTCTGGTGTATCAGCACCGAGCCGCGTGCCTGCGTAGCCACCACGAGGATGACAGACAGCAAGTCCGGCGTCAGTCCGGGCCACGGCGCGTCCGCGACGGTGAGAATAGAACCATCGAGGAACGACTCAATCTGGTAATGCTCCTGCGCGGGGACGATGATGTCATCGCCATCCACGTCAATGCGTATTCCGAGGCGGCGGAAAGCATCGGGGATGATACCCAAATCGCGGTAACCGACCTTGCATATACGGAGTTCCGAACCCGTGATAGCCGCCATGCCGATGAACGAGCCGACTTCAATCATATCGGGCAAGAGTCGATGCTCCGCGCCGTGCAGTTCGCGCACTCCTTCGATAGTGAGCAGGTTACTGCCCACTCCGCTGATTTTCGCGCCCATGTTATTGAGCAGTTTGCATAGTTGCTGCAGATAGGGTTCGCAAGCGGCGTTGTAAATCGTGGTGGTGCCTTCCGCCATCACAGCCGCCATGATGATGTTCGCCGTACCGGTGACGGACGCCTCGTCAAGCAGCATATAAGTGCCCTTGAGGCGCTTGCCCTCAAAACGATACGCGAGCAGGCTCTGGTCGTACTCAAACGTCGCCCCGAGGTTCACCATTCCCTGGAAATGCGTATCCAGACGTCGGCGGCCAATCTTGTCGCCTCCGGGTTTGGCGTAAGTCACTTCGCCGAGGCGCGCCAAGAGCGGACCGATGAGCATCACGGAGCCACGCAGTTTGTTGCACTTCTTCAGGAAGTCGGCGCTGCGCAGATACGCGGTATCGAGACGGTCGGCGGTAAAGGCGAACTTGCCCTTCGCCACCTTCTCCACCCGGACGCCCATCGAAGCGATGAGGTCGATGAGGTTGTTGACGTCAAGGATGTCCGGCAGGTTGTCAATGACCACCGTCTCCTTGGTTAGCAACACGGCACACAAGACTTGCAGCGCCTCGTTCTTCGCGCCCTGCGGGGTGATAGAACCATGCAGTTTGTGTCCTCCTTCTACGATAAATGAAGCCATATTATAAAAATTCAAAATTCACAATTCAAAATTCACAATTATATGTAATTCACCTCCGGATGAATGTCTATGCCGAACTTATCTTTGACGCTTTGGCTGACTGCGGCAGCAAGGTCGATGATGTCTTGCGGCGAAGCATTATTGGCGTTCACGATGACCAACGGCTGTTTGGGCCATACCTGCGCGCCGCCGAGTGTCTTGCCTTTCCATCCGCATTGCTCAATGAGCCATGCGGCGGGTATTTTAATGAGCCTACCCCCAGCCCCTCCCTGAAGGGAAGGGAGAGAAGACTCCTGTTGAACTAGGTAATGGGGCATGTCGGGGTATTGGGCGAGGAGTTCGTTGGCTTTCTCTTCCGGCACAAAGGGATTCATGAAGAACGAGCCGGCAGAGCCTACTTCGCCTACGGTGGGTAACTTCGCCATGCGTGTGTCAATAATCTCTTGACGCGTCTTCGTGGCATCGCCTGGTTTGACGCGATAGACGACGGACGTGACGATATATCTGTCTTTGAGTTCGTGCTTGAAAGCGCTGTCGCGGTAACCGAAAAGGCACTCTTCGTTGGTGAAGACACGTTCCTCGAGCGTCTCGACGTCCAGCGTGTGCACGCGGATGATGACATCCTTGGCTTCCACGCCGTAAGCGCCTACGTTCTGCACCGCCGACGCCCCTACTTCACCCGGAATGAGACTCAGTTTCTCCAAGCCCGAATAGCCCATGTCGGTCAGTTGGGCAATCATGTCATCGAGCCGCAAGCCGTTCTGCGCCTCCACCGTCTCATCGTCGAGGAATCGCGCACGCGCCATGCCGGAATGCAGGATGACACCATCGAAGTCCTTCGTAAACAGCAAGTTAGACCCCTGCCCGATATGCAGAATACGTTCCCCTTTATGCTCCTTCAGCACCTGTCGCAACTCGTCTATCGAGTAGTACTCGATGAACAGCCGCGCCTTTACATCCATACCGAAGGTGTTGGGTATTTTCGCATTTTCACATTTTCGCATTTTCACATTTTCGTTTTTCAGATACAACAAGCGTCACTCGGCATTCTCCAGTCGCCTCTCGGAGAGAGGGAAACGCTGACGACTTTCGGTCCATCCGGCATACAACTGCGCTTGAACTGCTGCGTGCAGAAACGATGCATGAAGACTTTCATCCATTTGTCGATAGTCTCTTCGTCGTACTGGTCCTCGAACGCCCGCACCGCCATGTATTTGATTTTCTCGCGCGTGAAGCCGTAACGCATGAAATGATAAAGGAAGAAGTCATGCAGTTCGTACGGTCCTACCTTGTCTTCGGTCTTCTGCGTGATCTGTCCGTTCTCGTCCGTGGGCAGCAGTTCCGGCGACACCGGCGTATCCACGATATCCAAGAGGATTTCCCGCAGCGGCTCCCGATACAGGTTCTGCGCCGCATAGTTGACGAGGTAGCGCACAAGGGTCTTGGGGATGCCGGCGTTGATGCCGTACATGGACATCTGGTCGCCGTTATAGGTCGCCCACCCGAGCGCCAGTTCGCTCAAGTCGCCCGTACCGACCACGAGTCCGTTCAGTTCGTTGGCAAGGTCCATGAGGATGAGCGTGCGGATACGCGCTTGCGCATTCTCATAGGTCACGTCATGTTTGTCTATGTTATGACCGATATCGCTTAAGTGCTGCGTAGCCACTTCGCGGATGGATATCTCACGATGCGTGATGCCTAACTCTTTCATCAGTCTCAGCGCGTTGCGGTAGGTGCGGTCGCTGGTACCAAAGCCCGGCATCGTCACGCCAACGATGCGTTCGCGGTCGTAGCCCAAGAGGTCAGCCGTCTGCACGCAGACCAACAAGGCGAGCGTGCTGTCCAGTCCGCCGGAGATACCCAAAATAAGCGTATCGGAATGCGTGTGCTCCCAACGGCGCGCCAGGGCACTCGTCTGGATGGAGAACACATCCATGCAGTACTGGTCTTCCTTGCCTTTCTTCGGCAAGAAGGGCGACGGCGAGAAGATACGATGCACGGGTTCCGTACACTCCTCTTCCCTGTCTATCGGCGCCACGTTGATATGGCGGTAGTGGCCTGTCTTATCCTTCGTAAAGTTCGTATTCCGCTGACGATCCGTACGCAAGCGCTCAATGTCCAGTTCCTGAATAATCATCGAGTTCTCCCGTTGGAAGCGCTCTCCGCTGGTCAAGATATCTCCGTTCTCCGCGATGTAGGTACTACCGGAGAAGACGACATCCGATGTCGATTCGCCGACGCCAGAAGACGTGTAGATATAGCCACAATGCACACGCGCACTCTGCTGCTTAATCATCTGTTTGCGGAAGATATGCTTGCCGATGATGCAATTCGAACTCGAGAGGTTGAAAATCAACTCCGCGCCCTGTATCGCCAACTGGGTGGACGGCGGCAACGGACTCCACAAGTCCTCGCAAATCTCAATGCCGAAAGTATAGTTCCGCGTTGCGAACAGCAGGTCCGTACCAAACGGCACCTCTCCGCTCCAAATCTCTATCTTCGGAATACGCGGCGCGACACCACCGGGCGTGAACTCGCGTGCGGCGCGGCCCGAGGTGAACCAGCGCTTCTCGTAGAACTCGCCCGTATTGGGCAGGTTCACTTTCGGCACGACACCCATCACTTCGCCGTCCGTCATCACGAAGGCGCAGTTGAACAGGTCGTTGTCCACTTTCAGCGGCGCGCCGACAAGGACGATGATAGCCTTGCCGCGCGTGTAGTCGCACAGTTTCTCCAACTCCCGCAACGCGCTCTGCTGCAAAGCCTGCGTGAAAAACAAATCTGCACAGGTATAGCCCGTCAGACTCAACTCCGGGAAGCAAACCACCTCCACACCTTCCGCGATTGCCTCGTCAATCTGCATGCGGATCTGCTCCGCATTAAACGCGCAATCGGCGACCCGCAGCGTCGGCACTGCTGCCGCCACGCGCACAAATCCCAAATTGGTACTCATAGTTATGCACATTAATTTGCGCTGCAAATTTACAACAAAAAATCTACATATACAAGCGCGCACACATTTTTTTACAAAAAAAGTTCCTGCTCTTGCACATGTGCAAAAAATTCACTACCTTTGCAGCCTAATTTGGATTAATATGACCTTCACGCATCTACATGTGCACTCCCACTACTCCCTGTTGGACGGACTTTCCAAAGTGGAGGAGATAGTGGACAAATGTCTGGACACCGGCATGGCGGCAGTGGCTCTGACCGACCATGGAAACATGTACGGCATCAAGGAACTGCTGGACTACTGCAAGAAAATCAACAAGAACCGCAAGGCGGCGTGTGCGGCTTCGGGCGAAGAGTTCGTGCCCTTCAAGCCCATCGTAGGCGTCGAGGCCTATTGTGCACGGCGCGGACGGCTCTCCAAGAAAGATGACAAAGCCGTTAGCGCCGAAGGACGCACGTTCTTCATCGACCGCTCCGGTTGGCATCTTATCCTGCTGGCGAAGAACATGGTGGGCTACCATAACTTATGCCGCATCGTTTCGCAGGGTTATATGTCCGATGCATATTACTATACGCCCCGTATCGATCGCGAACTGCTTGAGAGATACCACGAAGGAATCATCTGTTCTTCGGCGTGTCTCGGCGGCGAGTTGCCGCAGAAGGTGATGGAAGCCTACCCCCACCCCCTCCCTGAAGGGAAGGGAGTTTCCGATTTAGTGAATGAGGGTGTTTTCAAGGAAGCGGAAGAGACCGTACAATGGTTCAAGAACCTATTCGGCGAGGATTACTATATCGAACTGCAGCGCCACGAGACGCAGAAGCCCGGGGCGGATGTAGAGGTCTATGAACGGCAGAAACAGGTCAACCCTGTGCTCATTGAGTTAGCACGCAAATACGGCGTGAAGGTCATCTGTACCAACGACTCGCACTTCGTCAACGAAGAGGACGCGGAGGCGCATGACCGCTTGATTTGCCTGAGCACCAACCACTACGTGAACGATGTCAACAGGATGCACTACACGAAGCAGGAGTGGCTCAAGACGCCCGAAGAGATGGCGGAGATATTCAGCGACATCCCCGAAGCACTCGCCAACACCCAAGAGATTGTTGATAAGGTTGAGATATACGACATCGACCATGGGCCTATCATGCCGAAGTTCGACATCCCCGCCTCCTTCGGTAAAGAAGAGGACTATCCCGACCGTCTGGCGTTCGAGAGCGCGTACCTGCGCCACCTGACGATGGAAGGAGCCAAGGAGCGCTACGGAAAAGAGCGGCTTGAGACGGACGAGGTGCTCAAAGAGCGTATCGAATTTGAGTTGAACACCATCATCTCCATGGGTTTCCCAGGTTACTTCCTCATCGTCATGGACTTCATCCGTGCGGCGCGCGAGGAATTAGATGTGTCAGTAGGTCCCGGCCGTGGTTCAGCAGCGGGTTCCGTAGTAGCCTACTGCTTGAAGATAACCGACCTTGACCCCTTGGAGTACGACCTCCTGTTCGAGCGTTTCCTCAATCCCGACCGTATCTCGCTGCCCGATATCGACACCGACTTCGAAGATTGCGGTCGCGGCAAAGTGCTGGACTACGTGAGCCGCAAATACGGCGAGACACACGTGGCGCATATCGTGACCTACGGCAAGATGGCTACCAAGTCCGCTCTCGCCGATGTAGGCCGCGTGCAGCAGATTCCCCTGCTGCGTGTCAACGAACTGAAAGGACTCATCCCTGACCGCGAATTCCCTGGAAACATCAAAGACGAGAAGGGCAAGTCACCCAAGGTGAACCTCAAGAACTGCTACAAGTATATCGACGAACTCAAGCGCGAGTACGAACAAGGCGACCCGAATACCCGTTCGATGCTTGAGTACGCGGCACGTCTCGAGGGCACCATTCGCCAAGTGGGTGTACACGCCTGTGGCGTGATTATCGGTGCGGACGACCTGACGAACTTCGCTCCGCTGTCTTCCGTAGAGGACAAGAACAGCAAGAAACGTGTGCTCGTCACCGAATACGACGGGCACGTCGTGGAGTCCGTTGGACTGATTAAGATGGACTTCCTCGGTCTCATCACCCTGACGATTATCAAAGAGTGCCTGCGGAACATCAAGAAAGCCCGCGGCATAGACATCGACATCGACCATATTCCCATTGACGACGAACTGACCTACAAACTATTCCAGGAAGGCCGCACGGTAGCCGTATTCCAGTTCGAGTCCGCCGGCATGCAGAAATACCTGCGTGAACTGAAACCAACGGTCATCGGTGACCTCATCGCCATGAACGCGCTGTACCGTCCGGGACCAATGGATTACATCCCGCAGTTCATCAAACGCAAACAGGGTGTCGAGGCCGTAACGTACGACATCCCCGTCATGGAGAAATACCTCAAGGACACCTACGGCGTGACCGTTTACCAAGAGCAAGTGATGCTTCTGAGCCGTCTGTTAGCGAACTTCACCCGCGGCGAGAGCGACAAACTCCGTAAGGCGATGGGAAAGAAGCAGATGGACGTGCTGGCTTCGCTCCAAGACAAGTTCATGGAAGGCGGCAAGGCCAACGGTCACGACGTCAAGATACTCACGAAAATCTGGGAGGACTGGAAGAAATTCGCATCCTACGCCTTCAACAAATCGCACGCCGCCTGTTACTCGTGGGTAGCCTACCAGACGGGCTATCTGAAAGCGCACTACCCTGCCGAATTCATGGCGGCCAACCTCACCGTCCACAAAGACGACATCAAAGAGGTGACCAAACTGATGGACGAGTGCAACGCGCTGAAAGTGAGCGTGTTGGAGCCTGACGTCAATGAGTCGGAACTGTCCTTCACCGTGAACAAGAAAGGCGACATCCGCTTCGGTTTAGGCGGCATCAAGGGCGTAGGTGAAGGTGCGGCAGAGGCGATTATCTCCGAGCGCGAGAAGAACGGCAAATACAAGAACATCTTCGATTTCCTTGAGCGCGTGAACCTGCAGTCCTGCAACCGCAAGACGATAGAGAACCTCGCACAGGCGGGTGCTTTCGAATGTTTCGACGATATCTACCGCGAGCAGTTCTTCGGCATTGACGACAACGGCAACAGCGGCCTCGACCTGCTGATGAACTACGGCAACAAATGGCAGGCGGACAAAGAGAACAACGCCAACTCACTCTTCGGCGACCTGGACACCGCCGTAGAAGTGAAGCACCCGGACCTGCCGCAAGTGCCGCGATGGGACACCATTGAACGGCTCAACAAAGAGAAAGACCTCATCGGCATCTACCTCTCCGCGCACCCCTTGGACGAGTACGCGTTCGAGGTGAAAGAACTATGCAACATCACCGCCAACGACCTGTCGCTTTTCGAGAACTGGCGCAAGCCGGAGATTCGCAAAGATGCGGAGAACATGCTACGCGCTGCGAGAGCCGAACAGCCGGACGAGGCTATCCTCCTACCCTCCGAGTTCCTCGCCGCGCATAAGAACCAAGCGTGCCTGCTCGGAGGAATCATCACCGAGGCGGAGCAGAAGATAAGCCAGAAAGGCAACCCCTACGGACGCTACACGATTGCCGACTACAGCGGTACGTATCAGTTGGTGCTCTTCGGCAACGCTTATTCGCAGTTCGCACACCTGATGCTCAAAGACCTGTATGTGCTTGTCACGGGTGTGGTACAGCAGAAGAACGCCGGACAGCGATGGTTCAAAGAGGCGCCGGACGAAGAGGCGGAGTTCGAGTTTGTCGTGCAACGTGTGGACATGCTCAATGAGGTGCAGAACCAACGGACGGAAGGACTGAACATACGTCTGTCGTTAGACACCATCACGCCGGAAATCATTGACGAACTCGTGGAGCAGACCACCCAAAACAAGGGACAAGTGCGGCTGCATGTGACCGTCTATAACCCGATGAACAGGCAGCATGTGGTACTCACCAGTCGTTCGCAGTCGATTCACGTCACCCCGCATTTCTACCACTGGCTGTGCGAACAGCGCGCCGACGGCGTACTGGATTTCTCCGTCAAAACGAAAGAATGACGTACCACGAAGCAATAGACTATCTGTATAACGCTCGCCCGCCTTTTCATCAGGTGGGCGCGGCTGCATATAAGCCGGGACTGGAGAACACGCTGCGCCTGATGGAGCACGTGGGCAACCCGCATGAGCACTTACGCGCCATCCACGTGGCAGGTACGAACGGCAAGGGTTCGACCAGTCATCTGATAGCGGCGGCTTTGCAGGCTGCGGGACTGAAAGTAGGACTTTTCACCAGTCCGCATCTTGTTTCTCTCACCGAGCGGATACGTATCAACGGCACGCCTATCGAAGAAGCGGAAGTAGCCTGTTTCGTTGAACAAAACAAAGCCTTCTTAGACGAAGTACAGCCTTCGTTCTTCGAGACGATGACCGCCCTCGCCTTCGCCTATTTCGTGAAGCGCAAGGTAGATATCGCGGTTGTTGAAGTCGGTTTAGGCGGCCGTTTGGACAGCACCAACGTGCTCACGCCCATCCTCTCCGTCATCACCAATATCGGCTACGACCACACGGAGTTTTTGGGCAACACCTTGGCGGAGATTGCCCGTGAGAAAGCCGGCATCATGAAGCCCGGCGTGCCTTGCGTCATCGGCGAGACTCATCCGGAGACGATGCAGGTGTTCCTCGAGCGGGCACAGGAATGCGGCATCCTCGGCGAAGGGTTGGAAACCACCGACTGCCGTATTTGGTTTGCCGACCAGTGCGGTTACTTGCGCAAGGTGCGTCTGCGCGAAGCGCCGGAATGCGAGTTAAAAGGCAATTATCAGCAGCATAATTTGCAGACCGCCTTTGTGGCGCTAAAAGCGTTAAAGTTATCAGATATCAGCATTCAGCCGTCAGCTATTAAGGAAGGCTTTGCACATGTGTGTACGCTGACAGGTTTGCGCGGACGATGGGAGACCTTATGTGAACACCCGCTAACTATCTGCGACACAGGACATAACAGCCACGGACTGCAGTACGTAGCGCAACAACTCAAAGAAACAAAGAACCCGCATATATGGATTGTTTTCGGTATGGTGAATGACAAAGACACAGAGACTGTCATGCGTCTGATGCCTGTCGGCGAGAAATACCATTATATCTTTACAACGCCCAACACTCACAGAGCACGGAGCGCCCAAGAAATGTTAGCCCTCTGGGGAAAAGAAGGCATCGCAATTAACGACCCGAAAGAGGCTATTACCTATGCCCAAGCCAAGGTCAATGCCGAAGATGCCATCTTCATCGGCGGCAGTAATTATTTAGTAGGAGATGCATTATCATTGTTTGCATATTAAGACGGACTTTGCCGAAGAATGGCAGAGAGAGGTTTTTGACCAGCAACTTTGCGATTTAGGAGTCGAAACCATCGATGGAAGCGACTATTATATCCAATCGGAGGTCTTAAAAGAGAATCGCTCGGCTATCACCAATTTCCTTTCATCTTTTTCCTTTCATTTTTCCATTGACGAATGTCCCGACGAGAACTGGAATGCGGTTTGGGAAGCGGAACACCCGATGCAGGAACTGCCTTTAGGAATTAAGATTATTCCGCATTGTGCGTTCGGCGCAGGTCACCACGAGACGACGGCGATGATGATTGATGCGCTGCTTTCTGCGGATTTATCGGGGAAGAAGGTGCTGGACCACGGTACAGGAACAGGTGTGCTTGCCATCTTCGCCAAACGCCTTGGTGCCGACCATGTGTTAGCGATTGACATTGATGACAAGAGTGTGGCGAACGCCAAAGAGAATGCGGCGCTGAACGGCGAAGAGATAGAAGTGCGTTTAGGGAACACGGTTCCTCCTTTTTGGGGGGAACCCACGGAGAGAGGCTACCATCTCATCCTTGCCAATATTCACCGCAATGTGCTGATTGCGAATATGGCTGCATATAGTGACTGCCTGAGAGCCGGCGGCGAGTTATGGTTAAGCGGTTTCTATGAAAGCGACTGCCCTGTTCTGCAGTCGGCAGCCGAAGCAGAAGGATTGACCGTTACTGACGTCCTTGCGAACGGCGAATGGCGGTTGATGAAATGTCGAAAAGAGGAGCGTCTTTAAGGAACTGAAGTTCCTTGACCGGCTTCGCCTGATAGACCGTTTCACTGATAGACCGTTTCACTGATAGACCGGCTTCGCCTGAAAGATTTTCACGCCGCGGATATACGAAGACGCGGAAGTTCTCCAGAATATACTCATATTCACGCCATCGGGTGAAGATAGCCAAGTTGTCTTCGCCGATGACAAGTGTGAACTCGTGCTGCGGGTACACTTTCTGCAGCGCCCGAAGGGTGTTGGCGGTATAAGAAGGACGCGGGAGCGAGAACTCAAAATCGCTTGCCTTGAGACCTTTGATATCCTTGACGGCTTCACGCACGGCTGCCAATCGTTCCTGTTCCGGAGCCAAAGAGTCTGCCGGTTTCAACGGGTTATTCGGGCTTACGAGCAACCATAGTTCATCCAAATCGGTGTTTTCTATCACCCATTTTGCCAATCCCACATGCCCGAAATGCACCGGATTGAAACTACCGCCGTATATACCTATTTTCGCCATTAGCCTTTAGCCTCATCAATAATGGCATCGAGTTGTTCGAAGGCGTGATTGAGGTCATCGTTTACGACGATGCGGTCAAACTGCGGCTTGTAGGACAATTCCAGTTCGGCTTTGGCGAGGCGTTTCTCAATCATCTCCGGACTGGTGTCTCCGCGGCCTTCCAAGCGACGGCGCAACTCCGGTATTGAAGGCGGACAGATGAAGATAGAAACCGCTTTGTCGCCCAAGATGCGCTTGAGGTTCAGTCCGCCCTTCACATCCACGTCAAAGAGCACTTGTCTGCCGGCGGACTCGATACGGTCGATTTCCTCTTTGAGCGTACCGTAATAAAGGCCTTCATAGACCTGCTCGAACTCAATGAAATCGTCGTTTTCGATGCGTTTCTGGAATTCCTCGACGGTAATGAAGTAATACTCCTTGCCATGCACTTCCTCGCCACGCGGTGGGCGCGTAGTGCATGAAACCGATAACTCGAAAAGGTTCGGATGTTTGGTGAGCAGATGCTTCACCATGGTCGATTTGCCGCTGCCCGAAGGCGCACAGAAGATGTATATCATATTTGTCGTTGGTCGTTAGTCGTTGGTCGTTAGAGCACGTTCAGTACTTGCTCTTTGATTTGCTCGAGGATGTCTTTCATCTTGACGACGATGATTTGCATCTCGGATTGGTTGGACTTGGAACCGAGGGTGTTTATCTCGCGTCCCATCTCTTGCGCGATGAAACCGAGTTGTTTACCTTCGCCTTTCGCCATTTCGCCATTCGCCATTACTTCGCGGAAATACTTAATATGGTTGGTCAGACGCACTTTTTCTTCGGTGATATCCAGTTTCTCGAGGTAGTAAATCATCTCCTGCTCCAAGCGATTTCGGTCTATCTGCGCCTGTGTCTCTTTGGACAGTTGCGCGAGGTTCTGCTCCAGGCGCTCTTTGATTTTAGCTACGCGTCCGCGTTCAAACGGCTCCACTTTTGCCAACAAATCCGCTATTCCGTCGAGCTTTTCGTTAAACATCGCCTGCACCGCCGCGCCTTCCTGCGTGCGGAAAGCGACGAAGGCATCAAGGGCTTGGTTCAGCAGCGCCTGAATACCGCCCCACTCTTCGTCCGTGATGTCGGAGCAGTCCTCCTGCACTTTGAGCACATCAGGGAAACGGAGTATAGACGCCATCACTTCCGCAGGCACTTCTCCGAAATGTGCCTTGTATTGCTCGGCATAGGTTTTGGCGGCTTCCCAGTTGACAGGCGCCACCTCCGGACGCTGAGCGTTCAGCGCCGCCCCTTCGTCGAAATATATTGACAGGTCCACTTTGCCGCGTTCGAGACGCTGGCTGACGAGGGTGCGCAGGTCCAGCTCACGCGCACGCAGTTGAGGCACCACACGCATGGATAAATCGATGGTCTTGGAGTTGAGAGAGCGTATTTCGCAAATCATTTTGCGGCCTCTGAATGTGTTTTCGGCTTTTCCGTAGCCGGTCATGGATAAAATCATTTTCCTATACAGAATTTACTGAATATATTACTTAAAACTTCGGCGTTGGTGATTTGTCCGGTCACTTCGCCGAGTGCGGAAAGGCAGTCCTGCAAGTCCATAGAGAGCAGTTCGCCGGAGAGCCCTTGGTGCAAGCCTTCCTGCACGCGTTCGATGGCTTCGTGCGCACGGCGGATGGCGTCATAGTGACGGGCGTTGGAGAGCATGACGGCGGAGGTGCGCATGGACGCTTTCGCTACGCGCACCAATTCGCGCTTGAGCGGCTCTATCTCGCCATTCTTGGCGGAGAGGAGAAGCCTGTTTCCGTGGGTTTCTCCCTGAAGGGAGACACCGTTCGGCAGCAAGTCGCATTTATTGAGCACCTCTATGACGGTTCCTTTGGCATCGTTGAGCAAACCTGGTTTGCGCTCATTAAGCGACAAAGTCGCATCATTGAGCACCTCGGGTGCGCTCATTAAGATAATTATTTGCGCTTTTTCCGCCGCCTTGCGGCTGCGCTCGATGCCCATGTTCTCCAAGGTGTCGCTCGTCTCGCGCAGACCGGCGGTGTCGATGAGACGGAAGAGGATGCCGTCAAGCACCAGCGTATCTTCGATGGTGTCGCGCGTGGTGCCTTGTATGTCGCTGACGATGGCGCGCTGTTCGCCCAAAAGGGCGTTGAGAAGCGTCGATTTGCCGACGTTCGGCGCACCGATGATGGCTACAGGAATACCGTGGCGGATGGCGTTGCCGGTACGGAAAGAAGACAGCAGCGCGTGCAGTTTGGCCTCTATCTCATCGGCTAACTGCGTCAGTTCCGAGCGGTCGGCGAACTCCAGTTCCTCGTGGTCGGCGAAGTCCAGTTCCAGTTCGATGAGGGACGTGAAATGCAGCAGTCGTTCGCGGAGACTGTTCAACTCGTTGGAGACGGAACCGCGTAACTGGCTGAGCGCCAGGTCTTTCTCGGCTTTCGACTGCGCGGCGATAAGGTCCGCCACCGCTTCCGCTTGCGCAAGGTCCATCTTGCCGTTGAGGAACGCCCTGCGCGTGAACTCGCCGGGTTCGGCAGCCTTACAGCCCGCGTCTATCAGCCATCGGAGCAATTCCTGTTGGATGAACAGGCTGCCGTGGCAGGCTATCTCAACGGTGTCTTCGCCGGTGAACGAGTGCGGCGCACGGAAGACCGAACACAACACCTCATCCAAAATCTCCCGCCTCTCGCCATTAGCCTCTTGCCGTTCTATACGTCCGAAATGGATGGTGTTCGCGGGCACGTCGCGCAAGGCGGTCCGACCGACAAAGAGGCTGTCCACAATAGGGATTGCCTGCTCGCCCGAGACGCGGATGACGGCTATTCCGCCCGTACCGTACGCCGTTGATATCGCACAAATCGTTGCCATAAAACTTTTGCGAGTGCAAAAGTACTACAAAAAATGCATATATGCAAGTTTTGAGCGATTTTTATTTGTTTTTAAGGAGTTCACTCCTTGATTGAGTGAATGCCTGAGAGGTATGCAGATAGCGTATATACCCTTCGAAACAATGGCTCCCCTGCCAAGAAACCCGCCCCAAAGAGGAAGGGGCGTGCCAAAAGTACAATTAAATTAAATTTTGAGCGATTTTTTCTTGCGTATATCATAAAAAAGTCGTATCTTTGCGCCAAAATTCAATGTTATGAAAAGTAGACTAATGCTCATGGCCTTGTTTTTCTCTGTTCTGCCCCTCATGGCCCAGCAGAGTTCGTTTGACCAGTTCAGGCAACAACAGGCCGCTCAATTCAACCAGTTTAAGACAGACAAACAAGCGGAATATGATGCTTTCCGCAAGCGCGTCAATGCCGAGTACGCCGAGTTTATGCGCCGTACTTGGGAGTCTTTCCCCGCCCATGAAGCGGATGAACCTATCAAAGAGCAAGAGCTACCGCCGGTAGTGTACCAAGAACCGGAACCACAGCCGGCACCGCAACCCAAAACAGAGCCTGAGCCCAAAACAGAACCGAAGCAGGAACCTCAGCCTCAACCCAAAACAGAGCCTAAAACGGAGCCTGAGCCGGAACCGGCACCGGAACCCAAAACAGAGCCTCAGCCTCAGCCTCAGCCACAAGAGGACGAGAAACCTCAACCGCAACCGGTAGAGGAGAAGCCGCTTCCCAAAGAGAGCATCGCCCCCATCACGACGCCCCAACCGACCATCGACACCAAACCGGTGCAGATAGCCGTGCAACCCAAAGTGCTGGTTATCCCTACGCCGCAACCGGCGCCGGAACCCATCGCTCCCGTCAAACCCAAAGAAGAACCGTACAAGAGAGTATCAGTGGACTATTTCGGTACCATCATCACCATCGGTTTCCCTCTTAAAGAGAACCTCCACCTGCGGGCACTGGACGGCAATGCCGTGGCTGACGAGTGGCAGAAACTCGCGGAAAGTCCGTACGACATAACCGTCAGCACTGCGCTTAACGCACGCAAAGCCAACAACCTCTGCGACTGGGCATACATGAAAATGCTGCAAGCCGTTACGGAGAAACAGTATGGCAAGACCAACGAAGCCGTCTTGGTGCAGGCATTTATCATGACGCAATCCGGTTATCGTATCCGCCTCGGCATGAGCGATACGAAATTGTACATGCTTGTCGCCAGTCAGTATGGCATCTTCGGTTATCGCTATTTCACGATTGACGGCGTCAAGTTCTATAACGTGAACGGTGACAAAGACGTCAAGATGCAAATCACTCAAGCCAAGTACGGCAAAGAGAAATCGCTCTCGATGCAGATGAAGCAACTGCCGCAGCTGAATAATACTCCTACCTCCAAACGCAACCTGACGTCCAAGAAAGGCGTGATGGCCGCCGTGAGCGTCAATAAGAATCTCATCGATTTCTTCAACACCTATCCGCAGGCTTATTTCAATGGTGTTCAGACCACCCGTTGGGCGGCGTACGCCAACACACCCATCGAGAAATCCGTCAAAGATATGCTCTATCCGCCGCTGCAAAAAACCATCGCCGGCATGAAAGAGCGCGATGCGGTCAATATTCTGCTCAACTGGGTACAGACGGCCTTCGAATATGAGTATGATGACAAAGTATGGGGTGGTGACCGCGCGTTCTTTGCGCAAGAGACATTATACTATCCCTATTGCGACTGCGAAGACCGCTCCATCCTCTTCTCGCATCTCGTGAGAGACTTGCTGGGACTCGATGTAGTGCTGCTCTATTATCCGGGGCACTTGGCAACCGCCGTGGCATTCAACGAGAATGTCAATGGCGACTACCTCACCTATAACAACCGTAAGTATGTGGTTTGCGACCCGACGTATATTAACGCCGGCGTAGGACGAACCATGCCCGGCATGAATAACAAACAAGCACAAATAATCGCCCTCCAATAATGATTCGCAAATGGTTCATAGGCCTGCTTATCTTCGTGGTGACGTCCATGGCGGCTGCCTTCGCGTGGTATTACCTCTATGCTGATCGCATACAAGAAGGCATAGAGGAGAACCGAAGCGGCACCAACAGCATCGGCTTCGCGGAGTTCGACATCCCTCATGCCGACTCGCTCATCGTAGGCCGGTGGCAGAACACCGACAACCCGAAATGGTACAAGGTATATTATGACGACTGCGATGATGACTACCGGCTCTTCTGGGGAAAAGAATGGGATGAGAGCGACGATGTACTCGAATCGGACCTCCACTTCCACGGAAACGGTTGGTTCCGATGGGACAAAGAGGAAATGGTACTGCACGAATACGCTACGATGGATTCGCGCGATGTGCCTATCCATCATTCTTTCGTGATTCTCGTCTCCTCTCCCGACTCTTTGGTCTATTACGATAATAGTTATCGACAGATTGTCTATAGCTTCGTCAAAGTACACACCGATAAGTAAACCATCCCGCCATGACCATCCAAGCCTATATTGCGGCGCATAAGTCGCGTTTTATGGACGAATGGGCCAGCCTCATCCGCATCCCGAGTGTCAGTTGTCAACCGGAGCACAAAGCGGACATGCTTCGCTGTGCCGAGCGCTGGAAAGAACTGCTCCTCGCCGCCGGCTGCCAGCATGCCGAAGTTCTGCCCTCTGCCGGCAACCCCTTCGTCTATGCGGAATATAAACCGCTAAACGCTAAACGTTCAACGCTAAACGAGCCAATACCGACGGTGCTGGTATATGCGCATTATGACGTCATGCCGGTGGAGCCATTGGACGCATGGCTTTCCGACCCGTGGGAACCCGCTATCCGTGACGGACGGCTTTATGCGCGTGGAGCCGACGATGACAAAGGACAGGCGATGATTCAAGCGAAAGCGTTCGAATACATGGCGAAAACAGGGCAGTTGAACTGCAACGTGAAGTTCATCTTCGAGGGCGAAGAAGAAATCGGTTCGCCTTCACTCGAAGCCTTTCTGGAAGACCATAAAGACCTGCTTAAAGCCGACATCATCCTCGTCTCCGATACCTCGATGATAGGCAAGGACACCCCGTCTATCACGACCGGCTTGCGCGGACTGGCGTATTGGCAGATTGAGGTGGACGGTCCGAACAGAGACCTGCACTCCGGTCATTTCGGAGGTGCGGTGAAAAACCCCGTCAATGCCCTTTGCGAGATGATTGCGCAGGTGGTGGACAAGGACGGACGTATCACTATTCCGGGTTTCTATGACGACGTGCTGCCTATCCCGGACGAGGAACGGAAGATGATAACGCAGATACCTTTCTCGCAAGAGAAATACAATGCCGCCATTGACGTCGATGACGTATTCGGAGAAACCGGTTACAGCACGCTTGAGCGTAACTCCTGCCGACCCTCATTCGATGTTTGCGGTATTTGGGGAGGATATACCGGAGAAGGTTCCAAAACAGTTCTGCCGTCCAAGGCTTTCGCGAAAGTCAGTTGCCGGCTCGTAGCGAACCAGGACCATGAGAAGATTTCCCGTGCTTTTGCGGACTATATACAGTCGCTTGCGCCGAAAGGCGTGCGCGTGAAGGTCACGCCCATGCACGGCGGACAGGGATATGTATGCCCGATAGACATACCGGCGTATAAAGCGGCGGAGAAAGGATTTGAGATAGCCTTCGGAAAACGTCCTCTCGCGGCACGCAGAGGCGGGTCTATTCCTATCATCGCCGCCTTCGAGCAGATACTCGGCTGTAAGACTATCCTCATGGGCTTCGGACTCGAGCAAAACGCTATTCACTCGCCTAACGAGTCCATGGACCTTGAGGTATGGGAGCGCGGCATCATCGCCGTCACGGAGTTCTACCGTGCGTTTGCTCCGGAGAATTAACGGACTTTGCGAATAATCGTCAGTCCGTCGCGTAATGGGAGGATGACTTGCTCAAAGCGGTCATCCTCTTTCAGTTTGTCATTGAAGGTGCGCAAGCCCTGCGTCTGCTTGTCTTTGTCGTACGCGGCGTCGATGATGTGTCCGTCCCAAAGGGTGTTATCGGCCAGTATGAATCCGCCTACCGGCACCAGAGGATAGACCAACTCGAGATATTCGCAGTATTCGCGTTTGTCCGCATCTATGAACACAAGGTCGTATTGGTCGTTGGTCGTTGGTCGTTCGTCGTTGGACAATATTTCTTTACAATCACCAATGCGCAACTCGATGCGGTCACACAGCGAGGAACGCGACAGGTTGCGTCTTATCGTCTCTTCCAGTTCGTCATTATGCTCGATGGTTACAAGTCTTCCGCCTTCGGCGAGCCCTTCCGCGAGGCACAAGGCGCTGTAACCGGTGAATGTCCCGAGTTCGAGAATCCGTTTCGGACGAATCATGTGACTCATCATGCTCAACACGCGTCCCTGCACGTGTCCGCTCAGCATATGCGGGTTCAAAACATGAACGTGCGTGTCGCGTGTGATGGCTTCCAAAACGGCATTTTCAGGCGTAGAATGCGCACAAATATATTCGTCAAGTGTCATAATGTTACAAAATTTGCTGCAAAATTACAAAAAATCTTGCATATATCCAAGAAAAGTAGTATCTTTGCAGCAAAATTTAATCATTTTATCATAGTAATGGAAAAAATTGACGAGTTAGATCGTAAGATTCTAAAGATTATTACCCAAAGTGCGCGTATCCCGTTCAAGGAAGTAGCGGAGAAATGCGGAGTCAGCCGCGCGGCTATCCACCAGCGCGTGCAGAAGATGTTTGACAATGGTGTCATCACCGGTTCCAGTTATCATGTTCAGCCTCGCATGTTAGGCTATCAGCTCTGCGTGTACATCGGAATCACGATGGAGAAAGCCTCGATGTACAATCAGGTCATCGCTGCGCTGGAGAAGATTCCGGAGGTGGTGGAAGCGCAATACACGCTGGGCGCTTTCGGACTGTTGGTGAAGGTCTATGCGCATGACAATGAGCACCTCTTGCAACTGCTTAATACCAAGATTCAAGAGATTCCGGGTGTGGCGAACACTACGACCATGACCGCCATCTCGTCCCCCATCTACCGTCAATTACCGATTGAAATCTGATTTCTGAATTCTGAAAGCTGACAACTATTATGGAACGTGTTATTAGCGGCATACGCCCGACGGGCAACTTACACCTCGGCAATTATTTCGGTGCGGTGAAAAGTTTTGTGAAGATGCAGGACGAATATGATTGTATGTTCTTCATCGCCGACTGGCATTCGCTGACCACTCATCCAACGCCGGAGAACATACGCAATTCGGTCAAGACCATCCTCAGCGAATACCTCGCTTGCGGTATCAATCCCGAGAAAGCGCCAATATATGTGCAGTCCGACGTGAAGCAGGTATTGGAACTCTATCTGTACCTCAATATGAACGCCTATCTGGGTGAGTTGGAGCGCGTGACGTCTTTCAAGGAGAAAGTGCGTAAACAGCCTGATAACGTCAATGCCGGACTGCTGACTTACCCCTGCCTCATGGCGGCGGATATCCTTATGCACAAGGCGGACAAAGTGCCTGTAGGCAAGGACCAGGAGCAGAATATGGAGATGGCGCGGCTCTTCGCCCGTAGATTCAATAGAATCTATAACGTGGAGTATTTCAAGGAACCCGCCTCTTTCCATTTCGCCGACAAGGCGGTCAAAGTGCCCGGACTCGACGGAACCGGAAAGATGGGTAAGTCCGAAGGCAACTGTCTATATTTATGCGATGACGAGAAGACCGTCACCAAGAAAATCATGCGTGCCGTGACCGACCAAGGTCCGACGCAACTCAACCAAGAGAAACCCGAAGTGATACAAAACCTCTTCACGCTCTGCGAACTGCTGAGCGGAAAGGAAGCAGCGGACTATTATAACGACCTCTATAATAACATGACCATCCGTTACGGAGACATGAAAAAACAGATGGCTGCGGATGCCAACAAACTATTGGCGCCTATCCGCGAGAAGATTATGGCGTACTCGTCCGACGATGCCTTCCTCGAGCGCGTCATGCGTGACGGCGCAGAGAAAGCCGCCGCCCGCGCAGAGAAAACCATCGAAGAGGTCCGCGAAATAATCGGTTTCAGAAAGATTTGATGAAGAAGTCTTACAACGATAGTGGCCTTACAGCAAAGCGGTCTGACAGGCTGCTTGCAGCCGTTCTTATAGCGGCAGCGGTCAGTTTGGCAAGTTGCCAAACAACTACTGTCATCCCCATTGATGACGTCTATTATTGGGACAAACACGAGCAGGCGGTATTGACTATTCCGGCAACCGAAGCAGCTCCGACCGGTCAGACAACTCCGACAACTCAGACCGCCCCTGATGATTCCAAGGACATTAAGGTCCAGACCTCTAAGCCCTCCATCGAAGTCATCAGTCAAAAAGACACCACCATAACCGTACGCATTAAAAAGTGAAAGGAAGAAGATGAAAGGAAGAAGATTACATAGTAATGTGTTGGGGCTTATGGTCCTTTCACTTTTCATTTTTCATTTTCGTCCTTCCTATGCCCAGGGAAACTATCTCCAGGACTTCCAGCGTCTGTCAGAACGGACCATCATGGGTACGGCGCGCTACGTGGGCATGAGTGGCGCGATGTCGGCTATCGGCGGAGACCCCTCGGCGGCACTCGACAACCCCGCAGGACTGGGACTATACCGTCATTCCGAGGCGCTGATCTCTTTCGATTACATGCACGGCATCACCCGTCAGAAAGACGCGACGCTCAAAGGTCGCACCGGTCTATTCATGGTGCCGCAAGCCTCGCTGGTGTTCTCCTTCCCTACTCCGACGGAGAACGGAAAGGGAGTGCAGTCGCATACACTCATGTTCGCCTATAACCGGGTGCACTCGTACAGTCGTCTCTACGACCTCGCCGGACAAGACAACCCCTCGCTGGGCAGCGTCCTTGACATGTATAAATGTTCCCTCGAAATCCCTTATAACCCCTACCTGTATAATCAGACGAACACACTCGTGCTGCGGGAGTCGGGTTACGTCAACGAATACGCCGTCGATTGGGCGATTAACGTCTCCAACCGCTTCTATTGGGGTGTTGGACTGCATATTCATTCGTTTGTTTTCTCCAATGAAGCCAGCTATCACGAGACCTTTGCGGAACTTGATGCGACGGGTAAAAACCGGTGTAACGCGAATATCACGAGTCTGTTCTTCAGCGGAGCGGACTGCGCCCTCTCTACGGGTTTCCTCTATCGTCCCGCCTCGTGGGTCCGTCTGGGTTTCGGCATTCAGACACCTTCTGTCGGCGCATTTAACTTAATCACTACCGGCAAGTTCGAAGCACGTACGGATACCATGCGTATCGCGCCTACGTGGGAAGACCGCGGACGCGTGCCGGATTATCATCAACCGCTGCACACCAGCACATCCGTCGCCTTCCAATTCGGCTACTACGGCATACTGGCATTCCAGTATGACTATCGTCATACGCCGCGAGCCTATGATGTCCATTCGCTGCGTACAGGCCTCGAAGTGATACCTGTTGCAGGCTTGTATATCAACGCCGGTTATGCCTACGAGAGCATGTTCAGAAAGGAATATACCCCCGTGCCAATAGATAAGGAATTTATTCGTCAAGATGCCTATTTCCAATACCCCCAATGGTCACAGTACGTGTCTGCCGGCATCGGATATAGAGGTTCGAATTTCGTAGCTCAGTTGGCGTACCAGTACCGCTGGCAGTCCGTCAACGTTTATGCCCATGAAAATGCGATGAACTACCCTTATGCCGTCCATACCGATACCCATCGCGTCGTCCTGACCATCGGCTGGCATCGGTAAATAACTGTTTAAATTTCCTAACGAGGACTACTAATGTAAGCGCAGCGTCGCACAACTTATAGGAACCGGAAAACTCAACAAAAATCAATGAACCGAGTGCAAATGCTTCACTAATGGCGTGCCGATACTCTACGCCGTGACCCGCGCAAGCGGTAGCGATGAGGTGGTCGGATTACAGAGGAAAAAGCAGGCCTCAAATCCTATTCTCAGGAAGTTTTCTCGAGCAAAAGTTGTGCGGCGCTTTTTTTTGTGCCGTAAATTCTTGCATATATGCAAAATTTGTAGTAATTTTGCAGCGCAAATTATGTGCATCTATGCAGATAGCAGACAGAATAGGGAAAATCGCGGAGTCGCAAAGTCTGGCGATGGCGGCGCGTGCGAAGGCGATGAAGGCAGCCGGAGTCGATGTGATAAATATGTCGCTGGGTGAGCCGGATTTCGACACTCCGGCGCATATCCGTCGTGCTGCGCAGGCAGCGATAGACAACGGCTGGTCGCATTACGGTCCTGTGGCAGGCGTGGACAGTCTGCGGGAAGCGATAGCTGCCTTCAGTAACCAGTCAGGACAGACCTGCATCAGCTATCAGGCCGGTGACGCAGTGGTGAGTGTGGGGGCGAAGATGGCGATTTACAATGCCATCCAAGCGGCAGTAAACGCGGGTGAGGAGGTGATTATTCCGATGCCGAGTTGGGTGAGTTATTCGCAGATGGTGAAGTTGTCAGGGGGACGTGTGGTGCCGGTACAGACGCGTTACGAAGATGCCTATTGCATGACGGCGGAGCAGTTACGCGCAGCGCTGACGGAGAAGACACGAATGGTCATCTTATGCAGCCCGAACAACCCGACAGGCAGCGTGTACACCCGTGCGCAGATGCAGGCACTCGTAGAGGTGCTGCGGGAGTGGCCGCGGGTAATGGTGCTGAGCGATGAAATATATAATCGTATTTCATACGATAGTTTAGAGTTTAGAGGTGAGAGTTTAGAGGAGGCTTCGCCTACGATGGCTATATTCCCGGAGATAGCCGACAGGCTGGTCATCATCAACGGCGTGAGCAAGGCTTATGCGATGACGGGTTACCGTATAGGATGGATGCTATGCAAAGACCGCGCATTCGTAGGGGCATGTACGCGTCTGCAAGGTCAGCAGTTGACATGCGCGACGATGGTGGCTCAGGCGGCGGCAGAAGCGGCGTTACGCGGTCCTCAGGACTGCGTAGCACAGATGCGGGAGGCGTTCGCCAGACGGCGCGAACTGATATGCCGGTTGGCGGCAGAGATACCCGGGTGGAAGTTCCGCAAGCCTCAAGGCGCATTCTATCTATTCCCGGATGTGAGTGCGATAGGCAGCGGTGACGAAGTGGCGGAGCGCCTGTTGGAAGAAGCCCATGTGGCGGTCGTTTCCGGCTCTGCCTTCGGATGCCCCGAGTGTATCCGGCTATCGTATGCCATCAGCGAAGAAGAGATAACTGAAGCAATGAGGAGAATAAAAAGATGATGCGGGAAAACTGGAAACGGAGGATGATGGTAGATGTGCTGCTATGGGTATTGGCGGCGCTGCTGTGTATGCTCTGGCGATGGGTGGCGGACAAGAGTGAGATAGCCTATTACTGGGCGTTGTTCGGCGTGCTGATGACGCTGTGGATTATTATAGGCCTGGCCGTACAGTTATACCGCTCGTACAAAGACACGTGGCTATGGCAGGCGGTATTATCCCTGGTAGCGGACGCGGGAATACTGATAGGTCTATGCTGGTGGGTGCTGCCACAGTTGCCGTATGGCCTCTCGGCGCGCGTGGCGGAATGGACGATACTCATCGTGGCGGCGATGGAGGTGGTAGTAGTGGTCATCGAGCATTACTGGAAATACGCGACGAACATGAACGTGCCGGTGATGACGATTGAGCAACGCCAGAACGCACAGGTCACGCGTGAAGACACGAAACGAAGCAAGGCATCCATCGAATCGATTCATCAGTCGGTGCTGAGCGTGACGACGGAGATAGATTATTTCATGCTACGCAAGAAAGCCCGTCTGGACTCGATGCAGACACGTGTGGTATGCGACAGGGACATGTTTAGCATGCTTCAAATACCGGATTATCAATACGCTACGATAGTTGATATGACGCTGCTGAATGACATGCGGGGCATCAACAAACGGTTCTGCATCGTCAATCAGAAACTGCCGGACGATGGACGATACATTTGCTGTTACCGTCCGCAGGAGTACATCAAGCAGAAGATGTTAGCGCGGTACCCGTGGGGTATTAACTGGATTGTATATACGCTTTATTTCTGGACGAAGCGTGTGTGGCCTCGTCTGGCACTGACCAGCCGTCTGTATTACGACGTGACGAAAGGCAAGAAGCGCATGCTAAGCAAGACGGAGGTATTGGGCCGCTTGTACTACTGCGGTTTCGAGGTGGACGAAATAGTGCCGATGGGGCATATCGAATATGTGTTTGCGCACCGCCATTCACAGCCCTACCCTCAAGAGCGGTTCAAGGTCTATGGCCCGCTAATCAAACTGCCGCGGATATGCAAGAACAAAAAGATAAAATATTTCTATAAGTTCCGCACGATGCATCCGTATGCGGAGTACATCCAAGCCTACGTATTCGAATCACGCGGTGGCATGGACATCGCCGATAAGAGCAACGATGATTTCCGTATTACCAACTGGGGGCGCATCATGCGTAAGTACTGGTTGGACGAACTGCCGATGCTCATCAACTGGTTCAAGGGCGATGTGAAGTTAGTGGGAATTCGTCCGCTGAGCAAGGCGATGTTCGATACCTATCCGAAATGGCTGCAGGACAAGCGGACGAAGTGCCGCCCTGGACTTATTCCGCCGTTCTATATCGACCATCCGGAGACTTTCGATGAACTGTTCGCATCGGAAGATGCCTATCTGACGGAGTATCTGGAGCACCCCATTCGGACGGACTGCAAGTATTTCTTCAAGACCATGGCGTCTATCTTGGGACGCAAGACACACAGTGCGTGAGTTATTTCTGAAACAGGTTCAAGCTGCTTTATGGGACAAACCGATGCCGGCAGCGGAGGTGAGCGAAGAGGTTCTTCGTCTGCACTTGCGTCAAGGAACGGCGACGGCGGTCTTCCCCTTGCTGCCCATGACAGCGATGATGAAGATGGTATGCGTGCAGAACATGCAAGAGCAGGTGAAGGTGCGTTATGTCCTTGCGCGTGCATGGCGGGCGCTTGAAGCAGCCGGCATCAAGGCGGTGCTGATGAAAGGTGTCGGTCTCGCCACCTACTGGCCCGACCCCACCCGACGACCGTGGGGCGACATCGACCTGTATGTAGGTCCGGAGCAGTACCACCCTGCCTGCGCGGTGATGCGAGCAACGTTTCCCGACGCGCTGAAGTTCGATGAGGAACTTGACCATTACAAGCATTATAACCTGATAGCCGACGGCGTATCCATAGAGGTACACCGCATAAGCGTGAGCCTGAACCATCCGCGGGACCAACGGCTGTACGCGAAGATGGAGAAGCAGGGCATGGATGGCGCTTGGCTGCGGGAGATAAGACTGCAGGACGATACGATGCAGGTGCGGCTTTTCGAGCCGACCTTCAACGTGCTGATGGTGATGCTGCACGCATGGGAGCATTTCATGAGCAAGGGCGCTATCCTCCGCCAGATATGCGATTTAGCGATGCTCATCAAGCATACAAAGAATGCTATCAACGCGCCGCTGCTGAAGCGTTGGCTGAAGGCGCTGCGGGCGATGGATGTATGGCAGATATACATGTATATATTGGTGCATGACCTCGGTATGGACGCCGGCGAAGTGCTATTCTACAACGCGGAAGTCGCGCCGCGTGCACAGAAGATGCTCGACGAACTAATTGACAGCCGACGGCAAGAACAGCCGAACATACAATCCGGCGGCAACCGATGGGTACGCAAATGGCGGACGATGAAGCAACGCCTGTCCTACGCAGAGCAGATAGCTCCCTTCAGTCCGAGTTACGCACGCCATGAGAAACAGGCGGTACTGCTCAAAGGGATAACACGGCTTTTTGCCAAAGACAGGCATTGGGAGTGAAAAGACGAGAGGCTAAAGGAGTTACGTATGACCAAGAAATTCAATGATATCATTGCCGACTTGAAGGCAGGCAACTATGCACCGGTGTACGTGCTATGCGGCGAAGAACCGTATTACACGGACCAAGTCTATTCGTTCATTGCGGAGAACGCGCTGGATGATATGGCGCGTGAGTTTGACCAGCAGGTGGTGTACGGTCGTGACCTGCAGGGCGCAGACATTTCGCCGGTCATCGGTGCCGCGCGCGGATATGCGATGATGGGCGGACGGAAAGTGGTCATCGTCCGTGAGGCGCAGGCTGTCAAGAAATGGGACGCACTCGCTGCATATATCGAGAACCTCATGCCACAGACGGTGCTCGTCATCTGCTATAACGGCAAGCCCGACAAGCGCCAAGGCGTATGGAAGAAAGCGGCGGAACACCAGCAGGTTGTCTGGCTTCAGTCGGACAAGTTACGCGAATATGAGGTGGAGCGCTGGATAAACGCCTACATCGCGGATTTCAACAAGGAGGCAGGTGTGCAGATAGACCCGCGCGTAGCGCCTATCCTCGCGGACCATTTAGGAACAGACCTGTCGGCGATAGTAGGAGCCTTGCGCAAACTCATCGACGGCCGTCCGGAAGGGGTTAACACGATTGACGCGGCGCTCGTGGAGCGGAACATAGGTATCTCCAAGGACTATAACATCATCGAACTGCAGTCGGCGTTGATACGCGGAGATGTAGCGAAAGCGAACCGCATCACGCAGTATTTCGCGTCCAGCAAGGACCATCCGATGGTGCGTGAGTTGGCACCTCTCTTCACATTCTTCTCCAATCTGCTGATGTATCATTATATGCCGGATAAGAGTCAGGCGAACGTAGCGAAGGAGTTGGGCATCAACCCGTATTTCGTGAAGGACTATGCTACGGCAGCCAAGCGTTACCCTGCCGGCAAGACATTTCTGATAGTGGGTTACCTGCGCGAGACAGACGCGCGACTCAAGGGCATCAATAACCCTTCGGCGAAAGATGCCGATTTATGGAAGGAGTTGATTTTCCGGATAATGCATTAAGCGCTCCGGCATGGGTTTCCACATCGTAGGATAGCCGTGGTGCGCCACCCATAGGACGCTGTCTAACTGCGCCTTTGTGAATGTGCGCTGATGCGTGCGGCGGGCGGGCGTATTCCTCGTCATATCATCTTTCGACATCGGATTCAGACGCAGTTCCTCTGCATACGTCGTCGCGAACGCTTCGTTCTCCCGTGCCAGGTCCTTGAGCACTTTCGGGTAAATCTTATTGAAAAGCAGCGGATGTTCCGTGTACCATACCAATGAAGAATCGAACTGCGCCTGCGTAACGCCGTGACGCTCGAGCGTCATTGCGTAGTAGATGCTCGCCGCCTCGTCATGCCCGTATTGCATTCCCGACATCTGCAGCAAGGCGTCGGTCTTATGCAAGTCAACCAGCAGCGCGCGCATCTCCCAAGAATGCAAAATCCCCCGCGGGCGGCAGCCGGAGAGAGTAAGGAACAGGAAACAGAGGGGAAGGACGAATATGTAGCCGTTCAGTCGCTTCATTTGGTCTCGTTCTGATTGAGTTCCTTCATGTAAAAAAGCAGGATGACGGCCACTGCGCAGGTGATACATGAGTCGGCGAAGTTGAACACCGGACGGAAGAACAGCACCTCGCCTGCGCTATTGTGTATCAGCGGGAAGTAGAACATGTCAACCACGCGTCCGTAGAACCAGCCTGTGCCTTGAAACAGTTTGCCATAGAAGATGCAGTCGATGATGTTTCCAGCTGCTCCGGCGATGATGAAAGCGATAGCCGCCAGATAGCCCGTCTTGGTATCCGCACGGCGGATGAGGACGTGCGTGTACCATCCGAGCAGCCCCACCGCCATCAGCCGAAAGAACGTCAGGACCAACTTACTGAACCACTCGATGCCGAAAGCCATGCCATTATTCTCGATATAACAGAGCCAGAACCATGATGTGACCTCACGGCTCTCGCCCAGTTGGAAATTGCGCACAATGAGCATCTTGACAATCTGGTCCAGCACTACGGCGCCGACCACGATGCCTATCACAAGCCAAAGGCGTCCTTTACTTCTTGCAGTCGGTCGAGTTTCTCCCATGTGAATAATTCTACTTCGCGTGTATATTCCCTGTCATTGGAGTCCAGGAATGTTTTTGTCACGACCTCGTTCTTACGTCCCATGTGTCCGTATCGTGCGGTTTCCTGATACATCGGTTGCGTCAGTCTGAGGTCGCGTATGATGGATGCGGGACGTAGGTCGAACAGCGAGCCGACAATCCGGGCTATCTCCGCATCACTCATCGCTACCCGCGCGGTACCGCAGGTATTGACGTACAGCGAGACGGGTTCCGCCACGCCGATGGCGTAGCTGACTTGCACTAAAGCCTCGTGTGCCACACCGGCAGCTACCAGGTGCTTCGCTATCCATCGTGCCGCGTAAGCCGCCGAACGGTCCACTTTCGAAGGGTCCTTTCCGCTGAAAGCGCCGCCGCCGTGGGCACCACGCCCGCCGTAGGTGTCAACGATAATCTTACGTCCTGTCAGCCCCGTGTCGCCGTGCGGACCTCCGATGACGAAATTACCGGTCGGGTTGACCAATAACTTCGATGCTTTGTCCTCTAAGAACGCATGTAACAAATGACCGTACCGGGAGTCACGTGTAGCGACACGCGGCAATAGGATGTCAATCACGTCTTTCTTGATTTGCGCAGGAGTGATGCCCTCGTCGTGCTGGGTACTGAGCACGATTGTATCGATGCGTACGGGTTTGTTGTGCTCATCGTATTCGATGGTCACCTGACTCTTGCTGTCCGGACGGAGGTAGGTCATCTGCTTGCCTTCCTTGCGGATGCGCGCGAGCGTATAGACTAAGGTGTGGGCGAGGTCGAGAGTCAGCGGCATAAAGTTATCCGTCTCATCGGTGGCATAACCGAACATCATGCCTTGGTCGCCGGCTCCTTGCTCTTCAGGCATTTCCCGGCAGACGCCCATGTTAATGTCTTGTGATTGCGCATGAAGTGCGGTAAAAATACCGCAACTCTCCGCTTCGAATTTGTATTCTGCTTTGGTATAACCGATTTCGGCGATGGTCTTGCGGGCAATCTTCAGCAGGTCCACCCAACCTTTGCAACTCACTTCTCCGGCGATGACGACCTGGCCTGTCGTGCACATTGTCTCGCAGGCTACATGAGCCTGCGGGTCCTGCGCAAGCATGTTATCAAGGATAGCGTCCGAGATTTGGTCCGCCACTTTGTCCGGATGTCCTTCGGACACCGATTCAGAGGTAAAAAGATAATTTCTCATTGTTTTTTAGCATTTTTTGGGATGAGGTTGCAAGCAGCCAAATCTGTCCTCATTTGTTATTATTATGCGTTTTTACGGCGTTCAACCTGGCTTTCCAGCGCGGTAATGCAAGCGTCAATTGCCTCTTCAAAGGTGTCGGCTGTTTTCTCTGCGAACAGGCCGGCGATGCGGATTTTAACCTCTTTGTTGGCGTTGGTCTGCGGCTTGATGACCGAAAGACGGATTTCTACTTTGTCGTCTGCGTTCAGGTGACGCCCGAAACGGCTCATTTTCTTGTCGATAAACTGTTCGAGTTTCTCAGCAATCTCGAAATTCACAGCATTGATGGTTACGTTCATAGTAGTAAATTTTTGTTAGTTATAGAATTTGGGTGCAAAGATACAAAAAAAATCGCAACCATACAAATTTATTTGCGATTTTTTTAAACAGGATGTCTACATAGGGGGCTTGCACACCTATTTTCCTTCCTGTCTCGCGACCATCTCGCGACCATTGTGAACGTCACTGTCCGGTGCTTTTACTGCTATTGCTGTATCTGTTCTTTGATAATTTTGCTAATTTTGGGTGAGATGTCTTTATATGCCTGACGTGCGGCTTGCTCGTAATTATGCGTATGTCCGCCTTTCTCGCTGATTTGATTCTCGTAAATCCGCTGACCAGTAGCAGTCTTTTCCACAATGATAGTGGCATCTACGTACACGAAATAAGATGTTACACTACCGTATGTGGAAGCATTGTACTCTCGCGCTTTGGCATTTACCTGTATATCCCAGTCCGACTGGTCGGCACTACGAACAAACGTGCAACCCATTGGACTCAAAGCGCCTTGTATTTCTTCCTTTAATGCCGAATAAGACGCTCCAAACATGGATGCATTGCATGAGAGATAAATATTGATGCCATTTTTGAGGTTAGCAGTTAATGCTTGGTATCGTTTTTTGAGGAGATTGGTTTCTTCTACTGCCATATCTTCATCGCTCACGTTCGCATCGATACTTAGCATTATACGTTGGTCATTTTCTATATCATCTATCAGTTCTTGTACCTTTGGTAAATTATTCTTTGCTTGTAACTTATCCCCTCGATTTGCCATAGTCTCAATAGACTCCATTTCTACTTCTGCTTTTGCAGTGTTTGCGGCGATGCGCCGCATCAGTTGTCTGTAGAGGCTAGCGGTTTTTACCCATGCAAACGCATAAACTTCGCCTGTTTTAGAGTTCTCCCATATTTCCACTTTCAGTCCATGTATATCTTTTATACCCGTTTGCGTGGCTGCGCGCGAAGTCATGATGTCTTTCGTATAAACATCACTATTCACTTTGTACATTTTGCATGTACCGTTCAATAGTCTGTTCTACAGTCACTTGGATAGAGGACACTGCTTCAATTCGCGCATTTTGTTGCACGCGATTGTAGATAGTCTCTTTGTCTTCGCCTTTCTTAATATTAGCGGAAGAGAAGCCGGTATAATACTTGCTTGAGGGGTATAATTCTTCTCGTAAGATAGGATTTACCCAATCCGGCTGTTGTGCGAATGCTGTCAAAGAAAGAATTGACAATAAAATGATTAATAGTTTTTTCATTATTTAATTAATGCATTTATTTGACAAGACGAACATTCCATTTACCATTCTTATCATTAAAACTTATTACTGGTCCGGACTTAGATAATTGGAAACCATAAGCTACTGGATTCAACATTTTAAGAACTAATCTCGTATTGGCAATTTCTTTTTCATTTAGTTGTGAAGACAAGAATTCAATATATGATTCGATATCGAATGGTGTTGAAGACCAATATCCACACGTTTTAAGTTTCTTATTCTGAAAGAAAAGGATTGTTTTATTATTTGGTCCCGTCACATTGTAACCATTGCTAGTCTTTGTCCAAGTACATAAAGTTATCAATTCTACTAATTGCTCCCAAGTCGGTATGTTATTTCCATAGCGGGATACTGCCTCCTGGTACGAAATATCTCCACAATTTTCATCTGCGTTTTTCCATAATGTACCACTCGGCAAACCCAAATCAACATAACCATCTATGCTAAGAGTTGTCGAAGCCTTCATAGGGGTAGCATTCGATGTGGATTGATGAGCAGAAGCCGATATGTTAGTAACTGTCGTCTGACGAGTGAAACTACCAGAAGAAGCGCCTAACAAATCGGCAGCCACCTTTTGAGATCCCGTTTGCATTTCTGCCGCAGAAGTTCCCATTAGTTGATTGGAATTGCGAAGGACACGTGCTGTTTCCACATCAATTATCTTGGCTGTGATAAACATATCACTACCATCAATAACTGCTTCTGCTATCAATACATATTTAGCCCCCGTGAACTCACCGATTTTCTTAATATCTGCGTCGCTTACCATACCTGTACGCTGGAAATTCTGTTCTCCTAATATCTCTTTTAGGTCTGCTCGGTCATAACCTTCGTAACCAGGTGTGCTGGTAATAGCCGTCGTTAAATTACTTCGAAACATAAGTTGTTTCAAATAGGGGACACTCCCTTGTTTGTCAACAGTTTCCAAAATAGCGACGCGCTTAACATCACCTTGCGCAATCACTGTCAGCGAAAGAGCTGAAAATAAGATGATTAATAGTCTTTTCATAATTGTTTGTTATTATACAGTGCAGCCGAGGGAGGTATCAGCCCCCTCGGAGCAAAAAAAGGGGCTTACAAACCAAGTACTTTGTCTAATTGCTCGTGCAAGTGTTCTCCTTTCTGTTCCAGCTCTTGACGAACTGCGTTCTTTGCTGCTGCTTTTGCCATCTCAGCATTATACGCGATGCGAACAAGCACTTCGTTGTTCTTCTTGCTGTTGATGCGATAGCATTCCATCAGAAGAATAGTACGACCGATTGACTGCGAAATTAGGTTTTTCGAGGCCATAACAGTTTCCGTGATAGATTCTGCCTCTTCGGCGGAGAGCTGTTTGTTAGCAACAGTGTTTTCTACCAGTGCTGTGACTTCCGTTTGTATATTGCCTGCTAAATTCGTAATAGCCAATGATGTCGCGGCTGTTTTAGCTGCATCGTAGTTGCCTCCGACAGAAGAAGCTTCACCAATAATATATTTCGGGAAAAGATTGTCGTCGTATTCATACTGCATCAGGAACGAACGCTCCAGTTGTTTCTCCAAAGGTAGTGCGCCCGGTTTAACCTCCCAACCTTCTTTAGCAAGGCGTTTCGCTTCCTTCTTAACAGATTTGTCAACTTTTTGATTTAATTCTGCTTTTGCCATTTTGCGAATCTCTTGGCGTTCTTTACGAAGTTCTTGCGTACTTTGTGCCATAGAGACGCTACATGCAACGATTAAGGCCATTGCTGCCAGCATTAGTTTTTTCATTGTAGTGCTGATTTTATATTTTGCCTACTCTTCAACGGATTTTCGGCTTACTCCTTATTAATTGTTTTCTTATTGCTGACGTACTTCTATTTGTTCACGAACTCCGGTTACAGAAACAGAGAATGATGCATTGCGAGATGCACCCGTTTCGTTCTTCTCGATAGAAAGCGTAAACGAGTCACTCGTTTGTTCAGTGACATGACACCATTCGGGAATATTTACCACACGCCACGCGCCACTTCCAATCACTTTGACGGTAATAACACCACCACGCTGAGAAGCAGAGATAATCTTTGGCGATACACTGACATAGTTTAGACGCTCAGCCTGTCTGATGGAGAGAGTCTCACTCTTTCCTCCTTCAATGGACACTTTTATTTGAGCCTCGCGTGCCTCTCCTCCACTATTATCTGCTATGTCTATAACGATAGAATTCGCGTTTTGCTGATAAATATAACACCAATCCGGTAATCCTTCTATGTGATATTTCGGCATATCTGTTTCAACAGTTATTGTTGCCATACTACTTTTCCCGCTGGCAGAGACGATGTTCGGGCGGAGCTTAATATAGTGGCTTAAAGCTGACTGGTTCACAGCAATCTCCTGCTTGGGTAAGGCCGATTGAGGAGCAGATACCTCAATAGTAGTTGTACGACTTTCTCCGCTTTTGTTAGGCTCTATGCGGATAAGAAGGTTATCACCGTTCTTCTCCGTTGTACACCAATCAGCAGGAGTATCGGCACTCCAAATCTTGTTGGTGCTTACATTGATGGTATAGAGACCTCCGTCTCCGTCCTTGTCATTTATCAGCTGTGAAGAGAGTTTAAGATAATCACTATTGCGCGCTTGAGCCACTACAATTCGCAACTCTACCTGATGGTCATTGAGCAGCACAATATCTCCTTCGCGGTCAGAGGGACGTTCGTTCTGAACTACATTGACAATCAAAGCATCGCTTTGGGGCTGCACATTTACCCATGATGGTTTTTCGGATACTTCCCAAGCTTCGTCTGATGTCACCTCAATCTGCGCTTCTCCACCTGCCTCAGGGAACTCTATAAATGGTTTTGAAACTCGGAATACTATTTCCTTTTTCTGAATCGGCTCTGGCGCAGGTTCGGGTTCGGGTTCTGGTTCCGGTTCGGGTTCTAGTTCCGGCTCTGGTTCCGGAACGTACGCAAATTTTTCTTCCTGCTTGCTTATAATCTGTGTTTCTTCTGAGACATTAGTCTCGTTATAATCTGGTTCGTTGCTTATATTCGAAACATTTTGTAATGATAATGATTGATATCTGTTCTCGGGTTCCAGCTCAGATTCATCTTCTATTTCTGTATCAGGTTTAGAGTCTGTTTGTGGCTTGGAATCAGTTTTTTCTGAAGTATATTGCGGCTGTGGTTCTTTTACATAAGAATCTCCCGCATTCCGGGCCATAGACTGTTCAAGCGTTTCCTCACTATTATAGTTAGAATTGTTCTTCGCATTTGGAGTGAAAGTGTTTTTTAAAAAATTTTTAAAACCGCTCATTGTCCTCCATGAATCCGTTCCGGTAGGACTAGTCGCTACATCTGATTTTTTCGGATTTACTTCTTTCGTTTGTGATTTATTGGAAGGGGAACTTGATGTTGTACGTTTTGGCGGTGTCGGTGGATGAATACCGACTGTACTTAATCTCAATAATTTGTATGCAAGGGTTTCACAACCATATAGGATGTCACTGGGATTATACGATACCAAAACATTCTCTGTTGTCTCTGTTTTTGCCGTTTCCACATTAAGAATCTTGGCGGTAATAAACATATTCTTCTCATCCGCTTTCACTGCCTCTGCTACCATAATATAGGCTGCGCCCGTCATTTCACCCAAGCGTTTGATTTGCTCGTTGCTGACCATACCGGTACGCTGGAAATTCTGTTCGCTCATGATGGCATCCATATCCGTACGATCGTATGCCTCATATCCAGGAGCATTCGTAACGGCCTTCGCAAGATTGCTCCGTAGTATTAACTTATGGGCATAGGAGATGTTGCCTTCCCTATCTACCGCCTCAAGTATAGCTACTTTCTGCACTTGCGCGACCAAGAGCATCGGCACAATACAAAAAATAAGTAAACTATGTTTCATTGTTGTATCTGCTCTTTGATGATTTTGCTTATCTTGGGCGAGATATCTTTATATGCCTGACGTGCGGCCTGTTCGTAATTGTGTGTATGAGAGCCTTTGACACTTATCTCATCTTCATAGACGCGTATCCCTGCAACTGTTTTGTCAATAGAGATAGAAGCATCCACATAGGACGTATAAGTTGTAATACTGCCGAATTGGTCTGCGTGATATTCTCGTGCCGGAGCAACTATGTATATGGCCCAATCGGAGGCATCTGGACTATCCACAAACATACAGCCTATCGGACTCAGTGCACCTTTAATCTCTTTGAGGAGAGAGGCGTAGTTCTTGCCGAACAAATCGGCTTTGCAGTCCAGATAGATGGCAATGCCATTTTTGAGTTCTCCTACTAACGTTTGATGCTTTTTTTTGAGGGCATTAACTTCTTCGATAGCTAAGTCCTCATCGGTCACATTGGAATCCACACTCAAGAGGACACGCTGGTCGTTTTCAATGTCATCGAAGATGGATTGCACGGCAGGTAGTCGGTCTTTTGCTTGCGCCTTTTCTCCGCGAGCAACGAGGTCTTCGACTGCTTGCAACTCCGTTTCTACTTTACCTACATTAGTGAGAATGCGTCTCATTAGCCGTCTGGATAAGTCCAATATTTTTACATAAGCAAAAGCACTCACGTCACCTGTTTTTGGGTTTTCCCACACTTCTACGTTGAGGCCGGGGACATCTTTGATGCCGGAATGTGACTTAGCGCGGGAGGTCATAATATCCGTTGTAGAGACATAAGAACCGCTTTGTGTATTCTTGATATACCGCTCTATGGTTTGCTCTACGGACACTTGAATCGACGAAATGGCATCTACGCGCGCATTTTGCTTTACGCGGTCATAAACGGCTGACTTTTCTTCGCCTTTTTGAATGGTTGTTGTAGCAAAACCAGTATAGTACTTGCTGGCGGGATACAAGAGTTCACGATACTGCGTATCCATCCAATCAGGTGCAATGACTTTGTCGGCCATTGCACCTATTGAACAGAATAATAACAAGAACAGATATAACTTGCGCATAGAGACTTAAAAATTCATTGCTAAACCGATTCCGTTTTGACCGGCGGTTACACTGAATGTCAAAGGTGCAGATGCTGCACATTTTTTATTATACGTTTTTAGAGCGGCTGACTTTGATGCGTATCCTCCTATTAAAGTAAAGAGACCTACTCCTGCAAGTCCTGCACCTGCACTTGCCAAACCGATACCCAATTCCTGCATGGTCATGGTGTAGTCACGTGCTGTTATAGCAAGTGCCCAACAACCTTGCATTGCTGCACCAATTGCAAAGAATGTCCAGCCGGTTGCTACTGCATTTTTGCCGTTTTTATATTTTTTCCATGCAGCAGGACAATTTTGATAGATGAAATTTTCATATGCTTTTTTATCCATTACGGTGCCATCCATACGATATTCATTACGACTAACTTTAACAATAGTTCCGCTTGGGGTAGCAGTTTGATTCTGCTGGACACTCTTTGACTCATGTTTAACAGTTTTAGCCGTAGATGCTGCTCTTTGTTGCTCAACTTTCACTACGGTAATCGGCTTTACCAAGTTTGCCGCAAGCAATTGACAACCTCTTTGAATTTCTTTTGCATTGGTTCCCATCATTTGGTTATCAGTCATTTCAGTACGGGCTGTTTCGACATCCAGCAATTTAGCAGTAATGTACATGTTGGATGCATCAACCAATGCGGCTTCTGCTACCAACACATATTTTGCACCTGTCATCTCACCCAATTTCTTGATTTGTTCCTCGCTTACCATACCGGTACGTTGGAAGTTCTGCTCTCCTAAAATAGCATCCATGTCTGTACGGTCATACGCCTCATAACCGGGTGTGTTAGTAATTGCCTTTGCCAAATTGGAACGCAAAATTAATTTGTTTGCGTACGATACGTTCCCTTGACGATCAACGACTTCCAAAATAGCGACTTTTTTTGTTTCTTGTGCAAATGCCATTACTACGGATAACATCATGCACACAAGTAGTAGAGTTTTTTTCATCTTTTTTGTTTTTTTTATTTGGTTTAACATTTAGTTAATTATATACAAAAAGCGGGACTGCAATTTTGCTGTTCCGCTCATCAAGGCTCTCGCATTGCCCTCAATTCCGAACAAACAACACTGAAGCCCACGCCGTATGTATATGCGTACGCGCCTACGCACGTACCATAAATAATACATACCTAATGGACATCTTGTGCTGCAATGTTTTGGAATTTGTGAATTTGCGAGATTCTGATGAGCCAAAACAAAGCGCGTAAGACGCCTTTATATGTCCGCATTCGCCCCACCCTATGGACATATTCCCACGGCGTGGACCAAATACGGCTGCAAAATTAGTAATAATTTTTGAAATGTGCAAATAAAAACAAGAAAAATCGTCCCGAAGAGCGATTTATTCGCCCAAAACCAAGAAAAGGTATCCTGGGCAAAGCCTCCCCACCTCGTTCAACCGGATAAAACGGAGAGAGTGAGGGATTCGGACGCCGCCTGCCCTACGGGCATTCCCCCGAAACCCAACAAGCTGCCGCTGGCACCTTGTTCAAAGAAAAAAGAGCGATTTGCTTGCTTGAGTAAACTCAGACAGACAAATCGTCCTTTTTCTTTGCGGAGAGTGAGGGATTCGAACCCCCGGTACGACGTAATGCGTACACCGCATTTCGAGTGCGGCTCTTTCGACCACTCAGACAACTCTCCTCGTCGTTTCCGACGAGCAATGAAAATTAAAATTTTCGGGAGTCCTACTCATTCAATTTTCGAAAACTGGGTGCAAAAGTACTGCTTTTTTTTGAAATGTGCAAATAAATTCGCAAAAAAACTTATTTTGCTTTGATTTTGTCGAAACCGGAGCCGAAGACCCCACGTACGTCGGCGATGGAGACGAGTGCTTGGGGGTCGATGTGATGAATAAGACTGAGGACCAGCGAGCTCTCGGGTTTACGCACCAATACGGAGATGACCTTGACGGGTTTTTGCGAGTACCATCCGGTGCCGTCCAAGACCGTCACACCGCGGTTGACCGTGGTATTGATAGCCGTAGCTATCTCATCGTATTTGGATGAATAGATGAGGATATGCACGGAGCGATGCATACGCGCCATGAGCCAGTCCACCGCCAGGGTGTAAGAAAGGGTCATACAGAGTCCATAAAGCACGCGTTTGATATGCAGATAGGTGGTGTTCTCGCCCTCTACCAGCATATTCTCCGGCAGCGGCAAGAGGAATGCGGAGAGGATGATGAGGATATCGCAGAGCATCATGATATTTCCCAATGAGATATCCCTATAATGATTGACAATCATCGCGACTATATCCGTTCCTCCGGAGGAGCCGTTGACGAGCAGCACACATCCCAGGCTGAGTCCGAAGACGAAGCCTCCGATGATAGCTCCGAGCCATGGGTCGTTGATGATAGGTTCGGGTAAGATAGGTATGACACGATACCAGAACGTGATAGCCGCGACGCCCACCATCGTTCTGATACAAAACCGCCAACCGACAGTCAGTCCTGCGATGCAGAGCAGTATAGCATTAAACACAAACGTAGTCAGCCATACAGGTATGGCACCTCCGTATTCCTCGAACAACGAAGGGAAGAAACCGTTGGTGACATAATAGATGGCGGAACAGATACCCGTCAGTCCGCCTCCGACGAAGGCATGCGGCAGAAAGACCCAGTTGACCATGAGCGCCATCGGCGCGATACCGATGATGATGACGAGATAGTCAAAAATCGTACGCGCCATGGACTTATGCTCCGCATAATGCGGATTGACCAGTTTACTATAACGCGGAAGTATCATAGATTAGAATTTAGCTACCAGGTTACGATCTCCAAAGCCGTTATCCACACGTCCTACAGGGCACCAGAACTTGGTCTGAGCCACCCACTCCGTCGGATAAGCAGCCATCTTGCGGCTGTACGGATGCGTCCATTCGTCCGCCACCACTTCGTATTCCGGGTGCGGTGCATTGAGCAGGACATTATCCGTCTTATCCGCCTTGCCGGACTCGATATCGGCTATCTCCTGACGAATCTGCAGGAGCACATCGCAGAACCGGTCAATCTCGGCGAGCGACTCGGATTCCGTGGGCTCAACCATGAGTGTGCCATGCACGGGGAAAGAGAGCGTCGGGGCATGATAGCCGTAGTCCATCAGGCGTTTCGCTATGTCCGCTTCGGTGATGCCGATGGCATGGAACTGGCGGCAGTCGAGAATCAGTTCATGGCCTACCCTGCCCGTTGCGCCGGTATAAACGATGCCATAAGCATCTTTGAGCCGCTTCGCCATATAGTTGGCGGATAGGATAGCCGCAGCCGTAGCATGACGCAGTCCCTCCGCCCCCATCATCGCTATATATCCCCAAGAGATAAGCGCCATATTCGCATTTCCGTAGAGGGCAGACGAGACGCGGTTCTTATCCTCAGACGGGAGACAGTCCGCAAGCGGCTTGGTACAGCACACCGCACCGGCCCCCGGTCCTCCACCGCCGTGCGGCGAAGCGAAGGACTTATGCAGGTTGAGGTGGCATACGTCGGCACCGATGAAGGCCGGGTTGGTCCATCCTATCTGCGCATTCATATTCGCGCCATCCATATAAACGAGTCCGCCATTGTTATGCACGGCATCTATCATCTCACGGATAGCCTGCTCAAAGATACCATGCGTGGACGGATAGGTAATCATACATCCGGCGAGGACGTCTTTATTCTCCTCGCACAGACGTTTCCAGTCGGCGAGGTCGGTATTACCCATTTCGTCGCATTTGACCACGCAAGGCGTAAAACCGGCTTGCACACAGGAGGCAGGGTTGGTGCCGTGTGCGGAGGCAGGGATGAGCAGAATAGTGCGTTGGTTCTGCCCCTGACGACGGAGGAACTCACGGATGACCACGAGGCCTGTATATTCACCGGCAGCGCCGGAGGTAGGTTGCAGCGTACAGGCATCAAAACCCGTGATGGCGCAGAGCTGTTCCTTGAGTTGGTCCATGATAGAGGCGTAGCCCTCTACTTGCTCTTCAGGCGCCAGCGGATGTACCGCCAAAGCGGCATTATAGGTGACCGGAATCATCGCCGCCGCAGGATTCAGTTTCATCGTACACGAGCCAAGCGGAATCATGGAGGTGGCGAGAGAAATATCCTTGCGGTCAAGACGCTTGAGATAACGCATCATTTCGGTTTCCGTATGGTAGTTCTTAAAGACCTCCGCCTGCATGAAGTCGATGTCTCGTACTCGGCTCTCGTCAATCGCCCAGAGGTTCTCAAACGCCTCGTCCGAGTCCTCGAGTTGCGGCAGATTGCCGGAAACCTCCGCGAAGAGCGTGATGAGGTCATTCATATCATAGATGTCCACCGTCTCATCCAGCGAGAGCCCAACCCATCCTTGCGGGTCGTAATAGAGGTTGATGCCCTTTTCCTCCGCTTTTTCCTTCAAGCCGTTAGCCGTTAGCCATTCGCCATTAGTCCTAATCTTCAGAGTATCAAAGAACTCGGCGTTCTCTTGGGTATAACCATAAGCCTGGAGCATCTCACTCAGATAGACCGCCTTGGCGTGGATACCTTCGGCTATCTGGCGGATACCTTCAGCGCCGTGATAGACGCCGTACATTCCCGCCATCATCGCCGAGAGCGCCTCCGCCGTACATATATTCGACGTAGCCCGCTCACGTTTAATATGCTGCTCGCGTGTCTGGAGCGCCAGCCGATAAGCAGGATGCTCGTACTTGTCTTTCGAAAGCCCGATAATACGTCCCGGCATCTCGCGTTTGAACTCATCACGCGTAGCCATATACCCCGCAGTAGGTCCGCCGAAGCCCATCGGCAGTCCGAATCGCTGCGCCGTGCCGCACATGATATCCGCGTTGAGTGGTTTAAGGATAGCGAGCGCCAAGAGGTCGGCTACCACCGTGACCTTCAGACCTGCCGCATGGCAGTCGTCGATAAAAGTATCGTAGTCCTCAATAGCACCGTCGCTATTGGGCCACTGCACGAGTGCACCGAAGAACTCAGCCGTAGGCTCAAAGTCCGCATACGCACCGGTGACAATCTCAATATCCTGACCGGCAGCACGTGTACGCAGTACAGAGAGCGTATTCGGCCATATTTTCTCATCCACGAAGACCTTACGCACATTGCTCTTGACCTGCTCCCGCGAACGGAGGTTACGCATCATCGTCACGGACTCCGCCGCAGAAGTTGCCTCGTCCAGCAGCGAGCAGTTCGCCAGAGGCAGGCCCGTGAGGTCACTAATCATCGTCTGGAAGACAAACAGCGCCTCCAGACGTCCTTGGCTCACTTCGGCCTGGTACGGCGTATAGGAGGTGTACCAAACAGGGTTCTCCAACATATTTCTGCGAATGACCGCCGGCGTAACGGTTCCGTACCAACCGCGGCCGATATACGAACGTGCGGACTCGTTATGCCCGAGCATCACATCCGCTATTTCCAACTGCTGCTGCTCCGTGTAGGGTTCATCCAACGCGATAGGTTCCGGCAGCAGGATATCCGCCGGCATCGTCTCTCGTACCAAGGCTTCTACAGACTGAGCGCCGACAGCCTCCAGCATCTTTTTCTCGTCTTCAGGCGTAAGGCCTATATGACGTGACTCCAGATAATTTACTTTCATGTATGTGTGTTTTTTATGTTAATCCATCATTTGCCCCATGTTTCCGGACAACTGCACCATCCTGTCGTAGTCCTCCGGATCGAGGTCGTAGAAATAGAAGTTACGCGGGTCGATAGGTCTGCCCAAATAATGCACCTCATAATGCAAGTGGGGCCCCGTGGACTTACCGGTATTCCCCACCTTGGCAATGACATCGCCTCGTTTCACTTTCTGCCCCACTCTCACCAGACGTTTCGAGCAGTGCGCATAACGCGTGGAATAGTTGAAACCATGGTCTATCTCCACCGTCTCGCCGTAGCCCTGTCGCCATCCGGAATAGACGACAGTACCATTACCGGTAGCAAAGATATCGGTACCGATAGGCGCCGAGAAGTCCATACCCTCGTGGAAACGGCGGATGTGATAGACAGGATCTACACGCCATCCGAACCCCGAAGCCATGTGCTTGAGATTCTTATTCAGCACCGGTTGTATCGCCGGGATATTCTCCATGCGCACCTCTTGATTCTTCGCCAGTTCCAGCACCTCGTCATACGAACGCGCCTGCACATACAATTCTTTCTCCAAGCGGTCTATCTTCCGCTGGACATCTGCCGCCAACTGGGTATTGGTCATGTGCGCCAAGGAGTCGTAATACGAAATCTGATACGAGGCCCCCATACGCGTCGTCAGCGGAATAGGCTCGGCCCCCAAGATGGCTCGATAGAGGTTGTCATCACGCTGCATCAAGTCTTCCAAGACGATTTGCATCTGGTCCATCTGCTTATCCATCACCTCCATCTGCGCCGTGAGGTTGCGATTATATTGTATCAGCGAGGCTTCCCTCGGCGAGGGGAAGAAATAGAGGAAGGTATAGAAGAATATCACTCCGAGACATATACCCCCGATGATATATCCTCCGGAGCGACGAAGCCAATAACGGAAACCATGCTCGATACGCTCAAGTTGCAGCGTCTCGGGATTGATGCGATACCTTCTTCCTTTTACTTTGTCAGTTGTCATTTGCTACTTGTTATTTTTATACCAGAAGAAATACTGGTTCTGTTGTTTTTTCTCTTCAGGTGTACGCGCCACATATACAGGCTCGCGTGTATAGGGGTTGACGCCGGTATAGAACATCGTCGTGGACAGCGTCATCGGCGTCGGCGTGAAGTCCTGCACCTGCTCGGGCCGGTAATGCATCCGCTTCGTCTCCTCCGCCAAGGCTTGCATGTCACGCTTGGTGCACCCCGGGTGCGAAGAGATGAAATACGGGATGAGTTGCTGGTTGAGCCCCGCCTCTCTATTGATACGCAGGAAGAGTTCGCGGAACTCCAGATAGTTCTTCCAATTGGGTTTGCGCATGATATGCAGCACATTATCGGAGCAATGCTCCGGCGCCACTTTGAGCCGTCCCGACACATGACGCGTGATGAGCTGGCGTGCATATTCATCGCTCATCAGGTCATAACGGATTCCGGAACCGACGAAAGCATGCTTCACATACGGCAGTTTATCCACCGTGCGATAGATATCCAACAGCGGCCCGAAGTCCCGGTTGAGATTCTTGCAGATAGCCGGTTGGAGACAGGACGGTCTCGCACATTTCTCGCAGAGCGACATATCCTTACCATGCATCCCATACATATTCGCAGACGGTCCGCCAAGGTCCGAAATGACGCCATGCCAGTCGGGTAACTTGCTGAGCCTCTCTATCTGGCGCAAGACAGACGCCTTGCTGCGCGAGACAATCTGCTTGCCCTGATGGGCGGAGATTGTGCAGAACGAACAGCCGCCGAAACAACCGCGATGCATGCAAACCGACCATTTAATCATCTCATACGCAGGAATACGCTTGTCCTTGTATTTGGGATGCGGCGTGTAGGTGAAAGGCAGGTCGTAGATAGCATCCAACTGCTCCGTCGTCATAGGCGGATAAGAAGGGTTGACAACTACGAACTGCTTGCCGACAGGCTGCACCAGCGTCGTCTGATGAATCTTATTCGATTCTATCTCCATCAACCGGAAGTTCTCGGCATGCGTGCGTTTGTCACGCAGGGCGTCTTCGTGCGACGCGAGCATGATGGCGTCCGCGGGAATGGCATTCCTATCCTGCGTTAGGAACGCAGTCTGAGGGACTTGGCTTTTGGCTATTGGCCATTGGCCATTGGCTATTTTATCCGCTATTTCCGTCATGGCTTGCTCCCCCATGCCATAGACGAGCATGTCTGCGCCGCTGTCCACGAGGACGGATGGCATCAACTTGTCCTGCCAGTAATCATAATGGGTCAGACGGCGCATGGAAGCCTCAATACCTCCGATGACTATCGGCACATCGGGATAGAGCTGCTTGAGAATCTTACAATAGGTGACAGTACAGTAGTCGGGGCGAGCGCCTGCCCTTCCTTCGGGCGTATAGGCATCGTCCGAACGCTTGCGCTTCGCCGCCGTGTAATGATTCACCATCGAGTCCATGCTACCTGCCGAAACCGCAAAATAGATGCGGGGCTTACCGAACTTCCTGAAGTCACGATAGTCCCCGTGAACGTCAGGTTGCGGCACGATGGCCACGCGATAACCGGCTGCCTCCAACACGCGCCCCAACACCGCTGCGCCGAAAGAGGGATGGTCTATATATGCGTCGCCGGTGAAGAAGACGATGTCCACTTCATCCCAGCCACGCAGGTCCGTCTCTTTGCGGGTGGTAGGCAAATATTTTAATAGGTCGTTGGTCGTTGGTCGTTAGTCGTTAGTCCAGGACAGGGCCCGTTAGTCGATTTGGAGGTCGAGGCGCTCCTTGAGTTGGGTGAGCACAGGGTTCTGCTCCACCATCAGTTTGTATTTCTCCTCTGCGGTGAACGCCATCTGCTCTTGACTGAACTCCGCCTGGACGAGTTGTATCTCCAGAAGAGTGTTATGCAAGTCTTTGCGGAGTTGGTTCACCAGACCGGGCAAAGCCTTTCGCATCTCTTTCATCTGCCAGGGGTTCGGCATCTGAATCTCTGCGGTCAGGTCATTGACCATCAACGGCGTATAGTTCTCTATCAGTTGCTTGAGACGCGGTTCCTCTTTGTGAGTGGCAGCAAGACCAACCCACGCGTCTCGGAGTTGGTCAACTGTAAAAGGGCGATTGGGCTCCTCCTTGGGTTGCTCGCTATTAGCTGTTGGCTGTTGGCTATTAGCTGTTGGCTGCGCGTCTTTCTTCGGACCGAAACCAAGGCCTATCTTCGGCATCTTGGGGATGGAAGGCGTAGGCTCCTTGGGAGCAGTGGAGATTGATGATTGCTGCGCTGCGCTTACTGCTGCAGCCTTAGGCTGCGGAGCAGGTTGCGGAGCAGTCGGACTTGTCGGACCGGTCGGAGTAGTCGGATTGGTCGGAGTAGTTGGAATCGTCTGCGGGACGCCGAGTTGGCAGAGTTTGACGAGTGCCAGTTCAACCGTCAGTCGTTTGTTACGCGCCGTGCGATAGTTGATGTCGCAGGTATTGAGGATGTCGAGGGCCTGGAACAGCCATACAGGATGACAATGCTGCGCTTGCTGTCCGTAACGCGCACGCATGGACTCGCCGGTCTCCAAAAGCGGTAAGGTCTGCGGGTCTTTGCTGACGAGCACATCGCGTAAATGCTGCGCGAAGCCCGTCACGAAATGACCGGCATCGAAACCATGATTGAGGATGTCATTGAAGAGCAGTAGTGCTTTCGCCACGTTATGCTGCAGCGCACTGTCCACCAATTGGAAATAATAGTCGGCACTCAGCACATTCAGCACCTCTATCGTCCGTTCGTACGTTATCTCATTGCCGCAGAATGCCACTAACTGGTCGAAGATAGAGAGTGCGTCACGCATTCCTCCGTCCGCTTTCTGCGCCACGACATTCAGCGCCTCTTCACTCACCGTGATACCTTCTTTCGCCGCCACTTTCTGCAGATAAGCGATGGTATCGGGAATGGTGATGCGATTGAAGTCATACACCTGACAACGACTGAGAATCGTCGGCAGCACCTTGTGTTTCTCCGTCGTCGCGAGGATGAAGATAGCATATGAAGGGGGTTCTTCGAGGGTCTTGAGCAGCGCGTTGAACGCACCGGCAGAGAGCATGTGTACCTCATCGATAATATAGACAGAATACTTACCTATCTGCGGCGGGATGCGCACCTGGTCGATGAGCGAACGGATATCTTCGACGGAGTTATTCGACGCCGCGTCCAGTTCGTGGATATTAAACGACCGCTGCTCATTGAAGGCCTTGCACGACTCACACTCATTACATGCGTCAAACCCGTTCTGGGGGTTGAGACAGTTGATGGTCTTCGCAAAGATACGCGCGCAGGTGGTCTTACCTACGCCTCGCGGTCCGCAAAACAGATACGCATGCGCCAGATGGTTCTGACGGATGGCATTCTGCAATGTCTGTGTCAACGCTTGCTGTCCGACCACCGACTCGAAGGTCTGCGGACGGTACTTACGCGCCGAAACAATGTAATTTTCCATATACTTGTGTTATTTATGTGCTATACTGTAAATATATTTTTCGCTCTCGAAACTCTCCACTTTCCACTCGTCATTCTCCAATAGATTCTGCAGCTGTTCAAACGATTGAATGCCTACTCCCTGCGCCTTGACAACCGCCTCTTTCCGCGTCCAAAGGCGAGTGAACTTCCGTTCGTCCATCCCTTGCCGTTCGGCATTATTCATCACCCTCTCTATCAATTCATCGTCCGCATGACGGATAGCTTCGATGTCGATACCTACCGGTTGGTCATCCACCGCCACCGCGATGCCTTGTTTGCAATGGCTGATTGAGAAATATGGTCCGTTCTCCCAATAGGGTTTGCCGTGCTCATTGTACATAAAGTCTGAATGCTGATGGCTGAAAACTGAAAGCTCCTTCAGCATCAGCCAACTCTTGAGGCAGCAGTACTGCCCCAACGTGTGCCTGTACCGTAATGCCTGTCCGCGCCGCTGCGAGGAGACCAGCGGTAACATCCGCTGCACTTCCGCATCCGTACACTCCTCCATCCTGTCAAATACCAGCACTCTCATCTTTCGGGGCGTACACTTTCCAATAAACGACCGGCAGGATTGTTACCGTCAGCGGCAGTGTGAAGAGAGTACCAAAACAGATGACGACACCCATCGGCATCCAGAGGCTGGTATGCGCGATAATCATCGGCAGCACACCAAGGGCCGTAGTGGCGCTGGTGAGGAAGACCGGACGCATACGCCGCAAGCCCGCGTAGAACGCCGCATCACGATAGTTCATGTGCTTGTATTTGCGGCAGTCCTCGGCATATTCGTACATCATGATGGCATTACGCACAATAATACCTATCAGACTGACGACACCCAACACGGCGGTGATGGAGATATCCAATTGGAATATCCACAGACCGAGCATGGAGCCGAAGAGGCATAATACCGCGCTGGACAAGGTCAGCAACGCCAGTCCAATCTTACCGAAATGATAAAGAAGCAATACCAGCATTACCGCCAGGGCAGCCACCACTGACCAGAAAATCTGCGGCAAGATCATACCATTCAATTCGGTCAGTCCGCCATAAGCTATATTCACTCCTTCGGGCAGTTCCGGTATATTGGCTTCAATCCATTTGCGCACCTTCCGGTCCGCGTCAACCTGACTGGCATTCCCCTTGAGGTCGGCGCCGATAGTCAGCACACGGACGGAGTTGCGGTGCTCCAGATAGGAGTGATGCCAACTCGGCTCGATAGTAGCCACCTGACGCAACGGCACCCATACGCCGGGGATGGCTGTCGGCACTTGGATGGCGCCTAACTCTTCCACATTGAGCGACCGGAGTCCGGCAGTATAGAGCACCACCGGCACGGCGTACGAACCTTCATAAAGCGTGGTGATCGTTGCCCCCTGCGTGGCCTGACGCAGATAGAGCGAAAGCATCGTCTCGGTCAAGCCCAACTGAGTCGCCTCATCGGCTTTGAGTACAATACGCGTAGAGGGAGCAATATTATAATAATCACAGTGCACCCAGAGCAACTCCGGCTGTTGGCGCATAAACTGCATGATACTATCCGCGTACAACGCCAACAGATCCCAGTCTTCACCCTCCACACGCACCTCAAGCGGGTTTTTGGCAGTCTGGTAATCCAACTGCTTGAACCGCGCGAAGGCATTCGGGAAATAGTTCTCATATTTCTCGCGATACGCTTTGAGCACTTGCGCCGTAGCATGGGATGATTTGGTATTGACAATCAACTGCGCATAGTTGGGAGCCGGCGTAGTCGGCGTATATGTAGCATGGAAACGCGGAGAGGACTGTCCGATAAACGCCGTGACGGAAGTCACCCGCGGGTCGGCACGCAGGATTCGCGCCAATGAGTCTGCCACCACCGCACTCTCGTCCACCGGAGCGCCTTCGCGCAGATAAATCTCGACCGCGAAGAACTCCCGTTCAGCTTTCGGCAGCAGTTGGAGGTTCAGACGGCCAAGCAGCACAACGCCGATAAGGGTTGTTCCGCCTAACAGAACCCATACGATGACCGGATGGTCAAAACAAGTCTGCAGCGCTTTGCGATAACCATTCTGCAGAACTTTGAAGAATCTATTCTGCACACGCTCCACCGCATTCATGTCCTCCGGATTACGCTCACGTATGAAACGGAAAGCCAAATACGGCGTCACCCATGTGGCGTAGAATATACTCGCCACCAGCGCGTAGAGGACAGCCCACGGGAAGAGTTGAACGAACTCGCCCAAGGGTCCGGTGATGATGCGCGTCATCGGGAAGAACATGCCACTGATAGCCATCGTAGCCAGCGACATCGGCACAAAGAGCAGACTGGTACTCACAACAGCAGAATACCAGCGCGAGTGGCGCCTCTCCAACTGATTGGTATAACCGTCAATGACGATGACAGAGTCATCAACTATCATTCCCAATACGAAGATGAGTGCCGCCAATGTCACGGTATTCAGTTCGATGCCGGTGACATGCATCAGTCCGATACATATGGCCGTGCAGACCGGCAGACCCGTAGCGGCCACTAATGCGGTGCGGAGCGGGAAGAGCATCAGCATTACCGCTATCACCACAAGGATGGAAATCACGATATCGCGCAAGAAAGAGAGCACCGAATCATTCACCACCTTGGGCTGGTCCGTAATACGATGGAACCTGATATCCGGAGGCAGCAACGCCGCCGCTTCCGCCAGTTTCTTATCCACCTCGGTACCGAAAGCCACGATGTTATTGCCCGGCATCATCTCCATATTCAATATCAGACAGGACGCACCGTCAAACTCCACGTATTGCTGAGGTTTCTGATAACGTCTCTCAACCGTCGCGATATCTTTGAGCCGCACCGTGGCACCGGTCACAGGATCAGTCCACACGATCTGCTCCTGCAATTCATATTCCGACTGATAAGGAATCACTATCTGCAGCGCTCCGTGCGTGTCACTCTCGCCCCCGATGGTACGCAGTCCCTGCAACGCCAGTTGGGCTTGCAGGGTGGTCATACTAATACTATAACGCGATAGTTTCTCGGTGTCTATCGTGATGGCTATTTCCTCCGTCTGCTGCCCCATAATACGCAGTTTGCCCATCTCCGGGATGGTACGCAGACTGGCGCACACCTGCTCGGCGTATTGCTCCAGTTCGCGCGGACTGCGCTGCTCGCTCTCCAAGGCGATGAGCAACGACGAGGTATTACCGAAATCATCAATCACAAGCGTCTGCAGCACACCCGCCGGCAGTTGCGTCTTCTGCAGCAGCGGCAAGCCGGCACGAATCTTGTTCCACGCCACCTCGCTATTGACACCATGCATGCGGAGCATGACATATATATACGCAACGCCGTCATACGTACGGCTGAAAGTCAGTCGTTTATCAACCGCCTCGAAGGTGTTGATATAATTCTCCAAAGGAACGGTTACCTGCTGCTCCACCTCTTCGGCCGTAGCACCCGGGTACAGCGCCACTACCAATGCCTGACGCATTGTGAACTGAGGAAACTCGTCTTTGTTCATCTGCGGAAGCGACCAGATACCAAATGCCATCAGTACCAGGAATAATGCCATCACCAGTCCGTGACGGCGCATCGCTCCTTCTATGTGTCCACTAGTCTTCATTGGTAATTTCGCATCCGATATATAGTTTCTGATATCCGTCCGTTATCAAGGTGTCTCCGGACTGCAGGCCGCTTTTCACGCGCACGCCGTCCGCCTGATAGCCGTCCACCACGATCTCTTTTCGCACGGCTATACCCCGCTCTACAACCCACACCGTGTGTCCTCCGGGTTTGAGCAATATACAGCGCGCAGGAATGATGACATCCGTATTCTGCATGGCGTCAGCGGAATGGTTTGTATGCTTCAACACCACTTTCCCAACCATCCCGTTCATCAGCACGTTCGCGCCGCCCTGCACACGCGCCCATACGTCGTATGTATGCGTCAAAGGGTTGGCAGACACACGCTTCTCGCTCAGCGTCACAGGGAAGGTCATTCCCACCGCGGCGCACTCCATCTCACCTTTCTGCGGCAGACTGTTGATTTCCGACTCAGGCACCGTGAAACGCACGTTGAAAGCCGTCACGTCCAAGAGACTGCATAAGGTCACATCGGGCAGAACCGTCTGACCTTTCTCGAGACTCAATCCATCCACCACACCGTCACGGGGCGCGATAAGCCGGCACTCTTCCACACGCCGCTTGGCCGCCACGTAGAGCGATTTGGCTTGCGCCAGTTTGCTCTCGATCTCCACCATCTGCTGGTCAGACACAACGCCTTTGGAATGCACCTTGCTCACGCGGTCGTATCCGTCCTGCGCTTGCTTGAGCGTAGCCTCGGCACCGTTAAGGGCATTGACCGCCTGCGTGTTATCCACCGTCAGCAGTTCCTGTCCCTTGGTCACACGCTGGCCGTTCCTGACGTTCACGCTCACCACTCTGCCGGTAGTTTGCATACTCAGCGGCGTCTCATGCACGGGTTCGACAGTACCCACATAACGAGAGACAGCTCCGTTTGCTTGCGGCGCCACTACCATCGTCTTCACCTTGATAGGTTTCGACACTTTCTTTGCTCCTTCATGCCTACCGCATGCCATCAGGGCGAGGGTAGCAACAACTATATACAGATATTTTTCCATTTTGCAGTAAGATAAATCACGCGTGCCGCCAAATGGGCGAAATAGGCAATATACAACGCTTGCGGTCCAACCCATCGGAAAGTCAGCACATACCCTATTACGAAGGCCACTGCGGCCCAGATCATTGCATTTCTTATCTCTATTCCGGCGGCGGCCCCCACATACACGCCATCCCACATGAACGCCAGCGCACTGACTATCGGCATCGCTATCAGCCAGCCCATATAGGGTTTGACAGCCGTCAGCACATCCGCTTCATCGGTCAGCAACGCGATACACTCTTCGCCCGAGAAGGCATACAAGGCCGTGAATAGCAAGCCCACACCAACCGCCCAGTTAAAGAGCAAGCGCACAATGCCGGCAATCCTCTTTACCCTTTGTCCGTCGTCGCTCTGCCCTTCCCCGAAGGCTTTCCCCACCAGCGCTTCTCCCGCGTAGGCAAAGCCGTCCACGAAATAGGAGAAGAACATAAACAGTTTCATCAGAATACTGCTCACCGCCAGTTCCACATCGCCGTACCGGCTCGCCAGCGACGTGAAGCCCACATACACCACCATGAAGCACAACGAGCGCACAAAGAGATTTCCGTTGAGCGCCATCATCCGCCGGCTGTCCGGCCCGCGCAGGGCCTCCTTCATCTCTCGCCATCCTATATGCACGATGCCGTATTTGCCCATCAGGATTCCGCACGCGAGCACTAATCCGCTATATTGGGCGATGAATGTTCCCCACGCCACGCCCACCACTCCTGCAGGCGTATAGACCGCGAGGTAGTAACTGGCAGCCATATTCACCACATTGACAAGGATGTCAACAGCCATCGGGCTTCTCGTATCCTGCATGCCAATGAACCATCCCTTGAGCGCCATCAGCAGCAATGTCGCGGGTGCCGCCCAGATACGCACGGAGAAATACTCCCGTGCCACAGACGCCACTTCCGCCGAACAAGGCACCACCGCCAACACCGCCGTCACGAACAGCCACTGGATAGCCCATACGAGCAATGCACCCATCAGCGCGATACCCGAACTATGGGCAAGTATCCGCCGGCATTCGTCGGGAACAGCCCCGGACGGCTCGCCTGCTCCGGCTCTATACCGACCGTAAGCCTGCGCCGTCAGTCCGCTCGTCCCTATCCGCAGGAATCCGAAATTCCAATAGAGTAAGTCAAAGAGCATCGTGCCTATCGCGATACCTCCGATAGCCGCCGCATCACTCAGATGCCCCACAATCGCCGTGTCTACAATACCTACCAGCGGAATCGTGATGTTCGCCAATATACTCGGCACCGCGAGGCGTAATATGTCCCGATTGACACTCCGCATTATTTGCGGCCGCAAAGTTACGACTTTTTTTTTACATACGCAAGCGCGTGCGCATTTTTTTGCTTTTTTTCGCAGAAGGTTTGCATAAATGAAAAAAAAGCTGTATCTTTGCAGCGCAAAGATTTGAGAATATGACAGACGAACGCTATTTACGTTTATTAAGTGAGAAATTTCCGAATGCACAGGCTGTAGTGACCGAGTTGATCAATCTGCGGGCTATCCTATCCCTGCCAAAAGGCACCGAGCATTTTGTCAGCGACCTGCACGGCGAGTCGATGGCTTTCATCCACATGATAAAAAACGCCTCCGGAGTGGTGCGCAAGAAAGTGGACGAAGTGTACGGCTACGCGCTGAGCGAGGAGGAGAAACGTGCGCTGTGCGCGTTGATATACTATCCCGACGAGCGCATCGAATACGAGCGCACCGTGCAAGCGGACATGAACACATGGTACAAACGGAGGCTGAGCCAAGTGGTGGAAATAGCGCGCGCGGTGACCATCAAATACAGCCGCTCGAAAGTACACAAACTGCTGCCGCAGGACTACGCATATATCATCGGCGAACTGCTGCACGAGTCGAATCTCGAGCAACGCGACCGCAAGACCTATTACAACGCCATCATTGACGCCATCATCGAGACCGGCTGCGCCGAACAACTGATTATCGCCATCAGTTACCTCATCCACGGTCTGACAATAGACACGCTGCACATCGTCGGCGACATCTTCGACCGCGGTCCGGGTGCCGCGAAGATTCTCGACGTGCTCTCCACGGTGCGCGACTATGATATCCAATGGGGCAACCACGACATCGAATGGATGGGTGCCATGGCGGGCAACCTCGCGCTGATAGCTACCGTTCTGCGCGTCTCTATCCGTTATGCGAACATCGAAACCCTCGAAGAGGGTTACGGCATCAATCTGCTTCCGCTGGCGAACTTCGCCATGGAGACCTACGGCGATGACCCGTGTACTATCTGGCAGACCAAAGATTTCGACAACAACCCGCGTCTCACACGCTCCGCACAACTGATGGCGAAGATGCACAAAGCCATCTCTATCATCCAGTTCAAACTCGAAGGACAGACGGTGCGGCGTCACCCCGAATGGCACATGGACCATCGCGCCGTATTAGACCATCTCGACCAACTCGACTTGCTGGACAAGAACCTGCCGACCATCGACCTCAAAAACCCATATACCTTAAGTCAGGAAGAAGAGGACCTGATGAACCAACTCGCACGCTCTTTCCGCAAATCCGAGAAGATGCAACGCCATCTGCGGATGCTCTATGAGCATGGTTCGCTCTATCTGGTAAGAAACGGATTCCTGCTCTACCACGCCGCCATCCCTCTCAATGCCGACGGCTCGTTTACCGAAGCGGACGTGTGCGGCAAACGTGTGAGCGGCAAGGCACTTATGGACCGCACCGACGCCATCATCCGCCAAGCCTATTACGGCACAGGCAAAGCCAAGCAGGACGCACTCGATTATATGCTGTATTTATGGGAAGGTGAGTTCTCACCGCTCTACAACAAGGATAAGATGACTACTTTCGAGCGCTATTTCCTTTCCGACAAGACCGCGCACGAGGAGAAAAAAGGAGCCTATTTCACGCTTGCGGACGACGAGAAGATTTGCGAACGCATCCTGGCGGAGTTCGGCTTGAATCCCGCCACGGGACGCATCGTCAACGGCCATGTGCCGGTGCGTACCATCAAAGGCGAGACACCCACACGCGCCAACGGCAAACGATTTGTCATCGACGGCGGTTTCAGCAAACCTTACCAAGAGAAGACCGGCATCGCGGGTTACACGCTTATCTATAACAGCCATGGGATTCAACTCGTCGAACACGAGTCGTTTGAGAGTCGCCAAATGGCTATCCTCTCCGGCAGCGACATCCATAACCGGACGCTACTGCAGGACTTCTCGGGCAAACGTATCCGCATCAAAGATACGGACAAAGGAAAAGAGTTGCTCGAGCAAATCCACAGTCTCGAACAACTCCTGCAAGCGTATCGTAGCGGTTCACTACGCGAACGTTAAGAAAGGCCTACCCCAACCCCTCCCTGCAAGGAGGGGCTTTTTTATACTAACGCCTTGACATTTTCTTCCACTGTGCCCGGAAGCAAATCTATCGGGCGGAGTTCAATCATGGTTCTTGCGCCGAACTCGCCGCGCTCTCTCATCCGCACGGCAGCGCGAGCACAAGAGACGAGCACCTGCCCCGTCAGCGCAGGGTTGTTGATGGCCATGTTAAACTCAAAACGCTGGTTGTGCGTATCGCCGGAAACGCCATTGCGGACGAGGTTCACGCCGTGCGCCACGTTATTGAGGGCGTCGATGCTCTCCACGGGGATGACGTGCGTCTCGTCGTGCGCGAAATAATCATCCGCTAAAAGCGCCGCCTCTACGGTCTTGAAATCCGCACCTTCTTCCAGTTCAATATACACCATGCGGCGATGGATACCCGTGCCCAGAGGGATTGTCATGGATAGCGCGTTCTTCACGCCCTTGATGGCCTTCGCCGCCACGGTGTGGCCCATCGAACGGCCGGGACCGAAATTCGTGTATGTCAGTCCTTTCGGCGCCATCGCCATGAGCAGCGCACGCACCATGGAGTCCGTGCCCGGGTCCCAACCCGCGGAGATGATACTCACGCTCTTATGGACGGTGCACACGGCGTCCAGCGCCTCACGCAATTTCCAAATCTGTCCGTGGATATCGAAACTGTCCACCGTGCAAATCCCGCGTGCGGCAAGGACGGTCGCGAATTTCTGGACTTCGCGCGTCGGCGTACAAACGAGCACGGCGTCCGCATCCATGCAATCGAGGCAGTCGTTATGGTGGAAAATGCCCGCCAACTCCATGTCCGGCGCAGCCTTGACGGCTTCTTCTGCGGCACGGCCTATATTGCCGTAACCTAAAATAGCAACTCTTATCATAAAAATCAATTTTGCGGTGCAAAATTACTGCTTTTTTCTGATATATGCAAGTAAAAACGAAGTTTTTTAGTTTAGAGATGAGAGTTTAGCGTTTAGAGATATTTGGAAGTTTGCATGTTTTACGGAAAATAAACAAAATGTGTATATATACTATGTATATATACAGTATAAGCATGTTTTGTGCAAAAATCGGTCGCCATCCTTGGGTGATCCTTGGGGGATTGATGGGTGATCCTTTGGTCCGCCATGCTAACGCATAGCCAAACGGCAGCTAAACGGAAGCGGAAGGGATGCAGAATGGATGCAGAATGGCAGCTAAACGGAAGCGGAAGGGAAGAAAAAATGTATGGAACAAAAAGAAATCGCCCCGAAGAGCGATTCCGTTTAGAAAGTAAGCAGATGGGTTCTTCAACCGTCAGATACTTCGCGTATTACTCAACCGTCACCGACTTTGCGAGGTTGCGGGGCTGGTCGACGTCACAGCCTTTGACGACGGCGATGTGGTACGCCAGCAGTTGCAGCGGGATGACCGTCAGCAGTGGCGTGAGGCACTCTTCCGTAGCGGGCACTTCAATGACGTAATCCGCTATCTTGCGCACCTGTTCGTCGCCTTCGGTGACGACCGCGATGACTTTACCGTGACGGGCTTTGATTTCCTGAATATTGCTGACAATCTTCTCGTACGTGCCGCAGCGCGGTGCAACCACCACTACCGGCATCTCCTGCGAGATAAGGGCGATTGGTCCGTGTTTCATCTCCGCTGCCGGATAACCTTCCGCGTGGATATAACTGATTTCCTTCAGTTTGAGCGCTCCTTCGAGTGCGACAGGGAAATTATATCCGCGGCCGAGATAGATGAAGTTCTGCGCATAAGAGAAGATTTTCGCGAAGTCGGCGATGCGCTTGTTCTGCTCCAGAACCCGTTGTATCTTATCGGGTATCTGTCCCAACTCGCGCACGATGCGTAAGAATTGGTCGTTGGTCGTAAGTCGTTGGTCGTTGGTCTTTTTAGCCTTCTCGCGACCGATACAAAGGGCAAGCATGGTGAGCGCCACCACTTGCGCGGTGAAAGCCTTGGTGGACGCGACGCCTATCTCGGGTCCGACGTGTGTGTAACAACCGCTGTCGCTGATACGCGGGATAGAAGCGCCGACGACATTACAGATAGAGAAGATAAACGCACCTTTGCTCTTCGCCAACTGGATAGCAGCGAGGGTGTCCGCCGTCTCGCCGGACTGCGAGATAGCGATGACGACGTCGTCTTTGTTGATGACGGGTTTGCGGTAACGGAACTCGGACGAGTACTCGACCTCCACCGGTATCTGCGCGAACTCCTCGATGGCGTACATGGCGATGAGCCCTGCGTGCCACGAAGTACCGCACGCGGTGATGATGATGCGCTTGGCGTTGAGGAAACGCTCTTTGTTGTCAATAAAACCGGAAAGGGCGATGTTGTCCTGCCGCACGTTCACACGGCCGCGCATGGAGTCGGTCAGTGTGCGCGGCTGCTCGAAAATCTCCTTGAGCATGAAATGCGGATAGCCGCCTTTCTCCAGTTGGCTGAGCGAGAGTTCGAGACGTTTTATCTCGGGCGTTTTCTGCACATTGCCGATGGTAGTGATGTCAACGTCCTTGTTACGCTGCAGCACCACCACTTCTTCGTCTTCGACGTAAATCACCCGGTCCGTATATTCGACGATAGGCGTGGCGTCGGACGCGAGGAAATACTCCTCCTTGCCAATGCCTACTACGAGCGGAGAACCCTTACGGGCGGCGATGAGCGTATCCGGATGGTCCTTATCGAGGATGGCGATGGCATAAGCACCCACCACCTGTTGCAATGCCAGTTGCACCGCCGTTTTCAGGTCCACATGACGGTTGAGTTGGGTGTACTCGATGAGTTGCACGAGCACTTCGGTATCGGTGTCGGACTTGAAGGTATAGCCCTGCTTCATCAGGCCCGCTTTGAGGACTGCATAGTTCTCGATGATGCCGTTATGGATGATAGCGAGGCGCTCGGACTCCGAATAATGCGGGTGCGCGTTCTGCGTGTTCGGTTCGCCATGCGTAGCCCAACGTGTATGCGCGATGCCGATGGTACCACCGGTATCCTTATTCACCGCAAAGTCCTCCAACTCCGCCACTTTGCCCTTGGCTTTGTAGATATTCAGCTGCCCGCTGCCGTTGATGAGCGCCACACCGGCACTATCATAACCGCGGTACTCGAGGCGATGCAGACCTTTAATCAGAATCGGATACGCGTTGCGCTTGCCGATGTAACCAACTATTCCACACATAAGATATTTACGATTTGACGATTTACGATTGATAGTTTTTTATTCTTTCAAGAGCCTCGATGCAGTCTTCCCGCTTGGAGAAAGCGGAGAAGCGGATGTACCCTTCTCCGGAGGCGCCGAAACCGACACCCGGTGTACACACTACCTGACATTCGTTAAGCAGGATATCGAAGAACGCCCAAGAGTCCATGCCTTTCGGCGTGCGGCACCATATATAAGGCGCATTCCTGCCTCCGAACACGTCAAAGCCCAGTGCGCGCAGACCTTCGGAAAGGACGTGCGCCGTCTGTTTGTAGTAGTTGAGGTTGTCTTGAATACCGGCTTTCCCTTCCGGCGTATAGGTAGCCATCGCCGCCCGTTGCGCCACATACGAAGTGCCGTTGTATTTCGTACATTGACGCCGCAGCCACATTGCTTGCAGGCCTGTTTCCTTGGGTACTATCGTGTAACCGCAACGCACCGCGGTGAAACCCGCATTCTTGCTGTAACTGCGCACTTCGATAGCCACTTCTTTGGCGCCCTCTATTTCGTAGATGGAGTGCGGCACATCGGGTTCCTCAATAAACGCTTCGTACGCGGCATCGAAGATGATGATACTACGATGCTCACGCGCGTAGATGACCCATTGTTCCAGTTGGGCGTGCGTCAATGTAGCGCCTGTAGGGTTATTCGGAAAACAAAGATATATGATGTCCGCCTGCGTCTCCGGCAACTCCGGCACAAAGTGATTCTCCGCCGTGCATGGCAAGAACATCACCTGCCGCCCTGCCATGACACTCGAATCCAGATAAGCCGGGTACGTAGGCTCTAATATCGCCACCCTATTGGCCCGGTCGAACAACTCACTCAGGTTCCCCAAGTCACTGCCGGCACCTTCAGAGATAAACACTTCGTCAACAGAAAAATCGATGCCAAAAGGCTTGTAATCATTGACGATGATGGCTTGGCGCAGCCACTTATAACCTTCTTCCGGCCCGTAACCGCGGAACGTATCCAAGTGCGCCAGTTCCTCCACTGCCCGGTGCATCGCCTCGGTGACGGGCAAGGGTAACGGGCGCGTGACATCACCTACCCCAAGACGCAGGATGCGCGCCTGAGGATGAGCAGCCCGATAGGCATCCACCCTATTCGACACCTCTTTGAAAAGATAGTTATCCGCTAAATGCTGATAGTTCGTATTGACTTGCATAATTCCAATGTCAAATGTCAAATTCTCCTCTAAACACCTCCGTAGCAGGCCCCGTCATATACACCGGCTGCCGTTCGCGCTCCCATTGTATCAACAAGTCGCCGCCCGGTAGATGTACCGTTATTTTCCGCTCCGTCCATCCATGCCACATGGCCGTCACCGCTGCCGCACAGGCACCCGTCCCGCAAGCCAAGGTCACGCCTGCGCCTCTCTCCCACACGCGCACGTCAATCTCTTTCTTGTTCCGCACGTGCGCAAACTCGACATTCGTGCCCTTCGGGAAATGCGGATGATTCTCAATGCGCCTGCCGTAGTCTGCAACCATGTTCTCCGGATAGACGGTATCGCGGAAGAATACCGCGTGCGGGTTTCCCATATTCACGGCGGTAAAGCCCTGAGGGTAATCACCCCGCATCAACACATCCGACTGCACTTGGGGTATTCCCATATTAACCGTAACCGACTGCACCGCCTCATTCTCCACCTGTAAAGTCAACGAACGGATACCGGCGAGGGTTAGAACAGACAGACGTGGTTTTCTACATAACCCGCTCTCGTACAGGTATTTGCCGACGCATCGAATGGCATTTCCGCACATCTCCGCTTCCGAACCGTCCGCATTGAAAATCCGCATCCCGGCGTCTGCCTCTTGCGAAGGCAGGATAAGAACCAAGCCGTCGGAACCGACACCGAAATGACGATCCGAGATGCGGCGTGCCAACGCGGCCAAATCGGCTTTAGCAAGCATCTTGGCAACCTCCGGGGAAAAACAATCGATATACACATAGTCATTCCCCAGACCATGCATTTTGACAAACGGCAGTTTCATCAATGCACAAACATCAATTCTCTATATTTCGGGAGCGTCCACAACTCGTCATCGACGATGAGTTCAAGGGCGTCCGCGTGCGCACGAATCTCCGCCATGAGAGGCAGGACATTATCGTGGTAGGCAATCGCTTTCTCCCGTTCGTTGGCACTCTCGTGGTTGGCTTTATGCCGCGCCTCCGTCATGCGCTCGACTCCTTCGAAGATAGCGCCGGAGTGATGCTCTATCTGACGGATGATGCTGTAGTCCATTTCGTTCAGACTCGCCGTCTCGTCGGCAGAGAAGACCTGCTTGACTGCCAGCACGTTCTGCAACAGCATCGTCTGGTAACGCTTCGCCGCCGGCATCACATGATTGACCACCAGATCGCCCATGACGCGACTCTCTATCTGCAGTTTCTTGCTGTATGTCTCCCACTTGACTTCACTGCGGCTATGCAGCTCCGCCTCGCTGAGCACACCGGTATAGTCGAACATCTTGACAGTTTCCGGCGCGAGATAACGGTCAATGACCAGCGGCACAGATGTCTCGCAGTCCAGTCCGCGCTTCGCCGCCTCCTTCTTCCATTCCTCGCTATAGCCGTTTCCGTCAAAACGGATGGCCTTGCATGCAACGATATATTTCTTGATGACGTCGAAGAGCACCCGTTCCTTGGCCTCCCCTTTCTCAATACGTTCATCCACTTCCGCTTTGAAAAGCATCAACTGCTCCGCCACCGCGGCATTGAGCGCTAACATGGACGCGCCGCAGTTGGCACTCGATCCGACCGCGCGGAACTCAAAACGGTTACCGGTGAACGCGAAAGGCGAAGTGCGGTTCCTATCCGTGTTATCCAAGAGTATCTCGGGTATATTCCCTACACCCAGTTTCATCTCTTTCTTGGCATTGATGATGATGGCCTCTTCGGCAGTGGCGTTCTCCAGCTTATCCAGCACCTCGCTGATCTGCTTGCCGAGGAAGACGGAGATGATAGCCGGAGGTGCTTCGTTGGCCCCCAGACGATGCTCGTTGGTGGCACTGACGATGCTCGCTTTCAAGAGTCCGTTATGGCGTTGCACAGCCATCAGCACATTAACGAGGAAGGTGATGAACTGCAAGTTCTGATAGGGGTTCTTACCCGGCGCCAACAAGTTGATACCGGTGTTCGTCTGCATCGACCAGTTACAGTGCTTACCGCTTCCGTTGACGCCCGCATAAGGTTTCTCATGCAGCAACACACGGAAATGATGCTTCTCCGCCACACGCTCCATGATACTCATTATCAGCAGGTTATGATCGTTCGCCAAGTTCACGTCTTCGAATATCGGCGCCATCTCGAACTGGTTAGGCGCCACCTCGTTGTGCCGCGTACGCACAGGGATACCGGCTTTGAGCGCCTCATGCTCCAACTCGCGCATGAACGCAAGCACACGCGCCGGAATAGCTCCGAAATAATGGTCTTCGAGCTGCTGCGACTTCGCGCTGTTATGCCCCATCAGCGTGCGTCCCGTGAGCATCAAATCCGGACGGGCATTATACAACGCTTCATCCACCAGGAAATACTCCTGTTCCCAGCCGAGATTTGCATGCACGTGTTTCACCTGCTTGTCGAAATACGCGCACACCTCACGCGCCGCGTGACAAAGGGCGGCTGTCGAACGGATAAGCGGCGTCTTGTAGTCCAGCGCCTCTCCTGTATAGGCCACAAAGACCGTAGGGATACAGAGCGTGTCGCCGATAAGGAAAACAGGACTGGAAGGATCCCAAGCCGAGTAACCGCGGGCCTCGAAGGTATTACGGATACCGCCGCTCGGGAAAGAAGAGGCGTCCGGCTCCTGCTGATACAGACTGTCTCCGCTGAACTCCTCCATCAGTGCACCGTCCTTCAACGTAAAGAACGCGTCATGCTTCTCGGCCGTGCCACCCGTCAGCGGCTGAAACCAGTGCGTGAAATGGGTAGCGCCGTGCTCTATCGCCCATTTACGGATCCCGATAGCCACCACACCCGAGATATCACGATGGATAGTACGGCCGTTGTCTACATCATCAAAAAGCTGCTCCAGCACTTCGGGCGCAATATACTCCTTCATCTTCTCGCGCGTGAACACATCCTGCGCAAAATAGTCCTTGACTCTGCCTTTCGGCTCTTCTGCGAACGCAGTTTTATGCGAAAAAGCCGTTTTTAACGCTTCAAAACGAATATTACTCATACTTTTGACGCTGTTTTTTGTTTTTAATCCGATTAAATTTCAAAACCGACCGCAAAATTACAATAAATATTTGGAATATGCAAGTAAAAGGCATAAAAAAAACGCCCCGAAGGGCATTTTTTAGTGTACCAGGATTTTTTTCGTGTGCCACTGACCGTCGTAGAAGGCTTTCACGAAATATATTCCGGTTGACAGCGATACCGGCAAAGACGACAGTTGTGAATCGCCGGCTTGCTCCAGCACGCCTTGGTAGATATAAATCAGTTTGCCGCTGACATCCAGCAGATAGAGCGTCGTCGGACCATGCGGGATTGACGGGTCAAGCTCTATATCACGCGGACTGAAAGGATTAGGGATGAACTGCTCCTCCACGTTCTCTATCTCCTCTTGATGCCAGTGACCCTTACAGTCCGGCATATAACTGAACTCGACAATCGTGCGGACGAGCATATCGTTGAGGTGCTCCACTTTCAGGCTGTCGGTCGTCGGTTTGAGATGCGAATGACCGATTCCGGAATCGTCGGTGAGGAAGAACGAGGTGCCATTGGTAGCCAGTGCAATGGAGCGCAGCAACAGTTCACCGCTCTCGCCCAGACCGCTACAAACCACCGGCACGATACGTACACCGAGCGCCGCAGCATTGAGGACCTGCTCATGCAACAGAGCCAGCGTGGCCGAATCCTGATGACAGGGAGCATCTAAGATAAGGAACGCGATGCGCGCGCGTGAGTCGCTACTCCACCCGGCGCTATTAAGCGTCGCCATCAGCGCTTCAGGTACCGCCTCCGGATAGTCACCTCCGCCATTCGCCTCCTGTTTATCGATAAACGCCTGTGTAGTCTTGATATCTTCCGTCAGACGCGAGATACGCGTGAGGTACTCATCTTCGTGGTCACGATAGACAACGGCTCCGGTACGGATATTCAGTCCTCCTGTAGCATCCTTGGCACGCGCGATGACATCCTTCATCTCCGCTTGCAGGTAGCGCAACTCATCTCCCATGGAACCGGTTGCATCGAAGACGAAAACCACATCCACATCATTGGAGTGCTCGCACGACTCATCCACGGTGACAGACTTCCAACCCGGTTGGTTCACGTCCGCGCGTTCACCTGTCAGTCCGTTCCACAACTCCGCCTTACCTGTGTTATCCGTCACGGCCTGATAGACCGTGTTTCCCTTCGTATCCGTCAGGTTCACCGGATAATTGACAATCGGATAGCCGTGTTTGTCCACCACCTGCACCGTATAACGCTCTTTGGCGAGCAGACGCCAGTCCGGGATAAACCGCTTGTGCGTCGAGTCCAACACATTCGACCACAACTGCCATTTGGTGAAGTCATTTACCTCACCCGCCGTCAGCTTACCGGCACTAACATTGTCATTCGCTGCCGGTCCGGACCGATACGGCAGTATATGCGCCCCTTCCTCCATCGCCATCTCTTCCATTTCCACCATCGCTGCATCAACCATGGCAGGGCGAACAGCACCGGCCGTCATCGTCTTATACATCACATCACTTCTCGAATCACGGGCTCTGCCGGAACCATAATGGATTTCCTTTCCGGAGTGTCCCGTCTTGCCGGGCTTGGGTGTCAGAAAGACAATCTGCGGCGCAGGACTGTCAGTCACTTTCAAAGCGACGGACTTATACGCTTCATGCGAGACCGTCAAGGGGTCTCCTACGAACCACTGCCCGGGTTTAAGAACAACACGGCCGTCATAAGAGGTGATGAAAACCGTCTTGCCGATTTTCACCTGCGCGTCCGCAATGAGCGCCTGGGTACTATCCATCACGATGACCGTCAACGCAGTGGTAGTTGGTTCTGCTTTACTCTTCTTGATACAAGCGCCTGCATGACCGGTCAAAAGCAGCAGGGCGGCTAAAATAGCGAATAATTGTTTCATATACATTCGTTTTTTTACTAAAAAACACACCACAAATAGTGTGCCAAAGAAAAAAACACACCGAAAATGCATTTTTTTGTCAAAAAATTTGCGTATATCATAAAAAAGCAGTACTTTTGCACCCGCTTTCGTCCGAGGAGCGTTTTGATGCCCCTTCCGGCGGAGGCCAGTTTCCCCGATTAGCGGGGACACTTCCGGGTGCTATCGTCTAGTGGCCTAGGACAACGGCCTCTCACGCCGTAAACCCCGGTTCGAGTCCGGGTAGCACTACTTAAAAAGAGCTTCGGCTCTTTTTTTGTGCTACAGCCGGTTCGAATCCGGGGGTTCTCCTCCACTTTGTTCCGTCGATTATTGCGGTAGACCGCAATTCCCGAGTCCGGGTAGCACTACTGAAAAAGGGACCTTCCGAGGTTCCTTTTTGCTATCTATAGAGTCGCTATCGTGACTTTTCCGCCGATGATTGCGCAAAAGCAATTCCAAAGTCAGGGAGAAGGGTATTATGCATTTTTTTGAAGAAAAAATCAAAATATATTTGCGTATATCAAAAAAATGTGCTATCTTTGCACGCTGAAAAGCTTACACCATGAAAAAATATCCATACATTGCCTATATCCTAATAGGGCTTTTCCTATTCCAATCCGCTGCTATTCAGGCCGCTGACTCTCGTGAGGGTGAGCGTCGGGTTATGTGGACGAAGAAGCCGAACAACAAGTCGGGCTTATACACTGCGAGCAATTACTTTATCACGCATGGAATAAGTCTGAATGGAAGTGCGATGTATTATTTCGGAGATGTGGACAATGTGGGTGTGGCTTTTAACGGTGGTTTCAACAAGAATAACGTCAGCTACGGAGGATGCTTCACGTTCGCATATTTGATTCCGGCGAGCAGGCATTGCGGTTTGCGTGTATCGCTGCTGGCCGGTACGATGAGCGGAAATAATACCGAGAAATTCCTTTCTTTGAAAAAGCCCCGTTACGATTCCCGTCAGTTTAACTCCGTCGTCATCCAGCCTGCTTTCGGTATAGACATATATCCTGTCTCCTCCGCCGGCTTCTACATATATGCCGGTGTGGCTGTGGCTGCCAGCATCATCACGCATTACGAGTTCAAGTACGACAAGGGCAACAGTAAGGTCGAGGGAAGTACTTTCGGTATTTTGCCGATGGTTCAGTTGGGTATTGGCTACGACTGGCGTCTGACCGAGTCATGGTCACTCGGTGTCGAGTTAATGGTGAACGAGGGTGTGATTGATTCTCACTATATGAACCTCGACGGATGGCCCATGGCCGCTTCGCAGAACAGCGCGGGCGTAGAATTAGGCGGTATCTTCGGTACCTATAAGGACGAGGAAGGCAATAAGCATCTTCACTGGAATGACGGATGGTTCCAGCTCGGTATCAAGGTTTCGTACCGATGGAGCAACTGCGAGAAGTGCCGTATCCTGGACAACTACTCGCATATCAAGCCGCAGCGCTTCAGCAGTCGTCGCCGTCGTTAAGGACGCTGACCGGCTTCTTTCGGGGCTACAGTACCCGTCTCTGCGTATTCCACCAAATTATCAAAGATGGTCGATAGACGCCATTGAATGGCGTTCTGCCATGTTTTGTCTCCAATGAAGGTGGAGAGCACTTTGCCGAAGACTAATCGGAACTCATAATGGACACTTGTCTGCGTGTCCGAAAGAGGCTCCATGCGCATAAGTATCGTGCCGCTCTCAAGGATGGAACCGCTATAGGTGGCGGTCATCTTCGCCGTGAGCGGATACTTGCTCTTGGCAGGACGCGACAGCACATATTTGGAGCCAAGATGCTGGTTTTTCCACCAGCGTACACCTAACACATATATATCTATCGCCACATCGCCGGTCTTGTTGACAGGGTCATATACACGGTCCTTATAACGCAGTTGGATAACGTCGCGACTCTCTTTGGTGGACGACTCCGGCTTCTCGGCATCACCAAGACCGAGGTACGCCCAATCGAAAAGCGAGTCAGGGCATGCCTGAAACTCATAGCAGAACCTATCGACCGTCAACAGCACGTCTTTCAACGGCGCATTGACAATGGAGTCACGCACCACTTCACGCATCTGCGGACGCGCAAAAACGGAGAGAGAGACCAAAAGAGCAAAGATAACAGTTTTACATCTCATAATCCAAACATGTTCTTAGTTCTGTATTCGGGCGCACTACTCCGTTCGCCACTGCCAGGTGCGCAGGGTGAACCGAATAGGCTTTCAACGCCTCTTCCGACTCCAACGTGCTGTCCAGCATGATGTCGGCGGTACTGCTCGCCAAACGGCCGTCAATCTGAACGTGTATATCCACCAAGCCGGGCACTTTTCCCGACAAACCTTCCAAACCTTGCTTGATAGCCAGTGCTTTCTCGCGTTTCTCGTCCGCACTCAGCTCCGAGCGCAAACGCCATAAGATAATGTGTTTTATCATTTTATTGCTATATATATCGTTGCTATTCCGAAAGTGAGCGTCTCAAAATGCTCCTCTGTAAATCCCGCATCGTGAAGATGCTGCACAAATGCCTCTCCCCAACAGAACGACTTCACGCTGCGGTTGAGATACGTGTACGCCGTCTTGTCGCGACTCACGATACGACCGATGAACGGCAACACGCGCGTGAAATAAATATCGTATAGCGCGCGTACGCATGGGTTCGTCGGATAACTGAATTCGAGTATCGTCACTTGTCCGCCGGGTTTGAGCACACGCCGCATCTCCTGCAAGCCCGCATCGAGGTCACTGAAGTTACGGCACCCGAAAGCACACGTCACGCCATCGAACGTATTGTCCTCAAACGGCATCTCCTGCGCATTTCCGTACACAAAATGCACCTCTACAGGCGAGCGACCGTTCGGAAGGGCACCGAAGGTTTTCTTCACTTTCTCTTCCCCGATAGCCATCATCTTCGCGGAAAGGTCAATACCCGTCACTTCCTCCGCCTTGCCGCGCCTCAGCATCTCTATTGTCAGGTCCGCCGTACCGATGGCGACATCCAGCACATGCTTCGCCGGTAACATCCGCTTGACAGTCTTCCGCCGCCAACGACGGTCGATACTCAGCGACAGTCCGTGATTCAAGCCGTCGTACGTACCTGCGATTCGGTCAAACAACGCGCCTATATGCTGTTTCTCTTCCATCTCGATACCTTTGCGGGTGCAAAGGTACTACAAAATTATTAAATATGCAAGATTTTGACGCTAAAAAACAAATATGCTTGCATTATTTGTTAATTTGGGGCAAAAGCTTGTTGTTTGCGCCAAAGTGCGAACGTACCTTCGAAGGGCCCCTATATGGCAGTTGGTCGAAGGTACTACATTTGTCAGAAAAATCACTCAATACTGCCATTTTGTCAGGCTTCAAGGGTTTGGCGCAAGGTTTGTAGTTAGCAATGTAGAAAAATCAACTAAAACAACTGTAACTATGAACGCAACGAATCAGAACAATCAAAACGAAAACCTCAAGAAGTTCGCAATCAATCTTTGCGAACGGGCTCGGGAAGGTAAACTGGATCCCGTCATCGGACGTGATGACGAGATCAGACGGGTGCTCCAGATTCTCTCCCGGCGTACGAAAAACAACCCTATTCTCATCGGTGAACCGGGTGTCGGCAAGACCGCTATCGCAGAGGGCTTAGCCCATCGTATCGTGCGTGGAGACGTGCCGGAGAACCTGAAAAAGAAACAGATATATTCCCTTGATATGGGTGCGCTCATCGCGGGAGCCAAATACCAGGGCGAGTTCGAGGAGCGTCTCAAAGGCGTAGTCAACGAAGTGGTGGCTGCCGCGGGAGAAATCATCCTTTTCATTGATGAGATACACACCCTCGTAGGTGCCGGCAAATCAAGCGGCGCCATGGATGCGGCGAATATACTGAAACCGGCACTGGCGCGTGGCGACCTGCGTGCAATAGGTGCGACGACGCTGGATGAGTACCAGAAGTATTTCGAGACCGATAAAGCGCTGGAGAGACGGTTCCAGAAAGTGATGGTCGATGAACCCGATGAGGCTGCGACGATCTCTATCCTCCGTGGACTCAAAGAGCGTTACGAGACGCACCACAAGGTACGTATCAAGGATGATGCCATCATCTCTGCCGTCACCCTTTCGGCGCGGTACATCACCGATCGTTTCCTGCCGGATAAGGCCATTGACCTCATCGACGAGGCGGCTGCCAAACTGCGTTTGGAAGTGGACTCCAAACCCGAAGAGATAGACTCCCTCGACCGGCAAATCAAGCAGTTGGAGATAGAGCGCGAAGCCATCAAACGCGATAAAGATGAAGCCAAACTGAAGACTATCGAGTCGCAGCTTGCAGACCTCAAGAAGCAGTCGGACGAACTCAACGCGCGTTGGAACAAAGAGAAAGGATACGTAGCCACCATCCAGAATGAGAAAGCACGTATCGAGACGCTCAAACATCAGGCGGAAGTGGCGGAGCGCGAAGGCGACTACGGCAAAGTGGCGGAGATACGCTACAGCCAGATTCCTGCCGCAGAAACGAATATCAAGTCCGCGCAGGAATCCCTCCACGCCATCAGTGACCAGACCCTCATCAAAGAGGAGGTCGATGAAGACGATATAGCCGAAGTAGTGGCTCGTTGGACGGGTATCCCTGTAGCCAAGATGATGCAATCGGAGCGCGACAAACTGCTGCATCTCGAGGAAGAACTCCATAAACGTATCATCGGTCAGGACGATGCGATAGCCGCCGTTAGCGACGCCATCCGTCGGTCGAGAGCCGGTCTGCAGGACCCCAAACGACCCATCGGCAGTTTCATCTTCCTCGGCACCACAGGTGTCGGTAAGACGGAGTTGGCGAAAGCCCTCGCGGACTACCTCTTCGACGACGAGAATATGATCACGCGTATCGATATGAGCGAGTATCAGGAGAAATTCAGCGCCACGCGACTCATCGGTGCGCCTCCGGGATACGTAGGCTACGACGAAGGCGGTCAACTGACCGAAGCCATAAGACGCAAACCCTACTCCGTCGTCCTGTTCGATGAGATAGAGAAAGCGCATCCGGATGTGTTCAATGTACTCCTGCAAGTGCTCGACGACGGTCGCCTGACGGATAACAAAGGGCGTGTGGTCAACTTCAAGAATACGCTTATCATCATGACCTCCAACCTCACGGAAGAGCAACTGCGTGCACAGGTTCGTCCCGAGTTCATCAACCGTATTGACGACATCATCCACTTCAGCGAACTGACCGAGGATAACATCCGCGACGTTGTCGGACTGCAAGTGGCACGTATCCATAAGATGCTCGCCGACCAAGGTTTCGACCTCCGCGTCACCGACGATGCGATAAGCTATATCGCCAAAGAAGGTTACGACCCGCAGTTCGGAGCGCGACCGGTGAAGAGAGCGCTGCAACGACTGGTACTCAACGAGTTGAGCAAAGCCATCATCGGCGGCAAAGTCACGCAAGACAAACCTATCATTGTCGAACTCAAGGACGGCGAGTTGCATTTCCGCAACTAAAAAGCTGCCCCAGGCCCCTCCCGATAAGGAGGGGCTTTTTTATGCGTATTTATTTGCATATATGCAAATTTTGTAGTACCTTTGCAGCCGATTTGGAAATCATGAAGCGCAATGCTCTCATATTTATCGGATTAGGTGCCTTGGTGGTGCTTCTTTTCGGCATCGACGTATGTAGCGGCAGTCTTTGGTTATGGCCGTTTGGTGACTTGTCGCCGATGGAGAATAATATCCTGCATGCCATCCGCTTGCCCAAAGCGGTCACCGCCATCCTTGCCGGTGCAGCCTTGTCTGTAGCGGGACTGATTATGCAGACGCTGTTCCGTAACCCCTTGGCCGGACCGTACACCTTAGGCGTCTCTTCGGGAGCCAGCCTCGGCGTGGCGTTGCTGACGATGCTCGGTGGAATCCTTTCAACTTTCCACTTTCAACTTTCAACCTTAGGTTTACCTATAGCCGCTTGTGTCGGTGCTACTCTGGTACTCCTGTTGGTGCTGGCTGTCAGCCGGCGCGTGACGAATAACGTGAGCCTGCTCATCGTCGGTCTGATGTTCGGTTCCATCGCCGGTGCACTCGTCAGTCTCTTGCAGAACTTCGCGAATCCCGACGCCCTCAAACTGTTCATCGTCTGGACGCTCGGAAGTCTCAGTAGCGTCAGTTGGGGCGACATGCACCTTCTGCTTCCTATCTTGCTCCTCGGTACGCTCTTCGTCCTCTTGGCCCTCAAGCCGCTCAACGGACTGCTGTTAGGCGAAGACTACGCCCGCGGACTGGGTATTCATATCGCACGCACGCGTCTGCATATCGTGTTGGCGACGGGCTTGTTGGCCGGCGGAGTGACTGCTTTCTGCGGACCAATCGCCTTCATCGGCGTCGCCGTGCCGCACATCGCACGAGGCATCTTTGGCACGTCCAACCATCGCATCACGGTTCCGGCAAGTGCCCTCCTCGGTGCGTGTCTGCTGTTGATATGCGACGTCCTTTGCTCGCTATTCACCTACCCGCTTCCTATCTCCACCGTCTCCGCCCTCTTTGGTGCGCCGGTGATAATATGGATTATCCTATCCAAACATTAAACAATAAAACAATAAAACATTATAACATTAAATCATGTCTGTTCATGTACAAAACAGCCGCATGACAACGGCTAAACTGCGTCAGATGAAAGCGAACGGCGAGAAGATTGCCATGCTGACGAGTTATGATTTCACCTTAGCTTCGCTGGTTGATGAAGCCGGTATCGACATCCTCCTTGTCGGCGATAGCGCCAGCAATGTGGTGTGCGGAAACCAGAACACACTGCCCGTCACCGTAGATGAGATGATTTTCCTCACCAAGGGTGTGGTGCGCGCCGCACAACATGCGCTCGTGGTTTGCGACATGCCTTTCGGCAGCTATCAGGTGAGCGAAGAAGAGGCTGTGCGTAATGCCATCCGTACCCTCAAAGAGAGCGGCTGCGATGCGGTCAAACTGGAAGGCGGCGAAGAGATACTACCCGCCATCCGTCACATGATTCAAGCCGGCGTGCCCGTCATGGGTCATCTCGGACTCACTCCGCAATCCGTCAATCAGTTCGGCGGCTATGGCCTGCGCGCCAAAGAAGAAGCGGAAGCGGCCAAACTGATCCATGATGCGCAGTTACTCGACAAAGCCGGTTGCTTCTCTATCGTCTTGGAGAAGATTCCGGCAGAACTTGCGGCCAAAGTGACCGAAGCCGTCTCATGCCCCGTTATCGGCATCGGTGCCGGCAACCGGTGCGACGGACAGGTACTGGTTCTGCATGACATGTTAGGACTAAACCAGGGCTTCAAGCCTAAGTTCCTCCGCCATTTTGCGCACCTCGCGGAGGAGGTCAAGAATGCCGTTGGTGACTATATATCGGCGGTAAAAGAAAGCAGCTTCCCTTCTGCTGAGGAAAGCTACTGATTCACCAATCACAAATAATAAGAGGGCCGTTAAAGCCCTCTTATTTCATATCCCTCTTTTTGTAGCCATTCTATCACTTGCGGTATCACTTCTAACATCCGTTCGTTGGATTTCAGCGAGTCGTGGAAATTGATGATACTGCCCGGACGCGTCTCGCGTTGGATGCGGCGGAACATGAACTCCGGTGTCTTCGTCGAATTATAATCTTGCGTCAGCACATCCCAGAATACGATTTCGTAGCCTTTTTGATGCAAGGCTTTGCGTTGTGCAAATGTCGCCTTGCCATAAGGCGGTCGGAACAACCGAGGCTTGGACGCCGGGCATCCATGCGGCAGATGGCGGGCAATCGTCTCTTCGCATTTCGCTACGTTTTCCATATATTCCTCCAACGAATAATCCCATCCTTTAAGATGGTTATACGTGTGGTTTCCTATCGTATGACCGGCTTTCACCACTTGTTCGAACACATCCGGATGCTTGTCGATGTTGTCGCCGACCATGAAGAATGTAACCTTCACGCCGTATCGTTCCAGAATCGCCAACAGTTTGGGCGTCACCTCCGGTATCGGTCCGTCATCGAACGTGAGATACACCGCTTCCCCCTTACGGAATACACCGTACGGGTAGAGAGTTTGTGCGATATTCTTGAATATTACCATGCCAGTGACGATGCTCCTAAGATTGCCGCATCAGAGTCTTTCAGTACCGAGATGGAAACAGGAATCTTACCCTTCCATATCGGCATCAGGTTCGCGTCCAGCGCTTCGCGTATCGGGTCCATAATCCAATGGCCGGACTTGGTCAGACCGCCGAAGAGGATAATCGCCTCCGGAGATGAGAAGTGTACGAAGTCCGCTAATTTCTGGCCCAACAGATGACCTGTATAGTCGAATATCTCCTTCGCAACGAGGTCACCCTTCTCTGCTGCGTCGAATACGTCCTTGCTCGTGATGTGGTCAATATCGGCTACTTGACGCAGCAACGTCGGTTGCGTCGTACTCGTCACAATCTCTTTCGCTGTGCGCGCCACACCTGTTGCCGAAGCATAAGCCTCTATACAACCTTTCTGACCGCAACCGCAGAGACGGCCGTCACCCGAATGGTCAATCTTGCAGTGGCCCAACTCTCCGGCGAAACCGTCGTGGCCGTACAGCAACTTACCGTCAATCACGATACCCGAACCCACGCCGGTGCCTAACGTGATGACGATGAAGTTCTTCATGCCGCGTGCCGAGCCGTAAATCATCTCGCCCTGCGCCGCTGCGTTCGCATCGTTCGTGATGGTGCATTTCACGCCCATACGCTCGCTAATCAGTTTAGCAAAAGGCACTACGCCTTTCCATGGCAGGTTCGGTGCCTGCTCGATGCAACCCGAATAGAAATTCGCGTTCGGCGCACCGCAACCGACGCCTACCACATCCGCCATCGTGATGCCTTCGTCGGCCACCAACTGTTTCAGTCCCGCGCACAGCACATCGCAGTACTCGTCGATATCCGGATACTGCTGCGTGGGGATAGAATTACTGCGAAGAACCTTACCGTCTTCATTTACCAAACCGAACTTGGTGCCTGTACCACCCAAGTCAATTCCCAATGCGTACTTTTTCATAAATATCAAATTTCAAATTACAGATTACAAATCATAAATGGAGTTCCTTCGCTAAAAAACGAAGAACTCTGTTATGCATGTGCGTGGCATTATTGCCTTTGCGCAGATGATGGTTGTCGTCCGGATAGAGCTGCATATCAAAGTCCTTATCCGCCTGCACCAGCGCATCTATATACTGCATCGTCTGTTGCACGTGTACGTTATCGTCACCCGTGCCGTGAATTATCAGCACCTTCCCCGTCAAATCTTTCGCACGAGGCAGTAATGACGCCTCTTCGTACCCGCGCGGGTTCACTTGTGGACGACGCATGTAGCGCTCCGTGTAGGCGCTGTCGTATAACTTCCAGTCCGTCACCGGCGCTATCGCCACACCCGCCTTGAACGGATGGTCTTTCTGACTCATCGTCATCAGCGTCTGATAGCCGCCATAACTCCATCCTAATATCGCCATGCGTTCGCCGTCTATATCCGGACGCTGCGCCGCCCATTGAGCCGTGGCAATCAAGTCCTCCGCTTCTTTCTGCCCCAGACTCATATACGTCTCGTTACGCCATGCGCGTCCCCGGCAATCGCTGCCTCTCGGGTCCACTATCAGCACCGCGTAACCGGCTTCCGCCAGGGCGTATTCGAATTTCTTCCGCCATCGGTTCAGCACCCGCTGACTCTGCGGACCGGAGTAATGCATCACCACTAATGCTGACGGCTGATGACTGACGGCTGATGGCTTAAGAAGCATTGCTTCTAATTCCCTTTCATCTTTCACCTTTATCTTCAGCAGTTGCGGTTCGGGGATATTATTGGCCTGCCAAGCCTCAGCTACGTCTTTATTATCTTCTAAACCTCTTTCAACTTTCAACTTTAAACTTTCAACTTTACACAAAGTGTACTTGTTCGGAGTCGTGAACGACTGGAAGCAGAATACGGCACGGCTGCCATCTTTGGCGAAGCGTGCGCTGTATGTCCCGTTGCCGTCCGTAATCCGGGTGATGCCGCCTTTCTTCAGGTTCACTCCGTAAATATCGCGTGTCGCCGGTGTCGTCGCCGCTTGGAAATAAAGCGTTTGCGTCTTCTCGTCCACAGCATACAGCGCGGTCACGTCGAGGTCTTCCGGCGTCAGAGCCTTGATTTTAATGCCGTCTTTGCCGTACAGATAAGCCTGACGCCAACCCTCTTCCTCGCTCAGTACAATCATGCGGTCGTCGCTGAGCCATAGCCATTGGTCAAAGAGCGTGTAATCCACGAAATACTGCTTGCTCTCCATCCTGCACCACGGGTACACCACCGTCGATTTGGAATTGCAATCGAGCACTTCCATCTTCGTCTGGTCCCGGTTGACACGCAGCACGAAGAGGCGGTCGTCCTTGTACCATCGCAGGCGCGGGAAATATACGTCTTCGCCTTTCTGGTTTACCTGCAGGTTCACAATGCCTTTCGTCGCCACGTCGTACACACTTACACTCGCCTTCGCATTCGGACATCCCGCTTTCGGGTACCGCAAGTGCTGCATGGTCGGATACTGCAGATAGGTCTGTGTTTCGTCAGTAGAGCGGTCTGTATTCTGTTCTACTGAATATACTTCCCAACTGAAATCCGGCACCTCGTGTTCATCAAGTCTGACAAACGCTAACTGCTTCGAGTCCGGACTCCAGGCAAACAATGCCGTGGTCGCGAACTCCTCTTCGTACAACCAGTCTGCCACGCCGTTGATGATGTCCGGGTCAGCATCTTTCGTCACCGCCACTTCCGTTCCGAAGTCGCACTTATGGATATACAGGTTGTTTCCTATCGCGAACGCCACGTAACGCCCGTTCGGACTCATCACAGCGTCTCTCACTCGTTCATTCGTTAACTCGTTCACTCCTTTACCAAGTTGCTTCCGCGTGTGGCGCATCGTGTCGATGACATACCAGTCCGCCACTTCCGAATGACGGAAAATCTTCTCCTCGTTCTCTTTCTCCAAACGATAACGACCGCTGACGGCTGACTGCTGACTACTGACGGCTAAAATACTGTCCTGCTCGGCTATGGACAGCGTCTTGGCGTTGAAGTCTCCGGCCAGTATCGAGGGTAAGATACTCAATATGATTGCTAATAGTTTCATCTCAATATCAGATATTTCTTTCCGTTTCGGATATAGATTTCATAGATTCCGAATACTATTTTTCGCTCACTCACTAACTCGTTCATTCCTTCACTCGTTAATTCAATCCCCACTTTCGCTTCCGGATGACAGGTGAAGGCATAAATCTCCGTGGGCATGAATGTGTCTTTCAACCCCATCGGCGACGCTCCCGGGTCTGTCTGTAACAGTCCGGCATAAATCGTTTGCTTGATGGGGTCGTAAATATTCAGCCATAACACGTAATTCTTCCCGTTCACGATGGTATAGAATAGTGTTTGGTCGCCCTCGTGATAGACCAGCCACGGCGAGGACTTAGCCGCCATCTCCGTCCCGTTGTATCCGATGGGCTGGCCGGTCGGTATATGCTCAATATAGGCGGTATCCGTACCCGCGAACTCAATCCGGTAATGCTGGTTGTCGTCGTATATGTTTTCTCCGATAGCGTTCATCCTGCCTTCTGTCGGCACACCCGTCAGCGCCATCTTCGTCTCGCGGTTCACGTACATGAACGAACCGGAAAACAACTCCGTCACAAACGGCTTCTCACCCGTCATCTCCGCATACTGGTATGTCGCCCATAAGACGCAGTCGCCGTTCGGATAGTAACGCGCTCCGGTCGGATAATACTCCGGCTTCTCATAAATGGTCCAGAACTCCGTCTCGCTCCATCCTACGAACCGCCAGTTCTCTTCGTTCTCCAGGCTCGGCAGTTGTATCCCGTCGCCTCCGCTTGCCTCCGTCAGGGTCGTCATCACTGTGCTGCCGTGCATCAGCGTCACCGTCCTTGCCGCCGCCGATGACCATGTGATACGGAATGCATCCACATACAGCGAGTTCTGCGTCCCGCTCAGGCTGATAGTCAGACTCTGCACACCGGCTTGCGCGCCGCTAAAGACCACCACCTCTTCACTCACTTGCTGCCACGTGACCGTCGTATGCGCCAAGTTATGCGTGTCTGCCGTGACATCTATTGTGCCGGCGCCGGAACCGTTGTTCGAACGCATGGATAAGGCGACTTCCTCTATCGTGATGCCGTCCAGATGACTCAATGTCAGCGTCGCCACGTCGCCGGAACGCACCTGACCTTTGTTGTACGTGTTGGCATAAGTTACCTCGATGTCATACGGCACCTCACTGGTGTCGGACAGCTTCACGGCGTTCTTGCTCTCCACCGTCCACGTCATCACGCTCAAAAGAATCATCAGTATTTTCATCGGAATGCTGCTTTTTGGGTGTCGCTGACTATCTTGGCTATCTCCTCATCGGTCAGATGGAACGTGCGAATCATGTGCTCCCATTCGCGGCGCAGCGTCGTGTTGCTCACCGTCATGTTGTCGGTGTTGATACTCACCCGCACGCCCGCATCCATCAACTGCCGCAAGGGGTACTGCTCGTAGGATGCGAAGATACCGGTATTGAGGTTACTTGTCGGGCATAACTCCAATGTCACTTCGCGTTCCACTAACATCTGCACCACCTTCGGATCTTCCAATGACCTGACGCCGTGACCGATACGCACGGCTCCTGCCTCTACCGCCTCGCGCACGCTCTCCGCACCTGCCGCCTCGCCGGCATGGACAATCAGCGGAATACCGGCTGCACGCACCGCCGCGAACTCCTCTTGGAATGTATGCGTGGGGAACAGCGCCTCCGCGCCCGCCAAATCGACGGCCACCACGCCCTTGCCGTATAGCGCTTTCGCCACCTCCACCGTCTCCATGTTCTTGCGGTGACTCATGTCGTGGCGCATCATACTCAGTATCAGTCCGCAGGGCAGCGATGACTCGTGAATAGCCTGCAGCACCGCCTCCGCCGCCTCATACTGCGTCAGCCGTTCCGAGGCGGAGTGTTGCGGCGCGAATCGTATCTCGGCGTATTGAAGACCTTGCTCTTCCAACTCCTTCAGAAACTCCTTCGTGCATACATACAGACCCTCGCGTGTCATCAGCAGCGAACAGGCCAGGTCGAAACGACCGAGGTAGTCATTCAGGTCACGACACTCACTCGTAATCGACATCCGTTGCTTGAGATCCGTATCAGACTCCGGCAGCGTGATATTCTGTATGGCCGCTAACTTACGGGCGGTCTGGATAGATATCGACCCGTCTAAATGAAGATGTAGGTCTATCCACGCGGGATAGGAGGTGGTGTTATTCATGTTATCGTTGTATTACCCTGCCCAGTTGCTCCTGTCTAACGAGCGATATGAAATCGCTTCAAGCAGGTGTTGTTTCTGTATGTTCGCGGCGCCTTCGAGGTCCGCTATCGTCCGTGCCACTTTCAGTATCCGGTCGTAGGCGCGGGCCGAGAGGCCCAACTTGTTCATTGTCATCTCCAATAACTTGTCGCTCTCTTCGTCCAACGCGCAGTATTGGCGCACCATCTTCGCGTTCATCATCGCGTTGCAGTGTACCAGACGGCTGTGCTTGAAGCGCTCTTGCTGGATGGCGCGTGCCTTCATCACCCGTGCACGGATGGCCGCCGAGCTCTCTGCCGGCTGACTGTCGCGTAACTGGTCGTAGGCCACGGCCTCGATGTCGCATTGGATATCGATACGGTCCATCAGCGGACCGGAAATCTTACTCATGTACCGGTGTATCTGACCGGGCGTACATGTACACGGATGCGCCGGGTTGTTCTCGCCGTAATGGCCGCACGGACAGGGGTTCATCGCGGCAACCAACATGAACGACGCCGGATATTCCACGGTCATCTTCGCCCGCGCCACGGCTATCTTCTTGTCCTCCAACGGCTGACGAAGCACCTCTAATGTCGAGCGCTTGTATTCGGGCAGCTCGTCGAGAAACAGCACGCCGTTATGGGCGAGACTTATCTCTCCGGGATGAGGGTTCGTACCCGCGCCGGCCATCGCCACGTCGGTTATCGTGTGGTGCGGACTGCGGAACGGACGCTGTACGATAAGCGAACTGCTCACGCCCTGACGTTTGTTCAGCAATCCGGCTACGGAGTGAATCTTCGTCGTCTCCAATGCTTCTTCTAACGACAGCGGAGGCAGGATGGTCGGCAGACGCTTGGCTATCATGCTCTTGCCAGCACCGGGAGGACCTACCATGATGATGTTATGTCCGCCCGCAGCCGCTACCTCGATAGCCCTGCGCACTTTGTATTGGCCGCGTACGTCCGAGAAATCGACATCCGTCGGGAAGGCGGACTCGTCAAACAGCGCTTGCGTATCTACGTGTGTCGGTGTAAACGGCTCTTCGGGATTCAACGCATCTTTGGGCTCGCCGTTCAGGAAATGCACCACGTCGAGGATGTCTTGCATGCCATATACGTCCAGCCCGTCCACCACGGCGGCTTCTTCGGCGTTCGCCGCAGGCAGTATCAGACCTTTGAAACCTTCCTTCCGCGCACATAACGCGATAGGCAGCGCCCCGCGGATGGGCTGTAACGTACCGTCTAACGACAACTCGCCCATTATCATATAGTGCTCAAGCTGTCTGGATTTCAGCACCTCGCTGCCGGCTAACATACCGATAGCCAACGGCAGGTCGAATGCCGAACCTTCTTTTTTGATATCCGCCGGAGCCATGTTGATGGTGAAGGCACGTTGCATCTTCTCAAGGCCGTTCACGGTAAGCGCCGCAACGATACGCTCATGCGACTCTTTCACCGCGTTGTCCGGCAGACCCACTAACGTGAAGTCGAAACCCGGCACCGAGTGTACTTCTATTGTAACCGGAACCGCATCTATCCCCACCGGCGCTGCACTATGTATTTTGACTAACATGATATCGGACTTAAACGTAATTTGCCGACAAAATTACAACAAAAATCCCACATACACAATAGCACATAAGATTTTTTTGCGCTTTTGTTGAAGTTCTACTTCAAATACTTATTTTCTTTAGCAATCTGACTCCTGTTTCCCCTATCTTGTATAATAGCGGTTTCGCTATATGTATAAACCGTCCCTGCTCTACCAACTCCCCGCCGAATTCCGCTTTGAAGTCGCGCACGCCGTACGGCACTCCGGGTTCACCGGCACCCATCACGTCAAAACGCGCCAACCCGTGCGTATTGGCATATTCCATCGCTGCCCATGTCGCCATCACTGATGGATATTGGTCCTTGTAATCCGCATCCAACCCGCATATATACCATTCATATACCGTGCCACAGGCGGCATTAGGTAGCTTCGCTGCATCATTGAGCGGCTCTGCCGCGCTCATTTCATCACTTACTACCATTATACCTCCGATTACTTTCCCTTCATGCCGCACAAGCAGATAACGCGCCACGCCTTGACGGTGTGCTTCTATGAAGAACTTCAGCGGCCATAACGGCGTCTTTACCTTTGTCCGGTATAACTTTTCCAATATCGCGTACCATGCGCGTATATCTCTTTCATCACTGAGAAAGCCTGCTTGAGGCTCATTCGGCAGCCGTGCGGCATCATTGAGCGACGCCGTCGCGCTCACTTTTCGAATCTCCCTCCGGCGTCTCTCGCTCAGTCGTCCCCACATCGCCGCTTTGTCCGTACAGTCGATATGGAAATTCAGATGTCTCTTATACGCAAATCCCGCTTGTTCGAATGCCTCTTTCCATGGGCTGTAGTCATTGAAGTTCCGGGTCTCAATATATATCGGTCCGCCGTTTAGTTCTTTGCGAACCGCTTCCATGAGGGCTTGCACTTCCTCACCGGTAGCGTCGTTGGCAAGAGCCGGTCCGCCGTTTATTATTGCCCGTCTTGTAAATAACTGCTTGATGGCATTCCTCTCTCTCGTCACATACCCCACGCACACACCGCGCAATATCGGCCGATCCTCAATCCTTCCCTTTAGGGAGGGATTTAGGGTAGGCTCCACTCCCTTCCCTTTAGGGAGGGGCTGGGGGTAGGCTTGTAGCGCTACAACAAAAGCCTCCATGACGTCCTTTTGTGTAGCAAAAAACGCATGCGCTTCAGGCGTCTGAAACCATGTTCCCGTCCTGCTCTCCCGCACGAGCCTACTCCATTCCTCGCGGTCTATCTCATTATATGTCAGAATACGGCTCACTTCGCTATTTTTCGCTGTACGCATTCGGCTATAAATCGTGCCACTTCTTTCGGCTCCAAGCCGGTCACATTCAGCACGAGGTCATAGTTCCGTGCGTCGTAACGTGTCTTGCCGCTGAATGTCTTGGTGAAGTTCTCACGCGCCTCATCTACTTTGTCTATCAGTTCGTCCGCGCTACCCTCGTTGATGTTCAGTCTCCGCGCCACTTTGTCGCGACGGAAGGCACGGTCGGCCATCAGGAACACTTTGAATGCGCATGGCTCGTCGCGGAAGATATGAAAACCCGTTCGGCCCAACAGCACGCACGACTCTTTATGTGCTAACGAGCGAGCCAGAAACTCCTCGTCTTTGTACATGTCGGCAGACACCGGCTCGTACCACCAACTGGGTTTGACAGCTTTCACTTGGTCTATCTCCTCTTGGGTCATGTTATAGCGTTCTTTGATGGTGTCCAACAACTGACGGTCGTATAGTTTGACGCCTAACATCTCTGCTAATTCGGTGGCTATCTGCCGTCCGCCTGTTCCGAACTCACGCCCGATGGTCACAATAAATCGTTTTTCCATATCGTTTAATGTTTTGTTTCTGTTTTTATGCTCTTGACTTTTTCGCTATATTTCGCCTCTGCCCTCCCCTGATTTCACCCATTACAAATTAGGCGTACTGGGTGGGGTGATTGACTATCCTTAACAGATTCCTATTCAACATTTCTATTCCTTCTTCTCCATCAGCACTTCCCATGTTGCGAACCAGGGAGAGGTGTTTTTATTTCCTCGCAGTGGGCACATTGTATTTTGCGTTTGAACAAATGAAAGCCATTTCCTCCCAAAAAAAGTCTAGTCACTATTGATGCAAATAAGCCATAGTTTATCGGGGCATTTCTTGTATAATCAGCCCATCCAATTCCTTTCCATTGGCATGTTTGTTACGTTTCACACCATCAGCACCCCACGTACCCCATTGTTTGAAAAAGAAAGCAACACCTTCTCCCCTACACTGTTTCATGATATTAAGAACCCATTGCTCTTTCATAGGACGGGCTTGCATTCCACTCTCGCCACCAACAATTACCCAATTTATTCCTGATAAATTTAATTCCCCCAAATCTTCTAATAAAGGTTCACAACTTAAGAATTTTACAGGAGCATTTAATCCCCTCAAGAAATCAATTCTAAAGATATTTCTTTTTGATTCAACAGTTGTTCCTAACCAAACATTTTGTGGAACATTATGTGTGGTAAAATATTCGCACATTCTCTCTGCTCGTTTAGTGAGTATCTGATAACGATGTTGCGGCGTGTCTGTGATTGTTTGCATTACCTTATCCACAAATTCATATGGCACTCGTTCATGAAATAGGTCCCCCATTGAACACACAAAAATATTATGCTGTTTTGTCCAACTTTTAGGTTCATCTAAAGCTTCCGGATGCAAAGTTAGTTTAAAAGCATTCTTATATTTTGGTTTCCCCATACCTTTTAATCTTCGAGCCATTACCTCTGCATAGCAGTGAACACAACCTTCTGATTTTTTGGTACATCCTGTTATCGGGTTCCAAGTTTTATCTGTCCATTCTATTTTACTTTCAGCCATACTAAACAAATTCCAAAAAACATTCTTTAATCAATAAAACGCTCACATTATGATTTTTCTCGTCATAAAAAGTTGATTTAACTTTTCGGTCATCAACTAATCTACGTAATGCTTGTACATAATGTGTTCGACTATATAATTCATTTACTTGATGCTCTTCAAACAAGTCAAATGCATTGATTTTTCTCCCACAATATTGTTGATACAGTTTTTCTTTTAACACATCTATATTTTCAGATGCAGTATCGAAAAGGTCTGCAACAGGATTTGTAATTTTTTTTACATCGAATGTATATGTATTAATTCCATCAAAAATTGTTCCTACATTTGCAAAATCATTATAAATTTGCTTTATTAAATCAAAACCTCTTTTAGATTTAGTTAGGTGCAGAATAAAATGACTCGTGGTTTCTATATCTTCCTCTTGAAATTTAAATGCGGTATAATAAACTTTGCCACCCAGCAATGACTCATATTCTTTCCCTAAATATTCTATTATCATTTGTAACCTTTCTTGCACGGTTCTCTTTTCTCGTATCAATAACTTTAATGATTCATAATTTTTAGGAAAAAGTGTTCGCATTAAAGACTCGAATTTTTCATTCTCAAGTGCCGGGTTAATACGCTTGGTGTTAATAAATATAAAAACCTCATTACCCCAATGTGATAGGAATTGAGAAAGAATAGCTGTTTCTATGCCTTTATATCCAAACGGATCAATAAATAATACGGAAGGACATTCATTTACACGATTACATATGTACTTATCAGATAATAAGAATTCATTGATTTGCTCATTTTCTCCAACTGTACTATGTCCAAAATGCGGGGGAAAGGCAAACGTACCGCGAGGAAATTCTCGTAAAAAATTATCTTCCAGTTGTTGATAATAAACATTATCATTAAAGACCATCCATACCTTTTCTTTCAATAAGGCATCATTACAACAATTTCTCGCTAATAAAAGTGGTGTTGAGAAATTGCCATCTTCATACATTCCGGGGCCAGCAAATAAATCAAAGTACCCAATACGCTGAGGCATATGCCGTTTTACAATAATTTTGCAATACTTAGGAAAGTATTCGGACACTATACTGGCCTTAACTTTTGAAGATAATGTTTGCTGTTCAAAAAAATTTGTTTCACTCATATCACAAAAGTATGATTATTCCATCGGTTTTATCATATTCTCAATGAAAGTAATTTAGCCATTCGAAAGATAAACAATGTATAATTTGTCGATTATTAATTTAACAATTGTAATCGTTTTTCATTGTACGAACCATCGGGCTTAAAAATTGCCTGATTAAATTTTCTGCAATTAGCCTTTGTGCATACAACAGTATCAATTATATTAACTTCAGAATATTGATACCAGTTATTTAATAATTCTCGTTTTTCTGTCTTGTCACAATTAGCATCTTGGATTTTCTCATAAACATCCATGAAATCTGGTGTAGCTATACGATTGATAATATCCAATATTTCTTGCATAGCCCCATCAGAGGATGCTAGAAATGACCATAATTCATCGGCTATTAAAAAGTCTTCATGTGCAACAAATTTCTCTGCTTCTACTAAATAATGCAGAAATCGCGCCTTATCATATGTCGTTTCTCTGTTCGAAGTGGGATCAAATGGGAATCCAAAGATATATTTCACGTTCTTAGTTGGATATAGTGCTCGCAAAACAGCTCTACCGGCCAATATCTTTTGCTTTTCTCCTCGCATTTCTCCAGAATTTGGACGTACAGATTTAAGTTCAATAGCAACCACATCTGTATCCGTTTCATAAAAACAATCTGCCGTAAAATTAGATGCACCATGTTTGTCCCCATTCGCATTTGCTGCAATTATACTATCTTCTCTTAAAGCAGATGGCGTTTGAGTTCCATTTTTCAAATCAATCATAATATCGGCAATAGCAGTCGTTTGATTCTTATATATTTCCTTTCCTTTAAAATCTCGCTTTTCTCCATCACATAGAATATGTGCGACTGTCTCAAAGAATGTTTGTCCTAACGATGTATTAAGACCTTGCATCCAACTACTCAAACTTATAAAATCGGAAATGTCCTTTACTCTATCTTTCAATTTTACTTTAAAAGCCTGTAGGAAAGCTACATGAAATGGTGCATTTCTATTTGTTCCGTCCTCTATTGGAAACGAATTGAAACGCGAATACAAAACCTTGATAACTGTTTGAGCAATCTGCTCCTTCTGAGTGTTAGTTAGTCCCATGATTATTCTATTATATGTAGTTAAACTTATCTAAATCGTGCAAAGTAAGCATCAATTTCTGGTCGAAGTTCTATACCTACTTCCTCAAAACAATCCAATAGTTCCCGATATACTCCTTCTCCCCCTAAGAAATCCCAAAAGTCCTCCGCAACTTTCAATTCCTCCTTTAAATCGAGCATTCCTGCCATCGTCCAGAATTGATATGGTTTTGGCTCATATGGATTATAAGGGATTGCAATTAAAGTATGCACTTTAGCTTGCGGATTAGTCGTATACGTGATACCAGCCCATTCCAAGAGAGTTTGTTTGAACTTTTGAAAGTCACCTTTATTGGGCTTCGCAGTTTTCAGATCAAACATATATTGTTCTCCTGTTGCAGATTCAACAAACAGGTCTACTTTTGCGGGTTTAAGAATATTCTTTGTACCGCGCAGATGTCTCGATAGTTCTTGTAATTCTGCTATTTTATTAGGCTGTGGTTGGTACGTAAGGCGATTTACAATCTCCTGTACGCTCTGTTGACATTCGGCATATATATCGCGCCCCACAGTGTGTTGAGTTTCAACCTTAACAAATTTGTTTTTCGCCAATTCAGCCGCCACTGGTTCAAAAATAGAAGTACCAAATGTGGTCAATAGTGATTGCATGAATGAGTACAAAGCCATTCTATCCTTGCCTAATAAGCGATAGTGAAAAGGCATCGCATTATTTTCCGGGACATATGAACTGAACTTATTGCGCAGACATGTTGCAATCGTGCGTTTTACCTGTGCTTTCTGTTGTGCTGATAGTGCCATAGTTATTTCTTTTTAAGGTGGAATATGATTTCACAATATGCGCCCTTGTCGCGTTCAGTACGATTGAGAACCGGACGTTTGATTTGTTCTACAATCTGCATACCGGCTCCTTCTGCTATTTGCGGATACAGATTATACTTATCGTTGGCAACAAGGAAAATATCATAATCGTCGACCAAGAACTGCTTGCAATGATTAAGCACAGAAACAATACCCTCTACGTACGAAGCTTGTGCCTCTTTCTTCTGCCCTTTGAACAACGGACCAATCTCTTGCTCATCATGTCTGGGTAATTGGAACAGATCATATGCGTAAGCATGTTGCTCGTGATAATCGATAACTCCCACGTACGGAGGACTTGAGAAGATACCTTTGATTTTTTTCTCTCGTAATTGTTGTCCAAAGTCAGGATTGACAGCATCTACCTCTTTGAAGATATCAATGGTGCGGCTATCTCCGACTATGCAACGCTGGAAAGTATCAGTGCGCAACTTGCTAAACTCTTGCATGCGCTGAATAGTATCTTTGCTATATGTTTCCCACCATTTGATAATAGAGAACAGCGGTTTGCATATTTTTCCATGCTTGCTACAATAGTACGTAGTGGTAACAGCCTCTTTCAAAGTTGCTAAATCTGAGTGTGTGGTAGCACGACATGAACGCATCGTACGACTCAACATGATACACAACAAATCGTGCAATTCTTTATTTTGAATGGGCTTGATGAGAGAATAAACGAATTCTATCTCATTGCGAGTTTGTTGAGTGAACCATTGGTCAAGGAAAGTTTCTTGTTTCTCTTGCTTAAGCTGTATGCCATACTTGGCAACTAATTTTTCATAGATAGGTAAGAACTCTTTTTCCTTCTCTTCTCCATAGACCTTTGGATCGATTTCTTTATGTGTAACCTTGTATTTGTATTCCGGAACAGGGAAGTACTTGTTGTTAAACTCATTAAGAGCCTGTAATAATTCCTCGTCAAACTCAGTTACTTTACTATTTGCGATGTATGCTTTCAGTTTTTTTGTGATATCATTTACGTATCGTTGCAGTTCAGCTAAATCGACCTTAGCTAATTTACTGTTGTCAATCATTGCGTTGAAAGAGGAAATATCAATACCAATCGCATTGATTCCCATTTCGTTAGCTTGAACAAGAGTGGTACCACTACCAGCAAATGGATCGAGAACAATATCGCCAGAATGGAAATAAACTTCGTTTTTGAACTCGTCTGTGTGGGTATCCAAGAAATACTCCACTAATTGCGGAATAAACTTGCCCTTATAAGGGTGCAAACGATGAACGTGTTTCGTGGTCTCTTTCTCGGGCAGATTGTCAAACGAAAGTGCCCAGTTAAGATCATCACCCAACTTGTCTTTCCATTCTACTTGTCGCTGACCATGATAAGTACTATAGTATTTCTTCAGTTCATCTTTCATGATGACAACGGCTCCATTACGGGAATATTTAGTTATCTTCCCGTAGTTGATGAGATAGGAAATGTTCGCGTTGGAAACATTGCGATGTAAGTATTCTGTAGCCCATATAGCTGCGTCTTTAATAGTAAAGAAGCCATCGAAACTATCTTCCGTTGGTTCAACTACAGGATTAACCACTCTCATATCGCGTGAGTCAATCATTTGAGGAAATAATTCCTGTTGTGTGTCGTATATTACAACTCGCATATTATTTTCTTTTTTCACTTATTATTCCGCTTCAACTTTGTCAATTGTCTCGGCATCTTATGCCGCTTTCATATTCTTTGTCTTTTTCCTGCAATTGTATGCAGGCCGTCCTTCCTTTCTTCCTTTTCAGGGCAATTTAATTGCCCGTTCCTCTTTACCGTGTACCCTCATTTGCCCGATAATAAACCCACGTAGCATTTATAACAACTTGTTATTCTACATCTGCGCGATTTTCTTATCTCGTCAAATGCCTCGAACGATTATTGCTGCGCGATTATCGCGCAAAGATACTGCTTTTTTTTGACATGTGCAAAATTTTTGTAAAAAATTACAAAAATAATCGTTTGAGCATAGCGAAATAAGAAGATTTTATGCTACAAAAATAATCGTTTGAGCATAGCGAAATAAGAAATATATCTGCATTTTGCATGACTTTTCCCCTATTAAAACAAAAAAAACAGACCGAACTCTCCGTTCAGCCTATTCCTTTTTTAATTTCTCTTTTTTTATCCCTCTTTGATTTTTTGCAGTGGTACAAGTGGCTATTTTGACACCGGTGGTGACACGTTTGTTTGTTAATCTGATGTGCAGATTATGGCAGGGCCATCACGGGACCATCTTCCGACAACATTACTTCCGGAACACTTTCACATTTTTCCACTTTCAGCCTGGTCCTTTTTTGACTTTACTTTTCTTTTTATTCCCCTTCTTTCTTCTGTAACCTCAATTGCCCGATGATAAACCCGCGTAGCGTACTATAATGTCTTCCGACACATTGGGCACGCCGTTCGTCTTTCCGAAGAACTCTGCATTGGCTTTTGCCAGGTTCTTGTTGGCTGCTTTTTTGTATGCCTCATATCGCTCCGTCCAATAGGCCAACCGTTCTGGATCCTTTTTCTCCAGTGCTGCTTGTTTGGATATCTCCCCGAACGCATTGCTGTTAGCCTTCTGACCATCCGTCATCTTCTTTGGATCCAAATGCAACGGATAATTGCTTACAATAGTCCTTCCATGCCGATGCGTGGTATAGAACTTACTATCCCCCGTCAGCCTCCCGCTTAGTTTATTCAGTAATATGTCTAATTCAGCCTTTGCCATTTCTTTCGTTCTTCACAACTCTCCATTTAGCTATCAATCTGCACCCGTTTGTCTAACAATTAGTACTAAAACACGTACTCGACACGTAGACGAGACGTACTCGACACGCACTCGGTCTATACAATCACCGTAACAACTACGTATTATCTCCTGCCCGTCTTACCACTCCGCACAACTCTCTTTTGTCTTGCTATAAACACATATTACGCTTTATACAATTTTCCGCTGCAAAATTACAAAAAAAAATTGACATATGCAAACGCATATGCCAAATTTATGATTATTTTTGTTTTTTACATTAAGTATGAACTATTTTGCACTTATTTGTATCCGATTTCAAGATTAGAGAGAACATTCCTAATCTCCCAAAATTCATCCGGATTTTGTGTCACTTTCAACCAATCTGTAATATTATCATTTACAGAATCTGAGCCTAATATACGATACAATTCTCCTGCTATTTCAATACATTTCATGCGATATAACAATTTATCCTCGACAGCCAATACAGTGTCCTCTATATCAGCACATAACTCCTCATAATGCACGCGCAGACCTATTGACAACTGCTCTTTTTGATATTGAGTAGGTTTCCAACCGTCCCGAAGCAAAAAAAGGATAATATCCAACATATGTCGTTTGCCGTTTCTCTTATTTAGACTAAACGCATTCACGACCGTATTAAGCACCGAGGACATTGCATGGCTTTCTCTCCATAGATAATTCAATGCCTGACATGCATTAACCACGTTCTCCTCTGAATTGGAATATAAGTTTTCTTCCACATCTTTCAATAATTCCACCCTTTTATGCGACCATACAGCACGCAAAGGAAGCGATACGCTGGTCAACGGAGTGATCTCGGCAACCATATCAGTCATTCTCTTCTTTTGTGTATCAGTAAAAAATCTCAGATGCGGATTAATGACATTATACAAAACGCGAGTTACTAACCGCAATGTTTCTTCAGTTTCTTCTCTTGGAGAATTGCCAAAAAACTTCGGTATATCATTGCGATACATATAGTGTTTGTTCTTTTCCCACCAATTCAAGATATCATCAATCACATTTTGAATCTCATTCTCTGTCCACTTATATTGTCTGCCATCAACTCCCAAAATATTATGCCATTTGCCATTTTTGTTTGGATATATAACAGATTTCTGATTATTCTCAGCCATCTGATTCTTTTTTGTAAAATATGAGCGTAACAACGCACATGGATCTATCGTTTCTGGATGAGGAACACGTGTAAATACAAAGTAATAATAAAAAGACAATCCGTCAGGGAATCCATCCGCATTTGTTTTCGCCCAGAGATATTCCGCAAATAATTTCTGCTGATCTGCTGTCAAAAGCCCAAGTTTATGCACATATCTCAAGCGACCGAATGCAACAATCCTTTCGGTTTCCGAGCCACCCAATTTATTGATAACACTAATTACCTGTTGATTATCCAAATGTATGTTTTCTCCATTTACATCTTCTGATAAATAGTTGAATGCATCTTGACGAAACAGTTCGTGAGGCATGCTGTTAAATTGCGGGAATGGCATTGAGAAAAGCTGTTCTATCATCTCCGATTGTTGTTCAATTGAGAATGATTCCATCAGTCTTTTCATTAATGTATTTAATCCTATCAATCTCAAATCCATCGGTTGGGAATAGATACGACCCACTATCATCAACAATTCTTTTCTTAATTCAAAGGAAGCCTTGGTGACTAATCGTGACATCATTTCCGGCAGTATGGAGATAAATGCGCTACTCAAATTGCCTATTGGTTTTCGCGAATTTAGTAAATTTCCAACCACGCCCAAGTATTGTTTCAATAACTCATCGACTTCAACATGCGATTTCTTGATAAGATATTTACGTGTAATAATACTTTCCGCACAGTCCTTTTCTCCAAGTCTAAAAAGTATCGCATTCGCCATCCAAGAAAAAGGCTCAGCAATAATAGAGAGCGCTATTTGCATCGGCTCTTTGTTCAATGTAGAGACTTGAGGCAAATGAAACGGATAGCCCATATCCTCCAACATGCAAACGTATTGCAAAGCCAAATGGAATTCTCTCACCTCTCCCCCAATATGCATGGTCGTTGTTATTCTTCCTATGTCAAATGATGGTTTTATTTCCTCATTGGAAAGTCTGGAAAGAGGACGTATACTATCTTCAAAATGTGCCAATTCACCCATCGGATCACAATCATACATGCATAATTTCCTCATTCGTTCTGAATATTCACCTCTGGAAGGTTCTTTCCATTTCGATACAGCCTGAGAAAAACGAACTCTTTCCAGTAAACACAAGATTACAGATTCTACCGAAACAAAACTATAGTCGTTTTCGACCGGCTGCAGATTTTGTGTATTGCGTTCTTCCCTTAGTGCTTCTACGAGTATGTACATGGCCTCATCCACATCGAAGAACTCTGCAATCAATGCCGCACGTTTAGCCTTCCATAGCGGAGCCATTGGTTCTTGCCCCCATGCGCCTATATGCTTCTCCAAATCGCCTAACTCAAACCAATAAATGTCCTTCAGGCATTGCTCATAATAAAACTTGGATTTTAATTCGTTATTCAAAAGACGGATTTGCCCGGTTAGCAATTCTCCAACCCTAAGCCATTCTTCTCTGCGTCCTTGCATACGATATGCTCTCAACAGGGATAGTTGCAACTCCAGCCATTCCGAGCCAATTTCCTTCCAATTCCATTCCGGTTGGTTGTCTTTTGTAAGGACATCCTTGCTTTCATTTTTCTTTGAAGCAAGCCCAAATGGATCGTACCGGTTGATTATCTTTTCATATAATTCAACGTCTTCTGCATCAAGCGGCAAATACGCTTTCTTCACTAAGAAGTCATATTCATATAATAAGCGGATATCATATGGAGAACGCGTGTTAGCCCATATTTGTTGAGGGAAATAATATAGTTGATCTAATACTCTTTGACGAATCGTTTTTGGTGTGACTTTCCACCCAGGATACATCTTTCGTTGAGTATATAGTACTTCCACCAATTCTTCCGTTTTTATTGTTTTTCATGATAACCACCGATTCGTATTCCCTTACGTCCCCAATCTTCTGGTTTTACATGCTTTTGGAGCAAATAGTTCACAATCGCCATCAAGGCATCGTATATATCATCCTTGCTTTTACACATTGGAGCAATATCTACCGGTACTATTCTACGCTTGTCCAAAAGACTCATTTTCGAATCAGGACAATTGAGATAACCTATCAAATATATACGAGGCATATTCTCCCCCAAGTTGTCACGAATCCATCCTATCCATTTGATAAAGTTTGGATCATCACCTGAAAAGCCGAACAAGCATAATGTATTTTCAATCAGTGCTTGTTGTACTGTATTCACAAAAATCGCATTATCCGTTGGATAACGACGATAATCCTCACCGGAAATGACATATGGCGGATTAGACGGGAAACTTCCGTGTAACTTGATTATTCTCGGAGAGTGAGAGAGGACCAACTTGTCTTTGCTTACGACACGTTCATAGTTGCGATCCACAATAGAATCAGCGGCTCGTTCAAGTAATGTGTCGTAATTCGTTGTCAGTACATCCGTCCAAGGCAAAGACATAAATTTCCTATGGAGTTCAGATGGAGCCAATCCGTCATTAGGGATATTAGCTTCAAGAAACCTGTTCATTTCTCCAATGCCTTTAGCCGCCTGTAATTCATCGGCCACATTGAGCACATCAAGATATTGTTTGTCATATGGAGTGCCTTCTCCACAGAGTCGTTCCAGCATTTTATCTGCCAGTTGTGCCCATGTTGGGGATGTAGGAATAGACTCATCTGATTTAAGTGCGTTTATGGAAAAACCTGCTCCGACTAGAGCACAAGCATGACTCGGACGCATCCATAACTTTTGAGCAATCTCATCCAAATGGATTCTGATTTTTGCAGGTATCTCACATCCTTTTATATCTACGTTTCTGTTATTTACCATCTTATCCATATGATTCTCTGCCATAACGATTTATTCCTTATTTTTCCAATATACCAGTATCTGTCAATTGTTTTTTCATCGCAGCTTTTATCATCTCGGCATTTTGCTCCGATTTGTCAAGTTCATTTTGAATCAATTCTTCCGGCATGGCAGCATGCATATCTCGGATACATTTTTCTATTCCTTTCTTTGCTACATCTATGGCATCATCCACTAAAGATGCCTTAATCGGTGTATATACTCCATTTCTGTTTGCATCTAATTTGTCCTTCAATTGCTTCACTGCCGGTATCTTCATCAACACTTCAATTGTCTCTATTAGCGAATCATAAGGTATACCGTATATAGCACAAATCAATAAAAACATTAAATAATCCATCGAATCCATTAGTTTTGTTTTATACAATTGCGTTGGGCATCTTTTCCTGCAATATTGCTATTATCGTTCGCCTGATTTCTTCAAAATTTTCTTCATACAGCTTGTCGTCCTGATCAATATTATTCAAGGTTTCCTTAATTTCCTTACGCTGACGACAATTAACCTCACTTGACAATGCTACA
>Ga0310696_10000104_pt1 | contig 142609 bp, 134 predicted proteins | sample AusTroGonzalo_MG_4_FD_203885 | JGI IMG/M metagenome (GOLD analysis project Ga0310696, IMG submission 203885) | Bovine rumen microbial communities from tropical cattle in Woodstock, Queensland, Australia - Gonzalo_02 (v2) (version 2) | ecosystem: Host-associated > Mammals > Digestive system >...
GTATATCAATTACTATCCAAAACTCAATAGCTAGCAAAAGACTGATCAATACATTTTGTATTGTAATCTTCGACTTTAACCTTTGAATCATTATCACTGACCCTCTTTCAGTTCAACTATAACCTTATCACCAGAGGTATATATTTTGTGATAACAATTCTCGTGGGCAATCTCCCACTTTGAATAATCTTCTTTTAATAATTCATCCTTGTATTGCAAATTTGGCAAGCCGTAGTATGAAAGGAGTTTAATATACGACCATCCATTTTCCCCACCGAAAGGAGGCGGTACTAAGCGCAATAACACATTATCTCCTGGAATATTCTTTATCCCGGCAGCATATCCAACCGTACCGATTATTTGAATGTTTGTTGTTTCTTCATCATTCAGTGTCGGAAGCTCAGCAAGTTCTGTGGCTACCTCGGAAATTCTGAATTCATCATAGCTTTTCTGAGCGGCTAATGCATTTCCATATGTACAGGAAAACACAATACACATCCAGCTTAACGTCACGATTCCTATCCACGACACAGCCTGAGTAACTTTTTTCGCGCATAGTTTCTTATCGGTTTTGCTGATTGCTGGAGTTGATCCAAGGCAAATCAATGCAACAAACGTGCAAAGCCCATACATACCACGCGGCATCAAAAACGGCTCATCAAGTAAGGGGAAAGTACCAAATGAGAGCAATAGAATTACTGAATATACGACTCCGCTCACAATCAAAGTACATATCTTATTCCTTTTTGTTTCCATCACATTTCTGATGAAAAACATAACAGATATGACTGCAATAACCGCAAACCACTTGATTAAGTAATCACTCTTGAATGTGGTGAAGTATGTTACATAATTCTCAACAATATGCTTTATTGACAAGGCGCTGAAAGAAACTTTTTCGTCAACATAACTGTTTCCGCCGTGTGGAATAATCAGTAAGAATACTAACATTGCTACGATATAAGCAAGAGCGGAAAACAGGCAATAACGTAAAACCTTCTTTGCCTTTTCACCATTCTTCCAATCGAGGAAAGCCGTAAATACAACCAGCATTGGGATTATCCCGGCTGACGCCTGATAAGTAGTACACATCAATAGTGTTCCGATAAAGACAGCGAGGCAGTAGAATGGTTCCTTTTTCTTTCTGAAGGCCAACGGCAGTATTGAAACAAGTACAGACAGCGCCATATACGGAGAATCATACTTATAGGAAAAGCAGCACAAGAAATAGGGGAACAGTCCTAAAGGCAGAACACAAACAGAATCTAATATGGTGAGTTTTTTATTCCCACGTACCACATATAAAAGGATGATACTGGCTGCCACCATGATCAGTGCAGCTAAAATTTGCGTCAGTGGAGAAATGTCCCGAAGATATGTATCAGCATGAACAGCATGAGATAATGTATTGGTGGTCCATCTTCCGAAATTATACCAATCATCAAAACCCTGAAGCACTCTGCCACCATCATCACGATAATTATAATTCGCGCGGAACAGTGGAAGCAGAGCAGCAATATAGAAAATTGTTAAAAATATTGCAGAATATCTGTTGTTACTAATAAAGACAATTACTCTATCCTTTTGGTTACGAAGCCACGTCTGTCTGTCTGTCTGTCTGTCTGTCTGTCTGTCTGTCTGTCTGTCTGTCTGTCTGTCTGTCTGTCTGTCTGTCTGTCTGTCTGTCTGTCAAAATTGTGTTTCTCCTTTATCGATTTGTCAAGATGTTAATATATTAAACTACAAACTTTTTCTAATTCTTCAAATAACTAAGAATAATTTGATTTGAATAGTTGATATAGTAGCAATTAATTATATCAAATAAGAAAGCATACATGATAATACTCATATACTCCGTTGAATCGATTATTCTTTTGACTTCTATAGCGGAAGGTAATCATCTATGATCATCTTTGCTGGCACGAAAATGATGAATCCGATCAGTATGCCCATGAAATTGGTGATGATATCATCCGTCTCAAATACTCCTCTGTGGGTGAAATACTGGATAGCCTCAATCGTTACCGAGAAAAAGAATCCGACTAATAAAGGAAAACCCTTCAATCGATTGATGACCATCGAGAGCAAAAAACCGAATGGAATGAACATCAGAATGTTCGCTTTGATCTCAAAATCCCAAAAGTCATTTGTCAGAGCCTCTTTGAACGACACAAATGGTGTCAGCACAGCGTTGGGCGACTCAGTCGGAGTACGTGTAATTATCGTCGCAACAATCACCAAAAATATGTACGGTATCAAAAGGCTCAGGCATATCCTCCTAAAAAGATGAACGCGTCTTGCTATAAGAAAAACTCCGGCAAACATAACCGCCGCCGCAACATAATAATATGACGATACTCCTACATAGAACTTTAAATAACCGATGATTGACCTCCCGATTACTTATCCTGCTTAGGTGCGGATGTCGTATCGACCTTCTTGAGTACCAGGTCCTTGTTGCCGCAGCCGAGGCAGCCGTTTTCTTTCAAACGCTCATATGTCTTTTTGATATTCTGCCCCTGTGAACGCAGACTCATCTCGCACTGATGGCACTTAATCTCATACAGCACACCATCCTCGAGCGAATCAAGATCTGTGATCGCATCACCTATGGCATTGTAGGGGTAATCATCCCTCAAATACGCCGGTGTGGGCTTCTCTTGCGGTTTGTCGTTTACGGGTGCCTTTTTCTTTCCGAACATATATACCACTCCCATATTTTCATGATTAATAATAACCTATTTTGCAACCGGATTCTAGCATAGTTTCTTTTTCCAATACTGGAGCATATCGGTAATGGTCTCTTCAATAGATATACTTTGCTTCCAGTCGGTATCTCGCTGCAGCTTAGTGATATCGCCGACAATGATCCTTTCATCCGTCGGTCTCAGTAAAGCTTCGTCGACGACAGGTATCAGCTCTTTTCCTATCTTCTTTTCGATGATGGAAAAGATCTCTTTCATTTCATAGACATACTCGGATGAAATATTATATACTTCTCCCGGTATACCTTTCTCCGATAACAAGATTAACGCCTTGTTCAGATCACGCTGATCCATGATCGCTCTTTTGGTATTCAGGTTTCCGACTCTGATCTCATAGTTTTGGGTTTTCAAAGCCTGAACCGCTCTATACGTAAAATCTGATGTAACATCATTGGTCTTTCTGGTTCCGGTAGAATTAAAGATCCTCGCTCTGATACATCTGATATGGTCGTTCATGAAATACTGAAAAGAGATCAGATCCTGACCGACCTTGCTGACGCCGTAAGGATGAAGTGGAAGCAGCGGATCGGTTTCTTTCACATATACCTTATCGCCGCTTAGCTGATTCAACGTCTCGCCATATTCAGCGCTGGAACACGCAACAACGATCATCGGATCATAGTTTTCATTGTTTAGCTTGCGCGCTTTCTTAACCGCCTCAAAAACGGCGATCGTTCCGTTGACGTTGGTATCGATCGTTTCATATGGTCTGTCCCAAGATACGGTCGGATAGCTTTGCGCCGCAAGATGGAACACGGTATCGGGCATGAAATCGAGAATGATCTTTTCTACAGATGCAGGATAACGAACATCGCATTCGATCAATTTGATCTCTTGTGGGATATCGCGAATATCGGTTGTCGGCTTATAATAGGTACCGATAACAATATCTCCCCGTTCATGCAACATTTCAACCAAATGCGATCCGACCATACCGCCGGCTCCTGTAACTAATACTCTCATTGTGTTCCCCCGTTTTATCAGCTAATTTCGTAAAACCAATTATTTAGCTTTAATCTTATAATACAAAGGACGAATAACCCTTTTTATTCTGCCCTTAACTCTTTTGATAAAACTCTTACTTTGTTGCGTAGACATTGTTTTCTTTCTTTCGATTTGCTGCTTCATCAACAAATAAGTTCCGTCAATATCGTTATGCTTTATTAAGGACTGATATTGTGATGTTGTATTCTCGTCTGAAAAAAACCATTCTGCTATCTTCTGAACAAATCGCTTTGAATATATCTCTTTGATTAATTCTTTTGCGTCCTCTTCTGTTTCATTTTCAACAATTTCTTCTATACGACCCATAACAATAGAAATACTGTTTGCATAATAATAGTCAGTTTCAAAAGAATATCTTGATCCATACTTCTTCTGATAATCTTCACGCTGCTCAATAATAAGGAACACAAGATTTCTAAAGTAAGAAGAACTCAAATGATCTACTGTATCCAAACAAAGATATGTATATAGAGGCTTATCATAGAAAACTATATTATCACTACTATCCACGTATTTTAGAACAAACCCTTTATCCTCCCATTTCTTTCTACGTTCATCAAATAGAATACAATTATTCTCTATAATATCTCTCTTATAAAGAAACTTAACAGAAAAACAAATTGGGGGATTATTGATAATCGGATTATCTTCAATATTCAGTAAACACGGCATCATTTCTTGATCGATAAACTCTCGATTATACACTATGTTCTTATCGATTTTGCTAATACATGGAAAACGTTCGTTTTGAGAGTTCTGTGTATAAAACGGAAAGTCAATGAGGTCGATACCAGCTTCAACATATTGCATCAGTGACTCGTAGAGGTTTAATTCAACATAGTCTCCGGCATCAACAAATGAAATATATTTTCCCTGTGCGGCTTTAATCCCATTGTTTCTTGCTGCAGCTGCTCCTTTATTTGCCTGACGTATTGTTTTTACTCTTTTATCCAAATCGGCAAATTGCTCGCATAAATATCCTGAGCTATCCTTTGAACCGTCATCTACAAGTATGATTTCGATGTCTTTGTATGTTTGATTTAACAAACTATCAACGGTAAGCTTTAATGAATCCTCACAGTTATATACCGGTACAACAACAGATATAAGAATGTCTGTCTGTCTGTCTGTCTGTCTGTCTGTCTGTCTGTCTGTCTGTCTGTCTGTCTGTCTGTCTGTCTGTCTGTCTGTCTGTCTGTCTGTCTGTCTGTCTGTCAAGGATTGTACTTGTTTATCTATCATTGTCAACCTCTATATTATCTTTTTTTGTTTTTATCCAAAAAACTTTTCTTCCAACATCAAGCACCAGCAGTGATAGATAGGCAGGTGCAGTTCCTGGATCATATAGGTTTCAGATGACGGTGCTTTTACGATCACGTCTGCGACATCTGCCAATTCTCCGCCTTTTTCTCCGGTCAGACCGATGATTTTCACGCCTAACGCACGGGCGACAACAGTCGCATTCATCACGTTTTTGCTGTTGCCGGATGTGGAGATTGCCAGAAAAACATCGCCCGGTCTGCCGAAGCCCAGCATCTGCTGCGCGAACACGCCATAGCCGTCGACGTCATTGATATACGCAGTTGAAAGAGCCTCGTGCGCGACAAGCGGAATCGCCATCAACGGCTGCTGCAGATTCTTTGCCAACTGCTCGCCTCTGACGCTGTCGATCGCGATCATCTTCTCTTTCAGCTCGTCGGAGATCCGTCTTTCCAGCTTGAAGCTCTTCATCAACTCTCCGGCGATATGCTCGGAGTCGGATGCCGATCCGCCGTTGCCGGCAATCAGCAGCTTTCCGTCGTTTGAATAGCATTCTTCCATCAATAAATAAGCGTCGATCAAAGAATCTTTGATATCCGATAAAACAGGATATCGCTCGATCAACAAATCGATATGTTTCATCAGTTTCGGGTCTAATTTCATATACCGCTACCGCCTTAGAAAATTATTTATTCAGTATCTTATTAACTACATCTAATAGAGAATCGCCTGTTATATCCTGACCGTTATCATCATTTCCGATCAATGCCGTCTTACATCCTGCCGCCTTGCCCGCCAGAATATCGTTTTCGGAATCACCGATCATCCAAGAATCCGATAAAACGATATGATGATCCTTTGCCGCCTGCAGCAGCATACCGGGCTTAGGTTTACGACACTCACAATCGATTTTCAGAGATTCGATTTCGCCCTCATATCCCTTGTGAGGATGGTGCGGACAATAATACAGATCATCGATATACGCGCCGTCTTTACCGAGCAGTGTTTCCATCTTGTGATGTATCTCTGCCAGCTCATCCACAGTGACCTCTCCACGCGCGATTACCGGCTGGTTGGTCACAACAACCGTCAAATAAGCGGATTGATTGATCATAGAGATCGCCTCACTGACGCCTTCGATCAGTTCAAAATCTTCGATATTTCTGAGAAAACCGACATATCGGTTGATCGTGCCGTCTCTGTCGAGGAATATCGCCTTTTGCGGATTTCTCAAATTCCTGCCCGTGACAATACCGGAAGCATAATCCTCACAGACGGCTTTATATCTCTCGGGTGTTCCCATATCGCGCACGTACTCGGTGCTGTCATAACAGCAAAGCTTTCCCGACCCTGCAAGCGGTCTGAGAATATCTCTGTCTAGATCCAGCTTTATAGCTTTACCGTCTTCACCGACAGTACCGATCGTTTCGGCATCAATCGACAGCGCGTCAAGTACTTTGGGAGAAAGGATATGGATGCCGGCGTTCACGCGATTCTTGTAATACTCAGGACGCTGAGCCTCTTTTGTCAGCCAGTCTGAAACAATATGATCGCTATCCGCGATAATCAGCCCACTGTCATACGGATGGCTGTTCGGATGAGTCAATATCGTCGCCGTTGCGCCGCTATCCTGATGCATCCGTAGCATCCGGTCTATATCGATATCAAACAGTACATCTGCATTCAGCAGTAAAAAGTCGTCATCCAATCGATCTCTCAATTTCAAAAGAGCGCCTGCGTTGCCTAAAGGCTGATCCTCAAAATAATACTCGATGTTTACGCCGAAAGGCTCTCCTGTCGCCTCAGAGATACCGCTGCCGTCGCCGAAATAATCAACGATTATTCTCCCAAGATATCCGACCGTAATAATGATATCACGATAACCTTGATCCCTCAAGCACTCTATCTCGTGCTCAAGGATCGGTTTGCCTTGTATCTTTATCATCGGTTTAGGAATATCGCTTGCCACAGAGGATATTCTGGTACCTCTGCCGCCTGCCATAAAAACAGCTTTCATAGTATCTAACTAACTATTCCTTTTCTCAAACGTTTCTGGAGAATAATAAATGACCTTTGTCCCGGAATCTTCAAACTCAAACGGGATATATAACAAATCTTTCATAGCTTCTTTGACTGCTTCTTGCTTTTCAGGCTGAACATAAAAGATCAAAAATCCTCCGCCGCCTGCGCCTAACAGCTTGCCGCCGAGCGCTCCGGCATTCTTACCGGACTCATACAGCCGGTCTATCGAGCCGGTGGAAACATTTCCGCCCATCTGCCTTTTCAGCTGCCAAGTATAGTCCAACAATCTGCCGAACTCATCCAAGTCGGAATGGTCGTCCTGCAAAACCGCTTCCGCGTCATCTACCAGACGGCGCATCTCATGCAGCCGATTGAGTTTTTCTGTCGAATCTGTTATAGAATTGCTCTTTTGGATCTCTGAAGAAAACCTGGTGAATCCGGTAAAAAACATCATCAGGTTATTGTTCAGCTGCTTTTTCCTCTCCGGAGAGATGATGATCGGAATGACCTCATATCCGTCTTTAGAAAAGTTGATGCGATTCAGTCCGCCGAAGGAAGCAGCGATCTGATCCTGCCAGCCTCCGCTTTCATTACACAGAACGCGTTCTAAGTAGATAGCCTCATCCGCCAATTTGCGCTTATCTGCAAATTTACCTTTCAAGGAATGAAAGGCATTCAGCATGCCGACTGCAAAAGAACTGCTTGTACCTAAGCCTGATCTCGCGGGTAAATCCGCTTCATAAGTCAAACGCAACTCGTGCATATCCAGCATTTTCATAGCATTTCTTACCGCCGGATGCTTTATCTCATCAACGCTATTAACTCTCTCAGTCTTAGAATAGGAGATTTCATTGGAATAGTCAAAAAAGCGCGGTAAATGCCTGACATTGACATAGCAATATTTATCGAACGTTGTCGAGATCACTGCTCCGCCGTATTTATTGAAATAGTCTTCTATATCCGTTCCGCCGCCGAAAAACGACATACGAAAAGGAGTTTTTGTAATGATCATGTTAACCTCACTGTAATTTGCAGGATTGATATTCCCCTATTTTTCCGTATATATCATACTATAGAATTCTGGCCTTGTCAATTCGATGTGATCCAATACTCAAAAACACGGCAGTATACTTGATTTATTGTTGGGTTTTGTTATAATCAATACATAAATGAGTAAACACGGAGGGCGGTTATGATATACATCGGCTGTCACCTGAGCGTGACGAACGGCTATGAGGCTATGGGTAAAACGATGCTCGGGTTCGGCGGCAACACTTTTGCCTATTTTACACGCAATCCGCGCGGTGGAAAAAGCAAAGATATCATCCCCGAGGACGCGGCGGCACTGAATGCACTGCTCAAGGAGAATGGTTTCGGTAAGCTGGTCGCCCACGGGAGTTACACGATGAACCTCTGCGCATCCAACGAAACGACCCGTGCAAACGGACTGGATATGCTGCATAAGGACATCGAGCGTATGGCGCACTTCCCGGACAGCTACTATAATTTCCACCCGGGCGCTCATACCGGTCAGGGAGTTGAAAAAGGCATCGAGCTGATCGCCGAGGCTTTGAACGAAGTTATCACTCCCGATACGCAGACCGTGATCCTGCTCGAGACGATGGCAGGCAAAGGCTCTGAGGTAGGAAGATGCTTTGAGGAACTGCGCGAGATCATCGACCGCGTGGAACTCAGCGACAAGCTCGGCGTATGCTTCGACACCTGTCATATCTGGGATGCAGGGTATGATATCGTCGGCAACCTCGACGGCGTGCTTACGCAGTTTGACAAGATCATCGGACTCGACCGCCTGTACGCTGTACACTTCAACGACAGCAAAAACCCCTGCGGCTCTCATAAAGATCGTCATGAAAAGCTGGGCGAAGGATATATCGGCATGGAAGCGATGAAGCGTATCGCTCTCCACCCTGCGCTGCAAGGCAAGCCTTTCATCCTAGAGACACCGAATGACGACGATGGCTACATAGAAGAGATCCACACCGTACTGGAATGGATGAAATAGAACGCTTATAGAGAAAAGACAGCTTCAGATCGAAGCTGTCTTTTTGCTCGCCGCTACATAGTATGATACAGGAGCCGCTATGAAAGGGAGATGATAATGAACGCTTGTGAACTGACCTCCTCTGTCACCGCCGCCGCGAACGCGATCGCCTGTAAACTCAACGATGACGAGCTGGCACTGCTGTCCGCTGTGTTGGTACAACTGGGCGATACGCTTGCGACCATCGCGACACAAAGAGCGATATGCAGCGAAAGCGAGTAACCATAATGCAGATTCCTTGCCGACTGCCTAGGCAAAACGCCGTAATTCCAGAATGTGTTTCAATTATGATTGTTCCGTCTGTAATGCACAAAAACTCCCCTTTGCGTATCATCCGCAAAAGGGAGTAGTTCATTTTACACCATTAAGGCGTTTCGGGGTCCGGGCTGGCCGGTCCTTCGGTATCGGCGCTGATCGGCTCGGGATCCGGGGTCACAGGTTCTTCGGGCGCAGTCGTTGCCGGTTCTGGCTCAGGATCCGGAGTCACGGGCTCTTCCGGAGCGGTTGTTACCGGCTCGGGTTCGGGAGCAGATGTAGGCTCGGGATCTGAGACGGGAGCGCTCGTAGCAGGCGAATCGTTGGAAGTAGTGGGCTTCTTCTTAGTCGATCCGTCATCGGGCGGTGAGGTGTAGTATGTGGAGCTGGGCAGTTCCTCAGTCTTGACGACCTTACCGTTCTTATAGTAAGTACGCGTAGTAGTCACCTTATATCCGTTGGAAAAGTAGCTGGGATCCGATGAGGTTATCTTTATCTCATCATATTCACCGCTCTCAAGACCGTAGATCTCGGCATAGAGCTCAACACCGTCCATATAGCATTTGAGGAATACCGGGGTATCATATGGATTCTTTAGCTTGAGATCGAGGTTGCCGTAATCTATGGTAGCGTCACGGCCCAGATCGACATATGACGAAGGATAGTAATGGCAATAGCGCTCGACTATCTCCATGCCGCTGAACAGAGCTGCGTTATATATGGTGGTCGAGCTCTGGCATATACCTCCGCCGATACCGGTCTCGTATCTGCCCTGAGTGATTACGCCGGCAGGCTTATAGCCGTTAGACTCCAGGTTGGAGTCGCCGGTATGGTCGTTGAACGACCATGTCTCGCCGGGTTTGATGATCGAGTTGTTGCACGCCTTGAGCGAAACGCGCATGTTCTCGTTACCGTTATCGTTGTTGGTCGAATAGGTAGAATATGATCCGAGCAGCTTGATGTTCTTCTTGAGATAAGCCGCGGTATACTTGGGCTTGAGCTCATCGCCGGCGGCGGTTATGGAACCGCTGCGCTTACCGCCGGTCAGAAAATCCTTGAGCTGTTTTTCAATCTTAGTATCATCCACCTTGAAGCCGCTGACTTCATCAGCGAAGGTAAACATATCTTCCTTATCAGCGTTAAAGTCTGTCACTTCGGCGTCCTTAGGATCTACGCTGAGCTCGGAAGTTACCTTCTTTACAGCGTCCTTATAGCTGTTATCATCAAAAGAGATAGCGATATCATATGTCCTGTCGCCGCTTTTGAAGCCCTTCTGCTCCGAATACTCCTTGGCATCGCTGAGGAGCTCGTCGGTGTTGAAGCTGTATTTGAAATCATCTTTGGTCAGGGTGATCTTCTTATCCCCTGCCGACACCTCGATCCTGATCTCGTCGGCGAGGCGGTTCTCAACGGAAGCGAGCGCCTTCTTAGCTTCTTCGGTATCCATGCCGGCTATCGAGACTCCGCTCACGGTGATGTTGGAAGCAAAGGTCGAGGAACCCGACAACATATACCATGTAAAGCATCCGCCGCCCAGCAGCAGAACTCCCAGGATGACCAGTACGGCTATCAGCGGACCTTTCTTCTTTTTCTTGCCGGTTTTCGCCTTCTGCTTCGATCCCTTTGCAGGCGCAGGGGCTGCAGGCATGCCGCCGGGGAGGTCATACGATCCGTTCTCGTTGATGAACACATAGTCGTCGCCGGTATCGTTATCAGCCGGAGCCGGGGTCGGGGCAGGAGCCTGAGTGACTGCCTTGTCCGAATATGCCTTATAGACAGGAGCGGCATTGGGATCGCGATACTCCGGAGGAGTAACGGCAAACTTTCTTGCTGCTCTTCTGACTACCGTCTTAGTTCCTTCGGGACGCACCTCTTCATCCGGGCGCACATAGGCACGGGTCTTGGCTTCGTTGATGATCGAATTTATCTCTGTTGTATTTGAATTTAAATCATTCTTTTTATCGGCCATATATAAGCCTCCGATTCAAACAATATATTATCCACTCTGTCACCATAATAATAACCGATTTATTGCTTTTAAAATTCTAATAGAGAATTATCAAATAAAAAGATGATGGTATTTTTGCCCATAAACACATACTTTTTTGACATTTTTGATAATCAGTTTCTTTTTTGATATTGCTCTCGGACAAAAAAAGATATATAATGTATTAAATAGACATAAGTCCCTCACATTTCGCACACGCGAAATGACACAGATCGAGGTAGGTTATGAGGATCATCATTACAACCGGTTATACGGGCGGAGGCCATAACCGGGCCGCCAACGCGCTGAAGGACTATATCCTCGCGCATGACAGCGAGGCCCAGGTCGACATCATAGACGTCCTGGCCGAATGCTCCGCTCTGCTCAACAACATAGTAGTAAAAGGCTACAAAGCTCTGGTGACCGTTACGCCGGGGCTGTTCGGCATGCTGTATAAAAGCGCCGACAAACAGACTCCTCTGTCAGACCTGATCAACGTAGTATACTCACAGTGCAGCAAAAAGATCTTCCCTATCATACAGCAGAAGCAGCCTGACGTCATCATCAGCTGCCACGCGTTCACCGCCGGCATCCTGGCATATATGAAGCGCAAGATGGACTATGACGTACCTATCGTATCCATTGTGACCGACTTTATACCTCATCGCTCATATGTCATCGACGGAGTGGACGCCTTTGTCACCGCTTCGGCAGAGGCTAAGGATATCCTGACAGAACAGTACAACATCCCACAGGACAGAGTATTCTTCTACGGTCATCCCATATATGATATGTTCTATGAGGACAACGGCCGCTCTCGCGAGGATGTGCTCAGCGAGCTGGGTCTGAACCCATCCAAGCCCACTGTGCTGATAATGGCAGGCAGCTTCGGCGTTACTGATATCCTCAAGATATACGAAAAGCTGGTCAGTATAGATGTAGACTATCAGCTGATAGTTATAACCGGAAAGAACAAAAAGCTGTATGACGCCTTTGAAAAGATGCTCAGCCCTGCGGACAGCTTTGAGACCGACGACGATCCCGAGGAGGTGCACCGCCTGAGCGACGATGATGTGCTCAAGGTCATATATGACCACAGCGACCCGGAGGATGAGAAGGTCACCGGCACCTTCAGCCGTACCACCAAGAGCCGCAAACCCACTAAGCTGTTCTTCTTTGTCGACAACGTATACGACTATATGCACGCAAGCGACCTGATCATCACAAAACCCGGCGGACTGACGACCTCTGAGAGCATTGCGTGCGCACTGCCTATGGCCGTATTCAAGGCTTATCCCGGTCAGGAGGAGCAGAACGCCGCTCTGTTGGCCGACAACGGTATCGCTATCATACTGGATAAGGGCGACTCGGTATCGGATCAGATCAGAGATCTGATGAACGACAAATCAAGGCTCGAGGCTATGCGAGAGGCATGCCGCTCATATGTGCGCAAGAACTCGTGCGAGAACATCTATGAGCTGGCTAAAAAGCTGTCGCAGGACAATAAGGACGAAAACTAATAATATCCAACAGAAGAAACAGGAGAGCTGATAATGAGCTCTCCTGTTATTGTTATGCACATAAGAAGGAGGGGGATTACTCCTCCTCATTTTATTTGATTATCAATGTGATCAGCGAAAGGTTGTCGCCGCGGCGGCCCATGCGCTGTATTACCCTCAACAGCAGGAGCTCAGCCCATTGCTCGGCCGAATCGGACTTGAGCAGGTCAAAGGCTATCTCCTGATCCAGCAGGTTCTCCCAAACGCCGTCGGAACAAATGACAAAGCCGTCGCCCTTACAGAGCTTGGCGCTGCCGAACTCCAGCTTGATATCATCCTCGCTGCCAACGGAATTGAGCAGTGTGCTCTGGTCCTCGTCCGAGGCGATATCGGTGCGTCGTATCTCTCCTGCGAGGTACTTTTTGAACGCCACCGAGTGATCGGCGGTGACGTCGGCTATCATACCGTCGTGCAGATAATAAAGCCGCGAGTCGCCTGCGTGCGCCCATGTTGCGCGGTCATCACTGATACGCAGCGCAACGACCGTGCTGCGCATATGATTATTCAATTTATGCTGTTCCTGTATGACTCTGAAGTTAGCGGCTCTGAGCCTGGTGCTGAGCCACGCCGCATCGTCGTTGGTGTCATAAGGCACATCTATAACGGTATCCACTACTGACCGCGACGCAGTGTCGCCTCCGTGAAAACCGCCCAGACCGTCGGCAAGCGCAGTGATGACACCGTTCGGGGTCCTGGTATAGCCGATGAAGTCCTCGTTGCTCTCTCTGCCGCCCTTTGAGGTATAGCCGTAAATATCTATCATCATGTTCTCCTGACTGATCAGCCGCCGCAGGTCAATCGCAGCGGACTATCACAGCTGTATAGTTGTCCTGGTTGGGATTCTCCATAGCAAAGATCCTGTCCTCTATCCTGCGGCAGGCCTCTGCCGGTGTAGACACCGACAGATACTTCAACAGTTCCTCGTCGCCGAGAACGTCGCCGATGCCGTCTGAACACAGGATGATCGTATCGCCGCTCATCAGCTGCAGCGGCCGCAGATAACAGTCGATATCCTTGAGCTCCCTCATGCCCAGATAACCTACCAGAGCTCTGCGCTCGGGATGATGAAAGGCGATCGTGCTGTCTATCGAGCCGTCCCTTATCTGACGCATACACAGCTCGGTGAAGATGTTCTGCTTGCGGTTGAGGTGATATATGACCTCGCCGCGCCGGAGCATGAGCGAGCTGTCGCCCACGCCGGCATAATACATGCCTTCGTCACAGAACAGGCACGCGATACCGGTAGAGCCGCCGTCGGAGTGCAGCCGTGCATAGATATCGTTGTTAGCCACGGTCATAGCCATATTGAGCTGAGCGGCGATATCGCTGTGCATATCAAATTTCATAAAGCTGTTGCGCACGACCTGCACGGCGGTGCGCGAAGCCTGTCTGCCGTCCTGCATTCCGCCCATGCCGTCAGCCACCATAGTCAAGAGGGCGCGGTGATCCTCGCGCTCGACGATGACATAGGTGTCCTCCTGATACCGGCGGTCACCGATGCCCTTGAGAGCGGCGGCGGTATAGGCGAGACGGTTGCCTTTTACTTTTGAACGTTTTTCGCTCATAGCTTATCCTTCATTACGGAGTTATTGTGCTATTATTATACATATTTACCGGCGCGGTGTCAATCGAGGCCGGATCTGTGTGCCTTCGCGGCGATCCCGTGTTTTTCGGTCGCAGCGGTATTAAATGCGGATTTATGCCAAAACTGTAACTTAAGGTTAACAGATTTTTCATTTACTGCACAAGTGTTCTGTAATATAATATATTCTGAGTAAACAGTGTTTTTCATACATTTAATCCACAATAACGTATTATAGAAACCGTATTCTATCTTCTTTAGGTGTTATCATGCTGCAAATCACAGGGATAAAAAAAGAATATCGCACCGGATCGCTCGTGCAGCAGGCGCTGGGCGGTGTTTCGCTGAGCCTGAGAGACAGCGAGTTTGTAGCCATACTCGGCCAGAGCGGCTCGGGCAAGACCACTCTGCTGAACATCATCGGCGGACTGGATCGCTATGACGAAGGCGACCTGATCATCAACGGAGTATCGACCAAAAAGTACCGTGACCGCGACTGGGATTCTTATCGCAACCACACGGTCGGCTTTGTGTTCCAGAGCTATAACCTCATACCTCACCAGTCGGTTCTGAAGAATGTCGAGCTGGCGCTGACGATAAGCGGCGTCTCTTCCAAAGAGCGCACCTCCCGGGCGACCGAGGCTCTGGAGAAGGTCGGGCTGAAGGATCATATATACAAAAAGCCCTCTCAGCTATCCGGCGGACAGATGCAGCGCGTGGCTATAGCCCGAGCTCTGGTGAACGATCCGGATATACTGCTGGCGGATGAACCCACCGGCGCGCTGGACTCCGATACCAGCCTGCAGGTCATGGATCTGCTCAAAGAGGTAGCCAGCGATCGTCTGGTCGTTATGGTCACCCACAATCCCGAACTGGCCGAACAGTACGCCACCCGTATAGTCACACTCAAGGATGGCTTGATCACCTCTGATTCAGACCCATATGAGCCTGAGCAGGGCGAGACCGTCCACCGCAATCTGGGCAAAGCCTCTATGTCGTTCTTCACCGCGCTGGCACTTTCGTTCAACAACCTGTGGACTAAGAAGGCCCGCACCATCCTGGTCGCGTTCGCTGGTTCTATCGGCATCATCGGCATCGCCATGATACTGTCGATGTCCACCGGCGCCAACCAGTATATAAGATCGGTTGAAGAAGAGAGCCTGCAGAGCTATCCCCTGACGATCACGGACAGCACCTTCAACCTGATGTCCATGTATACCAACACCTTGGCTAAGAACGAAGAGCTGGAGGCAAAGGGCAAGAAGGACGTCAGTGAATGGCAGACCCTAACAAGCATATTCTCCGGCGTGCGCACCAATGATCTTAAGTCCCTGCGCGCGTATTTTGAGAGCGACGAATGCGATATCTATGATCATGTGCAGGCTCTGGAATATGACTACAACCTCACACCGCAGGTATTCAAAGAATACGGCAACGATTATCGTCAGGTCAATCCCGACACCAGCCTTTCTGCCCTTGGACTGGGCGGTATGGAAGGCAGCATGAACGGTCTGCTTTCCACAATGACCAACACGGACTCGTTCTTTTGTCTGCCCAAGGACGAAGCTCTGTATAAGTCCGCGTATGATCTTAAAGCTGGATCATGGCCTAAGAATCGTAACGAGTGCGTGCTTATACTGACCTCTTCAGGCAGCGTATCGGATATGTCGCTGTATATCATGGGGCTTAAGGATCCAAAGGAGCTCGACGAGATGATCAAGGATTTCATCGAGGGCAGGACCTATGAAAAGGACAATCCAAAAACCAGTTATAATTATGAAGATTTTTTGGGTGTCAGCTTCAAATATCTCAGCGCTACCCAGTACTATAACTATGACAAAAAGTATAATGTCTGGAGCGACCGTTCATCAGACAAGAGCTATATCAAAAAGCTGCTCAAAAATGCCGAAGAGCTGAAGATAGTAGGCGTGGTACAGCCCACCGAGAACAGCAACGCCTCTGCCGCCGTCATAGGCATAGGCTACTCATACTCGCTGCTCGACCATATAATAGATATGGCCGCCGACAGCGATATAGTCAAAGCTCAGATGAAGAATCCCGAGATAGACGTCTTTACCGGCAAACGTTTTGACGATAAGAGCAGCGAACAGAAGATGGATCTGGCGGAGCTGTTCACCGTGGATCAAAGCGCCCTGCAAAAGGCCTTTAACATCAGCGCAGATTCGTTCGACCTATCGCAGCTGGATCTTAGTTCGATGGATCTCAGCTCGCTGGACTTCTCGGATATCGACATGAGCTCCGCGCTGGGGAATCTCGACCTGAGCGAGCTGCTGCCATCGATCTCGACTGAGGATCTGTCGGGCATTCTGGGGAATATTCAGCTGCAGATAACGTCAGATGATATGAAGAACCTGTTCAACGAGATACTGCAGGGTTATCTGACCTATGCCAAAGACGATCCCAAAGCAGACTATAAAAACCTGCCGTCATCTGTCGGCACATATCTGGGCACACAGGAAACGCTGGATATGCTGCTCGAAAAGCTCAAGAACATCCTGAGCGAGAGATCGGAGTATTATATAACAACAGACGATCTGATCGCGCTGATACAGAACGTCATAGCCGGATATCCCGACTATCTTACGGCTCAGGGACTGACAGAGGAAATATCCTACTCATACGCATATCAGTATCTGACCTCCGACTCGGCCAAGGCTCTTATCGACGCCGAGGTCACCAAGCTGCGCGAAAAGCTGAAGAACCTATTCACCATGGACGATGTGGTAGCCATCAGCAAAGACCTTATCAACGGTTATGAAAAGTACGCCGCAGATAAAGATATCCCCTCTTTAACTTATATGGTGAACGCTTTCACCGAGTATATGGCGACCGACTCCGTAAAGGGACTCATCACCAAGGCCGCTGCGACAGCAGTGGATACCTCCGGCATTGAAAAAACCATCAAAGGATATACCGACAAGATATCCACTCAGCTGGGCTCCTCACTGCAGAAGACCATGCAGAAGATAGTCTATGCCATCAGCCAAAAAGTGACCACAGCTATGCAGAGCGGTATGCAAAAGCTGATGTCGGGCATGTCAAACAATCTGATGAACGCTTTCAACTTTGACGCGTCAAAGCTGTCGGAGATGTTCAAGATGAATATGTCTGTCGAAGAGCTCAAGGATCTGATGGTGTCGCTGATGACGACACAGGATAATTCTTACGAGAGCAATCTCAACAAGCTCGGCTACGCCGAAGAGGATAAGCCCACTCAGATAACGATATATCCGTCCGACTTTGAGAGCAAGAATCATATCAAGCAGTTGATAAGCGACTATAACGACCGCATGATGCAGGCAGGCGCGGAGGATAAGGTGATCGAATACACCGATATGGTAGACGCGCTGATGGGTTCGGTGACGGTCATCGTAGACGTCATCAGCTATGTGCTGATCGCCTTTGTCGCGATATCTCTGATAGTATCCTCGATCATGATAGGCGTCATCACCTATATCAGCGTGCTGGAACGCCGCAAAGAGATCGGTATCCTGCGAGCTATCGGCGCGTCGAAGCGCAATATCTCACAGGTGTTCAACGCCGAAACCTTCATCATCGGCACTCTGGCAGGTGTTCTGGGTGTACTCATAACGGAACTGGCCATCATACCGGTCAACATCATCATCCACAACCTGTCGGGCATAGATAAGATCAACGCCGTTCTGCCGCCGCTCTCTGCACTGATACTGATACTGCTCAGTATCGCGCTGACTCTGCTGGGCGGACTGATCCCCTCGCGCAAGGCAGCTAAGAGCGACCCCGTAACAGCTCTGCGCTCAGAGTGATCTTCACAAAACTGCCAAATCTCTCCATCTAATGCAGGAGGTATAACATGATAAAAGTAATAGATAAGGAAGTGCTATCTTCCGACAAGGCGCATCAGCTCAAAGGCAAGCTCTATATCCCCGACGGCGCGCCTAAAGGATTCTTCCAGGTAGTACACGGCATGACCGAGCACATCGCGCGCTATGACGGCTTTATGCGAGAGATGGCTCAGGCCGGCTACATCACCTTCGGCTACGATCATCTGGGACACGGCTATACCGCTGTCGACGACAGCGAGCTGGGGTTCATCGCTCACAAGGACGGCTGGCAGAGGCTGATAGACGATGTGTTCATCTTCGGCAACTCTATCCGCAAGATGATAGGCGATGATCTGCCGTTCATCCTGATGGGTCACAGCATGGGCTCGTTCATAGTCAGGCTGTGCGCCGCTAAGTATGATCACTACGACAAGCTCATCGTGATGGGCACCGGAGGACCCAACCCTGCCGCCGGAGCCGGGATCGCAGTGACAGGACGGATGAAGAAGCTCAAGGGCGAGCGCGCATACTCTCCGCTGGTGTACAAGATGGCGTTCGGAACATATAACAAGCGCTTTGAGCAGGAGAACGATCCTTACGCGTGGCTCTCAACCCTGATCGAGACTCGCGACAAATATCGCGCGGACAAGTTCTGCACCTTTATGTTCACCGTATCGGCGATGCAGGATCTCATCCGTCTCAACAAAGGATGTAATGAAAAGACGTGGTTCTCTTCGATCGACAAGAGCAAGCCGATACTGCTGGTATCAGGCGGCGAGGATCCGGTAGGCGAATACGGCGCAGGAGTCACCAAGGTATACGATATGCTCAAGGATCACGGAGCCAACGTCACCATGAAGCTATATGACGGCTGCCGCCATGAGATACTAAATGACACCTCACGCGACGAGGTCATATCCGATATCCTCAACTTTGTGAAATAATATTATGACATATCAAAAGCCCGGCTCGTTAAGAGCCGGGCTGTGTTATTTATATACGCAGGTTTATCAGAAATACTTGCTCAGGTCGCTCAGACCATCGAGCAGGCTGCTGTAGTCGCTGCCGCTGCCGCTTGAGCCGCCGAGGTTGCCCAGACTGCCGAGCAGGCTGCTGTAATCGCTGCCGCTGCCGTAGCTGCTGTACGCGCTCTGCATAGCGACAGAGTAGTTCATGCCGCATGTCAGATAGAACATCCAGAACATCAGAGCAACTACCAGCATGATCGCTACAGCGATCAGAGCTGTCTGCAGGAACTTGTTCTGGAAGCCTTCAGACTCCTTGAGAGTAGCCTTGATACCTACAACGATATAGTAAGCTACTGCCAGACCGATCATCGGTACAAGCAGCCATGCGGTGATCAGACCGAGCAGGCCGCCGAGAAGCATGATGCAGCTGACGGGAACGCTGTGGATGCCGAACTCGATGAGAGCGTCAAAGAACGCCTGACCGGCGGGCTTCTTAGCGAAGATGATCATGAACAGGAAGCGGAACAGGATATACAGTACCGCTGAGACAACAGTCATGATCAGCGCCACGAGCAGAGTCATGCCGAACTGGAACGGATAACCGCCGCCCCAACCGAAGACGAGCATGAGCAGTGACAGACCGCTTGCGTAACCGGCGCCGCTCATACGAGCGAAGAAGCAGATGCCTACGATGAGGTTGATAAGGAAGAAGATAGCGATGAACAGAAGCGGAAGGATGAAGTCCTTCTTGCTCTTAGCGGTCTCAACGACCTTGTCGCCGTTCTTCCAATAGTTCTTGAATACTACGGGTATGTTCTTGAGAGCCTTTACGAACTTGCCCTCGGGACGGGGAGCTTGCGGCTGCTGAGGAACAGTATAAGGCTGCTGATACTGCGGCTGTACCGGTCTCTGGTACTGGGGCTGTACAGGCTGCTGATACTGCGGCTGTACCGGTCTCTGATACTGAGGCTGTACAGGCTGCTGATACTGGGGCTGAACGGGCTGCTGGGGAGCTGCCTGCTTAGCCTGGCAGGTACAAACCTCATTATCCTGTAACGGCTTGCCGCAAATCGGACAGAATTTCATAATGATTACCTCCATATTTTTATCGGATCATGGCAGAACGGGGCGATAACCCTTGTCTGAAACCCAAAATCATAGCTATTATAGCACACCTGATTATCGTGCGCAAGTGCAACGCGCATATTTCTATATATTTATTGTTCCTCGGACATTTTCTCAAAACTGCCCTTGAACGTACTCTCGGCGAGATAATATATCTCATTATTATACCAGAGCTCATAGTATCCGTTGCCCTTGTTAGCGCAGTAGCCGATCAGGACGGCCTCTTCGCCTGCCGTGATGGTGATCGGATTCACCATCTCGGGACTGTCATACAGATAGGTATCGATCTTGCATGCTACGGTGTCGTGGTATTCTTCATCTTTGATCGTTTCGACCGACTCGGCGTCCTTATGCAGGCACAGAAGCCTGGACAGTACCCATCCGTCGATATCGTTGTACCTGATGAATTTGAAGTCGCCGCTGTTGACTCCCAGATACTCCACCTTTGCAGAGGACGGGATGACCGTTTCATACACATCTGACAAGCGCGAGGCTTCGGTATGTATCCAGATATCGTGGTCAGAGATGTTCACATATGTGGTCAGATCCTCCGGCTCTGTGGGCGGTTCCGTGGGCGCCTCGGTAGGCTTGGCCTCAGGCAAATATATAGTCACATGATCGCCGGGATGCATGACGGTATTGGGCTCGGGCGACTGCTTGATAACATAATTTGGGTTGCTGTCGTCGGATATATAGTCTATATCGACCTGCAGTCCCTGTTCTTCCAGGATGTTGACAGCGCGATCGACTTTAAGACCGACTACGCCTTTGAGCACGATCTCGGGGATTTCGGTAGGAGCCTCGGTGGGCTCCTCGGTCGCCGCGATCGTTTCGGCAGCCTTTTGAGCCTGTGTGGGATCGGTGTTCGATCCGCCTCCCCTGAGCAGGAAGAACATCCCTATGATGATGCCGAACACTGCCGCCGCTGTCACTATGATAACGATCAGCAGAGTGGTGTTCTTCTTCTTTTTGTTCTGCTGCTCCTGTGTCGGCTGCTGAGGATTAGGCTTCTGTTCCTTGGTGGGATCAGGTGACACGGTTGTATCCGAGAAACCGTCACCGTAGCTGCGTGTCGCCGGAGCGGTCCTGATATTCATGGGCTGATCGGACAGAGCCTTGAGCGTCAGCGAGATGAACTCGGCCATGCTTCTGCAGCGGTTCTCCTTATATACCGCCAGTCCGTACATCAGCACAGATTCCAGCGAGCGCGAGATCTCTATACCCATCCTCGAAGGCGGCAAAAGCTCGTCGTTATACATACGATCAGGCGCGCTGACGGGGATCTTGCCGGTTATCATGCGATAGAGTGTCGCGCTCAGACCATAGACGTCTGTCCAAGGGCCCTGTCTGCCGTTGCGGCGATACTGCTCCTCGGGAGCGTATCCCTGCTTGAGCATGATCGACATATCGTTTTCTTCACTCATATAGTACCGGGCGGCTCCGAAGTCAGTCAGCTTGAGGGTGCCGTCCTTAAGGCACATGATATTATCGGGGCTGATATCGCGGTGGATGATACCGGCGTCGTTGATCTTCTCGAGCGATCTCATCACGGGGAGCATCATTCTGAACGCCTTGGCTGCCGGGATAACGCCGTAAGTGTTGAGATATTCGTTGAGATTGACTCCGTCCAGGTATTCCATGATGATATATGCGGTGCCGTTCTCTTCAAAGTAATCGCGCACATCCACGATGCCTTTTTCAGAGCTGAACTTAGCCACGTTGCGCGCCTCGGTCAAAAAGCTCGCCTTGCCCTTGTCAAAGAACTCGCGCTGTTTGCCGGGAGCTACAGACACCTCGCCGCCATGCGCGGAACTGCGGTTAGCATAGCCCGATGGGAAGAATTCCTTAACGGCTACACGCATATCCAGCGTCATATCGCGTCCGATATAGGTTATGCCGAATCCGCCCTCGCCTATCGCGTAGCCGACGGTGTATTTGCCGGCCAGCAAGGTGCCGGGACGCAGATGATGGGATGAGGGCTCCATCTTATTGTCCAGATCGCAGTAAGGACAAACAAGGTTGTGACCCTTCTCGTTCATGCAGTTATAACAGAACATCCGAACCTCCTGTCAGCAAGTATGCGTTGAATACTTATGTTGAATTATACTTATTTTAGTATTATATCACCCGGGTAAAACCGTGTCAATTACGGCATATCCACCGGGCGTTCTAAAAACATATCCCACAGTAAGCCTGTGGGATAGATCGTTTCAAATATTATACCGGAGGAAGCTCATAAGGATCATTATCGGTGGGAGCCTGTGTAGGAGCTTGCGTGGGTTCTTCTGTGGGCTCCGGCTCTTCTGTAGGCTCCTCCTCTTCTGTAGGCTCTTGTGTGGGAGCCTGTGTAGGTTCTGCTGTCGGTTCAGCTGTCGGCTCTTGTGTGGGAGTCTCGGTGGGATCGGACACTTCGACTGTGATCACGGAGTTGATGCCGTAAGGATCACTGAAACCTGCCAACCAGCGCTGGATAGCGGTAGCGTCCGTGATATCTATGCCGTCCACCTTATTTACATCGCTCAACTGCTCCTGTATCTCGTTGGCGGTGCTGAGCTTAGCTAAGATACGCTGGATCCTGGTAGCGTCCAGTATAGTCACTTCACCGTCCATATCTGAGTCGCCGAGCAGATACTCAGCCACACGCGCCGAAGCAACGGCTACGACCGCGCACAGCAGCACAACAGCCATGATCATGCTGATCATCTTAACAAAAGTCTTCATAACAGCCTCCAATTATTTCTGGTGGGCACAGCACATATAGTATAGATCAAAATTTCGGGTCGATCGACCGCGTCACTATCATATTACAACAATTGTGCCACAAAGTCAACAAACAGCATCGATGTTATTATTTTACAACAAAAAAAGCTGCCGCGGTGCGACAGCCTTATGTCTTATTATCAGCCCTTCTTGGTGATGCGGAGGTTCTGACGAGTCTTGCGCAGCTCGGTGAGCTGAGCTGTGATAGCATCGTCGGTGCGCTTCATGACGTTCTCAACATAGTCGTTAGCGGCCTTGCGCATCTCGGCGGCCTTAGCCTTGACGTCGTTGAGCAGCTCGGTGGCCTCGGCTCTGGCCTCGCGCATGACCTCGCTCTGATCGATCATCTGCTTCTTGCGCTCTTCGGCGGCGCGGATGATATCCTCGGCCTCTTTCTTTGCCTCGGCGATGATCTGGCTGCGGTCGGCTACGATGTTCTTGGCCTGTCTGACCTCTGCAGGCAGGGTGTCCTGGATCTCGTCCAGAATATCATAAATCTTCTCGGCCTCTACGATTACCTTACCGCCGGAAAGGGGCAGGGTCTTAGCGTCGGCTACAAGGTCCTGTAACTCAGAAATCAAATCGTCTACTCTCATGTTAGCTATTTCCTTTCGTATTTAATCTGTGAAAAATCTCGTCATAGATGCACGCAGGTACAAAGTTAGATATATCGCCGCCCAAAGACGCGACATTCTTGACTATAGATGAACTGAGATATGTGTACTGCGAGTCGCTGGCCAAAAAGACCGTATCCAGATCGGGGTTGAGCTTGCGGTTGGTAAGCGCCATCTGAAACTCATACTCAAAGTCAGACACCGCTCTGAGCCCTCTCACTACGGCGGAGGCTCCGCGCTCTTTTGCATACTGGGCTAAAAGGCCCTCGAACCCGACGATCTCGACATTGGGCAGATGCCCTACCGTCCTCTGCAAGAATCCAATCCTCTCATCTATGGAGAAGCTCGCCCTCTTATCGACATTTACGAAAACGCCCACGATGACGTGATCGAACATACCGCTCGCGCGAGTGATGATGTCGATGTGTCCCAGAGTTACGGGGTCGAAGCTGCCGGGGCATATAACGGTCTTTCCCATAACGGCCCCCTGCAGGTTTATTCCGCACGATAACCGCCGTATATCCGTCCTCAGAGGAGGCGCCGCACATATACGGTAGTTATACTAAGTCACATATACAATATATAGTCGTCAAACGACAAAAATCTCAGTCCAAAAAGTCCTCATGACGATATGTGCTTACCTTTATTTTACCATAGGTACGCTCCCTGTCAAGAGTAAATTTGTAATATTTTTGTAATATTTTATCATTTAATGCACTTTCACAAATAATGACCCCTGTTTTTTTCATTCTTTGTGCAATAGTGGGTAGTGTTTCCTGCAAGATCCCGGTATTATAGGGTGGATCGAGGAACGCTATGTCAAATTCTTCCATACAATTGCGCAGGTAAGACAGGGTGTCTGCGGTTATTACAGAGGCAAATTGTTTCAGATTTGTAACCGTTAGATTGCGCTCGATCACCGCCGCCGCCTTACGCGACGCGTCGATGAAAACCGCCTTGCCGGCGCCGCGTGAAAGAGCCTCTATACCCATCTGTCCGGAGCCTGCGAAAGCGTCTAAAAAGGTCCGCCCTTCGATCTCGAACTGGATCGAAGAGAACACCGCCTCTTTGACCTTATCCGTTGTGGGGCGGACTATATCTCCGCCCTTGAGGGTCTCTAAAACTCTGCCTCTCGCAGAGCCGGTGATAACGCGCATGCCGATCATCCTTTCTATAATATAGGCTCTCTTTGGTAAATGATCCTTGTCAATCTGTGTGATAATAGTTATATACGCTGACGGCGGCAGGGCGCGTCATGCCCGGAGCCTGTTCCAGCTCATCTATGCTCGCCGACGATATCTTCTTGATGGTCTTGAAGAACCTCAGCAGCTCCTTAGCCCTCTTCTTACCGATGCCGGGGATGTCCTCGAGGGACGAGTGGAGGGTCTTTTTCCTCTGCTGACGGTTGAAGCCGATAGCGAAGCGATGCACCTCGTCCTGGATACCTGTGATGAATGTGAACACCGCGCGGTTGGGTCTGATGGCTATCTCGCCGTCGGGAGATACTATAGCACGGGTGCGGTGGTTATCGTCCTTGACCATGCCGAACACCGGTATTTCAAGCCCTGAGGCTTCTATCACCGGCAGCACTGCGCTGACCTGCCCCTTTCCGCCGTCCAGCAGAATGAGGTCGGGCAGCCTGCCAAAGCCGCTGTCTTCTCCCCTATCGCGCGCCTGTCGGTATTCTTCAAGCCTTCTGGTGAGCACCTCTGCCATCGAGCCGTAGTCGTCCTGACCTGAGAACGACTGTATCTTGAACTTGCGGTACGCGCTCTTTAGCGGACGCGCGTTCTCAAACGCAACCATACCGGCTACATTATCCTGACCGGCGAGGTTACTGATATCATAGCTCTCGATATACACGGGCAGCCTGTCCAGCCCCAGCAGGTTCTTGAGCTCATCCAGCACGCTGAGCTGCTTGCCGGTTACTCCGCGCTGTTGTCCCAGCGTTTCAAAAGCGTTCTTGAGGCACATATCCACCAGATTCTTCTGCACGCCCCTCTGAGGCACCGAGAGGTACACCCTCTTGCCCTTTTTCTCGGTGAGCCAGCGCTCGATGTTCTCGCTGTCGTCCGTCTCGCTGTCGAGAGCGATATGGGACGGGACAACATCGCGCAGGGTGTAGTATCTCAGCAGGAACTCGCTGCGGAAAGCCTCCGTATCGTCGATCTCGTCGATGATGAAGCTGTCTGTATCATACAGCCGGCTGTCGGCGAACCTGAGCACCGTAGCGCATCCGTGCAGACCTTCGCGCGCGACCGCTATGACATCCAGCTCGTCGATATGGATGTCCACTACCTTTTGCTTATCGCGCAGCTTCTTCATCGCTGCAATCTGGTCGCGGTATCTCGCCGCGCGCTCAAAGTCCAGAGCCTCTGCGGCGGCTGTCATGCGTTCCTGCAGCAGGCGCATCGTGGCTGAGCTGTCGCCGGACAGGAACTCCAGAGCGGACTCCACACGCTCGTTATAGTCGGCGAGCTTTACCCTGCCGGTGCAGGGAGCGCAGCACTGCTTGATGTGGAAATTCAGGCATGGTCTCTGCTTGCCGAAATCCTCGGGGAAGCGTCGGCTGCAGGTTGGCAGGCCGAATATCTTGTTAGCCTCCTCCACGGAGGACTTGACATAGTAGCTGGTCTTGTACGGCCCGAGGTATCTCGCGCCATCGTTGGCCTTTTGCAATACATAATCTATTCGGCGATAGGGTTCGTCGGTGACGCGGATATAGCTATAGCCTTTGTCGTCCTTGAGCAGGATATTATACTTAGGTGTATGCTGCTTGATGAGCGAGCACTCCAGTATCAGGCACTCGAACTCGGAGTCGGTGATGATGTACTCGAAGTCGTCGACGTTATCCACCATGCGGCGCACCTTTTCGGTGTGATTGTTCTGAGATCCGAAGTACTGGCTGACTCGGTTCTTCAGCTTTTTTGCCTTACCGATATATATTATCTTGCCTGAGGAGTTCTTCATTATATACACGCCGGGCTGCAGCGGCAGAGCCATAGCCTTGGCGCGCAGGTCCTTCAGCTTCGGATTCATACATTCACCCCTTTCTGCGGTGCGCTTATCTACTCTTATGATACACCATCAAGATCAGTTTAGCAATAATATAATGATATACTGCGACAAAAAGAAAAGGCGGACAAACGTCCGCCTCAGCTATGTTGTGTTTTGAGAAAGATCACTCGGCAAAGCCGGTGTTGATAAGCTCTACAAGACCCTCTACAGCATCGATCTCATCAGCGCCGTCAGCAAAGATCTTTACGGTAGTACCGCCGATGATACCCAGTGAGAGTACGCCGAGAAGTGACTTCGCGTTGACTTTTCTCTCGTCCTTCTCTACCCAGATGGAAGACTTATACTCGTTAGCCTTCTGGATGAAGAAAGTTGCCGGGCGAGCGTGCAGACCAGCCTTGTTCTGAACCAATACTTCCTTAACGTACATAGATAAACCCTCTTTTTCTTTCAAAAATAGTAATTTTTTTGAATGCTTATTTATTATATCCTTGAAATTGCGGCAGGTCAACTAGGCAAAAACAATTTTGTTTTGATATATAACTCGCCAAATTCAAACAACATTATTATTGTGCAGTTTTACTAAAATGTAAAATAGCCTATGTTTATACGGGGCCTGAGCCGAAATATTTAACGTTGAGAGAGCCGTAAGCTAGGCTTTTTCGGCTTCGCTTTGTGCAGTATCACCAAAAGCGTTTGAGTCGATTATCTCCTGCGCAAGCCCACGCTCGGACTCGCTGAGATCTGCCGAGGCTATCATGTCGGGACGCTTCTTCGCGGTCTCTATCACGCTCTGTTCGCGGCGCCACTTTTCGATATTGGCGTGGTGACCGCTGAACAGCACCTCTGGTATCTCTATATCGCGCCAACACTTAGGCTTGGTGTACTGAGGATACTCCAACAGACCATCGTAGTGACTCTCCAGTTCAAAGCACTCGTCCTCGCTGAGCACGCCCTTTTGCAGTCTGCTGAGCGAATCCGCCAGCACCAACGCAGGCAGTTCGCCGCCGGTCAGCACATAGTCGCCTATGGAGATCTCTTCATCCACATACATATCCAGCACACGCTGATCCACTCCCTCATAGTGGCCGCAGAGGATGCAGATGTTATCATATGATGACAGCTCCTTTAGCTTTTGCTGAGTAAGGGTGCTGCCCTTGGGCGACATATAGATGAAGTGGGGCTTTGAGCCCAGCTCGCCGCAGATATGCTCATAGCACAGAGCGATGGGCTCCGCCATCATCAGCATCCCCATGCCTCCGCCGTAAGTGGTATCGTCCACCCTGCGGTGCTTGTCAAAGGCGAAGTCGCGCAGCTGGTGACAGCGGATATCCACAGCGCCGCTCTTACGCGCGCGGCCTATGACGCTCTCGCTGAGGACAGCCTCGCACATCTCGTCGAAGAGCGTTATGATATCAATCCTCATCGTCGAAGAGTCCTTTCATCCTGTGTATATACGCAGCGCCGCCGTCGAAGTCCAGACGGTCTATCACATCCGGTATGACCGGGATATAATATAACTTGCCGTCGGGAGCCTGCATCTCGTATACGTCGTTAGAGCCGGTCTTGAGCACATCCTTGACCGTACCGTACACCTGCGAGGTTTCGCAGTCGGTGACCTTGAGCCCTATGATATCCTGCACAAAATGCTCGCCCTCGTCAAGCTCTACCTCGTCGCGGTCGATATACAGGATCTTGCCGCGCATCAGGTCGGCATCTTCGATAGAGCCGACGCCCTTGACGCGCATCAGAGTGATATTCTTATGCGGACGACAGGCTACGCTCAGCTCGGTCTTGCCCTCATCCAGATACATACGCTTGAATCCGGACAAGAACTCGGGAGAGTTCGCCCAGCACTCTACGCGCATCTCACCGCGCACGCCGTGGGTGCCGACTATCCTGCCGACTTCCAAATACTGCTTTAACATATAATCACCGTACTTTCACGGGTATTCTACCATAAGCTCAGACTCTTTGCAAGAGACATAAAAGAAACGCGCCGGATGGCCGGCGCGTAGGTTTCCATTAGTTATGGAGATTGTAGGGGAATAAATTAGTCGATTTCAACCATAACCTTCTCGTTCTTGCGGATAGCAGCTGAGCGGGCAACAGTGCGGATCGCCTTAGCGATGCGGCCCTGCTTGCCTATGATCCTGCCCATATCGCCCTCTGCAACATGGATGTGGTAAACAGTAGTACCCTCCTCGTTGGGTTCGTCAACAGTTACGCTGACAGCTTCGGGTTCTTCTACCAAACCCTGTGCAATAGTAAGAAGTAAGTCTTTCATAATTATGGTCCTTTCGCAATTAGATAATGCCTGTGTTCTTTAACAGTGATTTTACGGTATCGGTCGGCTGTGCGCCCTTAGCGATCCATTCCTTGACCTTATCGGCGTCTACCTTTACCTCAGACGGCTCGGTAGTGGGATTATAAGTACCGATCTCTTCGATGAAGCGGCCGTCGCGCGGATAGCGTGAGTCGGCGACAACGATACGGTAGAAGGGGTTCTTCTTGGCTCCCATTCTTCTTAATCTGATCTTTACCATGGTTTACCTCCTATTTAAATTTATATTATTAACCAAGATTATTGGCGAATAAACAAGTTTGTATGATCCTTATGTGGGTCATATATCAAAATATCAAAAGCCCGGGAAGCCTCCGCCCATAGGTGGCATACCGCCGCCGTTCATCATGGAACGGAGCTTTTTGCCCTTCTTGCCCTTGGAGTTGAAGGCTCTCATCATCTTCTGGGTCTGTTCGAGCTGCTTTATCAGTCGGTTGACCTCCTCCACGGGGCGGCCGGAGCCTGCTGCTATCCTGCGCTTGCGCGAGGGATTCATCAGCCCGGGGTGAGCTCTCTCGGCAGGGGTCATGGAGCGGATGATCGCCTTGTTCCAGTCGATCTGACGCTCGTTGATATCCATCTCGTCCACCTTACTGCCCAGTCCGGGGAGCTTGGAGAGGATGCCCTTGAGCGGTCCCATGTTCTGCAGCTGTTCAAACTGGTCGAGAAGGTCGTTGAAGTCCATCTTGTTCTTCATCATCTTCTCGGCGAGCTCCTCGGCCTTTTTCTGGTCGAGCTTCTGCTCAGCCTCTTCGATGAGGGTCAGCACATCGCCCATGCCGAGTATCCTCGACGCCATACGGTCGGGGTGGAAGAGCTCGAGGTCATCGAGCTTTTCACCGGTACCGGAAAACTTGATCGGGCGTCCTGTGACAGCCTTGACCGACAGGGCTGCACCGCCTCGGGTATCGCCGTCGAGCTTAGTCAGTATAACGCCGGTGATATCCAGCAGTTCGTTGAAGGTCTTAGCCACATTCACAGCGTCCTGACCGGTCATGGAGTCGATGGTCAGCAGGATCTCGTCGGGATGTACCTCAGCCTTGATATCCTGCAGCTCCTGCATGAGCTGTTCGTCGATATGCAGACGACCGGCGGTATCGAGGATGACGATATCGTTGCCGTAATCCTTAGCGTGACTGATAGCGGCCTTGGCTATCTTCACGGGGTTCTCGGTGCCCATCTCAAAGACCGGTACCTCGGCCTTGGCTCCCACCACCTTGAGCTGTTCGATAGCGGCCGGGCGATAGATATCGCACGCCACCAGCATTGGACGATGGTTCTGAGCCTTGAACCACTTGCCGAGCTTAGCGGCGTGGGTGGTCTTACCGGCGCCCTGCAGACCGCAGAGCATGATGACTGTCGGCGGCTTTGAGCTGTATTCTATTCTGGCGCTCTCTGCGCCCATCAGAGCTGTGAGCTCCTCGTTGACTATCTTTATGACCATCTGAGCCGGGGTCAGGCTCTCCATAACGTCGGAGCCGATCGCCCTCTCGGTGACCTTAGCGGTAAAGTCCTTGGCTACTCTGAAGTTTACGTCAGCTTCAAGCAGAGCCAGACGCACCTCGCGCATAGCCTCCTTGACGTCGCTCTCGTTGAGCTTGCCCTTGTTGCGGAGCTTCTTGAACGCATTGGTTAACTTTTGAGACAGACCTTCAAATGCCATGTCAGTCCTCCCTGTCTATCATATCATCCAAACGGGTCAATATCTTATCACACAGCGCGGCGATCTCTTCGCCGGGAGCTGTGCTGAGTATGGCGCGCACATCACAGGCTATCGCCTGAGCCGCGCGGCGATGGCTGTCATATGCCTGAGCCAGCTTGAGCTGACGCTCGTATTCTTTGAGCTTCTTAGTGGCTCTGGACAGAGCGTCTCTGACGCCCTGACGGCTGATGGATAGGATATCAGCTACCTCGGACAGCGAGAGATCGTCGTTGACATACAGTTGGATGACTCTCTGCTGCGCCTCGGGGATCAGCTCCCCGTAAAAGTCGTACAGACGCGATATCTCCGGCTTGCTGTCCATCCGGTTTCCTCCTCCTGTAAAGCAAATTACTTTACACACCTACAGGAGTATAGCACATCATATCGCCTTTGTCAAGCAAAAAGCTCATTTCACAGCTCAAAAGCGCGCAAAAATCCCCGGACCGTTTGGCCCGGGGCGATCATCACTCGGATTCAACTATATAAGATATCTTCTTGGTCTTGGTGATGAGATCCCAGCTCTCTTCATCGTGGATCTCAAATACCAGCTCGATGTTGTCTATATGCTCGATGCCGTACTCCTGCATATCCATGTTGAAGAAGGTCAGCACATCCACAGCGTGCTTGCCGGGTATGATGGTGGTGTTCATCGCGGATGTGAACTCATAGCCGTTCACCTTGATATCACAGGCCTGGATTGTGACGCTCTTCTTGGTGCCGTTATACATATACACCAGCAGTGTGGGTCCATCGTCGAATATCTCTCTTCTGTCCATGCCCTTGAACACTATCTTGACGCCCTTGGAGTTCAGAGCTGTCTGGCCCTTGTCATCGAATGTGGGCTCATAGTCCTCATATCCTGAGGTAATGAGGCTGATCATGTCGCTCTCGGCGATCACCTCAAAGCTCTTTTGCTCCAGTATACGCACAGAGAACTCTATCTGAGCTATCGACGAGATCTCGGCTATAGCCAGCGAGGTGTAGGGTATTACCAGGGTGCCCTTGGACACAGCTCCTGCCTTAGCCGCTATGTCCATTTCTCCGGCGACCATATAGCCGTTGACTACCACGCAGTCACTCTGCGCCATCAGGTTCTTGTCGGTCTTGTTATCCACCGAGATGTTGAGGGTGGGGCCGTTGATGGTATCATATACGATATCGGTCACTGTGACCTTGACCTTATCCTTGTCATACACCGCCTGTTCTTCCAGAGCAGGTTTGGTGTCAAAAGCCTTGATGAACGCTTTAAGGTCTATATTGCCGGGCTTAGCCTCTGTCGCCGCCTCTGTCGCCGCCTCGGTCTCAGGCTCGGTGGGAGTCTCTGTCGGCGGTTCGGTGGGAGCTGTGGTGGGCGCCTTTGTGGGAGCCTCGGTAGGCTCCGCGGAAGATTCTCCGCAGGCAGCCAGAGCCGCTGTCATGACCAGCGCGAGCAGCAGACATATCATCTTTTTCATCAAAACTCACTGCCTTTCTGTCCGACAGGTATAAAACCGGACATTGCGCGAATAAAAACTCATTTGCTCCGCCTGTATAAGGCGATCTGATAGGAGCATCATATCATATGGATAACTTGACTAATTATACTATTACACCTGAAAAAAGTCAATAATCTGTACACGGTTCTGGTGCATAAAGTAAATGTTGTTAAAAACTGCTAAAAAAGCTCAAAAAAATTGTATATATATGCAAACAGCAGTTGATTTTTCATAAAAATAATGCTATAATATTGTACTAATTATTTGTAATCCCTAAGAGGCATACATGGAACAGATAATCAACATAGACAGAATGGAACACGCCGCGGCTCTCTTCGGCAGTTTTGACTCTAACATCAAGCTGATAGAAGACGCCTTTGACGTACGGGTACACGCGCGCGACAGCGAGCTGAAGGTATCCGGTGAGGCTGAAGGAGTGCTCAAGGCGAGCAAGGCCATCGACAGCCTGATGTCGCTGCTCAACCGCGGAGAACAGCTATCGGAGCAGAACATCACCTACTGTATATCTCTCGTCAACGAGGGCAGCGAGGAAAAGATCGAGGCTCTGGCCGGCGACTGTGTATGCGTGACATCTAAGGGAAAACCCATCAAGCCCAAGACGCTGGGGCAGAAGCGATACTGCTCCGCCATCGAGGACAACACCATCACTATCGCGGTAGGTCCCGCCGGAACCGGTAAGACCTATCTGGCTGTAGCCATGGCGGTCACCGCCTTTCGTTCAAAGGAAGTCAACCGTATTATCCTCACCCGACCGGCTGTAGAAGCAGGAGAGAAGCTGGGGTTCCTGCCCGGCGATCTGCAGAGCAAGGTAGACCCCTACCTCAGACCTCTGTATGACGCGCTGTTCGATATGCTGGGCGCCGAGACCTATCAAAAGTATCTTGAGCGCGGCAACATCGAGGTAGCTCCCCTGGCCTATATGCGCGGCCGTACGCTGGACGACAGCTTTATCATCCTTGATGAGGCTCAGAACACCACCACCGAGCAGATGAAGATGTTTCTCACCCGACTCGGCAACAACTCCAAGATGGTCATCACTGGAGACATCACCCAGATAGACCTGCCCCCGGGAGCTAAGAGCGGCCTTAAAGAAGCCGTCAGGATCCTCAAGGGCATCAAAGGCATCGAACGCTTGACTTTCTCTGAGAAAGACGTAGTACGCCATCGCCTGGTACAGGATATCATCAAGGCGTACGAGAGGGCTCAGGAGAAGCGCAACAACCCCTGACCGCAGCTGCCGGCAACCTCAACTACTCTGTGCCGGCTGAAAAGCAAACACCCATACTACAGAAAGCGAGTAGGATCCTATGAAAAACGATAAAATCAGAGTTATCATCACCAACGCTCAAAAGACCGTGCGCGTGCCCACCGGACTTAGGATGCTCATCCGCCGCTCGTGTATCGCTACCCTGCGCAACGAGCAGTTCGAGGGCCCTGCCGAGGTATCCGTTACCTTTGTGGACAACGCCGAGATACGCAAGCTCAACGCTCAGTATCGCGACAAGGACGCCGAGACCGACGTGCTGTCCTTCCCCATGGGTACCGACGGCAACTATGACACCAACCATGACACCGGCGCCAAGATCCTCGGCGATGTTGTGCTGTCCATACAGAAGGCGATGGAACAGGCGAACCTCTACGGCCACAGCCTGGAGCGCGAGGTGGGTTATCTGACAGTGCACAGTATGCTGCACCTGCTGGGCTATGACCACATGGAGCCTATCGAAAAGCTCCGTATGCGCGAGAAGGAAGAGACCATCATGCGTCAGCTGGGGCTGAGCGTGCGCCTGGGATACACCGGTATGTAAACCGCATACGATCATATAATATGCTGCGACCTGCCCGGCCTCTGCGCCGGTGACAGGTCTGTGTTAAGCGCTCAATTGGTGATTCAATTGAGCTGTTTTTCTGTCCGACACACGGGACATGATACAAGGAGGACATATGCAGGATAAACAGCGATCCGCTTTTTTTATCATCGTAGGCGTGCCCAATGTGGGCAAGTCATCCATACTCAATAAGCTGCTGGGGCAGAAGCTGTCGATAGTTTCGCCCAAGCCTCAGACAACACGTACCAGAGTCACCGGCATACTCACCATGGGATCCGACCAGCTGGTGTTCATAGACACCCCGGGATTCCATTCGCCCAAGTCAGCTCTGGGCAATTATATGGTAGCGGCGGTCAACACCTCTATCCCCGGAGCCGACGCTGCTCTGCTGGTTGTGGACTGCTCATCCGAGATCCGCTCTGCAGAACGCGCGCTGATAGAGAAGCTCAGCGCGGCGCGCATGCCCGTGATCCTCGCCGTCAACAAGATCGACACCCTGCGCCATACTCCCGACAAGCTGCTGGAGGCTATAGCCGCATACTCACAGCTGTATGACTTTGAGGCGGTCGTGCCCGTATCCGCCCACACCGGAGAGGGCTTTGACGCGCTCAAGGAAGAGATGCTCAAGCTCTGTCAGGAGAGCGTGCACTTCTTCCCCGACGATTCGTTCACCGATCAGCCCGAAAGAGTGATAGCATCTGAGCTCATCCGCGAGAAGATCCTGCGCATCTGCTCCGATGAGGTGCCCCACGGAATAGCCGTGGTGATAGAATCCATGTCCGACCGCGACGACGCGGATATCCTGGACATAGAAGCCACCATCTACTGCGAGCGCAAATCGCACAAGAGGATCCTGATCGGCTCAAAGGGCGATATGATCAAGCGCATCTCCACAGAAGCGCGCAAGGATATCGAACGCTTCTTCGGCTGTAAGGTCAACCTGCAGACATGGGTCAAGGTCAAGGAAAACTGGCGCAACCGACCCGACCAGCTGCTGAACTTCGGATATAACAAAAAGGATCTGGACTGATGCCGAGCCTTCCGCAAAAGGAAGGCTCTTTTATTTGATCATCTATCATCCATCATCTGTTATCTATTATCTGTTATCTATTATCTGTTATCTATCATCAATCATCCATCATTTATCATTTAGGTATAGACTATAGGCCCGGGCTTTGGTATAATATACATAACACATCACGGCGGAGGGCGCTATGGCAGGGAGCTTTCGGACAAAGGGTCTGATACTGCAGCAACAGAATATCGGCGAACGCGACAAGCTGGTGTCGTTTCTGTCGGGCGACATGGGTGTGACGCGCGCCTTTGTGCGCGGAGCTAAGGATATCCGCCGCTCCACTGCCGCAGGCTCTGACATCTGCTGTTACTCGGCGCTTACGGTGGTCAAGGGACGCAGCAGCTACACGGTGACCGAGGCTGTCCCTCAGGAGCAGTTCAAGGGGCTCAGGTCGGATATCACCTCCATGAGTCTTGGGCAATACTTCTGTGAACTGTGCCTGCATATCTGCCCTGCCGAGCAGGAGGCGGAGGATCAGCTGAGGCTCATACTCAACGCACTGTATCTGCTGTCCGAGCACAAGAAGCCGCCCCTACAGATCAAGGCGTGCTTTGAGATGCGGCTGATGGCTATGTCGGGCTATATGCCCGATCTGGTGATGTGCGCCGACTGCGGAGTATACGAGAGCGACGAGATGGTATTCGTACCGCGCACAGGTCAGCTGTACTGCTCCGACTGCGCCGCTAAGAACGGCGTTCAGGGAGTCAGACTGCCGCGTGCGGCCGTGACCGCGCTCAGGCACACCATCTACTCCGACTTCTCTCAGTTATTCTCATTTGAGCTGAAGGAGGAGCTGCTGGAGCCGCTTTCGTTCGCCTGTGAACGCTATGTGGCATATATGACCCAGAGGGATTATCCCACACTGAGATTCTATAAGCAGCTCAACGAAATATAAGGTCAAGGTATCATTATGATGAACAGACATTACCGCACACTGGAACTGGATAAAATACTGCAGCTGCTCGCCGAGGAGACCTCCATAGCCGAGTCCGCTGAGACCGCTCTGACCATAGAGCCGGCGTACGGCATAGAACGCGTGGAGATGCTGCTCAAGCAGACCGAGGACGCCCATATGCTGATAGGGCGCTTCGGCGCGCCGTCGTTCGGCGGCATAGACAACGTCACCAACCCACTGCGCAGAGCCGAGGCAGGCGGCGGACTGAACACATCTGAGCTGCTGTCCATAGCTCGCGCGCTGAGAGTCATCAAAGGCGTGCGCGACTGGCGTTCCAAGTCGTCAGGGGTCAGCACCTCGCTGGACGGATACTTCGGCTCGCTGTACACAAACCCGAATCTGCACGACAGGATCACCGCCTGCATCATAGGAGCCGACGAGATAGCCGACTCGGCATCGCGAGAGCTCAGCGACATCCGCCGCAAGATACGCATAGCGTCATCTAAGGCTCGCGAGGCTCTGGAGAAGATCATCCGCTCCACCACCTACCAGAAGTATCTGCAGGAGGCCATCATCACCCAGCGCGACGGCAGATATGTAGTACCCGTCAAGCAGGAGTACCGCAGTATGGTAGCCGGACTTGTCCACGATACCTCGTCGTCGGGCTCTACGGTATTCATCGAGCCCATGGGTGTGGTGAACGCCAACAACGATATCCGCGTGCTGCACGGCGAGGAAGAAAAAGAGATAGAGCGGATACTCTTTGAGCTGTCCTCAATGTGCGCAGGCTGCGCCTCTGAGATAATCGACAGCTACAAGACCTTAGTGGAGCTCAACCTGATCTTCGCCAAGGCTCACCTGGCGTATAAGATGAAGGCCGTGCGCCCTATTATGAACGACTCCGGCATAATAGAGCTGAGGAGCGCCAGACATCCGCTGATAGATAAGAATAAGGTAGTGCCCGTAGACATCTCCGTGGGGGAGCGATACGACACACTGGTCATCACCGGCCCCAACACCGGCGGCAAGACCGTGTGCCTCAAGACCCTTGGTCTGCTGACGCTGATGGCTATGTGCGGACTGATGATCCCCGCAGCCGACAACTCGCGGCTGAGCGTATTCAGGCGCGTGCTGGTGGATATCGGCGACGAGCAGAGCATCGAACAGAGCCTGTCCACTTTCAGCGCGCATATCACCAACATCATAGGGATACTCAAGCTCGCCAACCGCTCCACCCTGTGCGTGATAGACGAGCTGGGAGCCGGTACCGACCCCATCGAGGGCGCGGCTCTGGCTGTAGCTATACTGGAGAAGCTCCGCGAGCGCGGAGCTAAGATCGCTGCCACCACCCACTACGCGGAGCTAAAGGAATATGCCCTCAAGACCGACGGCGTGGAGAACGGCTGCTGTGAATTTGACGTAAAGACCCTGCGCCCAACCTACAAGCTGCTCATCGGCATACCCGGCAAATCCAACGCCTTTGCTATCTCAAAGCAGCTGGGCATGGAGGACGATGTGATAGCCAGAGCTAAGCTGCTGACCTCATCCGAGAGCAGGCAGTTCGAGGATGTTGTGGAGAGTCTGGAGGAGAGCCGTCAGGAGCTCAACGAAGAGCTGGAGAAGGCTCGCCGCGCCGCCGCCGATGCCGCCGCTAAGCAGGCTGAGGCAGAAAAGGCCTTAGAACGCGCCAAGACCGACGCCAAGCGCGAGCTGGATATGGCGAAGCACAAGGCTCAGGAGCTGGCCGCCAAGACGCGCGCTCAGGCGTATGCCATCATAGACGAACTGGAGAAGGCTAAAAAGGAACGCCGCTATGAGGCTGAGGAGAAGAGCAAATTCAAGTCATCCATGAAGAGTCTGGAAGAGACCGCCGACCCGATCAAAGAGAGCGCAGACGACGGCTACAAGCTGCCCAGACCTCTTAAGAAGGGCGACAATGTGCTCATCTTTGATATAGACAAAAAGGCCGTTGTGCTTGAGGAGCCCGAGAAAGACTCTGTGCTGGTGCAGGCAGGCATAATCAAGACCAGAGTGAAGCTGAGCAACCTGCGCCTGCTGGAGCAAAAGAACGTGAGCATGCAGCAGCGGCGCGAACGCACCGTGACTAGAAGCATACGCTCTGACAGCAAGAACGAGATCGATGTGCGCGGCCAGACAGCCGACGAGGCGGTGCTCAATGTGGATCAGGCTATCGACAGCTGTGTGCTGAGCAACATCCATCTGCTGACCATTATCCACGGCAAGGGCACCGGCGTGCTGCGCTCGGAGATACAGAAGTTCCTCAGACACCATAAAGCGGTCAAGAGCTTCCGCCTGGGTACCTTCGGCGAGGGCGAAAGCGGCGTCACGATAGTGGAAATCAAGTAGAGTGAATAGTGAATAGTGATGGTCACTGCTTCGCTCCGACAATACAAAAAGCCTCCCTTTGGTGAAGGGAGGCTAATAAGATTCTTCACTTCGTTCAGAATGACAGTAAAGAGGCGTTCAGAATGACAATAAACTTACTATCGACCCGTAACTTGTAACCGGTAACCCGTAACTCCTAAAATACCTGTCATCTGTCAAAACGGCTTATCCATGCGGTTTTTGAGCATTTTACAAGTGTCATCAGCCTGTCATACGCCTGTCACTGATCCCTGTTGTCATCCATCATCCATCATCAATCATCAACAAAAATTCCACCTGCCGTATCAGACAGGTGGACATTTTTATATTCAGCTTATCACGCGGTGGCGGTTACTACATTCTTCTGGCGGTTCGGGATAGCGAACGCCACGTTGATAGCATGGTCGCCTACACGCTCTATATCTATCAGCATATTGAGGAAGGTGGTGCCGGACTCGGCGTTGCACTCGCCGGCGTTCATGCGGGCGATATGAGCGGCCTTATAATCATCCTTACACTCATCCACACTGTCCTCGACCTGGATGATGCGCTCGATCAGCTCGGGCGAGGCTCCCTGAGCGTTGAACATCGCGAAGCTCAGCTCCATCAGGGTGCGGCACTTCTCACATATATCGCGCATCTCATCCAGAGCCGTCTCCGAGAACTGGAGGTTGTCCTCCAGCACGGTGCGCGTATACTCTACGATATTCTCGGCGTGGTCGCCGATACGCTCCAGATCCTGTATAGCGGAATACATCGCCGCCACTACCTGACGGTCGTGATCCTCGATATCCAGACCGTTGATCTTTACTATATAATCAGTGATCTGCTTAGAGAGGAAGTCGATGACCTTCTCTCTCTCTATCACCTTATCTATCGAGTCGCGGTCGCGCTCAAAGAACGCTATCAGCGAACGGTTATAGTTCTTCTGCACCAGACGCGACATCCTGGCGACCTCCTTCTCACACTGCAGAACAGCCATGGGAGGGGTGGTCAGGATTCGGTTATCTATGAACTCTACAGCCATCTTGTCCTTCTCGGGATCCTCATGATAGGGCAGCATCTTCTGAGTCAGCTTGACCATGAGGGATGAGAACGGCATCAGCAGCACCATGTTCGCTACATTGAAGAAGATGTGAGCCGCGGAGATCTGCGCCTGAGGGTTGCCGGGCAGGATATTCTTGATAGTGTCCGAAACGGGCAGCAGCATGGTGACGGGCACCAGCAGCACCGCGCCGAACACGGTGATCAGCAGGTTGATGATCGCCACCTGCTTAGCGTTGCGCTTAGCTCCGATAGCGGACAGGAACGCCGGCATACAAGCGCCGATGTTCATACCGTATACGATGAAGATAGCCTGCTCTATGGTTATAGCTCCCGCGGCTCCCAGAGCCATCAGGATACCGACGGATGCGGAGGAGCTCTGGATAACAGCTGTGACTACTATACCGAGCAGCAGTCCGATCCACGGAGAGTTGATGCTGGTCAGCAGGTTGTCTATCATACCGGGTTCGCCTGCAACCGCAGGGGTGTTCATGCTCTTGAGAGCTGAGGACATGATAGTCATACCGAAGAAGAGTATACCGAAGCCGGCGAGTATCTGGCCGTAGTACTTATAATTGTTCTTCTTAGTGAACATGATGACGATAACGCCCAAGAAGATGAACAGCGGCACTATGCTGGCCATATCGAACGACAGCAGTACCGAGGTCATACAGGTACCTATCTTGGAACCGAACAGGATACCTACCGTCTGAGCCAGCTCCATCAGACCGGCGTTGGTGAAGCCGACCACCATAGCCGCCGTAGCCGACGAGCTCTGGATAACGGCTGTGACCACAAGTCCGACCAGCATGCCGAGATACTTGTTGGACGTGATCTTCTCGAGCAGCGTACGCAGCTTGTTACCGGCGGCGAGCTCAAGGCCGTCGCCCATGAACTTCATACCCAGGAAGAACAGTCCCAGTCCTCCCAGTACGCTAAATAAATCAGTGATATTCATACAAGACTCCTGTTGTGCGGCGATATCACGCCGCAGGATAACCGCATATAAGCTATAAATTACACGGTTTATTATATTCGTCTGATCAGCAGGGTATTTCAAATTACCCTATGTTAATAATACCGAAAAGCAAAGTCAATAATATTCCGATAGAGAAATATACCCAAAATCAGCATTCTACACAAAAAAGCGGACCCGTATCAATTAAATTGACGAATCCGCTTGTCAGATGATAGTTGATTGATGATGGATGATTGATGATAGATGATTGATGATAGATGATGGATGATTGATGACAACAGGGATTATTGACAGGTGTATGACAGGCTGATGACATTTATAAAATGCTCAAAAACCGCATAGATAAGCCATTATGTCAGATGACAGGTATTTTTGGAGTTCACTGTTAACCGTTATCCGGCGTTACATATACCGTTCTCTGGTTCACATAGATGACCTTGCCGGGTTTTGCGCCGGAGGGCTTGCTGACGTAGCGCGCGAGGGTATAGTCCACCGGCACCTGAGAGCTGTCCTTAGCCTTTGAGTGAGCGGCGGCTATGGCGGCGGCCTCCATGATCGCGCTGTCGGTGATCTGTCTGCCCTCCGCGCGGATTATCACGTGCGCGCCGTGGATATCCTTGGTATGCAGCCACATATCGTTCTTATCGGCTGTATGCAGGGTCAGCGTATCGTTCTGGATATTGCTGCGTCCGACCAGCACCGTAAAGCCGTCGGATGTAGTATACTCTATAGGCGGCAGGGGCTTGTCCCTGCGCTTTGAGCCTTTTTGCGCCTTGATATAGCCTTGATCGCGCAGCTCCTCGCGTATAGCAGACAGCTCCGCCTCGGTGCGGCAGCGGCTGAGCATATCCCTTACGCTCTCGATATATGTCAGCTCCTCGCCGGCCTTTTGTATCTGCTCGGTGAGCATGGTCTCGCGAGTTTTGGCCTTATTATACTCCTTATAGAAGCGCTGGGCGTTCATAGCCGGAGATATGGCAGGATTCAATGTTATGGTCAGCTCGCTGTTGTCCTCTGAGTAATAGTTCTCCACGGTCACGGCGGAACTGCCCTTTGGTATTCGATAAAGGTTAGCCTGCAGCAGGTCGCCGCGGATGCGCAGTTCTTCACGGTCGGCGCACTTTTTGAGATCAGCCTTCTGCAGGTTTATCTTGCGGCTCAGGCGATCCACGGCGTTCGCCAACAGACGGTTGAGGTCGGCTGACTTGGCTTTCATCCGAGCTGCGCTGTCGCGGTCGGAGAAGAACGTATCCAGCAGCTCGCCGCAGCTGCCGCAGTGCTTGACGGTCAGCGCGCCGCCGTACTGACGGATGTCCATAAAGGCGAAGTCCATCGGGGAGCCGTCTTCGCGATATACAATCACAGGCTCGCCGGAGGTGTTCATCACCAGATCCTTAAAGCCGCTGACAGCTGCCTGCATACCCACGCTCTGCGCCCTGCAGCACAGCTCCCGGGCTATCATAGGCGATATGCCCTGTATGGCGTTCAGCACGGCGCGGTCATCGCCTCCGAGCGCCTCTATACGCTCGCAGACCTCCTGAGCAGTATGCTCCTCTATGCACAGCTTGTCCTGTGACGGGGGCAGCTCATACGGCATCTTGGGCAGCAGCACGCGCTCTTCACCTGTGGCGAACTCTATGCGCCTGACGGAGTCTATCACTCTGCCGTCGCCGCCGACCAATATCGCGTTGGAATACCTGCCCATGATCTCCACATACAGCCGCAGATCCTCGCGGTCGCCGATCTCGTTGAGCGCCTCAAAGCACAGGCACAGCACCCTCTCGCTGCCGGGCTGGGTAACGTCGCTCAGCCGCGCTCCGCCCAGCCGCTTGCGCAGCAGCATACACATCATGGGCGGCACGGGAGGATTCTCGATAGAGCATGAGGACAGGTGCAGTCGAGGGGTATCCGTCAGCCTTATGAGCAGCTTCTTGGTCCCCGAAAATGTGCGAAAAGCGATGATGATCTCGTCGCGCGCCGGCTGATATACCTGACTCACTCTGGAACCCTCCAGCTGAGCCTTCAGCTCGCGCCTGACCATAGTCATCATTATTCCGTCAAAAGCCATATCCTCACCTCCTGTATGTATGTTGAAAACTACTGTTATTTATGATACTTGGTACCGCGGCTGATCTGGAACGCGCGGTATATCTGCTCTAAGAGCATTACCCTGCACAGCTGATGAGGGAAGGTCATCCTGCCCATGCTGAGCTTGAGGTCGGATCGCGCCTTTAGGCTCTCGCTGAGCCCCCATGAGCCGCCGATGATGAAGTCGATCGTGCTGGAGCCGAGCTGGACGCTCTGGATACGCTGTGACAGCTCCTCCGAGCTGAGGGTCTTGCCCTCCACGCACATGGCGATCACATAGTCGCCCCTGCCTATCTTCGACATTATGCGGTCAGACTCTGCCTCGATAACGGCCTTTATCTGAGCCTCGGACGGGTCGTCGGCGATCCTCTCCTCGGGCAGCTCGGTGATGCTCAGCCTGCACAGCGGCTGCATCCTCTTGGAGTATTCTTCTATCGCTTCACGCAGGTATCGCTCCTTGAGCTTACCCACGCAGATGATGTTAACACTAAGCATAAGTCACCTAAAACACCATGGCCTTACCGTTGGTCATAACGGGAGCCACGTCTATTATATAATCCTCATCCGCCTTCATCCCTGCCGCCGCGAGCGACCGCACCGACTCGCTGAGCGCTATGGAAGGCAGGTTGTTCTCTTCACTCAGATGAGCCAGCATGACGCGCGTCAGTCCCGAGCGGACGAAATCCGGCAGAGCCTCGGCGCATGAGGCGTTTGAGAGATGTCCGCAGTCGGAGAGTATCCTCTTCTTGAGTATATACGGATAAGGGCCGTTGCGGAGCATATCCAGATCATGGTTGGACTCCAGCACCGCCAGAGATGATCGGGATATAGCGGCCTTGGCGTCGTCGGTGAGATAGCCTGTGTCGGTAACTATGCTCAGCCTGCGAGAGTCGGGAGTCACGATGAAGAATCCGCAGCTCTCAGCCGCATCGTGAGAGGTAGCCACGCGCTCCACGCGAAAGTCCGCGGTCTCGATAACGTCGCTGATGACCTCAGCGCGAGCATAAGGGGGTATCCTGTCGCCTCGAGCCAGCTCTTCCAAAGTTCCGCGGCTGGCATAGAGCGGCAGGTCGTATCTCTTGAGCAGTACATTCAGCGCGCTGATGTGATCGGTGTGCTCATGGGTCACGAACACTGCGCGCACGCTCTTCATGGACAGGCCGTTCGCCGACATAGCCGCCTCGAGCTGTTTTAGGTTTCGGCCGGCGTCGACGAGGATCGCCGTGGAATTGCCCTGTATATAATATGAATTGCCCTTGCTGGATGAGAAGAGCGGTACTAGCTTAGCCATAATTTTACCTGCAAATATAAGATGTCATCAAAAAAAGGGTACCTGACGTACCCTCTTTTCAAGTGTTTGTTCAAGCTGTTGTTGAGATATCCTCGTTGTCGGGGATATATATCTTCCGGATATCCGCACCGAGCGACTGGAACTTGGTCACAACATCGGAGTATCCTCTCTCGATATAGCTGATATTCGAGATATTGGTGGTGCCGTCGGCAACCAGTCCGGCTATCAGCATAGCCGCGCCGGCTCTCAGGTCGGTGGCCTTGACGGGAGCGGCGGTGAGGGTGCCTCCCTCAATGATCGCCAGCCTGCCCTCTACGGATATCTTAGCGCCCATGCGCACCAGCTCGCTGACATACTGATAGCGGTTGTCCCACACGCTCTCGTTGACTATGGAAGTGCCCTTGACGGTGGTCAGCAGAGCCACGAACTGCGGCTGACAGTCGGTCGGGAAGCCCGGATGGGGCATGGTCTTGATGTTGACGCGGTTGAGGGGGCGCTGGGTAGCGTCCACGATGACAGCCTCGTCGTATTCTTCTATCTCACAGCCCATCTCGCGGAGCTTAGAAGAAATGCTCTCGAGGTGCTTAGGCGTGATGTTGCGAATGGTTATCTTGCCTCTGGTGGCAGCGGCAGCAGCCATGTATGTACCGGCCTCGATCTGGTCGGGTATGATCGAATAGGTCACACCGTGCAGATACTCAACGCCGCGGATCTTGATGACGTCTGTACCGGCGCCGCGGATGTTGGCGCCCATGGAGTTGAGGAAGTTCGCCAGGTCGACTATATGAGGTTCGCGGGCAGCATTCTCGATGATGGTCTGGCCTTCGGCCTTGACTGCCGCCAGCATGACGTTGATGGTGGAGCCTACCGATACGGTGTCGAAGTATATGCGAGCGCCGTGGAAGCTGCCGTGGGTCTGCAGCTCGATGATAGCGCCGTTGATCAGCTCGTTATCGGCGCCCATCAGGCGAAATCCCTTGAGGTGCTGGTCTATGGGGCGCACGCCGAAGTTGCATCCGCCGGGCAGAGCTACCTTAGCCTTATGGAATCGTCCCAGCAGGGCTCCCAGCAGATAGTACGAGGCTCTCATGCCGCGCACCGAGTCGCCGGTAGCCTCCCATGTATTCACGGGTCGGGGATCGATATCGAGGGTGTTCTTATCCACGCGGCGAACGACCGCTCCCATGTCCCTGAGGATGGTAGCGATCAGCGTAACGTCGGATATGTTCGGTATATTCTCTACTCTGCAGGGCTCGTCGCACAGCACCACAGCAGGTATGATCGCGACAGCGGCGTTCTTGGCTCCGCTGACGGTAACCTCTCCGTGGAGCGGACGGCCGCCGTTGATTACTATTCTATCCAAATCTTACACTCCCTGATAATACAGATCGTATATAGTCTATAGTCGCAGGATCATCACGATCCCGTATCACTAAAAGGCACAGCTCCGGCGCCTTATGCGATAAGGGCACACGGGGCTATTATGCTATTACGTTATATTAAAGATAATACAAAGGAGTGTCGATGTCAACCGAAAAAAAGTATTGTAATCAAATTTGGTAAATTTGTATGTAAATGCCCTGTTCGGCTGTTTGATTTTTCTATAATTATAATTCTTTTGTGTAATTATTCTGTAATCAAACGAGCACGTTTGGATTATAGATGATAGATGATGGATGAATGGTTTTGGTTTGTCACTTCGCTCGATCTATACAATCCCTCACCGGCTCTCGCCGGAGCTCCCTTTACCAAAGGGAGCCTTCATTTGTCCGAGCGCGCAGCGCGAGTGACCGACACCAATCATCTATCATCCATCACCATTCACTATCTCCAGTACTTCCTATTCAGCGAGCGGTACTGGATCGCCTCGCTGATGTGAGAGGCGCGGATGATCTCGCTCTTGTCCATATCGGCTATAGTTCGCGCGACCTTCATGATCCTGTCATATGCGCGTGCCGTGAGCGACAGCTTGTCGAAAGCCGCCTTGAGCAGTCGGTCTGCCCGATCATCCATAACGCATACCTTCTCGAACTGGGCCGGCTCGATCCTCGCGTTGCAGTTGACCGATGAGCCCTTGTATCGCTCCGTCTGGATATCGCGCGCGGCGTCCACACGGGCGCGGATGGCCGAGCTGGGTTCTTCGCCGGCCTTGGAGGTGAGCTCGTCATACTCCACCGGCGGCACCTCGATATGAATATCTATGCGATCCAGCAGGGGGCCGGATACGCGGTTGAGATACTTTTGCACCGCCGCCTCGCTGCAGCTGCACTCCTTCTTCGGATGATTATAATAGCCGCAGGGACAGGGATTCATAGCCGCTATCAGCATGAACGACGACGGATATGTATAGGTGCCGTGGGCTCTGGATACAGATACCACTCCGTCCTCCAGCGGCTGACGCAGTATCTCCAGAGTGGAGCGGGCGAACTCGGGCAGCTCGTCAAGGAACAGCACCCCGTTATGCGCCAGAGATATCTCGCCGGGCTTGGGTATGGTGCCGCCGCCCGTCAGACCGACTCTTGTGACGGTATGGTGCGGCGAGCGGAACGGTCGGGTAGTTATCAGCCCCGATCCCTCGCGCAGTACTCCTGCTATGGAATGGATCTTGGTGGTCTCGATGGTCTCGTCAAATGTCATCTGCGGCAGGATGGTCACCATGCGCTTGGCGAGCATGCTCTTGCCGGCTCCGGGGGAGCCTATCAGCAGTACGTTATGGCCGCCTGCCGCGGCTATCTCAAGAGCGCGCTTAGCCTCAGCCTGACCCTTGACCTGAGCGAAGTCCAGAGAGCTGTCTCGCTGAGCCTGCTCCTCGCTGAACACTGCAGGCACGATAGCTCTGCGCCCTGCGAGGTGATCTATCAGCTCATATACATTGTGCACGGGATATACCTCAATGCCCTCCACCACCGCGCCTTCGTTGGCGTTCGCGGCAGGAACATAGAGCTTCTTGAGTCCCTGCTGTCGGGCGGCTATCGCCATGGGCAGTACGCCGTTGATCCTCCTGAGCTCGCCGGAGAGCGACATCTCGCCTATGAACGCCGAGTCATCGGTCTTAGCTGTTATGGCTCGCGTAACCTTCAGCACGGCTATCAGTATGGGCAGGTCATACAGAGGGCCCTCCTTTTTGATATCCGCCGGGGCGAGATTGAGCACCAGACGCGAGTTAGGGAACTCAAAGCCGCAGTTCTTCATAGCGGAGCGCACACGGTCGCGGCTCTCCTTCACAGCGGCGTCGGGCAGGCCGACTATATCGAATGCCGCTACGCCGCGCGAGAGATCTGCTTCTATCTCAATAGCATAGGTCCGCAGGCCGAACAATCCCAAGCTGTTGCACTTAACTACCATATCTGCCTCCTGTTATTTCACTTGGTTCGATTATATGTTCGATATATTTTCTCTATTATAACACATAAATATCCGCTTTGCCAGCCAAATATCTGCATTTTATCTTGTTGATAATGCACAAAATTCATAGATAATTTCTTCGTTATTCAACGCTTTAAATCGAAATATCCTGTTGACTTTTTTGCCAATTTTGTTTATTATTATCATAATATAGACATATAGTGAGGTGCTTTATCCTGAATGACCATATCTCGCGCGAGGATAACAGACCGACCGACGATGAGCTGATAGAGCGATTCATCTCGGGTGACGACTACGCGTTCGAGGCGATCGCGTCGCGTTATCTGGGGCTGATAGCCTCGGCTGGCTCGCGGTGCAGAGGGCTCACGCCCGATATCGACAGCGGTGATCTGATTCAGGAGGGTATGCTCGCACTGCTCTCAGCGTGCAGGAGCTATGACCCCGACGGCGGCATGAACTTCAAGAACTATCTGATGCTGTGCGTCGATCACAGGTATAAGTCGCTGCAAAGACGCGCTATGCGCAAGAGCGCCGTACCGGCACACAGCCTGGTGTCTATCGAAGATGAAGAGAACTCTGCTGTCGACCCCACGCTCAGCACCCTGCCGGAGCTGGTCGAATCAAAAGAGTATGTCGATCACCTTCACCGCATCCTCAGGAACAGACTCTCCGACCTTGAATATCGGGTAGCGATTTTGCACCTTTCCGGCTACTCGTATAAGGAGATCTCGGATGAGCTGGACCTCCCCTTAAAAACAATTGACAATGCACAGACCCGTATACGTCAAAAGCTTTCTAGGTAATACGCCCCGAAGAGAATCAGACGGTGCAACTCCGCCGCGGGGTAAATAATATACCAAAAAGTGAGGTACACGCTATGTACGAAGACAAGATTCTCCGTTGCAAGGACTGTGGAAACGAATTTGTGTTCACAGCCGGTGAGCAGGAGTTCTATGCAGAGAAAGGTTTTGTAAACGAGCCCCAGCGCTGCAAGGACTGCCGTATAGCTCGCAAGAATGCAATAAAAGCGAATCGTGAGATGCACACCACCGTATGTGCAGACTGTGGCGGCGAAGCAAAGATCCCATTTAAGCCGATGGAAGGCAAAGATTACTATTGCAGCGAATGTTTTGCTAAGAGAAAAGAAGCAGAAGAAGCTGAGTAATATTTATTGCTATAGCGCTCCGTTTGGGGCGCTTTTTTCATTGTATAGCAAGGTTTTGCCTATTGTAATCACACGCCGAACGTGATACAATAATACCAATAAATCATAGGAGGGATCGTTATGATCACTAAAGACGCTATAATCGGCGACGTACTGGATAAGTATCCCGGCACAGCACCGCTGTTCCTCGCCATGGGCATGCACTGCCTGGGCTGTCCGGCATCGCGCGGCGAGAGCATCGAAGAGGCGTGTATGGTACACGGAGCCGACGCCGACAAGCTCGTCAAGGCTATCAACGACGCTATAGCCGAGTAATGAATCTGCCTAAGCTCAGAGAGCGGCTGTCCTTGTGTGCGGAATATGTCCGCGAGGGCAGCCGCCTTGCAGATATCGGGACCGATCACGGCTATCTGCCGATAGCCCTGTGTCTGTGCGGCAGGATACCTTCGGCTCTCGCCTGCGACATCAACCCTCTGCCCCTCAGATCAGCCGACGCCAACATATCCTCGGCAGGGCTGAGCGACCGTATCATCACCCGTCTGTCGGACGGGCTGAAAGAGATCAGATCCGATGAGGCCGACGACATAGTCATAGCAGGCATGGGAGGCGAGCTGATAGCCTCTATACTCTCGGACTGTCCATGGATAAAGGACCCGTCCAAGAACCTTGTGCTGCAGCCCATGACTCGTCACGAGGCTCTGATAAGATGGCTGTATGAGAGCGGCTTTGGCATCATCCGTCAGGGAGCCGTGCGCGACAGCAAGAAGTATTATACCGTGATACAGGCGCGCTATACCGGCGAACGCCGCGAGTCCGACGCGCTGACAGCGTACATAGGACTGCTCAGACCCGACAGCGAGGCCGCCGAGGGCTTTTTGAACAAGTGCCTTGACAAACTGCGCAAGCAGAGCATAGGCGACCCGTCGCTGATATCCGTTACAAAAGAACTGGAGGAGCTGTTAACATGACAACTATCCGTGACATATCCGAATACTGCCGCTCCATCGCTCCCTATGAGCTGGCGGACGAATGGGACAATGTAGGTCTGCTGGTCGGATCGGAGGACGCTGCTGTCGATACTGTGCTGCTGGCGCTGGACATCACCCCCGAAGTGGTGCGCGAAGCCGCCGAAAGCGGCGCGCAGCTCATCGTCAGCCATCACCCCGTGATATTCGACCCTCTGCGCGAGCTTAGACCCGATTCTGCCGTCTATCAGCTGGCTCACAGCGATATAGCCGCCCTGTGCCTGCACACTAATCTGGACAGAGCCGAAGGCGGAGTGAACACAGCTCTCGCCGCCGCTCTTGAGCTTAAGGATACCGCTCTGTATCCCGACGACTATCTGTTGACGGGCACGCCCTCTCGCCCCATGAGCGCCGAGGAGTTCGCGCGATCCATAAAGGATAGGCTGAACGCTCCGTCGGTGCGCTATACCGACGGCACGGTCACGCGTGTGGCCGTTTCTTCCGGCGGAGGCGGAGAAGGCATAGAGCTCTGCGGCAAATACGGCTTTGACGCCTTTGTGACAGGCGAGCTCAAACATCACCAGTATAACTATGCGGTGTCGCACGGCATAGCGGCATTCGACGCCGGACATTATCCGACAGAGAACGTAGTCATAGAGCCGCTGAGAGCCAAGCTCGCGGAACGCTTCGGCGACGTTGCGTTCAGTATCAGCGAGCGATACATCTGCCCGTATAAGAGCGTATAAATATCAGCGTGTGCCCTCCCTGCTCGGGGAGGGCTTTTTTATGCTGTCCAAAGCTGCTTTTGTCGTTCACCCTTAACAGGTGAGTTCTGTCATCCTGAGTGGAGCGAGACACCGGTGACCCGCGGAATCGAAGGATCTTATAACACGGGCGCTTGACTAAAGATCCTTCGACAAGCTCATGATGACGATACTTCCCTTTCAGCGCTGCTTTTTTGCGTGTTTTTGAAAATATTCTGTCAGTTTTTTAAATTTAACGCATTCTTTGTAAAATTTTTGCAATATATATGTAAAAAACAATTGCAAAAACCACAAGCTTTTGTTATAATATTGTAGTGTGTATAACTATATAATGTGGAATTGCGACTTTTTGTGTTACAGCTGAGCAAACTGTCGGTATCGGTGAAGCATCATGAGGATAAGAAAAAAGAAATGGGCCGAGCCCGAGCTGGCGGAATGCCGCTACTACATACGCGAGCCGGAAGAGTATAGAGGACGCTGGAGCGAGTTCTTCGGCAACAACTCTCCGATAGAGCTCGAGGTAGGCTGCGGCAAGTGTACCTTCATAGCCGAAAAGGCACTGCGCAGCCCCGACATCAACTATATCGCGGTGGATATCAAGAACGATATGCTGGGCGTGGGCAGACGCAATATCGAGCGGCTGTTCAAGGAACACGACAAAACGCCCGAGAATATCGCACTGGTACGCTATAATGTCGAGATGCTCGACCGGGTGATCTCGCCCGACGATCATGTGCGCAATCTGTATATCAACTTCTGCAATCCGTGGCCGCGCCTGAAACACAACAAGCGCCGCCTGACATATCCGCGCAAGCTGAGTATGTATAAAGACTTTCTCGACAAAGACGCCGTGATCTACTTCAAGACCGATGACGACGCCCTGTTCGAGGACAGCATCGGCTATTTCAATGAGTCGGGATATAAGATACGCTATATCACGCGCGATCTGCACCACAGCGATATCACCGGCAACATAGTCACCGAACACGAAAAGATGTTCAGCGACGAAGGTATAAAAATCAAGTATCTTGAGGCGGTATACGACCGCTGATACACGGATACTGTTACTAAGATGACCAAAGGGGGTTCAGCATGAAGAGATACCGTATCATCATAGCGGTAGCTGTACTGTGTCTGCTGCTGTCAGGCTGTAAAGAGCTGAGCCTCAACTCCGAAGAGCTTCTGTCGCCGCCCAGCGCCGACGGCAAGCAGGCTGAGATTCAGTCGCTGATCGAACAGAACTCCGGCGGATCTTACACTCTGATATATCCGTCATCCGGCGAATACAAGAGCGCCGTGGTATACTATGATATCGACGGCGACGGCAGTGAAGAGGCAATAGCTATGTACAGCACAGGCGATGACTCTTCACGGATCCTGGTAGCTCGCAGGGGCGACTCGGGATACGCTATGCTCGGCGAGGGCAAGATCAAGTCGTCGCTGATAGAGAAGATCTTCTTTTCAGACCTCAACGGCGACGGTACTAAAGAGATCATCCTGGATTATCCCGAGAGCAATTCTCCTCTGCTCTCGCTCACGGTACTGATAGCGTCCGACAAGCTCGCGCAGAGGGACCTGCCGACATCCTGCAGTGAGTATATCTGCGGCGACTTCAACGGCGATGAGATAGACGAGCTGATGCTGTTGGCTCTCAACAGCTCGGTAAGCACAGCCTCAGCGCGGCTGATAACCTACTCCGACTCGGAGCTGGTCGAGACCGCGGCGTGTGAGATGGACACCGCTGTGAGCGCCTTTGCCAAGATCACATACGGCGTGATCGGCGACAGCAAGAAGGGCATAGTGATAGACGGCCGCAGCAGCACCGGAGATTATTCCACCCAGGCGATCTATTACGACGAGGGCTCACACAGCCTGATAAATCCGCTGTTCGTATACTCCGGTTATCAGAGCACCCGACGCACCACCCCCATCTACTCGGGCGATGTGGACCGCGACGAGATCATCGAGATCCCCATTTGCAACTACTCCGACTATACGCCAAAAGAGAACGTATCCACCGTATGCATGCGAGTGACATGGAACAACTACAGTCCCGCCACACTGGAGCTGGTATCCAAAAAGACCGCACTGCTGTGCGAAGAGCTGGGATTCATGCTCAACATCAGCGACGACCGTGTGGGAGATATCACGGCGCGCTATGTGAACAAGAACACCGTCACCGTATACGCATGGGACTTCAAGGGCGACGACCTGACCCGTACCGATCCCCTGCTGACCATACACTATTATCCCAAAGAGAGCTACGACAGCTCCAAGATCATCGAGGCTGTCCTGTGCGAGACCAACACCGGCGTATACACCTACATCATCGAGCCTACCGAGAACTACACGCCGTTCAGCGACGATGAGGTGACGGGAGGCTTCGCTCTGCTGGATACCCGATGAACCTATATTGACTCTATCGCCGTAAGGCGCGAGTATATAACAGAAACTTAAATTAACTTGAACGGAGGTTATTTTATGAAAAAAATATTAGTATGTGAAGATGAAGCCGCTATCCGCGATTTTGTCGTCATCAATCTCAGACGAGCCGGTTATGAGGTAGTCGAGGCCGACTGCGGCGAGATGGCTCTCGCCAAGTATGAGGAGCACGGCGGAGATTTCGACGTAGCTATACTCGACATCATGATGCCCGGTATCGACGGTCTGCAGGTGTGCAAGGAGCTCCGCAACAAGAACTCCGGCATAGGCATCATCATGCTCTCTGCACGCACTCAGGAGATGGACAAGGTCACCGGTCTCATGCTGGGCGCCGATGACTATATCACCAAGCCCTTCTCCCCATCTGAGCTCACCGCGCGCGTAGACTCGCTGTATCGCAGAGTTTCTCTCGCCGATCAGAGGACCGAGAACAACTTTAAGGAAGAGCTCAAGAGCGGTATCTTCACCCTCAATCTGCGCAACCGCGCTCTGATGAAGAACGGCAAGATGATCGAGCTGACCCAGGTAGAGTTCCAGATCATGGAATACTTCTTCTCCAACCCCGGCGTAGCTCTCGACCGTACCGATATCCTCAACCATGTATGGGGCGAGGCGTATGTAGGTGAAGAAAAGATCGTCGACGTTAACATCCGCCGCCTGCGCATGAAGGTAGAGGACGAGCCCTCCAACCCCAAGTATATCGTTACCGTATGGGGTCTGGGATATAAGTGGGACGCATAAGCGATCCGCTATAATGACCGAAGCCGATGGATGAAGATCGTTCTGTCAGCGAGATAACTGACCCCTGATCCATCATCTATCATCCATCATCTATCATCAATTATCATTTAGAGAGGAGTGACAGAATTGTTCAAAGGTATCACCAGACGCTGGCTGCTGAACACCTTCGGCGTCGTACTGGCTATCATCATACTGCTGGTAGTCTGTCTGTCTGTATCTGTACACTCCCTGTGCTACTCTACCGTTGAGAACGCCCTGTATACGAGATGCGATAAGCTCAATTCCGTTTTCCCGGGCTATACGGCCGAGAGCACCTCATCCTTTGTCGACGCGGCTATGGACTATGCCTCGAGCTTTGAGTACAAGGACGAGATGGAGATCGAGATCATCAACGCCTCCGGGCGCGTGGTGCTGACCTCCACCGGCTTTACTGTCGAAGACGATCAGGATATGCCCGACTATAACCAGGCGATGAGCTCCGAAGATGGCTTTGCGAGCTTCACCGGCAACCTTAGCTCGGGCGAAAAGGTCATGGCCGTGACGCGCATAATCAAGAACTATGATGGGGATACCCTGGGAGCGGTACGCTTTGTGTCATCTCTGCGCAACGCCGATCAGCGTATATTCATCTATACCCTTATAGCGTCCTTTGTCGGTCTTATCATCATCACAGTGGTCGCGCTGTCAGGCAGCTATTTTATCCGTTCAATCGTACGCCCTGTACGCGCGATGAGCGAAACCTCCAAGCGCATAGCGCAGGGGGATTTCACTGCTAAGATAGATAAGATGTACAACGACGAGATCGGTGATCTGTGCGACAGTATCAACGATATGGCAAGTGAGCTGGACGCTAACGAAAAGCTCAAGAACGACTTTATCTCGCGAGTATCCCACGAGCTGCGCACCCCTCTGACCGCCATCAAGGGCTGGGCAGAGACCATGCAGTACGGTGTGCCCGATCGCATCACACTGGAAAAGGGCATGAGCGTCATCGTTAAAGAGAGCTCGCGGCTTACCTCGCTGGTAGAAGAGCTGCTGGACTTCTCCAAGATCCAGTCCGGCCGTCTGACCATGCAGATGGAGCGCATGGATATACTCGCCGAGATAGACGAGGCGGTATATATGCTGCGTGAGCGCGCCCTGTCCGAGGGCAAACATCTGCTGTATGACGATCCCGAGGATATGCCGGTCATCTACGGCGACCATAACAGGCTAAAGCAGGTATTCCTCAATGTCATCGACAACGCCCTCAAGTATACTCCCGAGGGCGGTATGATAGGCGTGCAGGTATATCGCGACTATAAGAACAATACCATCAAGATAGTGGTGGCCGACAACGGCTGCGGCATCAAGCCCGACGACCTGCCTAAGGTCAAGGACAAGTTCTTCAAGGCTAACCAGAAGATCAACGGCTCCGGCATAGGACTGGCTGTAGCCGACGAGATCATCACCATGCACAAGGGCACCCTCGAGATCGAGAGCTCGCCCGAGGTGGGCACCACCGTGACCATCACCCTGCCGATATATAACGAGGCCGCTATGCTCGACGCCGAAGAGCCGCCCGAGGAGCTGCCCTCTACCGCTACTGTCACTCCCTCCCCTGCGCCTGTGCCCAAGGCTCCTAAGAAAAAGCCGTAATCCAACCCTAAGAAGGATAGTATATGAAAAAACACAATAAACCCAACCAGAAGCGCATAACCTCTATCGGCGGCTCCGCCCTGATCGAAGGTATCATGATGCGCGGTCCCAAGCGCACTACGGTCGCCTGCAGGATCGATAAAGATAATATATATACAGAAGATATCGAAATAAAGACCTTTGCGTCACGTTCCAAGTTCTTCAGACTGCCGCTGATACGCGGTATCTTCGGCATGATAGACTCGATGCGCCTGTCATACAAGGCTCTGGCGCTCGCCGCCGATAAAGCTATGGAAGCCGGGACAGCCGAGGTCGAAGAACCTTCAAAGTTCGACAAGTGGCTGGAGGATAAGTTCGGCGACAAGATGATGAACATCATCATGGTCGTCGCCACAATCCTGGGCGTAGCGCTGGCTCTGGGACTGTTCGTGTTCCTGCCCAACTCGCTGTTTGACTGGACTCTCGGCGGCTTTTTCATCAAGCCCATCACCGAGAACTCCACCGCTCAGGAGCTGCTCAACGCCGCTAACGGCAAGGTGGATTACACCGTAGCCGGACAGATCATGAAGTCGGTCTTTGCCGGCGTGCTCAAGATAATGCTCTTCATCGGTTATCTGGCGCTGGTATCGCTGATGAAGGATATGAAGCGCGTGTTCCAGTATCACGGCGCTGAGCATAAGACGATATTCTGTTATGAAAACGAAGAGGAACTCACCGTAGAGAACGTGCGCAAGCAGACTCGCTTCCATCCCCGCTGCGGCACATCGTTCCTGGTAGTTACCCTGCTGGTGAGCATACTGGTGGGTATGTTCATCCCCGTAGCGCCCTTCGGCGTAAAATTCCTCAACCCGGTATTCAAGCTGCTGCTGGTCCCCGTTATGGTAGGCCTGGGCTATGAATTCATCAAGCTGTGCGGCAAGTATGACAACCGTATCACGCATTTTCTGGCGACTCCCGGCCTGTGGGCTCAGCGCATAACCACGCGCGAACCCGACGACGATATGATCGAATGCGCTATCACCGCGATGAAGGCCGTTATCCCCGAGGACGGCTCGGATATAGTCAATGACTGTTGCTTCACTGATCAACAGTCTTAAAGGACTGCTGACGCGCGGCTCAGCTGCCAACCCCGACGGCGACGCTATGTGCATAGTCGAAGCTGTGCTGGGATACAGCCGTGTGGATACCGTCATCCACGCCGACGACGAGGTTGCCGACGCTGACGCAGAACATATGACAGATATGGCTCGGCGCAGAGTCAGCGGCGAGCCTATACAATATGTAATCGGCTCATGGAGCTTTATGGGTCGCGACTATCATGTGGGTAAAGGCGCGCTTATACCGCGCGACGACACTGAGGTGGTCACCACAGCGGCGGCAAAGCTCATGAAGGATACCCCCTCCCCTGTTATCGTAGACCTGTGCTCCGGCACTGGCATCATCGCGATAACACTGAGCAAACTCATCCCCGGCGCGGATATCACCGCTGTTGAGAAGAGCGGCGAGGCATTCGCCTATCTTGCCGAAAATGCAGAAGAACACAACGCCGGAATAAGGCTGATACACGCCGATCTGCGCGACTGCGCAGTAGAGTTTGAGGACGGCAGCCTGGATATGATAGTATCCAACCCCCCCTACATCCCCTCGGGAGAGATCGCCTCTCTGCAGAGCGAGGTGCAGTATGAGCCCCGACTCGCGCTGGACGGCGGCGAGGACGGCTGCGACTTCTATTCGATGATACTCAGGCTGTATGCCCGTAAGCTGAGATCGGGCGGCGTGATCGCCTTCGAGATCGGCGAGGAGCAGTTCGATACGATCTCGCAAATGCTCATTGGATACGGCTTTTACGATATCAAAGGCTATACCGATATACAGGGTACCGTGAGAGCTGTTACGGCAGTAGCCTGATAACTCAAAGCAATTATTACAAATTAGAAACTTTGTTCGAATTTTCTTGATTATTCGACTCTTTTATGATATAATAGATATGTCAAAAACAGAAACCGTAAGGAGTAATGACTATGGCATTGGATAAGAATAAGGCGCTCGAGACCGCCCTGTCACAGATCGAAAAACAGTTCGGCAAAGGAGCTGTTATGAAATTGGGTCAGAACGCCCATATGAACGTAGGTCACGTATCCACCGGCTCGCTGTCGCTGGATATCGCGCTGGGCATCGGCGGTCTGCCGCGCGGCAGGATCGTCGAGATATACGGACCTGAGTCATCCGGTAAGACCACCCTCTCGCTGCACTGCATAGCAGAAGGCCAGAAGGACGGCGGCAACGTGGCATTCATCGACGTAGAGCACGCCCTCGACCCGGTATACGCCGCGGCAGTGGGCGTAGATGTAGATTCTCTTCTGGTATCTCAGCCCGACACAGGTGAAGACGCTCTTGAGATCGCAGAGGCGCTCATCCGCTCAGGCGCTATCGATGTCATCGTTATCGACTCGGTAGCCGCTCTGGTACCCAAGGCTGAGATAGAGGGCGAGATGGGCGACTCTCACGTAGGTCTGCAGGCTCGTCTGATGAGTCAGGCTCTGCGTAAGCTCGCCGGAGCTATCAACAAGAGCAACTGCGTAGCCATCTTCATCAACCAGCTGCGTGAGAAGGTCGGCGTAGTGTATGGCAACCCCGAGGTCACTCCCGGCGGCAGAGCTCTTAAGTTCTATTCCTCAGTACGTATAGATATCCGCCGCACCGAGACCCTCAAGGTCAACGGCGAGATGATAGGCTCACGCACACGCGCCAGAGTAGTTAAGAACAAGATCGCTCCCCCCTTCAAGGAGGCAGAGTTCGATATCATGTACGGCGAGGGCATCAGCCGCGTAGGCGAGCTGATCGACCTGTCGGTCAAGGCTGACGTTATCCAGAAGAGCGGCGCATGGTTCAATTACGGCGATGTCCGTCTGGGACAGGGCCGCGACAACGTCAAGGAAATGCTCAAGAACAACGACGAGCTTCGCGAGAAGATCGAAAAGGATCTTTGGGCAAATGTTGACAAGCTCGCCGCTCGCCCCAAAAAGCCTGCCAGATCTGCATCGGCCATGATCCCCGGCGCGCCTGCCGCTGCAGCTGCTCCGGCTCCTACCGCTAAGAAATCTTCCAAGATAGATATCCTGGTTGAAGAATAATGACTATAACCGCTATAGAGCCCCGGCGTAAGGGGCTCTGCGCCTTATATATCGACGGTGAGTTCGCCGTGAAGCTCGACGCCGAGGTGGTGCTGTCACACCGCTTTGACACAGGACGCGAGATAACGGACGACCAACTGCGCGAGTGCATACTCGACTCTGACCGCAAGAGGTGCAAGGACAAGGCTATGTGGCTCATATCATACCGCGACCACAGCCGCCGCGAGCTCAAGACCAAGCTGACGCGCGACTATCCCGAGGACTGCGCTGAGGCTGCAGTCACTCGCTGTCAGGAGCTGGGACTGATCGACGACGGCCGCTTTGCACGCAGATATACTGCCGATCTTATCAACCTAAAGCATCTCTCAGAGCGCGGCATACGACAAAAGCTGCGCGAAAAGGGCATCGACCGAGACCTGATCGACGAGGTGCTGGGCGAGTATCAGGTTGATGAGGCTGAACAGATACGCACCGTGATAGATAAAAAATACGCGCGCACCCTCTCGGATGAGAAGGTGCGCCGCCGTGCTGTTGCCGCTCTGCAGAGGATGGGATTTTCCTATGCCGACATAAAGAGCGTAATGGCCGAATATACTGACATTATGGAAGAGGAATACCTATGACCCACACAGTAGGCTTCGTATCCCTCGGCTGCGCTAAGAACCGCGTTGACGCCGAGATGATGATGCACCGGCTCAGAGAAGCCGGCTATAAGCTGATACAGGACGCCGCTATGGCGGACGTTGCCGTGATAAATACCTGCGGCTTTATCGAGAGCGCTAAGCAGGAGAGCATCAACGAGATACTCGAGCTCGCCGAGCTCAAGAAAGAGGGCAAGATCAAGGCTATCATAGTCACCGGCTGTCTTGCCGAGCGATACAACAGCCAGATCATGCAGGAACTGAGCGAAGTTGACGCTGTGATCGGCATAGGCAAGAATGCTGATATAGCCGACGTAGTCGCTAGAGCTCTGAGCGGCGAGCGTGTTGAGGACTTCCCCGACAAGCACCTGATGCCCCTCGACGGCGGCAGGGTGCAGAGCACCGAACAGCACTGGGCGTATCTTAGGATCGCCGACGGCTGTGACAACTGCTGTACATACTGCGCGATACCGCTCATCCGCGGACGATTCCGCTCACGCGAGATGGATAATATAGTAGCAGAAGCCGAAAGGCTGGTATATAACGGCGTTCGCGAGCTGAATGTTATCGCTCAGGATACTACGCGTTACGGTGAGGATATCTACGGCGAGCTGAAGCTCCCTGAGCTGCTGCGCCGCCTGTGCCGTATCGACGGTCTGCAGTGGATCAGGGTGCTGTACTGTTATCCCGACAGGATCACTGACGAGCTGCTCGACACCATACGTGAGGAAGATAAGATCGTCAAATACATAGACCTTCCCTTACAGCACAGTGAGGCGGACGTTCTGCGCGCGATGAACCGCCGCGGCGATAAAGAGAGCCTGCTGGAGCTCGTCAGCCATATCCGCGAAAAGATTCCGGGCGTAGTCCTGCGCACTACCCTGATAGCAGGCTTCCCAGGCGAGAGCGACGAGGACTTCGAGAGTTTGTCCGACTTTGTTGCTCAGGCACGCTTTGAGCGTCTCGGGTGCTTCGCCTACTCTCAGGAGGAGGATACTCCTGCCGCTCTGATGCCCGATCAGATTGAAGCTGAGATAAAGGAACGCCGCGCCGAGCTCATCGGCGAACAGGAAGCGTTCATCATGAACGAATGGTGCGACGGCATTGTGGGCAGCGACATAGATGTGATGGTGGACGGCTTTGACCGCTACGCAGAATGTTGGTTCGGACGCTCCGCGTACGACGCTCCCGAGGTCGATCCCTGCGTATTCTTCACCGTAGGCGAGCGCAAGCCTTCGCCCGGCGAGATAGTGCGCGTGCATATCACCGACCACATCGACTGCGACCTCACCGGAGAGATGATCTGATAATCCTCAGCCCTTAGGGGCGGAAAGGCATGGATAATGGTATGAAAAAAATGAACCTGCCTAATAAATTGACTATACTGCGTATCGCGCTGGTGCCGCTGGTGATGGCTGCGGTGCTTATACGCTTCCCGTTGAACTTCCTTGCAGCCGGACTCCTGTTCGGAGCGGCAGCGATCACCGACGCTTTTGACGGCAGGATCGCCCGGCGCGATAACCTGATCACCGACTTCGGCAAATTCGCCGATCCTCTGGCGGATAAGATACTGGTAGTTTCGGTGCTGATATGCTTCGTCAAGCTGGGGCTGTGCGGCGCGATACCGCTGGCGATCATCATGTTCCGCGAGTTTGCCGTTACATCGGTACGACTGGTGGCCGCCTCAAGCGGAAAGGTCATCGCGGCTAACATGTGGGGCAAGGTGAAGACCGTATCCCAGATGGTCGCGATCGTGGTGATCTTCGTGATGATGACCGTCACCGACTTTATGTCGCTGGCTCTGGTAGGAGAGGTCATCCCCATAGAGGTCCTGACCTCGGGTATAACTAACGTCGGTCTGGCCGGATACGATACCGTGCTATCGGTCTTTAACGTATTCAACATCATCGGTCAGGCGCTGATATGGATCTCAGCCGCCCTGACGGTAATATCCGGAGTCAAATATCTTGTGGATAATAAAAATGTGATCGCTGATATGTAGTAGTTGCAAAAAGCGATAGTATCGTATATAATAGTATAGATATGTAACGGCAGTGAGCAGGAGAAGTAACCTGACAGAAGCTGACAGAGAGGGCGGCGTATGCTGAAAGCCGCCTGAGTGGAAGTCAAGTGAAATGCACCTGTGAGCCGGTGACGGGAAATGTGTAATGCATGCTGAGTATCGTCATCCGTATGCCTGCGTTAAAGGCGCTGAGGGCTTCGCGAATATCCGCGGAGCTGAACTTGGGTGGAACCACGGCGATGTCGTCCCTTTGGATGACGTCGCTTTTTGTTATAATAATACTCGAAAAGAGTTGATAGATATGTTCAAGAATATGCGCGCCGACCTTGACGCGTATTTGGAGATGGATCCTGCCGCGCGTAGCAGAAGAGAAGTTTTCTTTCTCTACTCCGGATACAAGGCCGTGCGAAAATACCGCCGCGCCCACTGGTGCTATAATCATCATCTTAAGTTCCTCGCGCGCTATCTCAGCCAGCGCGCTCGCACCAAGACCGGCGTAGAGATACACCCTGCCGCTGAGATCGGAAAGGGTCTGGTCATCGACCACGGCATGGGAGTCGTGATCGGCGAAACGACTGTGATCGGCGACCATTGCCTGATATATCAGAACGTCACCCTAGGAGGTACCGGTAAGGAGCACGGCAAGCGCCACCCCACACTGGGCAACAACGTCATGGTGGGCTCCGGAGCTAAGGTGCTGGGACCCTTCAAGGTGGGCGACAACAGCCGCATTGCCGCAGGAGCGGTAGTGCTGAGCGAGATACCGCCCAACTGCACCGCCGTAGGCGTGCCTGCGCGAGTGGTGCGCATCAACGGCGAGCGTCCCGACCTGCTGGATCAGATACACTACGGCGATCCCGTAATGCAGGAGCTCTGCAGGATGCATAACGAAATCAACCTGCTACGGAAGGAGATCGAAAAGAAATGATTTTATATAATACCCTCGGCAACACCAGACAGCAGTTCGTCCCCCATGAAGAGGGCAAGGTCAAGATGTACACCTGCGGCCCTACCGTATACCACTACGCGCATATCGGCAACCTCAGGACATATATAATGGAAGATGTGCTGGAGAAGTATCTGCGCTATTCTGGCTATGACGTCCTGCGCGTCATGAACATCACCGACGTAGGACATCTCAGCTCCGACGCCGACACAGGCGAGGACAAGATGCTGGCCGGCGCAAAGCGCGAGCATAAGTCCGTTATGGATATCGCGCGGTTCTATACCGACGCATTCTTCAACGACGCCGGTAAGCTCAACATCAAGACCCCCGACGTGATCGAGCCCGCTACCAATTGCATACCCGAATTCATCGAGATGGTGCAGACCCTGCTGGACAAGGGCTACGCATATGTTGCCGGCGGCAACGTATATTTCGACACCTCAAAGCTCGACACCTACTATGTGTTCGGCAACATGAACGAGGATGAGCTGCAGGTAGGCGTGCGCGAGGACGTCGGCGAAGATGAGAACAAGCGCAACAAGACCGACTTCGTACTGTGGTTCACCAAGTCGAAGTTTGACGATCAGGAGCTCAAGTGGGAGTCACCGTGGGGCTTAGGATATCCGGGATGGCACATCGAGTGCTCCGCTATATCCATCAAGCACGCCGGAGAGTATCTGGACATCCACTGCGGCGGCGTGGACAATGCCTTCCCCCATCACACCAACGAGATCGCGCAGAGCGAAGCGTATCTGGGTCATCAGTGGTGCCCATACTGGTTCCACGTACTGCACCTCTTGGATAAGCGCGGCAAGATGAGCAAGAGCAAGGGCGGATTCTTGACCGTTTCTCTGCTTGAAGAAAAGGGCTATGACCCTCTCGCCTATCGCTTCTTCTGCCTGCAGAGCCATTATCGCAAGCCTCTGATATTCTCCTTTGAGAATCTGGATAATACCGTACAGGCTTATAACAAGCTGGTAGCGCGCATAGCTTCGCTGAAGGCTGACGGAGAACCCGATCCGAACGTCGCGCAGCCGTATCAGGCTAAATTCAAAGAGGCTCTGGACAACGATCTGAACACCTCGCTGGCGATAACCGCCCTGTATGACGTGCTCAAGGGCGATATCTCAGACGCGACTAAGAAATATCTGATACAGGACTTTGACCGCGTGTTGTCGCTGGGTCTTATCGAGGCCGCCGACCGCATAGTCAAAGAACAGCAGGAGGCTGAGCTTAAGAAGGCAGCTGAAAAAGCCGCTTATCTGACCGCAAAGTGCATCAGCGAAGACTGGCTCGCCGAACAGATATCGGCGCGCGCCGAGGCAAAAGCCGCCAAGAACTGGCCCGAAGCCGACCGCATCCGCGACGCCCTCAAGGATCTGGGCATCGTGATAAAGGACAGCAAGAATGGTTCCGACTGGGATATAATGTGATATGAAACACCAAAGCCGACTCATAGACGAGCCGGCTTTTTGCTGGTGCAGAGCGTCGGGAGGCGCGAAGGCCATCCCCGACAACTATTGTCCGAGCGCGCAGCGCGAGTTACCGACACCATTAACCGTTATCCATTCACCGTTAACCAAACTTCCCCTCATATTTCCCGCCTGTCTATCATATATATAGACCGGTGATCATATGAGATTTCTTGTACTTACACGTCGTCGGGCGCTAATCCTGCTGAGCTGCGTGCTGATAGCCGCGGTATGCTTCACGCTGGCCGCAAACACTGCCGGTAAGGTGGTGGCAGCCATGGGCGAGCCCCGAGAGATACCCATATACTATGTGGATACAGAGGATAAGGTGTGCGCTATATCCTTTGACGCCGCGTGGGGCAACGAACAAACGGATAACCTGCTGAATATACTGGATGAATACAAGATACACTCCACCTTCTTTTTGGTCAAACAGTGGGTGGATAAATACCCCGAGTCGGTGCGCGATATTGCCGCCCGGGGGCACGATGTAGGCAATCACAGCTCTACTCATCCCCACATGGCTCAGCTGAGCTCGTCGGAACAGCTGGAAGAGATAAACTCATGCAACGAGGCGATACAACAGCTCACCGGCTCAGCTCCGCGGCTGTTCCGCGCTCCGTACGGCGAGTATGACAACAGCCTGGTGCACTGCCTGAGGGATAAGGATATGTACTGTGTGCAATGGAACATCGACTCGCTGGACTGGAAGGATCCCACTGCTGACGATATGGTGCAGAGGATAAAAAAGAAGCTCGTCCCCGGCTCGATAATCCTGATGCACAACGGAGCGACAAATACACCGCAGGCTCTGCCGTTGATCATCGAAGCGATACAGGAGCAGGGATACAGGATCGTGCCGTTATCCGAGCTGATCCCCGAGGGCGACTATTATACCGACCATGAGGGCAAGATGATACTGACGACGCACGAATCTCAATCGCCGGCTTCAACTGAATAACAGCAAAAACAGGCGGCCGCTGATAACGGTCGCCTGAGTCTTTATCTTATTATCAGTATTTATACTCGACAATCTGCCACTTGCCGTCGGAGTCCTTAGAATAAGGATAATAACCGAAGCCATCAGCGATCGCCGGTATATCGACGGTCTTGTTATCGGAGCTGCCGGAGTTGAACACCACCTTAGCTCCCGCCGGTATCGTAGCCTTATATATACTTTTGCCGGTCGACGTCTTGCGTACGAATGTCATCTTATCGCCCGGCCATGTATTATGGGAACTGTCTGTCCACCAGTACAGGTAAGCCTTGCCCCAGTCCTGTGTATCGGTGAAATACACCGTGGCGGTATCGGACGGGCTGTCGTACCAGTCGCGTCTGAGCACGCTGTAGGTCACGTTATACGGACTCTCGTCAGAGATCGCATAGTATACCCTGCCCGACTGAGAGGTCAGGGGGATGTCGGCGGTCTTGATATCGTTATTACTGAAAACGATCCTGTCGTACAGCGCGGTATCCACCGTGATGGCATATATGTTCTCGGACAGAGAATTTGTCCTGACGTAGGTCGCCTTCTGTCCCGGCCACGGCTCAAGATACTTTCCGCTCGCAGCGTTCCACACATAGGCGTACACATGCCCTATGCCGCGGTTGTCGCTGAAATATACGGTGGTCGGCTTGACGCGCTTTTTGAGCTTTATGAAGTTATCCAGAGCCGCACTCATGGACACTGTATCGCCCTTGCGCGCAGCGCGCTTGAGCTCGGCGTACTCGACATAGGAGGCGTACTGACGGCACGACTCGAGCTGTGCCGATACCTCGGCGGATATATCCTGCTCACCGGTGGCGGCAGGACTCTTCTCAACAGGAAAGGAATCTGTGAGCTTAGCCAACTTGCGCTGGATGAGAGTAGCGTCAATTATATTGAGCTCGGGTTCTCCATTGACCTTGGCGGCTCGTAAGCCTTTATCCGAAAGCTGTTCCAGCTTAGCCAGATCCCTCTGGATAGCTGTGGCGTCCAGCACGGTCAGCTCACCATCACAGTCGGCGTCACCCCATATCATATCTGACTGTTCAGAGGGCTGAGTCATCTGCTCGGTGGGAGATTCTGTCAGCGTTTCTGTGGGCGGTTCTGTAGGAGATTCGCCCTCAGCAGTCTCGCCAACTATATATGTATACTGAGGATAGAGCTTGTTGTCGTGATAGTTGACTCCGCAGATCAGCACAGCGTCGGCATACGCGTCCATAAAATACCCTTGTGTTGTATCGTCATAAAAGGTCCGATCGAGTTCGCGCTTGCCATCGCTGTCATAGCTGAGCCGGGTGGTGTTGGCTGCCGACGGGACATGGAACATCAGGCAAGAGCTGCCGCCCTCATCCGAGAAGTTCACCCCGTCTCTGAGATCGACATGGGTGTGACCCGACAGCCAGATCACGTCACGATATCTCTCGATCATCTGCTTGAATCTCAGGTTGTTTGGATATCTCTCATCCGCTATCATAGAACCGCCGTACGCAGGATCGTCACGATCATCGCCTGCGCCGTATCCGGATATGAGCGAGTGCTGTATCAGGAATATGCGATGGCCGTCGCCGCTGTATTTTGCGAGCAGTCCCTCCGCCCAGTCCATCTGATCGTCAGAGAACTCGTCATGCTCCGAGGGGTCATGGTGCCCCTCTATAGCCATGAAGATATAATGGTCGCCTGACATGGGCTCGGTGAGATCGAAATACGGCTTGCGGCTCTTCATAGATGCCGCGCTGCCGTCCAGACCCGTGGCGGTTATGAACTCCTCTACTCCGCATATCACGCCGTAATCGCCGTAGTCGGCATAGCGCAGCTCATGGTTACCTATCGCCTCATACACAGGGCCGTCATAGTCTGATTCGGCAAGGATGCGCTGATACTCCTGCCATTCAAGGGTGGCTCCGGAGGCATTGGTGATCTGGTCGCCGGTCGTGACGATGAAGTCCGCTTTTCTGAGCTGAGAAACGTTCAGCGCCTGCAAGAAGTTCGCCGAAGCGTTGGTATAATAAGTGTTTGTACCGCCGTCCTGCTCATCTATATGTATATCCGACATCACGCCTGCGCGATACATGCGGTCGCTGTCGGTATAGAGCAACTGCTTGTATGACGGCAGATCGAATACTGCCGCGGCGGATGAGATATCGGGTGATACGCCGTCAGGCACGGCTATCAGCCTGCGCGCGCCGATCGGTATAGCTACCCTCTCGCCAAAGCTGTATCCGCCCCTGCCGGAGCGCACCTCAACACCGGCTATCGGGTAATAGCCGTCCAGAGCCGCATCATCATCGGCCCAGTACAGAAGATAGTCGCCGTCAGGCGCGCTTAGGGTGACCTCGCCCTGAGCATACCCGGCTCTGAGCCTGTCGGCTCCTGAAAAGGTATATTCGATTGTCGCTTCAACGGACTTGGCGTCGATCATCGTGATGCTCCCTGTGATCAAGATAACCAAGGTCATCAATAACCCGGTCAGCCTGCGCATTATCCTAACCTCCTTATATAAACAAAAAGACCGCCCATAGCATGAACGCAGGCAGTCTTTACCTTCCGTAGATGACCGCCTCCAGCACCTGCTCCTTGAGGCGCTCTAGGGGCGTGCGATCCGGAGTCAGCTCGGCTCCGGTGAGTCTGCGCTGAGGCAGACACGAGGCGGAGTTCTGACTCTTCATCTGTATAACTATATGCTCGTTCTTGACCAGCTCGAACAGCTTGTCAATAGTCGGACAGGTCTCAACGGCGCGGATGAGCTCCTGCTTGGAGTGCTGACGCTCCATGGCGAGCGCGGCCTCGCGCACCTGAGCCCTCAGGCTCTCCAGCGGCGAGATAGCAGGGTTCTTGGGCAGCTCCTGATATGGTATGTTAGAAGCCGCCTGCTGCTCCTTCATCTGTATAACGATGTGCTCATGCTGTACCAGAGCGCACAGCTGACCGATAGACTTGCAGTCGTCGATCGCCTTGAGCAGCTCGGGCAGAGACTTCTTTTTATATCCCTGCAGTTGCATAAGCACACCTCCTCATAATAAGCTAAGCTATATTATACTAAAAGTCGGGTGATTTTTCAAGTATCCGTAAACTTATTGTTAACTTTATTTACAATAATCGCGTATTGTGGTATCCTATATGTCGAAACAAACATTTTTTGCTCATACAGTCGGATATCTTGCCTGTATGACGACTAATTCGGAGGTCTTTTATGGCTTATCTGGACGACAACAATACATATACATCCGGCTCCGGTAAGGATCCGCTGGACGAGCTCGACAAGGAGCTGGCGGAGCTAAAGCTCACACTGGGCGAGCTGGACAGCTCTGAGCCCGTCACAAGCGAGCCGACAGAGGAGCCTGCATACGCTGTTCCGACCCCGGCTCCCACAGCTCCTATATATAAGCCTGCGCCTGCACCGGCTACGGTTGCTCAGCCGACGGTAGGGCCCGAACCTGACTATGAGGCAGAGGAAAAACACAGCAAGCCCATCGGGGGGATCATCATCGCAATCGTGTTGGGAACTGTCGTGCTGGCGGCAGTGGCGTATTTCATCTTCTTATCACCGTGGGGCATACAGTTGTTCGCGAATACCGAACCTACCGAACCTGCTACAGTGACCGTCAATGACTCTGAGTTGGGTACGATAACCCTTGACGTTGTCGACGGAGCGGATGTGAACACATACGACCCTGCCGGACTTACAAAAGATGACAGCGGCCTGTACGCGTACTATGTTAACGGTATAAAGGTCTCTGAGGCCGGTGTAGATCTCAGCGAATACCAGACCGATATCGACTTCACCGCAGTCAAAAATGCCGGCATCGACTTCGTTATGCTGCGCATAGGCGGCCGATACTATTCCGAAGAGGGCGGTATGTACAGCGACAACGCCTTCAAAAACTACTATCAACTGGCCAAGGCGGCCGGGCTGAAGGTGGGCTGCTACTTCTTCTCTCAGGCGGCGTCGGTCGCCGACGCTAAGGAGGAAGCGCAGTATACCCTGCAGCTGCTCGACGGTTTGCAACTCGACTATCCCGTCGCATTCGACTGGGAGACCATCGAAGACGATACCGCGCGCACCGACGACGTCACCGGAGAAGAGCTGACAGAGATAGCCAAGGCGTTCTGCGATACCATCAGCGCGGCAGGATATTGCCCGATGGTATATGCCAGCACCTCGCTGATACTCCAGAGCTACGACTTCAACACCATGAAGGACTACACCTTCTGGCTCGCCGACTATCGCGAGTTCCCCGACAGCGAGCGGATGTACTACAACTTTACCATGTGGCAGTATACCACCGATGGTCAGATACCCGGCATAAACGCCGCTGTGGATCTGAACCTCTGTCTTAAACCATAAACTAATCTACTAACAGCATCCCCCGACAATCGTGTCGGGGGATCGTTTTTACTTGAACATTTCCATCGCGCTGTCGCCGAGATTGCCCATAGCCTGTATGACCTTGTCGGCCTTTTTCTTAAGAGCCTTTTTGTTTGAGTCGAGCAGTATCTTAGCCATCACGCCCAGCGCGATTCCCGAAGCCATGCCTGCCAGCACGCACTTGACGGTGCCGCAGCCCTTCTTTTGCTCGCACATTTTATCCTTACACATCGTGACCTCCGTGAATCTTTAGAAATCAAGCTGATTTTGCTTGCAAATTTATTTTCCCCGTTTTACAATGGTATAGAGGTGACAAGATTTGGAAAATAAAAGTGAAAGCAAAACGCTGAACATAGTTCTCTTCGAACCGGAGATCCCGCAGAACACCGGCAACGTAGCACGCACCTGCGCCGCTACGGGAGCGCGGCTGCATCTTGTGCGTCCGTTCGGCTTTGAGATAACCGACCGCAACCTCAAGCGCGCCGGACTGGACTACTGGTATCTGGTAGACATCACCTACTATGACAGCATAGATGATTTCTTTGAAAAGACCGCCGGGGGCGAATACTTCTTCTATTCTACTAAAGCTCTCCATACTCACAGCGAGGTCAGCTACCCCGACGGCGCTTATATCATTTTCGGCAAGGAGACGCGCGGTATCCCCGAGCATGTACTGATGAGATATCCCGACCGCTGCGTGCGCATCCCCATGATAGATGAGGCGCGATCCCTGAACCTCGCGAACTCGGTCGCCGTCGGCTGTTATGAGGTACTCAGACAGTGGGGCTATCCCGAGCTGCAGACCGCCGGCGAGCTGCACCGGCATAAGTGGAACGAGCCTTCCCCTTGGGGGGGAGGTGTCGCTCGCGAGAGCGACGGATGAGGGGCTGACATATCCTATGCTTTCATGGATTCACAGATAATAGATGCTAAAACTAAAAAGTGTGATAGACTCAAAGTGAGCTTATCACACTTTTATTTTTCACTATTTGATAATCCGGCAAGATAATCTAGCGAAACGTCATAAAACTTAGCCAGCTTGATCGCGATTGATAAAGGAAGATCGCGCTTTCCTTGTTCGTAATTGGTGTAAGTCGTCTTGTGCATATGCAGTTTTTCTACCAGTTGATTCTGCGTCAGATCATGGTCTTCTCGCAAATCTCTCAATCTTCTGTAATATGGCATAGGTTATTCTCACTTATAATTCTTTGCTCTTGATTATACTATTGACATAATACAACAAATGATGTATAATGTAGCAAAAATACAACATATGATGTATTTAAGGCGATAGATGGTATTTTTGTGAACTGTAAGTCAATAACCGAGAATAGAAGTCGATGGCTTAAATCACTGAATAGGGCTGATATTAATAGATGTCAAAGGAGAAGGATAAACCAACAATATAGGAGGTTGTTAGATGTATTGCCAAAACTGCGGGCGCGAAATCGCGGATAATGCAGTTGTTTGTCCGTTTTGTAATCCGCATAATACCTCAAAAAACCAACAAAATCCAACGGGAGCCACAGATAATACGGATAAAAACGTTATAGACCTGACCGGTCAAACACAAATCCATTCTCCTGATAAGAAAAAGGATAATGGTATTATTGCGACTGCGGTTTTGACATTCATCGGATGGATTGCTTTTTTGATTATTTCTTATCTTATCGGCTATAATTACAGTAAAAATTATTGGTCAAGTTCAGGCAGCAATGTCGCCTTACCTGTTATGTTAAGTTCTACTATTTCCGTCGGCCTGATTGGAACCCTGATTGTGCTTTTCAAAAAAGCAAAGTATAAATCTGCATCTTCAAAGATCAATACAAAATTATTTGTCTTGTATAGCATTTTATCGGCCTTTGTACCTGCCCTGATTTGTTCACTCTCCTACGCTAAATGCTTTGAAGGTAATACTGGCGATTTGATACAGGTTATTTCCTCCTTCTGTGTATTTCCGTTATCAATTATTCATTTGGCGCATACTTTGAAACTGGCTTCCTACGGAAATACAAACGATATGATAAAGGTTTTACTGGCTTACTTTTTGGGCTTTGGTCTGAGTGGTCTGTTGGGTCTGGTATTCATCAAAGTATTCGCATTGTTTGCTATAGGAATGGTTATTTGCGTTATTGCAGTGATAGCATTCTTTTCAAGCGGTGGTTTTATTATCATAGAAAGGAACAGATAATTATGGGATTAATTGGCGGACTTATCAGAAGTAGTAGAAATATCTACAATGAAGTAAATTCAGTAAAAAATGCTAACAAAGAAATCTATGATCAGATGGATAAGTTGAGAAACTCCTATCAATATGCCGATATCTTCTATAGATTGGTGGGAGATGTCAATCATCCTCCGTGTGAGATCGAATGGACAAAGAATGGAACATTCTATACTCAGGGTTGGGAGCCTCGCACCAATAACTATGAGCCGTACTCGACCGCTAAGTATCAGGATGTCAATACGACTATTCTGATTGCTAATGCTTTGTTAGCCTTAATTCAGGAGAGTTATCCCAATGTATATGATTTCCCGGGAATGACTTTTCGAGAGATAGAAGCCGGTACAGACACATATAAACTCATAATGAACCGCTCCTTTTTGGGGCAACACTTGATCCCTGCTTTTCTTCCGGAACGTAATTCTGCTCAACCCGAACAAACAAACACAGCAAGTAGCCAATTTTGCTCAAAATGCGGAAGTCGCCTTGCGCCGGAAGCAATATTCTGTACCGAATGCGGCAACAGAATTCGGTAAATATTCATAAGCCAGAAATCAGAATCATATTCCAAACCATTTAAGCTATGAAGCGACAAACTTTGCTTCATAGCTTTTGTATTATTTCTAAAAAATCACTCATATTATTCTATTTTTCTATTGCAATATGCTGATACTTTATTATATAATTAAGCTGTAATATATTGGGGATTGCCGAGCTCGGTTAGCGAGAGGCAACCTCAACCATACAGAAAGGATGATTCACTATGAAACTCAACAAGTATTCCGTTGACGACATCAACTTCAAGGGCAAGAAGGTCCTGTGCCGCTGCGACTTCAACGTACCGCTCAAGGACGGCGTGATCACTAACGACAACCGTATCACTGCCGCTCTGCCTACCATCAAGAAGATCATCGCCGACGGCGGTCAGCTCATCCTCTGCTCCCATCTGGGCAAGCCGAAGAACGGCCCCGAGGAGAAGTTCTCGCTGGCTCCCGTTGCGGTCCGCCTCTCCGAGCTGCTGGGTCAGGATGTAGTATTTGCTAACGACGACGAGGTAGTCGGCGCTAACGCAAAGGCTGCCGTAGCCGCCATGAAGGACGGCGACGTCGTTCTGCTGCAGAACACCCGTTTCAGAAAAGAAGAGACCAAGAACCTCGAGCCGTTCAGCAGTGAGCTCGCCTCTCTGGCTGAGGTATTCGTTATGGACGCTTTCGGCTCCGCTCACCGCGCTCACTGCTCCACAGTAGGCGTGACCGATCACATCAAGGAGACCGCCGTAGGTTATCTGATGCAGAAAGAGATCGATTATCTGGGCAACGCCGTAGAGGCTCCCGTACGTCCCTTCGTAGCTATCCTGGGCGGCGCTAAGGTCGCGGACAAGCTGAACGTTATCTCTAACCTGCTCGAGAAGTGCGACACCCTCATCATCGGCGGCGGCATGGCTTATACCTTCGCCAAGGCTCAGGGCAAGGCTATCGGCACCTCTCTGGTAGACGACACCAAGCTCGACTACTGCCTCGAGATGATCAAGAAGGCTGAGAGCCTGGGAAAGAAGCTCCTGCTGCCCGTAGACGTAGTCACCACCAAGAGCTTCCCCGATCCTATCGACGCTCCCATCGACACCGAAGTTTTCGCTGCAGGCGAGATCCCGGATGACAGAATGGGTCTGGATATCGGCCCCGAGACACAGGCTCTGTACGCAGAGGCTGTCAAGAGCGCAAAGACCGTAGTATGGAACGGCCCCATGGGCGTGTTCGAGAACCCGATCCTCGCGGCCGGCACCATCGCTGTAGCTAAGGCTCTGGCAGAGACAGACGCTACCACCATCATCGGCGGCGGCGACTCAGCTGCGGCTGTAGTAAACCTCGGCTTTGCCGATAAGATGAGCCACATCTCCACCGGCGGCGGCGCTTCGCTCGAGTATCTCGAGGGCAAGGTACTGCCCGGTATCGCGGCTATCGCTGACAAAGACTGATCATAACTCTCAGAGGGCGGCATAACTCCGCCCTCTGTTACCATCAATGAAAGGATAATCACCATGAAGAAAGATATCAGAAAGGCGATAATCGCCGGCAACTGGAAGATGAACAAGACCCCCTCCGAGGCTAAGATCCTGCTGGGCGAGATAGCTCCGCTGGTAAAGGACGCAGGCTGTGAGGTAGTAGCGTGCGTACCGTATGTAGACCTCGCCGCCGCCATCGAGGCGACTAAGGGCACCAATATCAAGATCGGCGCCGAGAACTGTCACTGGGCCGAGAGCGGCGCCTTTACAGGCGAGATCAGCACCGGAATGCTCAAAGAGATCGGCGTAGAATATGTAGTGCTCGGTCACTCTGAGCGCCGTCAGTATTTCGGCGAGACCGATGAGACCGTCAACAAGCGCACCAAGGCCGCCCTCGCCGCAGGTCTGAAGCCTATCGTATGCGTAGGCGAACTGCTGTGGGAGCGCGAGTGCAACATCACCGAAGAGGTAGTCGGCAGACAGATCAAGCTCGACCTGTGGGATGTTTCCGAAGAAGAGCTCAAGAACGTAGTTATCGCATATGAGCCCGTATGGGCCATCGGTACCGGCAAGACCGCTACTGCCGAGCAGGCCGAGGAAGTTTGCGCGTATATCCGCGAGTGCCTTAAGAAGCTGTATAACGACGCTGCCGCCGAGGCAGTCACCATCCAGTACGGCGGTTCCATGAACGACAAGAACGCCGATGAGCTGCTGCAGAAGACCAACGTTGACGGCGGTCTGATCGGCGGAGCTTCACTGGTAGCTGAGAAGTTCGCGGCCATCGTAGACGCCGCTACAAGGAACTGATAATCACAACGAGGTTATTATTATGAAAAAACCTGTAGCTTTAATCATAATGGACGGCTTCGGCATCGCGCCTAAATACGGCAACGCGATCGTCGAGGCGCGTACCCCATATCTGGATCAGCTGTTCTTCAAGAACCCGGTCACCATGATCGGAGCCTCCGGCATGGACGTAGGTCTGCCCCACGGCCAGATGGGCAACAGCGAGGTCGGCCACACCAACATCGGCGCAGGCCGCATCGTATATCAGGAGCTGACCCGTATCACCAAGTCCATCGAGGACGGCGATTTCTTTGAGAACGAGGTGCTGTGCAAGGCCGTTGATAACGCCATAGCCAATAACAGCTCCCTGCATCTCTTCGGTCTGCTGTCCCCCGGCGGAGTTCACAGCCACAGCACTCATATGTACGGCATCCTTGAGCTTGCGAAGCGCAAGGGGCTTGAAAAAGTATATATCCATGCCTTCCTCGACGGCCGCGACGTGCCGCCCAGCAGCGCGAAGGAATATGTAGCAGAAGCAGTCGACAAGTGCGCAGAGATCGGCGTAGGCAAGATAGCCACCGTGATGGGCCGCTACTATGCCATGGATCGTGACAACCGCTGGGAGCGCGTAGAGCGCGCATATGCCGCCATCGCATACGGCGAGGGCGTTGACGAGACCGATCCCGTAGAGGCCGTACAGCACTCTTATGACAACGGCGTGACCGACGAGTTCATGATCCCAGCTGTCATCTCCGGCGGCGATACCGTAAAAGAGGGCGACTCGGTAATCTTCTATAACTTCCGTCCCGACCGCGCTCGCGAGATCACACGTACCTTTGTGGATCCCGATTTCTCCGGCTTTGAGCGCAGGAACGGCTTCTTCCCCCTCACCTATGTGTGCATGACCCAGTACGACGCGACCATGCCCAATGTTGAAATCGCATTCAAACCCCAGAAGCTGACCAACACCATGGGCGAATATATGTCTCAGCTCGGCAAGACCCAGCTGCGTATCGCCGAGACAGAGAAGTACGCTCATGTAACGTTCTTCTACAACGGCGGCGTTGAAAAGCAGTATGACGGCGAGGACAGGATACTGGTCAAGTCGCCGGCTGTCGCCACCTATGACCTGCAGCCGCACATGAGCGCGTATGAAGTCACCGAAAAGTGCGTAGAAGCTATAAAGAGCGGCAAATATGACATGGTCATCCTCAACTTCGCTAACTGTGACATGGTTGGTCACACAGGCGTATTTGAAGCCGCTGTCAAGGCTGTTGAGGCCGTTGACTGGGGCGTAAAGAAAGTGACCGACGCCATCGCCGAGATGGGCGGCGTGACCTGCATCACTGCCGACCACGGCAACGCCGACCGCATGATCGACCTGGACGGCACTCCCTTCACTGCTCACACCACCAACCCCGTGCCCTTCTGCGTAGTAGGTTATCCCGAGTGTAAGGAGCTTCGCGCAGGCGGCGTGCTCGCCGATATCGCTCCCACGATGCTCGACATCATGGGCATCCCTCAGCCCGAGGAAATGACCGGCAAGAGCATGATCGTAAGATAAGCAGCATGATGCTGCACCCGGTTCCGCCTTTTGCAAATCAAATAATTATGTAACGCTTCAGCAACGGCGGAGCAAAAACGCATAAGTAAATCACCGTATCGGGATCGCTCCTGAATACGGTGATTTTTTATCTCAGTGATTCACAAAAGTTTTTTATCTTTTCCTCGTTCTCCTGCGACGGTTTATCGACGGGGTCGATGAGCGATATCTGAGCTTCAAAGCCATCTATCTCCAAAAGCTGTCTGAGCTTCTCCGCAGCCTTATCGTCGCCGCCTCCCGAGAAGCACAGGAAGAGCGCGAGCCTCTTGCCGCGCAGGGCGTCGCGATTCTCTGCTATGAACGTCCTCAGCGGCGGAGCGATGTTGCTTGCCCATACAGGAGAGCCGAATATCACCCTGTCACAGCTGCTGTCAAAGCTGTACGGCTGCAGACGGGGCTTCTCGCCCATCACGGCGCTTTTGCCGCCCCAGATGAACTTGCGAAAGCCCTTGGACGGATACTCCTTGACGGGTTCCAGACGGACGGTATCCGCGCCCAGCTCTTCGGCGATCTTGAGAGCAGTCTGATGTGTATTGCCGCTCATTGAATAGTATACAACGGTAGTTTTCATTGGATCACCTCAAATAAATAACTCTTTTAACTCTCTTTGTGGGATTACTGCGGCGATATGATCGCCTCGCAATGATGATCAAAAGTAGAAAATGTCCTCGAACTTTTTATCCAGCGCAACACACATGATCAGCGCGAGCTTCGCGGTCGGATTGAACTGACCGGTCTCGATGGAGCTGATGGTGTTGCGCGATACGCCCACCATCTTAGCCAGCTCAGCCTGCGACAGCCCCTTCTCCTTGCGAACAGCGGCAAGATTGTTCTTGAGTGTCAGTCCGCCGCTCATTATGACATCACCCCACAAAGCTGCAGGATCCACAGCACAGTCCATACCGCCGCGCCGACGCCGTATGCGAGAGCTACAAACAGCTCGTGCTTCTTCCCTATCAGGCGATATTTGGTGAAGAACGCGACGAACGCCATAACGAACATCGCCATGTTGCAGCCGTAGCTGATGCGGTGCATGACGATGGCTTCAACGATATCGACCGCGATGATGAGGCAAATACCTACCAGATACGCGAGGTACGCGCCCTTGCGCTGAGCGTCAAGATCGGCTACGTCAGCGCCTTTGTTCTCAGCCTGAGCCTGCTTCAAGATATCTTCTCTATTCATTTATATCATCCTTTGCCAAGTTTTATTGTCATCATTATATCACCGCCAAGTTTACTTGTCAATAATTTTTGCAAAGTTTTCTTGTCAAAATTTGTATAAGAAACGCTCTGCCGTTGCCGACAGAGCGTTAGTTGCTATATTATCAGATTATTCGGCCTCAGCCTTGGCAGCCTCGATGACCTTCTGAGCTACCTGCGCAGGTGCATCCTCGTAGCGCTCGAAGGTGAATGTGAAGGTGCCGCGACCCTGGGTGCACTGACGCATGAAGATGGAGAAGTCAGCCATCTCAGCCATCGGTACCTCAGCCTCTACGATCTGCATGCCGCCCTCGCCTGCGTTCATACCGAGAACGCGGCCGCGACGCTTATTGACCTCGCCCATGATATCGCCCATGTTAGCGTCCGGAACGGTCGCCTTGAGGGTACCTACGGGCTCTAACAGAGCCGGTTTAGCCTGAGGGATACCGGCCTTGAAAGCCAGCTGAGCAGCGGTCTTGAATGCCATTTCGTTGGAATCGACGGGATGATACTTGCCGTCGTACAGAGTAGCCTTGACGCCAACAACCGGATAGCCAGCCAGAGGACCGGCCTTGATGGAGTCGCGCAGACCCTTTTCAACAGCCGGGAAGAACTGCTTGGGAACGGAGCCGCCGACAACTGCGATATCGAACTCGAGACCGTCGCTGTCGCAGGGTTCGAACTTGATCCATACGTCGCCGTACTGACCGGAACCGCCGGACTGCTTCTTATGCTTGCCTTCTACATCGGATCTGCCGCGGATGGTCTCGCGATAAGCGACCTTGGGCTGCTTGAGCTCAACGTCTACGTTGAACTTAGCCTTGAGCTTGGTCACGACTACGTCGAGGTGCTGCTCGCCCATACCGGATACTACCAGCTCCTTGGTCTCGGGATCGCTGACATACTTGATGGTGGGATCCTCTTCTACCAGACGTGCAAGACCCTGAGCGACCTTATCCTCTTCTCCCTTCTTCTTGGGATAGATAGCCATCGAGAATGAGGGAGCAGGATAATCGATGCCGTTGAGGATGACCTTGCGTGTGGGGGAGCAGAGTGTATCGCCTGTGTTAGCTGCGGTGAGCTTGGGGATAGCGCCGATATCGCCGGCGGTAACAGCGGAGGCGTCCTCCTGCTTTTTGCCGCGGACAGTCAGGACCTTAGAGATACGCTCCTGGTTGCCTGTGCGCATATTTACGAGAGGAGTATCGGTAGAAACCTTACCGGATACTACCTTGAAGTAGCTGAGCTTGCCTACGAACGGGTCGGCAACAGTCTTGAAGATAACAGCAGCTGTGGCAGCCTTGTCGTTGACCTCTACATCTACGGGATCGCCGTTGACGTCAACGCCGGTCTCGCCGCCCTTGGCCTCAGCCGAGGGAGCCAGCCATGTCAGAGTGGTGAGGAACTGCTCGATGCCGTAGGTGCTGGCAGCGTCGCCGCAGAATACGGGGCAGATGGAACCGTCCTTAACGCCCTGGGATACGCCTGTGATGATCTCTTCGGGGGTGAACTCCTCTTCCATAAAGAACTTGTCCATGAGCTCCTCGGAGGTCTCGGCTACAGCCTCTTTGATGGCCTCGCGCAGGCCCTCAAAGCGATCGCCCATCTCGGGGATGATAGCTGTGGGAGATGCATTGCCCTTCTTATCATAAGTATATGCCTTATACTCAAGCAGGTTGATGTATGTATTAGCCTGACCGTTCTCGATATGAGGAACGATGATCGGGCATACGGAGGGACCGAAGGTAGCCTTCAGATCCTCGAGTACGCGATAGAAGCGAGCATCCTCGTCGCATACGCCGTTAACGAAGAAGATCTTGGTCAGACCTTCCTGATCGGCGGCCTTGACAGCCTTCTCTGTACCGACGTTGATACCGTCCTTGGCAGATACAACGATGACTGCGCTCTCAGCCGCGCGGTAACCCTCATAAACACCGCCCTCAAAGTCGAACAGACCGGGGGTGTCGATGATATTGATCTTAGTGTTCTTCCACTCTAAGGGAGCTACTGCGGTAACTATAGATACCTGTCTGCGGATCTCTTCGGGATCGTAGTCGAGCTGGGTGTTGCCGTCGGCGATCTTGCCCAGTCTGTCAGAAGCCTTTGCCAGATAGAGCATAGCCTCTGCTACAGAGGTCTTACCGGCGCCGGAGTGACCGGCCATAGCGATGTTGATGATGTGTTTAGCGTCGTACTGTTTCAAATAAAAAACTCCTTTCAAGAGCAATCTTACTGTAATATAACGCGGCAGGGAGGCAACAGCACAGCCCCTATACGCCGAACTACCATAATATTATATAACAAATTCGGGTGCTGTACAATAAAAATGATATTTTGAGAGGTAAAATCCACTAAACCTCTAAAAAGCGGCCTTGCATTTTAGTAATATTGCACAAACCTCGCTCAGCTATATATTCAGTATACCGGTCGCGGCAGAGCTTTTCGGATATTTTTTGAAATTCGGTATTGACTTTTAGTAGAGGCAGTAATATAATGATATCAGGTTAGCGTGCGCTAACTGTATTTTGAGTGTACTGGTTAGCTTTTGCTAACTGAACAAAGGAAGTGATGTTATGCCTTTGACTCTTGCCGCGTTATCCGAAGAATATATCATACGCCGCGTAGGCGGAAGCGAAGAGGTTCGCGCCCATCTGCAGAACCTGGGCTTTGTACCCGGGGGTACGGTCATGGTAGTAAGCGCTATCTCCGGCAATCTTATCGTCAATGTCAAGGGCACAAGGGTCGCCGTTAGTAAAGAAATGGCGCAAAGGATAATAATATAGAGAACAGTTAACAGAGAATAGAGAACAGTGAATGGTGGGCTCCGCCCACACCCGAATATTATAATTGATCGTGCAAAGCGAGACACCTTCACTGTTATCTGTTATCTATTATATGATTTAACAAGGAGGTAGAATATGGATACATTAAGAGATGTCGCGATCGGCAGTACATGTACGGTCAAAAGGCTGCACGGTGAGGGCGCTGTTAAGCGCCGCATCATGGACATGGGTATCACCAAGGGTGTTGAGGTCAAGGTGCAAAAGGTTGCTCCCTTGGGCGATCCGATGGAAGTCACTGTGCGCGGATATCAGCTATCCATCCGCAAGGCCGACGCCGCTATGGTAGAGGTGGAGTGATACACATAAAGATAATGTCATTCTGAGGCAACGCCGAAGAATCTTATAGCAGACGGCAGTCGAAAGATCCTTAACTTCGTTCAGGATGACGCTCCGAATTAATTTTTGGATATTGGTTAGCGTCAGCTAACCTAGAAATGAGGTATACATATGAAAATCACGATTGCCTTGGCAGGCAACCCGAACAGCGGTAAGACAACGCTGTTCAATGCTCTGACAGGTGCGAATCAGTTTGTCGGCAACTGGCCCGGCGTTACTGTAGAGAAAAAGGAAGGTAAGCTCAAAAAGCACAGCGACGTTACGATCACCGACTTACCCGGTATCTACTCGCTCTCTCCGTACACCATGGAGGAAGTCGTAGCACGTAATTATCTGGTCGACGAGCGTCCCGACGCTATCCTGAACATCGTGGACGGTACGAACTTGGAGCGCAACCTGTACCTGACTACTCAGCTCTGCGAACTCGGTATCCCGGTCGTCATTGCCATCAATATGATGGACGTAGTAGAGAAATCCGGCGTGAAGATCAACACCTCCGAGTTGAGCCGTCAGCTGGGCTGCAAAGTCGTTGAAATCTCCGCGTTAAAGGGCAAGGGGATTCAGGAATCTGCCGAGGCTGCCATCAAAGCCGCCGAAGAAAAGAATCCCGTTCCGAAGCATCCATTTGAAGGCTCAGTCGAGCACGCGATCGCGCATATCGAAGAAGCATGCGTCCATGATCTGCCCGAAGAACAGCAGCGCTGGTACGCGGTCAAGATCTTTGAGCGTGACGAGAAAGTCATCGAAAAGCTGGGACTCAGCGAATCGACGCTTGCTCATATCGAGAAAGATATCAAAGCTGTCGAAGAAGAATTTGACGACGACGCGGAATCGATCATCACCAACGAGCGTTACGTTTACATCGGCAAGATCATCAACAGCGTATATAAGAATAAACAGAAGAATCAACTCTCGACCTCCGACAAGATCGATAAGGTCGTTACCAACCGCTGGCTCGGTCTGCCGATCTTCGTGCTCATCATGTTCCTTGTGTACTACATCGCTATGGTCGGAGTCGGCAAAGCATCGACTGACTGGGCAAACGACGGGTTGTTCGGAGACGGCTATCACCTGTTTGGTATCGGTACCGCACAGGCGGAAGAACAGGCTGACGCAATCAGCGTATTGAACAGTGCCGGAGGAGCTGCCGGAAACGAAGAACTGTTAGCTGCGCTTGATTTTGAAAGCGAAGATTATAACGCCGAGACGGCTGTTAAAGCGGTCAACAGTTTCGCATCAAGCGTTAAAGATACCGATGAGTTCACCTATGAGGTTGAAGACGAAGATACCCTTGAGGTATCCGAAGAAACAGTCACCGGCGAAGATGTGAAGTCTGCTGCCGAAACTTTTGAGAAGAACGAAGGAAAACCAAACGATCCCGCTGAGTTCGGCGTATGGGTTCCCGGTATCCCTAAGATCGTAGAAGGCTGGCTGGAAGCGGCGAACGCTCCCGAATGGCTGTCCGGTCTGATCCTCGATGGTATTATCGGCGGCGTCGGCGCGGTACTCGGATTCGTACCGCAGATGCTCGTTCTGTTCCTGCTGTTAGCTTTCTTGGAGGCCTGCGGCTACATGGCGCGCATTGCCTTCGTCCTCGACCGTATCTTCCGCAGATTCGGTCTTTCGGGTAAATCCTTTATCCCGATCCTGATCGGTACAGGCTGCGGCATCCCCGGCATCATGGCATCGCGTACCATCGAGAACGAACGTGACCGCCGTATGACGATCATGACGACCACCTTCATCCCCTGCGGAGCCAAGATACCGTTCATTTCGATGATAGCGGGCGCGATCTTCGGCGGATCTCCGTGGATCGCGACAGGCGCTTACTTCATCGGCATGGCGGCGATCATCATCTCCGGCATCATGCTGAAAAAGACCAAACCCTTTGTGGGCGAGCCTGCTCCCTTTGTTATGGAGCTGCCTGCCTACCATTGGCCGACCATTGGCAACGTACTCCGTTCCATGTGGGAGCGCGGCTGGTCGTTCATCAAAAAAGCCGGTACCATCATCCTGCTTTCTACCATCGTACTCTGGTTCCTGAGCCGCTTCGGCTGGGTCGACGGCACATTCGGGATGCTCAGTGAAGAGGATATCAAGTATAGTATGCTGGCGGCGTTCGGAAACGCGATCTCGTGGATCTTCGCACCCCTCGGCTGGGGTAACTGGGAGGCAACGGTCGCTTCTATCACCGGTCTGATCGCGAAGGAGAACATCGTCGGTACGATGGGCGTGCTGTACGGCGGCGGCGACAAGTCCGTGTGGCAAACTCTGGCTGATCCGGCAGTATTCACACAAATCACCGGCTTCTCGTTCCTCGTGTTCAACCTTCTGTGCGCTCCCTGCTTTGCGGCGATGGGCGCGATCAAGAGAGAGATGAACTCCGCCAAGTGGACGGCGTTCGCTATCGCCTATCAGTGCGGCTTCGCTTATGTGATCGCTCTGTGCATCAACCAGATCGGCGGCGCTTTCACCGGCAATCTGAATGTGATAGGACTGATCATATCCATCCTGTTGATCATCGGTATGCTGTTCATGCTCTTCAAGCCGTATAAAGAAGCAAATAAGCTAACCAAAAAGGTGAAGATAAAATAACTGTCATTCCGACGCTCAACGCCCCCTTTGCCTAAAGGGGGACCGCCGTTCGGCGGTGGAGAGTTACAGGCTGTGGCGATCCCCCTCTCTTGCGATCTGCTTCAACGATAAGGGGATTGCCACGTCGTCGGCTCTGCCGACTCCTCGCAATGACAATATATAAAAGGAGATGATCATATGATCCAATGGATATCGAGCAATATCTGGACTATCATTATTTGCGCCGTGCTGTTGGCGGCGGTAGCAGCGATCATCATCGGCATGATACGCAAGAAGCGCTGCGGTAAATCCGTAGTATGCAGCTGCGGCAGCTGCTCATGCTGTCCTATGGGAGACAGCTGTCACAAGCAATCATAGTTTTCCTCTTATCAATATATTAAAAGGCCCGGAACAGCTCATCTGCTCCGGGCCTTTAGTATACATCGTTTTCAGTTAAGATAGTTATCCCATCTATCGCCGATGAGCCTATTCTCCAGCCTTAAGAGGCGTTCGCGCAGCTTGAGCTTGCGGAACAGCAGTTCGCGTATCCAGTCGATCAGCGAACAGCTGATGAACACAGCGACCGCTATACCTATGACAGCCAGCCCCATCAGCGGCGCGCCGAGCTCGGTCAGAGCGCCCATGCTGTTCTTGAGCAGCTTGTCTCTCACCAGCGGCGCGTAGTGTATCAGATATACCGAGAACGCCACCGGAGCGAAGAAGGTTATGATCTTCTGCAAAGGCTTTGAGCGTACATCCAGTTTAGCGAAGAACATGAACAGTGCCACAGCGGCTATCACTACCGCCGGAGAATAATACCTGCACAGATACTTGTTGACATCCTTGCCTCCGGGCATCGACGGATACGAATGCTTGAAATAATCGAGCACCAGCTCCGACGCAAATGTGACCGCGGATGCTAGGACATATACCAAGAAACACCTGAGCTTAGTCACCTTCTTGAACAGGTCATACTTGCGTATATATCCGCCCAGCAGATACATAGCCGACAGCCACCATCCCGAGCATCCGTTATCATCTATGCGGAAGATATCCTTGTTAGGGATGGTCTGGATCACACACATCGCCAACAACACGCCCAGAACCAGAGCGCCGGACTGCTTTTGAGTCAGCTTGTTGAGCGCCAGATTGAACAGCGGTATCAGCAGGAACATGATGAAGTACGCCGTAAAGTACCAGTAATGCTCGAAGATAACGGGGAAGAACGATTTAGGCCAGCGCTGCCAGCCCATCTTGTCCGGCCAGACTATCTGGAACACCAGCGTTACGCCGACGGTGTAAAAGACCACCCTCAACCACAGCATCGCGAGATTGGTATAGCGATAACGGGAGCTAATGCCGAAGTATCCGCTGATCAGCGCAAAGCAGTTGACGCAGCAGTAACAGAACGTCTCCAGAAACCATGCCGTAAAGTATTCGGCAGTAAAAGGACTCCCCTGATCGATAGTCAAGAATATACCGCCCTTGGACAATATGTGCATGATAAGGACCATGAACATACTTGCGCTCCTGAGAGCGTCCAAGCCGTAGCTCCTCTTACTGTCGACCGGCACCAAAGTACCTGAACTCATTTTATGACCTCCAATACCCCTTTTGTCCTAAATATCTTAGCATATATACCCACAAAAGACAAGTGCAAACAGCTCTTTCAGTACGGCCGCTTGACGATATACGCGCCGAAAGGAGCCAGCGACAGCTTGGCTATCTTAAAGAACTGCAAGCCGAACGGTATGCCTACTATGGTAGCGCACCACAACAGACCTATCACCGCGTTGATCAGCGCCATCTCAAATCCTCCGAACAGGAACCAGAACACGTTGATGATGAACCTGACCGGTCCAAAGCCGTAGCAGATCTCTTTGCCGAACGGCCAGAAGCTCATCGAAGCGAACTTGAAGCACTGCACGCCGTAAGGTATGCCTATGATAGTTATACACCACAACAGTCCCGTTACGCACCACATCAGTCCGCTGATAAATCCGCCGAACAGGAACCACAGGATATTGCCTAATGTTTTCATCGACTATTCCCCCTCGTACTCTTATGCCTCATATAGAAGAACAGTGCGGTGCCCATCAGCGCGTGATTATACTCTCCCCTGCCGTATGACGAAATGACCTCGTCTGTCGGTATATTCTGCCATGTGAGCAGCTCGTCGTCATCGAGCTTTTGCTCCCCTGTTGGGGTCAGCTCCTCGGCGAGGAACACATGGAATCGGTTCTTGAACAGCGCAGGATTGGGATAACAGCTGCCGAGATGGATCAGCCTGCCGGCCTTGAATCCTGTCTCTTCACTCAACTCTCGAGCCGCCGCGTCAGCAGGGCTCTCGCCGCTGTCCACTACGCCTCCGGGGAACTCCATACTCAGGTACTCTGACGAATGCCGCCACTGGCGTACCATCAAAAAGCGCCCTTCGTGCTCGGCGATGACCATAGCCCAGTCGTGGGCTTCCATAGCTATATAGTCGCCCTCGATACCGGTCGCCGATCGCTCATGCTGCCGCATGACGTCAAACACCGGTGTGCGGAGCAATTCTTCGGTCGATGTGACCGTCCATTTGAGCTCGTTTTCAGTCAACCCGATCTCCCCTTTCGCGATTTTACTATTGCCTTCGGCAATATCAGTCAAGCTTTTATTATACTAACACAATCGTCAAAAAATAACAATCCCCGAAAGCCGCTGACACGGTTTTCGGGGTGTGTAATAGGTTATTTATCCAGACTCATCATCGTAAGAGGATCTGTCATTATCATGACAAGCAGGTTGACGCCGCTTCCTGCGCAGCCTTGCAAGCTTCCTGAGAGGGACAGGTATTGCAGGCGCATTCAAAATCCGCCGGCATTTTTTTAGCCTTCTCTTCCTTCTTAGGCTGGTCGAGTGACTTCATCGTCGGGAAGATGAATACATCTCTTTTATAACCCTTCATATCCTATTATATCCTCTTATTTATGCCATTTTCGATTTTGTCGTTTTACCATAAGTTCTTATAACTTATTATAAATGCTGTTCTAAATGGCGTAAGTTTTGGCGTAAGTGGCGTAAGTTGCTAAAAAGGCGACAATTATCATTGCGCTTCTCAGCTATCAGCCTTAAACCTTACAATTTATATTTTACCATAAATACTACATCTGTCAAGAGCCATAAACGAACGAATTCTTTAGATAATAAGCCGTTTTTTGTGGTTACAGTGTTTCATTTGGCGTAAGTTTTGGCGTAAATGGCGTAAGGTATTATGATTAGTATGGTAATAGATATAAATGCAGGCAACCAAATGGCTGCCTGCTTGTTTTAGTTTATTTGATTTATACTGATTTCTTTAAGTAGCAGTTTCAATAGCGAGCTTTTCTTCGGATATATATGATTCTAATGGAATACGATAATGCTATCATCATCAAACTTAATAGACAATTTATTCATTCCGGCATATACCATAATTGCCAATTTGGGAAGCACACACTTGTACTCCTTATCGCACACCTTACAGCCCATTCCGCTTACTCTGTCTGATATGGCGGCTTTATATGAATGATTGAGAGGGCATTTCCACCAAACGCTGTACATTGAGTGTCTTGAAATATGTTCTGGAGAAAAGTCGGTGTTCTTATCAAAGTCCCATTCATCAAGAAGATGTGGATCTGTTGTAGCCAAGTCATTATATCCTGTCAATACGGCTCTGTCAGCGCAAACAGGACACATTGCGCCTTTGGCTCTTGAATGTATAACCGATTTCCACTCATATCCGCAAGTCCGGCATTTCCACCATACATTTTTACGGGATTTTTCATTTACCATATCAGGTGTCAATGGGAGATTCCGTTCAGACCATTCTTTTGCGAGCTGTGGATACAATGTAGCAAAGTCATTGAAGCCTTTGAGTAATATCAAGCCACTACAATATGGGCATTTACTACCATCAGAGCGTGTAGAGATCAATGTTTCCCACTCGTTACCGCACTCGCTGCATTTCCACCAAGCCTTGCGATTGGCATATGCTGTGACCTTAGTAGGGAGTAACGGTGCATTTCTATCCGACCACTCTGCTGCTATTTCAGGCTTTTGGGAAGCAAGGTCGTTAAAACCCTCTAATATCGCATTGTGGGAACAGTAAGGGCAACCGCTTCCGCTTATTACTCTGTTTTTTATTGAAGCTCGCCATTCGTGTCCGCATTTGCCATTCCACCATACTATTTTATTAGAGCCGTGCGTTACACTGTCCGGCGTAAGAGGTAAATTGCGCTGTGACCATTCATTTATAAGTTCAGGGCGAACGTCAGCTAACATTCTTTTCATACCGTATCCTCTCCTTTACCTATATTATATAGGAAACAGGAGAAAATCGAAGTTTGCGATTCATTCTTGGGCATAAAAAATCAGGCAACCTCACATAAGGCTGCCTGGGTTTCAAAATGTTCTATCTATCCCAACATTTTTTCTTATCTTCTTCTGTTATCTTCCTTATGACCTTGCAGGGATTGCCAACCGCAACGGAATCATCGGGTATATCTTTTACTACCACACTGCCGCCGCCGATTACTACATTACTTCCGATTGTAACGCCCGGCATTACCTGAACACCTGCGCCAATCCATACGTTGTCACCGACAGTAATTGGATAGGCATATTCCAAGCCCTGATTTCTTCTTTCAAAATCAATTGGATGACCTGCTGTGTGGAAGCCGCAATCAGGAGCTACAAATACATTATCGCCAAATGTTACTTTACCGCCGTCCAGAATAACGGTATTGTGATTTGCAAAAAAGTTCTTGCCGATTTCGATATTGTATCCATAGTCGCACCAAAACGGAGCAACTATCGTAAACGCTCCCTTTGTTTTGCCGAGTAACCGTTTCATTATTGCCTGTTGATTTTTCTCGTCAGAGGGGCGAAGCTGATTATACTCATAACACAAGTCTTTGGCTCTGTTCCTTTCTATCAGCAAGTCCTTGTCATAATTAGCATCGTAAAGCATTTGCTTCTGCATTTTTTCTTTCTCTGTCATAGCGCACCTCCGTAATAAATCTGAATTTGCAAATCACCTAAATTGAATATCCCAAATTAATATCAAAAGGTGCAATCAGCAGTTTTCGCAAATCTTTATTATAGTTCTCGAAAAAGATTTTTATAGCCTGCCCATAGTTTTCTTTTGTATCAAACTCCCAGTATGAATAGTACTTTACGCACTTTACGATCTTGGTTAACTCTCTTGGCGGCTCACCAAGTTCGATTCCGTCTATGGTATAAAATCTCTTAAAATATTTGAGAGATATGCAGCCTTCGCATTGAAGCTGATTTGAGGACATTTCCTCAATCTTTTCTTCAAATTGCTCGAGTCTATCGGGTTTTACCTGAAAGAGCTTCATCTCAATAAAGGTTTTTTTCATTATGTGTCCTCCAAAAGTATTACATTATGATTTCCGATTGGAAATACTGTTCTTGAAACCGGATTAGATCAAAGATTTCTTCTTTGGTAAACAATGCATTTTCGGGACAAACTACCCACTTTTCTTCAATATCGTCGTATCGGTGAACGATCGCAATAATTTTGCCCGTAAACCGTTCAATCGGCTGATCAACTCCTAAGATGTATGCATCCTGTTCCTCACCGTCAGGGGCAATAACGCCCTCAATATATCCGTAGTTGATCGGATAAAATATATCTTTGTGTTTCGGATGACAGCTTCCGAGTGGTCTGTCAACTGTTACGCAAACAATATCGCCTATCATTTTTACCTCCGCAAACACTGATCTATCTTTTTATAATTATATCATTTCAGCCTGATTTTGTCTATCCATCAAATAAAATAAGACCTTGATGAAAACGAATCCATCAAGGTCAAATTCATTAAAATATGCGATTGATTACGCTCTGCACAACTTTCTGCACCGTTTGGCGTAAGTTTGGCGTAAATGGCATAAATCCGAGACATCGCAACTCTCGAAACCCGCATAAACACTGGGGTTTTGGGGTGTTACTTATCTAAGGATTTCATTGTCGGGAAGAGCAAAACGTCGCGGATGGCAGGGGAATTGGTGAGGATCATCACCAGGCGATCTATGCCGTAGCCTATGCCGCCTGTGGGGGGCATACCGATCTCGAGGGCATTGAGGAAGTCCTCATCGGTGGTGTTGGCCTCTTCGTCGCCCTTGGCGAGCAGCGCCTCCTGCGCCTTGAAGCGCTCGCGCTGATCTATCGGGTCGTTGAGCTCAGAGTAAGCGTTAGCCATCTCCCAGCCGTTGATGAACAGCTCGAATCGCTCAACATAAGCGGGATCCTCGGGCTTTTTCTTAGTCAGCGGCGATATCTCGATGGGATGATCCATTACGAACGTGGGCTGGATCAGATGCTCCTCGACATACTCTTCGAATATCAGGCTGAGGATATCGCCCTTCTCATGGCGATCCTCATACTCCACATGGAGCCTGTCCGCTATCTCCTTAGCCTCAGCGGTATCCTTGACGGTGTTCCAGTCGACGTCGGCATACTTCTTGACCAGATCGATCATGGTCGCGCGCTCAAAGGGCTTACTGAAATCGATAGTATGCTCGCCGTAGGTGATAACGGGAGAACCGTTGACCTCCTCGGCTACGCGGCGATACATCGCCTCGGTCAGATCCATCATGCCGTGATAGTCGGTATATGCCTGATATAGCTCCATCAGGGTGAACTCGGGATTGTGACGGGTATCCAGACCCTCGTTGCGGAACACTCTGCCGATCTCATAAACGCGCTCGAGTCCGCCTACTATGAGGCGCTTCAAATACAGTTCGAGAGATATGCGCAGCTTGAGATCCTCGTCCAAAGCATTGAAATGGGTCTCGAACGGTCTTGCGGCGGCGCCGCCGGCGTTCTGGACCAGCATGGGGGTCTCGACCTCCATGAATCCGCGCTCATCAAGGAATCGGCGGATGGTAGCGATGATCTTGGAGCGCTTGACAAAAGTATCCTTGACCTCGCTGTTCATGATCAGGTCGGTATAGCGCTGACGATAGCGTGTGTCGGTATCGGTCAGGCCATGGAACTTCTCGGGCAGAGTCTGCAGAGACTTTGATAGCAGGGTGACCTCGGCGGCGTGTACGGAGATCTCGCCTGTGCGAGTCTTGAAAACCTCACCGCGGATGCCGATGATATCGCCCACGTCGTACTTCTTAAAGTCAGCGTAGCTCTCCTCACCGATGCTGTCGCGCGCCACATAAGCCTGGATATCGCCCTTGAGGTCGCGAATGTTGCAGAATGACGCCTTGCCCATGATGCGCTTGAACATCATGCGTCCGGCGATAGCTACGGTCTTGCCCTCCAGCTCGTCATATTTATCCTTGATATCTATGCTATGGTGGGTCTGGTCATATTTTGTGATGACAAAGGGATCCTTGCCGGCCGCCTGAAGGTTAGCCAGCTTCTCTCGCCTGAGTCTGAGTATTTCATTCAAGTTCTGTTCCATATATCTTTCCCCTAGATTATCTTCTGATATCCAGCACCTTGAAGCCGAATACACCTGTGGGGGTCTCGACCTCCACTACGTCGCCGACAGAGTGACCGATCAGAGCCATACCTACCGGAGATTCGTCAGAGATCTTGCCCTCGGCAGGATTGCTCTCGTTAGAGCCTACTATCTTATACTCAACCTCGCGGCCGAGCTTGATGTTATCGAGCCTTACGATAGAACCGACGTGTACATGCTCGTCGGACATTCCGGACTCGTCGATGATCACTGCGTTCTTAAGAGTAGCCTCGATGGTAACGATACGAGCCTCGAGGATAGCCTGTTCGTTTTTAGCGTCGTCATACTCGCTGTTCTCGGACAGGTCGCCATAGGAGCGCGCGACTTTGATCTTCTCCGCGATCTCCTTTCTCTTTTCACCTTTGAGCAGGTCGAGCTCTGCTTCGAGCTGCGCGAAACCTTCTGCGGTCATCATGATAGGCTTAGCCATGTTTAAAACATCCTTTCGTTCTTTCGTTTAGATATTCGCATACGAATAGTATTATATTACTCCGATGCCCTTATGTCAAGTTTCCACAGGTGATTTGAGGGCTATTTGTGGGGGCTTTTTTCACTCATACGGTCACTCAGCAGCATCATCAGGCTCTTGTCCGTATGCAGTACCGAGCCGTCATAGCACCGCGTGAACACCGACGATCCAAGCTCATGGGCTCCGCCCAGAGTATACAGAGCCGAGGCAAAATACATATCGTCCAGATGACCGGGCTTTATCCTGCGGTACTTATCCGGCAGGGTGAAGGTGTATTCATATATGACGGGGGCATTCTGAGAGTGCTGCGGACATCGGGATGACAGAACTATCGCGTCGGGTGAACATCGGATATCTTCGGTCAGCATATCAGGGGCTATGACTATATCCGCCGAGCACACCGCGCCGTATCCCGTGCTGACACGCATGACAGCGCCCTTGTCGCACAGCAGAGTGTCAGCCTCATCCAGATACAACTCAGGCTGTGCGGTGACTACGCTCAGTCGATCGGTATACTCCGCCAGATATCTGCACAGCGGTAAGCTCTCGCCGCTGTTATCTATCAGAGCCACAGCAGGGCTGAGCGGCGCGATCATATGCAGCATATGCAGCGCGGCGTTCTCACACAGTCTGCGGTTGAGCTCATAGCTGACATAACGCTTGTACCCACAGTCAGCAGGCAGCTCGATTTCTTCAGAACACAGCAGCCGGGAACGCTCATGCTTGATGAACCTGCCCAGAGTATCCCACGACACCCTGCCTCGGTTGTGTTCATATGTAACGCTCTTGACCGCCGCGGTATCGCAGTACATATGCTCCACCCGGATGCGGTTGCGGCGCAGCAGTGAAAACGCCCTGCACAAGCCTTTTTGATTATGGTGTTCTATGTTGAGCGCGGTGATCATAACTATCCCTCCACCGCAGTATATGCGACAAGAGATATGTATATACCGCCGCTCAAAGACAAAAAGAAAGGCTGCCCATCACGGACAGCCTTGATTATTCAGCTTATCAATACTCGGTCATCGGGTCATACTGCATACCGTTATAATGCAGTTCAAAGTGCAGATGAGGTCCGGTGGAATATCCGGTAGTACCTACATATCCGATCAGCTCACCTGCGGATACGGTATCGCCTGGGGATACTGTTACGCTGGAAAGATGTCCGTAGATGGACTCTTTGCCGTTGCCGTGATCTATCCATACATAGTTGCCGTAGCCTCCGCCGCAACCGCATGAATAATACTTGCCCCAGTTATGGGTACATGTATCGCAGGTGGAGATAACTGTACCTCCGGCTGCCGCGTAGCAGGGACTGTTCATGATATCCGCTCCGGCTATATCCAGAGCACCGTGGTTGTCGCTGCCGCGCCACTCATCAAATGTAGAGCTGAGATAGTAGAATCCCGGAGTGGGCCACACATAACCGCCGGAAGACGGTACGTCGACATGGGACGGTGCGTCGTATGTAGGATCATCAGTCTCGCCGCTCTCACCGTTCTGCTCTCTCTGACGCTGTTCTTCAAGAGCTCTCTGGCGTGCCTCTTCGGCCTCTCGCTGCTTACGGTAATACTCCTGTATCTCCTCGGACAGTCCGCTGAGCTCCTCTTCGCTGAGCTGCAGCTTCATCTGATAATCCTCGGATGCTGACTGGAGGTTCGCGAGGGTATCCTTGTTCTCTTCGAGCAGGGTGTTCAGCTCGTCCTGCTTGCTCTCGAGGTTAGCCTGTTCGGCCTGCTGCTCCGCCTTATCCTCTTCGAGGATCTTCTTTTCGCCTGCGATAACGTCCAGCTTAGCCTGAATCTTATTGATCAGCTCTTCGTCATGGTTGCTGACATACTGAGCTATCTGCAGCTTATCGAGGAAGTCGGAGAAGTCCTTCGCGCCCAGGATGATCTCGAGCGATGTAACGTCGCCGGACATATAGATCGCCTTCAGCCTCTGGCGCAGGGCGTCCATGCTGTCTTCAATCTCTGCGTTTTTCTGATCGATCTGCTTTTGCTTAGCGGCGATATCGGTATCCAGAGCAGCGATCTTCTTTCTGCTGACAGATATCTGTTCGTTGATGTTCTGGATCTTGCCTACCAGCGCGTCTACATACTCCTGCTGCTCAGCAACCTTTTGGTTAGTGTCGTCGAGCTTTGCCTGATAGTCAGCGTTCTGCTCCTCGAGCTGGCGCTGACGCTCCTCGAGCTCTTCGATGCTCTCGGCATATACCGTGACAACGGTGCAGGTCAGTATGACTGCCGCTAAAAGCAGTGATAATATCTTCTTCATATATTCACCTTCTTGCCTGTGCTCAGTGAAGTGAGTTTACCAGCCCAGGATCTCGTTGCCCTCACGCTTTAAGAATCTGCGAATAGATACCAGCGAACCGAGTACACCTACTATGATACCCGCGCCGACAAAGCCTGCGATGATATACCACATGATAGAGGTGAACGGAGTATAGGGGAACGGCAGGATGGTCTTCACGGCCTTGATGACAGCGTCGGACAAGACATACAGCAAGCCTACCGATATGCCTGCGGACACTACGCCGATGAAGATACCTTCTATGATGAAAGGTACGCGCACGAAGTTGTTCGTAGCGCCGACCGATTTCATTATACTTATCTCGAACCTGTGCGAGAACATCGTCATCCTGATGGTGTTGGAGATGATGAACAGCGAGATGATAGCCAGCGCCAGAATGATCCAGAAGCTCATCATGGTGATGAGCGCCGACAGACTGGTCAGCCTCTTGACTACCTCGCGCTGGGACGAAACGCTCTCTACTCCCGGTACAGCCTTAAGCTTCTGGAGGGTCTCATCGTACTTTGTGAGATCCTCCATCTTGATGTTATACGAATACGGCAGGGGGTTGCCTGCGCCGGTCATGTTGGCGTATATATCCTCGCCGATCTTGTCGCGCAGGGTCTTGATCGCGTCTTCTTTATCGATGAACTCAGCCTCGGAGACGTTCTCAATCTTGAGGAATTCCGCTTTTTTATAAACCGCGTCGAGCTTTTCGATGTCATCCGACAGATATACCTTAGTCTCGTTGGTATCGCCCACCGAGCGTACGATATCGGATACGTTGACGCTCAGCATGATGGCGGAACCTGTCAGCACCAGACAGGATATAAGCACGCCGATGGAGGCGAGGCTCATCATGCGGTTGTTAAAGATATTTTTAAAGCCCTCTTTGATGAGGTATCCTAAACTACTCATGCTTCACCTCTTTGTTAAATCGCGACATATTCTTCGTCGGCGGTGTCAGAGATGACTCTGCCGTCGTCGATGGTGATAACGCGCTTGCCGAAGCTCTTGACCAGATCGTGCTCATGGGTGACCACCAGCACGGTTGTGCCGCGCTTGTTGATCTCTGAGAGCAGCTCGATGATCTCGTAGCTCATCTCGGGGTCGATGTTGCCGGTGGGCTCATCGGCGATGATGAGCGCAGGGTTGTTGACCAGAGCGCGAGCGAGCGACACACGCTGCTGCTCACCGCCCGAAAGCTCGGAGGGATGGTCGTTTGCCTTATCGGACAGACCTACCAGATCGAGGATATAGGGCACGCGCTTCTTGATAGTACGGCTCTTCTTGCCTACACAGCGCATGGCGAAAGCCACGTTGTCATATACCGTCATCTTAGAGATCAGTCGGAAATCCTGGAACACTATGCCCATGGTACGCCTGAGATACGGCACCTTACGGCGCTTGAGGCGTTCGAGGAACATATCGTTGACTATAATGGAGCCGGAGGTGGGCTGCTCCTCGCGCATGATGAGCTTGAGGAAGGTGCTCTTGCCGGCGCCAGAGGAACCGACGATGAACACAAACTCGCCCTTGGCTATATTTATCGAAACATTATCGAGAGCGTGAGCGCCGTTAGAGGCGTATACCTTCGATACATTCTTGAATTCTATCATAGTAACATTCCTTTAAGGTTTGTTGTTCTGTGTAAAAGGGTCTCTTCCCTATCAATACTTAGTGGGGCTGGAGGTGAGGTACTTCTTGACCATCAGCGCTACCTTGAATACGATAGCGTCCTCAAACTCTCTGAGGTCCAGACCGGTCAGCTTCTTGATCTTTTCAAGACGATATACCAGAGTGTTGCGGTGTACAAAGAGCTTACGCGAGGTCTCGGATACATTCAGGTTGTTCTCAAAGAACTTCTGGATAGTGAACAGGGTCTCCTGATCGAGGCTGTCGATGGAACCGCGCTTGAACACCTCTTTGAGGAACATCTCGCACAGGGTCGTGGGCAGCTGATATACCAGACGGGCGATGCCGAGGTTGTCATAGCTGACGATGGTACGCTCGGTGTCGAACACCTTGCCGACCTCGAGGGATACCTGAGCTTCCTTAAAGGAGTGAGCCAGATCCTTGATGCCTACCACGGTGGTGCCGATACCGACGACACAGTGGGTGTAGAACTCTGTGGACAGGGTGTCTACGATTGATCCGGCGAGCTTCTCAAGATCCTTGGAGGAAATGCCCTGCTTGATCTCTTTGACCAGCGCGATCTCGGTCTCGTTGATATTGATGACAAAGTCCTTGGTCTTATCGGGGAACAGGTTCTGCACCACGTCAAAGGCGGACACGTCGGTCTTGGAGGTTATCTTGATGAGCATGACAACACGGCTGACCTCGCTGTTGAAGCGCAGCTCTCTTGCCTTGAGATAGATATCTCCGGGCAGGATGTTGTCCATGATAACGTTCTTGATAAAATTGGAGCGGTCGTACTTCTCGTCATAATACTGCTTGATGGACGAGAGCGATACCGCCAGCAGCTGAGCGTACTTCTGAGCGATCTCATCGCTGCCGGATACGAATACGGCATACTCGGCTCTCGCGGATGATCCAAACGACTTGAAGGTGTGACCGTTGATCACGAACGGCACTGTCGCGGATAAAGTATCGGCATTTATGCTCTCATTCACTTCGCCGATACGGCCCAGCTCCGAGCAGGCTATTACGACGGATGTCTCGTCAACTACTCCGATAGTTCTGTCGATGGCGTCCTTCATCTGATGGATAACGCCCTGAAATAATCTGTTGGACATATATTGCTCCTCCGTTTAACAAAATAGTCAAAATACCGAACGATTTGGTGTTTTTCATAAAGAAGCCACCTATCTCATATACATTTTACACAAAGAGTTCAGAAAATGCAACCTTTTTTTCAAAATCTGTTGTGCTTTTTTCATATCAAATGGAAAAAATATGATAAAAGTTTCATAGTGATTGCACAACAGTAATATTTTGCGGTAAAAGAATAAAGGTTCGTTCGGCGGCAAAAACGCCTGTTTTATCGCATTTTTTGAGTTGAACGGGGGATTTTTTGTACGCCCTCTTGTGCAATTTTGAATTATATATAAAAATTTCGACATCCATATTACAATTTTGAAAATTTTTTGTGAACACGATGTCGCCTTGTGTCAGAGGTATATTGCATATACAAGATATGGAAAATGATGATAAATGATTGATGATGGATGATGGATTGCGGTGGAAAAAATATAGTTTGTCATCCTGAGCTTGTCGAAGGATCTTACGCAGCCTGTTTTTAAGATTGCTTCGCTCCGCTAATGATGACAAAAAGCCTCCCTAAAACAGAGAGGCTTATGATCGGGTCTGACCGAATTATTATCAAAGTGTTGTAAAGCTGCCAAACTTGTCGGTTCTATCCTGTCTGAGCAGCTTATTATCGCTGTCGAAGGTATAGTCATATCTACGGGTAACACCGTAAAGCGAGAAGCTGCTGGTATACGGCGACCACCCGGCGCGGACTATGCGCCCGACGCTCCATACCAAACTCCCGTCACCGGTTATTTTCAAGCTGTTGTTAAGCGCTCTTGCTCCGTCCACGGAATAGAACTGCTGAGGCTTAGCGCTCGCTGAGTCGAACACATACAGCACCGCGCTGAAGCACTCGCGCGCCCTGTCGCGCGCCTTATCGCTGAAGCTTGCGAACGTTTCGCCTTCAGGCAGCATCTTTTCGATATCCATACCGTTGTACAGATCGGTGCTGTTCCTCTTGGTCACAGCTACAAATATCCTGCCATCATGCTCTGTTATGCTTTCGATATCGCATGAGGGGTCCGCCGATCCATCGGAGCCGAAATCGCTGAAGTCCCATTCTCTGCTGATAACTCCCTCGCTGTCGAACACCAAGATATGAGGGACCGTAGACAGGGTCGATGATACAGATGAGGATTCAGTCACAGCGTTATATACCGCCAGCCAGCCGCCGCTGATCTCGGTGAGATTGAATGAATAGTACATATCGTCCTTACGCTGCTCATGCTCATGTACTGCCTTTCCCGTAAGATCGAACTCTCGGAAAACCAGATGGTTCTCACCCGAAAAGCGGTCATCGGAGGCTATGGTCAGCACTGCCGCGCGGCCGTCGGCGGTCAAAACAGCGTTAGCGTATTCATCAAAGTGATATTTGCTGTCGAGCTCCTTTTCCCACAGCAGTTCACCGGTGCTGTCATCCACCAGAGCAAGACAGGTATGCATATAGTCGTGCAGCTTGTCATACATTACATAGCCTGTAATCAACACCCTGCCGCCAACAACATAATAATCATCGCTATATGTCATAGTCTTGAAGTGAGTCGTCCACTTCACCTCTCCGTCAGCGCTCTTGGTGAGGAACGCGTCGGCGTCGGCGCCTTCGTAGTAATCCCCGGTATATGATACGCCGTCGGGGATATCGCCGTGAGCTTCATTGAGGCTGTAGCCGTAGTTCAGATTATCGGGTACAGCAGCGATATTGTTCACGCTGTTATTTATCCTTATATCCACACCCTCGACGCTGTCGGTGTCGCGGCTCTCGGAAAGCAGCTTGTAGCTGTCGTCATACTCAAAGCTCTCGGAGCTGATATCGCGGTATACGCGCTTGATATCCGAGCGGCTGAGACCGTCGGTGGTCATATCGTTGAGGTCGAAGAACTCGACCGCGTTTTCATAATCGACCTTCTCGGCCACATAGCAGCCCACCAGTACACCGGCGAGCATCACAGCGCATGCGGCTATCGCGATTATCCTGCGTATGCGGCGGCTGTTTGAGATCCGCACCTTGCTTATAGTAAGGCTGCGGATGTTATCTATGTCTGCTCCCTCGGGAAGTTCTGCGTCGATATCGCTGATCAGCGGATCGATCTGATGCGGTTCACATCCGTCGAGCAGTTGTGATACGGTCTTCTTCATGATGCACCTCCGAAAATCTTCTTGAGCTTTTGCACAGCGCGGTGGGTGCGAGTATCGACGTTTGATGGACTGAGCCCCAGAGCTGCCGCGATATCCTTGGAGGACTGACCCAGATAATACTTGCGTATCAGGATAGCGCTGTCAGGCTCGCCCAGGTTCCCGATCTCTTGTATCAGCCGGGCTCTGAGCTCCTTTTCTTCCGTTTCTTCCTCAAGGCTCAGTGTGTCCTCCGCCTCATCAAGAGGCAGCTGAGTGAGCTTGGACGAGCGCACCGCGTCGATCGCCTTGCGGCGCGCTATCACGCACAGAAAACTCTTGATACTGCACCTGTCGGGATCAAATGAATCAAGACTGAGATAAAAGTCGCTGAAGCTGTCCGCTACTATATCCTCTACCTGAGCAGAGCCGTACAGCGAAGCATCCATCCTGCCGCGTGCCACAGCATACAGCAGTCCCGAGTACAAACCGATCAGGGTGTCCAGTCCCCTTTGCGGCTTGCGCTTCAACAGCTCCAACATCTCTTTATCGTTCACAGTCTCACCTCCCGTGCATCATTATATACGAAGTGTTAAGATATTTCTTACATAATACCTGCAACAAAAATCCCCCAACCGGAGTCGGGGGATGTAAAAGCGGATCCAACTATCAGTTGGTGATAGTCATCTCTGTGTCCTTATCGAAGATGTGGATCTTCTCGAGGTCGAATGCTACGTCGATATAGTCGCCGGGCTTAGCGGTAGAGGTAGGCTCTACGCGAGCGGTCACCTGAGTGCCGCCGATGTTGACATACAGATAGATCTCTGCGCCCATCAGCTCGGTTACTACTACGTTGGCATTGATAACGCCGTTCCTGTCCTCACACTTAGCGAGGAACTCAGGCTCATCGTGTACGTGTTCGGGACGGATACCGAAGCGAACTTCCTTGCCAACATAAGGCTCGAGGCAGTCGTTCTTGTTCTTGCTTGCGGGCAGGAATACGGTGTACTCGTCGAACTTGAGAGCGAACTTACCGTTCTCCTTAACGAGAACAGCGTCGATGAAGTTCATCTGAGGTGAGCCGATGAAGCCGGCAACGAACTCGTTGCAGGGCAGATCATACAGATGCTGAGGGGTATCGACCTGCTGGATGAAGCCGTCCTTCATAACAACGATACGGGTACCCATCGTCATAGCCTCTGTCTGGTCATGAGTTACATAGATGAAGGTGGTGCCGAGCTTCTGATACAGCTTGTTGATCTCGGTTCTCATGTTAGCACGGAGCTTAGCGTCCAGGTTGGACAGCGGCTCGTCAAGCAGGAATACCTTAGGATCACGAACGATAGCACGACCCAGCGCAACACGCTGTCTCTGACCGCCGGAGAGAGCCTTCGGCTTTCTGTCCAGATACTGCTCGATGCCCAGGATACGGGCTGCCTCGGCAACTCTACGCTTGATCTCTTCCTTAGGCATCTTGCGGAGCTTAAGGCCGAACGCCATGTTATCATAAACTGTCATATGGGGATACAGCGCGTAGTTCTGGAAAACCATTGCGATATCTCTATCCTTGGGAGCTACGTCGTTACAGAGCTTGTCGCCTATATAGAGTTCGCCCTTCGAGATATCCTCGAGGCCGGCGATCATACGAAGAGTTGTAGATTTACCGCAGCCGGAAGGACCTACCAGAATGATAAATTCCTTATCCTCGATCTCAAGGTTAAAGTCGGTAACGGCAACAACGCCGCCGTCGTAGATTTTGTAAACGTGCCTTAATGATACATTAGCCATTAGAAAACCTCCATTGTTATCCAATCTGTCACACTTGTGATAGTACAGATATAATATATCACAATTTTCCGACTATTACCACTTGTTTTTTTACTAAATATTGGGCTTAAAATTTAGACAATATCCCTATAACGGCAAAAAAGCTCCCTTGTTTTTAGGCGAAATTTACAAGAGAGTCGGCTGTTTTGCTATATTTTTGCTGTTTTGTACTAGGTCGTCAGAGCCCGTTGGATCAGTTGAAAACCGCGTTGGCCTCATCGGCGCTCATCTCGCGGAATTCGCCGGGAGCGAGGCTGTCGTCGAGGCGCAGAGCTCCTATACGCTCGCGCCTAAGAGCAGTCACATGATATCCCGCGGCAGCGAACATGCGCTTGACCTGGTGATACTTGCCCTCGGATATCACTATCTCAACCCGTCCGTCGTCCAGCACGGTCGCCTCGGCCGGCTTACAAACTGTGCCGTCTTTGAGCTCAATCCCCTCGGCGAAGCGAACTAGATCGCCGCTGTCGGCCGGTCGGTCTAGGGTAACTGTATAGAGCTTGTCCACATGCTTCTTAGGCGACAGCATACGATGGGCGTAGTCGCCGTCGTCGGTTATAATCATCAGACCGGTGGTATCCTTGTCCAGCCTTCCGGCCGGGAACAGCCCCTCGCGCCTGAGCTCGATCGGCAGCAGGTCGATGACGGTGCGGTCATCGCGATCCTCTGTGGCCGAGACCACTCCGGCTGGCTTGTTCATCATATAATAGGCATGCTCGCGATAGCTCAGCTCCATGCCGTCCAGAACGATCGTATCCGAATCGGTATCAACCTTGGCATCGGGCTGACGGCACACAGCGCCGTTGACCGCAGCGCGCGAGGCTTTGATGGCCTTGACCGCCTCGCTGCGGCTGAGTCCGCTCTGTGACGATATAAACTTATCCAGTCGTTGCTTCATCGTTATGCTGCCTTTCGTTGTTCTGTATCAGCGGTCTTAGCTCTTCGCCCTGCTTTAGTCCTGTCAGATGAGCGGCTATTATCCTGCCGTCGGACACCAGCGCCACCGCAAAGTCATCGGAGCCCTTCAGCGCGTATGTCAGCTGCCGCGCGGACTTGCCCTTGTATCTCTCCAGATCCAGGCCCTGTGATTTTTGCAGTTCATTATAGGCTGTGTAGGTATCGTTCCATACCTTCGGCACCTTCACGGACTCGTCTGAGGCGCAGCCCTCGGGCTCATAACCGCAGGCCTCGATGAACTCCTCGATATCCTCGTCGTCCTCTACAGCCAGAGGATAACTCTCGCCGAGGATCGTCACGCTGTCGGGCGCTCCCGAGCGCAAAGCTGTCAGACATACTGCCGCCAGCACTGCCAGACACCCCAGCGAAATAATGATCATCTTTTTGCCGCTCAGTTTTATGGTGCCGAACATATGCATCTTCCTTTCACATCGGTTGATACAGTGTATGCGGCAAAGCTCCGTTTTTATTCCAAATTATATTATAGCAAAAGATCCAACAGCTCGTCGGGGGTCTCGGCGAAGACCGTCGCGCCGCTGTCCTCCATAGACTGTCGTGTGCCGTAGCCGTACAGCACGCCGACGAAGTCTACTCCGCTTTGTACAGCTCCGACAGTATCGAACCATGTGTCCCCCACCATCACGGCGCGGTCGGCCGACACATCGCCCAGTCTGTGCAGCGCATAGGGTATCAGCTCGTTCTTATCCTTACGGCCCCCGTCATCGCGCGAGCCGCATATAGCGTCCATATGATCCGTCACGCCCAGACTGTCGGTTACCCTGCCTGCCAGACGTTCGTTCTTTGATGTACATACGGCGAGCTTTACCCCTTTGGCGCGCAGCTCTGTGAGCACCTCGGTCAGGCCGTCGAACAGGCGGTTGGACGGCGTACCGTATATATCATAGTTCCTGCGGTATATCGGCAGAGCCGCCATGGCTTCTTCCATGCTCATACCGCACATACCTGTCAGCGTGCGGTCCAGTGGGGGGCCGACATATTTTGTATAATCGCTCAGGTCAGGTATGGGCCGACCCAGTTCGGTCAGCGTCATCTCTATACTTTTGCGTATGCCCGGAGCGGACTCGGACAGCGTGCCGTCCAGATCAAACAGTACAGCGTCATACTTCAACATAATAATCACCGATATCATTGTATTGTCCCGAGGGACAGTTGTCAACATAACGATCCCCCTGCCGAGCAAGCGACAGGGGGTATCTTTCAGCATTATGCCATCTTATGATATGTATCGAGGAAGCAGTCGATCACATACTGAGCCTCTTCATCGGTCAAGACCGAGTTCAAAGGCAGGGTGAGCTGGTTCTCGTGCATAGCGTAGGCGTTGGGATAATCGCTGATATCGAATCCCAGATTCTTGTACGCCGTCATCATCGACAGCGGCTTGAAGTGCACGTTACAGGTCACGCCCTTCTCCTGCATCTTCTTATAGAAGCGATTCCTGAAGTCAGCGTCCTTGCCCAAAAAACGCACAAAGTACAGATGTCCCGACGAACGGTGATCCTTGTCCTTATGGTTGAGCACCTGGATATCCAGATCGGCGAACGCCTGATTGTATCTTTCGATCAGCTCATGACGTCGAGCTATTATGCCGTCATATCGACGCAACTGAGCCAGTCCGATAGCTGCCAGCACATCAGGCATATTGCACTTGTACTGTGTGGCCACAACGTCATACTCCCATGAGGTGCCTTTGTTCTTAGCGAAAGCGTCTTTGGTCTGACCGTGCAGGGTCATCAGCATATAGCGCTTGTACAGATCGTTAGAGTCCACACCGGAGATCTCGCGCCATGTAGCCGCTCCGCCCTCGGCGGTGGTAAGATTCTTGACAGCGTGGAAGCTGAAGTTGGTGAAGTCGGCGACTCCGCCGCAGTTCATTCCCTTGCGCTGCGCGCCGAACGCGTGCGCCGCGTCGGTCATCACGATGATCCTGCCCAGAGCGAGCTGTATCGGATTATCCGAGGGACAGAACATATGTCTCTTGCGCTCAACTATATCGAATATACGGTCATAGTCGCACATTATGCCGGCAAGGTCTACGGGGATGATGACCTTAGTGCGCGGAGTGATAGCGGCCTCGACCTTGTCATAGTCCATCTCATATGAATCGCGCTTGCAGTCTATCATGACCGGAACAGCGCCGACATGATAGATTATCGAAGCCGAAGCTGTATAGGTATAAGCCGGCACGATGACCTCGTCGCCGGGGCCGATGCCCAGTATCCTGAGAGTCATCTCTGCGCAGGCGGTCTGTGACGACAGACACACAGCCTTATATGTGCCGCTCTTCTCAGCTATCAGCTGTTCAAAGAGCTTTGTCTTAGGTCCGGTGGTTATCCATCCGGAGCGCAGGGTATCGACGACCTCATCGATCTCAGCCTGTGAAATATCCGGGGGCGAGAACGGTATATTCATCTTCTTTTTCATACTATCAATCCCCTTATATCAAGAAAATCGATCTAACTATACTATTATACATCAGCATATCCTTTTTGTAAAGATTTCCGGCTGAATCCGGGCGAAAAATCCTAGCCGTTTTTTCAGCCCTGCTGTATGCGGGTCTCCATCATGGTTTTGAGCGGTTCCATCCCTAAGCTGCGATAAAAATCCTCCGCGCCGGAGTTGATGCTCCACACGTTGAGAGTAACGCTGTGACAGCCGGTGTCCGCGGCTGCCCTCAGCACATGGTCATACAGCTTTGAGCCGATATGCTTCCTGCGGTGAGCAGGGTCCACGCACAGGTCGTCTATATACAGCACCTTGCGATGGTTCAGCTGCAGGTTCTCCTGTGTGACCTGATATATACAGAAGGCGTATCCGATGATCACATCGTCCTCGACATATACGAATATCGGCGTATCGTCGTCGGCTATTATATCTGCGAGCTCCTGAGAAGTATACTTCTTAGCGCCTTTCTTGAATATATCCGGTCTGCCCTCGGCGTGGAGCGCCTGCACGAGGTACAGCAGTTCATTCAGCCTGTCAATATCCTCGTTTACAGCTCTGCGTATCATCATATCCCTCCGAAATCTTCAACTGTTGAAATAATACTTCAAATCACGCTGTATGTCAATCGCCCCATGCCAAACACCTATTGCAAACCCTGTATGGATATGATATGATGGAGTTGATAACATCAAGCGGCATTAACACTGCTGCCGAAAGGAAGGCGAGCATATGTCATACACTGCTTTTACCCATATGCGCGAAGTCAACCGCACGCGCTTCTCACAGGATGTAGGGCCGATCCAGCCGGATCGTCACTTCACGGAGAAGGATCATTCGCTCAAGGGTAGCGCGCTGAGGTTCCTGCACGACAGGTGCGAGGAACTGCTATTCAGCGAAGAGATGACCGCCGCCGAGGCTGAGGGCTGCTATCTGGGCACCGGTATCGCTCAGAACCAGATACCGTACAATATGCAGATGGACGTCAACCGTCTTTGCCTCGAGCGCGAGCTTGAGCGCTTCATCGACTCGGGCGTAGCTGAAGACGCATATAACGTATACTACTGTTATCTTGAGATGTTCCTCGGCCGCTACGGCAAGAGCAAAAAGATGGTAGAGCTCCTGTCGGAGTTCGAGTCCAACGGCAGCTCCCTGCTGATGAAGCACAGGGATCACTACTCTCACTCGGTATATGTATTCGCTCTCGGACTGGCTATATATGAAACGAACATCTATTATCGCAACGCGTTCAAGCGGTTCTACGGCTTCAATACCAATGAGAGCGACCGCAAGGCGGATCACGCCGCGGCCAACACCTTCCTGCAGTTCTGGGGACTGACCTCTCTGTTCCATGATATCGGTTATCCGTTCGAGCTGCCTTTTGAGCAGGTCATGTCATACTTTGAGGTCGAGAACCTCAAGCGCGGCAAGAACAGCATACTGATAGCCTATCGCGATCTGGATGTGCTGACCGGGCTCTCTGACGAAGAGCGCGTTCACCTGCGCGAGCTCTACGGCGAGGACTTCAACTCGATAGAAGAGCTGTTCGCTTATGATATAACCCAAAAGCTCGGCGAAGCGTACGATATCGACAGAGCCGCTCTGACGGATATACTCAAGAAGAAGCCTACCAACCCGGAGCAGTTCGGCTGCTTTATGGATCACGCATGGTTCTCCACAGCGCGACTGTATCGCGAGCTGGTCAAGCCGGATGAAAAGACCGGCGAGAGCGTGGGATCGATCGGCCGCATGCATATCGACGCGCTCAGCGCGATCCTGCTGCACAACAGTCTGTACAAGTTCTCGATATCCTTCTATAAGAGCAAGACCGACGCTAAGGCTCCTCTGCGCATGGAGCTGCATCCGCTGGCATATATGCTGATGCTGTGCGACGAGCTGCAGTGCTGGGACCGCACCGCCTACGGACGCAACTCGCGCCGCGAGCTGCACCCGATGGGAGCGGACTTTGACTTTTCGGATAACGCGATCAAATCCACATATCTCTTCGATCGCGAGGAGCACCGCAAGATCGATGCCTATGAAGAGGCTTATCAGCGCTGGTCGCTGAATAAAGGCTCCGGCGATCCGCCGCGTCTGAAGGCATACAGCGATATGGCGGAGAAGGAGCAGAGGTTCCGCACCGATATCGAGAAGATCGTCGACACCTCCAACATCCCATTGACGGTGCTGGTGGATGTGCGCGACGTGGACCGCAAGAACAAGCATGTGTATCTGTCGTCCAGCAACTTTTTGCACTTATACGACTTTGCCGTAGCGCTCAACGCCCGATACAAATATCAGGGCGACGAGGATAAAGTGAGCCCGGAGATACTGGAAAAAGAATTCGAATCCCTCTCGCTGGAATATCAGATCTCCAACATCAATCAGGCTAAGAGCTTCAGCCGCTACCTCAACGAGATAGGCTGCTTCTATACCGACAAGCCGGTCGACTTTGAGATAGTCAGCCGCTTCACTCCCGAACAGACGGCGGTATTCGCTCCTATGGAGCATGAGCGCTGGGTGCGCGAGCACCGTTCAATGGGCTGGACCAGCGGCGGCGCGTACGAGACGGTGGACTATAGCGGCGAAGGCAGGAGCATGTATTATTATCGCAAGGCGTTCCGCGAACAGATGCGGATGCACAAGCTCGCTATGGACGGCGAACCCTCCGAGCAGGAGATCTTCGCTCATTATGACGCCCTGCCCGAGACCGAAAAAGGCAAGGACTGGGAGCCCTTCAACAGTATGCTCAAGCTGATCAAAGTCTTTGACGGCCTGCGCATATATCACTTCAAGTGATCCCCACAACAAGCTATCAATAATGACCGACAGGTCGGGTGTGACATATCGTCACGCCCGACCTTTTTATTTTTGTTTTTTCACGCAAAGTTCACATAACCGCCATTAAAGCAACACACAGGTCTATTATCATGATGGCATAAGATCAAGAAGGGTATGATAACATGACAAGGACCAAACGCAAGATCCAGAATATATTTTTCGCTATGGGTACGGTGTGCAGTATCACCGTGTATTCAGAGGAGGACATGGCGGCTATGAAGGTCGCTAAGAACAGAGTGATCCAACTGCACCGCAAGCTCAACGCCTATGATCCGTACAGCGAGGTGTCAGCTATCAACAGCGGCGCGAGCATACGCTTCGCCGAGGTCAGCGAGGATACGCGCGCTCTGATAGAACGCTCGGTGTTCTTCTCAAGATTCACCTCGGGGATGTTCGACATCACCACGACCCCGATATCGCAGCTGTGGAAGGACTGTATAAAGACCCGTATACTGCCGCCGGAATATGAGCGTGAGAAAGCCGCCGCTCTGACGGACTATCGCGATATCATCATCGACGGCAACCGCGTCATGCTCAGACGCAGGGGGCAGCTGCTCGACCTGGGAGCTATCGCCAAGGGCTATGCCGCCGACGAAGCGGTCAGGATACTGCGCGATCACGGAGTGGAACAGGCTGTGCTGAACTTCGGCGGCTCTGTGTTCGTAATCGGCGAGCCGCAGGTCGTGGGCATCCGCAACCCGTTCGAGAGCGATGGCTCGGTCTTCGCCTCGGTAGAGATACAGGACAAGGCCGTGGTGACCTCGGGACTGTATGAACAGGGCTTTGAGACCGGCGGCCGAACATATCATCATATAATAAATCCCAAAACCGGCTATCCGTCGGACTCCGGCACCGCAGGGATAACGCTGATCGGCGACTGCGCCGAGGCGCTGGACGCGCTGAGCACGACCGCCTTCATGCTGTCTACAGAAAAGGCCGTTGAAATGCTCAAAGAGTGTTCCGTAGAGGCGGTCATCGTAAAAACTAACGGCGATGTATATATAACCGAAGGTCTGCAGGATATCTTCAACTACCGTATCAGAGGAGTGTAACAACATGAATCATGCTAAAAAACCCGTCAAACGTTCTGTCCGCCCCGTGACCGTCATACGCGCAGTCGTACAACTGCTGTCATTCATCCTTGTACCGGGTTTGTTCATCACTCTGTTCGCGGCGGTCAAGGGGATATTCGTCGCCGTGATCACCGGATCGTTCGTGTTCTCGGAACAGTGGGTCAACATACTGCTGACCATAGCTATGCTGTTGATCACCGTGTTGTGGGGCAGGGTGTTCTGCGGCTGGATATGCTCTTTCGGCGCGATGCAGGATCTGCTGTGGCTGGGAGGCAAGCATCTGCCCTTAACCCCTGTGATACCCGAAAAAGCCGACCGCGTTCTGAAATATCTCAAATATTTCGTATTGCTGTTCATAGTAGTCGGAGTGTGGATATTCGGCATCATGGGCAATACAGTATGGAGTCCGTGGGATGTGTTCGGGATGTACTCGTCGCCGTGGAAGGGCTTCCCTGTACAGGCTCTGTATCTGTCTATCGGAGGCGCGCTGCTGTTGGTCATCATCATCGGATCGCTGTTCATCGAACGATTCTTCTGCAAGTATTTTTGTCCGCTGGGCGCCCTGTTCGCAATCACATCTCACTTCCGCGTGTTCAAGCTCAAGCGCAACGCGCGTATATGCAATCCGCGCTGTCGTGTATGCACCAACAAGTGCTCCATGTCGGTGCCGCTGTATAAGTATCAACAGGTCAAGTCCGGCGAGTGCATCAACTGCATGAAATGTACCGCCGCCTGTCCTCAGGACAACATCAGATATGATACTCTGCCGGCGGTGGCAGGCACCCTGTCGGCAGTAGCTCTCATGGGAGTATGCTTCGTAGGCACTCTGCCTATCGCTAAGACCAAGGCCCCGACTGAATCAGCGGCCACGACCATAGCAACAGAGACAACAACTTTGCTCGCGACCGAGCAGCCCACCTCTGCCGAGACGGTCACTCCCGGCAAGTATAAGGACGGCACATACTCGGGTTCGGCATACGGCTATCGCGGGACCGTCAGCGTAGAAGTGACCGTAAAGGGCGGAAACATATCCGATATCACCGTCACATCCTTTGACGACGATGATGAGTTCTTCTATAAGGCTGAACAAAAGATCATATCTTCGATCATCGAGGCTCAGGATACTGACGTCAGCACCGTAAGCGGCGCGACCTACAGTAGCCGCGGCATCATCGACGCCGTAGCCGACGCGCTGTCTTCACAGCTTTCTGACGCCGTCGAGGATAACAACTCGTATGTTGAGCCGACCGAGGCACAGGCCCCCGAAGAAGAATATGACGAGCCTCAGAGCGAAGCTGATGAGGATCAGGAGCCCGAGACAACATCCTACCGGGACGACGATGAAGAGGAAGAAGCCGACCAGCCTCAGAGCAGCGGCAGCTTCACCGACGGCACCTACTACGGTTCAGGCTCAGGCTACAGAGGTACCACCGAGGTCGAGGTCACTGTAGAGAACGGTATGATAACCGATATCACCGTAACCTCATATGACGACGACTATCAATTCTTCAGCCGCGCCGAGGACGAAGTCATCTCATCGATCATCTCATCACAGAGCATCGACGTCGGCACCGTCAGCGGTGCGACCTTCAGCAGCAACAGCATCATCGAGGCTGTCGCGAGCGCACTGGGTCAGGATTTCAGCAACCCCAACAGCTCTATGGGCGGCGGTCACGGACACATGCACTGATAATAATACTGAGACATAAGAACAGGCTCCCTTCACAGGAAGGGAGCCGTTTTACGCATAAAGTTATTTCATCCGATAGCCGATGGTGTCGGACTGCTTTTGTAAATTCCTATTTCTTTCCAAAAACATATTTCGGATCGCCCTCGCTGTTGCTGAGCTCATTGCCGCTCAGGCTGAACACGATCGTTCTTGTATCGTCAGCCGCGTCTGGGGCGGTGACGCTGATCTTGTCGCCGTCCTGCGCCCATGTGCCCTCCAGCTTTGAGCCGAACATCTTGATGTCCATAACAAAGGTGCCGTCGGCGTTCAGATCGAGGGTGATAAGCTCATCGGCTGATTCCACTCCGAACTGGTTGAGGAAATCCTCTTCACTCATGCCGGTAGCTTCAGCGCCGGACTTCACTTCTTCATTCACATCTTTACTGTCGATAGATTTTATCACATAGCTTCCCTCAGGGTCGCTGCTGCCGCAGCCGGCTAAGACCGCTGCTGTCAACAGCACGATCAGAGCTATCGATATAATTCGCTTCATAATGATCTCCTTTTTATAGATCCTTATTACGGTTCATCGCTGTTTACAAACAACGTACCGCAACTATTCAGTCTAAGATCGCTGGCAGTATCAGCCGATCGCCGACAGGGTATCCGTCCTTCATGCCTGTGCGGTCGATCAGCTCGCCGCACCTGTCATAGTCGGGGTGTATCATGACCTCGGTGTTGTCCGGTATGCCGTGCTTTACATCCGAAAGCCTGCCGAATCGCTCTGTGGTGTAGAATCCCATTTCTTTCCAATAGGCGTTGTCTATGCGCCCGTCGGTCATACGCGGTCTTTCAGTTGTATCAAAGGTGCGATCTAGCCGTATGCGGCCGATACTGCGCTCGCCACAAACAGCGGCTGCTATCGGAGCGATGTGTATATATGTATGGATATAGTGGTGCGAGTCAGCGTGAGCCGCGCGTATCCCTGCGCGCTCCAGTCTGTCTGCCTGTGCCATAAGCTCCAGATACACAGCCTCGCGCTCAGCGTCGGTCAGCAGTCGAGGGTCATCCAGATATCTCTTGTGAAAAACTCCGCCCTCTGTGAACGCCTCAGTCAGCCTCATGGCTTCGGTCAGCGGTTCTCCCTCGGTCAGGTTGAAGTGTATCCCGACGCTATCGGCAAAGCCGGTTTCTTTAGCCAGATCTGCCGCCTGTGCGAACCACTCGCCGTTCGCCATCATCGATGTGTGCGTTATCAGTCCTCGGCTCATCGCATCCGCGATCGCGAGCGAACATCGCTCGTTCATGCCCAGATCATCGCCGTTGATTATCACTGTGCCCATACTCTCGCCTCCTTTACCTAAACTTTCGGGAAGTATTTGATTCAGCTCTTCTTTTTTATGCTGAATATCACCTTGCCTGCTATGAACAGCGCGGCTGATAACACCGCGAATATCAGCACAAAGGTATTGACCTCTTCCGTCCATCTCATCCACAGCACAACAGCGTCGCCTGCCGCCATGATGAGGAACGGTATCCACATCAGCAGATCCTCACCCTCGCCTATGAACAATCGGCGCAGCATGACGGTGAACGATATCACCAACAGCATCATGACGTCCATCTCGATAAAGTGGAACATCGCGGACTTCTCGATCATTGAGCGATACACCACCGGTATCGCCATAGAGAACGCTGTCAGATATATCAGCGAATACCATAACGAAAAGCGGTTTTCAGCTTCGCTGTTCAGCTGAGCCGCGCGCAGGATCATCGCTACGATCAGCATACCGTAAGCGGCGAACTGGATCGGAGCTATCGTGAACTCGGTATGCACCATGCCCGATACCAGGATCACACCGGATGTGACGGTCAGCGCAGTCCAGTCGGGCTCTGCCGGTGTGACCAGCGACTTCAAAAAACCTCGGTTGAACAATATCAGCATGATCACCGCGGCGCACAGCGACAGTATCGCGGTCAAGTTGACTAAGCCGTCGAACGTTGACGGGAACAGTCCTCCCTGCGATACAGCGCGTATCAGGCTCTGCGCCCTCTCAGCGAACAGTATAATAAAATACAGCAAAAACAGCCACGAGATCGGCTTAGCCGAACTTCTTTTTTCTGTCATATATATCACCCTTATATGTATTATTCTATGATCCTTTGCCCGATGCTTTGAGCTTCTCCGCGCGCTCGCGGTGCGATCTGGGAAGATTGTACTCCGACTTGTCAAAGGCGAGTATCAAAGAGAATACCGGAGGGAGCAAGAACAGCCCTATGCCGAACAGCTCGCTCTTGGTATAGCAATAGCACAGCTTCATGATATGTAGGATCTCTGACATGATCGTTAGCAAGATCGCGATATAAAAGAACGTGTCTTCTATCCACAGTGGGACCCCTTTGATCATCTCCAGCGCGATCTCAGCCGCCCAAAATACGATGTCCAAGATGAACCAGATATGCCTCATGCCGATAAGATGATGCGACACAAAAATACTATAGAAAGGTATCAGAGCTTTCCAGCCCTTTTCGCCGGCCTTTGTGAACAGTTTCCACTCAGCTACGGTCAGCATAATATATGACAGCACCGTCAGTATCATGGCGATCTCAAAATATATCGGCGACTTGCCCATCTCATCAATGATGCCTTCCAATATCACATTATCATCCCCTATCCGTTCTATACCGAAGTATCAGCTATAACATCCAGGTCAGCCGATCACAGTTCTCCCAGCATCTGAGCAGGATTTTCCGCCGCCTTGACCTTGTCAAAGGCTTTGACTATCACACCTTCCTCATCGATCAGGTATGTGGTGCGCACCACGCCCATGCTCACCTTGCCGTAGAGCTTCTTCTCTTTCCAGACGTCATATGCCCGGATCACCGACTTTTCCGTATCGGACAGGAGCATGAACGGCAGTCCGTGCTTCTCTTCAAAACGCTTATGCGAGGCGACCGAATCCTTGCTGACGCCCAGCACTACCGCGCCCTTCTCACGGAACTGCGGATACAGCTCGCCGAACGCGCACGCCTGCTTGGTACAGCCGGAGGTCATATCCTTAGGATAAAAATACAGGATCACTTTCCGGCCTCTGTAATCCGAGAGTGATCTCATCACGCCGTTCTGATCGGGCAGGGTGAAGTCAGGCGCTTGTGTACCGATAGCTAACATAGTTGAACCTCCTTGTGAGTCCATATATTGACAGATAGTTTTTTATTTCTTTTGTTAGTTATTACGAATCGTAGAATCTCTGTCCGCCCTCGGTTATCAGCCTCTCTGTTCTGGGGTACTCATATATCTCGGGCTTATCCCTGTTAGCTTCCAGATACTTTGCGAATTCTTCTGCGTACCATTTAGCCATCTCTAAGTCGTGCATAAGATAATGTCCGCAGTTCTCCGGAGCGGTGCCGGGGACCTCACGCGCGCTGCCGACCGATCTGAAGGCGCTGAGTACCAGCTGATATATCTCCTGAGGAGATCTGCTGCCTTTCATGATAAGATAAAAACCGGTCAGGCAGCCCATCGGCCCCCAGTAAATGATCTCATCTTTCATTTCGGGATCGTTGCGCAGATATGTAGCGATGAGATGCTCGAGCGAATGCATCGCCGCTACATCTATCACCGGTTCTTTATTGGGTCTTTTGAGTCTAATATCATAGGTCGTAACATCGGATCCTCCGACCTTGTCCGAGCGGCTTACAAAAATACCCGGAACGATATATCTGTGATCTACGGAAAAACTCTGTATCAATTCCATATTTATCTCTCCTTTTTAGCGGCTCAGGCGTTATCAAATATGCCGCTGAATCTTTATATAAAACAGTATAACAATAATACGGTGTGTTTTCAAGCGCAATCATCCAATGTTGCGGATTTTTACACTGAAAGGGTAAATCTGTTATATAGCCCTCATCTATCGAATATAAACAGCTAAAAGCCCGTCCCTCTTTTGAGGAACGGGCTTTTCAAATTATGCAGCAAAACCTGTCACACTGAGTTTTTCAAGCGACGATGTCAGCAAAGCTCTTTTTTCATCGTCAGGATATTCATCCCGTCAGCATACCTATAAGTCACATCGTCCATAGTATCCTTCACCAGGAAAATACCCAGACCGCCTATGCGGCGCTGTTCTATGGGCAGCGTGATATCGGGATCCTCCTTTGCGAGGGGATCAAAGGGGACGCCGCTGTCTTTGAATACAACGGTGAGCTCCTTTGGATCACCCGAGACCTCCGCGGCGATCGTCACATCTCCGCGTCCCGAAGGATAGGCATAGCTCGCGATGTTGACAAATATCTCTTCTATCGCAAGCTCTACCTGCATGCTGATCGCCGGTGAATCGCATCGATTCTCTTCCAGTAATGAAAGAACGAATCCGATCGCCTGACAACAGTTGTCTTTTAAAGCTTTGATGACACACTCTTTCAAGGGTTCTACCTCGTATGATAAATTATAATTCGATATTATTCTTCTTTAACAGTTCTCTGGCGCTATCGACTGAGTCGACACCCGACAGATTCTTTATCGGAGCAAACTCCTTATCTCTGATGACCTCATACGGCAGACAGCTTGACAACTGATGGATCATATCGAGTACAAGCTGCTCGAACTTGTAGCCGTTGGGCTCGTCAGGCTTGATCAGCGCACCGGTTTCATCGATATAAGGTATCTTCTTCTTGACGACGTGCAGCGGCATTCTATCATCCGTGACTTTTGTCAGCTCGCTTGTACGGAAAAGATAGTTGAGTATCACACCGTAGTTATATGCAGGATCTCCGTTTTCATCATTAGCATTCATCATGTCTTCTGACAGCTCATAGTATTCCACGATAGAAGGTCTGCCGTCCTCAAGGCACATGACGCCCACCTTTTCATCCGGGGCAGCCTTGCGTACTACCTTTGCGCCGACAGCAACGTCAGCGAGGATCGTAGCTCCCACAAAGCAGGGATCACAGATACGCTGAAGAACATTGTCCACAGCAAAAATGTCGATCCACTCGATACCCTCGTCGGTCAGGATCTTATCAAGTCCGGCGCGAACCATGGAAGAATACCATCCGGCGTTGCCGTTAGGCGAGGTTGAAATACGGTCTTTTGCCTCCATATAAAGCTTACCGTCATAGTCGCAGGCAGGGGCCATGTCCTGCTTGAAGAATACGATGCGGTCTGCTTTGTAGCCGAAATAATCATTTTCTTTGAAGAACTTTACGGTCGCGTCGTTGTTCTTTTCACTCGTCATAATGAACAGTCTGAGCCATGTATCTGTTTCTTTTACGACGTCAAGAAGATTTGAAATGATCCGCTCAAAAATGTATACGGGTTTAGTAAGACCGATGTCATACATACCCTTAGGGTTGCTGGAACCGAGCCTGGTGCCCATTCCGCCGGCAAGCAGCAGAGCGGCTGTCTTGCCTGCTTTGATAGCTTTAACGCCTGCTTCATAAAGCTCCTGTCTGCGCTCCTCTATCTCGCTGAGCTGCATCGCCGCGAGAGGAGAGAACACACCGCGCTCGTCGCTCGCGCCGCTGTTGATCCTGTTCAATACAGAAAAGTCTGTTTCTTCGATCTGCTTGAGCAGGTTTTCTTTCTGTGTTTCTGTCAGCTCATCAAAATACTTCAGGATATGCTCCTGACCTATCGCAGTCAATTTTGCTTTTGCTTGTTCGTAATTCATAGTAATCTCCTTTGTATCGCCTTATTACATAGATGATTGGGCTGTTTAAAGCTATAGTTCATTATGCTCCGGCAAACTGACTGTTATACAGCTCGGCGTACAGTCCGTTTTTGGTGAGAAGGTCGTCGTGTTTGCCGATCTCGACAACATCGCCGTCTTTCATGACGAATATCTGATCGGCATTCTTAATCGTCGAAAGACGATGCGCGATCACGAACGAGGTTCTTCCCTTCGTGAGCATATCCAGCGCGTTCTGGATCAGCTTTTCTGTTCTGGTATCGACCGAGCTGGTCGCTTCATCGAGGATCAGAACGGGCGCATTTTTCGCCATCGCTCTGCCGATCGTGATCAGCTGTTTTTGTCCCGCGGATACTGCAGAAGTCTCGGATAAGATCGTATCCAAGCCGTCCGGCAGAGTCTCTACAAAGTGCTTGAGTCCGATATCCGAGATGATCTCATTCAGCCTCTCCTCGCTGACGTCGGGAGAGGAATAAACGATGTTGTCGCGGATCGAACCCTCGAAGGTCCATGTATCCTGCAGTACCATTCCGAGCATGGTGTGAAGGCTGCGGTTCGTGTAATCGGTAATCGGCACTCCGTCAAGCAGGATCTTTCCGCCGTCCGTATTGTAGAACCGCATCAGCAGATTGACCATCGTACTCTTGCCGGCTCCGGTCGGTCCGACGATAGCGACCTTCTGACCGGCTTTGACCGTTGCGTTGAGATTATGGAGGATGACCTGATCGGGAAGATAGCCGAATTTTACGTTTTCAAATACAACGTCGCCTTTGACGCTCTCTTTATCCATCGCGTCGGGCTTATCTTCTTCATCGGGTTCGTTCATGATCTCTTCCACTCTTTCGATCGCCACCATAGCGGGCTGTAATGCCGCGCTCGCGTTTGCAAGATCTTTGAGAGGATTGGTGAGCGATGCGGAATACAGAATGAATACCATCACATCGCCGATATGGGTATTGCCGACGTTGCCGAGCATCAGGATCGTACCCACTACGGCAACTACGATAAATCCCGAATTGCTGACCAAAGACATGACAGGCATCATGATCGACTGGTAAAACGACGCTTTCCATCCGCTTTCGGCAAGCTCATGGTTTGTTTTGCGGAAATGATCGGTAACATCCGATTCGCAGTTGAACGCCTTGATAACAAGGTGTCCGCTGAACGATTCGTATACCTCGGAGTTCACGGCGCCCAAGAGGACCTGCTGCTTTAATGCGTGCGGTCTGGACTTCTTTGCAATGAACACAGTTATGATGAGGCCGACGAGTGAATTAACGATCGTAACGGCTGAGAGGATCAGATTTGTTTTAAACATCATGAACAGACACACCACAAGCGTTGTGACCGATACGGTGATGGAAGCCAGGTTGTTCGACATAGCCGTAGATACGGAGTCAATGTCATTTGTCACTCTGCTCTGGATATCTCCCGCATTTCTTGATATAAAGAACTTGACGGGCAATCTGTCCAGTTTTGCGTTGATCTTCTTCTTCATCAAGCAGGACATCTTCAGCGAAGAGGAGGACAGAATAACGCTCTGCAGGCTGTCCAGCACAAAGCTCACGATAATAAACGACGCTGCAAGGATCCCGTATTTGGCGATTTCGCCGAAATCGATCGTCCCGCTGATGTTTTGCTGGAGATAATCCATGATATGGTTGATCTGGTCGGGAACCAGCATTTTTAAAACGGCTCCCGCAAACGCCAGGATAACGCCGATGATAAACGGTTTTTTGAACGGCGCCGCATATTTCAAGATAGATCGGACATTCTTTTTCATATTCCTGCGACCTCCTGTTCGGATAACTGTGAAAGGGCGATCTCGCGGTAGACATCGCAGTCGCGGATCAGCTCTTCATGTTTGCCGTTGCCTGCTATGCGTCCGTTTTCGAGAACGATGATCCTGTCGGCGTTCTTTACGGTACCGATCCTCTGAGCGATGAGGATGATCGTTGCTCCCTGAGCGTTTTCTCTGAGCTTTTCACGGAGGATACGGTCTGTTTTGAAATCAAGCGCGGAGAACGAATCGTCGAAAATATAGATCTCGGGATCTCTGCATATCGCCCGGGAGATCGTCAGTCTCTGGCGCTGACCGCCGGAGAAATTCATACCGCCGGCAAAAACAGGGGCCTGATATGCCTCTTCTTTGCTTTCGATGAATTCCTTAGCCTGACCGATCTCAGCCGCTTTTTTGATCTCATTGAGCGTGTTTGCCATTTTTCCGTTCTCACCGTAGTCGATGTTCGCGGCGATGGTACCGGTGAACAGGAAGCTTTTCTGCGGAACATATCCGATCATGTTGCGCAGCTCGTGGACGCGGTAATCCTTTACGTCCACTCCGTTGACAAGAACGCTTCCGCCGGTCGCGTCATACAGTCTGGGGATCAGGTTGATCAAAGAAGTTTTGCCCGAACCTGTCGCGCCAATAATGGCAAGCGTTTCGCCTTTTTTGACGGAAAAGCTGATATCGCTGAGCGTGTCGCCCGCCGCCGACTCATATCGGAAACTGACATGATCGAACTCTACCGCCGTATCGGTTTCGGGCGCTTTGGAACTGAAAGTGCCGTCGGTGATCTTGGTTTCGGTTTTCAATACCTCTCCGACTCTTCCCATGGAGGTGATTGCTCTGGGGAGCAGCATAAAGATGTTGACCAGAGTGATAAACGCCGTAACGATCATGATCGCGTAGGATGTAAACGACAGTATCTGCGAGATCTTTTCGGGACGTACATCCAAAGAGGAAGAATCCACGATGAACGCGCCGATGATGACCATGGCAAGGTTCAGCAGGTTGAGGGCGAGGATCAAGCCGGGACTCAGGAAAGCCATGATCCGGTTGAGCTTGATATTGACGTCTCTCATTTCCTCGGTGACGCTCTCAAATCGTTTCTGATGAAATTTTTCCGATAAGAACGCTTTGATGACCTGAATACCGGAAATATGTTCCTTTGTTTCACGGTTGATGTTGTCGGTCATGATCTGGATCTTTTTCGACATCGGAATCGTGAGAAGGATCGTCGTGACCATAAAGATGACAATGAATACAACCGTGATGATCGTCGCTGCCGTCAGTCTGATGTCGGTATCCGAGATCTTCTGAATACCCCATATCGCCGTAACCGGCGCTTTTACCAGAACCTGAAGACCCGTAACGACGAACAGCTGGATCAAAAGCACGTCGCCGGTACATCTTGTGATCAGACTCGAGGAAGACAGCTTTCCGACTTCACCGATGGAAAACTCCATGGTCCTTTCAAAGATCGCGTTGCGCATCCGCTCGGAAAATACCGCCGACATCCTCGCGATCAGATTTGCCGCTATGATGGAAAGCGCAAGGCTGCCGAGAACAAAAAGGAACATCAAGCCGCCTTGTTTGACAACATCGATCACCTGCACACCCGGCTGTTGGATCATCGAGGATACGCCCGAGATCATTGAGGGGATCTGCATTTCACAGTAAACCTGAAAAACAATGCAAACAGCGGATACGGCCATGAACAGCCATTCTCTCGCTTTTAAAAATTTGAATAGATTCTTCATTGTTCAAGCTCCCGTCATTGCTGATCCTTTTTCTCAGCCTGTTCCTTTTTCGCCTTATAGGCCTTATAGGCCTCTCTCTTTTCATCCCTTACTTTGATGAGATAATCAACGTCGCTGCCTTTTTTGACAACATCTTCTACTTCGGGATAATTCTTGTGCAGTTCCATAAAGGCAAAGAATACATAATCCGACCGATCGCCGTATTTTTCGTCAAGCAGGCGCTTGACGATACCGTCTCTGCGGATGCCTTCCTCACCGATCGCCTGAAAAGCAGGTCTGATATAGATCGTCTCCAGATTCGTGATAACAAAATCGATCGCTTCTCTCGCGCACTCCGCATGTTCTTCAAAGAACGCGATACCCTTCATGTTCGCGTTCATGATATCTGCAGCGTTGAGGACGGAGAACAGCGCTCTGTCGAGCAGCTTTGTATAGTCGGAGCCTCTGCAAAGCGAGGTTTCCGCCATACGGTACAGATAGAAGTTGCCCGGCATGATCACATATTTTTTCGCGTGGAACAAACAGCCGAAGCAGAATGTGAGATCCTCTGCCAGCTTCATATCGCCGAAATGGATGTTGTTCTCGAGCAGGTATGTCCTGCGGTACAGCTTGTTCCATACCGCCCAGTGATAAGCCTCTTTTTTCCAGTATTCGAACCGGTGCATCATGTCGTCGGACAGCGTCTTGACTTCAGTCGCCACATCATACTTATCGGTCGGGATGCGCAGATAGTCCTTTTCATCCACCAGAAGCAGGTTCGCCGGCGCGTTTTTGACCAGCGGGAAGATAACGCCGGTGTTGTGCACAACGTCGGCGTCGTTCGTTTTCGCGACTTCATAGATCTTTTCAAAAGCGTCGGGCAGGACGGCGTCGTCGCTGTCCACGAAGGCGATATACTCGCCTTTTGCCGCTTTGATACCGGCGTTTCTCGCTGCGCCGGGGCCCATGTTGCGGGGCTGATCGATCAGCTGAACTCGCCCGTTTCCGGCATAATGCTCGCGGCAGATCTCCATGCTGTCGTCGGGAGAACAGTCGTTGACGATAATGATCTCTATCTCGGGCAGTGTCTGATTCAGCAAGCAGTCAACATTCTCGGTGATGTAGTCTCTTGCTTTATACATCGGGATGATGATCGAAATTTTAAAATCCATGGTATCTTCTCCTTGTACTATTCCGCGCAAAGCTTTTTTGTAATTGCTTTTTTCCAAAGATCGAGTTTTTTCTCGTCCATGTCAGCCGGCTCGCACCCACCCGTATTGATCATACAATAGCCGGATCCGTCGTATGGCTTCCATACGCCCTGCTCATCCATAACACCTGTCGCCGCAAAGGAGATCAGCGCGTTACACAGCTTTTCGCCGAGTGCGAAATCCGCATCCGTCCAGTCATCCTTACGCTCGCTGCTGAAAATGTTCCAGAAATACGGCATGTCGCTCGAATGGAAGGCTCCGTACATCGCGCTGTCCTTTCCGGGCATCACGTGTACAAAATCATAGATGTAGGTTTTGCCGGCGTTTCTGCTGAGGCGCTTTTCTGCCAGCATATACTCGCTCGCTAAGAACGCGTCGTGACCCATCTGCATGAAGGTTGCGTCGGGGAATTGCGTATTGAGCGGATAAAGACCGATCGCTTCGTCGGTGTATTCGCCGAAGAAGCCTTTGATGATCTCCATCGCCTTCGCTTCGTCGATCTGCGTGCCGAACGGCGTCAGCTTAAACGCCAGTCCGTCGCCGGCAACCATACCGGCAATAAAGTCCAGATCATCGGTCGCTCCATCGTCAACAGCCTCGGTGAAGCTCTTGGGCAGGACGTAACCGTCGATGCAGAGATTGCTGGGATACGTCATTTTCAAGATCGTTTCTGCCGGGATATTCCTCATCTCTTCAAGGCTCTTGCCCTCGAACAGCTTGTCGCCTATTGCGCACAGCCCTTCGAGCGTGCCCCAAGGACGGATCGCGTCAAGGTTGCCGTAGCACAGATAGCTCATAGCGAAAGCGCGCTTGAACAAGCCTTTTGCAAGAGGAGATACCGCCAGAGCGTTGACATTGTTTGCACCGGCGGAAAGTCCCGAGATCGTAACGTTATCGGGGTCGCCGCCGAAGGCTGCGATATTCTCCTTGATCCATTTGAGCGCCGCGATCTGATCGAGCAGCATATAGTTGCCGGATACATGCTCCTCGCTCTCTTCACAAAGCGCAGTGCAGGCGAGAAGTCCGAGGACGCCTACGCGGAAACCGACGCTGACATACACGGCGCCCTTCTCCGCGATGCCCTGACCGTCGTAGACCTCACACGAGGGGCCGCCGCTGATGAGGTTGCCGCCGTGGAAGAATACGATAACAGGCTTTTTGCCGCTCATATCCTCGGGAGCCCAAACATTCAGATACAGGCAATCCTCCGAGAATCCGGTATCCTCTATAATAAATTCTTTTGTCCACATGAAGAAGGGCTTCTGCTCCTCCTGGATGGGACTCTTTGACCATTTTGTACATTCCAGTACGCCGTCCCAGCTCTCTACAGGCTGCGGCGCCTTCCATCTGTGCTCGCCTACCGGCGGAGCCGCAAAGGGAATGCCTTTATAAATATTGACGCCGTTTTGCTGATAGCCGCTTATCTTTCCGCCCGAAACTTCAACGGGCGAAGTGATCTTCAGTTCCATTCGGGTGCCTCCTAAAAATCGTACATCAATCTGTCGGTATAGTAATCCTCAAGATGCGTGACCTCTGCGTCTACGCCCTGTTCTATCAGAAGCTCTGCGACCTTATCGGCAAGCGCGCTTCTCTCGAAGAACTGCGATACCAGGATGTTCAGATCATCCCCGCAGGACGTGATCGCAAAGACGATCTCCGGCGTTCTGCAGACCGTAGAAACGTGGATGCCCTCTACATAGCTCTGCATATCCTTGTTGAAGGTCAGTGTGCCGATATTCGTGATCGTATAGGTGCTCTTTGCATGGGCGCTGTTCAAAAGCTCCATGAACTGCGGAGCGGCAAACATCACGGGAGAAGGCGCCTGGTCGACGAGCAGATTTGTGGACTGCATCGTCTCATAATACTCCTTCTCGAAATTCGCTTTTGTCAGCTGAAGCTCCATGAGCGCTCTTTCCATTTTGACGGCGGTTACAAAGTCCAGATCATTGAACCGCTTATCGTAAAGCAGCTTGATCGTAGTACCAAAGGCAGTCAGCGAGTGAACGTTGTACAGCGCTCTGCCGTCTACGGGACAGGTGCCGACTACCTTCTGCTCGCCTACGTCGTAAACCTCGTAGATCGCGTGGCCGAGGATCGTATTGAGCCACGGCGTCACGGTGACCTTTGCCTGCTTTGCTTTGCCGAGGAGGGTTTTCAGATCGCAGCGTATGTTATAGCGAACGGTCCTGCCTTCGCTCATCGGCGTTCTGTCCTCGTCGGCGACGTAGATATCGTTCAGATCGGGCATATAGAACGGCTCCGCATCCTTGTCGCCGTATGTCTCGTACTCGCAGACGCGCTCGGACTCGTCCTCGGGGATCTCGTCGGTGAGAACGTCGCCGTGTTCGATCTCTGTGCCCTCAGAGAGCGCGAGATAATGGTATGTAACAGCCTTGATGAACTCCAGTCCGCCTCTGCCGTCCACTATACCGTGAAAAGCTCTGATAGTGATGGAATTATCCTTATATAGAGCCACAAACAGATAGTGCGCGGTCTCTTGCGTACCCAGATTGAATCTTTGTCCCTCGTCATAGAACACCTTTGGTTCTTCGGTATTATTGACGAAGTACAGCTTTGCGTTTTCCATAGTGCCCTCGACCATCGGACGAAGGCGATAATTCCAGAATCGCGCCAGAGCTTTTTTGAGCGCCTGCAGGTATATATCGGGGTCTACCGGCTTTTTCAGCGTTACGGTATACGAAAAGCTGAAGCACGGATCGCCCGAACCTACGGTAAAGAAAGCCAGGTTTCCGGCGCCGATATGTATTCTGCCGTTAGAATCTTCTTTACTTATTATCATCCTGTTACCTCACCTCAATTACTGAACAGGCTCATGCTGCATCAAAAAGTCTTTGATATCAAAATCTTTGTCATAGGTGAAATCAATCATGACCTGATATTTACCGTTGTCGAGACGCTTCATATCACAGTCGTCGACCAGGCGCAGGAATATAGCGGAAGCCATCTTACGCTGCTCTTCGCGAGAGGGATCGTTCTCCATATCGGAGTCCGTGATCGTGATACGCAGGTTGTTCTGCATATAATCGAAGGTGATATCGATATCGCCGATATCTTCTGCGGTCTCGTTGACGCGCATGATCAGGATCTCTTCGACTGCCTGACGGATATCCATCGCCTTTTGTCTGCTGAAGCCGAGGTTCAGCGCGCACTCCTCAAACAGAGCGGCGGAAGGCGTGATATTGTAGGTGCTGTTCTTGATCGACATCGAGATGATGCGGATACCCTTTTCGAGCTTTCCTTCGAGGATCAGTCTGTGCAGTCTTCTCAGCATTTCGATGTGCAGGTTGCGCTGATCGACCTTTCCGTTCGCGTTGAGCGGGAATTCCTTGAATACGAAATAGTAGACCGGGGATTTATAGGAGCCGACCTTTTTCTTCATATAGGCCTTGAGCTCGGCCTCGTCAAACTCAGCGCCGGGAGCCAGCGTCACGCACGCGCCGAGGTTCTCGCCGTAGATACGGTCCTTATAGCCAAAGATCCTGCACGCGCCGATCGACGGATGAGACATGACCTGCGCCTCGATCTCTGCGGGAGCGAGATTCTCGCCGCCCTTGATGATGAGGTCCTTGATTCTGCCGACAATGCGGATATTGCCCTGCTCATCGAACACGCCGAGGTCGCCGGAATGCAGCCATCCGTCCTCGTCTACCGCCTGCTTCTCGGGCGGCAGCTTGAAGTAGCTGTTTTTCAGATGATAGCCGCGGGTGATGATCTCGCCGACCTCGCCGGGAGGAAGGATGCCGTGCTCTTCGTCCCAAGCCGCAGCCTCGATACCGTCTACGACTCTGCCGACGGTGTTGTATCGGATCGATACGTCGTCTCCGGGTCTGGTGAGCGTATAGGTCGCGGAGGTCTCGGTCATGCCGTACAGGTTGATGAAGGTGGTGTTGTACAGCACCGTTTCAAAACGCATGAACTGTACGGGTGAGGTGTAGCTGCCCGCGATCGAGCAGATGCGTACCCTCGGAGCAACCTTCGCGGCGAGCTCTTCTTTATCGATGATGCCCTGATAGATCGTCGCAACAGACCACAGATCCGTCGCGTCCTCTTTTTCGATGAGGTTGGCGATCACGTCCGCCTTCAGCGCTTCGGGCAGGATCACCGTATAGCCGTGGGACAAGTAGATCCACGCGACGAAGATCGCATATGCGTGGAAAAGCGGAACGCCCAGCAGACATCTTTCGCCGCGGATCGGCTTGATCTCCTTAGCAAGCTGTCTGACGACGTTCGTGATCGCGTACTGCGAGGTAAGTACTGCCTTGGGGAATGCGGTCGTGCCGGAGGTATAGATGATATACGCGTCATCGCGAACGGTCCAGCCGGTCGTATCGGGCACGTTTGCGGGAATATCGGAAAAGTCCTCGTCGATGATGCTGATGCACTTTTCGGCGTCGAGACCGAAAGCGTCGGCGAGCGTCTGGGCGTCATCGGCATGGCCGGCGATATCGTGTGTTTTACCGAACATCATATAGGTCGTCTCCGCAAAATCGACCAGCGGCTTTGCGTCTTTTACGGTCAGGTTCGCGTTGAGGATCAGCGCGATACCGCCCGAACGGATGATGCCGTAGTAGGTGTAAAGCCAAGCAGGTGAAGCGGACGCCCAAAGAGCGACCTTTTCGCCTTTTTTCAGCCCCTTGTTAAGAAGCGCGGCGGCGACGCTGTCGATCTTTGCGATCAGTTGGCTGTAAGTAAGCCTGGTATCGCCCATGATGATCGCTTCATGATCCGGATCAGCCTGAGCCTGTTCCAAAAGGATGTCATAATAAAACTTTTCGATAGTTTGCATTTTCTATACCTCCTGATAGATGATTCTTGATTTAAAAAATCTTTCCTTGACCGGGTTATCGATGTATCTGACAGGCTTGATGAAATCCGGCGGGAAATTTAAACGGTACATGAGTACATCTCTGTAGAAGAGCTGTGACTCCTGCTCCATAAATTCGACTCTGACGGGCTGGATACCGCCATCTGCGATCGCTTTGCGATAGGCTTCGTCTTTTTGAAGCCTTGTATCAACAAAAGCGGCGATCTGCTCTTTATCGATATCCGATTTATCGTCGTGATCCGTTTCGAGCAGGATCACAAGACCGTCTTCCGTATCGTTCAACATATATGCAAAATCACAGACGATCAAGTCTGTTCCTTTTTGCAGCTCTTTGACCGCTTCCCAAATCGCCTTTTCTGTCAGCACAGCGCCGTTCAGCCTGACGGTCTGGGATGGATCATGATCGTAGGAGAAGAACGGGATCCCGTTCTTGAAGTACTCGATCAGGACCACGTCGTCGAGTCGGTAACGGTACAGACCCGAGTAAGTCGAGATCAACAGCGAGTAGCGTTTTCCGACTTCCACATCCCGCGCGAATACCGCTTCGTCATCCGATCCCGCGTCTGCGGGAACAAATTCGACGAACGCGTTGCGCGGATCCAGGGCGTACAGGCCTTTCATTCTCGTTTCGGTACCCACGAGGGCGGCCAGATCCATATAACAGCCGTTTTCGTGCGCGATATCGCCCAGATACCGTTTGATGCTATCCGAATAAACGGTAAAGCATCCGCCGCCGAAAGCGATCAGCCGCGTCATCTTTTTCCAGATCTTCGGTACAATCGGCGCAGCAAAGCCCTGTTCAAAGATCCCGGTCAATTCGGCCGCTCTGTCGGGATCGGGGCTCAGGTGTTTTTCTATGGTCGCTCTGAACTCGTCCGAAACGACCTGGCTGTAATGCGCGGGCTTGCCGCTCGCAATATCCGCACAGAGGTTCTTCCAGTTCTTTTCAAGGAACCGCAGCGTACACCATGCTTCCCATGTGCTGGGAGCGATCATCTGGTCGACGTTTCGGTCAGCCAGCGCGAACAAAAGCCGGATATAGGTCAGGTCCGTCAGCTCCGTCGGGAAAAGGATCTCGGGCGGCGCGGTGAACAGACTGTTTTTTTTGTACAGCGAAAGACTCTGATCCGCAAAGATCTCCGACAAAATGGAGCCGTGGGCGGTGTTGACATAGGTGTTATCGTTGAACCTGTTCTTTTGCGGCATGCTTTCCAGCATGAGGAAGGTTCTTTTTCCGATGCAGTTATCGATATAGAGCTTTTTCAGAGGCTCCAGCTGGATATCCGTACAGGGGAAGAGTTTCGGGTTGGACACCTTACCGAGGGTGAACAGATAGCTCTTGATCGGATCGGAAGTGATGATGCCGGATTCGCCGATGTTGGTCTGGAGCTTTACCAGCGGCTCATAGTTATCATAATCCGATCGGGGAACGCTCGAACGAAAGCCCGTGAGCGACAGGATCTTAGTAAAGCCGTATCTCTTTCCGATATCGGTGTTCTGGTTCCGATAGAGGATGTTGCGCAGCACGGTCTGATACGGCGACAGCGCCTGAGCCGATTTTGCATCGACGGCGATCAGCGTGTCGTCCCCGGCGTCGCCGACATAGTTCTCTGGCTTTAAGATGACGGCGCGCGGGAACTCGTATCGATCCCTGACGTCTTTTTCCGAATACAGCTTAGAGACTCTGAGCGGCTCGATGTTTTCGAGATACGGAGCGAGGATCTCCTTGATCGTCTGTCTGTCCTCGAGCGTCAGTGAATCGGAAGCGATCATAAAACTGGCAAGAACGCTGCACAAACCCAGAATAACGGCGTTCATATAGAAGCCGTATTTGTTTCCTGCGTCAAAGATCTTTTTATAACCCTTAGCGAAGGCGATCAGCGTCCGGGCGTCTTTACTGCTGTTCTGTACCAGCGAGCCGCTGTTAATAAAATAATGGTATCCGATCATCTGCGGCAGATAACAGATCTTTTCAGCGTGCCCGTAGCATTCGATGTTAAACAGATAGTCCTCTGCGAAGGGGACTTCGTCATCGAACCATATCCCGCAGCGGTCCAACAGACTCTTACTGTAGATACGGGACGTTACCAGCCCCCAGACGCCGCTGAACATCTTTTCTTCATCCCAGTTATCCCGGTCGATGATGATCTCTTCACGCGTCTGGTCCCAGAGGACGATCTCCGTCACCGGTCTGTTTTTATAGCTCTCCAGCTCATATTCTCTTCTGAACCAGGTAATATCTGCCTGATTCTTCTTCATGTGGAAAAGCGCCTTCTGCATACATTGCGGCGTGAACCTATCATCAGCATCCAGAAATCCTACATAGTCTGCCGCGGCACGCTCCAAACCATAGTTTCTCGGAGCCGAAGGGGTGCGTTTACCGTCATTCAGAACATGGATCTTTACATTATCATATCCGTCGAGCAGTTCGTGTACGCTTTGGAGATACTCTTCCTTTGAATTATGTACGACGACGATCCATTCGATCCTTTTAAATCCGATCGTCTGTTGGAACATAGATTCACAGCATTTTCTGAACACTTCACGATCAACGTTGTAGAAGGGGGTGATGATTGAAATATCATAATTCATAATACCGCTGCTCTCCTTTATCACTCTTCGTTAAGAAGGATTATTAAATGATGTTGATAAAATCGACCAGACCGGTAGCAGAAAAAATATTGTAAATGGTATCGGCGATATGACAGACAGAGAACTTTCCGTCCTTTGCAGCCATGGCTTTATGCCATGTTACGATCAGTCTGAGTCCGGCGGAAGAGATATACTCGACCTGGCTGAAATCTATTACTAACTCAGTGATACCGTCCAGTAATGAAGATACTTCATCGTCAAACTGCGGCGCAGTATAAGTATCGATCCTGCCGATCGGGTTGATCGTCAACTTTGTTCCTTCCTGATTCTTTGTGACTGACAACATACTCATAATGTTCTCTCCTTTGGTTTTTCATTTAGATTTATGTTTTGCAGCACCGACTAAAGTGCAGATACATACAAAGTGTTAGTCGCTTTATCCCTATTCCGAAAGCACTTTCTGTATTCTCGTATAGGGCTCAGTGTCGCTTCTTTATCCGTCAAACACTTGTAACTGTCGAATAATAATACGCCGTCTGCATAATCCCGGAGCTGTTATTCATAAACGCTATAGGTTTTTGGCGGCAAAATTTCGACAATTATCCACCTTGAATAATACCAAATATGACGAAATCTGTCAATGATTATTCACTAAGCATTCAAGATGATATTGACAAAGATTTGCGGTCATGTAAAATAGAACTATCAAGATATAACGATCGATCGCCGGTCGCTGAGGAGGTTGCTATGAGAAGAGTAGATATGGACCCTACCCATGAACTGAACGGTATCAGATACAGAGCCGGACATGTGTTCCCGTTCGGCGCCAGTATAGTCGAGAACGGCGTCCACTTCAGCGCCTTTTCACGCGATGCGACCGGCTGCACTTTGGTGCTGTATCATCTGGGTGAGCCTGAGCCTTATGCGGAGATACCTTTTCCCGAAGAATTCAGGATCGGAAACGTATATTCCATGATCGTCTTTGATCTTAATATCGAAACGACCGAATACGGCTACCGCTTCGACGGGCCGTGGGATCCTGAGAACGGATTGCGGTTCGACCGCAGCAAGGTCCTGCTGGATCCGTATGCCCACTCCGTATCGGGCCGATGCGTATGGCGCGAAAAGCCTGCGGAAAACGCCTTTCCCCATCGCGGGCAGATCATCCTCGAGGATTTTGACTGGCAGGGTGATAAGCCTCTGGAGCTGCCGGCGAGCGAGCTGGTGATCTATGAGATGCATATCCGCTCCTTTACGGCGCATCCGTCCAGCGATGTGCCTTTCAAAGGAACTTATGCCGGTATAGTTGAAAAGATCCCTTATCTCAAACAGCTCGGCGTCAACTGTGTAGAGCTCATGCCTATCTTTGAGTTCGATGAGTTCGAGAACAGCCGCGGAGATCTGGTCAACTATTGGGGATATTCCACCGTGAACTTCTTCTCGCCGAAAGCCGGCTATGCCGCTACTGCCCCCTACGGGACCCAGGCGGATGAGCTGAAGAATATGATCCGCAAGCTGCATCAAAACGGCATACAGGTCATCCTGGATGTAGTATTCAATCATACTGCCGAAGGCAACGAACAAGGTCCTACCATCTCGTTCCGCGGTATAGACAACCGCACTTACTATCTGTTGACCCCTGACGGATACTACTATAATTTCAGCGGCTGCGGAAACACCATGAACTGCAACAACTCGATCGTCAGAAATGTTGTGCTGGACTGTCTGCGTTACTGGGTAGCCGCCTACCATGTCGACGGATTCAGGTTCGATCTGGCGTCGATCCTCTCGAGGGATGAGAACGGCGCGCCCATGATGGACCCTCCTTTGCTCGAGAGCATCGCTCACGACGCGGTGCTGGGCAGCTGTGTGCTGATCGCCGAGGCATGGGACGCCGGCGGACTCTATCAGGTAGGGTCCTTCCCTGCATACGGCCGCTGGGCAGAATGGAACGGCAAATACAGAGACTGCGTCCGCAGATTCATCAAGGGCGCTGCGGAATGCGCTCCGGAGATGTACCATCGCGTCGGAGGCTCCGCGGATATGTACGGTGGCAGGAGCGCCGCCGCTTGTGTGAATTTCATCACCTGTCACGACGGCTTCACGCTGCGCGACCTGGTGTCGTATAACGATAAGCATAACGAGAAGAACGGCGAGGACAACCGCGACGGCTGTAACGATAACCATTCTTGGAACTGCGGTGCGGAAGGTGAGACAGACGATCCTGAGATCAACGCTCTGCGCCTGCGCCAGGCTAAGAATATGCTGACGATCCTGCTTACCAGCAGAGGTATACCCATGCTGTTATCGGGAGATGAATTCGGCAATACTCAGTTCGGCAATAATAACGCCTACTGTCAGGACAATGAGATATCGTGGCTGGACTGGTCACTGCTTGAGAAGAACAGCGATCTCTTCGATTACGTCCGCAGGCTCATTGCTTTCCGGCGTGAGCATCCGGTGCTCAGAGCGCTCGATCATCAGTCCGATGTGAACGCGACAGGCTATCCGGAGCTGTCCTTCCACGGAACAGAGCCGTGGGATCTGGACGCGTACGGCCCCGGATTGTGCTTCGCCAGCTTCTGGGCGGAGGATCACGAGCGTTTCGGCACGCAGGAGGACTGTTTCCTGTATGTCGCCGTCAACGCGCACTGGGAGGATCACCGGTTCACTTTTCCTGTGATACCTGAAGGCTACGGCTGGCGTTTGGCATTTAAGTCCGACGGTTATTCCGCGGATCCGGGAACAGAAGCTGAGTGGCACGAAGACGGTATCGATCTGGGAGCCAGGACGACTGCCGTGCTGATAGCGAAAATGGTCGGATAAGCTATGATAAACACAATATACAGAACAGCGACAGACGGGTCGGTACCATGATCCGTTTGCCGCTTCTTTTTTTGCTGAGATATCTGCGAAAAACAGTGGTGATCTATCTGTCATCATTCACATAAAACTGTTGAAAAATGCAGAACACTGTATTATAATGTACTATGAATAAAAATGTATTTTTATAATATTGATCATACCTGCCGTAAATAACGGGCGGATCGGTCATACCGGGCGTAAAACTTCCCCATAGAACAACAATTAAAAGGAGATCGGATCAATGAGCATGCTGACTATCACAAAGAATCAGGAAGGAACAAAGCTGACCGTATCGGTGATCGGACGCGTAGACACCAACACCGCGCCTAAGCTTGACGATGAAGTCTCGCTGTCACTCGACGGAGTCACCGAGCTGGTTCTCAATTTCGCACAGGCAGAATATGTATCTTCAGCAGGACTGAGAGTCGTTCTTTCTCTTTACAAAAAGATGACCGCAAAGCAGGGAACGATGCTGCTGACCAAGGTCAATCATTCGGTCATGAGTATGTTCATCGCGACCGGCATGACCGACTTTTTACAGTTCGGATGAATATCTGCTGATGAGTTGGCTTCCAGAGCAGGGTTGGTTTTCGAAAGAGAGAATAACCCCAAGTACAATTCAACGAATACTGATTCTGAAATAGTTTCGGAAAGGAACATATATGGATATTAGAGTATCTGTTATCATACCGGCTTATAACGCGGAGAGGATCATAGCATATACGATCGAGTCGGCGCTCGCTCAGACGCTGTCCGATATCGAGGTCATCGTAGTAGACGACTGCAGCACCGACTCAACGCTCGCGCTGCTCAACGAACGCTTCGGCGATAATGACAAGGTCAGGATCGTCCCACAGCCCAAGAACGCCGGCGTCAGCATGGCGCGCAACCGCGGCATACAGGAGGCACGCGGGAAGTATCTCGCTTTCTTGGACAGCGACGACGCGATGCGCCCCGATATGCTGGAGAAAATGTACGAGGCCGCCGAAGAACATCACGCAGATGTTCTGCATACGACAGGTTTTTTGGTGCCGGTCATAAAGCCGGTCCCCGATGATATCACCGGACTTTCCGACGATGCCTATAAGCCTTTTGTCATCGAACAGTGTGAAGAAGGAGACGCCGTGTATTTCGCCCCGGATGATACCGCTCAGCGTCTTGATGAGTGGTGTCGGCATAAGTATCACTGGTCGGTATGGAGCAAGCTGTTCCGCAGGAGCTTTATCGAAGAGCGCGAGATACGTTTTGATAAGCTCAGCATGGCCGAGGATATGCTCTTCTGCTTCAAGGCTCTGTTTTATGCAAAAACCTACGCAGTCCTCCCGGGTCAGTGGTATGTGTACCGGATCGACGGAGCCTCTCTGTCCAGACAGAAAAGCTCGATACAAACGGTGGTCCGCCTGACAGAAAACCTGATCAAAGCCTCCGAGACAGCTTCTCGCTTTATGTCGGAGAACGCCTATTTCGTCGATCATCCTGCCGAGCACATCAAGGTGCAGCGGATCATCTTTAACAGCATCGACCGGTTCTACCTGCTGCCGATGCTCACCCAACTGACGCCTCAAGCGATACAGGAGAGCGGCTCCGTATCCGAGCTGTTTGAACGCGAGTACGGAGATAAGGGCGCATTTGTCGAGTATTTATACTGGCGGCTGCACGAATTGCTCAAAGAAGAGAAAAACTCATCGGATCAGGACTCGGATGCCGAAGAGTTATGCACCAGTACATAACAGATCCATATGATCCGCAACAAAACGATCGGTTGAAATATATCAAATGAAAGGGACGGAAACTATCATGAAATTATCAGGAGCATCCAACGAGTTCTTTTATTGCTTTATGCACGACGAGGGATCTTTCGCTCTCAACTACAGCGTAACATTCAAAGACGATATCCAACTCGACGCTTTACAGCGCGCCGCTAACGAGGCGATACAGCTGTATCCGGAATTTGCCGTTCAGCCTGTGATCCGTGACAACAAGCTGGTGATGATACCTAACAACAGGCCTCTGGTATTCTGCACAGAGCCCGGTCCTGTAAAATACTACGGCACCGATGATATGAACGGATATATAATTTATTTCGTTTGTACCGATAAGAAGCTGACCGCGTATTTTAACCACGGATTCACCGATGCGCTCGGTATGACCACATTATTCAAATCCATATTGACTATCTACGCGGAGTATATAGGTAAGCCCGTGACAGATAAAGCGTTCTTGGCTACAATCAGAACTCCGGGCAGCGCTGTGCCGGATCAGGATCCGGAAGATATGTTTGACCCATACCGCTTATACGGCAACACAGAGGCCGTTCCTGAATACACCTTTGATAACCCCGGCGCTTATTCTATCCCCATAGAGGATTTCGCCCCCGACAAGAACGAAATACACGAATATCTCGTGGATATCAGCACATCGGACTTTGTCAGGATGACAAAGGAGCTTAGCGCGAGCTTTACTCCTCTTATGATAGATATCGCCGCTCAGGCAGTATACCGCAATTATGATACAGGCGACGAGCCCTTTATCGCGATGCTGCCGGTCAATCTTCGCCCGTTCTTCGGTTCATCTACGATGGTGAACTTCTCCGACGGTATCTCGGTACCGGCCTACCGTGAAGACGCCGAGCCCGACGTAGCAGCCCGATGCGCCGCTATGAAAGATGTGATGAAAAAGCAGATGACCAAAGCGTCTTTTGAGTGTCTGCTCGGCTCAAAGGCAGGGATGGTAGACCGCTTCTATGCCGACGACAGCGATATCCGCTCCAGAAAGCTCCCTGCCCCTGCAGGCGGCAAAAAGCCCTACACCCTCCCTATCACCTATCCCGGCAGGCTGACATTCTCAGCTGAGATCGACGAGCTGCTTTGCAACGCTTTCATCACCGGTTACTCACGCGTGAACTCTATCGTTGTCCATACCTTCGAAGATAAAATGCAGTTCGCTTTTATCTGGCGCAGCGAGGACACTTCGTATATCGATCACTTCTGCGACGAACTGCGCAGATACGGTTTCAATCCGACTTTGACTGACAACGGGCTCGTCAAGCGCGATGTTTTCTCTTTCTCAAAGCTCTCTTTAGCGTAAATTACCGATTATGAAAACAGGATTATAATATGACAAAACAGATTACCAATAGAATTTTCTCTAAAACGATCTGTAATACAGGACGCCAGATCGAGCTGGATATCGGTAAGGCTATCGTCATCTTCTACTTCCCGTTTGTCCACTGTATCATCGAGTGCTGTACGGACGAGCAGTTGACAACAGGCCTGCCTTATGTGCTGGACACCGTTCTGGGCGGACCGCTCGGAGCGCCGATGTTCATGTTTTGCATGGGCGCCACTGTACATTTTGCGCATTCCAATACTCCGGGCGATCTCGCTAAGCGCGCCGTTAAACTGCTGATTGCCGGCGAACTGCTCAACATCTGTCGCTATCTGATACCCGATCTGATCGGATGGGCGATCACGGGCGATGCTGAGATGTACCTCGAGCCGCTTCCTTTTGAACTGTTCGGCGACGATATCCTGCAGTTCGCAGGTCTGGCGTTCCTATGCATCGCTCTGATGAAAAAGCTCAAAACGCCAAAATGGCTGATGTTTATGATAGCTCTGGTTCTCTCTGTAGGTAGCACCCTGCTGGGGGACGTCGATCTTGGCAACGACGCGCTGAACATCGCCGGCGGATGGTTCTTCGGCACCTTCAACGCGCAGGATCAGATCGAATCCGCATTCCCTCTGCTCAACTGGCTGATCATCCCTATCTGCGGATTCATTTTCGGTGATGTGATCCGCAGCGTGAAGGATAAAAAGCGCTTTTATCTGTGCTTCTCTCCGGCTCTGCTGGTCTTTTCCGTCGTATACTTCTTCTTCGGCATCCGTAATATGATCGGTATGTTCGGCGAGGGCGAGAACTGTTATTACCATCTTTCAACCCCCGATGCGTTCGTATGTCTTGCGGCTACACTGGGTCTTTTGGGATTCTTCGCCGCGATCGCTCATATACTTCCGCAGTCAATCCGGCGATGCTTTACATACGTCAGCGGAAATATCACAGAGGTCTATTTTATACACTGGGTACTTGTCAGGATGATCGTCAATGTCGGCGTCTATGCCGTAGCCGGAACACTGCTGATCCCCATGTGGGTCGCTCTGCTCATCAGCTTAGGTATCTTTGTGCTGATGTTCCTGATAACAGATCTTTACCGTAAACTGCGTGTGAACGAAAGGAAATCGAGATGATGAAAAAAAGGGTAAAGCATAGACCTTTGGGCAGAAAGCTTCTGATCGGCCTGGCTCTGTTCGGCGTACTAATCATGCTGTTAGCGACATTTATCGTCGCTCCGCTTGACTACAACGCCGAATTGAACGAATACTCCAGACTGGCGTTCAGCTACACCCGTGCCGCAGCTGAATTCATCGACGGCGATCGCGTTCTCGATTATCTTGAGGTCACGGGCAAGGATAGTCACGGCTCAGCGATCTATTATACCGATGATTATGATGACACCGTTATGGAGTATCTGGTAGCGTCGCAAAAAGAATGTCATCTGATGAGCTCTTACTATGTCGTCGTACCGTATGAGGACTGTTCTGTTTATGTGTGGGATGCCTATACGGAAGAAGATCCATGCCCCAGAGGTTATTATCAGATGTATGACGACAGCGCAAGAGAAGTCATACGCACCTGTTTCAGAAAAGATCCGGAAGAAAAGATATGGATCTTTGACGAGGAGCTGTGGGGAAACATCGCCTGCGCTTACACGCCTATCTTCAACAGCAAAGGTGATCCGGTAGCTCTTGCCGGCGTAGATATCTCTGTACAGGGCATAATGGACGCAGCGATCATGAACGTCCTGATCACCGACGCGATCATACTCGCTTTGACCCTGACCGCGATCGCTTTAGGCTACTTATTTATAAAGCGCAAGGTGGTCCGTCCGATCAGTATCATCAACTCCGCGGCTAAAGAGATGGTAGAGGATCTCGATCACGACATACACCATGAGCTCAATATACATACGCACGACGAGCTCGAGGAGCTTGCCGAATCGTTCGGAAAGATGAACTCCGATCTGCGCGATTATCTGAAGAAGCTCGAGAGCGTGACCGCTGAGAAGGAACGTATCGGCGCCGAGCTGAGTATCGCGACACAGATCCAGGCGGATATGCTGCCGTGTATCTTCCCACCGTATCCCGAACGCAAGGAGTTTGATCTGTATGCTTCAATGACTCCGGCTAAAGAGGTCGGAGGCGATTTCTACGACTTCTTCCTGATCGACGATGATCATATCGCGCTTGTCATGGCCGACGTATCCGGAAAGGGCGTTCCGGCGGCGCTGTTCATGGTCATCGCCAAGACGCTGATCAAAAACCGCGCTCAGATGGGCGGAGGCCCGGCAGAGATCCTGAATTATGTCAACGAAAAGCTCTGCGAGAACAACAAGCTGCAGTACTTCGTAACGGTATGGCTGGCGATCGTAGAAATATCCACCGGAAAAGGTGTTGCCGCCAACGCAGGACACGAGCATCCTGCGCTGCGCCGCGCAGGCGGTGAATTTGAGCTGGTGAAATACATCCATTCACCCGGCGTCGCCATGATCGACGGAGTGCGTTTCCGTGAACACACCTTTGAGCTGTATCCGGGCGACACAGTGTTTGTATATACGGACGGTGTTCCCGAGGCGACCGATAACAACAATGTATTGTTCGAATCCGACAGGATGCTCGCGGCGCTGAACAAGGATCCCGACGCGGATCTCGAGACACTGCTGCGTACAGTACGTAAAGAGATCGACGACTTTGTCAACGGCGCGCCGCAGTTCGACGACATCACTATGCTGGCGTTCAGGTATGACGGCCCTCAAAAGTCCGAGCCCGAGCCGACAGCCGACTCCGCAGAATAACCCCCCATCCTTAATACAATCAAGGTGATAGGATCTGCTTGTTTTTGCGATAGATGATGAAGAGATCGCACTGGAAAAACTGGTCGATGTGTTACATATAGCTCTGCCGTGTGCAGAGATCAAACCGTTCAGCAGCGCGACTGCGTCGCTGCGCTCCATCAGAGATGATGACGTCATGCCCGACGTAGTGTTTACCGAGATCCGTATGACCGGCACAGACGGTCTTGAGCTCGCGGCAAGGATCAAGATGATCTCACCCGATATCAAGATCATCTTCGTGACAAGATATGGAATTACATATTATCCATTAAAAATTGTACTGGATGAAACCATTGCTACGCAAATCGGTTGCGAGAACACAATTCAATTAGAAAACGAAAGTGAATTCAAAACAGTTCTTGGAAAAATTTTGAATTCTGACAAACTTAAGTCCGTAATTAATAGCTTATTCGCCCTGAATGTCCAAGAATTACAAAAGGATTTTTAAAACCAACAAGCATCAAATAAGATTCATTTTTCTATCAATGCTTTCGCGATTTTCGGCGTTCTAAAGCCATTTCTTGCCCCGATAAACATCAAATAAACATCAAAACCGAATCTCAGCCCGAAAATGGGCAAAAAAAGAACCGCCTAGACTGCCTGAAAATGGCTTATCTAAGCGGTTTTTCGATGGAGCTGATGACCAGATTCGAACTGGTGACCTCGTCCTTACCAAGGACGCGCTCTGCCTACTGAGCTACACCAGCATTAAATAATGCTAGAATATAATATCACAAAGTTCTGAGAATTTCAATACCTAAATTAAATTTTTCATTTTCCGGCTAAAACACAGATATAATGAGCGTTTAGCGGCGTGAGCGCAGCCGCCTGTCCAGAGCCTCGGTCTCGCGAGACACCGTTTTTGCCAGCATTATCAGCGCGGTCAGGTTAGGCAGCGCCATCAGCCCGTTGAAGATATCCGCGATATTCCACACCGCAGACGCAGTCAAATACGGTCCCACCAGCACTGCCGCGATATACATAAACCGATATGCTCTTATAGCTCTGCGGTTGCCGCCGCTGAGATATTCCACGCACTTTTCACCATAATGATTCCACCCCAGTATCGTGGTGAAGGCGAAAAAGGCAAGACACATTGCGAGCATAGCGGATGAGAATCCTCTCCCGAACGGCAGACCGTGCCGCCACGCGTATGCCGTTACATCCACTCCAGTGAGAGCTGCGCCGGTCACCGAAGGATCCCATGCGCCCGTGACGATTATCGTGAGACCGGTCATGGTACATATCACTATGGTGTCGATAAATGTCCCGATCATGGAGACCAGTCCCTGACGGGCAGGATCTCGAGTCTTTGCCGAGGCGGCGGCTATGGGAGCAGATCCCAGTCCTGCCTCGTTAGAGAATATCCCTCTCCCCACACCCATCCTGATGACAGTCTTGATCATCAGGCCGCTTATAGCTCCGTGCACCGCCGAGGGATCGAACGCGCTCCTGAATATCAGCAATATCGCATCGGGCAGCCTGCGTATATTCACCGCCAGTATAATGACCGCGAACAGTATATATGTTGCCGCCATGAAAGGCACTACCACCCCGGACACCTTAGCTATCCTGCGTATGCCGCCGATGATCACCGCCGCCGCGCCCACAGTCACGATCAATCCGGTTACGATCGCGGCCCATGTTATCCGATAGTCGCCAATACAGAATGCCGTATGTTCGGCCGTGGGATCGACGATACCGTTGACCGCCGACGTAATACCGTTGACCTGCACGATGGTACCTATTCCCATTACTCCTGCCATCGCTCCTGCGAACGCGAAGCACTCAGCCAGCCATTTACGACTTTTGCCCAGACCCATCTCGATATAGCAGAACGGCCCACCCAGAAAACGCCCGGGTCGGGTCTCTCTGCGATATTTTACGGCCAGCAGACCCTCGGCGTATTTTGTCGCCATACCGAAGAACGCCGCCGTTACCATCCACAGCAAAGCGCCGGGACCTCCGGCGGTCACCGCTGTAGCCACACCTACGATATTGCCGGTGCCGATAGTCGCCGACAGCGCCGTACACAGCGCGCCGAAGGAGCTCGTCTCACCCTCGGCATTCTTTTCATTTTTGACCGTATATTTCAGCGCTCTGCCCAAATGCCTTATCTGTACAAAGCGCGTGCGTATCGTCAGATATATGCCCACGGCGAGGATCATCCCTATCATGCCCCAACCCCAGATAAGGTCGCTGGCGGCTTTTATCGCCGAGTCAAAAGCGCTCTGCTGAGCCTGAGCTGCGATCGTTCCCATGCGCCCCGTCCTTTCGCCTTTGCTCTATATATACCTTTCGCCTTTACCCTATATATTTCTATTGCCAAATATCCACAACTATGATAAAATGATTATGTATATGAATATCGCGCCGATAAAGACCCAGGCGCCCAACAGGTGATGAAATGACCTATAACCAACAGCGGATACGCAACTTCAGCATAGTAGCCCATATAGACCACGGCAAATCCACCCTCGCCGACCGTATTCTTGAACAAACACAGAGCGTCGCGGTACGCGATATGGAGGATCAGCTGCTCGATGATATGGAGCTCGAGCGCGAGCGCGGCATAACCATCAAGAGCCACGCCGTGACCCTGGAGTATAACGCCGACGACGGCGAGACATACTGCTTCAATCTTATCGACACACCCGGCCACGTAGACTTCAACTATGAGGTCAGCCGCTCGCTCGCCGCGTGTGAGGGAGCCATTCTGGTTGTAGACGCGTCGCAGGGCATCGAGGCCCAGACGCTCGCCAACACCTATCTTGCCGTAGACGCCGGACTTGAGATAGTACCGGTCATAAACAAGATAGATCTCCCCTCCGCCGAGCCCGAGCGCGTGATCCATGAGATCGAGGATATCATCGGCATACCTGCCGAGGACGCCCCCTGCGTATCGGCTAAGGCAGGGCTGAACATCCATGCCGTGCTGGAGAAGATAGTATCGGATATCCCTGCCCCCGAGGGCGACCCCGACGCTCCGCTCAGGGCTATGATATTCGACTCGATATACGATTCATACAAAGGCGTCATCATATATGTCCGCCTTAAAGAAGGCCAGATACACGTCGGCGACGAGTTTCGCCTGATGGCCACAGGCTCCACCTTCAACGTAGTCGAGTGCGGCTATATGCGCGCCACTTCGCTTGAGCCCCGCGAGGGATTGTACGCAGGCGAGGTAGGCTACATCACGGCATCCATCAAGAGCCTGCAGGACGCTCAGGTGGGCGATACCGTCACCCTGACCAAGAATCCAGCCGAAATGCCTCTGCCGGGCTACAGAGCAGTGCAGTCGATGGTGTTCTGCGGTATATATCCCGTGGACGGAGCCAGATACGGCGACCTGCGTGACGCTCTGGATAAGCTCAAACTCAACGACGCTTCACTGTCATTCGAACCCGAGACCTCGATAGCGTTAGGCTTCGGCTACCACTGCGGCTTCCTCGGACTTCTCCACATGGAGATCATCCAGGAGAGGCTGGAGCGCGAGTACAACCTCGACCTGATCACCACCGCGCCGTCGGTCAACTATCGCATAACTCTCACCGACGGCACCACAGAGATGATATCCAACCCCACCAACTATCCCGATCCCGGAACCATAGCGTCAGCCGAAGAACCGGTGACCGACGCTCATATATATTCGCCTGCCGATTACGTCGGCAACATCATGGAACTGTGTCAGGATCGCCGAGGCACCTTTATCGGCATGGACTATATCGACTCCGACCGAGTGGATATCCACTATGAACTGCCGCTCGCCGAGATCATCTACGACTTCTTTGACACGCTAAAGAGCCGCACTCGCGGATACGCGTCCTTTGACTATGAGTTCAAAGAATACCGCGAGTCCAAGCTCGTAAAGCTCGATATCATGCTCAACGGCGAGGTGGTCGACGCGCTGTCGTTCATCATCCACGCCGACAAGGCTTATCCGCGCGCGCGCAAGATGGCAGAGAAGCTGAAGGAGAATATCCCCCGTCAGCTCTTTGAGGTTCCGATACAGGCGTGCATAGGCGGCAAGATCATCGCCCGCGAAACCGTCAAAGCGATGCGCAAGGACGTTCTGGCCAAGTGCTACGGCGGCGATATAACCCGTAAGAAGAAGCTGCTCGAAAAGCAGAAAGAAGGCAAAAAGCGTATGCGCCAGCTCGGCTCCGTAGAGGTTCCTCAGGAGGCGTTCATGGCGGTATTGAAGCTTGATACAGACTAAATCAAAATTTCTGTGCGCACACCCCAACAACTATATCATACAGGAGTGATCAACGTGACAAAAAGACTGATTTCCCTCATTATGGCTCTGGTAATAGTCCTGGGCGCGATGACTGCCGTTTCGGCAAATGCCGCGTCGGCAGATCCTGCCAAGACGTCTGCGTCCACCGGCAGTATATCTCTGGACAAAACGGCTATCACTATCGAGGTCGGCGGTACGGCTGTCCTCAGTTTGAACAACGCCGTGATCTACAAGATCAAATGGAGTTCTTCCAATACCGGTGTCGCCACCGTCGGCACAAGCCTCGGCATCATCCAGGGCGTCAAGGCAGGCGTGTGTATCATCACCGCGGAGTACGAAGGTAAAAAGTATTACTGCACCGTTACGGTCAAGGCCAAACAGATCAATGTAACAAACAAGTCATTGACCCTATATGTCGGCGACACCCATACCTACACTTATGACGGCTCTTCCACCATCAAGTGGGCGTCTAATAATACTAAGGTCGCCACGGTAAGCTCCAAGGGAGTTATCAAAGCCGTCAGCCCCGGCAGAGCCGCCGTAGTCGCTGTTTACGGTAACAACAAGTTCGTCTGCACCGTAACGGTAAAAGCAAGACAGGTGAATATCACCCAAAAGTCTATCACTCTGTATGTCGGCAACACCAAAACCTACAATTACAGCGGTTCTTATACGATCAAGTGGGCGTCAAACAACACAAAAGTCGCCACAGTAAGCTCCAAGGGCGTCATAAAAGCCATCAGCCCCGGCAGAGCCGCCGTGGTAGCCGTTTACGGTAACAACAAGTTCGTCTGCACCGTAACGGTAAAAGCAAAACAGGTAATTGTCACCCAAAAGTCTGTCACTCTGCATGTCGGCGGCACCCATACCTTCACATATAACGGCCCTTACACGATCAAGTGGGCGTCAAATAATACTAAGGTCGCTACGGTAAGCTCCAAGGGAGTTATCAAAGCCGTCAGCCCCGGCAGAGCCGCAGTCGTTGCAATATACGGAAACAACAAGCTCGTCTGCACCGTAACGGTAAAGGCAAGACCGGTCAAGGTCACCAAAAAGTCCATTACCCTCAAAGTCGGCAGCACTCGCACCTACACTTACAGCGGCTCTTCCAAGATAAAGTGGGCGTCAAACAATACTAAGGTCGCTACCGTAAGCTCCAAGGGTGTCATCAAAGGCATCAGCCCCGGTAAAGCTCTTGTCGTCGCCATTTACGGTTATAACAAGTTCATCTGCACCGTCACGGTCTATAATGTGAACAGAAGCCCTAAGGCTATCGATTCCGGCGGCTCCGGCAGCAGCTCTTCCGGCGGCTCCGGCAGCAATAACTCCGGTATATGCAGCGCCTGCGGCGGACTGGGTAATTGTATAAAATGCTTGGGCTCGGGAGATTGCGACCACTGTCACGGCAGGAGAACTCAGGTATGCAACTATTGCTCCGGCGGAAGATGCGGAGCCTGCAGCGGAAAGGGATATATCTACAAGGGCGTAGGCATTTCTTTCGGCAAATATAACTGCCCCACCTGCCGAGGAACAGGTCGCTGCCGTACTTGCGGCGGCACCAGCCGAAGCAGCTGCATCTTCTGCAGAGGTACCGGCAGATGCGATTTTTGCAGCGGCTCAGGCAGATGCGGCTCCTGTCACGGAACAGGTCGAAAATAACACAGAGGTGACTATATATGCCTGACGACTTGTCAGCGAAAAAAGAAAAAAGCTTTATGGAAAGACTGTTCGGCTCCAAAGACGCCGGACAACAGCAGGCCGAGACTGAAGAAGAGATACTATCTCTGGTCGAAGAAGGCCAGGAGAAGGGTCTTATCGAAGACGATACCAAGAACATCATCGAGAACGTCTTTGACTTTGACGATACCGTCGTATATGAGATCATGACCCATCGCCGCGATATGACCACGCTGGAGGATATCGACAGTCTCGACGAGGTGGTGTCAACCGCCATCGAGTCCGGTCACTCGCGCATTCCGGTATACCACGACGATATCGACAGCATCGTCGGTATCCTGTATGTCAAGGATCTGCTGAAATATGTCGGCAAGCCCGAACCCTCAGACTTCAAACTGCGCTCCCTGCTGCGCCCTGCGATATTCGTGCCGCGCACCAAGGACTGCCGCTCGCTGTTCGCATTTATGCAGAAGCACCGCACTCAGATTGCGGTAGTTGTGGACGAATACGGCGGCACCGAGGGCATAGTCACCCTAGAGGATCTGATCGAGGATATCCTGGGCAACATACAGGATGAGTACGACGACGAAGAGGATGAGATCCGCCGCCTGGACGACGGCAAATACACCGTTGACGGCTCCACCTCGCTGGAGGATGTAGAGGAGCTGACCGGAGTATCTCTGACCGAGAGCGACAGCGAGACTGTCGCAGGCTTTATCCTCGATCGCCTGGGACGCATCCCCTCGACAGGAGAGCAGCCGTCGGTCGAGAGCGACGGGCTGCGCTTCACCGCCCTCAATACCGACGAAAGACGTATCACAGAAGTCCTGATCGAAAAGCTCTGATAATAACCATACAGCTGCCGCCTCATCAGCGGCAGCTTTTTTCGAACAAACATTTGCATTTTCGGTTTTGTTATGTTATAATGTATCTAACAAAGCATGCGGAGGTATCTTATGAAAGCATTGACTAAGAGCCAGCAAAAGATCTATGACTATATATACGAGTGTTCCAACGAGGGCAAGGTGCCGTCGGTGCGCGAGCTGTGCGCCGCTACAGGCTTCAAGTCCACTTCCACGGTCGCCTATCATCTCAAAGCTCTAGAGGATCGCGGACTGATACAGCGCGAGGAGGGCCTCAACCGCTGTATCAAGCTCACTAACGATCAACCTGCGTCCAAGGTGCCGCTGCTGGGCAGGGTCACCGCAGGTCAGCCGATACTGGCTGTGCAGGATATCGAAAGCTACATCCCCGTTCCGCGCGATGTCGCCAACGGCCGCGAGCTGTTCGCCCTGCGCGTAGTCGGCGACAGCATGATCAACGCAGGCATACTCGACGGCGATATCATCGTGGTCAGCCGCACTCCTGTAGCCTCTAACGGCGAGATAGTCGTAGCTATGGTCGAGGATGAGGTCAGCGGCGAGGCGAGCGCGACGGTCAAGCGGTTCTATAAAGAGAACGGACATATCCGCCTGCAGCCCGAGAACGACGCCTATGAGCCCATCATAGTATCCGGCGCCGTGCTGCTGGGCAAGGTGGTCACCTTGATCCGTAACTATGACTGATATTTAAGAATTGTTCAACCTGTGTTAATAATCCGTTAACAACTGTTATCATCCATCTGTTATAATATGAGCATACAAGTTAAGGAACCGCAACTTAGCTTGTACATGTTCTACCCTCCTAAGGCGGACAATCGGTCCGCTGTGAAAACCCTCATTTTTATTTTGGATTTATCCCCAAAGAAACCGGACCTGCCGCAAGGTCCGGTTTCTTTTTGCTCTATTTTTCTCTTTACAGCTCACCGCAAATTATGTATAATTAAAGCAGCAAATATCCGATTATTTCTATCGGGAGTGAGATGTATGAACA